>ERZ791805.1-NODE-1-length-420092-cov-20.108150_pt1 | contig 420092 bp, 364 predicted proteins | sample MGYA00510306_ERZ791805 | MGnify/ENA primary metagenome ERZ791805 (study PRJEB30046, sample SAMN00791990) | human gut metagenome | study: EMG produced TPA metagenomics assembly of the A metagenome-wide association study of gut microbiota in type 2... | reverse complement strand
TTTGCCCTCGCTATGGGCATCATAACTGCCAACGCGCAGGAGAACGTAACCGTTGGAGAGAACAACGGAAGTGAACCGACGAACGAAGCGAGAGCAGAGACAAGCTCGCTTGACTATGCCTCGCAAGGAGGAGGAAGGCAAAGCCAACAACCGACCTTGACAAAGGAGGTCTATCCGCAGAAGGAGGCGGACGGCGATCTGTATCACGGGCTGACAAAGAAGCTGACCTTCGACCGCATGGTTCCCCCGCACGGATTGGAAGTGACCTACGACAAGACCGTCCACGTCATTTTCCCCTCGGAGGTGCGCTACGTCGATTTAGGCTCGCCCGACCTGATTGCGGGTAAAGCCGACGGAGCGGAGAACGTCATCCGCGTGAAAGCTACCGTGCGTAACTTCCCGAACGAAACCAATATGTCGGTAATCACGGAGGACGGGAGTTTCTATACTTTTAACGTGAAGTACGCCTCCGAACCGCTGCTTCTCAACGTGGAGATGTGCGACTTCATCCATGACGGCGAGAAGGTGAACCGCCCGAACAACGCGCAGGAAATCTACCTGAAGGAACTGGGCAGCGAAAGCCCGATGCTGGTGCGCCTTATCATGAAGTCCATCCACAAGCAGAACAAGCGTGAGGTGAAGCACATCGGCTGCAAGCGATTCGGCATCCAGTACCTGCTGAAAGGTATCTACACGCATAATGGCTTACTCTATTTCCACACGGAGATAAAGAACCAGAGCAACGTGCCTTTCGATGTGGACTACATCACATGGAAAATCGTGGACAAGAAGGTGGCGAAGCGTACCGCCGTGCAGGAGCAGATTATCCTGCCGCTCCGTGCGCAGAATTACGCCACACTCGTGCCGGGCAAGAAGAGCGAGCGCACGGTATTCACGATGGCGAAGTTCACCATTCCCGACGACAAATGCCTCGTGGTGGAACTCAACGAGAAGAACGGGGGGCGTCACCAGTCTTTCGTGATTGAAAACGAGGACTTGGTACGTGCCAATACCATCAACGAACTTCAAGTGCGCTGACCATGAGAAAGTACATCGCAATAATCATCGTGTCGCTTGCCCTGTTCACGGGGCAGGCGCACGCCCAGCGATGCCTGCCGAAGATGCAGGGCATCGAATTGAGAGCTAACCTTGTGGACGGTATGCGTTTAAGTGGCAACAATGGCGGTTACAGTTTCGGGGCGGCTCTCTCCACCTACACGAAGAACGGTAACAAGTGGGTGTTCGGTGGCGAATACCTCTTGAAGAACAACCCGTACAAGGATACCGCCATACCTGTGGCGCAGTTCACGGCGGAGGGCGGTTATTATTTCAAGATACTCTCCGACGCCCGTAAAATAGTGTTCGTCTATGCGGGGGCTTCGGCTCTCGCCGGATATGAGTCGGTGAATTGGGGCGAGAAAGTGCTGCATGACGGCTCCACGCTCCATGACCGGGACGCCTTCATCTACGGCGGTGCGCTGACGCTCGATGTGGAGTTTTACGTGGCTGACCGTATCGCCCTGCTCGCCAACCTCCGGGAGCGCCTGCTGTGGGGTGGCGACACACGGAAGTTCCATACGCAGTTCGGGGCGGGCGTCAAGATAATCATCAACTGACACGTCGCATGGAACGGACGGACATTGAGAATATGAGGCAGATACCCATTGCGGACTTTCTCGCACGGCTGGGACATGAGCCTGTCCGAAGGAGCGGAAACGAGCTGTGGTATCGTGCGCCATACCGCAGTGAACGCACGCCCTCCTTCCGTGTGAACGTGGCGAAACAGCTCTGGTACGACTTCGGCTTGGGCAAGGGCGGCGACATCTTCACGCTTGTCGGGGAGTTTACCCGAAGCGGGGATTTCATGGCGCAGGCGAGATTCATAGCGGAAACCGCCCGTATGCCGCTTGCCGCAGCAGAAAAGCCGTTGTACCTGCCGGAACCGTCCGAACCTGCCTTTGAGGGAGTGGAAGCCGTCCCGCTGCTCCGCTCTCCGCTGACGGAGTATTTGAAGGAAAGAGGCATCCCTTATGCCGTTGCATCCCGCCACTGCTGCCGCCTGAACTACGGCGTGCGTGGTAAGCGGTACTTTGCCGTCGGCTTTCCGAACGTGTCGGGCGGCTATGAAACCCGAAGCCGCCGTTTCAAGGGTTGCGTACCACCAAAGGACGTGTCGCTGGTCAAGGCGGGGGACATCCCGGCGGACGTGTGCAGCGTGTTCGAGGGCTTTATGGACTTCCTGTCCGCCGTCACGCTCGGTTTGGCAACGGGTGACTGCCTTGTGCTGAACTCCGTCGCCAACGTGGAAAAGGCTTTGAAACATCTGGACGGGTACGAGCGCATCGACTGTTACCTCGACCGAGACGAAGCCGGACGCAGGGCAATGGAAGCCCTGCGGACACGCTACGGAGGAAAGGTGACAGACCGTTCCGGCATCTATCAAGGCTGCAAGGACTTGAACGAGTACCTGCAACAAGTATCAAGAAAACAACAAAAGAACAACAATCTAAAAATCAAAGAATAATGAACATACTGAACAACAAGAACAAGAGAACATCAATCTTCAAGGCGTTGGCACTCTGCCTGTTCGCCGCAGTGTCATTCACATTCGTATCGTGCGACGACGATATGGACATCCAGCAATCCTATCCCTTCACGGTGGAAACCATGCCCGTGCCGAACAAGGTCACAAAGGGGCAGACGGTGGAAATCCGCTGTGAGCTGAAGAAAACGGGCGATTTCGCCAATACCCTCTATACCATCCGGTATTTCCAGTTCGAGGGTGAGGGCACACTGAAAATGGACAACGGCATCACTTTCCTGCCCAATGACCGCTACCTGCTCGAAAACGAGAAGTTCCGGCTGTACTACACGGCGCAAGGTGACGAGGCGCACAACTTCATCGTGGTAGTGGAGGACAATTTCGGCAACTCCTATGAGTTGGAATTTGACTTCAACAACCGAAACGTGAAGGATGACGGGGTTATCACTGTTGTCCCCATCGGGAACTTCAAGCCCTTTACACGATGATGCGTGTATTCATGGCTATCCTCTGTTCGCTTCTGGCGGTCTGTTCCGTGTCCGCACGGAACAGACGCCATGAGGGAACGGACGGGCAGGCGGCTATCTACCGGCTGCCACCATTTGAGAGGGCGGTGCGATGCACGAAGTATTTTGAGGGCTGGCATTCGGAAAAACATCACCCGTATGTAGGATATGGACATCGGTTGCAGCCGGGGGAAAGGTATTCGGCACGCACCATGACGAAGCGGCAGGCGGACGCGCTTCTGCGAAAAGACCTGCGGAAGTTCTGCGCGATGTTCCAGCAGTTCGGGAAGGATTCGCTTCTGCTTGCCACGCTCGCCTACAATGTCGGTCCGTACCGTCTTTTGGGGAGTGGGAAGATACCCAAAAGCACGCTAATCCGAAAGCTGGAGGCGGGTGACAGGAACATCTACCGGGAGTATATCGCTTTCTGTAACTATAAGGGGAAACGCCACGCCATGCTGCTCAAACGAAGGAAGGCTGAGTTTGCGCTGCTGTATGTACCATAAAGAATAAGTGTCTGACGAAAGAAACTCCGATGAAGCCGCCAACTTCATCGGAGTTTCAGTTTTCATACATTCGGGATTGTCCCTTTGCCTGCAACCTCACCGTCCCTGCAATGCTCTATGATACCGGGTGAAAATCCCATGCTGCCGATTGCGATATGCCGGATATAGTCTGTATATTCCTGACCTTGAAAATTCCTGCCCGTAAGGTTCTTGAAAACCATCTTTATGCTTATGCCGTCGTTGCTGTACAAGATGGTTTTTCCGTTCTGTCTGATTGTTTCCATGATTAAAACTTGTTTTTGTGAATACTATCGTAGATTGGTACAAAGGTTTCTTTGCCTACTTTCTTATCCGCCATCATGCTCATGAAAGAAAGTAGGCGGCTTTTGCCGCCCACCCCTCAAAAGCGGGTGTAAAGTCCCGTTACCATCGTGAACATTTCCTCCAGCATATCGCAATATATCCCCTCGTGCGTTTCAATGTCCTTCGTCCTGCTCTCGAATGTCTTTTTGCTGAACGTCTTGCGGTAGAAACGCATATTGTATAGGTCTGCCCCTCCGTCATAGATGATGTCAAGGCGGTTGGCACTGGTCTTGTTCCTCGCAAGGCTCATGCGCAAGCCGTTGCCCATGTCTGTGAAGTCTTTGCTTCCCGTCATGGCGGCAAAGCGTCTGCCGCCAATCTGCTCTAAAATTGTCTTTGCTATCATATCCGTTGTCTTTTAGGTTTATGGTTCGGGCGGTGCGGACACCGCCCCAATGTTCAAAATTCTGTTTTCTCGGTTATGGGTGTGCATTTTTCCAGCCACTCTTTCAGACATTCCATGCTATACTCGCTCGTGATGACTGCCGTATGGCTGTCAATGGCAGTGAAACGGCTGCTTTCATAGCTGTCTATCCACCCCTTTAGGGTATCAACTCCCCACGCTTCGGCATCGTCAAAGATGCCGTCCAATGCCGTAATGGGTTCGCTGAATTTGACTATCAGCGTTTGGTAGCCTGCTTCGTTCATCGCTTCTCCTCCTTCCTTTCCTTTGCCGTTAGCCACTTGTCCCGTGCGGCTCGACATTCGTCTAATGTGGGTTTGACACAAGAGAAAAGTTCCCCGTCCGTGTGGCGGTAGTCGTATTGCACAAGGGTGCGTTTGCGTCTGTCGATACCCGTTTGGAATTTCTCGTAGTTCTCCGTTCCTGCCGATTGGCAGGTGCTTACTCCGTTAATTGTCATTTTGTTGCCATAGTCGTTGTTATTTAGATGATTAGAAATGTACAGACAGCACTCTGTGTTGCATCACCATTTCGGGGTCGCTCGTGTAGCGTTGGTGCAGGTAGAAATGATGAGAGCCGAAGCCGTAAAGGAAGAACTTGTCAAGTTCGTGTTTCTCGGCAAAGTCCTTGACGCTCGCCCTTAATTGCTCCTCACTCTGACAAAGAGTGAGGAGGTTCATAAATTCAAGGAACATCGTGGGGATTTTATCATCCCATAGGAAAACCATGCTTTCAAATCTTACTTCCATAATGTTAGTTGTTAGATGTCGATATTATGCCGCTTTCATCCGCTGGCGGATAAGGTTGGCGTTCTTGTTCACAAGGGCGATGATGCGGTCGTGGTATTCGGAGTTCTCGTTGCATACGCCACGACACTGCACCACCTCAAAAGTTTTTAGTGACACCTCTATCGTTTCAATTCGTTTTCCGTCAATGGTGGCGGATAGGATAAGGGAGTCTTTTCGTTTGTGGTAACCGCCCACACAATGGTGCATCGTCCTTCCTTCCTCTGCCATTTCTTCCACGCTCTCTATGACTTTGACGCAAATAAGGCTGTCGGTAAAGGCAAGTCCGAAGAATATGCCCTTAGCTTTCAGATATTGTTTCTCGTCCTCAATCGCTTTCCTGCGTTGCTGTTCAGTCCGCTCATGTTTCCTTTGCAGGTTGCGCTTTGCCACCAACTTGTCGTGTTCAACTTTGAGGTCGGCAGGGCAAACGTATTTCGGGCTGTTTGTGTCCTTGCCGAAATGACGCAGGAGGTCTATGGTGTCACGCCACATTGAGCCGTCCTCAATAGTATAGCCGTTGCGGATACATATCTTGATTGAAGCCCAATACTCTCCAATATTGAAAGAGTGGTACAGATAGTAGCGCAACATGGGATATTGCCCTGCCTTCAACAGCGTTTCCGCACGGCTGTCCGACAATAATGCCGGTATTAGTTTGGTGGGTACAATGTCGTGGAAATTGCCGTTAAAGCCGTTTCTGCGGAGCGTCGGCAACACCTTATATCTTGGATATATCGGGGAATATGAGATATGGCGGTACGCTTCATTGTCATTGCGGATAGCAAAAGGAGAAGCGAATGAGAACGTGTCGATGTAGCATCCCAATGTGCGTGGAATGGCAACAACAGCCTTACGCCCTTGTTCATTCCACCAATACTGCCCGATTTCAAGGGCATAGGACTTGGCATTAACCCCTTTCTCCATACCCACGACAAGCAAGAACATTCGTAGCACTTGGTATTCTCCGCTTGTGGTAAGGGTTGTGAAATACTGCTTTTGTCTTACCTTGCGCTGATAGGTGAGGCAGACTTTCAAACTTGCTCCACATTCGGGACACGTACAATGCTCGGTCTGCTCCGTCATTACCCAACTATGACCGCAATCCATACAAGTGGTACGACCTTTCGGCAAGCGGTGTGCATAATGCTCCACGCAATTACGGAATGCCCAATTTATCTGTATCGGGGTTATCGGGCGTAGTTTCTTGCTTTGGGCAAGAACTGCTTTTTCAAATTTGTTTCTCGGTTTCATAAGCCAAAATCAAATAATGAGGGTTGAACTTGGGTTTCTGTTTTCGCCTTTGTCGGCTTGGTGCGGTTCTGCAACTTGCGGAGTTCCTCGTCTTGGTATCTGCGGACTGCCTGCTGACGTGCTTCTGCTTTTTCCTCTGCCGTGAGTTCCACAATGTGGTTCACCGCCACTTGGCATTGGATAGGCTTGCCCACCTCAATCTCGTTCTCGTCATAGTAGTGTACTGCTTGTCCGTATATCTCTCCGTCCGTGAAGCCGTTACAACCGCTTTTCTGCACATAGTTCAGAATGTAGGTTACGCAATCGTCAATGTTCTTGGCTGGATTGCGGTAGTTCTTCGCAAAGAGCGTGTCTTCCTCCGCACGTTGTTCCAAATACATCTGTATCGTTCTCTTGAAATGGTCTGTTCCTTTCATATCGCTGTCGTTTTTATGAGTTGTCAAATAGTATGTTTCAAAATCTCCCTCCAATAAATCGGCTCAACCTCGCTCAATAGGAAGTCTATAAAGTCCTTCCGTGCGTCCTTGTTCAGTTCGTGGTAGAGTCCACGGAACACGGACATATTGCCGTTGAGGTATGTTTCCACCATGTACTCGAAGATGTTGCCCACCTCGTAGTATCTGCATTGTTGCTCCACTGTCTTGCTTCTTCTCTTTGCCATGTCGGTAGGGATTAAAGGGTGAATAACCAAAGAATGAAGCCGAAGAACAGGATAACGGAAAGAATAGCCACGATTACCCCTATTGCCACTCGGAACACTCCGTTTATTATCTCTCTGACGATGTACCAAAGGATGCCGGACACCCAAAAGGCGGTGCGCATGATTAGGGTGCATATCGCAAGCCCTATGTATTGCGCCATTTGTCTGAAATTTACCGTTGCTGTCATAGCCGTATCATTTGTTAAGTTCCACGATGCTGTCTATCCTGCCGTATAGGAAACTGCGGAGTGCGGTCTTGTCGGTAGCCTTGTATTCCGCCCAATGTCCATACTGCTTTACAATGTAGGTTCGGAGAATGTCGGAAAAGTCAAACATCCAACCTTGCAAGGGTACTGCGCTCTTGAAATAGGTGTTGCTGTTCACGTTGCGTGTAAGCCAATCCTTTTCCTCTCGGCTCAATTTCTCACCATTGTTCAGTTTGGTGCGAAGTCCGTACACCTTGCTGCCTTGCAGGTTCTCCAAACTTGGTACTTCCCATGCCACGAATTTTGTTGCTATTGCCGTTCTCATATCCGTTTTGTTTTTGATTTTTTGTTTTTTAATGCGGATTCAAGAGCTGAGGGAGTTGAGTTTCAAACTATCTTATCTGCTTCTCGTTTATCCGACATTTTTTTTAATGCGTCTTTCTGTCGCATCGGTCGTTTTCGTTTCGGGTGCTTAAAAAGGTAGGGATTAGGGAATGCAAGGTTTTTCGGAAAAATACTACCCGAAAGGCTGGAGATTTTTCCAGAAAACAGGAGGCTTGACCTTGCTTTCCCGTACAATCCCGGAGTTACCTTTGCACCCAGCACGAAAATGACTGCCTGATGCGGCTCACTGAAAGGCGCGAAAATGGAGGTAAACGGAAGTGGAGGCAGATTAGACAGGAAAACTTCAAAAGAGAAATCCGTGAAAAAGACATCCCCAACAGAAAAGAACATAGCCGGTAGCGTGAAACCGAGCAAACCATCGGCAAGGAAGTATGTTTTTATCTGTTTGGCCAAACGTGTTTGGTCGGATGGATAAAATCATTCTTCCCGGTTTGTCTGCCGTGAGTGACGGCTTGTTCCATTTATGGAATGTGCGGTCATACACGGCTTTCCGCTTCCGGCTCAAAAGGACAACGAAAAAAGAAAAATCGTCAAAACCCCGTAAAAGCACCTCTTTGGCATAAGCACAAAAGAAAGGGGCCTTGTCTCATCAGTCTAAACTATTGTTTAGGCGTGAGGCAAAGCCCTTTTCTCCGCTTATGCGGCAGTCGGCACACGTTCGTTCAAAATCTTTTTGGGCGATGGTGTGCTGACGGATAAAATCGCTTTTACGGAAAAACTTGTGTGAGAAGAAAAAATCAGGAGATTCATTTCTAAATCTCCCGTTTTATTGTTACTTTTGCATACGAAGAGTTCTTTGAAGGTTACGCAACGCACAGAAGAATAATGCAGTAGATAACTAACTAATTCGTAACCTATTACTATTATGAGCGATTACCCAATGCTCATTTCCAATAAATTACACTCTTTTCGTAACTTCAGGCAGCAAAGTTACAACATTTTTGCCTATGCGCATGTCAAACCACACCGTTCAATGCCCATTTAGTAAAAATTTGCTATTGTAGTAACATTTTTTGTCCACTTTTTCCAAAGAAAATTCTTACCTTTGCAAAAAATAACAATAAAGTTTAACTACATACTTATTATGACAAAGAAAAGCCCATTACAGATTGCGCGCGCAGCCTACAAGCCAAAATTGCCACAGGCTCTTTGCGGCGCTGTTAAGGTGATTGAGGGAGAACCTACACAGTCAGTAGCCAACCAAGCCGAAATCAAGGAATTATTTCCTCAAACATACGGTCTTCCTGTTTTGAAATTCGATGTTGACTCTTCTGCAAAAAACAAGGTAAAAGAGCCAATCAACGTCGGTGTTATCCTCTCAGGCGGTCAGGCTCCTGGCGGACACAACGTAATCAGCGGTTTGTTTGACGGTTTGAAATCCATCAACAAAGACAGCCGTCTTTACGGTTTCCTTCTCGGCCCGGGCGGTCTTGTTGACCATAAATATGTTGAATTGACAGCTAATGTAATCGACGACTATCGCAACACTGGTGGTTTCGACATCATCGGGTCCGGTCGTACCAAATTGGAAAAGAAAGAGCAGTTCGACAAAGGTCTTGAAATACTCAAAGAATTAAACATCAAAGCATTGGTAATCATCGGTGGTGATGATTCCAACACAAATGCCGCTGTCCTTGCTGAATACTACAAGCAAATCGGTGCAGGCGTACAGGTTATCGGATGCCCGAAAACCATCGACGGCGACTTGAAGAACGACGTCATTGAGGTTTCTTTCGGATTTGACACAGCTTGCAAAGTTTATTCTGAGGTTATCGGCAATATCCAGCGTGACTGCAACTCTGCAAAAAAATATTGGCACTTCATCAAATTGATGGGTCGCTCCGCATCTCACATCGCATTGGAATGCGCACTTCAAGTTCAGCCTAACGTATGTATCGTTTCTGAAGAAGTCGAGGCAAAAAATATGACTCTCAACGATGTTGTAAACTACATCGCTGATATCGTTGCCGCACGTGCTAAAGACGGCAACAACTTCGGCACAGTTCTTATCCCAGAGGGTCTTATCGAGTTTATCCCGGCAATGAAAGCTCTTATCGCCGAATTGAACGACTTGCTCGCTGTCAAGGGTGCTGAGTTTGCAGCCGTGGCAAAAGACAAACAACGTCAGTTCATCATCGACAACCTCACTAAAGACAACGCTACAATCTACGCCAGCCTTCCAGAAGGCGTGGCTCGTCAACTTTCTCTCGACCGCGACCCTCACGGAAACGTTCAGGTTTCGCTCATCGAGACAGAAAAATTGCTCAGCGAAATGGTAGGCAACCGTTTGGCTGAAATGAAAGCTGCCAACGCTTACGACGGCAAGTTCTCTGCCCTCCATCACTTCTTCGGATATGAAGGACGTTGCGCTGACCCGACAAACTTTGATGCAGACTACTGCTACGCCCTCGGCTTCAACGCTTCTCAACTCATCAAGGCTGGTGTGACTGGCTATATGTCGTCAATACGCAACTTGACTAAACCTTCTGTTCAATGGATCGCAGGCGGTATTCCTATCACTATGATGATGAACATGGAGCGTCGTAACGGCGAAATGAAGCCGGTTATCCAAAAGGCTCTCGTTAAACTTGACGGTGGCCCGTTCAAGAAATTTGCTGAAAGCCGCGAAAAATGGGCAAAGGAGACAAGCTACGTCTACCCAGGTCCTATCCAATACTTTGGTCCTGCTGAGGTTTGCGACCTACCCCCAAAGACTTTGGTTTACGAACAACAAGGAAAATAATATATTTTCTCATTAACTCAAGGCTTGCAACCTATGGTCCGATTGTCAATTCCGGCAATCGGACCATTTTTTGCATACAACGCCATCGCCTGTGCAAATAATAGAATAAATATTTCCTATATCACACGAAAAATCTTACTTTTGCAAAAGAATTCATACGCCGCCTACAACGCTGCGACATAGACCGACTTAACGACATAGAAATGAAAAAAATACTTATACGCACTGCAACCGGACTCGTATATATTGCGCTGATTCTTATCGCCACACTATGCGGTCCATATGCGTTCCTGTCCATATTCAGTATAATAGCAGCTTTAGGCATTGCCGAGATGCTGAAACTATGCACAAAAGACGAGAAGCCGTCTGTCGCCACAACTGTTATCGACATCTTGGGCGGGATGGCTTTTTTTATTCTGTCTTTTTCACACTATTTCCCCGATTTTTCTGTAATCAATCCACTATGGGCCGGCATCGGATATATGCTCCTGCGCGGCATAATGCAGCTCTACGACAAGCGCCGCAATGCCATCCGCCAACTAAGTGCGTCATATATGGCCATGTTTCTTGTCGTCTTTCCATTGTCATTGCTCAGCAAACTGTATCTTGAAGCCAACGGGCACACAACACTGCTTGCCTGCCTAATTTTCATCTGGATGAACGACACTGGAGCCTTCTGCGTCGGATCGTTGATTGGACGCCACCGTCTGTTTGAGCGCATCTCGCCAAAGAAATCGTGGGAAGGATTTTGGGGCGGTTTGTTTTTCACCATTGTGGCGGCTGTGATTATAGGCACTTACTTTCCTGCCTATTTCTCTGAATTTGACGTCATCCGATGGGTAGGGCTGGCCATCGTTGTTTCCGCATTCTCCACGTGGGGCGACCTTGCAGAATCTATGGTGAAGCGCACCGCAGGAGTAAAAGATTCAGGACATCTGTTGCCGGGGCATGGCGGCATACTTGACCGCATAGACAGCCTGCTGTTCGTTGTCCCTGCTGTTTTAATATACATCAATTTTGTAATCTAACATATAAATTTCAAATATAAATGAGCAATCAAAGATATGACCTCCGCGGTGTTTCTGCATCAAAAGAAGATGTACACAACGCCATTAAGAATGTCGACAAGGGACTGTTTCCTAAAGCATTCTGCAAAATAATTCCCGACATTCTCTGCGGAGACAAAGACTACTGCAACATTATGCACGCCGACGGTGCAGGCACAAAGTCATCGCTCGCCTACGCTTATTGGAAAGAAACTGGCGACCTCGGTGTTTGGAAAGGCATCGCGCAAGATGCTCTTATAATGAATATCGACGACCTGCTCTGTGTCGGCGCCACCGACAACATCCTGTTGTCGTCGACAATAGGCCGCAACAAACTGCTTATCCCCGGCGAAGTGATTGCCGCAATCATCAACGGCACTGAGGAACTGCTCTCCGAACTGCGCGAACTCGGTGTGGGAATCTACAGCACCGGTGGCGAGACCGCCGATGTGGGCGACCTTGTGCGCACCATCATTGTAGACAGCACCGTCACATGCCGTATGCGCCGCGATGATGTGATAAACAACGCCAATATTGCTGGAGGTGACGTAATTGTAGGTATGGCGTCATTTGGCAAAGCCTCATATGAGCACGAATACAACGGCGGCATGGGCAGCAACGGACTGACATCTGCCCGCCACGACGTGTTTGCTAAATACATCGCTGAGAAATATCCGGAAACATTCGACAAAAATGTTCCCGACGAACTAATATATTCTGGTGGTCTGAAGCTAACAGACGAAGTGCCTGAAACAGGCTTGACCGCCGGCAAACTCGTGTTGTCGCCAACCAGGACCTATGCGCCTGTCATTAAAAAGCTGCTCGACCTTATGCGACCTCGCATCCACGGCATGGTGCACTGCAGCGGCGGAGCGCAGACCAAAGTGATGCACTTTGTTGGAAACAAACACGTTGTCAAGGACAATCTATTCCCTGTTCCTCCATTGTTCCGCATAATTCAGGAACAATCGGGCACCGATTGGAAAGAAATGTACAAAGTGTTCAATATGGGCCACCGTATGGAAGTTTATGTAGCACCGGAAGACGCACAGGCGGTTATCGATGTTGCCAAATCATTCAACATCGACGCTCGCATTGTCGGCCGCGTGGACGACGCTCCTGCAAACCGTCTTACAATCAAGTCGGAGCACGGTGTGTTTGAATACTAATTCTGCTGTGAGATGAAACGCCTCGTCCATCTTATATGCCTGATTGCCGCGCTGTGGTGCGGCTTTCTGGCAACGGGATGCGGCGGCAAAGGCGGGACACAAGGAGAAGCGGCCGATTCGTTGGAAATGCGTCTGCACGACACAATCGTTGTGGGCACACTCTACAGTCCTACCTCATATTTCATCTATCGTGGCGACCCTATGGGTTACCACTATGATCTTATACAAAAATTTGCGAAGGACAACCATGTGCATATCCAATTCAAGACTGTGCGCAACATGGCTGCCCTTCTCTCTTTGCTTGACTCTGCAAAAATAGACATCATTGCCTACAACATTCCCATGACCGCTGAATTCAAGAAGCGAGTGCGACACTGCGGCATTGAAAACATCAACCACCAGGTGCTGATACAGCCCGCTGGCAACAACAAGCCTCGCATCACAGACGTCACCCAACTCGTGGGCAAGACTGTCGTGGTTGAAAAAGGCTCAAAGTACGAGTCTCGCATGCGCAACCTTAACAACGAGCTCGGCGGCGGCATAAAGATTGAGGCGATAAGAAAAGACACCTTGATTTCAGAGGATATGATTGAAATGGTGGCAGAAGGAGAAATACCACTGACAGTGGTCGACAGCGACATCGCCAAACTCAACCACACATACTATGACAACATCGACATAGGTATTGCCGTCAGCTTCCCGCAAAAATCGGCATGGGCTGTGCGAGAAGACGACAAATGGCTTGCTGAAGCCATCGACCGATGGGCAAAGATGCCCGAAGTAACACAGTCGGAAAAAGAACTCTACAAACACTATTTCGAGCAGAGCAAACTCCGCCGTTCCAGAGATTTAGACATGCGAAACCTGCGACGCGGAGAAATTTCCGCATACGACAATCTTTTCAAGACATACGCCAAGACAATCGGTTGGGACTGGCGTCTGCTTGCCGCACAGGGCTATGTTGAGTCGCATTTCGACCCGAACGCCACATCCTGGGCAGGCGCTCGCGGACTGATGCAACTGATGCCCCGCACAGCCGCCCACTACGGTCGGCACGATGGCTCAATCACCGACCCAGACAACAGCGTATATGCCGCCTCACGATATATTGCCGACCTCAACCGCATTCTCTCGTCCTACGTCAAAGACCGCGACGAGCGAATAAAGTTTATCCTTGCCGCATACAACTCTGGAATAGCCCACATCTACGACGCTATAGCGCTTGCCCGCAAGCATGGAAAAAACCCTGCATTGTGGCACGACAACGTAAGCGAGGCACTGATGATGAAATCAAACCCTGAATACTATAACGACCCCGTATGCCGCTACGGATATTTCCGCGGTCGCCAAACCGTGGAATATGTCAAAGAAGTGACTCGCGTATATGAACGGTTCAAAGGAAAATGAGAAAATCCAACATTATTCCTTATATTTGTAAAAGATAAGCTGCATCTCGGCAGACAAACAACTATAAGACCAATGAACGACAAACTTATAATTTACCAGATTCTGACAAGGCTGTTCACAAACAGCAACAAATACTGCGTGCCTAACGGCACTATCGAGCAAAACGGTTGCGGAAAGATGAACGACATCACAAGCCACGTGCTGGAATCCATACGCAGTCTTGGCTCAACGCATGTGTGGTATACAGGCATTATTGAACATGCCACCAAGACCGACTATTCGCGATTCGGCATACGTCCTGACAATCCATATATCGTCAAAGGCCGCGCCGGTTCGCCATATGCCATAAAGGATTATTACGACATTGACCCGGATTTGGCCGTGAGCGTACCCGACAGAATGAAGGAATTTGAGGCTCTCGTGGACCGCACTCACAAAGCCGGCCTTAAAGTGATAATCGACTTCGTGCCAAACCACGTGGCTCGCCAATACCATTCAGATGCGGCCCCGGCTGGCGTGAAAGACTTCAGTGCCGACGACGACACTACAAAGTTTTTCAGCCCCAACAACAACTTTTACTACATCCCGCAACAGAAATTCGCCCCGTCAATCGACTTGGGCGAAGGAAAGTCGGCATACGTAGAATTTCCTGCAAAAGCATCGGGAAACGATTGTTTCAACGCGTTCCCCGGACAATATGACTGGTATGAGACTGTAAAATTAAACTACGGCGTCGACTACGGCGACGGCTCACGCCATTTCTCTCCTACTCCCGACACTTGGCTGAAGATGCTCAACATCCTTCGGTTCTGGGCAGGAAAAGGCGTAGACGGCTTCCGGTGCGACATGGCGCACATGGTGCCTGTAGAGTTTTGGGAATGGGCTATCAAAGCTGTAAAAGAAAAATATCCCGACGTCAAATTCATCGCCGAACTTTACGACGTGAGCATATACCGCGACTACATATACCGCGGTGGTTTCGACTACCTATACGACAAAGTAAACCTATACGACCGTCTGCGCGGCATTATGTGCAGCAACGTGTCTGCCGCACAGATCACGCAATGTTGGCAAACAGTAGACGGCATAGGCAACCATATGCTCAACTTTCTTGAGAACCATGACGAGCAGCGCATCGCATCACGCGAGTTTGCAGGAAACGCCCAGCTGGCGATACCGGCATTGGTGGTCAGCGCAACCCTGTCGACCGGACCAATGATGGTGTATGCCGGACAGGAATTGGGAGAAAAAGCGGAAGACGCCGAAGGATTCAGCGGACTCGACGGACGCACAACCATCTTTGACTATTGGAGCGTGCCATCGCTGCGCCGTTGGATGAACGGAGGCAAATGCAACAACGAACTGCTCTCCGATGAGGAAGTGCGACTACGCGACACGTACAAGAAAGTGCTCAACGCTGCCAAAAACGAGCCGGCAATCAGCCGCGGACAGTTTTTCGACGTAATGTATGTGAATTACAACAACCCGACCCTCGACCCCCACCGCCAATACGCATATCTGCGCAAAGACGAAGACGAGGTAATCGTTATTGTAGCCAATTTCGGCGCCGAAGCTAACTGCCAAATCGCAATTCCACAGCACGCATTCGACATACTTCACTTAGAGAAAGGCACTTATGTCGCAACAGAAATTATCAGCGGCAAACGTCAGAAAAAAACGCTGTCGCCCGACGCTCCATTCCAAACAGCTGTCGCTGCAAACAGCGCCGCCATGTGGAAAATCAAACTTACTCGACAAAATGCCTCTCCGAAGAAAAAATCTTCCATAAAGGGCGGTCGGGATAAATAAAAAGTAGTACTTTTGCATCAAAATTCAGCAACAATAGTTATGAATACAAACTTGCCACCTTACAAAATTTTCTCAGGAACAAAATCGCATTATCTGGCTGAGGCCATCTGCGCAGAACTTGGTGTTGAACTTGGAAAAATGAACATCCAGCGATTTGCCGATGGTGAATTCGAAGTATCATTCGAAGAATCAATCCGCGGTTGCGAAGTTTTCTTGGTTCAGTCCACATTCCCCAACACCGACAATTTGATGGAGCTTCTGCTCATGATTGACGCAGCAAAGCGCGCGTCGGCAAAGTCGGTTATCGCCGTAATCCCATACTTCGGATGGGCTCGTCAAGACCGCAAGGACAAGCCTCGCGTGTCAATCGCAGCAAAACTCGTTGCCGACCTGCTCAGCACCGCCGGAATCGACCGTTTGATTACGATGGACCTGCACGCAGACCAAATTCAAGGCTTCTTCAACGTGCCAGTCGACCACCTCTACGCTTCATCGGTGTTTATCCCATATATCGAATCCCTCAATCTCAAGGATTTGGTTATTGCAACACCTGACGTCGGAGGCGCGAAACGCGCAAACAGTTATGCCAAATATCTCAACGTGCCATTGGTGCTCTGCCACAAGCAAAGAGCCAAAGCAAACGTCGTTGAGAATATGACAGTAATCGGCGAAGTCGAAGACAAAGACGTAATCATCATCGACGATATGGTCGATACGGCCGGAACCATCACCAAAGCAGCCAACCTCATGAAAGAAAAAGGCGCGAAATCAGTACGTGCTCTCGCCTCTCACGCCATCATGAGCGACCCAGCTTCAGAACGCGTTGACGAATGCGCATTGACCGAAATCATCTTCTCCAACAGCATCCCTTATAAAGGAAATAGCAAGAAAGTGACCACATTGTCAATCGCCCCATTGTTTGCCGACACAATCCGTCGCGTACACAAATACGAGTCAATCAGTTCTCAATATCTGATTAAATAATTGTCTACGACATATTAGAAACAGCGACGGCAACCGGACTTCCTGTTGCCGTCGTCATTTTTATGCGTTAAAAACAAATCCAACCCGGAAACGAGACCGCCAATACCTCCGGACTCTTTACTTTTTGTCAATTTATCTTTGTCATATAAATCAAAGGGCAGGCTTCTGAGTTTCTGAAGCCTGCCCTTATTTGTGTCGTGCTGGAAAGTTACACCTGACAGCAATGATTATTTTTACGCTTGTTAGAAAGCATTAACCTATAAAATCCCTTAAATTGGCGTAATATTATGGCATCGGGGCGATTTTTTCGCCTCGATGCTTGATTTTCAGGCAAAAAGTTTGGCAGAATCAAAACAATGTTGTACCTTTGTATTACGTCTTAGCGTAATATAAAAGAGTATGGCACATCCTGATTGGGCAGTAAAATTCCGTCGCCCCGGAACTGAACTTCGTCGTGTAAACGATTCGCTCTACAAGTTGTATGAGTGTTCAAGCGTGTATGACAAGGAGAAAAAGCGCGCCCGCAAGATTACAGGCAAATATCTTGGCTCTATAACTGAGGCTGGAGGCTTTAAGGAGTCGCGCAAGCGAATAATGGAACGTGAGATTGCGGAACTTAAAGAAGGGAAGTCGGCTGTGATTGCCGAGCCAAAAATCGGAGAAGTAAAGGAATTCGGTCTCTCAGACTACATTCTAACGGAGCAGAGCGACTGTATTGACCGACTAAAGCAAGTGTTCCATGAGGATTGGTCGCGGATTATTGCGTTGGTGTACTGCAGGTTGCGTTTTCAGTCGCCGATGCGTCGCGTTGCAGGAGACTTTGCCGATAGTTATCTGTCGCACAAGATTGGCGATAGGGGCTTGTCGGCCAATGCGCTATCGGGATTTCTTCATGATTTGGGCACAAAGCGTGATAAAATAACTGAGTATATGCGCAGCTATATTGATCCTTTGGATAATATCATCTTTGACGGCACCGATCAGCTCTCGGCATCACGTTGCATGGATTATCCGCAACTGACAAAAACAAAACGCGGCACGTTCGACACTGCGGTAAATATAATGTGGATTTTCAACTGCGCCAAGCATCTGCCCGTATATTATCGTTTGATGCCAGGCAGCATAAAGGATGTCAGCGCATTTAAGGTGTGCCTCGCCGATTCGGGCATACGCGATGGTGTTGCCATTATCGATAAAGGATTTCAATCGGCTTCAAACATAGCGCAACTTGACAAATTGGGGATAAAGTTCACTATGGCGCTAAAGCGCTCTACCAAAGGTCTGGATTATAACATATTCGCCTCGCGGACCAACGACGGAGCTGATGGAGCATTCCTCTATCACAAAAAGCCGATATGGTGGAAGCGCTTTGAGATTGATGGTCATGAAGTGTTTCTCTACCTTGACGAGGCACACCGCAGCGATGAGTCGGAAGACTACATGCGCCGCGTTTTTGACCCCGAAATGGAAGAGTACACAATGGACGGATACAAGGTGAAGTCACTGCAGTTCGGCACATTAGCTCTAATGTCTACATCGGGGAAAGATGCCGAACATGTTTACCTCGACTATAAGACTCGTGGCGATGTAGAGCAGGCTATTGATGCATTTAAAAATGTCATCGAGGCCGACCATTCTTATATGCAAGACGAAAAATCGCTTGAGGCATGGACTTTCATCTGCATGATTGCATTGCAGTGGTACTACGACTTGAGCGAACGTCTCAAAAAGCGGAACTAAGCAATCGTTATGCCCCGATGGACATGGTACGTAGCCTGAGCCGCGTGCGCACCGTCAGGGTTGAGCGTAAATGGATTCCGGCTGAGGTAATGAAGAAAGACCGGCAACTTGTCGAAGCCGCCGGCCTTGATATTACGCCCGAACAAGGGATTTTATAGATTAACATCTGCACCAGTAGCATCTACCCAATCCGTTGTTGCAGCATTAAACGTGATTGGCGAAAGAATCGGCTCACCCTGGTCGTCATAACCACCTCCGAAAATAAGGGTGTAGATGTAACGCTTACCCGGTTCCCATCCTGTGGCATTGTCGAATGGAACATATACCGTCTTATATTCAGCAGCCGAGCCGATAAGATATGAATCGTTTTGCTTCAATTTCATAAGAATCTCCAAATAGCACTCTTTTGCGTTGTCTGCCTCAAGTTTTGACACAGCCGTACCCGCTGAATAAGTGCGCCACTTGGTCAACTTCTGAGGAATCATCATCAGCGGACTATTCATATCAGAAAGATTGACAACAGCGTTGCTGGTCTTAACGTTAGCCGCAAGTTTTACAGTATAAGCGCCCTCAGCAACTGGAGAAAGACTCCAATTGCTCATCGCAGGCTCTCCCTCAGGAAGCGTAAACGTGCCGCTATGGACAAAGTTGTGAATCTTTACACTTTTGACATCAACCTCAAGAATGCTTGACGTGGTTTTTGCCTTGAACACCACCTGCGACAAGATGTGCTTGAAGTTCATCTGCACAGGCATTGTTCCATTGTTTTCTTTATTGCGGCCTTTGGTCACAGCATACATAACATCATGGTTTGTTCCCGTAGAGTTGTACTCATCAACAGTTGTATAACTTATTGTCTTTGCAGCCGATGTCATGTCATAGGCAAAACCCTGAAGAACAAGATCATCCGTGATAGCTGGACTTACGGCATAGAAGTCAACATCACCTGCTGTTGGCCAATATGCCACCTTGTCCTTGTCGGCATAATCCCACGCCGATGTGTTGTACACAATCTTAACGCCATGGTCTGAAACTCCAGTCACGTGCTTTCCTCCCATAAACAACGTATTGTCGCTGCTCATAAAAGCCATTACATCAAAGTTTGTAGACGTAAGGTTGGTTGTGCCAATCGGCGTGGTACGGGTGTCAGACAATCCTGATATTCCGGCAAAACGAATCGCATTAGATTCCGACTTGCCCACATTAGCCAATTCCTCCTCATTTGAGCAGCTTGCAAACACTGTTGCTACTGCTGCTACTGCTAAAATTTTTCCAATTTTCATTTCACTAAATTTTCAAATGATTTATGATTAATCTATAATATTATGTCTGATTCTATATCTCCCCACTCGTCAACACTCGGGTCAAACCCAAAGCTGCCGGTGCTACCTCCCTGTTTGTCGAGATCCAAATCTGTGTCGATCACAATGTCTACATTTTTCAGATGTCCCTTTTGACTATTTATCTGTTGAGTGACGTCATATTCACCTTTCACCATTTTACCGCTGGCTGTGCGTATATATAGTATTGTTTTATACACATCGCAATCGGCAGCTCCAAACGTGTAGCAACTGCCCGTGATTGCATCGCCGCTTCTTTCCATCGCGAAACAGATATCCGCTCTCGACTCCTGGATTTCCCTGTCGCCACCAACGGAATACTCGCTGCACATCGCCCGCTGGACAGCCACACACTCCGAAAAGTTTTGCAGATTTTTCACGCCGCGCACCGTGTATGTGTAGCGACACACCATAGGTGCCACCGGAAGCACTATTATCTGCTCGCAGCCAATCTTTACTTCCACTTCCACAGCAACCATACGCCCTCCACACAAATAGTCGGGCGTGCGGAAAGCCTTGACGTCGCCAATCTGCGTAGCGCTTGTCGTTGCAGCTATCGACGAAAAACTTCCAGCTCCGTTGTATTTCACCCTTTGCGTGTCGTTGTTGAAGCACACCACATCGTAAGCCCCTGAAGGAATTTCTACGCAGCCACCTTTTTTCCCAACGAAATCGCGAACAATCTCCTCTCCTCCATTCCGAGGATAGAATATCACCCGCATACCGCCGGGAGAATAAGCCGCCGGCATTTGGCTCCACTCAAACTCCACCGACACCTTGGCGGAATGTGGATGACTGTAGCATAACTCTTTATGCTCGCACGACACAACTATCATCGACAACACCATCAACAACGCGTATGTAGCAATCATTTTCTTCATATCCGTCACCTGGCTTTGTTTGTATTTCCTCTTCCAATCAGCCACACAAGCGAAATCTCCGCTTTTGTCGGACCGAGCCAATGTCTGCGTTTGGTGGATTGCCAAACGTAATGCCCGTCTTGTGGCAAATACTCCTTATATTCTCCACCCATATAGCCAAGCCCGATAGAAAAATCTATATTCAGTCGCTTTGCTACCGGTAGCGAATATCCATACGACACGCCTGCCGCATAGCTCCAACGGTCGGCAAGATAGCCGCGTCCGCCAAGTTCAAAGTCATAGGTCACAATCTGCGCATACGCCCCAATGTGGTGACCGGTCAGAGGCTTCCTCCTGGCAGCTGAGCCCAACCACTTTCTCAATTCCACATCACCGCCATAAGTGCGCCAATAGTTATGCACGCGGTCGCTCTTCCACCAAGCATACATCCAATATGCGTCAATGCTCCAGTTCTTGCCAATATAGATTTCCAGACCTCCGTTAGGCACAAGCAAGGCATCATAGAGCATATTGGTCTTTACACCTACATACCACGGCTTCTTCCTGACTTCCTGCATCACATCCACTTTGGATGAAATGCTGATTCCACTGGGCTCTACGAAGGAGGTTTCAAGCGACACACGACCATCGGAAACCAAATCGTCGACGCGGTACACAGCCACTACCTTCACGCCAGCTTTTCTCAACTCCGGGAAAAGACGACCATACATATATCTATAAGGCTTGCCTCCATCAAGCACCTTCAACTGGGCGAACATCCTGTCTTCAGACTCTTTGTCATTTGGCATAGCAAGACGACAAAGCAAATCCAATGTTGCTTCGCGCGACGGCAATTCACTATCAGCCACGGCAAGATCGTACAAGCCTTTCCAGTCGCGTCCCACAGCAATCACCTCCGGCGAAATTCTTCCGCCTCCGACTTCAGCAATGTAAGAAGCGATGCGGTCGGCACGCCGCTTCGATAAACCTTTATTGTAACCTATGCCTCCCTCCGGCGAAGCCGCACCATAGACCGTTATGCTCACAATCTCTACATCTTTGCGTTTTGCCATCTCCAGCAAATCTGCCAACGATCCATAAAACTGAGAGTTGCCTGCCACTGATTCATTAAACAACGATTTGCTCTGTTGAAAATGTATTCTCAACGAGTCGCTGATCTCTTGACCTACGGCTTTGGTTCCACACAGCAAGATTGTCACAACAAATAAAATATGTCGAAATCGTATTTCCAATATCTAAATTACAATCTTCTTTTTACAAATATTTTCCATTCTCACCAAAAGGCGAAAAGGACTGCAAAGATAGTATTATTGCCAATGAAAGAAAAACCTTTCCGACCAATAAACCATTCATTTAATGGATTTTAACCGAGCCAAGCGTATTAAATTGTAATTTTAGATAGTCTATTAATGCAAAAATAAGAAACAAAACGGCCAATATGTTTTCAATATCAATTTGTATCCATTTCACCTAAACTATTGAGAAACAGCAATAATCACACCGCATGATTTACCCCCCCCCATTCCGACTTTTAGAACAACTTTATCGCTTAGCGAGCAAATGAATATTAGAATTGTAATATTCCGACTTTCCGGTAACTTCCTCTCCCACAAACGGAGGCAAAGAGAACTGCGTATCCGCCTTCGGAATTTCTATTTCAGCAACAATCACACCATCGAGCGAACCATGAAACACGTCGACTTCCCAACAGAATCCCCCAAACGGAACTACATATCGCGTCTTTTCAATCACCAATCCACGGCATGCCGAGAGCATTGCGTCAGCATCAGCGACAGGCACCTCATATTCAAACTCATTGCGCACGCAACCTCGGTTGCGGGTCTTGACCGTCAGGAAAGCCCTGGTGCCGGCAACGCGCACACGCACCACAACGTCAGCGTCGCGCGACAGATATCCCTGACGCATATCAACAACCAACGTCGCCGCCTCTTTAAAAGATTGGTCCACCACAAGGAATTTACGTTCTATTTCAAGTGCCATAATTAAGAAATATTACATATAAGAACAAATTAACGTCAAAAAGGAGAGTTTTTACACCTAAAACTCTCTTCACAAGCACAAGAAAGTGCCTACTTTTGCAAAAGTAATAAAAACAGATATATTTCAGAAATGACAAACGGGACAAAATTTTTTCATCTTGTGTGCCTGCTGGCAGTGATGTTGACAATGGCACAGCCCCACTCTCTAACATATGCGCAAGCGCCAGTGAAGCCCACCACAATCAAAGGCGTGGTGGTCGACTCGCTGACACGCGAGCCCATACCGTTTGCCATGGTGTTGCTGCAAGGCTCAAGCGCCGGCACACAGGCAGATGCCGACGGTCGGTTTGACATAACGACAAAGGTGAATTTCCTCTGCGCCAACTTCTCCATGATGGGCTATGCCCCAAAAGATATTTATGTGAGCAAAGGCGAATTGAACGATCTTACCGTCGAGCTGTCGGCCGACGGTGTGGCTTTAAAGGAATTCGTTGTGCGACCAGGCAAGGAACACTATTCCCGCAAAAACAACCCAGCCGTTCAGTTTATGGAGAAACTGCGCGACATGAAAGAAAAATACGACCCCCGCAACCACGACTACTACAGCTACGACAAATATGAGAAGATGAACTTTGCCCTCAACGACTTTTCGGAGAAGAACAAGGACAAATGGCTTTTCAAAAAATTCAAATTCATTTTTGAATATATGGACACGTCGGAAGTGTCGGGCAAACCGATTCTCAACGTGTCGGTTAAGGAGAAACTCTCCACCGCATATTTCCGACGCAGCCCCCACGCCGAGAAGGAGTTCGTGAAAGGCATCAAGCGAGCCGGTGTCGACGAGATTTTCGACGAGGAAAGCGTGCAGCGTTTCCTGGAGGACGTGTTCAAGGAAGTCGACATCTTCGACAACGACATCGCCATTATGCAGAACCGTTTTGTCAGCCCGCTGTCGAAAATAGGCTCAGGCTTCTACAAATACTATCTGTCGGACACCATCCCAGTCGACGGCGTCAAATGTATCGAACTCAGTTTTGCACCGTTCAACAACCGCACGTTCGGATTCTTCGGCCGCATCTACGTGCCGCTCGGCGACAGCACAATGTTTGTAAAGAAAGTTGTGATGAACGTGCCCCGCGACATCAACCTCAACTATGTGAACAACCTGCGCATAGAGCAGACTTTCGACAAGGCCCCCGACGGCTGCCGCATAAAGACAAAAGACGACATGACTGTGGAATTCTCAATCATCCCGTCATCGCAAGGGCTCTATGCCCGCAGGCGCACGCTCTATGAGAATTTCAGTTTTGACAAACCGGAGAACGACGGCATCTTCAACGAGGAGGCCAAACTCATCGAAGCCACCGACGCAAGGCAGATGCCCGACGAGTACTGGAAGGAGAACCGAATGACACCTATAAAAGAAAAAGAAAACGCCATAGACAAGCTGCTGACGCAGCTGCGGTCAGTGCCGGCTTTCTATTGGACAGAGAAAACCATATCCGTCCTTGTGTCAGGCTACATCCCTACAGGCGACAAAAACACGAGCAAATTTGATTTCGGGCCAATGAACACCACCATCAGCGGCAACACCGTGGAGGGCGCACGTCTGAAAGTGGGAGGAATGACTACCGCCAACCTAAGCAAGCATTGGTTTATGAAAGGATATACCGCCTATGGATTCCGCGACAAGAAATGGAAATATGATGGAGAAGTGGAATATTCATTCAACGAGAAGAAATACCACGCAAAGGAGTTTCCAATACACTCGCTGCGCCTCCACCATAAATACGACATCAACCAACTTGGCCAGCAATATATGTTCACAAATATGGACAACGTGTTTCTGGCATGGAAACGTCAAACCAACGACAAGGTGACATACCTGCGCACGTCTGAACTGGAATACAAACGCGAGAGCGAGAACGGGCTTGCCGTAACCGTAGGACTCAAGCACCAGATTCAAGAAGCCACACGCTGGATGCCGTTTGTCGACGGCTACGGGAATTGGAGCGACAAATATCAGCAGTCGTCGGTCAATCTGACACTACGTTATGCCCCAGGAGAGAAATTCTACGACGCCAGGTTCACGCGCATACCCATCAACCTCGACATGCCGATTCTGATTCTGTCACACACCTACAGTCCCAAAGGTGTGCTGGGCAACAAGTTTACAATAAACAAAACCGAACTGAGCGTGCAGAAACGCTTCTGGTTCTCGGCCTTTGGATACACCGACATAATCCTAAAGGGAGGCAAGGTTTGGAGCAAGGTGTCATATCCCGACCTGCTGCTGCCCAACGCCAACCTGTCATACACAATACAACCGGAATCGTATGCGCTGATGAATGCGATGGAATTCATGAACGACCAATACCTTTCGTGGGACATCACATATTGGATCAACGGAGCATTGCTCAACCGCGTGCCGCTGATAAAATATCTGAAACTGCGCGAGGTGGTTTCGTTCAAAGGTCTTTATGGCTCTCTGTCGGACAAAAACAATCCCGAAAAGAGTCTCGACATCTACCGCTTCCCTATCAACGCATTGTGCCGTCCGATGGAAAAGACCCCTTACATGGAGATGAGCGTAGGTCTTGACAACATTCTCACAATCCTGCGCGTAGACTACGTGTGGCGACTCACGTATCGCGACACCCCTGGTGTTGACAAAAGCGGATGGCGCATCGCCCTGCACTTCACTTTCTAATTTGTTACAGTTTTGTTATTGTGATTTCGTGTCTCTGCACTAATTTTGCAGCATGAAATCAGCAATAAAGATATTATTACTTATTGCCGGCGTTTCGGTTGCCGGCCACACACATGCACAAGACAATAAGAAATCCTGGATTCCTACAATCTGGGGAACGCTGCGCACAAAATTCGAGTATCAGACAGATGTCAAGAACTCCCGTTTTCAGGTGCGCGACGCCAGAATAGGCGCCAGCGGATGGCTGACAGAATTTGTTGACTACAAACTACAAATAAACTTGAGCGACAAAGGCAAAATCCGCACACACGACCTTTTCGCACGGCTACACTTCTTCGACAACCAATTCCAGTTTACCGGCGGTCAGTTCCGAGTGCCTATTTCCGTCGACGCAGCACGTGCTCCACACACACGTTGGTTTGCCAACAGGTCGTTTGTCGGAAAGCAGATAGGCAACGTTTTCGACATCGGCGCCAAAGCCACTTATGCGCCAAAGCAAGTGCCGCTGACAGCCGAATTCGGTGTCTATAACGGAAGAAACAGTTCCGCCTCCGACGATGTCTGGCTACACAATAATTATCTATATGTAGGACATCTCAAGTTCAAAAAGTCCGACTTTGAGGCAAACGTGAGCGCAATGACCACCAAGCCGCAAGACATAAGAACAAATATGTATGACGCATGTCTCAGCTATAAGTACCAGAAATTCACTGTCGAGGCTGAATACATGTACAAATATTTCTGCGAAAGCGACGCCGAGCCAGTACACGCCCTCAACACCATGGCAATGTATGCCCTGCCCGTCGACAACAAATACATGCAACAGGTTCGATTTCTCGGCCGTTTCGACATGATGACCGACGACAGCAGCGGATATACCGATGAAAACGGAGAGGTTGAAATCACCAACGTCGCCCGCAAGCGTGCCACTGTCGGTGTCACATTGGGATACTACAAGAAAGTGAGCGCCGAGCTACGTCTGAATTATGAAAAATACTTCTATGGCGACAATGTGGAGATAGGCGTGTCAGACCACGACAAATTTGTAGCGGAATTAATGATAAACTTTTAGAATATTATGGAAACTCCTGTAAAGATTCTGGTTGTCGACGACGAGATGCCGATATGCGAATTGATGAAAATCAATTTGGAACTGGCGGGATTCAGCGTCGATATTGCCAACTCTGCAGAGGAGGCACTGCAAAAGCATCTTGCCGACTATGCCCTGATGGTGTTTGACATCATGATGGGTGAAATCAGCGGCCTCGAACTGGTAAGCAAAGTAAGAGCAATGCCCGACGTCGCCAACGTGCCGATTATCGTGTGCACAGCCCTCGGCAACGAGGCTCCGCTAATCGACGGATTCACGCGCGGCGCCGATGACTACATCAAAAAGCCGTTCTCGATGCGCGAGTTTGTGGTACGCGTCAAGAGCCTGTTGCGACGAGTAAAGCCGGAGCAGCCCACCATTGCAATCTACAAGACATTGTCTCTCGACAGCATCTCTAAAACTTGCACAATAGACGGCAACGAGATTGCTCTTACAAAAAAGGAATTCGACATGCTGTTTCTTTTCCTTTCAAACCCCGACAAAATCTTCTCACGCGACGAGATTCTCGACAAAATATGGGAGAAGAACGTCTATGTGGTCGACCGCACAATCGATGTCAACATCAACCGACTGCGCAAGAAACTCGGAGAATATGAACAACATATTATAACCAAACAAGGATACGGCTATGGCTTCAAAGAAAAGATTTAGTTACAAGGCAAAACTGTTCAGCGTAGTCAACGTGTTTTTCTGGATATTGGTTTTCGTGTTTGTCTCGATTCAATATTCCAGAGAGCGGGAATACAAAGTAGAACTGCTCGACACACGACTACAAGTGTACAACAACATCCTACTCAACGAATATGCAGAAACCGGACAGCTGACAAACGACGCTGTGAATCGGCTGATACCTAATAAAAACATCCGCGTCACTTTGCTCGACACCAAAGGGAATGTGTTGTTTGAAAGCCACAACAGCTCAAAGATTGCCAACCATCTCAACCGTCCGGAAATAAAAAATGCAATCGAACACGGACATGGCTACACGATACGCCGTCTCTCTCAAGTGAAAGACCACGAATTTTTCTATTCCGCCTCTGCGCGGGGAAATGCAATAGTGCGCACCGCCCTGCCCTACAACGTTGAGTTGTCGGCAGTGTTGAGCAGTGATATGGCTTACATTTGGATTGTGCTGGGTGCGACATTGATTGTGAACATCATACTTTATTTCGCAATCAGCCGCATAAGCCTCGGCGTGAAAGCACTGCACGACATTGCAAACCGCGCGCGCAACGGGAAAATAGAAGATTTCAACACCGACGAGCTGTCGGATGACGAACTTGGCGACGCAGCCCGCTCAATATTCGCAATCTACAAGGAACTGCAGGACCGCACTGCCGAACGCGACCGCAGCATGCAGGAAGCACTGTTTGAGGAAAAAGAGAAAATGCGCATCAAGCATCAGCTCACAAGCAACATAAACCACGAATTGAAGACCCCAGTACAGAGCATTCGCGGCTGCTTCGAGACGTTGCTCGACAACGAGCTCCCGAAAGAAACCGAACGGCATTTGATGGAATCAGGCTACCAAAGCGCTATGCGACTGTCGAATCTGCTTGAGGACGTCACTCTGATCACCCGCATCACCGACGCAAAGGCAACTTTGCCGATATGCCCCGTCAACGTCAAGGACGTTATCGATGGGATATGCGAAGAGGTGGCCCAGTATAAACCGGAGAACCGGATGCGCATCCATGTAGATGTTGCCGACAACGTTGCCGTCGAAGGCAACCGTCAGCTCATCGACGCAATCTTCCGCAATTTGATAAACAATGCAATCGCCTATTCAGGCGGTCGCGACATCTATATTTCTGCAATCGAGGAAAATTCCGGCTACTACAAATTCGACTTCTACGACAATGGCTCAGGCATAGAGGCCAAACATCTCGACAAGATATTCGAGCGCTTCTACCGCATCGACACCGGTCGTTCACGCAAGTCGGGCGGAACCGGACTTGGGTTGTCTATTGTGCGCAACGCCGTGATGTTCCATAGTGGAGAAATCACCGCGCGCAATCACAAATACGCCGGTCTTGAATTCTTATTCACATTGAAGAAAACACAAAAATAGAATACAATAAAACAGCATTATTATGAGTCCTTTATTCACTGTAATTGTAATCATTCTCGCAGTGCTTGCAATTATCGATTTGATTGTCGGAGTGTCAAACGACGCAATCAACTTTCTGAACTCGGCGTTAGGTTCCAAAGTGGCTAAACGCTGGATTATCCTAACAGTGGCTGCCGCCGGCATCCTGCTCGGCGTGCTCACGTCAAACGGCATGATGGAAGTGGCGCGCAACGGAGTGTTTCACCCCGAGATGTTCACTTTTGAGAACGTTATGATTCTTTTCGTTGCCGTGATGCTGGCAGACGTAGTGCTGCTCAACACGTTCAACGCGCTCGGTCTGCCAACGTCAACAACAGTGTCGCTCATCTTCGAGCTTCTCGGAGCATCAATTGCCGTGGCAATGTTCACCATTTGGAACGACCCGTCGCTGTCGTTTGCCGACTTGGGCAACTACATCAACACAGAAAAAGCAATGGTGATGATCTCCGGAATCCTGCTGTCGGTAGTCATTGCATTCACCGTGGGAGCGATTTTGATGTACGTGTCGCGAGTGATTTTCTCATTCAAATATGCCAAATCGCTGCGACGCTATGGCGCAATCTGGTGCGGACTCGCAATCGTTGGAATCGTCTATTTCGCCATTTTCAAGGGAATGAAAAGCTCCGGGCTTATCAGCGACGACTTCAACCACCTCATCAATGACCACATCGTATTGTCGCTCGGTGCAATTTGGATTATCTCATCTGTCATATTGCTGATTTTGCAGCAGATGAAGGTAAACATTTTGAAAATCACCATTCTTGCTGGGACATTTGCTCTTGCCCTCGCCTTTGCCGGCAACGACCTTGTAAACTTCATCGGTGTGCCTATCGCCGGTCTCGACAGCTACGCCATTGCGAGCAACTCAGGCGATCCTTCGATGCTGATGGGCAAGCTCGCAGAACCAGCACACGTAAACATCTGGTTCTTGGTCATAAGCGGCGCTGTGATGGTCATCACGCTCTTCTTCTCGAAAGATGCCATGAAGGTGGCTGAAACACAACTCAACCTATCGTCGCAGAACGACGAGGAGGAGCGCTTCGGATCAACAATGATTTCACGCGCACTCGTAAGCCTTGCAATAAACCTCAACAAAGGCTACAAGGCTGTGATGCCACAAAAAATCCAAGACAAGCTCAACAGCAGATTCGACCCTGACGAGAACGGAGACAAAACAGTGTCGTACGACCTTGTACGCGCCGTTGTCAACCTTTCGGCTGCCGCCAGCCTTATATGCCTTGGCACATCGCTGAAACTGCCGCTGTCAACCACATATGTCATCTTTATGGTATCGATGGGTTCGTCACTCGCCGACAGGGCTTGGGGCCGCGACAGCGCAGTGTATCGCATCACCGGCGTAATGGTCGTGGTGACTGGATGGTTTGTAACCGCCATCGCCGGCATCACTCTTTCTTTCCTCTGCGGACTACTTCTGATGTGGGGCGGATGGATTGCCCTCGCCGCTCTGGCGTTGCTCTGCGGATACATTCTTTGCCGCAATCTTATCTTCGGCAAACATAAAAAAGAAGAGCAGCCTTCTGCTGAACTGATTTCTGAAAAGACTCAGAATGAAGACGTGCTTTACTCCTGCACGCATGAGGTATGCGTAACGATGGAACGCGTGTCGGGCATCTACAACCATATGCTTGTAGCCTTGTTCACAGAGAACAGACACTTGCTGAAGGAAACAATGGTCGAGTCCGAGCAAATCTACCAGCAAGCCAACCAGCGCAAACATCATGTGATGGCAACACTGAAGAAACTGCAGGATCAAAATGTGGAGACAAGCCATTTCTACATCCAGGTGGTCGACTACCTGACCGAGGTGTCGAAGGCGCTCCTCCACTGCACGCGTCCGGCATACGAGCATATCGACAACCACCATAAAGGCTTCACCAAAGAGCAGATTATGGACCTTAAGGAGGTGAATGACGGCGTTGACGCAATATTCAACAAAATCAGCACGATGCTCCGCGACAAAGACTTCTCCGACCTTGACGAGGTGCTGCACATGCGCGATGATCTGTTTACGGTAATTGCCGGAGCCATCAAGAATCAAGTACGCCGGTTGAAGGAGGAAAAGATGAGTACAAAGGCCAGCGTCTTATATCTCAACATCCTCAACGAGACTAAGACCATGGTGCTGCAAGCTCGCAACTTGATTAAATCGCAAGGTTATTTCCTGTCGGCGTTGAAAGAGTCAGACAACAAATACACCGACGTTAATTAACCCTTACGCTACATAAAGCACAACTCTTTTATTCGAATCTGCAAGTTTCTTTATCTCTTTGAGAAGGAACTTGCAGATTTCTTATTTATCGATGTATGTTGTCTCTAAATGGAATGCCCGCTCAAAATGCCGCGCACCTCCATCAAGGCAAAGCCCAAAAAGTTTGTGCCTTTCCAATTTTCAGGATTGTCAACGCCCGATTCAGACTCTTGCATTCCAATGCCCCAGATTGTATCGTAGGGACTTGCTTCTACAAGAATCTTTTCGCCTGTGTCAAGAAGAAACTGGCAAAGCTCCGGATTTTGTCTGAATTTATGAAGATTGCCCTTTACAACAATGTCCGGTGCAACACGATTCCAAGTCTCCGCGTCAAAATTCTTCACCTGTCGACCCAAAGCTTTTATCTCTTTCGGGTCGTTACTGGCAAGCATCTTCTGCCGTATGTCATCATCTCCAAACACACGTGCTTTCTCCGCCATCATATACTGTTCGGTGCAGTTGTATGCCACATCGTCCACCACAAAATCGGCAGGAAACCATTGGCTGAAACAAGCCTTGGTCATCTTTCCCAACTTCGTATGGTGTCCCCAGAAGAACACATATTCAAGTGGCTCACCTGAATTGAAGCGGTCTTTGACAGTCTGTATCGAATGCTCCATAAATTCTAATTTAATATTCTTTAATAGGTCTGAAATTGAGCCCTTTTATATTTGTGTATTATAGACGCAAAGATAGTAAAAAAACAAAGACTGCGACAAAAAATGCCGCAGTCTTTGTTTTTTATAGCCGGTTATCTTATTCCGGGAGCATCAGTATCTCAAATCTGTTTTCGGATTTGATCAATTTGTCGACGAAATTCTCAATGTCGCCAACAGTCAACTCCTCTACCGCTTTCTTATATCCTGTATACATATCCTCGCCGTCAACGACATACGACTCAAGAACTCCGAGCCAATATCCGTTTTCGACAATGTTCTCATCATAGCTTTTAAGCATATATTCCTGCATTTTCTTCAACTCAGCCACAGGAATGTCTTTAGACAACTTCTCAAGACTTTTGATTGTCGCAGTCTCACTGGTCTTGTACTTGTCAGGATTCAAGCCAAATGACGTCTGGATTGTTGCATTGTCTTTGTATGTTCTGTCGATGTAGCCAACAGAATATGGGCTGTATGCCGCGCCCTCGTCTTCTCTGACGCTGTTGAGCAATTCGTTTGACATCAACTGACCTGTAATGCTGACAATCAATTTATTCTTCATTGTCAACGGCATATCCATATTCCAAACCATTGCAAGCATGGCAAGTTTGCCTTCGTTGTTGTTCACAAATTGCTTGCGCACATTTCCCGCTACGATTTCTCTGCCATCGTTCACTGCCTTCTCGAAATTCTTGTTGGCTGGCAACGATGCGATGTATTGTTTTACATACTGACGGATTTGATTCTCATCGAAGTTTCCGACAATGAAGAATGTAAAGTCTGCGGCATTGGCAAAACGCTCCTTATAGATTTGAATTGCACGGTCGTAATCAACCTTCTCAAAAGCCTCCTTGCTTTGGATAACTGCCTTAGGATGGTGTCCGTACAGGTTTGTCACCAATGAATCCTGGAACACATATTGAGGGCTGTGGGATGCGTTCTCAACCTGCGAAATCATCATTTTCTTGATGTTCTCGAAAGCAGCCTTGTCTTCACGCGGCTGTGTGAAACTGAGATACATCAGCTGCATCATAGTTTCCAAATCCTTTACACTCGAGCGTCCGCTTACCGACTCGTCGTATGCGCTGACATCCATCGACACACTTGCTTGTTTGCCTGAAAGAATTTTCTGCAAATCTGTGTAGCTGAACTTTCCAAGACCCGTGCTGCCAATCATATCGCAACTGAACACAGCGTTTGAATAGTCATTTGCATCATAGACCGACGCTCCACCCTTGCTCACTGCATACAAGCGGATTTCGTCTTCCTTGAACGTTGTTTTCTTCAGAACCACCTTCGCTCCATTGGAAAGCGTAAGCTGAGTATAGCCCAGAGCATCATTTTTTGTCTCTTTCTTTATCTTTCCAGCCTTCGGAGTCTTTTCCATCAACGGCTCTGTAACCTGATTGTCGGCATAGGCTTCCACCTTCGCGCTGTCGACCTCGGCAATCACCTGTTTCAATTGATCCACAGTAGGAACGGCCACGCCCTCCTTGTCCGGACAAAGCGACATCACAACCAAATTCTTACCCGGGACAAACTGCTCTTTTATATATGCGTTGATTTGGTCAACCGGCAGCATCGCAAACTGGTCCTTCATCGTGTTGTATTCATAGTCGACCGCAGTTATCGGATTCGACTCGATGAAATTATTGATATAAATCTGGGTGAAATAGTCATTTTTAGACGTCTTGAAATTGTTGTATTGTTTCTCCAACGCACTGACATACTCATTACGGGCACGCTCATACTCGCCTGCCGTAAAGCCAAATTTCTGCATACGCTTCAATTCTGTCAGCACCGCACGCAAAGCAGCTTCCGAACCTTTGTCGCCTACCACTGCCTGAAACAGCAATGCCCCTTTAGTGTTGGCATACAAGAAATTGCTCATTGCTGCATCACAAGCGCTAAACGGAGCGTCAGGCGACAGCTGTATAGCCGTGAGTCGCTCGTTAAGAACCTGATTGATGATGAAATCTATATATTCCATCAAGATTCCGATATCCGTATTGCGGAATTCTCTCGGCAAGAAATCATACTTCTGCGCCACAAACAACACGTTGGCAGGCATCTCTTTGTCCTTATCGGAAATAACGATAGGCTCCTCGTTGTCGCCAAGCACCTGATACTCAAATTTTGCTGGATTCTCAGGCATTTTTATAGGCGAGAACAACTCCTTGATTTTTGCCTCGACAGCGTCGACATCGACATCGCCGACAACGATAATACCCTGCAAATCCGGACGATACCATTTCTCGTAATAGTCGCGGAGCACCTGTGGCTTGAAATTGTCGATAATGTCCATGCTGCCAATCACGTCGTGGGTAGCATATTTTGTGCCTGGATAAAGTTCTGCGGCATGGCGATTGAGGATTCTCGAAACCGCACCGTTGCCCATACGCCACTCCTCATGGATGACGCCACGCTCCTTCTCAATCTCCTCGTCGGCAAGCGTCAACGCGTCGGCCCAATCGTGGAGGATAAGCAGACAAGAGTCGACAACCTCCTTCTTTTGAACAGGCACGTTCATTATGTCGTACACCGTCTCATCAGTGCCGGTGTGTGCGTTCAAGTTCATGCCAAACTTAACGCCCTTCGACTCCAGCCACGTCAGAATCAACTTGTCCGGGAAGTTTTTTGTGCCATTGAAACACATGTGCTCAAGGAAGTGAGCCAAACCATTTTGGTCCTCGTTTTCCTGCACCGCACCCACCTTCTGGGCGATATGGAAGTCAGCCTGTCCTTTTGGATATTCATTATGGCGTATATAGTACGTCAATCCATTCGGCAATTTTCCGACTCTAACCGCAGGGTCAGACAACTGCTGCGGCATCTGCGCTCTGACATTGGCAGTAAGCAACAGCACCGCCAACACCACGAACATCTTAACAAATGATTTCATAATAATACGTTGATTGTTATTCATTACAATTGACAAATTGGCATTCGACAACCATATATATGGTAATCAAATGCCAACTCATCATTTTCTTTTTAATTTAATTATTTCAACAAATCACGGATTTCCGCCAATACAGCGTCAACCGTAAAGCCAAACTTCTCTTCGAGCAATTTGTATGGCGCAGAGTATCCGAAATGATCCAATCCCGAGATTTTGCCCTTCGAGCCAACCACGCGGAGCAGTGTAGACGGGATTCCCGAAGTCTTGCCATAAGTAGGCACATCGTCAGGTATCAACGCTTTCCGATAACCATCCTCCTGCGACATAAACAATCCAATCGAAGGCACCGAAACTACTCTCGCATTCACGCCTTCTTCCTTCAATTGCTCAGCAGCCTTTACAAGCAGCATGACGTCAGAGCCGTTACCCACAAGCACCACATCAGGCTTTTCGCAGTTGACAACCGCATATCCGCCTTTCAGCATCTGCAAAGCGTCTGCATAACGGTCGCCGCCGGCACTTGGCAAGTCCTCCACATCCTGACGAGTGAGAATCAAACCCGTAGGCGAATCCACATTTTCCATCGCCATCTTCCATGCCACAGTCGTTTCCGCGCTGTCGGCAGGGCGAAGCACAAGCATACTGTTCTTGCCTGAATGATTCTTCAATTCCTCCATCAAACGTATCTGAGCCTCTTGTTCCACAGGCTGGTGTGTCGGTCCATCCTCTCCCACACGGAAAGAATCGTGAGTCCACACGTATTTCACCGGCAATTGCATCAGCGCAGTCATTCTGATTGCCGGCTTCATATAGTCAGAGAACACAAAGAATGTGCCGCAAGCGCAGAGCAAGCCACCATGAAGAGCGATGCCGTTCATCACCGTAGCCATTGTCAATTCAGCCACACCCGACTGAAGGAATTTTCCGCCATAATTGTCGGGAGTAATCACGCTGCCCGCTTTTTTGAGAAACGCTTCAGTCTTGTCGCTGTTTGACAAATCGGCTGATGACACAATCATATTCTTTACTTTCTCACCCAAAACAGTCAACACATCTGCCGACGACGCACGCGTAGCAATGTTGGGTTTATGAGCGATTGCCTTATAGTCGATTTCCGGGAGTTTGCCGTCAATCCACGACTGCAGTTCCGCCGCATCCTCCGGGTTTTCCTTAGCCCAAGCGTCAAATTTCGCACGGCGTTCGGCAACGATTGCCTTCAGCTCCTCTTTTCTGGCGGCATAAAGCGCCTTAGTCTCTTCAAAGACAGCCCATGGGTCTTCCGGATTTCCGCCCAGATTCTTGACTGTCATCTCATAGCTTGCGCCTGATTTGCTCAAAGGATTGCCATGCGTGCTGCACTTGAACTCAAAGCTGTTGCCATCGGCATCGACACAACCTTTGCCCATCACCGTGTTGCCAATAATCAGCGTAGGACGCTCGTCCTCCTTCAAAGCCTGATCCAGAGCCTTGCAGATTTCGTCAGAGTCGTTGCCGTCAATCTCAATTACGTTCCAATTCCATGCACGATATTTTGCAGCGGTGTCTTCCGATGTAACATCATCCACCATTGTCGCCAGCTGCACCTTGTTGCTGTCATAGAACATTATCAGGTTGCTCAATCCAAGATATCCAGCCAAGCGTCCTGCTCCTTGCGAAATCTCCTCCTGGACACCGCCGTCAGAGATAAAAGCATAAGTTTTATGCGAAACGACCTCTCCGAAACGGGCTGCTATAAAACGCTCGGCGATGGCTGCGCCAACTGCCATTGCATGTCCCTGTCCGAGCGGACCAGAACCGTTCTCGATGCCTCTGCAAACATCCACTTCAGGGTGTCCAGGCGTAACACTGCCCCACTGACGCAGATTCTTCAAATCCTCTATCGAGAATTTACCACACATAGCCAAAACGCCATAAAGCATCGGCGACATGTGTCCGGGATCCAAGAAAAACCGGTCACGGGCAAACCATTTCGCATCATCTGGGTCGTAGACGATGTATTTGGAATACAGAGTATTCACATAGTCTGTGCCACTCATCGAGCCTCCAGGGTGTCCAGACTTTGCCTTCTCCACCATTGCGGCCTCCAATATGCGGATATTGTCCGCAACCTTTCTCATTGTTTTTGCATCCATTGCCACTGAATATTTTTGATATGGATATTATTCTATGATTTTTATGCGAATTAATATATTTTTCCACTCTTTGTTTTCGTGCCAATTAAACAAGCTAAAAACTATCACAAGGCTTTGCCTTGCAACATTTTCACACAAAAAGCCCCCAAAAACATATAGGCGATGCCTTTATCTTGCGTCTTAACACGATGCAAATATAGTTATTCCGCCTCCAATATCCAAATATCCACACCCACAAATTAGGCTTTGGACAGGGAGTGGCATACAACAAAAAAGAGTCCGGTTGCTTGGCATCCTCACATGCGTCTGCAAACCATCTCCGTGCCATGCGGCAACTGCCATCCACATCACCTGCTATCTTGTCCACGATAGGTTTGCGCAAGAAGTAAGTTTAACTACAAGATAGGCAAATAGAAATATTTGTCTATCTTTGTATCAAATCAAGGAGCAAACGATGGCACTGCAATCATATCTGCTATTGTAGTGGTTATCGCCCTCTTTATCACTTGCTCCGCGATTAAGCAAAACAATTCGTAATTTTTAAATAACAGCAGATATGGATAAAAACATTACGTAATTATATACTATTTACACCAAATGTAAGATTTTAGGTTGAAAATTCCAAATCAAACCGTATTTCTTTTGGATGCTCCCATTTTGATAACTTTCTTTTCAATAGACATTTTCTTGCGTTTTTGATATACCTCAAAAATAGAAAAAGCAAATAACAAGCCAAAAATTACACTTATTGTAATATATAAAAATTCGCGTTCTGGTATGGTATTAGAAATATACGCAACAATAAACCCCACAAGAAAATTACATAATAAAGATGCAATAAATACCCATAACTCATAGTCATTTAAAGATGACGCATCAACCATCTTTATTTCAATTTTTTCTGGGATTGATAATTCAAATTGAAGTTCATTTCCTATTGGATTTGATTCAATCTCTGCTTTGTTATTTCCTTCGTTACTCATAGTGACGTTATATTATTTATCTCATCCCATTCTCCTTTTTGTAATATTCCATTATATTGCCCTCCTGACATAGCAGGACTCATTATAAAATATAAGGTTTCTGGAATTTCTTGTGCTAATGCAGTTAAAGAAGAACGTATAGCTTCCCATTGAGCTTCATTCTGTATATGAATAATGAAAAACGTAGTCAATCTTCTAACATGACGGTAAGGAGACAAAATATTATCAATGCGCTCTTCGATAGAACTTCTACGCTCTCCCGTAGCGCTTAAATCATAAGATAGTACAAAGTGCATATTATTTATTTTTGTTTCTGCAAAGATACTCAAAATCATAAAATAAAGCATTTTTTATTGTTATAAAAATAACTAAGTAGCGATATTTAGCATTTATCTCATTAAAAATAACTAACTTTGCATCCGAACAAGAGTGCTTGCGCTCTTTTCGGACATACAGCCTAATCGTCGTCGAACTACCACAACAGACCATAAGAGAGGCTGATAATCAACTTACCCAAAGGGTGAAGTGTGTCCTGCGTCATAGACGTAGAACCGCTCCTATGGGTAAGTTGGCTGTGGTAGTCCACGACGACGTTGGGCAGTGGTTCTACGTTTTCGTTTACCCGTTATCGTTCATACCGTTGCCGTTTTACAGATTATTGTCTAACTCAAATAAAATGTAGAATGGAAACAAGAGCTTCAAGAAAAATCCTTTTGGTGGTACTATTCGCCATCATCGGTCAATTCAGTTTTGCACAAAGCAAAGTGCCAAGCACACCCGAAGAAAAACGTGCAGCGTTCCTTACCCCCGAATACTATACCAACTGGTTGGGGGCTTCGTTTTTCACAATTCCGACAGTGGAGAAAGAGTTTGATGTTACCCCCGCCCAAATTTTGGACTTGACTTTCTTCTATGATTTCGGTGATTGCTTCGTGGGTATGGAGTCCAACGAAAAAGGTGTCGTGGTGCAAATGACCCTAAGACTTTTTGCGGAAAAAGCCACCGACTTCATACAGAAAGCCGTTGATTACGGTTATGAGTATGTAGCCAAAGGTGAGAATGTAAACGTGCGCTCAAATACTGGAAAACTACTTCCCGATGTTTACGACACGAATGTAAAGCAGTACCGCAAAGCTACAAAGAACGGAAATGTCTATATGGAAGTGGCGAACAGCAAGAAGTACGCCAACGAATACGAGATAGCCATTTATCGGGCAAAGTAGTTACTTTTTCAAGGTTTCGCCCGATAAATCCACAAGTGTGTCAAAGTTTTGCATTGTCTGCAAATGCTTGTAGTAGGCTTCAAACTCACTAAATGGCATTTCCGCATCAATGAGTAAATCCATAACTTTACTTTTGGATAACATTTTCAAATGGGGAACTTCTACACGGAGTTCTTCTTTTTTGAACAACGTACACTCTGTGAGAATTGTCGGTATAAAATCGTGTACTCCTAAAAAGTCCTCAACTATTCTCGTGTGGAAACAAGTGGGAGTATGGGTCTCTTGGTGGTGTGAGTTCGGCATATAATTCTACGATAATGGGTTCTTTAATTTTGACTTCAAATGATTCTTCGGTACGTTTCACCAATTCCTCATCTGCAAAGGTAGGTGGTTTTGCTGAATTTTCACTCACTTCCCAACCTCTATTTTTAAGATTACGGTAATGAATACGTCCTGCAAGGTCTCTTTCAAGTCGGTCTTGCATATAAGCAAGTAGTTTTTCAAAAGAAGTCATAACGTGGAACGCACCTAATGCCGGACAGTAACCACAATACTCCCCCTCCTCGTGCATGGTCTTTTGTTTGAACATCACGAGTTTTACAGAAACTTTCTCCATAATGTTGAATTGATTTTATGTGCCGACTATATCCGTATAACCGACACGGATTAAATTTTTGTCTATGATTTGATTGAATTTTTCCAGTGGCGTTTTCTTTCGGGTATTGTAGGTAAATTCAAACTCCGCACAGTATTTGGAGAGGTGTTCCTTACTCGGTCTGTGGTAAGTACCCATCATCGACCTTTTCAGATGCGACCAAGCGCCCTCGATAGTGTTTGTGTAAACATCCCCACGCACATATTCCTTGCGTTTGTGTTTCACTACGCTATGTTTATAGTCCTTATCCAATTTAGTGTAAGCCCACCATTCATCACTCATAATATGGGAACCGCCTTTTATCCGTTTATGGATTATCGGCTCTAATGTTATGCGTTTGGTGTTCTCCACTGGCGTAATTGACAAGCGACCTTTGCGCTGTACCGCCCCGAATACTGGTGTTTTGTTTTCTGAACCTCTACCACGTTTACCCTTTTTCTTACCACCGACATACGTTTCATCCACTTCGACCGTTCCCCGTAATTGGTTATCGGAATTACGATGTTCCAACATATATCGTATCTTGTGCAGTAAGTACCAAGCCGACTTTTGCGTCACGCCGATAGCCTTTGACAACTCAATGGAACTGATGCCTTTCTTTGATAGCGAAATCAGATAGAAAGTCAGAAACCATTTCTGTAAAGGAATGTTAGAGTTCTCGTAAATTGTGCCGGTAGTGACCTTGAACTGTTTACCGCAGTGTGCGCACTTGAAAGTCTTTCCGTTTTTATAGCGGTAAATCTTTTGTGCGTTGCCACAATGCGGACAGACAGGAGCATTGCCCCATCTGCGTTTTTCAAGATACTTCCTACAAGCGTCCTCATCGGGAAACTGTTTGAAGAAGTAGAAAAGGTTGTAGTTTTCACTCATTTTTTCACCGATTTTTATTTGAAGTTACGAAAAAACGGTGAATTGTCCAAATGTCCAACAATCAATATCTTAGGTTACTTTTATTTAGATAACTATCAGATAAGAGGAAAACCAAAGCTATATAAAGGTCTTGCGAATGTCTGCAAATATGATTTGGGCGTAGGAACATCCACTCACAGACCTAAATACATACTTTGGCCATATAAAAAGAGCCTACTATAAAAGTAAGCCCTCAAATATTTTCTTTCATCCAGTCAATCATCCTATCATTGATGCCGTATGTGGCCCACGCAGAGTCTGTGATGTTGATTACGACAATTTTCCCATTGCCTTCGATTACATCGGACAACTCATCACGAACTCTTTTGGAAGAACGTGATGTCCTGATTATCCATACACGGGCGAATAGTTTTGCCCACTTAGGAAAGTCCTTCAAGCGAGAACTTATCTTGGAGTATGACTCCGTAGAGTCATCCAAAGTATATGTGACTATAAACGTGTTCATTCTTTTGAAGCCTTAAAATAGTAACCAACAATAAATCCAAGAGGCCCAGACAATATGCCTGAAACAGTTACAAGCATATCCTTGTACTCATCTACTTTGAAACAGCTAAAAAGACCAATTCCAAATACCACAACAATAACACCAAAGAAGGCACATACATATATCATTGCAATCCGGCTTCTGGTATTTTCTTTCGGGTCTGAACTGCTTTTTGAATCCACTTCCTGTTTATCGTTCTCTGCCATATACTCACAATTTTATTGCAAAAATACGCAGATTTTCTTGAACCTCAGTTATCTTTATCAGAATAACTTTTATATGCCTAATTTGTTTAGGTTATAATAGTATATAATTGCGAAACATTATTACAAACGGATATATAGATATTTTCCCCGAAAATATTGTATTTTTGTAGAGCCAAGTGAGAATTAAACAAGAAGCGCCTATTTATGAAATATTTTGCCGACTATATAAACGAGTCTATTTACGCAATAGATGAAAACTCTGGTGACGGAGTGATGGTTAATGCAAGAGGCAGACACGAAATGCATACTGATTCCATCCCATTGGTAGAAGAAGAAAACAACACATTTTGGGAGGTTGAACCTATGAGCAAAGCCGAATTTGAATCTTTTGACATAACATGGAGATGGGCAGCTGCGCCATCACCAGATGAGGAACAAAAACACTCTTGGCGCAATTACAAGCAGGTTATTTATTGAAGTGCGAATAATATTCTTCAGACCTCTTTCTCAACGCAATACCTTTTGCAGACTGTTGTTCTTCTTTAGACATCACTCGCCATTCTTCATAGTATTTATGCCCTAAGCCGCCTTCAATACCTGTTTCTCGATGAATCTTATTCCATAGTTTTTCTCCCAATATAGCTTTTGCGTTTTTTGGGAGCTCTTTGGCGTAAATCATTTTTGCAGTATTAACTTGAACTTCTGCAACAAGGCCATTGCTTGCTTGAAGATTGACTATATTTCCACTATAACCGAGATGGTTTTGTGGTCTCTGTTTCTTCACGGCGATTCCTTTAAATGCCTTGACTGGTTCTGACATTCTTAATTGCTCAATAACAATATCAATGTTTCGTCTGTCCGCAATAATAGTTGTCCGCACGAGGTCTTTTAGCTTATCGGGCATATATGCACCTCCTTTCTCCTTCCTCTCCAATAGAACTTTTCGCTTAATAGATGCCTCGCTTTTGTAATTTATCGGCGTACAGATTGCATTATGTCCAGCGGCAATGCTCTCTGCTAATCCTTGCACTTCGCCACCACTTGACCGAGCCCTAATTACGACATCCTTGATTGCCTTTTCGAGAGATTTTTCCGCATCCGTCTTCTCCCGCTTGATTCTTGTGTACTTCGGATTATCTCTTACCCAGTACGGCAATGACGCGCTTCAGAAACTCTCTTCTTATTACTCTTCCACCAATCTTGAAAATACTTGTTCGGCTCTCGGTTCGCGTTTTTACTTTCAGGAATCGGCTCGTCATTAAGGATAGCTTCTTGTATCTTATCAAACTCTTTATCGTCCGCAAGTATCGGTACAACATAGCAACGGCACTGCGGATGCCAGCCTTTAAACACGAAGTCTTTCGGGTATGCAAAACAACAAAAGAAAAGCAATTAAAAAATTGCAAAATAGAACCAACAAATCAGAAACTTCGTATCTTTGCAAACAAGAGGGCTTGAATAGGGAATCAGCGCGGATTGTAGTTCCGCGAAAACAATACATTGATGCAGGGCTTATTTCATTCGAGCAAATGGACGACACCCCAATAACATTGAAAGCGTTGTTGTTTAATCGATTCTGTCATCATGCTGATTTGTCATTAATTGATGGAGCTGAGGCATTCAAGACATTTTATGTGCATGAATACGCAAAATCTACAATCAATTTGTATAAATAATTATTTATATAGATACCCTCCGACATATGGAAATGGCAATGGATTCTGTGCTACAATGTCTAAATCGATATACCACGTCCCATTTGATTTTTCAACCTTTGTAATCTTGAACGTTGTCCCTCGTTGTAGTAGCATTTCACTCTCTGATCCAAAAGTTTGCTGTTTGATAAATGCACCTTCTGTACCTGTTGCTCCAATCAATGCTTTTATTTCTTCATCTGTAGCGGTGCTGAAATTAGCTAAGCCGAATTTTTTCAACGCTACCAGCTTATCTCCTCTTTGCAACCACATATCAAAGTTATATGACGATTTATTGATAATGTTGATAATGCCTTCGATGAGTGGAATCCGTTGCAGACCTAATTGCGCACTTGTCTGACTCCCGTAATATGTCAGCCCTCGTAAAGGTTCATTGATATTGTGATACGAAACGGTATACCCATATATCGCATCTTGTTCTTCTTGAATTACCATCGCTTCATGACTCAAGGTTCGAAATATTCCGTTCTTTTAACAACACCTTTTTTTACATTGACACACATTTTTTGCCAAACAGCATGGCAACACAATCGGCGCACAACGAAAAGGTGCCGGCAAATTCGATTTGCCGGCACCTTGATTCAAAATATCGTTATGTCTTAAGCCTTTTTCACACGGCTTCCAACCATTGCATAGAACAACAAATAGGCAACGGCTGCAATGAGCACCCAATAGCTTGACAAATATCCAGCCACGTCGGCAACACCGCCTTGAATCAGCGGAAGTATGCCACCGCCGCACACCATCACCATAAACAATCCTGAGGCAACTGCAGTGTATTTGCCAAGGCCTTCAACTGCGAGGTTGAAAATGCCGCCCCACATAACTGACGTGCAAAGACCGCAAAGCACGAAGAACAGCACGCATGTAGGCGCCTCGATCATTGTAAACGACATGTTCTGGAATCCAGGAATGCTGATTGTCGAATCAGGCATACACAATCCGCAGAGCAAGAAAGCGATTGCCACAGTGGCAACTGTTGAGAGTTGCGCACGGCTTGAGAATTTAGAGCCAAACGATCCGCCCACAAGACGTCCAACAAGCATCAACAACCAATACATACCCACCAGCGAACCGGCAGCAGAAGGGTTCATTCCTTTACCCGGTTTTTTGACGTCGTTATAAATTTCATAAGCCGATTCATATTGTTTCTCACCGATTACTTTGTTTTCATATCCAATCATAGCCTTTGCTTCCTCTTCCGAGAATTTCGACTTGTCCTGCTGATAAGCTACAAGCGCATCCGCATTTGCCTTGTCGGCAGCTTGAAGCTCAGCCAAATAGACAGGGTCATTCTGCTGCTTGTTGTATTCGTCAACAGTAGCGGCAGCCTCTTCCTTGGTCTGTGTGGTCATATAAAGATTTGCCATGTTTGGAATGCCAACCTCGATACCTACATACAAGAAGATTGCAACGATACCGAGAGCGAAATGACGATATTTCAACGCGCCGCCAATAGTAGCCTTCTCCTCATGCTTAATCTCGCCTTGCTTTGCCTCTTCAAGAATAGGTTCCGGCAATTTAGAGAAGAAAAGCACAATCAATGCGAATGCAAAAATACCCATTGCAATAAACAATGCCGGACGTGCAGCACTCAGCGTGAGGCCCTTCAGAGTGTCGCCCATAAGATAGCCGACAAGCACCGGGCAGATTGTCGCAGCCAAAGAGTTGGCAGAGCCACCGAATTGCAGCAACTGGTTGCCCTTATTGCCTCCGCCTCCAAGCGTATTGAGCATCGGGTTTACAACAGTGTTGAGCATACACATAGAGAAACCTGCTACAAACGCGCCAGTCAAATAAACCGCAAACACACCCGAATCAAGCGTGCTCGACAAGAACATCAGCGCAACGCCCACCAAACCGACAAGGACGGCTGCAATGGCTGAGAATTTATAACCTTTTTTTTGAAGGATAAGGCCAGCCGGAATACCCATGAACGCATAAGCGATAAAGTTGGCGGCATTACCCAACTGCGATTCGAAGTTAGTCAGGTCAAACTGCTCTTTAAGGATTATTCCAAACGGATTTTGGAATCCAGTCACGAATGAAATCATCGCGAACAAGAAGAACATCACCACGATAGGCAATGTGTAATTTTTCTTTTCTTGAGTCATAATTTTTAGATTTTAAAGTAGTTATTGTTTAATTTCACAATCAGTATTGACGAGGTCCGAAAATATGGCTTCCTACGCGAATCATGGTAGAGCCTTCCTCAACGGCTATCCGATAATCATCGCTCATTCCCATGCTCACGATGTCGAACGCGGGATTTTTCGCCATTATGCCAGACTTCATTTCTCTGAACACCCCGACAATTCGCTGAAACTCCTTTCGTATCTCTGTCTCATTGTCGGTATTCGTAGCCATTCCCATAACACCTCTGACCCTCACATTCCGGCAATTATCAAGCATACCCGTTTTCTCCAGGCATACCAAATCGCTCATGTCAAAGCCATATTTTGTTTCCTCCTGCGCTACGTGAAGCTCAAGCAACACGTCCACAATCTTGCCAATTTTTTCCGCCTCGGCATTGATTGCCGTCAGCAGTTTGCCACTGTCAACGCTATGTATCAGAGTCACAATCGGGACCACAGTCTTGACTTTGTTGGTCTGCAGATGCCCGATGAAATGCCATTGCACATCAGACGGCATCGTCGCCGCTTTCTGCACAAGCTCCTGAGCCCTGCTCTCTCCAAAGACCCTCTGTCCGGCATCATAAGCCGCCATCAGGGCCTCCGTAGGGTGGAATTTAGAAACTGCCACCAAAGTCACACTCTGTGGCAGTTCCTTTTTCATTTGTTTTATATTTTCTGCGACATCAATCATAATTATTTATTATGCCTGTGCGCCCTCGTTTCCGCCTAAATCCTCTTTATAGACATCCATTATCATTGTCTCATTGATAGAGGCCACCTCAAAGTCGGACATCGTACCCTTCATTCCTTCCATAAAGTTGTCGTAGGCTTTCTTGAAATCCGCAGCCTGTACCATCATGAAATTGGCAGTTTTCTTCTCCACTGCAGTTTTCTCATCAATGGTCACGAAGTTCACCTTAACCTTATACCACTTATCGCCCTCCTCGTCCCAGAAGATTTCCGCGATATTGGTGCGCTTTACAGCCGTCACCTTCAGCTCACCGCCTGTCACAAACGGAGTCATCTCTTCTATAATTCGAGCCTCAGCCTCAGTAAACGACAAGGCATCAACCAAATATGGTTCAGTTACCGCTTTTTGTTGACCATTTTCTGTCAACTTCTCATATTTCACTTTGCATTCAAACCAAGTTGCCATTGTTTTCTTTCTTTATTTTTTCGTTACAAAAGTAATAATTTCTCCGAGAAACAGGATAACGTATACTCCCATTTTTTATCAACTATTTCTCGCCTTATAATACAGAGTGGAGCAATTCGACTCCGCAAACAAAGCCGATGCCACGTCGGCCATTCGCCCAAGTGTCGTAGCCCTGTATCTCTCCACCTCCTCATTTATCATCTCCGCATTGCCAAGCATCTCGAAATAAGCCAGATTTGAAGCCAACTCATCGTTGTTAAGATTACTGAACAGCGCATTAGACTCATATTTGTTGACCACTTTGTCCAACTCATACTGACTCACATCGCCATCAGCCACCTTGCGAAGTTCATCGGCAATCGCTGCCTCAACCCTGTCGAAGGAAACGCCAGGGAGCAGCTGCGCCTTGACAATCAACATTCCAGGATCCTCATCGCCAGTTATCGACGCGTCTATCGACGCGACCAGATTGCCTTTCGCATAGACGTTGCGGAACAGTCTCGACGACCTGCCGTTTGACAGCACGTCGCTCAACAAATCGCAGACAGGATAATCATTGTCAAGGCGTCCACACATCCGGTATGCCTTCACTATCATATTATGCGGCACGTCGCGTTCAACCTCCTTCACCCTCGCCGACAATTGAGTCGGCTCGCAAGGGAGTGTACGCTCCGGCATTTCCGCACACGGGATGCCAGCGAACCATTTTTCAGCCAACGCAAACACATCTTCAGAGTCCAGATTGCCCACTACCGACAATATGGCATTCCCCGGATTGTAATAGCGTCGATAGAAAGCCTTTATCGCCTCGACCGGCACATTTTCAATGTCAGACAATGCTTTTCCTATCACCGGCCATTTATATGGATGCACCTTATAGACCATTTCGCGGAGAATGTGTCCGACGTCGCCATACGGAGCATTCAGACAGCGCTGCTTGAATTCCTCCTGCACGACGCTGCGCTGCACTTCCACCGACTTGTCAGACAGCAACAGATTCTGCATCCGGTCGGCTTCCACCCAAAACGCTGTTTCCACGTTTTCAAAAGGAAGGATGTCATAATAGTTGGTGATGTCGCTGTTTGTCCATGCATTGTTGTCACCGCCGGCCTCCACCATCACAGAATCGAATTTAGGGACAGCCGCAGTGCCTCCAAACATCAGATGCTCGCACAAATGCGCAAGCCCAGTATATTCTGGCGACTCGTTTTTAGCCCCGACACGATACAGCAAATTGACCGCAACCATTCCTGTCGCACAGTTTCTGCTGTGCACAACCTGCAGCCCATTGTCCAACCGATAGCGCGACGTCTTTGTCATTCAATCACCGAAGCTTTCAGGATTCTGACATCTTCCTTGGGTCTGTCGTTGCGCGCTGTCTCGACGCATTGAATCTTGTCGACCACATCCATTCCAGAAACAACCTCGCCAAAGACACTGTATCCGCCATCCAAGAACGGAGTACCGCCGACAGTTGTATATACCGACTTCTGTTCCGGAGTAAACTTGAACAGTTTTCCTTTCAACGAGGCCTCCGTTTCTTGAATCAGACTGTCTTGAAGCTCCTGCAGCCCCGCTGCATTACGAGCTCTGCGCAAATCCATTATTTCCGCGCGATGCTCCTTTGCCAACGCTTGAAACACCGATTGCTTTTGCTGGTTCTGCAACGACTTTTCCATCGCCACAAGCTCCGATTCATTATACACCTTTCCCGTGACAATGTAGAACTGCGAGCCAGACGATTTCTTTTCCGGATTGACAGCATCGCCCGTGCGGGCAGCCGCAACAGCGCCACGCTTGTGGAACAATTCAGGGAGCACAAACTCACCGGGAATCTCTTCGCCATAATCATTCGCGCCAAGAACCGCATCCGGTGTCGCCGTCTTCGACGTCGGATCGCCGGTCTGAACCATAAAATCCTTTATCACCCTATGGAACAGCACACCATCGTATGCGCCGGCCTCTACATTTTTCACAAAATTATCACGATGTCCGGGAGTCAATTCCGATAAAAGAATCACGACATCGCCCTCGGACGTTTTCAACAGCACTTTCATTGCCTTATTTTCTTTTTTTGAAGATTCGACAGCACCTCCCGACAACGGCATCCATAAAAGAGCCATCGCCAACACCGCCATTAAAACACCTGATTTCAAATCAGAAACCCTTAGGGTACACTCTTTTATATATACGTCGGAAATTATTGTCGGAAGCACTCAACTCTTCCGCTTTCTCAACATAATCCTCACCCCAAATGCTTGCCAACAAACTCGGCATATACTTTCTGTCACGATCCTTTTCTATAGAAGCGTCAAGCAATTTGGATATGCTGTCAGAATATTTCTCCTTGTCAATCGCAGCCAGATAACGAGCCGTGCTTACAATAAACTGACCGTTGCGGTCAACTTTTATTATATTATCGACCAATTCCGGCATATCACCGTCACAACTACCGATGTTGTTGGCTATATATTCATATGTAGCCAGCCCATCCTCGTCTTTTTTCAACTTTTTCAAAACGTCTTCGTTCATCAGTTTTTCTTTATTATTTTTACAAAGGCACCTCAAACCGCACCAACGACACTGCAAAATCCAGCATCATTGACGGTCTGTTGGATTCCCACACAAAGGTAATGCGTTTTTATGAAATAATAGCCCTTCCAATCCATTTTTTACAACACATCACCGCCGACAACATCGTTGTTTTACTCTAATTTCTTCTGTTTTAGAAATAAAATCGCTATCTTTGCGCCAAAATAGATGTCACGTTTTTTATATGTCTAATAAGAATGTAAGCCCGACCATCTTGTTTGAGACAAGTTGGGAGGTTTGTAATAAAGTTGGAGGAATATATACAGTATTATCATCAAAAGCAAAAGTTTTGAATGAGCGGTTAGGCGACAAAATGATTTTTGTCGGTCCTGACGTTTGGACTTCTCAAAACCCCTCTCCTTTTTTTAAAGAATCAAAAGCACTACTTAAGAATTGGCGGCAGTCCGCCAATCTTCCTTATGGCATATCTGTCAGAGTGGGAAGATGGATGGTTCCGGGAAATCCGGTTGCAATCCTTGTCAATTTCGACGGCGTCTACCCCAAATTGGATGATTTCTACGCATTGATGTGGGAGAAATTCAAAGTCGACTCGCTGCACTCCTACGGCGACTACGGCGAAGGCTGCGCGTTTGCCATCGCCTCTGCCATAGTAATTGACAGCTTGTCAAAATTCTTGGCGAAAAAAAACGACCGTGTTGTCGCTCAGTTCAACGAGTGGACCACCGGCATGGGACTGCTTTATCTGAAAGCCAACTCGCCACAGATTGCAACCGTCTTCACAACGCATGCCACAAGCATCGGAAGAAGCATCTGCGGCAACGGAAAGCCCCTTTACGACTACTTCAACGGCTACAACGGCGACCAGATGGCATCCGAGCTCAATATGCAGTCGAAACATTCACTGGAAAAAACAGCCGCTCACAATGCCGACTGTTTCACCACCGCAAGCGACATAACCGCTCGGGAATGCGAGCAGCTGCTTGAAATCAAGCCGCTTGTCACACCGAATGGATTCGAGCTCTCAATTGTGCCGGAACGTCAGAAATACACCGCGCAGAGAAAGAAAGCCCGCGCCAAATTGCTGCAAGTGGCAGAAGCCCTGACCGGAAAGCATTATGACGACGACACATTCCTATATGCCACCGCCGGACGCAATGAATTCCGCAACAAAGGTCTCGACATGTTTATCGATGCGACAAACGCTCTCCGCAACGGCCACGACATGAATCGGCAGACAATCGCCTTCATACTGGTCCCCGCATGGGAAAACGGCGCGCGCGAAGATTTAAAAAGCCGTTTGGAAAAAGGCGAGACTCAAGGCGCTTTGGAAGACTGCATCATAACACACCGCCTTCATGCCTATTCCTCAGATGCAATATACAACAAATTGGAATATCTGGGAATGCACAATTCGGCGGACAGCAAAGTAGACACAATCTACGTGCCCTGCTATCTCAATGGTTCTGACGGGATTTTCAATATGCAATATTACGATTTGCTAATTGGCTTTGACGCCGCCGTTTTTGCATCCTACTACGAGCCCTGGGGATACACTCCCCACGAAAGCATGGCGTTCGGAATACCCACAATCACTACCGACCTTGCAGGCTTCGGGCAATGGATTCTGTCCACATTCGGAGGAGGCTTCAGCAAGTGCGGCGTCGAGGTTACCCACCGGTCAGACTCGAACTACGAAATGGCAGTCAACGACATTGCCGAGAAACTCAAATATCTGCTGACCGCCGATGTCTCTTTGACAAAGAAAATCAGGAAAGCAGCCATCAGCTCCTCAAAGGGTACAGCTTGGGCTGACTTTATAAGATATTATGACACAGCCTATACAATGGCTTTAGAAAACAATAAACACAATTTGGCATAATGCCTCTAATTTTAATATTTTAACTATGAAATTGAAAGTAAGCAACACAAATGCCCCTGTATGGCGCGACATCACAATCCATGCAGAATTACCAGCCAAGCTCAAGAGCCTTGACGAATTGGCACACAACGTATGGTGGTCGTGGAACAGCGAGGCGCGAAATCTCTTTCAAGACATTGACCCTAACCTATGGTTGCAGACGGATGAGAACCCCGTCTTGTTATTGCAAAAACTAAGTCTGGAGCGTTGTCAGGAATTGGCTAAAGACGAAGCCTTCCTCGCACGTCTCAATGAAGTGCACAAGGCATTCAAAGACTACATGAAGAAGCCATACCGCAAGGATGTGCCTTCAATCTCCTATTTCAGTATGGAGTATGGTCTTTGCAGCGCTTTGAAAATCTACTCTGGAGGTCTTGGTGTCCTCGCCGGCGACTACATCAAAGAAGCTTCCGACTCTTGTGTAAACTTGACTGCTGTCGGATTCATGTATCGCTATGGATACTTCGACCAGTCTCTTTCAATGGACGGACAGCAGATTGCTGAATATCCAGCGCAGAACTTCAACCAAATTCCTGTGGAGCAAGTGCTCAACAGCGACGGAACTCCGATGGTTCTTGCCGTTCCTTACCCAGGCCGCGACATCTACTGCAACATTTGGAGAGTGAATGTGGGTAGAGTGAAACTCTACTTGTTGGACACAGACAACAACCAGAACTCAGAGTTCGACCGTCCAATCACACACAAACTTTATGGTGGCGATTGGGAAAACCGCATCAAACAGGAATACCTGCTCGGTATCGGCGGCGTCATGATGCTCCGTGCTTTGGGCATCAACACAGAGTTGTATCACTGCAACGAGGGACACGCAGCCCTGCTCAACCTCCAGCGTCTTGTTGAATACGTACAGAACGACCATTTGAGCTTCGATGTAGCACTTGAATTGGTTAAAGCCACAGGTCTCTACACCGTACACACTCCAGTGCCTGCCGGACACGACTATTTCGAAGAGAGCCTCTTCGGAAAATACCTCGGTGAATATCCTGCGAAACTTGGCATTTCGTGGTCAGACCTTATGAATATGGGCCGTGAGAACCCTGACACAAACGAACGGTTCTCAATGAGTGTATTCGCACTCAACACTTGCCAGGAATCCAACGGTGTAAGCTGGCTGCACGGCGAAGTGTCAAAACGCATGTTCCAAGGTGTATGGAAAGGATACGCTCCTGAAGAGTCACACGTTTCATATGTGACAAACGGTGTGCACATGCCAACATGGGCTGCTTCTGAATGGAAAGATTTCTACAAGAAGACTTTTGGCGAGCACTATTGGGAAACTCAGTCGGACGAAATGACTTGGGCTCCTATCCTGAAAGCCAAAGAAGAAGATATCTGGAACATACGCATTGCGTTGAAAAACAAGTTTATCGACTACGTTAAGCGCGAGTTCAAAGAGACATGGCTTAAGAACCAGGGAGACCCTTCACGCATCGTCTCCATCATGGACAAAATCAATCCAAACGCATTGATTATCGGTTTCGCACGTCGCTTTGCGACTTACAAACGTGCGCACCTGTTGTTTACCGACCTTGACCGTTTGGCTAAAATCGTTAACAACGAGAAGTTCCCTGTGCAATTCGTATTCGCCGGCAAGGCTCACCCAGCCGACGGTGCAGGACAAGGACTCATCAAACGAATCGTAGAGATTTCAAGAATGCCGCAATTCCTTGGCAAGATTATTTTCTTGGAGAACTACAACATGACATTGGCAAAACGTCTGATTTCAGGTGTCGACATCTGGCTGAACACTCCGACTCGTCCATTGGAAGCCTCTGGTACTTCTGGCGAGAAAGCGGAGATGAACGGCGTGCTCAACTTCTCCGTACTTGATGGATGGTGGTATGAAGGCTACCGCAAAGATGCCGGTTGGGCGTTGACTGACAAGCGCACATTCACCGACCAAGGTCAGCAGGACAAGCTCGATGCCGCAACCATCTACTCTATGCTTGAGAACGAGATTATTCCTCTTTATTTTGCAAAGAACTCAAAGGGATATTCTCCAGAATGGATTCAATACATCAAGAACTCCATTGCCCACATCGCTCCTAACTTCACCATGAAGCGTATGATTGATGACTACATCGAACGCTTCTATCTGAAAGAAGGAAAATACGGCAAGGATCTCAAGAAAAACAATTTTGCGAAAGCCAAAGCATTGGTTGAATGGAAAGACAATGTGGTTTCCCGTTGGGACGGCATCAAGGTGCTTGAAGCCACTCCGCTCGATCCTTCAGCAAACTCTTTCGGCGACAAGATCAAAGTTGACGCAAAGATTGACACCAACGGTCTTGCAGACAGCATTGGTGTTGAAATGGTGGTTTATTCCGTTGAAGAAGGTCAGCAGAAATTCCTCAACCGCTACGATTTCAAAGAGGTTAAGCGCGAAGGCGACATTGTTTCTTACGAACTTAAGCACGAAATTGCAGTTCCAGGCGTGTTCCACTATGGATTCCGCATCTATCCTAAGAATGCAGAGCTCGCACACCGTCAGAGCTTCGCTTACTTGAAATGGTTCTAAGCCACACGAACTGTTTGGCAATAAAAAATCGGTTGGAGACGCGTCTCCAACCGATTTTTTATTCTCCTATATTCTACTAGAACTTGAATCCTACAGAAACAGCCACTTCATTGTTGGCATCCTTCAGTGTTGACGACGGAGCCTCAGCATTGAAAAATCCATAATAATCACTTTGACGGCTCGTTCTCACATATGCCAAATCAGCATAGAATGCTTTATACCGGTATCCAGCACCTGCCGTATAGCGTTGAGTTTTATTGTCCAGGGTATACGACATCGAAGTTCCCGCAGTAGGATCCTGTGCAAGATTCTCTTCAACCGGTGATGTCTTATACGAATATCCGGCACGCACGCTGAAACTTGGCGTCACCTTAAACTCTCCACCGATGCGGATTTCATTGCTTGCCTTAAAGGTTGTCCTTACATTGTCGGCCACGACGCGATCCTCCCGCCCATTATAAAACGTGCGCATACCACCATACATAACCCTTTCATAGTCAAGGCTGATTATGCCACGTCCGCCAATCACTCCGGCAACGCTTCCCATCACCTTCCATGGAGTCCTTGCGTCAAATTCCGTCTTGCCGTCATATCCGGCATTCGTTTCTGCCGTACCTTTTATGTTTGATACTCCGCTACCGGCAACATTCGCATCAAATGCATACGACGTGCTTGCATAATAAGAAGAATTGACATTGAAGAATGTAGGCGTATGGAAAGCCACACCCAGCCTGAGTTCATTTATAGGCTTGACAATCAAGCCCATTTTAAAGTTCACGCCTGTGCCCGTCATATTCAGATAGTTTTCCATGCCCCATGCGGCATTTCCTTCCGCAAGGTAAGTATTGTCGCCATAAATATAAGGCACACGAGCTTTTTCCAAGCTCTCTCCATAATATGAATACATGCTGTATTCCAAATCCGAGATACCCACAGAAGCTCCCCAATACACCATGTCCATCACATTTCCGCCAAAACTTACGTTATACTCGTTCAAATGTCCAGACTCCTGAACTTCCATCTCCGCATATCCCGTGGTGCCATTCTTATACAATCCGCTATAAGAATCGTTGCTTGCCGACATCGGATTGATTAAATATGAATTGTATGCCAAAATGCTTATCCACGGAGCGTTGGAGTCCATATACGGATCATATCCGCCTTTAACGGCGCCAAGGTCCGATGTGGTCCAACCTCTTGAATTGTCCGCCACATAATTTGTCATTGAATTACGCATTCCGTTAATCACGCCATTGTAATGACGTTTGAAATCCAAGGCTTTGGTATACGACACACCCCAAGAGAATGTCGGCGTTGTTTCGTTTCCCGTCTTAAATGTCCCGACATAGGCAATGTTGTCAAAATTAAAATTAGAGTTCGATGTTTTAAACCCATTCATAGTGACATTTTTCTTGACACCGCCCATTGTCATTCCCACCTCGGAACTGCGGTAGACACCGATGCCGCCAGGATTCTGATTGAGCGTTGACAAGTCAGCGCCTAACGCACCAAACGCGCCTGCCATAGACATAAACCGGGCACTACCCCTCAAGTCCGTCTGCGATATTGTATATAAATCCAATGCACCCTGAGCTCCTGCCGATGCAGCGTAGAGGGCACACAACAAAGGGAATAAATTTCTTAATTTAGCCATTTTCTTTAGATTTTGTTTTCAAACATTGTTATCGTCTGCCACCACGGCCGCCACCGCTGAAAGAGCCTCTGCCCCCACTTGACGAACCGCCTCTAAAACCGCCGTAAGAACTGCCACGGCTTGGCGAAGATGTCGACGGCTGCCTGTATGAAGGCGTACGGTCTGTGGAACGGCTCGGAGATGAATACGACGGAGTGGTACGCTCTGTGCTCACCGACGGACGGCGTCCCGGATTAGTGCTTGGCGACGTATATGTTGTCGAGCCACCTCGATATCCACTGTAGGTTGTCGACGGGCGGGCGGTGTCCGAAGGTCTTGTCGACGGAGTGTAATAAGAAGACGACGGACGGCGGCCTGTTGATCTGTAACTGTCGGACCCGCTATAATTTCCGTGTCTGCTCAATTCCGGTCTGCGTCCGCTCGGGCTGTGAGATGCACTGAACGGTCTGCGTCCGCCATCAGAATAGTAATGATGTCCGCCCGGATAATATGGATAGTATGGATAATAGTGCGGATAACTCCATCCATATCCCCAACCGTAATATGGATATGACGGTCCCCAGAATGGGTCATACCATCCGTAATACGGGCGATAACATCCCCATCCAAATGACCAATCCCACGAATTGTAGTACCATGACGACCTGTAGCACGGGCTGTACCACGGATCATAGAATCCGCCAATCGACCATGTAACCGATGGTGTCCCTACATATATATTCACATTGTCAGCATAGTAGAGTTCCTTCAATCTGCTGTCGTCAGACGAAACCACGATTGTAGGATTGTCGAAACGCTCCATACGCTCTGTGTATTGGAAAACATCAGGATTTGCCACCACTGTGTCGGCAGAAATTGTGTCGGCAGAAACTTTGTATGCGCCACGGCGGTTATATTCATCGACATCGCGAGGATTGCTTGTATACACCTGGTATGTCGGTTCTTCAAAATCCGCAGTTCCCTCAGTTTTCTGCTTTTTGACTTCACGCTTCTCCGTCTTCTTTACTTTAGATGGATTGTAGTAAATATCATCGTCATAATAGCTCTGTCCTGACACCAACAGCGGAGTCAAGACACTTGCCAAAATTAAAAGATAATTCCGTTTCATAGTCTTTCACTTTTATTCTAATGACAAATAAACTTTCATTTAGTTTAATCAGAATTGACGCATTTATATATTTTTACAACTTATTAAGTCAGTGGATATAAAAAGCTTCCGTAAGCATTTTGAATTCCCTGCTTCGCTCCGGTCCTTCCTGAAGCACGATTTCCGACTCCTCCAATGCCGCCGGCAAATTTGAGAACTCCCACAAGTAACGCCTTATGGGTTTCTTCAGAGTTGTTCTCACTGCAGTGCGGCGCCGAAGCCACAAATTTGCCTCTCCTGCCCAGAACTCTATTGTCTGCCTTACCTCTGCCGGAGCAATCAAGCCAACAAGTCCGTCGTCTGACAGCAACGATTTACATCTGCCAAAGAACTCAGAGAAAGGCAACGTGTCAGTATGTCTCGCCATAGCTCTGCGTGCATCGGGCGCTCTTTCACCCGAATCGAAGAATGGTGGATTGGACACTATATAATCATACTTTGAGCCACTTTCAAAGCGCAAGAAGTCGCATTCGAATATCCTTATCCGTCCGCCCCATGCGCTGTTTTCAGCATTCTGCAAAGCCTCCTCCGCTGCGACGGCGTCTATCTCCACAGCATCCACCATAGCGTCGGCATTGCGCTGAGCCGCTATAAGAGCCAAAATTCCTGTTCCTGCTCCGACGTCCAATATTCGGTTTCTTGCCACAAGATCAGCCCATGCCCCAAGCAGGACAGAGTCTGTCCCGACTTTCATTCCACTCTTTGCATGCCGCACAGAGAATTGCTTAAATTGAAACACATCCAACGTCTTCATTGCGTAAAGATACAAAAAAAGCGCTGAATTCAATGAATCCAACGCTTTTTTGTCTTTTTCTTGTCGATTACCAGATTACCACACGGTCTGCCGGCGCTATATACATCGGATCGCCTTCCCTGATGCCAAATGCCTCATAGAACGCATCAATATTCTTCAAGGTTGCATTCACTCTCCAACGACCAAGCGAATGAGGGTCGGTAGTCGTGCAACGACGGATTTCCTCTGGACGGATATTGTCTGCCCACACATTGGCATACGACAAGAAGAAACGCTGTGCTGGCGTGAAACCGTCAACAACTTTGTTTTCCTTCGCTTCTTTTGTCTTAAGGTATGCAGTGTAGGCAACTCGCAAACCGCCCTGGTCGGCGATATTCTCGCCAAGAGTCAACTTGCCATTGGCATGGAGAGAATCGATGACCACAATCTTGTCAAATTGAGCCTTCAATTTGTTTGCAAGAGAGTCAAACATTTCTGCATCGTCCTTAGTCCACCAGTCTTCCATATTTCCATCTTTGTCAAACTGACGTCCGTTGTCGTCAAATCCATGAGTCATCTCATGTCCGATTACAACGCCGATTGCACCATAATTGTCGCAGTCGAGAGCGTCAGGAGAGAAGAACGGAGCTTGAAGGATACCTGCAGGGAAGCAGATTTCATTGGTCGACGGATTGTAATATGCATTTACTGTCTGCGGAGTCATACCCCACTCTGCCTTGTCGACCGGCTTGCCACATTTCTCATTAGAGTCCTTCACATGGAAGATGCTTGCCGACTTCACATTTTCCCAATATGATTTTTTCGGGTCGATGATGATTCCTGAATAATCCTTCCAAGTGTCAGGATAACCTACTTTTACTGTAAATGCCGACAATTTCTCCATTGCTTTCGACTTGGTGGCATCGCTCATCCAAGCCAAGTTCTGGATGTGCTCGCCAAGCGACGTTTTCAGATTTCCGACAAGCTCAAGCATTCTTTGCTTAGACTCCTCCGGGAAATATTTCTTCACATAAATCTGTCCCAATGCCTCGCCAAGCATTCCGTCAGGAACTGACAATGCACGTTTCCAACGCGGTCTGTCCTGCTCCGCACCTGAAATTGTGCTGCTCATCTCAAAGTTCACCTTGCGGAAATTGTCGCCAAGATAATCCGACGCAGAGTTAACCAAATGGAAAATCAGATAGTCCTTGATTTCACGCATACTTTTGTTTGCAATCAATTCGTTCACCTTCTCCAACGACTTCAACTGCATTACGCACATACTGTCGACAATAGGAAGATATTGAGCCGTCAGATACTGCTTCCAATCAATGTTGGGGCAAAGTTTTTCAACTTCTGCGAGAGTGCGGATGTTGTATTGCGCCATGTAGTCTCGCTGCTCCGTACGGGTCATTGCCACCTTTGCAAGCTCCATCTCTATTCCCATAACGTTGTCGCGCATACGCTCAGCGTCGGCCTTTTTATAACCCGACAGCATCAGAAGCTTCACGATAAATTGCTTGTATGCCTCACGGATTTTCAATGTCTGAGCATCATCATTCATATAATAGTCGCGATCGCCCAAGCCAAGGCCGCCTTGACCCCAATAAAGGATGTTGATGTCAGAATTTTTCAGATCACTCATAACGCCCACTCCGAAGAATGCCGATGAGAAGCTGTGCATCCATCCGAGAATGCCTGTAATATCTTCGCGTTTTGCCTTTTCAATGCGCTTGATGTCAGCCTTTATTGGTTTTGCACCTTCTTTGTTCAAGCGCACGCTGTCCATACCCATAGAATACAAATCGCCGATTTTCTGCTCTACAGAGCCATACGTGTGAGAGGTGCCGCACAGACCCTCAACCAAATCATGCAACTGCTTCTTATTGTTCTCGCCAAGCATGTCAAAAGAGCCATAGCGCGAGTACTCAGGCTTCAGCGGATTCAATTTTTGCCATCCGCCACATGCATATTGATAAAAATCGGTGCAAGGAGAAACAGACTCATCCAGATTCTCTCTCGACACACCAGTCTTCGGCTCACCGGCATTGGCGCTCATCACGCCAGCCAAAGCCAACAACATAAAACTGTACTTTAGTTTCATAATGTCCTTTTATTTAATTGTTTTTCAAATTTTCCAATTCCATTGTAGCATCTTCCCATTCCGACATAGCCGCATCCAAACTCTTGCTGACTTCGCCATGCCGTTCAAAGAGATCATTGTCGGTTGCACCGGCAGCCAGTTTGTCCTCAACAACTTTCAGTTCCGCCTCGAGTTGCGAAACTTTCGCTTCCGCATCCTTCACGAGCCGCTCCGCTTTTCTTATCTGTTTCTCAAACTCCTTCTTTTCCGCATACGACTGCTTTCCAGAAGAAACTGCCGGCTCCTGAATTTGGTCATTGTCGGTTTTGGAGGGCACCGACTTCTCCAACTCGCGCAACGATTCCATCTGCTTGTGCTGCAGGAAGTCGTAAATTCCACCCAAATGCTCGCGCACCTTGCCTCCGCCAAACTCATAAACCTTCTCAACCAATCCGTCGAGGAAGTCACGGTCGTGCGACACGACAATCACTGTTCCGTCAAAATCGGCTATTGCCTGCTTCAACACATCCTTTGTCTTCATATCCAGATGGTTGGTAGGCTCGTCAAGGATAAGGAGGTTGACAGGCTCAAGCAACAGACGAATCATTGCCAATCGAGTTTTTTCTCCACCCGAAAGCACTTTCACCTTCTTGTCAGACGCCTCGCCTCCAAACATAAACGCACCGAGGATATCCCTTATTTTCGTGCGGATGTCGCCAACCGCCACTTGATCAATCGTGTCAAACACCGTTATTTCGCCATCAAGCAAAGACGCTTGATTTTGAGCGAAATAGCCGATTTTTACATTATGCCCGATTTTCAGATTTCCATCATACGGAATTTCGTTCATTATGCACTTCACAAGCGTTGACTTTCCCTCACCGTTCTTGCCCACAAAAGCGACCTTCTCGCCGCGTTTGATTGTAAGGTCGACATTGGAAAACACTGTGTGGTCGCCATATTTTTTGGCAACACCTTCGCAGATTACAGGATAATCGCCCGACCGTGGAGCAGGAGGAAATTTCAGATTCAATCGCGAATTGTCGACCTCGTCAACCTCTATTTCCTCTATTTTCTCCAACTGCTTTATGCGGCTCTGCACCTGCACCGACTTAGTAGCCTTGTAGCGAAAGCGCTCAATGAATCTTTCAGTCTGCTGTATTTGCTTTTGCTGATTCTCATACGCCCGCATCTGCTGCTCTATACGCTCTTGATGCAGAACGACATACTTCGAATAATTAACCTGATAGTCGTAGACCTTGCCACACGAAATCTCCAACGTGCGGTTTGTCACATTGTCAATGAATGCACGGTCGTGCGACACGAGAACCACAACGTTAGCCTTCTGCTTCAAGAACGTTTCAAGCCATTGAATAGAATCAATGTCGAGGTGGTTGGTCGGCTCATCGAGCAACAACACATCCGGACGCATCAGCAACAGTTTTGCCAATTCTATACGCATGCGCCATCCGCCACTGAATTCCGATGTGTTTCTGTCAAAATCAGAGCGGACAAATCCCAGACCAAGCAACGTCTTTTCAAGTTCCGCCTCCCCGTTCTCGCTCTCCTCCATCTGAACCAAGTCGCTCAGATTAGAGATGCGGTCAATCAGTTCGGCATACGATTCCGACTCATAATCCGTCCGTTCGGCAAGCTCTGTGTTCATACGGGCAAGAGAAGCCTTCATCTCGTCCAATTTTCCGAACACAGTGCGCACCTCCTCCACAACAGAACGTTCGTCAGTCAGAATCATTTGCTGCGGGAGATAGCCGATTGTAATGTCTTTTTGCGCGGCGACGACACCACCTGTCGGTTCCTGGAGTCCGGCTATTATCTTCAACATCGTTGACTTGCCGGCTCCATTCTTCCCGACCAGGGCTATTTTGTCACGCTTGTTTATGACAAAATTCACACCGCTGAAAAGGGCTGTACTATTAAATTCTACGCTTAAATTCTGTATAGAAATCATAGAATTTCAATGGCTTACAAACCCATTTTCTTCAAAAGGTCAGACGGCACAGCCTTTTTGTTGACCAATATGCTCATTGTCTTCGACAAGAAATATGCCTCAGAAACATAGAAATAGCCTTGGTAAACTTGGTCTGTGTCCCACGAGTTTTTTACCTTATAATATTTGTTTCCTTTCTGATCCTCAGCCTTTCCAATGATCACCATACCATGGTCATCAGTTGTCTCATAATTGTCGAATCCTTTCTGGCGCGACTCCTGAGTCACCTCAATTTCCTCAACCGGACCCTTGAAGTCATAAAGTTCTTCTTCCTTTTCCGACGATTTCAGTTTGACCCACTTTGCCAATTCGGTTCCCGTGCGCTCTTTGTTGCGGTCAATCTTCGGCATCAAAGCCACACCGTCGTACCATTTGAAACCCTTTTCGCTGACATCTGCCGCCCAAAGCACAGTATAGCCTTTTTCAATGGCATCGTCAACGATTTTCTTCAACTCGTCAAGTTTCACATTGTAATACAGACCATTCGACCAATTGTCGGGCACTTCAAGCACAAACGGCTTATAGAAAGGATGATGGGTGAACGATGTCACAGGAATAAAGTCATCCATTTTCAAACCGAGCATATCGGCGAATGAGCGTGGAGTGTACTCCTTGCCCTTATACACGAATTTCTCCGGTGTCTTTCCAAGATAAGCGTCCAAAATTCCGATATATCCGTTGAGCCATGCTTCCGACAATTTTGCATTTGGATTTTTCACAATTTCCTTCAGATACGCCTCAAGTACAGCCGCAAGTTCTCCGTGGTTGTGCTTTTCCTCGCCATAATTCAAGCCGGCGTATACCTCTTCCGGAACCATTCCATACGCATTGTAAACATACGGCACATCAAGGATGCTGCCGCCCTGTCCAAAATTTGTGGCGCCGCAATACCGCACATAGTGTATTGCCTTGTCGATATAGCATTGACGGGCTATATACATTTCCGACAAGTCAAATTCGCCCTTGCCATTTTTAAGGAGTTCGTCCTCCAAAAACGAGACGCCCGAAAAACTCCAACATGTACCCGATTTGTTCTGGTCTTTGACCGATGTGGTCGGGTTCACCTTTATATCTTTAAAAACGAATGTAGTGTCGGCTGCTTCCTGAGCCAACATCGCCGGCGTTGATGCAAGAGCCAACGCCATCATCAAAAATATTGCTTTCTTTCTCATTGTTTCTATTTTTTTAGTATTCATCCCACGATTTTATCTCAATGTCGTCCATTCCATATTTGCCAATTGCATCGATAAACGCCGATGCCAGACGCGCATTGGTGAGCAACGGCACATTCAAGTCGATTGCCGCACGGCGAATCTTATATCCATTGCTCAGCTCCTTGCTGCTCAAGTTCTTTGGAATGTTCACAACGAGGTCAATCTCCTTATTGTGAAGCATATCCAGGGCCTGTGGCTGCTGGCCTTCTTCACTTGGCCAATACACCCGGATAGCCGGGATATTATTGTCTGTCAAATATTTATATGTACCGCCTGTGGCATAAAGCTTATAGCCTTTCTCATACAGGATTGAAGCCGCGTCGAGCATGTCGGCCTTCTGTTTTGCAGAACCCGTGCTGAGGAGCACGTTCTTTTTCGGGAATTTATATCCGACAGAAAGCATTGATTTCAAAATCGCCTCCGATGTGTCGTCGCCAAGGCAACCTACCTCACCCGTTGACGACATATCGACACCAAGCACCGGATCGGCTCCCTGCAAACGTGAGAATGAGAACTGCGAAGCCTTTATGCCGACATAGTCCAAATCAAACGCGTTCTTGTTAGGCTTCTCCACTGGAATTCCAAGCATCACCTTTGTCGCTAAATCAATGAAGTTGAGCTTAAGCACCTTTGATACAAACGGGAAACTGCGGGATGCGCGCAAGTTGCACTCAATCACCTTTATGTCGTTGTTCTTTGCAAGATACTGAATATTGAACGGACCCGAGATGTTAAGAGCCTTTGCTATCTGGCTTGAAATCTTCTTGATGCGGCGCACTGTCTCAACATACAATTTTTGCGGCGGGAACTGAATTGTAGCATCACCGGAATGCACTCCGGCAAACTCGATGTGCTCTGAAATTGCATACACCTTTATCTCGCCATTCTGAGCGACAGCGTCCATCTCAATCTCTTTCGCATGCTCAATAAATTCAGTAACGACAACAGGATGCTGTTTAGACACATTGGCTGCAAGCTTCAAGAAACGTTCCAGCTCCTCATCGTTAGAGCATACATTCATCGCCGCACCTGAAAGCACATACGACGGACGCACCAGGACAGGATAGCCCACCTCGTCGACAAACTCATTGATGTCGCTCATCGACGTCAACTCGCGCCAACGCGGTTGGTCAATGTGCAGCTCATCGAGCATCTGCGAGAACTTATGACGGTCTTCCGCATTGTCAATGCTCTTTGCCGATGTGCCAAGGATGTTGACCCCGTCTTCATCCAGGCGGGTGGCAAGGTTGTTAGGAATCTGACCTCCTGTCGACAGAATCACGCCATGAGGAGTTTCAAGATCAATAATATCCATAACCCTCTCATAGGTCAGCTCGTCAAAGTAAAGACGGTCGCACATATCGTAATCTGTCGACACCGTTTCCGGGTTATAGTTTATCATCACTGAGCGCCAGCCTTCCTTTGACACGGTCATAAGGGCGTTTACACTACACCAGTCAAACTCCACGGAGCTTCCGATTCGATAAGCGCCACTGCCAAGCACCACAACCGACTTTCCGTCGTTTTCATAGTCAATGTCGTGAGCGGAACCGTTGTAGGTAAGATACAGGTAGTTGGTTTTAGCCGGATATTCCGCGCCAAGCGTGTCAATCTGCTTTACAACAGGAAGAATGCCATATGCCTTACGCAATGCACGCACCTTTCTGTTTGCCGCTTCCGACTCTGTCATTCCGTCTTTAAGCACAGCCCTCGCAATCTGGAAATCGGAGAATCCCTGCTCCTTTGCCTGTCGGAGCAACGCCGGAGAAACAGAATCCAAATCAGAGTATGTTTCAAGTTCGACAGCGGTGTCGAGCAAGTTTTTCAACTTGTTCAAGAACCACTTGTCAATCTTTGTAAGTTCGTGGATTTTATCTACAGTATATCCTTTTCTGAAAGCCGATTCAATCACAAAGATTCGCTTGTCGGTCGGTTCTTTCAAAGCGCTGTCGATGTCTGACACTTTTATTTCCTTGTTCTCGATAAAGCCGTGCATGCCCTGGCCAATCATACGCAGACCCTTCTGAATAGACTCCTCAAAAGTTCTGCCTATTGCCATCACCTCACCAACCGACTTCATCGACGAGCCAATCTCTTTCTTCACTCCATGGAATTTACCCAAGTCCCAACGCGGAATCTTGCAGACCACATAGTCAAGAGCCGGCTCAAAGAAAGCGGAAGTCACTTTGGTAACGGTGTTTTTCAAATCAAAGAGACCGTATCCCAAGCCCAATTTTGCCGCAATAAACGCCAACGGATATCCTGTTGCCTTTGACGCCAGCGCCGAGCTACGGCTCAAACGGGCATTGACCTCGATGACACGATAGTCCATCGACATCGGGTCATAGGCATACTGCACGTTGCACTCTCCTACAATTCCTATGTGGCGGATAATCTTTATCGCCAGCTTGCGGAGCAAGTGATAATCATCGTTCGACAGCGTCTGAGAAGGCGCGACAACGATGCTTTCTCCTGTATGGATTCCAAGAGGGTCGAAATTCTCCATGTTGCAGACTGTGATACAGTTGTCAAATTTATCACGGACAACTTCATACTCGACCTCTTTCCAGCCTTTCAATGACTTCTCGACAAGCACCTGCGGAGAGAACGACAAAGCCTTCTCCACCAGCGAAACCAACTGCTCACGGTTGTCGCAGAATCCACTGCCGAGACCGCCAAGCGCATAAGCGGCACGCACAATCACCGGATAGCCCAAAGTTTCCGCCGCCGCAATGGCGTCGTCGGTTGTCGACACAGCCTCGCTCTTAATTGTCTTGACATCGATTTCGTCAAGTTTCTTGACAAAGAGCTCACGGTCTTCGGTGTCCATAATCGCCTGGACCGGCGTTCCGAGCACCTCCACTCCATATTTTTCAAGCACACCGCTCTGATACAAGTCCACGCCACAGTTGAGCGCGGTCTGTCCGCCGAACGCCAACAATATTCCCTGCGGGCGCTCCTTTGCGATAACCTTTTCGACAAAGAATGCCGTCACCGGAAGGAAATATATCTTATCGGCGAATCCCTCCGAGGTCTGTACTGTTGCAATATTCGGGTTTATCAACACGGTTTCAATACCCTCTTCTTTCAACGCTTTCAGCGCCTGAGAGCCGGAATAGTCAAACTCACCAGCCTCTCCAATCTTCAAGGCTCCGGAACCGAGCAATAAAACCTTTTTTATATTTTCTTTCTTTGAATCTGCCATTTGTTGAGAAATTTTGGTCATTACAACAGTTTTATAAAATCGTCAAATATGAATTCCGTATCAAGCGGACCGCTGCACGCTTCCGGGTGGAACTGAGCGGAAAAGAACGGTTTGGATTTGTGGCGGATACCCTCGTTGGTTCCATCATTCATATTCACAAACAACGGTTCCCAATCTCCGCCAAGAGTTTCGTTGTCTACAGCAAAGCCATGGTTCTGTGACGTGATGAAGCAACGGTTTGTGCCCACTTGACGCACCGGCTGATTATGGCTGCGGTGGCCATACTTCAACTTGTAGGTCTTTGCACCAGCCGCCTTCGACAGCAACTGGTTGCCCATGCAGATTCCGCAAATAGGCTTGTCGCCGGAAAGGGCTTTCTTTATATTTTCCACTGTCTCTCCAGCCATATCAGGGTCGCCAGGGCCATTGGAGATAAACAATCCATCATAATCAATCTGAGAAAAATCGTAATTCCAAGGGACACGCACCACTTTCACGCCCCTCTTCACAAGACAACGAATTATATTGTTTTTAGTGCCGCAGTCAACCAGCACAACGGTCTTATCTCCATCGCCATAAGTTTCGACCTCCTTGCAGCTGACCTTCGCCACCAAGTTTTCCTTGTTCGGGTCATAGAATTCAGGTTTTTCAGCGCCCTCTATAAAAATACGGCCAAGCATTGAGCCTTTTTCTCTCAACAACTTGGTCAGCGCTCTTGTGTCTATTCCATAGACACCAACCACCTGTTCTCTCTTCAGCCAATCCGAAAGGCTTTCTTCGGCCAGCCAATGGCTATACTCCCAAGAATAGTCCTGGCAAACAATCGCCTCGCAATGGATTCTGCTGCTTTCAAAATAGCGGGCAACACCATCCTGCTCTTCTTTTGGAGGCACTCCATAATTGCCGATTAGCGGGAACGTCGTCACCAAAACCTGACCCTCATAAGATGGATCCGTCAAACTCTCTGGATAACCGGTCATCGCGGTATTGAACACTACTTCTCCAGAACATGCATTCTCAAAGCCGAACGACTTTCCTTCAAAGACAGTACCGTCTTCCAATTCAAGGATTGCTTTTTTCGTTTCTCTCATATCAATTTTTAGGAATTACTTACCAATTTTACGGTTTGCAAGATTACCATCGAGAAAACCATACAAAGTTACTGATTTTTTCCCATCCGTCAGTCATATATATAGATTTTTTAGGCAATTCCACGCTTTTTAGCAAACTTGCCGACAAAAAAAGCGGGGATGCACGATGTGCATCCCCGCCATAAACTCGCGATACGTATACGATTATTCCGCAGCAGGAGCCTCTTCAGCTGTTGCCTCGGCATTTTCAGCCTCAGCCGCAGCAGCCTCCTCAGCCTTCTTGGCAGCCTCAGCAGCAGCGATTTCTGCTTTCTTCTTTGCCACCAACTCAGCCTTTGCCGCGTTCTTTGCTTTCTCTTCCTCCAAGCGTTTGCTGTCAGCTTGCTTCTTGTCGTTTGACAATTGCTCCTTCTTAGCGTTCAATTGTGCTTCCTTATTCTTCTTCCACTCCTCGAAACGACGATTTGCTTCTTCTTCAGTGAAAGCACCCTTCTTGACGCCACCGAGCAAGTGCTTCTTCAAAAGCACGCCCTCGTTAGAGAGAAGGCGACGAACTGTATCTGTAGGTTGTGCACCTACGCTAACCCAATACAAAGCTCTTTCGAAATTCAAACTTATTGTAGCAGGATTAGTGTTCGGATTATAAGAACCTATCCTTTCAATAAATTTACCATCTCGTGGTGCCCTGCTATCAGCGATAACAATAGGATAGAACGCATAGCGCTTGCGGCCGTGACGTTGTAATCTAATTTTTGTTGCCATTTAAGTTTTGTTTAAATAAAAAGTGTATTAAGTTTATCGGGCGCAAAGGTACTCACTTTTGCGCACTTATGCAATTTTTTCTGATTTTTTTTGATATTGCCGTCAAACGTGCTATCTTTGTAGTTATGGAAGAAGACTTAAAGACAGCCGTCGAGGTCATGCGCAAAGGCGGCGTAATACTTTACCCGACCGACACCATCTGGGGCATTGGATGCGATGCCACCAACGCAGAGGCCGTGGACAAAGTGTACAAAATCAAGAAGCGCGCCAACAACAAGGCTATGCTTGTGCTTGTCGGCAAAATGGAAGATGTGGAGAATTATGTGGAGACAGTTCCCGAGATGGCTTACCAGCTCAACGAGCTGAGCGAGAAACCCATCACGATAATATACGACAATGCCTTAAACCTTGCGCAGGAACTTCTTGGCGACAACTCCAGCGTAGGCATACGGGTGTCGCGCGAGGTGTTTACACAGCGATTGTGCAAGATGCTCCGCAAGCCAATCGTTTCTACTTCCGCCAATATCGCCGGCGAGCCTTCGCCAGCATTCTTCGACGAGATCTCCGACGAAATAAAGTCGGCTGTAGACTACATCGTGAAATACCGGCAAGACGACAAGACCCCGCATGCCCCATCAAGCGTGGTGATGCTGTCAGCCGACAATACAATTAAGATTTTGCGCCCGTGAAAAGTGAGCAAAGATTCAGATTAAGATATATAATTTACGATTACCTTGCCGTCAACATGTCATGGCTGGTTTTCACCTTTGTCAGATACTGCCTGACAAAGGACTTTGGAGCCATGCGCGAAATCGACGCGTTCACAACCTATCTGTCGTTTCACGACATCGTGCTTGGGCAAATATTATTTCCTTTTCTCATTGTTTTTATTTGCCTCCTGTCGGGTTTTTACAACAAGCCTTTTTCAAAGCCCCAGATGCAGGTATTTCTCAACACTGTCGTCTCATCGTTCTTCGCGTCAATGGTTGTATACTTCGCGATTCTAATCAACGACAACCTTCCAGAGCGCAACATCAACTATGAGCTGATATGCTCTCTATGGCTCATCATAGGAACCGCCTTATACATCCCGAGAAAAGTCATAGCCAACAACATACTACGCCACATCAAGAACGGCGACATCAGATTCAACACTCTCGTCATCGGCGACAAGCCGACAGTCGCGCAAGTGCTGGAAACCATCACAAAATCAAGAGATGAAAGCGGCGCTCACGTTGTCGGGACTCTCGCTTTCGACGACAATATGGCCGATTTGGACAAGACGTGCAAGGCGCTTGACGTGCAGAGCATCATAATCGCCCCGTCCAACCGCACAAACTCCGAGACCCTGCACTTGATAAACAACCTTTTCCACCTCGCCATCCCCATAAAGATTGCGCCGGAAACCTACGACATCATCACGTCCAACATCCGTCACGCCAACATTATAGGCGAGCCGTTTGTAAACATTGCCCAAAGCAATATGCCCGAATGGCAAAAGAATGTGAAACGGATGTTCGACATCTGCATCTCAGCGACCGCCCTTGTAGTCCTTGCTCCGGTTTTTGCCGCCATAGCATTCGCAATAAAGAAAGACTCGAAAGGCAGCATCATATATTCACAGGAAAGGATCGGCAAAAACGGCAAACCTTTCCACATATACAAATTCCGCACAATGGTCACAAACGCAGAAAGCGGAGGAGTGCCAATGCTGTCGAACGAAGAAGACAAACGCATCACGAAAATCGGGCACACGCTGCGCAAGTACCGCCTTGACGAGACCCCGCAGTTCTGGAACGTGCTGAAGGGCGACATGTCGCTCGTCGGGCCAAGACCAGAGCGGAAATTTTTTGCAGAGCAGATAATCGAACGCGCACCATACTATACACTCACCTATCAGATTCGCCCCGGCATAACATCGTGGGGCATGGTGAAATATGGATATGCAAAGAATGTCGACGAGATGATAGAACGGTCAAAATACGACCTCATCTATCTCGACAACATGTCGCTGTTTGTTGATTTTAAAATTATTTTATACACCGTCAGAACCGTACTGACAGGAAAAGGAATGTAGATATGCTGAACACGATGCAATTAAAAGACAACGCAAATGCAGTATTGATGAGAGTGCTGCAATGGCGGGAGGACCACATCAACGAGAAGACCTTTCTTCTCATTCTCGCATTCTTCATCGGCATCTTATCCGGATTCGCCGCCCTGCTGCTGAAATTCCTCATCGCCACCATCTCGTCGCTGCTGACAAATCATTTCAACGTCGACGGAGCCAACTACTTCTATCTTGTCTATCCCGTCCTGGGCATTCTGATTGTCGGGCTATATGTCAGATACATCGTCAAAGACAACATCTCCCACGGTGTGACAAGAGTGCTTTACGCAATTTCACAGAACAAAAGCCGGCTGAAGTTGCACAACACATACTCATCGGTCGTGGCCAGCTCCATCACCATCGGCTTCGGCGGTTCGGTTGGAGCCGAGGGTCCGATTGTCAATACCGGAGCCGCAATCGGGTCGAATCTCGGCAGTCTTTTCCGCCTGTCGCCGCAAATTCTGATGATGCTTGTGGGCAGCGGCGCGGCAGCCGGTGTGGCAGGCATCTTCAAAGCGCCTATCGCCGGAATGCTTTTTGCCGTAGAGGTGCTGATGATCGACCTCACCACAGTGTCGGTCATGCCGCTTCTTGTGTCGTCAATCACGGCAGCCACCGTCTCATACATATTCACCGGCTATAGCCCAGAATTCAGCTTCGACCAAAGCGAGGCTTTCCTTACAAACAACATCCCGTATGTAATAATCCTCGGCATTGTCTGCGGATTCACGTCGCTTTACTTCACAAAGGTAATCGGCGCTGTTGAGAATATGTTTACGAAGTTGCGCAATCCATGGTATAAGTTTGCTATCGGATCAGTAATCCTCAGCGGTCTGATATTCTGCTTTCCTCCGCTCTACGGAGAAGGCTACGAAGCCATCACCGAATTGCTCAAAGGCGACCCTTCGACATTGCTTGACGGCAGTGTGTTCTACAGCTTAAGAAACAATGTTTGGTTCGTAATTTTGTTTCTGTTCCTGATTATTCTCACCAAAGTGTTTGCCACAAGCGCCACAAACGGCGGAGGCGGCGTCGGTGGAACATTCGCGCCATCATTGTATGTGGGCTGCATGACAGGCTTCCTTTTCGCCTATCTCGCAAACACTCTCGGGTTATTTCCAGGGGCAGAATTGTCGTGCAAGAACTTCGCTCTGATGGGAATGGCAGGAGTGATGGCGGGCGTAATGCATGCCCCGTTGATGGGCATATTCCTCACCGCCGAGATGACCGGCGGCTACCAGCTGTTTCTTCCGTTGCTGATGGTGTCGACAATATCATACTGCACTATACGCATATTCTTGAAATACAGCATCTATACAATGCGTCTGGCAAAGCGCGGCGAATTGCTCACACACCATAAGGACAAAGCCGTGCTGACGCTTCTGAAAATGGACAGCGTCATTGAAAAAGACTTCATCGAGGTACATCCCGAGATGTCGTTGAGGGAGATGGTGCATAAAATTTCCCAGTCAGACAGAAACTTGTTTCCTGTCACCGACCACAACGGCAACCTGCTCGGCATCGTCCTTCTGAACGACATCCGCAACATCATGTTCCGCCCCGAGTTATACGACCGTATGTTTGTGCGCAAATTTATGTGTATGCCACCTGCAAAAATTGAAATCAGCGACAACATGGAGAATGTGATGAAAACATTCGACAGGACAAACGCTTGGAACCTGCCTGTCGTAGAAAACGGCAAATACATTGGATTTGTGTCCAAATCAAAAATATTCAACTCATACCGTCGGGTGCTGCGCCACTTCTCCGACGACTAAACATTTTTACACATAATGGACAAAAAGGATTTAAAAATAGTTTTTTTCGGCACTCCCGAATTTGCAGTAGCAAGTCTGGACAAGCTTGTAGAAGGCGGCTACAACGTGGCTGCCGTTGTCACTATGCCCGACAAGCAAGCCGGCAGAGGCCACCACATGATTCAGTCGGACGTAAAGAAATACGCCCTTGAGAAGGGACTGCGCATTCTCCAACCGGAGAGACTGAAAGACGAGACGTTTGTCAGCCAACTGAAAGAAATAAATGCCGACCTGTTTATCGTCATTGCTTTCAGAATGCTTCCAGAAGTGGTTTGGGGAATGCCCCGTCTCGGCACATTCAACCTCCACGCCTCGCTACTTCCAAAATACCGTGGCGCAGCTCCTATCAACTGGGCTGTGATCAACGGCGAGAAGGAAACCGGCGTGACAACATTCTTCCTCAAGCACGAAATCGACACCGGCGACATTATCCAGCAGAAAAAAATAGACATAGCCGTCACTGACAACGTAGGCGCCATTCACGACCGACTTATGGAGCTTGGCGCAGGGATGGTCATCGAGACAGTCGACGACATCATCAACGACTCCGTAACCACAACTCCACAGGACGCTTTGATTGACGGCGGGGCAGACACATTGCCGGCTCCGAAAATCTTCAAGGACACATGCCACATCGACTGGAACAAAGGGGCTGAGTCAATCTACAACCTGATTCGAGGCTTGTCGCCCTACCCTGCCGCATGGAGCAGTTTCGAGAAAGACGGCAAGGAATATTCCGTGAAGATTTTCTCCACCTCACTTCCTATGAAATGCAGCGACACCAAGCCGGGCAAAGTGAGCGTCGAGAAGAACCGGATTTTTGTTGACTGCGCCGACGGCAAATTAGAGATTCTCTCTTTACAACAGTCCGGGAAAAAGAGGATGGACTCAGACGCCTTCACAAGAGGCTTCGACTTGTCGGAAATATATTTCAAATAATGATTTACAAGGGGGTTGCACATTTGCAGCCCCTTTTTATTCCGGCAACATATCTGACGGCAAGGTTTTACTGGTTTTCGCCCCAAGCTTCTTCAGATTCTCCACCTTCGACACTATGCAGCCTCTGCCGGTATGCAATTTAGACATAGCGCTGGCATAAGCCTCGCTTGCCTTTCCGAGGCTTTGCTCTACAGTCTGCATATCGTTCACGAAACCCACGAACTTGTCATACAGCTTGCCTCCTTCTTCGGCTATTTTCAAAGCATTTTTTGTCTGCTTGTCGCGCGTCCATAACTGAGCAATCAACCGCAATGTCGAGATCACATGCGCCGGACTGATTATCACCACCCTCTTCTCATACGCCTCCATCCAAAGGTTATTGTCCAATGTCATCGCCGCCATGTAGGCATGTTCATTGGGAATGAACATCAACACATAATCAATCCTGTCGTCATTGCCCACCCCAACAAAGTCCTGATACCTTTTAGTTTCCAACTCCTTCAAGTGGCTGCGCACAGACAACAGATGCGCCTTTCCGAAACGCTGTCGGTCGTCATCGTTGTCGGCATTGATATAATTAACGTATGCCGTCAACGACACCTTTGAATCTATCACAATGCATTTCTTGTCGGGCAATGCCACCACAACGTCAGGGCGCAGTCTGCCGTTATCGTCGTTCTTTATCTGCGTTCCATCGTCGTTTTTAGTACGCTGCACAAAATAATTCTCACCTTCCACAAGCCCTGATTTGACAAGAATTGTCTCGAGAACCATTTCACCCCAATCTCCCTGCACCTTCGTGTTGCCCGACAGAGCCTCCGTCAAATCGCGCGCCTCCTTGCCTATCGACATATTCAGCTCCATCAGCCTTTTCATCTGCTCACCAAGCAGCGTGCGCTCCTTCGAGGAGTTCATATACGTGTCGTCAACCCTGCGTTTGAAATCTTTGATGTCCTCCTTCAGCGGATTCAGAATCTCGCTCAAACGGGTTTCATTCGCCTCCTTGAATTTTTCCGACTGCGAGGAAAAGATATCTGCGGCAAGCGACTTGAATTGAGCCTTCGTCTCTTCTCTGACCGAATTGTTGAATGCCTCAACATTGCCAATTTTTTCTTTCAATCGCGCATTTTCAATCCTCGCCTCCTCCAACTCATTGCGCAACGCCCTGGCCGCTTTGTCCTTAATTGCCACAAGTGCCACAAGCACAATGCACACAACCGCCGTCACACATAAAAATACCAGTTCCATCTTTCTGTTTTATTTTGACTTTACACTCAATATCCGACCATAATTTTGCAGGTTGGCGAATATTGACTAACTTAGATGCAAAATTAAGACACAAATGACAAAATTCAAAATAGGCGACGAGTGGTGGACCACTCCGACAGAAAGTGAAAACGGCAACCGCATAATCGTTACCGGACGCCGTGGTGTGGAAAATGCCATTGCATCAGGCAAATTCAACGACCGTATAGAAATAACGTGGAAATATGATTCCGATAAAAACGGGATGCCCGACTTTAAGACGTCGTCGCTGATGGAGGCTGTCACCGATGCGCTGAACGCCGCCTTCAAAAAAGACCAAGCCGCCATTCTGACAGGCATCTATACCGGTGACGGCGAGCGCAACTGGGTTTTCTACACACGGAATCTGAAGAAATTCCAATACATCCTCAACGATGCGCTCCATGACATGGAAGTGCTGCCACTGACATTCTATGCCGAGAACGACCCCGATTGGGAAGAATATCAAGAAATGAAGGTCAAGACCGAGATTTTGGAAGAAGAATAGTGTTAACATCTCCGATTTAAATATTCAAGCATATATATTATAAATAGTTTACACTTCGACTTCGCCACGCCCAGCTTTGATTAATTAAACTTAAATATTCCGCGCACAAAGAACAAATATGCGGATTTAGATGTAATTTAGGCGCGTAGAAAGTTAAAATTAACTATTCAACATATTAATAATGCGAATATTTAACACTTATCATTATGGGAAGATTTAATAAAGTGAATTCAGCGATAGCATTGATGTCGGCATTGATTATGGCAACACCGTCAGCGATGTCGGCTGAAATTGCAACAACGGAGAGCAGTGCTCCACGCACCACAACATCCGCACCAATCGATTTCACAAAAGCTGCCGAAGCGACAATCAACCGCGTTGTCAGCATCAAAAGTTTCGCCACTCCCCGCCAGAGCCGCATGTCGGAATTCAACGACCCATTCTTTGAGTTCTTCTTCGGACCAAACTTCGGCGGACGCCAGCAACAACAACCACAGAAGAAATCAGAGCCACAGCCATTGGGCTTGGGCTCCGGTGTGATCATCAGCGCTGACGGATATATCGTGACCAACAACCACGTGGTTGAAGGCGCAGAGAAACTTGAAGTGACGATGAACGACAACAAGACATACAATGCCACAATCATAGGCACCGATGCCAACACCGACCTCGCCCTGCTTAAAATAGACGCATCCGACTTGAATTTCATCACCTTCGGAGATTCCGACAAGCTGAAAGTCGGAGAATGGGTTCTTGCCGTAGGTAATCCTTTTGGATTTACATCAACCGTAACCGCCGGCATTGTAAGCGCAAAAGCACGCAACATCTCAACTGTCACCCACAGCCGTCAATTCGGCATAGAATCATTTATACAAACAGACGCCGTTGTCAACCAAGGCAACAGTGGCGGAGCTTTGGTAAACACCAAAGGCGAGCTGATGGGCATCAATACATTGATTTATTCCCGCACCGGCGACTACAGCGGATACGCTTTCGCCATTCCTTCATCAATCGTGAAGAAGGTGATTTCCGACCTCAAGCAATACGGCACCGTGCAACGCGCAATGCTCGGAATCACGTTCACCCAACTGACTCCCCAGCTTTGCGAAGAGAAAGACATCAAACTGACAGAGGGCATATATGTGACTGAGGTGCAAGACCAAAGCGCAGCAAAAGAGGCAGGCTTGGAGAAAGAGGACATAATCACAGAAATCGGCAGCACAAAAGTGCGCAACACTGCCGAACTGCAAGAGGCAATCAGCCAATACTCTCCTGGCGACAAAGCCGTCATCAAATTCTACCGCAAAGGCAAACCACGCACCGCGACTGTAACATTCCGCAACTCGCAAGGCAGCACAAAAATCACAAAAGAGACTGACTTTGCAGCGTTGGGATGCACATTCTCAAAACTCCCTCAGAAAACGAAAGACGCGCTCGGCATCAGCTACGGAGTTGTTGTGGGCGGCGTGTCGAAAGGCAAGTTTAAAGACGCAGGCATCGCCAATGGCTTCATTGTCCAAGAGATAAACGAACAGAAAGTGAATTCGCAGAGCGACGTTGAAAGCATCTACAATGCAATCATGCGCGACTCAAGCGCCGACAAAGTAATGTATATCAAGGGTCTTCTCCCTACTGGCCGACGCACATACCTCGCCATTCCTTTGCTTGACGAAGACAATTAACCACAATCACAACTGAAAAAAAGAACGGAGTCGAACTCGTAGGAGTCGGCTCCGTTCTTTTTTTCTTTCAAATTTATCGCTTCATCACCTTGACTGTCTGTCCGGCAACCGACACAAGATAGATTCCGTTTGAATAAGACGACAAGTCGACAGAACCACGTCCCTCCGGCATCAATTCACTGTAAAGACATCTGCCTTTCAAGTCAAACACCTGCGCCAACGCTTCCTCGTAAAGAGTGAACGACACAAGGCCCGATTGGTCGACATACAACCTCAGCCCGCTGTTGTCCAGACTTTCGACGCCACCATAACGCGCCAAAAATTCTGCCAGCACCTTCTCGTCAATCACAATCGACTCATCAACCGACTCCGCATCGCCAGTTCCCACCGAGTGGGTGTTGACAACCCTTACAACTTCTGTGCTGTTTTCCCCCAATATTCCATTCGTCTGGTTGACTCCGGTATAGATTCTGACGAAATCCACGCCGGGCAATTTCACCGCATTGCCATTGGCGTCTACAGCCCAATCAATGTCGATCATCGCGCCCTCATTGCGCACCAGTCCTTCTTTATCAGAGAAATTAGGATAGTTGTCGGCATAGCCATAGTCAAAAGCTTTAAGCACAATGTACGGATCGTCAGCCGTGCCCTCGTTCACACTATTGTCAGGCAAACGGCACCCCTGGAACGTAAGTTTCGACCTGCCACTGAGCCACTGCGGCCAATATGGCTGTGTGTGGAACGGTATTCTGTTTACAAATCCGCTGTTTCCCTGATTGTCCATCCACATAATATCGTCATTGTCAGAAGCCGGGCGAATATAAGAGACCTCATAATTGTGGATTGATTTCGAATATTCACTTCCGGCAATCTCAAACCACTCATTTCCATCCGGAATCCCGTTGTGGTTGATGTCGTATGCCACCATCACGACTCCCGGCTCACTGTTGCCTCCTTTTGTCGACGACTGCGAAGACTGAAACGCATTGCCTTCGATGTAGATGTCGCGTTTTCCCGGTACATTGACGATAGTCCGTTCAAAGCCCACCGTAACATATCCGCCCCATGCTCCAAGCGATATATAATAACCCTCTTCGGTCATATATTGCAACGCCTTGGCAGCCATAGCCTCAGAGTCGTCGCCGTCTTCCCATTCAGGCAGCACGTTTACAAACTGTCCCGGAGCGGGCACATAATCTATAACTCTATTATGAACCGGACTGACAGCAAAAACCGTCAATGGACACAGCGCTGCGAGCGCAATCATTTGTTTTCTCATATCTTTATTGTTTTATTTTTCCTTTAAAAGCGAAATGTGCGGGAATCTGACCAGCAGTCTGTTTCCACTTCAACACACCATCTTTACTGAAACAGTAGACCGTGCCCGACACCACATAAGACTTGGCGTCGGTCACATATATATCTTTAGTAACAGGATTCACAGCGATGCCGTATGGATGTTTTATGGACGCATCCGTACCATCCTTGATGAAATTTCTGTCGAGCACTTCCATCGTAGCCATGTCTATCTTGGCATACGTCACCCGATTCTCCCCCGTAACGTAGCTCCATTCCGTGCTTATAACATATGCCACATTATCGTCAACCCACACGTTGGAAACCGGAATCTTCAAATCCTTCACAATAGTCTTGCTCCGTGGATCGACCACAAAAAAGTCAGAGTTTAAATCGCCATAATAATTTCCGCGCGAGCTCACCCACAAGCGTCCCTTGCTGTCGTGCACAAGACGATGGAAATTGGCCGTGCCATCGAGCACAATCACGTCACACAACTGAAACGTCGGCAAGTCGATAACAGATATGGTGTTGTCATAATTCGGCTTTCTGTAGCCTCCCGAATTCGCCACATACAGGCGGTCGCCCACCACGGTCATCTCTTCAGGCTGATAGCCCACCTCCACACTGCCGACAATCTGCATCGACAGCGTGTCGACCTTAAAGACAGCACCTTTCGGCGCATTGATATCCTCTTGCACAGGAGCGACATAACTGCTCACATACACATATCCCTTGTCGCCGACGGCATAACGGCAGTTGGGGACATCTATCTTTGCACACCTGACAGCCGTCGAAGCGTCCATCACCTCCACCTTATGCGAGCAGTTGATCACCGCATACAGCTTGCTTCCATATATCAGCAAGTCATTTCCCACATCGCCCAATTCTTTAACCACCGACGGGTTTCTCTCAGAATATATATTTTTGTAATACGTTCCCTCTCCGTAGTCAAAATAATCGAGAGTAGACTTGTTGCTGCCCATATTGCCCTCATTGAGCAAGTAAAACCCCTCAACGTCGGTATACTCCGGCTCTGCGACATGAATCTTCTCCATATCGACAAGCACCTCATCCGTGCGGCAGGCGGCAAACAGCACCGCCACAATCGACAACGACAATATGTAAAATCTCCAATTCATAACAATCACATTGAAAAACGCGCCGACAATTTAAAGTTGCGGCCAGGCATTGGGTAATTGTGGATTACCTCATACGCCTGATTGAAAATGTTATTTAACTCACCCGTCAGTTTCAAACGCGTTTTGCCAAAGACAAACTCACGCGCCAGCGACATGTCGTGGGTATACCACGGTTGCTCATAATTGTAGCGGGAGTTTTCCTGCTCGTTGTAGCGTTCTCCCGTATAGATAAAGCTATAGTTCAGCTGCCATCCATTCCAATCGAGGCGACACGCCACCGAGCCACTGTGGCGCGGCGTGTATGGAATCTGGTCGCCATAGAACGAATCCTCCTTGTCGGTGCAGTCATAGGCTTTCTGAAACGTATATTGCAGATTGAGCCCGACCGCAACCTTACGCACAGCCGCGTCAAGCACCAACGCCGACTCCACACCGCCAATTCTCACCTTTCCAAGATTCAGCATAGTCCAGCGGAACTGCTGCCCTGTCGGGTAGGCTATAATTTTGTCAGTAACCGTATTATAGTAGCCGTCAGCCCTGAATTTAAGACTCTTGAGAAATCCACCGCCAAACTGCAATCCGTAAGCCACACCCAAATCATATTGCCATGTGCGCTCCGGCTTCAAGTTGGCATTGCCTATTTCGGTGTAGTATAAGTCGTTGAACGTAGGCATCCTGAAAATGCGCTTGAAAAATCCCGTTATCACAAAATCGGATTCAGACATTGGCGTATAACTGAAAAAAACAGCCGGCGACAACTCCCTCTTATCGGGCGATGCCGTATACAATTTGCGCGAACGCGTCGACTCCTGAATGAATGTGCCCAGCAGGCTCGCCTGCACGCTGACCTTCTCGAAATCAACCGATGACGCCACCGAGGCCAGCTCCGTCCAACGTTTAGGATATGCAAAATCCTGCAAATCAGCGTTCATTTTATTCATCTGAACATCCACTGCCACCGACATCCGCCACCAGTCAGTAAGCGTGAACAAGTTAGCCAACGAAAGATATGCCTCTTGCTGATAATAATGATTGTTTATGTAAAGCTCCTTCGGGTCGTCACGCAAGAAATTAGAATAATCCCACGCAAATTTTCCCGTCACCTTCAAGGAGTAGAACGGAGCTATACGCGTCTGCAATGCGCCCTGCCCGAATGCCGACTTGTCGACCTGCCGCTCTCCGTGCCGGAACACATTGTTGACAATCGCCCCGGGAATGCCGCGGTCGGACGTGTAAAAATACCCGTTGACATTCCATTTTCCATTTGGCAGAAATCCATAAAGGCCCAACTCCGTACGCAGCGACTCCACATCGCCGTTGCGACGCACAGCGGTAGTGTCGTAAGCCACCGACCCGTCAAGATTCATTCTCTTATAGCGGAATTTGTAACGTCCGTTGGCATTCGTATACTCCGCACTTGCCGACAGATATGTGCTGCCGCCAAGTTTCTGTTCCCAAAGAAGCGAAGGGTTTGCCAACCCGAAACTGCCGGTGCGCATCTGCGCAACCACATTGTAGCGTTTTCCGCCGGTAAATCGCGGGCGTCTGGTTGTGACATATATGGCACTTGATGCACTGAAGTCCTTCGCCGTTTGAAAGATGTCGCTTTTCTGCCCGTTGTAAAGAGAAATCGACTCCACATTGTCGAGCGAATAACGACCCAAGTCGACCTGACCATTCTGAGCGTTGCCAAGTTGAACGCCATTGTAGAACACGCCCACATGGTTTGTGCCCATGCTGCGGATGTTTACGGTCTTTATACCACCTATTCCTCCGTAATCCTTCACCTGGACTCCAGTGAAATAGCGCAGTGCGTCAGCTACCGACTGACTGTTGAGGCGCTGCAGCACAGAGTCTGTCAGCACCTGCGGCTTGACAATTGTGCGCTCACGCACCGCGACGACACTCACCGCATGCATTTCCACATGCAGTGTGTCTCTTTCTATTTTTTCAGCCAGCACACCACCAAAGCAGCAGGACAAAGCCAGCAATGTAAACAATATTCTTCTCATTTTCCAAATCTTTTCAACCCGAAACTTCCACAATCAAGCAGAAGGAACTCGCAGGTTATTAAAAGCCATCGTTCCTGTCACCGTATTCCGACTTCCCCTCTGGCTTATGCGTTCAAACCTTCCCAGAATCACCATTCCAGTGGCAAGAAACCCAGTTTATCAAATTGGGGTTACGGCAGCGAGCACTGTCCGGGACTTTCACCCGATTCCAAGGCATAAATAGAATCATGCCATCTGTCAGGAACAAGACAAAGATAACTATTTTTTTCCGATTAAGCATTATTAACCTATATCACCGCTTTTGACAACTTGTTTTCACACTCTTGGGATTAAGTTAATTTAAAAAAATCCATATATTTGCACTATTAGAAACCGAAAAGGACAAACTATGAGCAGCATGTATGAAGTCTTAATGGATTTACCTTTATTTCAAGGTGTTAGCCATACGAAAATTTCAGAATTGATTGAGAAGATACGATTCAACTTCTTGAAATATCTGAATAACGAGAAATTCATATCCGCAAACGACAGTTGTCAGCAACTACGATTTCTCATATCCGGAAAAGCCAGGATTGAGATATTCAACATGAACCGTCGCATCCGTGTGCTCGAGACCATATCCGGACCAAACGTTATTGGTGCGGAGTACTTGTTCGGCAAAACCACAGCCTATCCATACAATGTATATGCAGAGCCGGAAGCCGGAATCCTCCAGATTGAAAAGTCCGACTATCTGAAGATAATAAAGTCAGACTCCGTTTTCCTGTTCAACATGCTCAACTATCTGTCGCGCAACTCGCAGACACCTATGGAAGCCGTTTTGTCGCTGACGTCGGGAAGCATCGCCGAACGTCTGGCATTCTGGATTACGTCGCTCACATACCGCAACGCCACCGACATCGTAATCCACAGCAAGCACAAGGACATGTACACAATGCTCGGTATACAGCGCAGTTCGTTTATAAACACGCTCAGCGAACTCAAGGAAAAAGGTTACCTCGACTTTGACAACTCAGAGATACGCATCACCGACCGCGACAAAATGTTTGAACTGATGAACTCCAACAAATAAACAAGGCGGCTTCTCTCGAAGCCGCCTTTGTATTTTTCAGATATTCTGTTGGTTATAAAGACATAGTATCGTATAAAAACTTACACCTATTTTCAATTCCAATCAATAAAGTTTCTAAATCTTCTTTGTGTGCAAAGAAAGCAACATTATCGCAACAAAATATAACAGCCTTGTAACATTTCCGCAAAAAGATGTCTGCGGCAAGTTCAATTATGCCGCCACACACTATTATATCCAATAATTTTGTTACTTTTGTATACAACTAAATCAAACGATATGGCAACACCAGTTTTAGGCATAGTAGTGCCTTGCTACAACGAACAGGAAATGCTGGAAACCACAATCCGGCAACTATCGGCTGTCATCTCAGGACTTGTCGACAAGAACAAGGTTGCAGATTCAAGCTGCATGATTTTAGTCGACGACGGAAGCCGCGACGCCACATGGGACATCATTTCAAAACACGCCGCAGAAACAAGCGTTGTTTGCGGGGTGAAACTCGCCGGCAACGTAGGCCATCAAAATGCCTTGATTGCCGGTCTGACCGCCGCCGTTGAGTTTTGCGATGTGACAATTTCAATTGACGCCGACCTTCAGGACGACATCAACGTCATCGAGCAGATGGTAGACAAATATCTTTCAGGCACCGACATAGTATACGGAGTGCGCGACTCGCGTGCAACCGACACCTTCTTCAAGAAGAACTCCGCCCTGATGTTCTACAAGCTGATGAACGCACTTGGGACAAAGACCATCTACAACCACGCCGACTATCGTCTGATGAGCCGTCGGGCAGCAGAGAAACTGCTTGAGTTTCCAGAGCGCAACCTCTTCATCCGCGGCATCGTGCCTCTCATCGGTTTCACCACCGACACCGTGACCTACGACAGGAAGGCGCGTATGGCTGGAGAATCGAAATATCCGTTGAAGAAGATGTTGAGTTTTGCCGTCAACGGCATCACGTCGTTCTCCATCCGCCCCATCCGGCTGATTTTCTCCGTTGGCATAATAATGCTTCTCGCCACCATCGCAGTGTCGCTCTACACGCTTCTGGCATACACAGCCGGACACACCATCAAAGGCTGGACATCGCTGATGCTGTCGCTTTGGTTCATCGGCTCGCTTATACTCATCTCGCTTGGCATTATCGGTGAATATATCGGCAAGATTTACGTTGAAGTGAAGAAGCGCCCCCGCTTCTTCATTGAGAAAAGCATCATAAACCGCACTGAAAAAATTTCGAAATAACTATGGAATACGGATTTGTCAAAGTTGCCTCCGCCGTTCCCACAGTGAAGGTGGCAGACTGCAGGCACAATGCCGGGCAGATGGCAGAAATGATTGCCGACGCCGCAAATCAGAATGTGGAAATCATCATATTCCCAGAGTTGAGCATCACCGGATATACATGCGGCGACTTGTTCGCACAAAGCGTCCTGCTCGAAGAGGCAGAGAAATCGCTTGAATGGCTGGTTGCGGAAACACAGTCGCTTCCTGTGATTTCGATCGTTGGAATCCCGCACCCTCACAACGGCTCTCTCATAAACGCTGCCGTGGTGTTCCAATCAGGCAAAATTCTTGGAGTCGTCCCTAAGACATTCCTTCCCAACTATAAGGAATTTTACGAAAAACGCTGGTTTGCATCAGCCTTGCAAACCCCAGAATGCGTGACTTCAATCTGCGGACAACGCGTGCCAATGCAGCGCGACATGCTGTTTGCCACCAGCAACACAACATTTGGCGTAGAAATCTGCGAGGACCTTTGGTCAACGATTCCTCCAAGTTCATTCTTATCGCTCGAAGGCGCTGAAATCGTGTTCAACATGTCGGCCGACAACGACTGCGTCGGCAAGCATTCCTATCTGAGGAATCTTGTAAAGCAACAGTCGGCAAGATGCATCGCCGGATACGTATTCTCTTCCTGCGGATTCGGCGAGTCAACGACCGACGTTGTTTTCGCCGGCACTTCAATAATCTGCGACAACGGCTCAACAATCGCCGAAGGAGAGCGCTTCGCCATGGACAGACGGATGACCGTAGGAGAAATCGACGTCGAGAGTATCCGAAACGACCGCCGCGTCAACACCACGTTTGCCGAGAGCCGCGGACTGCACTCACGGCAAGCAGTCACGATAAACGCTTTGCCGCAAACTCCGTCAGCACTCAATCTGACAAGAACCGTCAACCCTCTCCCGTTTGTGCCGTCAGGCTCCAAACTCGATTCTTGCTGCGAAGAGATTTTCGCCATCCAATCCACCGGATTGGCGCAACGGTTTGCCCACACGCATGCGGAAACAGCTGTAATAGGCATCTCCGGAGGTCTTGACTCCACCCTTGCGCTTCTCGTGGTTGTAAACACATTTGACAAGCTCCACAAAGACCGCAAAAACATTATCGGCGTCACAATGCCCGGATTCGGCACCACCGACAGGACTTATACCAATGCCCTGTGCCTTATGAAGTCGCTCGGCGTGACCATCCGCGAGATTTCAATCAAAGATTCCTGCATCCAGCACTTCAATGACATCGGCCACGACATAAACGTGCACGACGTGACTTATGAGAACTCTCAGGCCCGTGAACGCACCCAACTGCTTATGGACATTGCCAACCAACGCAATGGAATGGTAATCGGAACAGGTGACTTGTCGGAGCTTGCTCTCGGATGGGCCACCTACAACGGTGACCACATGTCGATGTACGGAGTCAACGCAAGCGTGCCCAAAACGCTGGTAAAACATCTTGTTGCGTGGATTGCCAACCGCCTTGATGACGAAACGGCAAAAACCACATTGCTCGACATCGTCGACACCCCTATCAGCCCGGAACTGATTCCAGCCGACAAAAATGGCAATATAAAGCAAAAGACCGAAGACATCGTCGGCCCATACGAACTGCACGACTTCTTCCTTTACAATTTGCTCCGTCACGGATTCTCTCCGAAGAAGATTTTTGCGCTCGCGCAAATCGCCTTTGACGGAGAATTTGACAATGCCACCATCAAGAAATGGCTGACAACATTCTGCCGCCGTTTCTTCAACCAGCAATTCAAACGCTCTTGTCTGCCCGACGGCCCGAAAATCGGACTGTCGCTGTCGCCGCGTGGCGACTGGCGGATGCCAAGCGATGCCACATCGCGTCTGTGGCTTGACGAATGTGAAAAACTTTAACAAAAAAATGGACAAGAAAATTTCTTTTATAGGCATAATTCCCGCCCGCTACGGCTCATCGCGTTTTCCTGGGAAACCGCTGGCTGAGATAGGCGGAATGACAATGATAGAACGCGTGTGGCGGCAAGTGGCCAAAGTGCTCGGAGACGCCGTCGTTGCAACCGACGACAGCAGGATTCTCAAAGAGGTGGAACGCTTCGGCGGACGTGTCGTAATGACAAGCGAAAGCCACCGGAGCGGCACAGACCGCTGCTTCGAAGCCTACCGCAACTGCGGCTCGACTGCCGATGTGATAATAAACATACAAGGCGACGAGCCGTTTATCCACGAGCAGCAGATTGAGGAGATAATGCAATGCTTCAACGACGATGACACTCAAATCGCCACACTCGCACGTAAGTTTGACAAAGAGAAAGGCTTCGATGCGCTAAGCGACTGGACAAAACCGAAACTGGTCCTCGATAACCGCAACTATGCGCTCTACTTCTCACGTTCGGTCATACCATACATCCGCAACAAAAAAACAGGGGAATGGGCTGAATCGTTCCCGTTTCTTATGCATGTAGGCATGTATGCCTATCGTGCGTCAGTGCTTGAGGAAATCACCCGTCTGCCGCAGTCGTCACTTGAAATCGCAGAGTCGCTTGAACAACTGCGCTGGCTGCAGAACGGATATAAAATCAAAGTCGGACTGACCGAACACGAGACTATAGGAATCGACACGCCTGCCGACCTCGAGCGTGCAAACAAATTTCTTGAAAGCAGCAATTTGCCAAAATGATGCAACGCCCTGAAATAAAAGAACTGTCAAACATACAGATTTTCAAGCCTCAGTCTACAACACTCGACAACGGCATCGATATGAAATCAATAAGCATCGGCGACCAGCCAGTGTCGAGGCTTGACATCATTTTTGAAGGAGGCAGATGCGACGGCAGAAATCAAACCGTAAGCGAAATGCTTTCGGCAATACTCCGCGAAGGCACAACAAGTCTCAACGCGCAGGAGATTGCAGAGGCTCTCGACTACCACGGCGCATGGCTCGGATGCGACGCTTCGTCACACAATGCCACGCTGTCGCTCTATTCGCTGAACCGCAACTTTGAGAAAGTGGTGCCCATTCTTGCCGACATTGTGATGAACCCGTCGTTTCCGGAGCAAGAACTCAGCAACCTGAAATCGCTTGCCGCCAACCGCCTGCGCATCAACCGGCAGAAAGTGGCATTCCTCGCTATGGAGACGTTCGCTAGGCTGCATTTCGGTGAAGGCTCCAACCTCGGAAAGGTTGTCTCAGAAAATGACATCGAAAGCATCACGACTGAAGAGCTATCTAAATTCCACAAGCAATGGTTTGCCCCGCAAAACATGTCTGTCATCCTGTCCGGGAAAGTGGAGGGGCAAATGTTTGACGTGGTCAACAACTGCTTCGGCAAAACGCCCGTCACAGGCGCCCCACAGCAAAGCGCAACCGACAGCCCGTCAATCAAATTCAAACCCGACACCGTTGTCGTCGACAAACCCGACGCTCTGCAGTCTGCCGTAAGGATGGGCATGCCAACCGTGCTTCGCTCCGACGCCGACTACATCCCTCTACGCATTCTGGTTACAGCACTCGGCGGATATTTCGGCAGCCGGCTGATGACCAACATTCGCGAAGACAAAGGATACACCTACGGCATCTCGGCATCGCTGCTGGGCTATCGCAACAATTCATTTATCTCAATCAGCTGCCAATGCGACACATCCCACACTTGGCAAGTGGCAAAAGAGATAAAGACCGAGATTGAGAAACTGCAGAACGACACAATTCCCGATGATGAATTACGAAGGTTGAAGTCGTTTATGATAAGCGACCTGGCACGCACCCTCGACACGCCATTCTCAATCGCCGACTATTACGCGTCGCTCCACAACAACCACATCAGCACAGACTATTTCGAACGGCAGCTGGCTACAATCAACTCCATTTCCGCCTCCAGCCTTCTCGACATAGCGCAACGCCGGCTGTCATCGGCAGAGATGCTAACTGTTGTTGCCGGCAATGCCAAAGAATTGTAAAACCACAAGAACTGACAAAGGCAGGACAGACGCCAACCGCTTCTGCCCTGCCTTTGATATTCAACAACTGTAATTACTTCTTCTCCGACTTCACAATCTCGTAGCTTTCAGCATCGATGTGGTAAAACGACAAATATGCCTTGCCTTCCTTCGCCTGACGCTCCGCTATCTTGTTGCGGTAGTCCTTCATTCGCGCGGCAAACGTGTTGATTTCCGACTGTCCCTGCGCAGCTTTTTCCGACTCGCAGCCCACTTCCACATTTTCTCCGTGCACTTCCTCAAGTTTGGCATAATCAGCCTCCATTTTCTTCACCGCAGCCTCGTCGATACGGTCTTCAACAAGCATACCTTTCACTCTCAGCACCTTATGAATGGCATCCTTTTCAAATGCCCCGAAAGCTCCAGCAGCCTCCGCACGAAGCATACGGTCGTCCTTCGCGCTCACAAGAAATGCCTTGCGTCCGCCATGCTTGCACAAATGCGAGCACTCCCCTTCCACAACAATTGTGTCGCCAACATATTTTTCCGCGTTGTCGAGCACGTTGTCAACTGTCAGCGCCTCGTCGGCAACCGCCGCCTGAGCACTGTCTGCCTTAGATCCGCAACTTGCCAAGAATATACTTGCAGTCGCCATTAATGCCAATAACGTTTTTTTCATCTGTTTGTTTTATTTTGAATTAGTGAATAATAATATCGGAATAAACACATAAATACCGAGAATCAGCGTCACAATGCCGCTCGCCACCGCCTTTCTACGACAACGGCGACAAACCGCAAACGCCACAACCGCCAACACCGCATTGAACACCAGCACCATCCAACTTCCGGCAAAAGCTATGCGTGGATACACCAGCTGGTCGTTGCCCGACGTGAACGACAGCGTGAACGGGAAAACATACGCCTCCAGCTTCTCATAACGCGACTTCGCAATCTTCTCGCTGAAATTGCCGAGCAGCGACATCGAATTGTTGTCTACCGCGCAATATTCTATCTTATCGCCATCGTTGACATTGACAACCCAGTTGAATACGTTTGCCATCATGACTATCTTCTCCGTTTCCGGATTCCACTTAAACGGCATCCGCCGCATTGCATAAGTCGAAGCCTCAAGCATATACACATTGTTGTCAGCATCAGTGACAACGCCAAGGAAACGATGGTCGACATTCTCCGTGACAAACACATGGCGCACATCAATCTTTTCAGCGTCTGCCACACGATGCACATAAGGTCTGCCCACCTGCATTTTCACATGGTAAAGCCGATGGTTGGCATCTGCCATCAGATAGCCCTCGTCATACGGCTTACGGGATGTTACATTGGCATTCATCACCGTTGCAGGAAATGCAAAGCCCTCATCTTTAAGCATCTTCGTGAATCGCGCACTGCGCTCAGGCAAGACGGCATTTGTCGCCATATCGACAAACTCCATTCCGTCAGACGTGAATCGGAACACCTCCGTAGCGTCTTCAAGCTCCAGACGCTCCGGCATCGACTCCATCATCATGTAGACCCTGGCATTGACACGGTTCACCTCCCGCGGACTGCTTACAAAAACCCACGAGTTTTCCTTAAATATTTTTATCGACACCTGACGCCCGCAGACAGTGTCGGGCAGCTCATCCTTGCCCGACAGCACGGTGTAGAACACCTGCGGAAGCAAGCGATCGCGCTCGTCGCGTGTCACCTCTTTCGACAAAGAGCCGTCTGCATTCAGCTCAAAATACTTCGTCTTGCCGTCGTCGTCGCTACGCGACGTAACAAATTTATCCGACACCGGGCTATAATAAACCACCTGCGACTTCGATGCCGACGGCACGGCAAAACCGACAAGCCACGGAAGAAACCATGCCAGAACCAACGTGGCTGCCACAATAAGAAATATGTTACTCAATTTTTTCATCATCAATCCTGAAGGCCCTCCTTAAACCGATATACCGAACGATAAACAAGCAACGCACACAACAGCGAGGCTACGACAAACAACAGCAGCACGCCGTTGTAGGCCTCCGGTGCATCGCCGGCAAAAAGCCAAGAAACGACACCGACTCCAAGCAACGACAACGCCACCTTCTGGACTCGGCATCCTTCAATACACACCGCTGCGGTGAAAAAATAGGCAACGACTCCAGCCACAAACCACGGCGACATGGTCAAAACAACCCGCGACACGAGTTCCGGGGCAAGAACACGCATGTCGTAAACCACAACAATCACCGACGTCACAACCGAAACCGCCACTATTTCAGCCAAACCGACAGCAAGCATGGCAAGCACCATACGGTTTTGCGAATACGGGAGATGCAACGTCAACTTAAACCGTTTCTGCACCATTTCAGGCAGCATCTGGGCAAGCCCCACACCAATGCCCACCGCCAGCGGGATAAACGTCAGATGATTCACAAACATATTGTCCTTCATCAGCATAATCTGCCAGATATGCTCTACGCCCTTCACTGTTCCAACCCGGTTCATGCTCAGAATCTCGAATCCAGCCATACACACCGACAGAAGCAGTCCTATCAAAAACACACCGCGTGTTTTCAACCATTCTTTATATATTATTGCCTTCAACATAGTTCTAATATTTACCTGTCAATCCTATGAAAATGTCCTCCAACGACAATTTTTCCTGTCGTAAATCCTTATACTCGATTGCTTTTTCCTCCAATATTTTCCGCACAGCCTCACCGGTCTCGAAACTAAACGTCTCGCAATTCTCCCGAATGCGCGAAGTGCTGTAGAGGCGGCTGTCGGACTCCAATGCGCTGCAATCAGCAGCCGTAAACGCATAACGATGGAATGTGTCCATCAATTCCTTCACTGGCTTCTGCACCAATATCCTGCCATAGTCAAGAATTATGCAGTCGTCCACAAGCCGTTCCATATCCTGGATGATGTGCGATGTCATAAACACCGTCTTATTCTCCGCCTTGGCATACTCACGCAAATAGTCGGTAAACAGACGGCGATAACCCGGATCAAGCCCCAAAGAAAAATCATCGAGCACCAAAAGGTCGGCATTCTGCGCAAGAATCAATCCCAACGCCACCTGCGACCGCTGGCCGCACGACATGCTTGACAACTTCTGGTCGGGCGTGACTTTCAGTTTCTCCATCAACTCATAATACGCCGCACGATTCCACTTTTTATAAAATTGAGAATAGAAACGCTCTATCTGTCCGATAGTCATAAAGGCATACTGCACATGCCCCTCAAGCAGCAACGCGATGCGCTCGCGGGTAGCCGCCGACATTTTTGTTATGTCTTCACCAAAGATTTTGCACACACCACTCTGCGGACGCAGATAGCCCATCAGAATGTTGATTGTCGTAGTTTTTCCTGTACCGTTCTTTCCGAGGAGTCCCAAGATGCGTCCTTTCGGCACATCAAACGACAGATTGTCATAGATAATCCGCCCCTTTCCATAACGCTGAGACAACCCCTTGACGGAGATTACAATCTCTTTTCCTTCCATTTGTTGACTTTGTTTACTTCTTCAAGATGCAAATTTAAGGCAATAAAAACCGCCTGCAAATACCTAAAAAAGAGTATTCGCAGGCGGCTTACGTCCTATTCAATACCTAATAATTGTGTTATTCGGTGAAATTCATATCCTCAATCCGTGTAAAACAGATGTTGGCCCAGTTCTTGTTGGCAATCACCGAGGTGAGACACAAGCCCAAAGCGCGCGCCGCATTGACAATCATATCTATGTCGTCGACATAGAAACCGCTTAGAAACATCCGTCCTTTAGGTTTCATTGCCCGGGCGTAGACAGCGATGTCGTCGAGAATGATGTTGCGGTTGATGTTTGCCATGACAAAATCAAACGCTCCAGTCTCTGTCACCGTTTCCGCGCCACCAAGACGCAACTCCACTTCCGGTGTATCGTTGAGTTTTATATTGTCCACCGCATTTTCGTATGCCGCCGGATCAATCTCCACACCGACCACCTTCTCCGCGCCTCTCATAGCCGCAAGGATGGCAAGGATGCCCGTTCCCGTTCCCATGTCGAGCAACGACAGTCCCTCAAGGTTATTGTTGAGCAATCGGCCTATCATCATACTCGTCGTTTCATGATGCCCTGTGCCGAAAGCCATCCTTGGATCTATCACGATGTCGTATTCCGCAGACGGATAGTCGTGATGGAACGAACTGTGGACAACACACCGGTTCTCAAACACAATTGGTTGGAAATAGTTTTTTTCCCACTCGCTGTTCCAATCCTGACCAGGGATAAGCTCCTCTGAAAATTCAATCTTTCCCTCAAACGGATATGAAGCGACGGCATCTCTCACCGCTGCCGCGTCATACAGCTCTTTTTTCACATATGCCGACAATCCTTCTGCGTCGGGGACAAAACTTTCAAAATTCTTCTCACCCAACAGCGCCGCCAGGATGTCTGTTTCTGACTCCATACACGGTGTCATGTTAAACCGCACCAAATAATAGTCGTTCATTGCTCAATTGTGTTTTTTAATATAAAATAAAAAAGAGACTACCTTTATCAAGCAGTCTCTTTAGAGGTTCGTGGCGGAATCGAACCGCCGTACACGGTTTTGCAGACCGTTGACTAAGCCACTCATCCAACGAACCATTTCGTCTTTGCGATTGCAAAGGTAGGCAAAAGATATTTAACGTGCAAATATTTATTGAACATTTTTTCGCAGACTTTCATCCTCGTTTGGCAAAGCGTTATTTATCAGCACTGTTGCCAACAAGTATTTTTCTTCAGAAAATGCGCTTGACGGGATAAAATCGAACGCCATGGCTTTGCCGGCATGAAACAGTTTGATTCCGGCATCCGCGACATCGCACCTGCAGAAAGCCTCCCATCCTGTCTTTTTTACTGAAATGACGGCATTTTCCCCGTCGACAAACTCGCGTTCGATTCCGCCTTCGCCAATCCTTACACGGCAACGGCGTATCGACGACACGCATTCCTCACTCAACGCATAATAGAAATATGCAAGTCCGAGCATCATCGGAATCACGAAAAACTCAACCATAAGGGCTGCGTAGAGAAAATTCAGACTCCACAACGCCAAGACCGGGAACGGCAAGGCTACAAGCACAAAGAGCCACCATCTCCGCTTCAAATACAAAGGGAACAACTGCCGCATATAGGCACCAGCAGACAATTTATAGACTTCCGACTCTATCATTTAGACGTGTCGAGGAATGAAAAATACACCGCTCCGACAAGAAGCAGAAATGCCACGATATGATTCCATCGTATCGACTGCCCTTGAAACACGAATGTGGCGACAACCGTAAACACAACCAGCGTTATTGCCTCCTGCATCACCTTCAACTGAACCAACGAGAACGGTCCGCCATTTCCGGCATAGCCGATGCGGTTGGCAGGCACCTGAAACGCATACTCGGCAAGGGCGATTCCCCAAGAAAACAGTATCACGGCATACAGCGGCCAATTCTTAGTTATGCCAAGCTCTCCCAAACGCAAATGTCCATACCATGCCAATGTCATAAACACATTAGACACAACAAGCATCAATATTGTCAATATCGCAGAATTCATCATTTACCAAGTTTTATTCCATATTTTTCATAGACAGCCATACTCTCACGACGGCACTGCTGGCTGATTCCCGTTCCGTCGGGTTTGAACAACGCTTTTAGATTGATATAATTCTTCCCGTTGTCATACGTAAACGAAAACACCTGTTTCTTCAACTCGTTTGCCTTGTCGCAGGCAGGAGCATTACCTGTTGCCGGGTCTGCTCGGAGTTCCAAAGGCACACTGTCGACTCTGACCGGCGACACCACTCCGCAAGGAGGATATCCAAGCACTGTCCACATAACCATGTCTTTAATTTTTTCAGGAGTGCCGACACCCTGTATTGCCACCGAGGCAGAAGATATTCGGCGTGGGATGAAATCATTGTCTGTGGCCCATTCCACAGTATCCGTCTCGAAATCTTTTCCTATCAACGAGTGATAATATGAGCGCGACAGCACCTCGGTCATAACCGCAGGAGTCACCGACGCGCTTGCCAGATACGGAGCAAGCAGATGTTCGGCTGTGCGGCGGCGCACATAGCCATATCCTTCCCCCTTCCTTCCCGAGTCTGAATAGTTGGTTCTGATCAGATAATCCCCCACGTCAAAACGGGCATATCTCCAATTGTCGGTTTCAAAATACGCGGCATTGCCATAGGCGTCTATCACACCGAAATTGGCTTCCACGCCAAGAGGCTTCGGCAACGTGTCGAGCAGACATGCGAAATCATCCACCGTGCGGCATTTTCCCAGAGCAATTGCCATAACCGCGCCCTCTTTATCCATTACCGAGACCGTGTCGTTCTTCAGATTGTAGGACGCCGTGTTCATTATGGCAAACCCAGCATCGTTCATTCCCATCCAAGCCTCCTTGCATTCCTTGTCGGAACTGTTGAAAAGCGCCACATAAGGAATTTTTCCGGCGGCATCTATCCGTTCCACCTTATTGTTCAAATCGCTCGTATCGCGATGCTTCCACAAAATTGGCCTGCCGTCGGCAGTCAGGCTGCCTGATATGATGGCCGAGGTGCATGCCGCTGCGTCCACAACAGCCACACACGCCAACATCACCGATAATATTGTCTTCTTCATCTGCATCTGTAGATTTTTATTCTACAAAGGTAATGCATCTATAAAAAATATGGCAATTCCGGATAAAAAAATCCAAAACTGCCATATCGTAATTTATTTTCAGACTACCCTACTTCACGATAATCTTCTCAGTCGACACCCCGCCGTTGCCAATCATTCTGACAATATACATGCCAGCCTGAACCGACAACGCCAAACGGTTGCAATTGCGAGGATTTGCAACAAGGGCGCCCGCCTCATTATACACAAACACCTCGTCGGCCACTGCGCTTAAACGCAACTCACCATCGGCATAATCAGCTGTCAAACCGCTGTTTCCGCCAATGCACTCAACGCCCGACTGTCCATAATAAACCGGCTCATACTCATTGCCATAACGGTCGAGCACACAGACTGCATAATTATATCCCGACTTCTTGTCGTCAGGCATTGTATATGTGGTTTTATAACTCACTCCGAGCAGATATTCCGCAGGGATGTTTGAATCCAAAGTTTCCACATTCACAGACTCCGGCACTGCATACACCGAATAGCGCACATTGCCCACTCCTGTCCACGACAGCACCGTGGCACGCTTGTTGAGCGCCGACACCTGCACCTTCTCCAAATCGGATTTCTTCCAATCAATTGCAGGCGTAAGCGCTTTGTTCTGGAACTTGTTCACCTGCAGCCATTCGCCAAAACCGGATTGCTTCTTGCCTGTTACATAAGCCGCTGAATAAAACACCGCTCCCGGAGCCTCGTTTTCCGTATAGTCGCGTGAGAACTGCACCTGCTTTCCAATCTCTTCCCAATCGCTGGTTGTGTTTGACGAGTTCAAGAACGAAATTGAATGGCTTGCGTAATGATGGCGTCCAAAATGCTTTGCCACATACGACCACCACTTTGTCATCGGCCCGAACGGATTGGTCTTGTGGTTGGTTTTCCAATACAGCTGCGGAGAGATGTAGTCTATGGTTCCAGCCTCAAGCCATGCCACAGGATCAGAAAAAATTCCATCATATTGCCAGTCGCTTGCCACAGGGCAACGGTCGATGCCGTGTTTTGCCGCAACAGCGGCTGATGTGCACGCCGCTCCGGCAGGGCTTATGCCGAAACGCACATACGGCTTTTGCTGCTGCACCATTTTGTAGACATCGGCAACCATCTGGTTTACGTTGTTTCTACGCCAGTCGCCAAACGTCATCGACGCGCCTGATTTTTGCCACAGATCGTAATCGCCGGCGCTGCTGGTCACAGGAATGCCTTCTGGATAAAAATAATCGTCAAACACAAGTCCGTCAACATCATAGTTGCTGATGATTTCCTTGCACACGTCAACGATACGCTTACGCACCGACTCCAATCCAGGATTCAGAATCGTGGTTGTCTTACCATCACTTTTGGTGTATGCCAACAACATGCCCGCAGACTTCAAAGCCTGGTCCTGCGCTGTCGACCAATTGCTTCCTGTAGAGAATCGATACGGATTGACCCACGCATGGCACTCCATTCCCCTCTTATGGCATTCCTCAACCACAAACGCCAACGGATCCCATCCCGGATCCTTGCCGCGAGTTCCCGTAAGGTAACTCGACCATGGCTCGTAGCTTGATTTATAGAATGCGTCACTCATTGTGCGCACCTGGAAATAGACGGCGTTGAAATTGTTTTTTTGCAAAACGTCGAGATACTTGACCATCTCGTTTTTTTGCGCTGTGGTTGAGCTGGTGCTGCTTGGCCAGTCGAGAGCCCACACTGTTGCCATCCACACGGATCTCACTTCTCTCTTCACGCCCGACGACATCGGCAATGCCGCTATCGCCAGCAAAACGGCAGCTAAAGCACTGCGCTTCAATAATGAGGAAAAATTCATTTTTTTAGGTTTAGTTAGGATTTTGATACAAAATTTTTTATCGCTCGCCAAATTTACGAATTTTTCTTCACGTCAGCGCCGAGCGTGCTGGTTTTTCGCTAAATTTGTGACATCAATGCCCATTTTGTTAAAAAAGCAAAATGGGCGGAATATTCGCCCGGTATGACCTCCATAACGGGAGTAAAGCAAACGTTATACTATTTTATGTTTTAAAAACACGGTGCGTGTGGATTTTATTTGTATCTTCATCCCCGAAAAAGATTTAATTTTAGGAATATGAGAAATTTCACCAACGTAAACGATATCGGCGACTTGAAAGCCGCAGTAAAAGAAGCATTGGAAGTGAAAGCCAACCGCTTCGGGTACAAACACCTTGGAGAAAACAAAACTTTGCTGATGATTTTCTTCAACTCATCGCTGCGCACACGTCTCAGCACTCAGAAGGCAGCCATGAACCTCGGCATGAACGTAATCGTTCTCGACGTGAACCAAGGAGCATGGAAACTTGAAACAGAGCGTGGCGTGATTATGGACGGCGACAAGCCCGAACACCTTCTCGAGGCAGTTCCGGTGATGGGATGCTACTGCGACGTCATCGGCGTGCGGTCGTTCGCACAATTTCAGAGCAAGGACGACGATTATTCGGAAAAGATTCTGAACCAATTCATCAAATACTCCGGCAGACCAGTGTTCAGCATGGAAGCGGCGACACGCCATCCGCTGCAAAGTTTTGCCGACCTTATCACAATCGAGGAATACAAAAAGAAGGAACGCCCGAAAGTGGTGCTCACATGGGCCCCGCATCCAAAAGCGCTTCCACAGGCCGTGCCCAACTCTTTTGCAGAATGGATGCGCGCTGCCGACTATGACTTTGTCATAACCCACCCACACGGCTACGAACTGTCGGAGGAATTCACCGCCGGAGTGCCTATAATCTACGACCAGGACGAGGCTCTCCGCGACGCTGACTTTGTATATGCGAAAAACTGGGCGGCATTTGCCGACCCCAACTACGGAAAAGTGCTGAGCACCGACCGCTCATGGACTGTCACCACAGAAAAGATGGCGCTGACAAACAATGCCTATTTCATGCATTGTCTGCCGGTGAGACGCAACATGATTGTGAGCGACGACGTAATTGAAAGTCCTCAGTCAATTGTCATCCCAGAGGCTGCAAACCGCGAGATTTCAGCCACCGTGGTCTTGAAACGCATTCTTGAATCACTATAAGGCAATGAAACGGTTTGTGTCAATATTGGTGGCAAGTGTTGCCGCACTTGCCGCATTCGCATCGCCGTCGACACGGCAATGGGACGAAGGCCCACTGAAATGGAGCGACTTTAAAGGCAACCCTGCTATAAAGTCGACAACTTCTTATTTCAAAGGTTTTCTGAAAACGGTCACCGACATTGAGCACGAGGGAAAGACACGGTTCAACTCCGACGTGCGCTTTGCCACTTCGGCGGTTGCGCTGATGGACTGCAATGCGTCTTATGCCGACTCCGCCTACCGCACCGACCAGATGCTGCGCTATCACCAGCTGCAGTTTGACATGCTCGAGATTGTACGCCGCAGGCTTCAAGCCGACCTTAATTCGGGAATGACCGGCATTGAGGCCGACAACAGAGTAGCGTACTATCAACGAATATACAATGAGCAGACATCCGATTTGGCGAGAGCGACGGTCAACGGCAGCAACGACCAGCGGCTTCAGCAGTACGAATACATGACCCGCAAACAACTGGAGGAACAACTGCTGCCCAGCGTGCCTGAAGTAAAACCGAGCGACTGGCAAGCCGGTTGGTTTGTAGGCACCGGATGCCTGATTCCGACAGGCGGCATTTCCGACCTGTTCAACTACGCATGGTTGTTCAACATCGGACTCTCCGGCGGATACAAGAATCTGATTCTTAAAGCCGACATTTCATACGGGCAGCCAGACATACACAATTTCACAGACTACAATTTCAACCCGTTCAACAAAACGACCGCCGAAGGCAACCGCTATAAATCGCTGAACAAATACACGAAACTGCTGTCGGGGAGCGTCTCGTTAGGCTATCGCGTCATCGACGTCAAACGTTTTGCCATAACACCGCATATCGGCGGCGGATGGACCAACTACGCTTGGAACAGCGGCGAATTCAAGGAGTTTGAGGAGAATGGGGAAACAGTTTGGAAACTTGTCACCGAATCGCAGAAAGAGTCTTTCCACAGCTTCAATTTCATGGCCGGCATCGACTTCGACTGGCGTTTCCACACCACAGTAAGCGACAAGTCGTCATTCTTGTCGGGACGTCGCGAGCAATACACATCGTCGGTCCGCCTGACACCATATGTAATCTGCTACAACTACGGATCGCTCAGTCCGGCAATAAAAGGCGTGCACTTTGGAATCAACTTGACATACAGCGGATTCATAAGGGCTCTACGAATCGACTGACACACAACAAAAGGCAGGAGTTCGTTCCTGCCTTTTGTTTTATTTCTCAGGCAATCGCCTGCTTTCTTTTCTCAGCACTACAGCAAACGCAGTGACGACCATCAGACCGGTAAGCACCCACGATATCGGATAGACCGACATCAGCATCTTGAATCCGTGATAGTTGGGACACACCACATAAACCCACACAATCCTCAGCAGGCACGTGCCGACAACCGTAAACAGCGTTGGCATCAACGACCGTCCCATCCCCCGCAACGACGATCCGGATATCTCATAACTACATGCGAGCCACTGGAATGCCAACACCGTGTGCAAACGTATCGCTCCATACTCATGGACCACCGCGTCGGTCGAGAAGAAATTCAGGAAGAAGTCGTCCTGCCACACAAACAACAGGTTGGCAAGTCCACAACCGACGACGCTCATCGCCATGCAGAGCCAGAATATGCGCTTCACACGCTGCATCTGCCCCGCGCCGTAATTCTGCCCGATAAAACTGATTGCAGCGCCATTGAACGCCACAACAATGAAATAGCAGTAGAATTCAAAGTTCAATGCCGCCGACGAGCCTGCCACCGCGCCTGCACCATAGGTGTTGATTGTAGACTGTACTATCACGTTCGACACCGAAAACACCATTCCCTGCAACCCTGCCGGAACTCCTATTTTCAATATTCTCCTCAATTCCTGTCCATAAATGCGGATTCCCTTCAATTGAAGTCTGAGCGGTCCCCGCTCTTTCTGCATCAACACCACAATCATCGCAGCGCTCAATGCGTTGGCGATTCCGGTAGCGATAGCCACTCCCTCAACACCCATTCCGCACCAAAGCACAAAAATCAAATTGAGCACGGTGTTGACAATACCTGCCACAACAAGGATGTAAAGCGGACGGCGCGTGTCGCCTTTGCTGCGCAACACTGCTGAACCGAAATTGAAAATCATAAAAAACGGCATTCCCAAGAAATACACCCGCAGATAGAGCACTGCCATGTCGAGCACCTCCTGTGGCGTATCTATCAGTTCAAGAATCGGGCGTGCCACCGCCACGCCAAGCACTGCGAGAAACAATCCGCTGGCGAGCGCCAGCACAGACACCGTCGACACCGACCGGCGCACGCCATCGTCATTGCCGCTTCCTATCTGATTGGAGATTATGGCGTTGGCTCCCATCGAAATGCCGACAAATAAATTGATGAGCAGGCTGATTACCGGAGAATTGGCGCCAACGGCAGCAAGTGCCTCGCGGCCTACGAAACGTCCCACCACCGCCACGTCTATTGAATTGAACAATTGTTGAAGCACACTGCTTGCCGCCAACGGCAGGCTGAAAAGCAATATTTTTTTCAACAACGGTCCGTTGAGCATATCTATCTGATTCTTCTGCGCCATCAATTTCTCTTTTTATAACAGTGTGCAAAGTTAGCCCAAATATGCCACTCTCAATGTACCCGAATTCTTTATTTTGCTTTATTTAAAATTTCATCCGCCGCATTTCCGCAGAAAGCAAGAAGTCATCACAACTACTTCCGCCCTCCGCCTACCGCCGACGGCAACTGCGATGCAATCCATCGACACACCGGCATCCTGACCTTGTCGACAAGAATGCACACGACAAAAATCGCCACATAAAGCGCCACACTGCGCCACACGAATCCAAACGTGTCGTAGTCCTCATAAAGACCTATCAACGAGTTGCGCAGCTTAATCCAAAAATATGGCGTCTTGTGAAGCAGGTAGACCATAAACACAGACACCGAAACCCAATTGACCACCGGCGAAGAGAATGCCGGAATTTTCACAAAGACAATAAACAATGCCACCGCCGACAACAGCACAAAAGGATTGTTGTAAGCGAAATCAAGAGCCAACCCGATGGCGACTGTCGACAATAGATAGACACACAAATATCCCCACAACGGAAAAGCCTGCAGCAACAGCAAATTTCTATGCAGACAATGACCTATAACGTACAGAAACACCATCTGCATCACGTTGTAGCCTGTGGGATTTATTCCACCTTTGTGAAACCAGCCCAGATACACGTTTATGAATATCAACGCAAGCAGCATCAGATGCAGCCTGCGCCCGTCAAGACGCTCCAGTCCGGCATTCAGGAGCGGGCTTAAAAGAAACAAAGCAAGATAAGCCGGGACAAACCATAAGTCAGTTTTTGAATAAACAAGCAATGCGCCCACAAAACCGTCTGCCAAACAACCCGCCTCAACGCATCTGCAGGCATAGGCAAGCAGCGAGGCAAACAGACACCACAGCGTGAAGTCAAGCAAACGGCGCCTGGTAGCCTTTATCCCGTAATAGCCAGAAATCAGCACAAAGCAGTTGACACCCACTATCGACAGTGATTCAAGAACGTCTTTCCACAAAACGCCAGAATCCAACGCATACAACTGTTCCCTTGTGGGCAAACCGAATGTGGCGCCGACAAAATGAACCATCAGCACCATCATCATACTCAATATGCGCAACATCTCTATTGCCGAATTCCGTTGTTTCATCACAATTTTTTTTTTAGAACGCCTCTCCTATCGCAAACACGAAGCCACAGGTGTTGCGTCCGAATCCGAAATCAATACGACCATTGACATTATGTTTCAGCTCAACACGCAGTCCGATGCCTCCATTCGCCAGAATGTCCTTGCCTCTGAAATGTCCGGGCGACGTAAACACATTGCCCATTCCTCCCCATAGCGCCACGCCAAAGCGTGAAAACAAATGCTGACGGTATTCCACCTGCAGCGTTGTCAGGTTATTGTCGATATAACGTCCTGAATAATAACCCCTCATACGGATTCCGCCGCTGCCCAAAGCTTCCCGTAGCGGCCACGGCGACTGCTTGCTGTTGAAACTTGCATACGCGTCAAAGGCAAGCATCGCTCCTTTCCACAACGGCTGATAGTAATTACCCGTAAAACTGAGATTGAACAATGTCCTGTCAAACGTGCCAAGCACCTGAGGCCTCACCCCCATGCGCAGCATCAGGTTCACACCTCGCCGCGGCTGAAGAATGAAGTCGCGCGTGTCGTACTGCAGCACCAATCCGAGCCCCGTGAAGAAATGCGATTTGTCTTGTCCCTCAAGATAATCGATATTGTCAATCTTTGTAATCTCGGCATAAACCAAGTCGATCAATGCGCCGATATTGAAATTGCCTGTCATCCGATACATAAGGTCGGACGTATATTTCAACTGATTTCTTGTATAGTCAATCTTCGGATTCAAGCCACAAGCCTCTCGAGAGATTCCCCAGAAATCAAGCGGGGAATACGTATACTCCAACTTATAGGAATAGCGCAGTCTTCCTCCCGGGAAATGAGTATTTCCACTGGCTGTCAGGGCAAAAAATCCATTAAGAGTCACATTGCCTATCAATGTGATGTCAGAAGGCTGCATAATCGAGTCGGTGCGGTCAAGCCGATACAGACCTGTCGCACCGCCGCCTATTCCGAAACTGCCCTCTCTCGTATACGACGGCATCACAATGAAGTTCACATCAAACTTCTTTTCAAACGAACGGTCCTTGTTTCCCGTTGCCAGACGGTCAAGATAACGGAGAAACTTCGTGTCGCGTTTCAGCATTGACGTGAACGGACCGGAAACCTCCTTCTGCGCCACGACAGTGTCGGCCGGCTGTGGCGACAACAGTTCTTTAGGCACAAGGCCGTCAATCTCCTCCTGCGACAGCGGTATGTAGCGGTATGACACGGTGTCGGTGCGTTCCTGCGCGACCGCCGTCAGACAAGCCACAAACGCCACGACAAATGCCACGGCAACGCTCTTTGCCAATATTATATATTTGTCAATTATGGGTTTCATTTTCTCAATTGGTTATGCAAAGATACGTTGCACGCAACAATATTCAAAGGGCTATCGCTCAACGACATTCTTTTCGGACATTTTTAATGCCTAAATCACCAAAATTTAAATTTAGCGCGCATACGCCCGTCGTTATATCATTTTGCAAACACAATACACATTTATAAAACATTTTGACAGCAATATTTGACAATATCAAATTATAATGTTACTTTTGCGCTAAAATAAGAAAAATATGGAACTTATCATACCTAAACGATACAAACTGAAATTGCTTCCTGAAACAACCGAGATTGCAATCAAGTTTATCAAAGACTCTTTTCAAGAGCGGCTTGCCAAGCGCTTGAACCTACGCCGCGTCACGGCTCCGCTTTTTGTGCTCTCTGGCACCGGTCTTAACGACGACCTCAACGGCGTGGAGCACGCCGTCGGTTTCGACATCAAAGCCATGGGCAACCGCCATGCCGAAGTTGTCCACTCATTGGCAAAATGGAAACGCACAAAACTCGGAGCCTACGGCATTGCGCCCGGCTTCGGACTCTACACCGACATGAACGCCATCCGCACATTTGAGGATTTGGACAACATACACTCATTATATGTAGACCAATGGGATTGGGAAAAGACAATAACAGAAAGCGACCGCACCCTTGCCTACCTTATTGACACCGTCAACGACATATATGCCGCGCTGCGCGAGACGGAATGGCTGATTTACGAGCGTTTCCCGCACATCACCCCAGTGCTTCCCGAAAAGATAAAGGTGGTTCACTCACAGCAACTGCTCGACATGTATCCCGACCTTGACCCGAAAGAGCGTGAGCGCGAGATAACGAAACGCTACCGGGCAGTGTTTATCGTCGGCATCGGCGCAGACCTTTCCGACGGCAAGCCTCACGACGGCCGCGCCCCTGACTATGACGATTGGATTACGGAAAACAGTGATTGCTACAACGGTCTGAACGGTGACATAATGCTTTGGAACGACGTGCTCGACATCCCGTTCGAGATTTCATCAATGGGAATACGCGTGAGTCCGGAGTCTCTGCACAAACAACTTGAACTGCGCGGCTGTCTTGAGCGCGAGCAGCTTAAATTCCACCAATCGCTGCTCAACGGCGAGCTGCCCTACTCAATCGGCGGCGGTATCGGTCAAAGCCGATTGTGCATGTTCCTCCTGCAGAAAGCGCATATCGGAGAGGTGCAGGCAAGCATCTGGCCAGAGGAGCACATCGAGGAATGCCGCAAAAACAACATCCTGCTGATGTAGTCCAATTCAGACAAGACATAAACAAGAAAACGCCTACCGTTGTGGTAGGCGTTTTCTTGTTTATGCTGATTCGTTTACAAACCCAATGCGTTGAGCTCGTTTTCCATATTCAGCTGATAGTAGATGTTGCCGAGCAAACGTTTTGTCTGAGTGTCGGTAGTGTCCAATTCATAAGCCTTCTTCATGTAAGGAAGAGCGGCCTGATACAACGGATCAAGTTTCTCCATCTTGAACTTAGTGAAAGCCGAACCCTGAAGTTTCTCCGCCTCTGTTGCAAGAGCCACAGCCTGCTTCATGTACATACGGCCAGTGTTGAACTGAGCCTGGACGTTTTCCGGCTCCATCTCAACAGCCTTTTTGTAGAATTCCAATGCCGAGTCCTCATCCTTCTTCTGCTCAAGAACGAATCCCTTCAAATTGTAGAGAGCGGCAGTCGGCTTGTTGGCGATAGCTGCGTCAACCATGCTCAATGCCTCGTCAAGGTTGCCCTTGTTGACATTGTCGTTGATGATTACGTTCATATATTGAGGATCCTTGTCGCCGAACAAAGGAAGAGCCTCTTTCGCAATGGCAACGATACCCTCGTTGTCCTGCAAGCCGGCATAGCAGCTGATTGCATAGTCAAACGCCTCCTTCTCCTTGTAGCCCAATTTGCGAGCCTGCGCAAACGACGCAACAGCAGCCTTCATGTCTTCAGCCTGCCAAGCGGCGATACCGCGATAGAATGCGATAAGCGACATTGTAGAGTCAGCCACAGCCACCGGGTTGAACTTATCTTTTCCAGCGATGCCCATGTTAGGCAATTCGAGGTATGCTCCCCATGCGTCATAAGCCTCTTTGTACTTCTTCAAGTTGTACAAATCAGAACCAACGCGGTTGAAATCAACATGGTGTCCGACAAGGATGCCGGCGATATCCTTAGAATATTCAGTTTTTATTTTTGGAAGACCCGTCTTCTTGTCCAATTTAAATGAGCCATCCTTGTTTGTCTGCTTAACAGAGTCCAAAGGAAGAGCCACCTTGAAGTCGTTAAACGCGGTCATCAACGAAGTTGCCATAAGCTCCTTGTCTGCATCCTTGCCAAGCTGAAGCATAGCCATACACTGGTCGTAGATGCCCATGTTTGCCTTTCCTGCAACAAACCAAGTCTTAGCCTGGTCCTTTGTCTCGGCATTTTCCAACGCCGGTTTAATCTTGCCGGCAGCCTCTTTATATGCGTCGACCGACACATTGAAGCCTCCAATCTGATGCTCTACATCGTCAACAAGACTCTTTTGAGCAAATGCACCGAACGTTGTCAAGGCGCAAAGCAATAGAATTGATTTCTTTTTCATTTTAGTTAGATTTTTATCTTTTTTATTCAATATTATTATCTACAACATCTGTCGACGGCTCTTGGTTCTGTCCATCAGCATTATTTTCAGCAATCGCCTCCTCGTCGTCGCATGTGTCGACCACGCAAACCGAAGCAATCTCATCGTTGCGCTTCTCCAAATTGATCAGACGCACGCCCTGGGTTGCACGACCCATCACACGCACATCAGCCACTTTCAGACGGATTGTTATGCCCGACTTGTTTATAATCACCAAGTCTTTGGTGTCGTCAACATCCTTGATGTCGACCAGACGGCCGGTCTTGTCGGTCACATTGATTGTCTTGACACCCTTGCCGCCGCGGTTGGTGACACGATAGTCGTCAAGCACCGAGCGTTTGCCATAGCCTTGCTCAGAAACCACCATGACTGTTTTTTCCGTACCGAAAGGCATTGTTATCATTCCTACCACGGCATCGTCGCCGCCATCAAGCGTCATGCCCTTCACGCCAGCCGACATACGACCCATTTCGCGCACTGCCGACTCGTTGAAGCGGATTGCACGGCCGTTGCGGTTTGCCAACAGCACTTCCTCGTTGCCGTTTGTCATGCGCACTTGCAGCAGCTCGTCGCCCTCACGTATCACGATTGCGTTGACACCGTTCTGACGAGGACGTGAATAAGCCTCGAGACGCGTCTTCTTGACTACACCATTCTTCGTGCAGAACATCAGATAGTGAGAGTTGACAAAGTCGGCATCGCCCAGACGTTTCACATTGACAAACGCCTTGACCTTGTCGTCCGACCCGATATTGAGAAGGTTCTGGATTGCACGTCCCTTGCTGGTCTTTGTGCCTTCCGGGATGTCGTAAACCTTCATCCAATAGCAACGTCCCTGCTGCGTGAAGAACAGCATATAGTTATGCATCGTAGCCGTATATATATACTCGATGAAGTCCTCTTCGCGTGTCGATCCGCCTTTGGCGCCGACACCGCCACGATTTTGCGCGCGGAACTCTGTCAACGGAGTGCGCTTGATATATCCAAGATGCGAGATTGTGATAATCACGTCGTCGTCGGCATAGAAATCCTCAGCGTTGAACTCTTCCGACGCGTAAACAATTTCCGTGCGACGCTCGTCACCGTATTTGTCACGAGTCTCGACCAATTCATCCTCAATTACCTTGCGGCAAACATCCGGATCGTTCAAGATTGAATTCAAATACTCAATCTGGCGCAACAAGTCTTCATATTCCTGGTGAAGCTTCTCCTGGTTCATGTTGACCAATGCGCTCAGACGCATGTCGACAATAGCCTTAGTCTGGACATCATCCAAGTTGAAGCGCTCGCCCAAACGCTGACGCGCCTCGTCGGTTGTCGCCGAAGAACGGATAATTTTAACCACTTCGTCGATATTGTCAGACGCCACAATCAGACCTTTGACAATATGCGCGCGGTCCTCAGCCTTCTTAATCAAGAAACGTGTGCGGCGGATAACGACATCATGCCTGTGGTCGACAAACGCCTGCAACAGCTCCTTGAGGTTGAGCAACTTCGGACGGCCTTCAACGAGCGCTACATTGTTGACGCTGAACGATGACTGAAGCGGAGTCATCTTATAAAGCTTGTTGAGCAGCACGTTGGAGTTGGCGTCTTTCTTGACTTCCACAACCACACGCACGTCTTTGCCCGATGACAGGTCCTTGACATTGTTGATGCCCTCAACCTTCTTCTCTATAGCGAGGTCGGCAATTGATTTCACCAATTCCGACTTGTTGACATTATACGGGATTTCAGAAATGACAATCACCTCATGTTCCTTCTCCGTTTCAATCTCAGCTTTCGCTCTGACCACGATACGTCCGCGGCCTGTCTCGTATGCCTCTTTCACGCCGGCATATCCATAGATAGTGCCGCCCGTTGGGAAATCAGGCGCCTTGATGTGGCGCATCAGTTCCTCTATTGTGATTTCCGGATTGTCAAGAAGAGCAATCGAAGCGTTGATTGCCTCCGTGAGGTTGTGAGGAGGCATATTGGTCGCCATACCCACAGCGATACCCGAGGCTCCGTTTACGAGCAAGTTCGGGAAACGCGTCGGCAACACTGTCGGCTCCTCCAAAGTGTTGTCGAAGTTTGGCATGAAGTCTACAGTATCCTCGTCAATGTCGCGGAGCATTTCCTCGCCAATCTTCGCAAGACGTGCCTCCGTGTAACGCATTGCCGCCGGAGAGTCGCCGTCGAGCGAGCCGAAGTTACCCTGTCCGAACACAAGCGGATAGCGCAACGCCCAGTCTTGTGCCATTCGCGCCAGCGTGAAGTAAATCGACGAGTCGCCGTGTGGGTGAAACTTACCCATAACCTCACCTACGATACGCGCACATTTCTTTGTCGGCTGGTTGGACGTGTTTCCAAGTCGCTCCATTCCAAACAGCACACGCCTGTGCACGGGCTTGAAGCCGTCCCTCACATCAGGCAGCGCGCGCGACACTATCACCGACATTGAATAGTCGATGTAAGCGTCCTGCATTTCTTTTTCAATATTGATCCTTCTAATACGATCTTCTATCATAATTGTTCTTTAAAAATTCATTACAGCCAGCCCTGAAAACAGGGCTTGGTTCAATATGGCAAAGATACAAAAAATTAACGACATACACCCGCCATCAACGACAGTTTTTCAATGGTTTTTCATCAATTTTCACAATGCCGTGCGGAGAACGTCAGACACGCCGTAAAAACACACAAATCCGCAGACGGCAACACGGCTCCGCCTGCGGATTTTTATTTATTTTTCAAGCACTAAAACTCGCTTGTGAAATGGAATTTAATTTTCGGGAAGTCAGACTGCGCCATCTGCAGCACATAATTGGAATCGGCAAGAAACACGTCGCGCCCGTCACGGTCCAACGCCATAAACTGATGCTTGCGCTTTTTAAACGCTGCCAAGGCATCGGCATCGTCGCTCTCAATCCAGCATGCCTTGTAGAGATGTATCGGCTCCCATCGGCATTGCGCGCCGTATTCGTGGAGCAAACGATACTGTATAACCTCAAACTGCAGCTGTCCGACAGTGCCGATAAGCTTGCGGCCATTAAACTGGTTGACAAACAATTGCGCCACGCCCTCGTCCATCAGCTGCTCGATGCCCTTGTTCAGCTGCTTGGTCTTCATCGGGTCTGTGTTCTCGATATATTTAAACATCTCCGGAGAGAAGCTCGGCAAGCCTTTGAAATGCAAATCCTCGCCGGCGGTCAGCGTGTCGCCGATTTTAAAGTTGCCGGTGTCGGGGATACCCACAATGTCGCCTGGATAAGCTTCGTCGACCACGTCTTTCTTCTGCGCCATAAACGCGGTAGGCGCCGCGAAACGCATCGTCTTGCCTGTGCGCATCTGCTTGTAGTTGACATTTCGCTCGAACTTGCCCGAACAAATCTTCACGAAAGCGATACAGCTGCGGTGGTTGGGGTCCATGTTGGCGTGAATCTTGAACACGAAGCCTGTGAAATTGGGTTCCTCCGGCCTCACCTCTCTCTCCACTGCCATAATAGGCTTTGGCGACGGCGCTATCTTAACAAAGCAGTCAAGCAGCTCCTTCACGCCGAACGTGTTGAGAGCCGAACCGAAGAACACCGGTGCGACAGCACCCTTCAGATACTCCGACTCATCAAATTCCGGATACACTCCGTCGATAAGCTCCAAGTCGTCGCGCAAGCGCTTTGCATCTGCCTCTCCGACACTTGCGTCGACAGCCAGGTCGTTGACGTCGGAAATCTCCACTCGTTCGGTGACATGCTGCTTGTTTGGCGTGAACAAGTCGAGCGAATGCTCATATATATTATAGACACCTTTGAAATGCGCGCCGATGTTGATAGGCCAGCTGAGCGGACGCACACTGATTTTCAGCTCGCTCTCCAACTCGTCGAGGATGTCGAACGGATCGCGGCCCTCGCGGTCGAGCTTGTTGACAAAGATAATAACGGGAGTGTTGCGCATACGGCACACCTCCATAAGCTTCCGCGTCTGTTGCTCCACGCCTTTCGCCACGTCGACCACAATGATTACACTGTCGACAGCCGTAAGTGTGCGATACGTATCCTCCGCGAAATCCTGGTGTCCGGGAGTGTCGAGAATGTTGATTTTGTAATCGCCATAATTGAAGCCCATCACGGATGTCGCCACCGAGATGCCGCGTTGTTTCTCTATCTCCATCCAGTCGGACGTGGCCGTCTTTTTGATTTTATTGGACTTCACAGCCCCTGCCACATGGATAGCGCCTCCAAAGAGGAGAAGTTTTTCGGTCAATGTTGTTTTACCGGCATCAGGGTGACTGATGATTGCGAATGTGCGACGTCTTTTTATTTCTTCTTCTAATGTTGCCACAAGAATTGCGTTGTTTTTTTATTTGTTTACTGATAATCCTCCTTGTCAAAAAGGGGCTTGATTTTGTCTTTATGAAAATATGTTGCCAAAAGCGAGACGAATTTCGAGATTTGAGCCATCGCCACCTGCGTGGATTCCGAGAGCTGCCGTCCCTGCAGATGCATCATCATCATGCCGTAGAGCGCGTTGAAGCACGTTTCGATCTCACCGGATTTCTCATCACCGGATTTCGAGCGAAGCTCAACAATTATCGGCAGCGTCTTGTAGAATTCCGACGCATACTCCGGATATTTCACACTCTTAAGCAGCATCTGGTGCAAATCGGTCAGCTGTATCACGACGTTCTTGTTGATTTGGATATGCCCTTTTTCTTTCACCCCCTCGATGCGCATCATGTCCATCAGGTCGCCATACCACTGCAGCATCGCCGCCTTTGTGTCCTCGTCTGTGGGATAGTTGTCAACAATGCGCTGACGCACGGTTTCAATGTCGAAACGGCATGCGCGGAATATGTCTTCAAGCTGCCACATATACAGCAGATATTCCGCTATATTCTCTTCTCTAAGTTGCTTTGCCGTGAACATTAGCCTAACCGAATTTGCTGATTTTACGAAGGATTGGCTCGTTGAGCACCTTGATTCGACGTCCGTCGACCACGATTACATGCTCATTGACAAACGACGACAGCGTGCGGATGGCGTTGGAAGTTGTCATGTTCGACAGATTGGCCAAGTCCTCGCGCGACATGTATATGTTAAGCGTCTCTCCGTCTTCCTCAAAGCCATAATTGTCGATAAGCACGACAAGTGCCTCTGCCAAACGTCCTCTGATATGTTTCTGCGTAAGATTGACTATCTTCGTGTCGGAACGGCCGAGATTGTGCGACAGCTCATGGATGAAGAACCACGCCAGCTGACGGTTGCCGTCAATCAGCTCCTCGACAATCTTCATTGGAATCGTGCCCACAACAGAAGGCTCCATTGCAATCGCTCCCGAAACATACGGCTCGTTGGCGAAATATGCCCGATGCCCGAAATATTGAATCGGACGGATCAAGCGGATAATCTGCTGACGACCGCCTATCCCTTCCTTGTATTTTTTCACCTTTCCCTTCAACAGGCACCACAAATATTCCGGAGTTTCCTTTTCCGCGTAAATGATTTGGTTACGCTTGTAGTTGTGAATGGTAAAATTATCAATCACAACCCTCTTCTCCTCAGACGTAAGGACGTTCCAAATCCCCGCCATGTCTTCCTTGACTACTTTTTCTAACGCGTCTCTTGATACCATCATCCGCTTATTTGCTACATAATTATGTTTTAGAGCACAAATATACAGCATTATATGTTCATTTCCAAAAATTATCCACAAAATTTAAACGAGTCGGTAACAATTGCCCGGCATTACGGAAACGGCGCCCTTGAATTCCAGTTCAAACAAGACGCTCAGCAACTTATGCACAGGCATTTTCAGCAATGCGCTCAGCTCATTTATCTGCACCAAATCCCTTCCTTGCAGACAGTCGACAACCGCCTGCTCCTCTTTTGTATATTCTATAAACAACGACTTCTCCACCGGCTTCGCACTGCGTTCCCAACGCATCATGTCAACGACATCCGACGCCGACGTCACAAGCGCAGCCACATTTTTGCGTATCAATGTGTTGCATCCTTCGGAATACACATCGCCCACCCTTCCCGGAAAAGCGAACACATCCCTGCCGTAGTTCTGCGCCACTTTGGCAGTCACCAACGCGCCGCCCTTAAACGCCGACTCCACCACCACAGTGCAGTCGCTGAGCGCGGCTATTATGCGGTTTCTCGCCAGGAAATTCGACCGATGCACGCGCGTACGGCAGCCGTATTCCGTTGTCACAGCTCCGCGGCGGCGCACAATGTCGGCAGCCACAGAGCGATGCTGCGCCGGATATATCATATCCAGCCCGTGCGCCATCACAGCCACCGTAGGCATCCCGTACTCCAACGCCGCCAAATGCGCCGCGACATCGACGCCATACGCCAGCCCGCTGACAACAACCACATCCTTCCCCACCAGCTCGCCAAGCCCAGCCACCAAATCGCGCGTGAGCTTCTGCCCGTAAACGGTGGCATGGCGCGTTCCGACTATCCCAACCGCGCACCTTGCGTTGAAGTCCGTGTCGCCTTTTGCATATATCAGCAACGGAGCGTCGGGCACATTCTGAAATCTTGCCGGATAGTCCTGATTGCGGAAATAAAGGCATCTGATTCCGTTTCTCGCCACAAAGTCGAGCTCTTTCTCAGCCTCGCAAAGCAGCCCTTCACGATAAGACGCAGCAAAAATATGGCTGCCGGCGCTTGCCAACTCAGCCAATTCCCGCTCCGACATTCTGAAAAACTCAGCCTCGCTGCCCACCGCCGCCAATATGGCTCCGGCGGTCTCCGGCGTGATTCCTTTGATTTTTGAGAACGCAACCTGTTCTATCCCCGGCAACGACATGTCAACGCAAATGTTTTTTAAACACCTCGGCAAGCATATCCCCTCTGTCGAGCTTGCCGTCAGAAAGACAGACGCAGCTCACCACAGCCGACACCACCGACTCTCCCGTGTCTGTCTTGAACAAATCCTGATGAAACACAAACCTGGCGCCTTTCCGCTCCACCCACAACTTGCTGACAAAGCGGTCGCCGCTACGGAGCGGCGTCTTGTAATCGATTTCCACCCGGTTAAGCACCGGAATCACACCCTTCTCCTGCATCTGCGCAAACGAAATGCCGTTTGCCACGCAAAAGCCATGGCGGGTATGCTCCAAATAGTGCAAATAATTGGCATTGTTGACGATGCCCTCTGCGTCAAGTTCGTAATCGCGCACTTCCATCTCGCGCTCATATACATATTTTGTGTCTGTCATCTGCTAATTTTTGCACAAAGATAATGGTTTCTCCAACAATTATAACTACCTTTGCAGACATATTTGAACGATGAACATTCGCAGTGTAATTAACGCGATTGAGGATTTTGCCCCTCGCGCTTTGCAGGAGAGCTACGACAACGCCGGACTGCAGGCAGGCGATGCGACAAATATCTGTACGGGAGTACTTCTTACGCTTGACGTGAACGAAAACACAGTCACAGAGGCAAAGGAGTACGGCTTGAATTGTATCATTTCGCACCATCCCCTTCTCTTCAAAGGAATAAAATCCATCTCTCCCGACACTCCTACGGGACGCATCCTGATTGATGCGATAAGCAACGGAATAACAATCTACTCAGCACACACCAATCTCGACAATGCCAGATTCGGTGTTTCAAACCGTATGGCCCAAATGCTCGGGCTTTCCGGAATACGCACTTTGCAGCCACAGTCGGCGACATTGGTAAAGCTGGCGGTCTTCGTGCCGGAGGCACACGCCGACAAGGTGCGCGACGCAATGGCTGATGCCGGAGCCGGAGCAATCGGCGACTACGACCGCTGCAGCTATTCGCTGGAAGGGACTGGCCGATTCCGCGCCGCAACGGGTGCCAATCCTTTTGTCGGAGAGATTGGCGAGATTCACCAAGAGGCTGAAACGAAGATTGAAGTCATCGCACCGCGACGACTTTCAGGCAGAATCATCAGAGCGATGCTCGACGCCCACCCCTATGAGGAGCCGGCATACGACATCATTCCGCTCGACAACGCCGACAACTATTCAGGAAGCGGCGCTGTGGGCAACATCAAGCCGACAACAATGGGCAGATTTATCGACCTGCTGAAAGCAACGTTCAACTGCAAGACAATACGCTACTGCGGCGACGAGCGGAAGACAATAACCAGAGTGGCACTATGCGGAGGCAGCGGGGCTTTTCTGACATCAGACGCCATCGCTTCCGGAGCCGACATCTATGTCACCGGCGATGTGAAATACCACGATTTCACTTCGTTTGCCGACAAAATCGCGATTGCCGACATCGGGCACTACGAAAGTGAGCAGTGCTCAAAAAGCATATTCCGGGAAATTCTGGAAAAGAAGTTCCCCGGCTTGACAATCAAAGACGCAGAAACAGATATCAATACAATAAAATACATATAATATGGCAACTGAAAAGAAAACAGCAGCAACAGAAGGATTGTCGGTAGAAGAACGCTTGAAAACGCTCTACCAACTCCAAACACTCTTATCTCAAATCGACCGCATCAAAAACCTCCGCGGCGAACTTCCTTTGGAGGTCAAGGACATGGACGACGAGGTTGAACGCTTGAAAACCCGTATCCAGAAATTCAAAAACGAGGCGGAAGAATTGCGCAAGGGTGTGGCTGCAAAGAAGGTGGAAATCCAAAACGCACAAGACGCCATCGCAAAATACACAGAGCAGCAGAACAACGTGCGCAACAACAAGGAGTTTGACTTCCTTGCAAAGGAAATCGGATTCAAGCAGCTTGAAATCGAGCTGGCTGAGAAACGCATCCGCGAATACACCGAGATGGCGAACCGCAAAGCCGACGACATCAAGAGCACACAGGAGACAATGGAGGACAACGTGCACATCCTCGCCGAGAAGAAATCAGAATTGAGCGAAATCATCTCAGAGACAAAGCAGGACGAGGAGAAACTCCGCGAGCAGGCAAAAGCCCTCGAGGAGAAAATCGAGCCGCGTCTGCTCAAGGCTTTCAAGCGCATCCGCGAGAATGCCCGCAACGGTCTTGGAATCGTCTACGTGCAGCGCAATGCCTGCGGCGGCTGCTTCAACCGCATCCCGGCACAGCGCCAGGTAGAGGTGAAGCTTCACAAGAAGGTGGTTGTCTGCGAATATTGCGGCAGAATCCTTATCGACCCGCAGCTTGCCGGCGTAAACGAGGAAGCATAAATCAGCAACCGCATAAATACAACAAGTCCCGGAGGAATATGACATGGATTCCTTCGGGACTTGCTTTTTCATGACACCAAAGTGTCAAGCTTTCACATAGCCGCCATCCTACTTATTGCCGTTCTGTTCCAAATAGATGGCAGCCTGTTTCACTTTTTTGAACAGGTCGGTTGCAAACACAAAATCATTCAGCGTCTCGCTGTCTGCATGGAAGATTGAATGCTTGTCGCCCACCCAATCGACATTGCCCTTGTTTATAAACACGATATGCTCTCCTATGCCGAGCACCGAGTTCATGTCGTGGGTGTTGATTATGGTCGTTATGTCGTACTCGTGGGTAATGTCCCACAACAACTCATCTATCAGAATCGATGTCTGTGGGTCGAGGCCGGAGTTTGGCTCGTCGCAGAACAGATATTTCGGATTCAACGCTATCGCCCGCGCAATCGCCACACGCTTCTGCATACCGCCGCTGATTTCCGACGGATACTTCGACTCGGCGCCATTAAGATTGACACGGTTGAGGCAGAATCTGGCGCGGTCGAGCATTTGCGCACGTGTCATGTCTGAAAACATTTTCAACGGAAACATCACGTTCCCGAGCACCGTCTCGTTGTCAAACAACGCCGAGCCCTGAAACAGCATTCCTATTTCAGTACGCAAAGCCTTGCGCTGCGCCAACGACATCTTCACAATGTCGCGGCCGTCATATAGAATTTGTCCCGAATCAGGCGTCAACAGTCCGATGATGCTCTTCATCAGCACGGTCTTTCCCGAGCCGCTTTGTCCGATAATCAGATTAGTCTTTCCATTATGAAACGTCGCGTCGATGCCTTTAAGCACCATCTTGTCGGGAAACGACTTTTTTACGTTTTTTACTTCAATCATTACTGCAACAATAATTTGGTCAACAACACGTCGAGCAACAGAATCAAAATGCTGCTTGCCACAACTGAATTCGTACTTGCCTTGCCCACATCGAGCGCGCCTCCCTTGACGTTATAGCCATAGAACGATGCCACGCTGGTTATCACCACCGAGAAGAACAATGACTTTATTATCGCATACCACACATACCATTCAACAAACATTGTCTGGATGCCGTAGATATACTGCGGAACGGAAATCATATCCGTGAACTGCGCTATCATGAATCCGCCGACCAAGCCCGACGCCATGCTGAACACGGCAAGCACCGGAATAAACGTCAGCAACGCAAGTATTTTGGGCAACACGATGAAGTTGCACGAGTTGACACCCATAATCTCAAGCGCGTCAATCTGCTCGGTCACACGCATTGTTCCTATCTCCGAGGCAATGTTGGACCCCACTTTGCCGGCGAGAATCAAGCACAAAATCGACGACGAGAATTCAAGGAGAAGCACGTCGCGGGTTGCAAGACCCACGGTGTAGGACGGCAGAAGTGGATTGGAAAAATTAATCTGCATCTGAATTGCGATAACCGCACCGATAAACAGGGATATGACAATCACCAACGGAATGGAGTCCACTCCAAGTTTTGAGATTTCGACGACATAACGTTTCAGAGACTCTTTCAGGCGGTCGGGACGCGTAAACACCCTACGCATAAACAACGCATATTCTCCAAACGTATGTAGACAAGATGTTATAAACAACATATATTATTTTCTTTATTTCTCGCAAAATTACTCATTTTTCCGCCACTCGGCAACCAGAAGCAAACCATTTTCTCAATTTTGCGGTGTTTTTGACTACTCCCGACACAAAAAGTCAGCGCCGCATCCATCGACACGGCGCTGACTGCTTTTTCAGGAGTTGCTGTTATTTCTTGTTCTGCTCAATCCACTTGCGTGCATTGACAAACGCCTCTATCCAAGGTGTAACCTCGTCGGTAAGACGGCGGTTTTCAGGATAGAATCCGCACTGCCATGGGAAGATGGCACGCTCAAGGTGAGGCATCATCGCCAAATGGCGACCGTCGGCCGACGCTATACCCGCAACAGCCTTAGGCGATCCGTTAGGGTTGGCTGGATATGACGCATACGCATATTCCGCAACCACGTTGTAGTTTTCAACGCCTTCAGGCAAATTGAACTTACCTTCGCCGTGAGCCACCCAGATGCCAAGTTTGGAGCCTGAAAGTGACTTGAACATCACCGAGTTGTTTTCCGGAATGCGGAGGCCAAGGAACTGCGACTCGAATTTATGCGAGTCGTTGTGCTCCATCGTAGCCTTGTGCTTGAATTCCGGATTAATGAGGTTCAGCTCTATCATCAGCTGGCAACCGTTGCAGATGCCAAGGCTCAGAGTGTCCTTACGGGCGAAGAAGCGCTGCAGGGCAGCCTTTGCGTTCTCGTTCCAGACAAAGCCGCCAGCCCATCCTTTCGCCGAGCCCAGCACGTCGGAATTGGAGAATCCTCCACAGAACACAATCATATTAACGTCGTCAAGAGTTTCGCGACCCGACATAAGGTCGGTCATGTGAACGTCTTTCACATCAAAGCCGGCGAGATAAAGCGAATATGCCATCTCGCGGTCGCCGTTCACGCCCTTCTCGCGGATAATGGCAGCCTTGATGCCTGTCGGAGTGCGGCGGTTGCCGGTAAGTCCGTAAGAGGCAAGCGTGCCTTTGAAATCCTTCGGCAATTTATAGCGTATAGGCTGCTTCTTATAGTTCTCAAAACGCTTTTTCGCACATGCCGCGCCACTCTGACGGCGGTCGAGCAGATACGATGACTTGAACCACAAGTCGCGCAGATAATCAATGTCGAGCAGATACTCGCAACCGAGATTTGACACGAGAACCACACGCTCGTCCTGAACCGTGCCGATTGCCACGGCATGCAGACCGTCGACAGCCGCTTCCACAGCCTTCAAGTTCTTGTTCTCAACTTGCATCACGACAGCACTGTTTTCAGCAAACAACAGCTTCACGACATCCTTGTCGTCAAATCCGTCGAGGTTGATGTTCAAACCGCCCTTCGTGTTGGCGAATGTCATCTCAAGCAACGTGGTGACAAGACCGCCCGCCGAGACATCGTGCATTGCAAGCACCTTGCCTTCGTCGACAAGCGACTGAACAGCGGCAAATGCCTTTGCGAAATATTCAGCGGAGTCGATGCGCGGCACGTCGCTGCCCACACTGCCGAGCATCTGCGCGAACGCAGAGCCACCGAGCGCAAGCGGAGAATTGCTGAAATCAACGTAGACAAGAGTGGTGTTCTTCTTGTTTTGAACCACCGGCGACACAACCTTGCGCACGTCAGACACCTCAGCGGCAGCCGAGATAATCACCGTGCCTGGAGCCATCACCTTTTTCTTGCCGTATTTCTGCGTCATCGAGAGGCTGTCCTTGCCAGTAGGGATGTTGATGCCAAGACGGCAGGCAAAGTCGCTGCATGCCTCCACTGCCTTGTAGAGAGCGGCATCCTCGCCGGCGTTGCGGCAAGGCCACATCCAGTTGGCGCTGAGCGAAACGCCCTTCAATCCGTCGCTGAGAGGCGCGCCCACAATGTTTGTCAAAGCTTCCGCTATCGACGCCACAGAGCCTTGTGCCGAATCAGCCAAAGCCAATTGCGGAGCGTGGCCGATTGATGTTGCGATGCCTTTCGTTCCTGTATAGTCAAGTGCCACAACGCCGCAGTCGCTGAGAGGCAACTGTATCTCGCCCTGACATTGCTGGCGTGCCACCTTGCCTGTCACCGAACGGTCAACCTTGTTTGTCAACCAGTCCTTGCAGGCAACCGCCTCGAGCTGAAGCACATTTTCTATATATGTGTTGACGTCTGATTTCTTGTATTTAACCGACTTCAGATGGCGTTCTACCGTAGAGTCGGTCATATAAGTCTTTGGCGAGCTGCCGAACATGTCGCTCATAGCCAAGTCGATCGGGCACACTCCATCGGTCTGCTCAAAGACAAAACGATGGTCGCCGGTGGTTTCTCCAACCACATAGAACGGAGCGCGTTCGCGCTCGGCAATTGTGCGCACCCACTCAATGTCTTTTTGCTCAATCACCATGCCCATACGCTCCTGCGACTCATTGCCGATGATTTCTTTCGACGACAGTGTAGGGTCGCCTACCGGGAGAGCTCCGATTTCAATTTTTCCGCCTGTCGACTCAACGAGTTCCGACAAAGCGTTCAAGTGTCCGCCGGCACCGTGGTCGTGGATTGACACAATCGGATTGTTGTCAGACTCGGCAAGCGCACGGATTACGTTTGACACACGCTTCTGCATCTCCGGATTGGCGCGCTGCACGGCATTGAGCTCGATAGAGTTGTCGTATTGTCCGGTGTTGACCGACGACACGGCGCCGCCGCCCATACCGATACGATAGTTGTCGCCGCCCATCAGCACCACGCTTTCGTGAGGCTTAGGCTCGCCCTTCAGGGCATCGCGCTTTGCTGCGAATCCCACGCCACCGGCAAGCATAATCACTTTGTCGTAGGCAAATTCCTCTCCGTTTTCCTTATGCTCGAACGTGAGCACAGAGCCGCAAATCAGCGGCTGTCCGAATTTGTTTCCGAAGTCGGACGCACCGTTTGATGCCTTGATAAGGATTTCCTCAGGCGTTTGGTAAAGCCATTTGCGCGGCGCCATCGCCGAAGCCTCCCACACACGGTTTTCCTCCGTGCGCGGATACGAGGTCATATAGACCGCCGTTCCGGCTATCGGTAGACTCGCCTTTCCTCCTCCGAGGCGGTCACGGATTTCACCTCCCGTTCCTGTAGCCGCGCCGTTGAACGGCTCTACGGTCGTCGGGAAGTTGTGGGTTTCCGCCTTCAACGAGATTACTGTTTCAACGTCCTTGATTTGGAAGAAGTCGGGGCCTTGCGGATTTTTCGGAGCAAACTGCTCTATCACCGGACCTTCTACAAAAGCCACGTTGTCTTTATATGCTGACACAAGCTTATTCGGATTTTCCTGCGATGTCTTTTTAATGAGCTTAAAAAGAGAAGACGGTTTCTCCTCGCCGTCGATTACAAACACGCCGTTGAAGATTTTATGACGGCAGTGCTCAGAGTTGACCTGAGAGAAACCGAACACCTCGCTGTCGGTCAGCGGACGGTTGAGCTTTGCGCTCAACGACTTCAGGTAATCCACCTCTTCCGGATTGAGCGCCAAGCCTTCTTGCTCGTTGTATGCCTCGATGTCGGAGATGTAAACAATCTCATCCGGTTTTTTGAGAATTTCAAAGATGTCGGCGCCGAGATTCTCATAAAGGCGCTGAAGCATCTTGTCGTAGGTTGGATTTTTTGCTGTTGTCGGGAAAAACTCTTCAATGCGTTTAACTCCGGAAAGACCCATGTTCTGGGTTATTTCCACCGCGTTCGTACTCCAAGGGGTTATCATCTCCCGGCGCGGTCCCACAAACTTGCCTTCCACCGTAGAGGCGTCAAGCAGCTGGGCGTCGTTGAACAACCATTTTAATTTTTCAATTTCGCTGTTTTCCAGCTTGTGGTCGGTATCAACTGCGATAATCGAACCCGACACATTTTTGAAGAAACTAATCATATTTATTGAGTAGGGAATTGGTTTAATTCTTCTGCAAAATTAATTAAAATCGCTTACATATACGGACTAATCTCCCCGAATATGTCGAAAAATTATTCTTTTTCGCATAAAAGATAGTAACTTTGCAATGCTTTTAGCAAAAAACAAGAATCCAAATGGCAACGATATTAAATATTGAGACGTCTACCGACGTTTGCTCCGTCTGCCTGTCGCACGACGGTGAGATGAAATTTCACGACGCTGACTACAAAGGACGCAACCATGCCACCGTGCTTGGCGGCTTCGTAAAAAACGCCCTCGACTACGCAAAGATGTGCGAGATGAAGCTTGACGCCGTCGCCGTGAGCATAGGCCCTGGTTCCTACACGGGTCTGCGCATCGGCTTGTCGGAAGCGAAAGGCCTGTGCTTCGGTCTCGACATTCCGCTGATTGGCGTAAACACCCTGAAACTGCTGAGCGTGGCTGTAATGTTCTCAAAAAACATCGGTCCCGACGACTATTTCGTGCCGATGATCGACGCGCGGCGCATGGAGGTGTTCACAGCGGTCTACGACCTTGCCCTCAACGAGGTTATGCCAAACCAGGCGATGATTCTCGACGAGAATTCGTTTGCCGACTTGCTGGAGTCGCGCAAGCTGCACTTCATGGGCAACGGCGCCGACAAGGCTTCCGACTTGATAAAGAGCCAGAACGCGGAGTTCACTCTCGGCATACGTCCCAATGCATCCGACATGATCGCCCTCTCGGAAAAGGCATTCCGCGAGAATGATTTTCTCGACCTTGCATACTCTACGCCAAACTACATCAAGAAGTTCCACACCACAACGCCAAAGAAAAACGTTCTTGGCTGTCAACCAACGAAATAATTATGTTAGAATACAACACACAGAAAGAGAAACTGGTGCTGCCAGAATATGGCCGCAACGTACAGCAGATGGTCGACTATTGCCTCACCATCGAGAACCGTGACGAGCGCAACCGGTGCGCGTCTGCCATCGTGGCGATAATGAGCAATCTGTTTGCTGCCCAGGCGGGCGTTGACGACTTCAACAAGATGCTGTGGAACCAACTCGCCATAATGTCAGACTTCCGTCTCGACATCGACTATCCGTGCGAGGTGATCAAGCCCGAGAATCTGCACTCCAAGCCGGAGAAGATTCCTTACAAACTGACGCCAATACGCTTCCGCCACTATGGCAAAATCGTCGAGAATCTGATTGACATCGCCCAGGACATGCCCGAGGGCGAGGAGCGCACACAGCTGGCTCTGCTCATTGCAAACCAGATGAAGAAGCTCATGGTGCAGTCAAACATCGACGGTGTCGACGATGAAAAGATATTCAAAGACCTCGCCCTCTATTCGCGCGGAAAGATTGTGCTGAACCCAGAGGAACACAAACTGCGCGACTTCAAGGATATGGTTCCCGAAAAACCAGCCTCAAACAATAAAAAATCGAAAAAGCGCAAATAAACGATGATCACCGCCGACCAACTTATCGAAATCGGACGCTACAACAAGGCGCACGGCATCAACGGCGAGATTTCCGCCACTTTCGACTGCGACACGATGGCCGTCGGCGAGCTGTCGGCTCTGGTATCGCCGATGGACGGCATTTTCGTGCCGTTCTTTGTCAACGGCATACGCCCGAAGAACAACGACACTCTGCTACTGAAAATCGACGGCATCAGCAACGAGACGCAGGCTAAACGCCTCGTCAACTGCCCCATCTACGCTCTCGCCGAAGAAATGCCGGAGCAGGATGAGGTGTACTGCGACTTTTTCATCGGCTTCACAATCACAGACACCGACGGAAACACTATCGGCACAATAACCGACGTGGACGACTCCACGGAAAACGCATTGTTTGTGGTGGAAAACGAGGGCAAAACTGTCTATATCCCCATTTCGGAGGATTTCATCACGGAAATCGACGAGCAAGGAAAAACAATCGAGATGGATTTGCCCGAGGGCATCCTCGATTTATGACCCCGCGCAGCGGAATGCCTTCTAAATTTTGCTAATTAATCAAATATACTGTTTATCTTTTTTGATTTAACAGAGAGATTCTGTATCTTAGCGAGAAATATATAAAAAAACAGAATCTCAATGTCCGATAAAAATGACTTTCAAGAGTTCTCGGAAGACGCCGCTGTAAAGTTTATCAGAGAGCGGCTGTCGGAAGACGTGGCTTCACGGCTGTCAGACGACGACATCCTCGACATTGTCGATGCCGCCTACGACTACTATGACGACAACGGCCTGCTCGACTTGTCAGACTTCGACTCAGACGTAGACGAGCGCAAAATGGCCAGCGCCATAATCGAAAGCTCCGGCTGCGGCCTGACAGAAAGCGAAGTGTTGGAAATCATTGGATTGGAAAACCTTTACGAAGATTCGCTTAACGATTTCTAAGACATTTATGCGTGCAAAAAACATATTATATTCTCTTGCGGCTGGCTTTGTCGCAATCTCTATTTCAATAGCGCCGGCTTATGCCAAGGACAATTTCTTCAAACGCTCGGCAAATGCTGTGAAGGAATTCTTCAGCGACGACAAAAAGAAGGACGACAGCACTCCCGACAAGGAAAAGAAAGAAGAAAAAGCCAATCCCGAAAAGAGCGGCACAACAACAACAACAACAACAACAACAACACAGCCTGAAAGCGGAAAAATCGACGACAAATCGGTCACTGAGCTCTACGACCTGTCGTTTGAGGAAAACAAGGCTCTTCCGAAACTGGGTAACCAACGCGCTAAAATACGCGAATACCAGCAGATACAGGCAAAAAAACTATTGTCGTCAGGGCAAAACATCGAGACGACACGCAACGGAGAGGTAATTATAGCCACTGTCGCCGCCAACGACCTGTTTCTGCCAAACGACACCACACTGCGCCCAACGGCGGCAAAAGTGCTGCGCCCATATATGGAATACCTTAAAGAGCCCGACATGTACCGGATGCTACTGCTGATGCACAGCGACAACACCGGCTCAGAGGCATACACCAACCACCTCACCACGGTGCGCGTGTCGGCCGTGTTCGACTGGATAAAGGACAATGCCGCATGCAGCGACTATGTGATTCCCTATGCAATGGGCGCCGACGACCCGCTGCCAAACACTCCCAACAATTCTGTCGACAACCGCGAGAAGAACCGCCGGTTGGAGATTTATCTTGTCCCGGGCAAGTCTATGATACGCAAATCTTCACGCGGGCAGCTGAGATAAATAACACCACCATCTACAATACAAAAAAATCCATCAGAATTTCTTCCGATGGATCTTTTTTTGTGATCCGGCTGCGATTCGAACGCAGGACCCACAGCTTAGAAGGCTGTTGCTCTATCCAGCTGAGCTACCGGACCATCTTTTTCAAAAGTGTTGCAAAGGTACGGCAATTCATTGAAAATAGCAATAATCTTCCGAAGTTTTTTATCAGAAAATTACGCTAAAATCTGCCGAATAGCTTAAAATGAGCTATTTATGAGTATCTCACCTCAATAGAGGTAATGATTTGGCAACAGTCACAATTTCTGCAATATGCATATGTTTGCTGTCAAACAACTCTTCTCCGCTGTAAAGGTACAATAACCGCACAAAATAACAATCGCTATATTGGAATAATTTACATAAATAGCTTATTTTATAATGATTATCGCAAAATTTAATGTATATTTACAGCCGAATTCGGTGAATTTATGAAACTAAACAAGATTAAAGATGTCTTAGACAGCACGGGTATTTCACAAACTTAGCTGGCAAAACAGTTGGGTAAGAGCATTAGCACGGTCAATTGCTATGCCCGGAATAGAATGTAATTATGGAGAATATACTTGATATTATAAAAAACGAAATTTCGCACGATTATTATCAACAGAACTTTCCTAATGATGGGCAAAGATTTGTTGCATGGTATATGCCAATATACATTTAGATGATTAAATAATGAACGTGTGTGGATATAGCAATGGGACAGAATGATTTGACAAACATAAATGATGTTGTCTATCAGAAATTGATAGACAACATAACCACGCTATGGGGTGAGGCGAAATCAAAAGCCATTACTGCGGTCAATACCGAATTGCTTGACGCCAACTGGCAGACAGGCAAATATATCGTAGAATATGAGCTTAAAGGTAAGGATAGAGCTGAGTATGGCAAGCAATTACTTGTGAACCTTGCCAAAGACCTAACGGCAAGAAATGGGAAAGGCTTTAGTCGTTCTAATCTTGTCTATATGCGTAAGTTTTATCTTGCTTTTCCAATTTGTGAGACAGTGTCTCACAAATTGACATGGAGTCACTATTTTGAGCTATTGAAGTGCGATAATACACTTGAAATGCAGTTTTATTATACGGAGTCCATCAAAGAATGTTGGAAAGTCAGGGAACTGAAAAGACAGATGAAAAGTTGCCTGTTTCAGCGACTTGCCCTAAGCACAGACAAGGCAGGAGTTCTAGCTTTGGCTAACGAGGGGCATCAAGTACAAACTCCACAAGACATTATTCGCGACCCATTCGTACTTGAATTTGCTGGACTTCCCAAACAGAAACGCTATAAGGAAAGTGACTTAGAAAAGGCTCTTAAAGACCACATGGAGCAGTTCCTTTTGGAAATGGGGCGTGGCTTTGCTTTTGTCGGCAGACAATACTCCATGCAGATAGGCAGCCGACAGTTTAAGGTGGATTTGGTGTTCTACCACTGTATTTTGAAATGCTATGTGCTGATTGACTTGAAGCGAGCAGAGATAAAACATGGTGATATTGGGCAGATGAACCTCTACCTTAACTATTTCAAAACAGAAGTGTGTCAACCAGACGATAATCCACCCATCGGCATAGTTTTGGGAGCAAGAAAAGACGAGCTTCTGATGGAGTATGCCTTGGAGGGCATTACAAACCAGTTGTTTGTGGCACGTTACCAACTCTATTTGCCAAAGCGTGAAGAACTGCAAGCGCAACTCGACAAATTATTAGACGAAGCTGAGCAACAACAATAAAGTAAGGACATTCCGAAGTTTTTTTATCAGAAAATCTATCTTTCCTTCTTTTCGGCTCTAAATTATCCATTTTTTTGCGGTTTGCCACGCCTCAGCCAATCCGCTGCAGAGTTTGAAACGGGAATGTGGCCACATAGACATCGGTGCCTGCGGGCAGGTTCATTCCGGCAATGGCACGGCTGATTTCAGCCAACGGCACACCCTGCCCTTCCATCTCTCTTATTCTCTCCGAGATGAGCGCGGTGTCGATGCCAGCCGCCGCCACAACAGCGATGCCCTGCACATAGAGCGTATAGGCAGTTTCCTCCTCGACAGCACGGTGGTTGACGCTGCCGTCGGAGCTTATGTCAAAAAGGTGCAGCCGACAGACCGCACCTTCATAGACCGTATATGGCGCAAGGAAACGCATCTTGTCAGTTGCGCAGCCCGCGCTGATATGGATGGGCGTTGTAGATGTCCTGACGCAGGCGCGAGCGCGAAAGCGAGATTTTGTCGACAAAGACAGCGTTCTCCATCACCATTTTGTAGTTCATATATCCGTATACACGCTTTGTGGTGCGCGTGGAGTCGGTCTGCAGCACAATCGATGCCGTTTCTTCCGGCATCAGACTCTGCGACTGAAATTCAGAAGAGCCGTCGGCATAGTCCACTCCTACAAACAGCGTTGCGGCGTTTTTCGCGTTGACCATCTGCATCCGCCATTCATAGCGGTCGCCTGTGCGCATCTCGCTGTCAGCGGGATAAGAGAAAGCCAGCTGCACCAGACCGCCGCACTGACGCCTGTCGAAGAGCAAAGAGTGCGACTGCTGCCACACGTCAACGCTGTCGCCAGCCGCCACAAGCCTCTCTCCAACCTTCTTTGCCTCGTTGCGTGCGTCCCGCTGTCGGTCTTCAAGGATAGACACCACATCGTCGTAGACGTCGCCATAGATGTCAAGATTGTGCCCGTACCACATCAGCGACTTGTCGAAGTCGGCTTGCGTGTATCCGTTTTTAATCAGTATTGACTGCTTCAAAGCCTTGCGCGACTCATCGCTTCCATAGTCAGACCTGTTCAGCTCCACCACGGCGTCGCCTTCAGCCATGTCGGCAAGCAGTACTGCCATATCTTTCTCCGGAATCACCCCTTTGGGAGTCTTGGAGCAAGACGACAGCAGCGCCGCTGCAGTCACACACAATATGCACAGACAGGTTCTCATCTTATTGTTTTGCATCCTGGTCTCCGTCATGTTGTCCGGCTTCGCTTTTCTCGATTCCGGAGAACGACAAATACTTTGAATTGAAGAGTATCAGCCACACGATACCCACAGATATCGCCGCGTCGGCAAGATTGAACACCGGACGGAAGAACTCGAAATCGGTGCCACCCACCCACGGCATCCAGTCGGGCCATGTGCCCTGCACAAGGGGGAAGTGGAACATGTCGACCACCAAGCCGTGAAGAAACGTTCCGTAGCCGCCGCCTTCGGGGAAAAGCGTTGCAACGGAATACCACGTCGACTCACTGAAAATCAATCCATAAAACATTCCGTCGATAACGTTGCCTATGGCTCCGGCGGTGACCATCGACAGGCAGACCACGAAACTTTTCGGGTATGCCTCGTTCTTGCGTATCTTGAACAGGAAATACACGAGAGCCACCGACGCAAGGATTCTGAATATCGACAGGAACAGCTTTCCGCCCAATTCTATTCCAAACGCCATGCCCGGGTTCTCGATGAAATACAGTTCAGCCCAGTTGGTGAAAGGCATCGACTCGCCGAGGCGGAACGACGTTTTCACCCAAATTTTAATAACTTGGTCGGCAATTATAATCGCAAGGACTATAATTGCCGCCAAGGTTCCATTAGAAATTTTCTTTTTCTGCATCAATGAAGTTTACTTCTTTTTTAAACTTTCCTGCTGTTTGCCCTCGATGCTCAGAGTGGCGTGAGGCACAGCCTTCAAGCGCTCCTTGGGAATCAGTTTTCCCGTCTCGCGGCAAATACCGTAGGTTTTGTTCTCTATCCTGACAAGAGCCGCTTTCAGATGCTGGATAAACTTCATCTGGCGCTGAGCCAGGCGTCCCGACTCCTCTTTGTTGAGAGTGTTTGCGCCTTCCTCCAGCACTTTGAATGTAGGCGACGTGTCGGCGGTGTCGTTACCGTCAGAGTTTGTCACCTCATTCTTAAGCTGCTCATAGTCTTTATATGCCTTGTCGAGTTTGGCAAGGATAATCTCCTTGAATTCCTGCAACTCGGCGTCTGAATATCTCGTTTTTTCTGCCATAGTTATAAAAGTTATATCATTTCCCTATTTATGAATCTTTACAGATGCCGACAAATCAGGATACTCGTCCATGTCGAGCGGAGTGCGGTCGGCGTCGGCGATTTCGGCGATGGTGACGCTCTCTGCGAGCACCTGACGGCCGATATAGTCGGCATATTCGCGCACAGCCTCATCAGTGGCGGCATTCGGGGTGACCACAACATCGATTTTGTCAGTTATCTCAAATCCCTGACTCTTGCGGATGTTCTGGATGCGGTTCACGAGTTCGCGGGCGATGCCCTCGCGGCGCAGCTCGTCGCTGACAGTGATGTCGAGCGCCACAGTGAGCGAGCCCTCGTTGGCAACAAGCCAGCCCGGGATGTCCTCCGAAATCACTTCCACGTCGGAAAGCTCAACCACAGCCTCTTCACCGTTAACGGTAAACGCAAACTTGCCCTGCTTCTCAAATTCGATAATGTCGTGCTGCGACATTGCCGTAATCTGCGCGGCAAGGAGTTTCATTATCTTGCCAAACTTCGGACCGAGCTTCTTGAAGTCGGGTTTCACCTTCTTCACGAGCACGCCCTCGTCGTTGCCCACAAACTTGATTTCCTTTACGTTGACCTCGTTCTTGATAAGCGCGCTCATTGCCTCTACGCTGTTTTTCTGTGCCTCGCTCATCACCGGCACCATGATCATTGCCAGCGGCTGACGCACTTTCAGGTTGGCCTTGCGGCGCAAAGCGAGCACCATCGACGTGATGTCCTGAGCCATCTTCATCTCCTCCTCAAGCGCCTTGTTGATTACGCTTTCGTCGGCAACAGGGAAGTCGGCCAAGTGAACCGATGTCGACTCGCCGGTAGTAGCGGCGGTCAGGTCGGTGTACAGACGGTCGGCAAAGAACGGCGATACGGGAGCAATCAGCAGAGCCACCGTCTTCAGACATGTGAACAGAGTCTGATAAGCCGACAGTTTGTCGTCGTTCATCTCGCCGCCCCAGAAACGCTTGCGGTTGAGGCGCACATACCAGTTGCTCAGGTTGTCGCCCACGAAATCCGAGATGGCGCGTGCAGCCTTTGTAGGCTCATAGTCATCGAGATCGGCCGACACTTCCTTAACCAGCGTGTTGAGCAGAGATATGATCCAGCGGTCGATTTCCGGGCGTTTCTCCACAGGAATCTGTTCCGCGGAATTGTCAAATCCGTCAACGTTGGCATAAAGAGCGAAGAATGAATATGTGTTGTAGAGCGTGCCGAAGAATTTGCGGCTCACCTCCTCGACTCCAGCCGTATCGAATTTCAGGTTGTCCCATGGCGAAGAGTTTGAAATCATGTACCAACGCAGCGGGTCGGTGCCATATTTTTCAATCGCGCCAAACGGATCTACGGCATTTCCAAGACGCTTGCTCATCTTGTTGCCGTTCTTGTCGAGGACAAGTCCGTTGGAGATTACCGATTTGTATGCTTTCGTGTCAAACACCATTCCAGCGATGGCGTGCAGAGTGAAGAACCAGCCACGAGTCTGGTCCACTCCCTCGGCGATGAAATCGGCTGGATACACCTCACGCTTGTCAAACGCCTCTTTGTTTTCAAACGGATAGTGAATCTGAGCGTAAGGCATCGAGCCCGAGTCAAACCACACGTCGATCAAGTCGAGCTCGCGACGCATTGGCTTTCCGCTGTCGGAAACCAGCTTGATGTCGTCGACATACGGACGGTGCAGGTCGATTTTATCGTAGTTCTCAGCCGTGTATACACCAGGGACGAAGCCTTTGTCCTTGTAAGGGTTGCTCTTCATCACGCCGGCGGCCACAGCCTTTTCAATTTCGTTATAGAGCTCCTCAACGCTGCCGATACACTTCTCCTCGTCGCCGTCTTCGGTGCGCCAGATAGGCAGCGGAGTGCCCCAATAGCGGCTGCGCGAGAGATTCCAGTCGTTAAGGTTTTCAAGCCATTTGCCGAAACGTCCGGAGCCTGTCGACTGCGGCTTCCAGTTTATAGTGTTGTTGAGTTCAATCAGACGGTCGCGCGACGCCGTTGTGCGGATAAACCAGCTGTCGAGCGGATAGTAGAGCACAGGTTTGTCGGTGCGCCAGCAGTGAGGATAGTTGTGCACGTGCTTCTCAATCTTGAACACCTTGTTCTCCTGCTTCATCTCCATACACAAGCGGATGTCGAGACTTTCAGCGGCAGCTGCTGCTTTGTCGTCATATTTTCCGTCGACGTTGAACTGCGGGTCGTAGGCATTCTTCACCCAAGCCCCCTGATAGTTCTTATACACGTCGACATCGACACACTCCGCCACGAAACGCTCGTCGAGCTCGTCGAGCATATAGAATTTGCCCGTAAGGTCGACCATCGGACGCGTCTCGCCCTTCTTGTTGATCATGAACAGCGACGGGATGCCTGCCGCACGTGCCACAAAGGCGTCGTCGGCACCGAATGTCGGTGCGATATGCACGATGCCCGTACCGTCGTCGGTGGTCACGTAGTCGCCAGCGATTACGCGGAAAGCCTTGTCGGCTGCATTCTTGAAATTGCCGTCGGCGTCCATCTCCACAGGCTTCACCCATGGGAACAACTGCTCATAGTGCATACCCACCAAGTCGGGACCCTTATATTCAGCCACCACCTTGAACGGCACCAGCTTGTCGCCCGGCTTATAGTCTTCGAGCGCCAGCCCCTCGGCCTTCTGGTTGAAGTGGTGGTAAAGCAGCGGTTTTGCCACGATTGCCGTGATTTTCTCGCCGTTATATCCATTGTATGACTGCACAGCGAGATAGTCGATTTTCGGGCCCACGCAGAGCGCCGTGTTTGAAGGCAATGTCCACGGAGTAGTGGTCCATGCGAGGAAATACGGCGTACCCCATTCAGCCATTTCCGGACGCGGATTCTTGATGCGGAACTGAGCCACGCAAGTTGTGTCCTTCACGTCGCGGTAGCATCCCGGCTGGTTAAGCTCGTGCGAGCTCAATCCTGTTCCGGCAGCCGGCGAATAAGGCTGGATTGTGTAGCCTTTGTAGAGGTATCCTTTTTTATAGAGTTGCTGGAGCAGCCACCAGACCGACTCCATATAGCGGTTGTCGTAAGTGATATACGGATCTTTTGTGTCGACCCAGTATCCCATCTTGTGGGTAAGGTCTTCCCATTCCTTGGTGTATTTCATCACCTCGCGTCGGCAAGCCATGTTGTAGTCGTCGACAGAGATTTTCTTGCCGATGTCCTCCTTGGTGATGCCGAGCGACTTCTCCACTCCGAGCTCCACGGGCAGACCGTGAGTGTCCCATCCAGCCTTGCGCTTCACATGGAAACCCTTCATCGTCTTGTAGCGGCAGAACAAATCCTTTATGGTGCGTGCCATCACGTGGTGGATGCCCGGCATACCGTTTGCCGAAGGCGGACCCTCATAAAACACAAACGAAGGATGTCCCTCGCGGATTTTCATACTTTCCGCAAAAACCTGTTCTGCGTCCCATTTTTCCAGAACCTCCTTATTGACGTCAGAGAGGTTGAATCCATTATATTCCTTAAATTTATTCTTCATTAGAATAACTGCTTATCAATTTTTGTGCAAAGATAGTGCAAGGCGAGCGAAATGCAAAACAAACTTGTTTGATTTTGCTTTTCCTTGGCAACCTTCTGAACTTCGCAGACCTCAAAATCTCAGAAATAAATTAGCGACATTAGGCAGAATCTGACTACTTTTGCAAAAACTTTTTTTCAGCACATGTTATGAGACAACAACTTTGGGACAAAACCGCCATAATCTTCGCCGTCGGAATCTTTCTGACGTTTGTGGCTTTCGACGTGATCTGGTGTATGGACACCACCTTCGCATCGTTCTCTTTCTTTGAGACATACGCAACAAAAATCATCGCAACGCTGGCGCTGGTCGGCGTCTATGTCCTGACGCGCAGCCGATGGGCGCAGATTGTGGTCATGGCTCTGCTCGACGTGCTGCTGGTTGCCAACCTGATGTATTTCCGCACCTACTACTCCGCCATTCCGGCAAGCTCATATCTTGAGGCGGGCAATCTCGCCGACTTCAAGGCAAGTGTGACCGACTCGCTGCGGTGGGCAGACATTGTCCTGCCGCTCATCACCATAGCGACCGCCGTCATGGCATTTCGTTCCAAAGCCACAAAGCGTCAGCCGCTGGCAGCCGTGCTGAAATGGTGGGCCGCTCCGCTCGCAGGCTTCGCCCTGCTGCTCACAGGCGTCAACCTGTGCAAAGGAGGCTTCCACAAGTCGTTGCGCTCCGTGCGCCAATCGGCTTATCTCTGCTCTGCCGACGCGCCCATCTTCTCCGTATTCGGATGCATCTGGTATGACATCACCGACGCCGCCGAGCCAATCACGCCCGAGAAGCAGGCGGAGATTGAGCGATGGCTGGCGTCGCAACCGAAACACCAGCCTGCCGACAGCGTCACGGAAAAACGCAGCAACCTGCTGATTGTCTTCGCCGAGTCGCTTGAAAGCTGGGTGCTTGAGAAGAAAGTCGACGGCAAGGAAATCACGCCTTGCCTGAACAGACTGCTGAAAGAGAAGTCGACGCTCTACGCACCCAATGTGCTGACACAGGTGAAGGGCGGACGTTCAATCGACGCGCAGCTGATGATTTGCAGCGGACTGCTGCCGCTGATGAGCGGCACGTACAGCAGCCTCTACTACGACAACACATTCTACACGCTTCAGAAAGCGATGCGCGGGCTGAAGCACTCCCGGAGCTACCTGCTGACCATCGATAAGGTGTCGACATGGAATCAGGGCGCGGTGGCACGCAGCTTCGGAACCGACACCATAATCTCCTACCACGACTTCAAGATGACCGAGGCATTCGGCACCCACAAGCGCATCGGCGACGCCTCGTTTTTCCAGCAATGCCGGGAGAAGATTGAGCGCGGCGAGGTGTGGAAGCCGGGCGAGTCGGTCTACATGCAGTTTGTCACATACTCCGGCCACGCGCCGTTCAAGCTGCCCAACCATCTGCGCACCATCACGTTTCCAGCGTCTATCCCTGAGAAGGCCGCCGACTATATGACCACCGCCCACTACACCGACAAAGCCATCGGCGACTTCGTGGCTTATCTGAAGACGCTGCCGCAATACAAAGAAACCATTGTGGTGATTGTCGGCGACCATGAGGGACTGGCGTCCTACCGTCAGGAACTCGTCAGCAACCCAGCCTGCCGCGGGCTGGTGTCAGACAAGCAGCTCACGCCGTTTATCGTGCTCAACTCGCCAGTTGGGATGCGCTACGACAAGTTTATGGGACAGATTGACATCTACCCCACACTACTCAATCTCATGCAGCTCGACGCCTACCGCTGGCACGGTCTGGGACAAAGCATCCTCGACCCGCGCAAGCAGGGCGTTGCCGTAGGCTCGGTGATGAATGTGGAAGGCACGGGAAGCGACAAAGAGGTGGAGCGGCTGAAGGAGGCTCACACCGTGTCGGACTACATGCTTCGCTACGATTGGCTGAAACGCCTTGACTAAAGCCGTCCCTCGTCGCTGTAGCTGTAGAATCCCCTTGACGAGAAGATGATATGGTCCACCACGCAGACGTCGATAAGCTTGGCGGCATTCTTGAGTTTGTCGGTCAGAGCGTCGTCGTGCGCGCTTGGGCGCAACGAGCCTGACGGATGGTTGTGTACAAGAATTATTGCAGAGGCAAGGTTGTCGATGGCGTGGCGCAACACAATCTTCACGTCGACCACCGTCGCCGCCACCCCTCCCTGGCTTATCCTGGCACGCGTGATGACGCGTTTGGCAGTGTTCAGATAGATTGCCCAGAACTCCTCATGGTCGAGTCCCGTCAGCTTGTCGAGCATCAAGTCGTATGCCTTCGACGGCATATTGATCACCGGTTTCTCCACCGGACCCTCCTGCGCATATCGCTTGCCCAGCTCAATGGCGGCAAGCAGCGTCACCGCCTTTGCGTCGCCCACGCCCTTGAACGAGCGCACGAGGTTGCGTATGGTGCGCCTCGACAACTCCTGAAGGCTGTTGCCCGAATCGGCAAGAATGCGTTGCGACAGGTTTATCACCGACTCGCCGGGAGTGCCGCTTCCGAGCAGCAGCGCGACAAGTTCGGTGGTGGTCAGTGCCTCCACACCAATAGCCAACGCCTTCTCCCTCGGACGGTCCTCCGCCGATAGGTCGGCAATCCGGCTTGACCTGTAAGGTGTTTCCATCGCAGTGATGTCTGTGTGTGTTTATTTTCCTTTTCTGATGGCTATCTCTTCCTCGATGTTGCGTCCGCGGCGGAGAATGATTTTCGTGAAGAACGCTTTGAGGAAACCGCAACCGTAGCCGCCGAGCTGCACCACGCTCGCCACAATCGACAGGACGGCGATTTTAAGGCTCTTGGTCATCGCAAGGGCACAGCCGAACACGGCAAGCAGATATGCCACCAGCGGCAGCAGCCACATCCACGACACAACCGCCGCCAGCACAGCCATGGCCGCCACACCTGTCACAAACACGGCAGGAAGCCAATGCACAAGTTTCAGCGAGTCGGGATAGAGCAGATAAAGCGTGATGCGCGACATGCCGAACACATAGACCTGACGGCAGAACAGCCGCATGTTTACGCGCCGCTTGTGATAGACGTAGGCCTCGCGAATCAGCGATATCGCGAATCCAGCCTGGCGTATGCGCGTGCTCATGTCGATGTCTTCGGAAAACATCTCGCGGAATCCGCCCACCTTCTCCCACACCCGGCGTGAGAAGCCCATGTTGAACGTGCGCGGCACGAATTTCTCCAGCTGCACCTTGCCGCCGCGGATTCCTCCGGTGGTAAGGAATGACGTCATCGAATAGTTGATTGCCTTCTGCGTGTCGCTGAACGACGAATGGGCGGCATCGGGACCGCCGAAGCAGTCTGTAGGTCTCTCCTCCAACGCCTTGCGCAGCGTTGCGATGTAGTGTTCCGGAATCACGCAGTCGGAATCAAAAAAGAGGAAATACTCGCCCGATGCACGCTCCATTCCGTAGTTGCGCGCAATGCTACGTCCCTCGTTCTCCTTGTAGAAGTACTTCACGTCGACCCTGTCTTCAAACTCCTTCACCGCAGCGTCGCACCGCAGCGTCGAGCCGTCTTCGACAAGCACCACCTCAAAGTCCTTGTCGGTTTGTTTCGACAGGCTGTCGAGCAGGTCGCGCACCTCGTCAAGACGGTTGTAGACGGGTATTATTATAGAGAAATAAGCCATCGCCTTATAGTGTTATTTTGCAAGCAGTTCGTCGACCTTTGCAGCCAAGTCGTTGCCGCGCAAGTCGCGCGCCAGGATTGTTCCGTCGGGAGCGAACACAATGATATGAGGTATTCCGCTCACACCATAGATTTCTGTAGCCTCCGACTGAGCGTTGTCGATGATTGTCCACGGCAAAGCCAGCTCCTTGACACACTTTTTGGTATCGGCAGGCTCGTCCCACACGGCAAGGCCTACCACTTTCAGCCCCTTGCCGTTATATTTTTCGTAGATTCCCTTCAGCGTAGGCATTTCACGACGGCACGGACCGCACCAGCTTGCAAAGAAGTCGAGCACCACATAGTCGCCTTTGCCGACGTAGTCAGACAGTTTCACAGTCTTGCCGTTGCTCATTTTCACGCTGAAGTCGGTAAACATCTGTCCGGGAGCGGTTTTTTCCATGCTTAGAGCCTTTTGCTTGTATGACGCCACCGCATTCGATTCCTTTATCCATTGCACGGCGCCGTCGAGCAGCTCGTCCATCTCAGCCACCGTCATACCGTCGGCAATCTGCAGGAACAACATGTATCCCGCGGCGTTTGTCTTGTTTGCCTTATATGTTTCCACAAGGATGTCGCCGCTCTTCTGCGCCACATCGTTGTAAAGCGTCTCGGCGGCCTTCATTTTCTCGTCGTTGCTCATCTGCGACTGCATGATTTGCTTCTGGCGGGCTTTGTAGTCCACCGTAAGGCTGTCGAGCATATCGCCTACACCCTCCACGATGTTGTTCAGCCGTGTGCCTTTCACCTGACCGCGGTCATTTATTGTCGCAGTGCCCGGCTCAAGGATGAAGCTCAGCCGTCTTTTGCTTCCTTCGGCAATAGCAGCAGGGACAGCCTCCCCGGCACCAACCTCCGTTGCAAACACCAGCTTGCCGTTTTTCACCACCGCGCTGTCGATGCGTTCACGCGTGTCGAGATTTATTATATACATTTTTTTGCCGTTAAGCTCCGCGGGCACCGAGCCCGACAGATTCATCGTGGCGACCTGCGCCGTTGCGGCAGCCACACCGATGGCAAACATTGCCATTGCCGTATTTATCCGTTTCATCAGTCTTGTTTTTTATTTGTAAAGGAAACGGCGTATTGACCGTTTCGGTGTTTTCTCGAATTCTTCCTCGTGGATTTCCACTGCAGCCACCTGCGAGTAGGCAGGGATCTCCTTATTGAGCGCCGCGATGTTGTCGTCCATCTGCTTTTTGATGTCGTCGTCGGTCAATCCCTGCGACTGTGCCAAGTCGTAGTCGGGATGCACCAGAGCGATGATTTTTCCGTCGCGTTCAATCACAATCGACTCGTTGACGTATGGCAGGTTGTTGAGTTTCTGCTCGATTTCCTCTGGATATATGTTCTGCCCCGACGGGCCGAGAATCATGTTTTTGTTGCGTCCGCGGATATATATGAATCCGTCGCTGTCCACGTTGCAGATGTCGCCGGTATGCAGCCAGCCATCGCGCAGCGCCATTTCAGTCTCCTCAGGGTTCTTATAGTATCCGAGCATCACGTTCGCGCCTCTCACGAGCAGCTCTCCAGCCACATTCTCAGGGTCGGGAGAGTCGACCATTATCTCCACGTTGTCGGTAGGACGTCCGCAGGAGCCTGGACGGTTTTCCTCGTGTCCGGCATACGAAATCAGCGGCGCGCATTCCGTCATTCCGTAGCCCACGGTGTAAGGGAAGTTGATGCGGCGCAGGAACTTCTCCACGTCGGCGTTGAGAGCCGCACCGCCCACGATGATTTCAAACAGATCTCCGCCGAACGCCTCGTTGAGTTTGGCTTTGATTTTGCCGAGCAGACGGTCGTTGACAAAGGGCACAGTCATCAGCAGCTTCATCACCGGCTTGTCGAGCAGCGGGAACACTTTTGTCTTGATGATTTTCTCCAGCACCAACGGCACTGTGACAATCAGTCGCGGATGCGTCTTGGCGAAAGCGTCCATGATGATTTTAGGCGACGGCACACGCGTGAGGAAATGCAGATGGCATCCTTTCGACAACGGGTGCAGCATCTCGATCGAGAGGCCGAACATGTGTGCCAGCGGGAGCATGCAGATTGTGTCATGTCCCGGGCCGAGCCACGACAGTTTGGTTAGGGCGAAGGCTATGTTTGACGAGATGGCGCGGTAAGGCACCATCACGCCTTTCGAGAAGCCAGTTGAGCCCGACGTGTAGTTGATTATTGCCAGACGGTCCATGTCGGGGGTCTTGTAGACCACGTCGTCGGCAGTGAAGCGTTCAGGATAGCGCTGACCGAAAATCTCGTTCAGGTGTGCGCGCGCATATATTATCTTTTCGTTGTTTGATTCAAAGAGGCTGTAGTCGGCGATGTTGAACGCCGCCTCCACCTTCGGAGCGTTGGCGATGTCGATCTGCCCCCACACGGTTGTGTCGCAAAACAGGATGCGCGCATCCGAATGGTTGAGGATATGATGGATTGAGTCGGCCTTGAATTCGTGCAGGATAGGCACCGGCACCGCGCCGTAGGTCATTCCTGCGATAAACGCCACCGCCCATTGGGTGCAGTTTTTTCCGCAGAGGGCAATCTTGTCGCCCTCCGCTATGCCCGCATGTTCAAAAAGCAGATGCAGTTTAGCCACTTTCCGCGCCACGTCGCGATATTGCAACGACATGCCGCCAAAATCGGTGAACGCCAGTTCTTCCCAATTCTTTTTTATTGAATTTTGGAGTATTTCATTAATATGTTGCATAATGATTTTTTTCTTTATCATTTCTGCAAAAATAACTATAAAAACCGAATGTACAAACGATTCCCGACCATTTGTCGGGTTTTTCCGCCTTGCAGGCTACGGATTGGTAAATTTAAGTTAACGCAAGAGCGTGTTTTCAGTGTTCATCTATCAAAATCTATGAAGCGTGCCCCGATGCAGCCGCTTTAATCTATTGTGTTTTTTATTGCCGTTTTTCGACCATAATTTTGCATTGGATTAATACATAGTTTTATGCAATTACACGTGAAAATTTTTGTTTTTGGTTTGTTGGCCTGTCCGTCTGCGTTGATGCAGGCGGCAGAGTCCGACAACTCCGCTGCGGCATGGACGTTCAGCCAATGTCTGGACTATGCCTACAGCAACAACATCAGTCTGCAGAGACTTGTTCTTGACAACCAAAGCGACGAGGTGACGCTCAAGCAATCGAAAGCGCAGTGGCAGCCAACGCTCGGCTTCTCCACCACGCAGGGCTACATCAACTACGCCTCACCGTCGGAGAATCAGACAGCCAATGTCTATTCGGGCGCCTACGACCTCAACGCCTCGTGGACAGTGTTTAACGGCAATATCCGCCGCAATCAGATAAAATATGACGAAATGCAGCAGCGCATCTCCGCTCTCGGTGTCGACGAGCAGCGCTACACACTGCAGACGGAGATTCTGTCGAAATATCTCAACATCCTGTATGCAAAGGAGGCTATCGCCATAGCACGCAAGAATGTGGAAGTGAGCAAGTATCAGATGGAGCGCGCCGAGGCACTGATGAATTCGGGCAAGCTGTCGCGGGTGGACTATTCGCAGATTGAGTCGCAATGGCACACCGACCGCTATTCGCTCACCACAGCCGAGACCAATCTGGCATCTGCAAAAGTAGCTCTGAAAACGCTTCTGGAACTCGACATCACAACCGACTTCGACGTTGCCGACATCGACTTCGACGATGCGGAAATCGCAGCCGAGCTGCCGCACAAGACCACCGTGTTTGACACGGCTTGCTCATGGATGCCGGCGCTGCAGCGCTACAAACTGGCAGGCGAGGCGGAGCAGTACAGCATCGACATTGCCCGTGGCGGCTACTACCCTACCGTGTCGCTCAACGCCGGTGTCGGCACGTCAAACACATCGGGCAGCGGAAATCTCGGCACGCAGCTGAAGGAGCGTCTCAACGAGCAGATTTCGGTGACTGTCAGTGTGCCTATCCTCGACCAGAAAAAGAACAAGACGGCGGTTGCGAAAGCACGGATTGCCCGACTCAACGCCGACCTCGACTATCAAGAGGCCATGACATCGCTGTCGCAGACAATCGAGGGCATCTATATTGACGCCGAGAACGCACAGTCCAAATATGAGAGCTGCGCTGAGAAACTGAAGAGCGCATCGCTGACCGACGAGCTGGTCAACGAGCAGTTCGCGCTCGGACTGGTCAACACGCTCGACCTTCTCAACGCCCATTCCTCGCTGCTGACGGCGCAGCAGGAGTTGCTTCAGGCAAAATATCTCACAATCCTCAACAAGCGATTGCTCAACTTCTATCAAACACAACAAATATCACTTTAGCAATAATATGAATCCCAACAAGTTATCAACACTGATTCTGTCTGCCGCGCTGACATTGGCTTCGTGTGCCGACAAAGAGAAGATACAACTCGAGACGGCAACGGTATCTGCCGGCGCCATCAGCGAAACCGTAACCGCCACCGGAACGCTTGAAAGCGTGACTCAGGTGGATGTGGGTACGCAGGTGACGGGTAAAATCACCAAACTGTTTGCCGACTACAACTCGGTGGTCAAGAAAGGCGAACTGATAGCCGAAATAGACAAGACTCTTCTCGAAAGCGAGGTGGAGGCTGCCAACGCCAATCTTGAGAGCGCGCGCTCCACCTACGAATACCGCAAGACAAACTATGAGCGCGACCGCAAGCTGCACGACAAGAAACTGATAAGCGACTACGACTATGAGACTTCGCGAAACGAATACGACGTGGCGCGCCTCTCCTACCAGAAGAGCAAGGCCGACCGCGTGAAGGCGACGGAGAATCTCGGCTATGCCGAAATCTATGCGCCAATCGACGGTATCGTAATCTCGCGCGAGGTGGAAATCGGACAGACCGTCGTTGCCAACATGACGGTTGCCAACATCTTCACCATCGCCGACCTTGACAACATGCAGGTGATAGCCGACGTCGACGAGGCCGACATAGGTCAGGTGAAAGTTGGGCAACGGGTTACGTTCACCGTCGACGCCTACCCCGACGACGTGTTCAACGGCAAGGTGACGCAGGTGCGCCTGAACCCCACAGAGGAATCGAACGTGATTACCTATGAGGTGGTGGTCTCTGCCGACAATTCCGACCATAAACTGATTCCCGGACTGACAGCCAACATCACCATCTATACCGCCGAGTCGCAGAATGCACTCATTGTGCCAGCCTCCGCCATTAAATTCTCGCCCAAGGACCTTGACGACGAGTCGCTTCCTAAAAAAGCACAGGACGCGCCCAAAGAAGCGAAGGCGGTGGTGTGGACAGTGCGCGACAACAAGCTCTATCCCGTGGCAGTGACCATCGGCACAAACAACGGTGTCAGCGTGGAGATTCTGTCAGGACTCAAGAAGGGCGACGTGGTGGCTATCGACTACTCAGCCGATATGGCGGCACAGCAAGCCGGCGACAGCGAGGAAAGCAGTCCGTTCGCGCCCAAACACCCAGGGCAGAAAAAGAAGGAGGGACAAAAATGAAAGAGATAATCCGACTCGACGGCATCCACCGCAATTTCGTTGTGGGCGGGGAGACCGTCCATGCGCTGCGCGGAGTGTCGTTCACAATCAACGAGGGCGAGTTTGTCACAATCATGGGCACATCGGGCTCCGGAAAGTCAACGCTGCTCAACATTCTCGGATGCCTCGACACACCCACGTCGGGCAACTATTTCATCGATGGCGCAGAGGTGCAGAAAATGAGCAAAAACGAGCGCGCCTACATACGCAACCGCAAAATCGGATTCGTGTTTCAGAACTACAACCTGCTGCCGAAAACCACTTCGGTGGAGAACGTCGAGCTGCCGCTTTTCTACAACTCCGCAATCGGAGCCAAGGAGCGCCGACGCCGCGCCGAGGAAGCCCTCGACGCCGTGGGGCTGCACGACCGCATGATGCACAAGTCGAACCAGATGTCGGGCGGACAGCAGCAGCGTGTGGCAATCGCCCGCGCGCTGGTCAACGACCCGGTGCTGATTCTTGCCGACGAGGCTACCGGCAACCTCGACACGCGCACGTCGTTCAGCATTCTGACGCTGTTTCAGCAGTTGCACAGCATGGGACGCACCATCATTTTCGTGACCCACAACCCGGAGCTTTCCGACTACAGCAGCCGCAACATCGTGCTTCGCGACGGCAAAATCATCTCCGACGAGCGCAACCCCAACCCTAAATCGGCTGAGGAGGTCTATAAATCACTACCCGTAATCAACGACTGACAAGATGAAGATTGGAAATCTATTCAAAATAGCACTCAAAGCGTTAAACAACAACAAGATGCGGTGCTTCCTGACGATGCTCGGCATCATCATCGGAGTGGCTTCCGTAATCACGATGCTCGCCATCGGCCAAGGCTCCAAAGACAGCATCAAGAAGCAGATTTCAGAGATGGGAAGCAACATGATAATGATTTTCCCGGGCAACATGGAGCGCGGCGGCGTGCAGCAGAGCAGCGACGACATGCAGTCGATGAAGCCCGTCGACTTCGAGAACATCCGCGACGAGGCAAAATTCGTTGCCGCGGTGTCGCCGATGGTAAGCAGCCAGGGACAGTTTATCTGCGGCGCCAACAACTACCCGTCGAAGGTGGAGGGCGTCAATGCCGACTATCTTGAAATCCGCAAACTGAAGGTGAAGGACGGTATGGCGTTTTCCGACCTCGACATCAAGCGCGCCTCCAAGGTGTGTGTTGTTGGCAAGACGGTGGTCGACAAGCTGTTTCCCGACGGCGGCAATCCCATGGGCCGCGTAATCAGGTTCAACTCTATACCGCTGACAATCATCGGTGTGCTGGAGTCGAAAGGCTACAACAGCATGGGTCAGGACCAGGACGACATTGTGCTTGCGCCCTACACCACCGTGATGAAGCGCATCCTCGCCATCGACTACATACAAGGCATCTTTGCCTCCGCCCTCACCGAGGCGGCCACCGACCAGGCTACCGACGAGATTGAGAAAATCCTCAACCGCAACCACAAAATCAAGAGTGTGGACGAAGAGGACTACGACATCCGCTCACAGCAGGAATTGAGCGAGATGCTCAACTCCACCGGCGACATGATGACGCTGCTGCTCGCCTGCGTGGCAGGCATCTCGCTTCTCGTGGGCGGCATCGGCATCATGAACATCATGCTCGTGTCGGTGACCGAGCGCACGCGCGAGATTGGCCTGCGCATGAGCATCGGCGCGCGCGGACGCGACATCATGACGCAGTTTCTCATCGAGTCGATAATCATCAGCGTAGCCGGAGGCGTCATCGGCGTGGTGCTTGGCGCGGCAGCGTCGCTGTCGGTGAAATTTTTATTGAACTGGCCTGTGACAATTCAAATTTATTCTGTAGTTTTGTCATTCCTTGTGTGCACGGTCACTGGAGTGTTTTTCGGATGGTATCCGGCGCGCAAGGCGGCGAATCTTGACCCTATAGAAGCATTGAGATATGAATAGCATTCCCACCACAAAGCGCAGCACGATACTCGGCCTGATGACACACGTCATCGTGCTGACCATCGTGTTTATCCTTCCGGAGGTGATTTTCACCGCCGCCATGGGACAACGGGCTAAATTCGGGCCGCGCCGTTTCGACATCTACATCCACACGGTGATGTACATCATCACGTTCTACATCAACTACTTCATCCTCATTGACCGGCTGCTGTTCAAAAAGCGCACGTGGCTCTACCTTGTCGTGGCGGCGCTGTTTGCCGCGCTGATGGTTGTGGCGGGCAGCTACTCCCACATCGTCATCGACAAGCTGCTGGGAGTTGCGCCGCCGCCACACCGTCGCGGACACCACGGCGGAGGACTGTTTATCGTCAGCATTATGATGCGCGACTACGTGATGCTTATTCTCACCATCGGCTTGAGCGTGGCGTTGAAGATGGGCTTGCGCTGGACAAGGATAGAGAAGCTCAACGAGCGGATAATCACCGAGCGCAAGGACATGGAGCTGCGCAACCTCAAAAACCAGCTCAACCCCCACTTCCTGTTCAACACGCTCAACAACATCTATGCGCTGACGGCGTTTGACACGGAGAAGGCGCAGAACGCCATACACCAGCTGAGCAAACTGCTGCGCTACACGCTCTACGAAAGCGACGGCACGCAGGTGACGCTCGACAAGGAGCTGCAATTCATCAGAAGCTACATCAACCTGATGGCGTTGCGTCTCAGCGACAACACCCGCCTGACGGTAAGCATCCACGACGGCGGCACAAACGGCTTGGAAATCGCCCCGATGATGTTCATCTCACTGGTGGAAAACGCCTTCAAGCACGGAGTGAGCGCCGGCTCGGAGTCGTTTATCGACATCCGCATCACGCTTGACGGCAACCGCATCTGCTGCCACGTTGAAAACAGCCTGTTTCCGAAGCAAGATTCAGACAAAAGCGGCTCGGGCATCGGACTTGCCAACCTGCAGCGCCAACTGGAGCTGCTCTACCCCGAATGCCACGACTACAGCGCCACCGCCATCGGCGACCGCTACGTGGCAGAGCTATCGATAACACTTAACGCAACAAAAGACTAATAGACAAACGCTTATGGACATTACTTTGAAATGCTGCGTCGTCGACGACGAACCGCTCGCGCGCGGGCTGATATACTCGTTTGTTGAAAAGACACCGTTTCTGTCGCTTGAGGCATCGTTCGCATCCGCCTCGGAGGCAATAAAATGCGTAATGGAGAAGAAGGTAGACCTGCTTTTTCTCGACATTCAGATGCCGGAGCTCAACGGCATAGAGTTTGCGAAAATCATTCCGGCGGAATGCCGCATCATCTTTGTCACCGCTTTCGAGAAATATGCGCTCGACGGATTCCGCAACAATGCCATTGACTACTTACTGAAGCCCGTAAACTATCCGGAGTTTCTCACCGCCGCCAACCGCGCGCTGCAGTGGGCTGAGCTTAAGGCCCGAGCGGAGGCCGCGCCACAGGCACAACCGGTTGCCGACAAGCAGCACATCATCGTCAAGAGCGAGTACAAACTCATCCAAATCGACGTGTCTAAGATTCTCTACATCGAGGGACTCAAAGACTATGTGAAAATCTACACCGAGGACTCCCCCACCTGCATCCTTTCGCTGATGAACATGAAGACCATCGAGCAGCATCTACCTGCCGACCGCTTCATCCGCGTGCACCGGTCGTTTATCGTGCAGATGTCGAAAATCAACGTCATCGAGCGCAACCGCATAGTGTTCGGCAAAAAGTACATACCAATTTCCGACACCTACAAGAAGGCGTTTTCCGACTATCTGGCGCGCCACACCGTCACGGCTGAACGCAACACTACTCCTACGGAAGAATAAATGCCGTCGGGGCGGCGCCGTAATCTGTTTTACAGCGCCGCCCCGTTTTTTTATGATGCCGGCATTACCGCCGCGTTTTCCTACAGGTTTTTCAGCGTTGATATTCGCTCGAGCGGATTTTCAGCACCGAACACGTAGTTGCCCGCCACGAGGATGTCGGCTCCGGCGTCTTTCAGCAGCCGTCCGGTTTCCTCGTTGACCCCACCGTCGACCTCAATCAGCGCCTTTGAGCCGCGCAGCGAAATCAGGTCGCGCAGCTCGTGCACTTTCTTCACCGAGTTCTGGATGAATTTCTGGCCTCCGAAGCCAGGGTTAACCGACATGATCAGAGCCAGGTCGATGTCGTCGATAATGTCGGCGAGCATCGACACCGGAGTGGCAGGATTGATGGTCACACCGGCTTTCATTCCAGCCTCCTTTATCTGCTGCACCACGCGCGACAGATGCGTGCAAGCCTCGAGATGCACGTTCATATAGGTTGCGCCGAGGTCCTTCACTTCCTTGATAAACTTCTGCGGCTCCACAATCATCAGATGCACGTCGAGCGGCTTGTCGCAGATGTTTTTGAGGTTTTTCAACACAGGGAATCCGAAAGAGATGTTGGGCACGAAAACGCCGTCCATAATGTCGAGGTGGAGCAATTCCGCCTCGCTTCGGTTGATCATCTCCACGTCTTTCTGCAAGTTGCAGAAGTCGGCAGAGAGCAGTGATGGTGATACTATCATATCTGTTTCTATTTTTTCTTTTTCAGCAAGTTATAGGCAATAAACACAACGATTACCGCAAGCAGCGCATAGCCGCCGTATGAGAGGTAGGAATTGTAGTGCTCAATCTGCGCCAGCAGGTCGGCAGGCGCAACAAACGTAGAGAGCCATGCGCCGAGAGCTGCAAGCACCGCGTTCCACGCACCCGCTCCGAGGGCTGTGAACACAACGAATTTTCCGATGTTCATCCCCGCCAAACCGGCAGGAATCGAGATGAGCTGGCGCACAGCAGGAATCAGTCGTCCAACGAACGTCGACACCGCCCCGTGCTTGTCGAAATAGGCTTCGGCATTCGCCACTTTAGCCTCGTCGATAAGGCAGATGTGGCCGAAACGGCTGTTTGCGAACCGGTAGACGATTGGCCTTCCGAGCCACACCGCCAGATAGTAGTTGACCAACGCGCCGATGAGCGCGCCCAACGTTGCCAATGCCACAACCACGTAGATGTTTATATGCCCTTGCGCCACGGCGAAGTAGGCAGCCGGAGGCACAACGATTTCAGAAGGGAAAGGGATAAACGAGCTTTCAACCGCCATAAGCGCCACAATGAGCAGATAAGCCGTAAACGGGTCGCTTATCATCGCTACAAACCAATTGTATATTTCTACAACCATAAATCAATATTTTCTGTTAATTATTCCGCAAAATTAATACTCTAATTTCATTCCACTCCTATCTCGCGGAACATTTCGGCATATTTCTCCGCTTTTTTCTCCACGGCGAGCGGATAAGCGCGCGACGACGACACCATGCGGTAGTGCCGGCAGAGGTTGCCACGATGTGTGAATTCAACATATTCGCCCGTCTTCGGCACCGCTGTGCCGTTGATTGCGGCTATTATCACCGACGACTTCTCGCCAGCCGTCACCACCGTGCGGCAGTCAGGCAGACGGTCGAGAAACCCGTCAAGGTCGATTGGCTCCACCACTTCAAGGAATTTGTCGGAAGCGTTGTCTTTCTGACGCACCACACGCACCGCCGCGTCAAACATCGCGATTCCCCTCTCGGCGGCGAAACGGCGTATCGCCTGCTCGTCGTAGCCCCCGGGACGCACAAAATGGTTCTTGTCGCCGAAAAACACTATGCCCATTATGCGCCACATGTCGTTGGTGCGGTTTGGGTAATAGAAGCGCATCGACCACCGTCGTTCGGGCGGCGGGAACGAGCCGAGCATCAGCACTTTGGCGTTGCCGGGCATAAACGGTTCGAACGGATGGCACTCAATGCGTCTTTTTTCCATTCGCCAATATTTTTTTGTAAGCAACCATCATCGCCACGGTGACCGCCGCACTGACAATAGCCACAACTGCCGACTGGCTTCCAGCCTCGCCCATTGCGGCTGCGTCGATTGAGTTGTTGCCCATCCACATAAACGCCACGACAGCGGAATTGTTGAGCGCATGGCCTATGACAGGCACCCACAGCGAACCGCTCCACAGATAGGCGTAGCCGAAGAAGGCACCCAGCACAAGACGTGGCACAAAGCCGAAAAACTGGAAGTGGAGCGTGCTGAACACGAAAGCGGCAGTCCACACCGCCAAGTGTCGGCGCCGCATGCCGTCGCAGCAGATGCGCTGCAGCGCGCCTCGGAAAAACATCTCCTCGCCAAGTCCGGTCAGCAGTCCGACGCACACCACCGAAGCAATCAAATCCCACACCGACGAGCCGCTGAGCAGCGTGTCTGTGGCCTCCTGCGCGGCGTTCTCCTGCGCGCGCATCCATTGCTCCACCGGCTTCATCGCCTCGGGCAGCGACAGCGACGCGTTCCACGCCACAAGCCAGTTCATCGCCGGCGTCATCGCCAACGAAATCAGCACAATGCCTGCCACCGCCATTGCCGACGGCGCCTTGTCGAGCCGCAGGAAGCGCAGCGGGGTTCCGCCACCGCAGAGAGTGCCCACCGCCACGGCGGGGAGCATGAACATAATCAGATTCTGCAACGTTGTGGCAAGCCGCATCTGCGTCAGCGCGTCGAGCGCGTCGATGCGAGCGAGCTTCTGCGACAGCAATGCCACCAGAAACAGTCCGACCAGCAGACCAGAAGCGAGCACCACTACAGCCCTCGAGGCAGAGAAACGATTGTTTGTATCGCCAAGCATCATATCCTTATTCTATCATCTTTAAAAATTCATCCTCGCCGATAATCGGAATGCCGAGCGAGCGCGCTTTCTCCAGCTTCGCCGGACCCATATTCGCGCCGGCAAACACAAAGTCGGTCTTCTTTGAAATCGAGCCGGAGTTTTTGCCCCCGTTGCGCTCAATCATCGCCTTGTACTCGTCGCGCGAGTGATGCTCGAACACGCCGCTTATCACGATTGTCTTTCCGGCGAGCTTGTCGGTTTTCTCCATCGCCTCCTTCGCCACGCCCATCTGCAGCCCGGCAGCGCGCAGACGCTCCACGATTGCGGCATTCTGCGGGTTCTTGAAGAAAGCCACCACGCTCTCGGCAATCACCTGCCCCACGTCGTCGATAGCCACAAGGTCGTCGACCGTGGCGAGCATCAGCGCGTCGATAGAGCCGAAAGCGAACGCCAGTTTCTTAGCCATTGTCTCGCCCACATTCGGAATCGAGAGCGCAAACACCACCCGTTCGAACGGCACTTGCTTCGACGCCTCGATGCCGCGGAGTATGCGCCGCGCCGTGAGCTCGCCGCAACGCCCCACAATTGTCAGTTTGTCGTCGGTAAGGTCGTAGATGTCGGCCACATTCTTCACCAGTCCCACCGCAAACAGCTGTTCGGCAGTTTCCTCTCCGATTCCGTCGATGTTCATCATCCGCCGTCCCACGAAATGCTCTATGCGCCCCGTGATCTGTGGACGGCATCCGTCGCGGTTCGGACACACCCATGCCGCCTCGCCCTCGTTGCGCACCAGCGGCGTGCCGCAGACCGGGCAATTCTTCACGAACTGCAGCGGCAGGCTTCCGGGTTGGCGTCGCGAGAGTTCGACCCCCACGATTTTCGGTATGATTTCTCCACCCTTCTCCACATATACGTAGTCGCTGTCGTGGATGTCGAGCTGGCGTATGATGTCCTCGTTGTGGAGCGAGGCGCGCTTCACGATTGTGCCTGACAGCAGCACCGGCTCAAGGTTGGCGACAGGCGTTATCGTGCCGAGGCGTCCGGTTTCGAACGACACCGACTTAAGCCGAGTCAACTCCCTCTCCGCCTGGAATTTATAGGCGATAGCCCACCGTGGCGACTTCGCCGTGCTTCCGAGCAAACGCTGCTGCTGAAGGTTGTTGACCTTGAACACCAGCCCGTCGGTAGCCACCTCGAGCTGCTTGCGCGCCTCCGCCCAATGGTCGATAAACCGTTTCGCTTCGGTGACGTCGCGCAGCAGCTCTGTAGCGTCCGACACCTTGAAGCCCCACTTTCTCAAAGCCTGAAGCGACTCATAGTGAGTGGTGTATGACAGGTTGTCGCCCAGCAGGAAGTAGAAATAAGCGTCCAGTCCGCGGCGCGCCACCTCCGCCGGGTTAAGCGTCTTCAGCGTACCCGCAGCAGCGTTGCGCGGATTTGCGAGCAGCGGTTCCTCATTGAAAGCTCTCTCCTTGTTGAGCGCGTCAAACGATTTCCACGGCATCACAATCTCGCCCCTCACCTCAAACTTGTCGGGCCAACCGCCGCCGGCAAGCGTCAGCGGCACGCTCCGTATCGTCTTCACATTGACCGTCACGTCGTCGCCATGCACGCCGTCGCCTCGCGTCACGGCACGCACCAGCCGGCCGTGCTCATACGTTATTGAAATCGACGTACCGTCAAACTTCATCTCCCCTACAATCTCGAGCGAGCCACCGCCCAGCTGCTGCTTTGCGCGCCGCAGGAAGTCTTCAACCTCCTCGATTGAGTAAGTGTTTGAGAGCGACAGCATCGGCCTCTCGTGCGCCACCTGCCTGAAGCCCGGCGTCAGGTCGCTTCCCACGCGTTGCGACGGCGACAGCGGGTCGAAAAGCTCCTTATGCTCCGCCTCCAGATCCTGCAGGCGGCGCATCATATCGTCATATTCTTTGTCGCTGACAGTAGGCTTGTTAAGCACGTAGTAGTTGTAGTTGTGCTTGTTGAGTTCCTCCCTCAGCCAATTTATTTCCGATTCAAACAAATCCATATTTCCAATTATTTTGCCACGAATTTAGTGAAATTTATCAGAACACAAGCTGATTTACCTCTCTTTTTTGACTATTCAAAAAAAATAAATGTTACCTTTGTGATTGAGACAAAACAAACAACGGTATGGCAACAAGACTCTATCCCATAGGCATACAAACTTTTGAAAAAATCATAGAAGGCGGTTTTGTCTACGTAGACAAGACTGAATATGTGCACCAATTGGCAAACACCAGCGGCAGTTCTTTTTTTCTCAGCCGTCCGCGCAGGTTTGGCAAGTCATTGCTTTTGTCCACGATGAAAAGTTATTTCGAAGGCAAACGCCAACTTTTTAAAGGTTTGGCCATTGAACGTCTTGAAACTGAATGGGCAGAATATCCTGTGCTTCTCTTCAGCATGGCTTCTGCCAAACATGCCGACAAAAACCAGCTTGAGCGCTATCTTGACAATATGCTCCGAAGAACCGAGCAGAAATTCGGCTTCACAAAAGAATCAGAAGACCCCAATGACCGACTTTCCGACTTGATTCACAAATGTTATGAGAAATACGGCAGAAAGGTCGTGGTTCTCATCGATGAGTACGACGCGCCCTTGCTCGACGTGGTCCACGAGGAGGAGCAGCTGCCAGAGCTTCGCAATGTGATGCGCAATTTCTACAGCCCATTGAAGGATTGCGACCCTTACCTGCGGTTTGTATTCATCACAGGAATCACGAAATTCTCCCAACTGAGCATTTTCAGTGAACTAAACAATATAAAAGACATCAGCATGGATTCCGCATACGACGGAATCTGCGGCATTACGAGCAATGAGCTGACCACCCAACTAATTGACGATGTCAGTAAACTGGCATCAAGCCAGGCACAAACTGCAGAGCGCACCATTGCCAATCTGAAAGATTATTACGATGGCTATCACTTCTCATGGCCGTCGGCCGACATCTACAACCCTTACAGTCTGCTCAACTGTTTTGCCGACAGGACGTTTGACACGTATTGGTTCTCATCCGGAACCCCGACATATCTCATCGAGATGATGCGTAAATTTGATGTGCAGCCATCAGACATAGGGAACGGAGTGGACGCTATACGCTCAGGATTCGACGCGCCGACAGAAACTATGGACTCGCTCACCCCATTGCTCTATCAAAGCGGCTACCTGACAATCAAAAGCTACAACACCGACGACAAAGTCTATCATCTTGAGATACCCAACAAGGAGATACGCTCCAGCCTGTATCAGTCGCTTCTTCCCTATTATTTCGGGAAAGACACGCAAAGCGGCAACACGCAAATAGCCAAAATGTCGGCTCTTATAAACAAAGGCAATATGGATAGCGCGCTGCGGCTGCTGCGCGACTTTCTGTCGACAGTGCCGTATTGCGACAACACGGCATACGAGGGTCATTACCAACAGATGCTGTATGTAATATTCACGATTCTGACAAATTACCGAATGCAGGTAGAAGTGCGCACTCACAAAGGGCGGATTGACGTCGCACTCGAAACCGAGAGCCGCATATATGTGATGGAGATAAAATTCAACGGCTCGGCAGATGATGCCCTTCGCCAAATCGACTTGAAAGGCTATGCCGACGCATATAAAAATTCGCTTAAACAAATCGTCAAAGTCGGCATCAATTTCTGCGTAAAAGGCGATGCCAACTTTACGGATTGGATAATCAAGCAGTAAATCCGCAAGAAGATTGTCGACTTTATTACCTGCCGGAAATCCGAGCATACGAAAAAGCACACACTCCCACCAATCATCAAAAATATGCTGAAAAACATTTTTTTGGGAAAATAATGTTGATTTTTAGGAGTGTATGTTGATTGATTTGCGTATCTTTGCAAATCGAATGCCAGGAAGGCGTTCGACAGGTTTGTTTAATTATATTGACAAAACATTAATGGCTGACAACAAGAGAATTAAAACGGCTCTCGTCTCCGTATTCCACAAAGACGGGTTGGATGAACTTTTAAGTTTGTTACACAATCACGGAGTGAAATTTCTTTCCACGGGAGGGACAAAATCATTTATCGACGGTCTGGGATACGAATGCGAAGCGGTTGAAGACCTTACCGGCTACCCTTCGATTCTCGGCGGACGCGTCAAGACACTCCACCCCAAGGTGTTTGGCGGCATTCTCAACCGCCGCGACAACGCCGGCGACCAAGAGCAAATCAAACAATACGAAATACCGGAGATCGACCTTGTGATTGTCGACCTCTATCCTTTTGAAGAGACAGTGGCATCTGGAGCGTCAGAAGCCGACATCATAGAGAAAATCGACATAGGCGGCATCTCGCTTATCCGCGCCGCCGCCAAGAACTACAACGACGTGGTGATCGTGGCGTCGAAGCATCAGTATGCACCGCTCTGCGAGATTCTGAAGCAGAACGGCGACGCAGTGACCACGCTCGCCGACCGCCGCTTCTTCGCGAAGGAGGCCTTCGGCGTTTCGAGCGCATACGATAGCGCCATCTTCAACTATTTCGACGCCGAGAGCGACAGCGACTTCCGCGTTGCCATCAACGGCTCGCGCCATCTGCGCTACGGCGAGAATCCACATCAGGCGGGCAAGTTCTTCGGCGACTTCGACAAGATGTTTGAGCAGCTTCACGGCAAGGAGATTTCCTACAACAACCTTCTCGACATCGACGCGGCCGTGAACCTTATCGGCGACTTCGACGAGACCACGTTTGCCATCCTGAAGCACAACAATGCCTGCGGCATCGCTTCTCGCCCAACCATCCTCGAGGCATGGAAAGACGCTCTTGCTGGCGACCCCGTGTCGGCGTTCGGCGGAGTGCTCATCGCCAACCGCGAGATTGACGCCGCTACAGCCGAGGAGATGCACAAAATCTTCTTCGAGGTTTGCATCGCACCGTCGTACACCAAAGATGCACTCGCCATTCTCGAGCAGAAGAAGAACCGCATCATCCTGCTTCAAAAGTCTACCGAGCTTCCGACACAGCAGTTCCGCTCCATTCTCAACGGCGTGCTCCGTCAGGACAAAGACCTCCGCAAAGAGACTACAGCCGACCTCAAGCAGGCCACGGAGAAAGCCATCACCGCCGAGCAGGCAGAAGATTTGCTCTTCGCCAACAAGGTGGTGAAGCACAGCAAGAGCAACGCCATCGTGCTCGCCAAAGGCAAGCAGCTATTTGCGAGCGGCATCGGTCAGACATCGCGTGTCGACGCCCTTCGCCAAGCCATCGAGAAGGCCAAGTCGTTCAACTTCGACCTTCACGGCGCGGTTATGGCATCCGACGCCTTCTTCCCGTTTGCCGACTGCGTTGAAATCGCCCACAACGAAGGCATCACAGCCGTGATTCAACCCGGCGGTTCAATCCGCGACAACGAGACCGTTGACTTCTGCAACAAGAACGGCATCGCCATGGTTATGACAGGCATCCGTCACTTCAAGCATTAAAACAACCGACAATAATAACAGCAAAATGGGAATATTCTCACTGACACAAGAAATAGCCGTTGACCTTGGAACGGCAAACACGATAATCATCCACAATGACAAGATCGTGGTCGACGAGCCTTCGTATGTGGCTCTCGACTCCAAAGGCAAGCTTGTTGCCGTAGGAGAAAAGGCTAAGATGATGCAGGGAAAGGAGCACCCGGGCATCCGCACCATCCGCCCGCTGCGCGACGGCGTTATCGCCGACTTCAACGCCGCCGAGCTGATGATCCGCGGACTTATCAAGATGGTAAGCTCGAAACACCATTGGTTCTCTCCGTCGCTGCGCATCGTGGTGTGTATCCCTTCGGGCAGCACCGAGGTTGAAATCCGTGCAGTCCGCGACTCGAGCGAGCATGCCGGCGGCCGCGACGTTTATATGATTTACGAGCCGATGGCAGCAGCCCTCGGTATCGGTCTCGACGTCGAGGCACCTGAAGGCAATATGATTGTCGACATAGGCGGCGGTACAACTGAGATTGCGGTAATCTCTCTTGGCGGCATCGTCACCAACAAGAGTATCCGTGTGGCAGGCGACGTGCTTACCGAGGACATCCAGGAGCACATGCGCCGCGCGCACAGCATGAAGGTTGGCGAGCGCATGGCCGAGCTGATAAAAATCAACGTTGGCTCGACGCTCACCGAGATGGACAACCCGCCGGAAGACTACATCGTGCACGGTCCGAACCAGATGACCGCCCTTCCGATGGAAGTGCCGGTGTCGTATCAGGAAATCTCCCACTGCATCGAGAAATCGATACTCAAAATCGAGGCAGCTATTCTGAGCGCATTGGAGAGCACACCACCCGAACTTTATGCCGACATTGTCAGAAACGGTATCTATATCTCGGGCGGCGGCGCGCTTCTCCGAGGTCTCGACAAGCGTCTGTCGGAGAAAATCGGCATCAAATTCATTGTAGCCGACGATCCTCTGCACGCAGTGGCGAAGGGCACAGGCATCGCGTTGAAGAACCGCGACAAGTTCTCGTTTCTCATCCGATAGCGTTCACCCATCGGCATAAAAATTCACCAAGAAGGCGTCAACCATTTTGTTTGCGCCTTCTTGTATGTATAAACAAGGTATATTGACCGCAAACTGGTGAATTCACCGCAACCGACTGACTGTGAATAATATTATTAGTTTTTTTGTGCGACATTCGTCGTGGATTGTGTTTGTGCTGCTTGTTGTGGCAAGCTGCTGGATGCTGTTTCAGAAGAACCCATACCAGCAGCATGTGTTTCTGACATCCGCCAACCGGGCGTCGGCCGTAGTCTACAAGGGCGCCGGCGAGGTCACATCATACTTCAACCTGCGTTCAATCAACTCCGACCTTCAGGAGCGCAACGCCACGCTTGAGATGGAGGTGATCAACCTGAAACGCCAAATCGGCGAATACAAGACGCTGCTGCAGCCCAGCGGTATCGCCCTACCCGACTCCGTGGCACAAAACTACGAATATCACTTTGCCAACGTGATCAACAACAGCGTCACCCACCCGAAGAATTTCATCACCATAGACAAGGGCCGCCTCGACGGCATCGCCCCCGAGATGGGCGTCGTTGACCAGAACGGAGTGGTAGGCATCGTGAGCAACGTCAGCGACCATGCCTCGCGCGTGCTGTCGCTTCTCAACTCCGACATGCGCCTGTCGTGCAAGGTGAAGAACACCGACTATTTCGGCAGTCTGGTGTGGCACGGCACCGACCCCTACCACGCCACGCTCGAGGAGATGCCGAAGCACGTGAAGTTCCACCGCGGCGACACCATCGTCACGAGCGGCTACTCGGCGGTGTTTCCGCCGGGTCTTATCGTCGGCGTGATAGAGAGCAACCAGCAGGCCACCGACAATAATTTCTTCTCTTTGAAGATACGTCTCACCACCGACTTCACCCGCCTCGGCACCGTGCGCGCCATCAAGAGCAAGATGGCAGGCGAGCTGAAGCGACTTGAACAGGAAGGAGGAACCGACAATGAATAAAAGCATCTTCCAGACACTGGCGTTGTTTGTGCTGCTTGCCATCGTGCAGGTGCTCGTGTGCAACAACATCAGCATCCTCAATTTCGCCACTCCGTTTGTGTTTATCTACGTCATCGTGCGCCTTCCGCTCACGCTCCACCGCAACTGGGTTATGGTTATCGGCTTCCTTGCCGGTCTGATTATCGACATCTTCGGCGACACCGCCGGCATGAACGCCCTTGCATGCACCATTCTCGGCGCAGTCCGCGAGACGGTTGTGAAGCTCTACGTGACCCACGACGACGAGATTGCCGACCCCGTGCCTTCGGCGAAGACCCTCGGACCTGGCGCCTATATCAAGTATCTGCTGACGATGACGTTTGTCTACTGCCTTTCGGTGACCTTCATCGAGGCTTTCACGCTTCATGATTTTCTGCTATCTTTGTACCGCGTTGTAGGATGCACCGCACTGACATTCGTCATTCTGCTCGGCATCGACGCGCTTGTCAACGCCAAGAAATGAGAGAGTACGAACTGGAGAAACGCCGATTTGTCATCGCCGGACTGATAATTGTCATTTCGGTGCTTTACATTGTGCGTCTGTTCAACCTGCAAGTGGCTGACGAGACATTCAAGAAAAACGCCGACTCCAATGCCTTTCTGCGCAAGACCATCTATCCCTCGCGCGGTATGATCTACGACCGCAAGGGGCGTCTCATCGTGTTCAACCAGCCGGCATACGACGTCATGGTCATCCCCAAGGAGATACACGACCTCGACTCGCTCGACCTGTGCAGCACGCTGCAAATCACGCTTCCCGAGCTTCGCAAGAAGTTTGAGGAGATGCGCGACACTCGGCGCAACCCCGGCTACTCCTCGTTTACCCAGCAGGTGCTTATCCGCCATCTGTCGCTCGAGGACTATGGCCGCCTTCAGGAGAAGCTCTACCGCTTCCCCGGATTCTTCATTCAGAAAAAGACACTCCGCAAATACAACAGCACCAGCGGCGCCAACATCCTCGGCAACATCCGCGAGGTGAACCAGAACGATATCGACAACGACCCCTACTACCGCGCCGGCGACTACACCGGCGACCTCGGCATCGAGAAGAGCTACGAGACGTATCTGCGTGGCAAGAAGGGGCAGGAAATACTTATCCGCGACGCCCACGGACGCATCCAGGGACGCTTTGAGAACGGAGCGAGGGACGTGGCTCCCGTGTCGGGCAAAGACCTGACACTCAGCATCGACTACAACCTTCAGGAGTATGGCGAGAAGCTGATGCAAGGCAAAATAGGTGCAATCGTTGCCATCGAGCCGGCAACGGGCGAGATTCTCGCCCTCGTGTCGAGTCCCGGCTACGACCCCTCGCTGCTCATCGGCCGCGACCGCGGCAAGAACTACCGCGAGCTTGTCAACAACCGCTACAAGCCGCTGTTTGACCGCGCCATAATGGCAGCCTACCCTCCCGGCTCCCAGTTTAAGCCCACCCAGGGACTGATATTCCTGCAGGAAGGCATGGTTGGTCTCGGCACGATGTTTCCCTGCCACCGCGGCTACATCAACGGGCGTCTGAAAGTGGGCTGCCACGGCCACGAGTCGCCCATCTCGCTGAAGCCCGCCATCCGCACGTCGTGCAACGCATATTTCTGCTGGGGCTTCAAGACGATGATCGACAAGCGTTCGAAATACGGCACCCCCGCCAAGGCGTTCGAGATTTGGAAGAACTACCTTGTGGAAATGGGCTTCGGCTACAAACTCGGCGTCGACCTTCCGGGCGAGAGCCGCGGATTCATCCCCAACAGCAAGTTCTACAACAAAGTGTACGGCGAGAACCGCTGGAGCGCCAACACTGTCATCTCGGTGGCAATCGGACAGGGCGAGATACTCGCCACTCCGCTTCAGATAGCCAACCTGTCGGCAACGATAGCCAACCGCGGCTGGTACTACACGCCCCACGTTGTGAGACGCATCAGCGGCACCAAGCTGCCCGCGCAGTACACCACCCGCCACACTCCGCACATCAACAAAAACTACTATCAGGACATTGCCGAGGGCATGCGTATGGCAGTGGTGGGCGGCACGTGCCGCCAGGCGCAGTTTGGCGACATCGAGGTGTGTGGCAAGACCGGCACGGCGCAGAACCCCCACGGCCGCGACCACTCGGCGTTTATGGGCTTTGCTCCGATGAACAATCCCAAGATAGCCATCTGCGTCTATGTGGAGAATGCCGGCTTCGGCGCCACCTTCGGAGTGCCTATCGGCGGACTGATGATGGAGAAATACCTGACGGGGCAGATTTCGCCCCACCGGCAGTATATCGAAGACCGCATGCTGGAGTCGAACACGATTATCTACAGCGGCGTTAAGAAACATTGACATAAAAAAAGGACACAACAATATGCTGAAAACAGACATTAACGAAAGGAAATGGGAACTTGTGAGCAGCGAATATCTGTTCCGTCGTCCGTGGCTGACGGCACGCCGCGACGTGGTGCGTCTGCCCAACGGCACCGAGATACCCGAATTTTATGTGCTTGAATATCCCGACTGGGTCAACATCATCGCGGTGACCGCCGACGGGGAGTTTGTGATGATACGCCAGTACCGCCACGGCATCGACCAGACACGCTATGAGCTTGTGGCAGGCTGCGTAGACCCCGGCGAGGACCCTCTGACGGCAGCCAAGCGCGAGCTTTATGAGGAGACGGGATTCGGCGGCGGCGAATGGCGCAAGATTTCGGTGATTTCGGGCAATCCCAGCACCACCACCAACTGGACCCACTGCTACGTGGCAGAAGGCGTGGAGCGCGTAGGCAGCCAGCATCTTGAGACGTCGGAGGACATCAGCGTGCATCTTCTCAGCGCCGACGAGGTGCGCTGGCTTCTCGACCACGACGAAATCAAGCAGGCGATGATGGTGGCTCCCCTGTGGAAATATTTCATTGAGAAAAAATTGGTATAGTCTGCCGTTTTTTGACTACCTTTACAGAATTCAATCGACAACAGAGAACTATGACAAACAAGACAGTCTTAAGCGATTTATACAAGCAAGTGACAGGCGTAGAGCCAGCCGGAATCACCGAACTTCCGTCGTCGGGCTCCAACCGCCGCTATTTCCGCCTCACGGGCGAGCGCACGATGATAGGCGTGATAGGCACATGCATCGAAGAGAACGAAGCGTTTCTCTACATGGCGAAGCATTTCGCGTCGAAGAATCTGCCCGTTCCGGAGGTTTATGCCCACAGCGACGACCGAATGGCATACGTGCAGCAGGACCTTGGCGACACACTGCTTTTCAACGCCATCGAGAAAGGGCGCAAGACCACGGTGTTCAGCGAGGAGGAGAAAGCCCTACTGTCGAAGACTATCCGCCAGCTTCCCGACATTCAGTTTGCCGGCGCCGACGGTCTTGACTTCTCGAAATGCTACCCTTCGTCGGAGTTCAACGCCCGCTCGATAATGTGGGACTTGAACTATTTCAAATACTGCTTTCTCAAAGCCACCGGCATGGAGTTTCAGGAAGACCTTCTCGAGGACGACTTTCAACGCCTTGCCGACGTGTTGCTGCGCAGCTCCTCGGCAACGTTCATGTATCGCGACTTCCAGTCGCGCAACGTGATGATCAAGGACGGCGAGCCGTGGTTTATCGACTTTCAGGGCGGCCGCAAGGGACCGGTGTTCTACGATGTGGCATCGTTTCTTTGGCAGGCCAAGGCCAACCTTCCCGACAGCCTCCGCGGCGAACTGCTGGAGGAATATATCGACGCCCTGCGCAAATACACACCCGTAGACCGCGACTATTTCTACGCCCAGCTGCGCCACTTCGTGCTGTTCCGCACGCTTCAGGTGCTCGGTGCCTACGGCTTCCGCGGCTACTTCGAGAAGAAGCCCCACTTCATCCAGAGCGTTCCGTTTGCCATCGCCAATCTCCGGCATCTTCTTGCCAACCCCTATCCGGAGTATCCCTACCTCTGCAAGGTGCTCAAAGAGCTTGTTGGCCTGAAGCAGTTTACCGACGACCTGCAGAAGCACACGCTCACGGTGCGCGTGATGAGTTTCGCCTACAAGAAAGGCATCCCCAACGACCCGTCGGGCAACGGCGGCGGCTACGTGTTTGACTGCCGCGCCGTCAACAACCCCGGCAAATATGAGCGCTACAAGCCGTTTACGGGCCTCGACGACCAGGTGATAAAGTTTCTTGAGGACGACGGCGAGATACTCGAGTTTCTCGACCACGCCTATGCCCTTGTCGACGCCACGGTGAAACGCTACAAGGAGCGCGGATTCACGAATCTGATGGTTTGCTTCGGATGCACCGGCGGACAGCACCGTTCGGTCTACAGCGCGCAGCACATGGCAGAGCATATCAACAAGAAATTCAACGTCAAGGTGGAGCTCGTGCACCGCGAGCAGAACATCGAGCAGACGTTCAACGCAAAAATTTTCTAAGGATAAGAGGATGAAAGCACTGATTTTCGCAGCCGGCCTCGGCACGCGTCTGCGCCCGCTGACCGACAACCGCCCGAAGGCACTTGTCGAGGTGGCAGGACGGCCGATGCTCGAGCACGTGATACGCCATCTGATTTCATACGGCTTCACCGACATTGTGGTCAACATCCATCACTTCGGGCAGCAGATTGTCGACTTTCTGCGCGACAACGGCAACTTCGGGGTCAACATCCAGGTGAGCGACGAGCGCGGCGAGCTGCTCGACACCGGCGGAGGCATCCTGAAGGCGCGGCCTCTGCTCGACGACGGCGAGCCGTTCCTCGTGCATAACGCCGACATCATGACCGACCTCAATCTTGCCGACTTCTACAACTATCACCTCCACCATTCCGCCGACGCCTCGGTGCTCGTAGCCGAGCGCACCACGTCGCGCTACTTCGTGTTTGACTCCAGCCGGCGTCTGCAGGGCTGGGAGAACGTCACCACCGGCGAGACGCGTCCGGAAGGGTTTGTGCCCTCTGCCTGTCAGCTCCAACTGGCTTTCGGAGGAGTGCATGTGATTTCGCCGACGGTGTTTGACGCCCTTGCCGGCTACACCGACGCGCATAAATTCTCGATTACGCCGTTCTATGTCGACATGTGCCGCCGTCTGAAAATAATGGGTTACATCCCCGACACGGCATACCGCTGGTTTGACATCGGCTCGCCCGAGAAGCTGGCGCAAGCCGAGGCGGCAATCACCGGCTCACAACAATAAACTCGGGGATGTGTCAAAAAATAGGCGCATCCCCTTTTTTTTGACTTCGTCACTCAAAAGTAAGCAGTTTTTTCTCATTCTGATGTAAGTACTCAGCTATTTTTATAACCTGCTCACGCTTTGCTCGTCTATCTCCACGTTCAATCTTACTGAACGGGGTGTCTATTTCCAATAATGCAGCCAACCGGCGTTGAAGCACACCATGCTCATTTCTTCGTTCCCTAATCTTTTTTCTTCTTTAGCAAATTACCAGCAAATTAAATCTGTTTTCAATCACCATTGATTACCAATGTGTTAGAGAAATATATTACCGTTTTTTATTCGTTTCAGCAAGTTTCAGCAAATTACCGGCAAATTAAACTAAGCCCATATTGGTATATATCTCATGTATCGTTTCGCCGTATCAGGATCAAGTGCTTTAATCTTTCCCTGAGATATCGCCTCCTTTATCAGCCTTGAAATACTTCCTGCTGATGTTTCACTGACATTGAACCTTTCTCTTAACGACTTATTCGTCAGAGCATCACTCTGTATATACATTAGGCAAGCATGGAGATAGCATGACCAAAGTTTGTCCTCCATAGAGATATTGCTAAAACTTATTTCAGAAAATAATGTCACTTTCGTATTCTCTTGAAACACTTCAATCCGCGGAGCAGGGAGGTATTGAGCTTCACACGCCAGCACCATTCTGTCCCAGCCACGACCTAATTCCTCACACATCTTCAACCGTCGCATGAGAGAGGCCAGCTTCTCGTTTCTCGACTTTGGTGGATTATCGATAATACGAAGCACATCCACCAATGGCGTGCCAGGATTCGTCACTTCAATCCGATTGTCAAAAATTTCCACGACTGGAGCAGCCCCCGTTATATATAGGTCTTGGTGGATAAGACTATTTGCAATGGCTTCTCTTACAGATGGCAAAGGGAACTTGCTGCCCAACAAGCAAGTTCCCTTTGCCATCCACGACCATAAATATCAGGAATGACACCTTGCAATTCGTTATTGAAACATATGGTAGCAAATAGATAACGAGCATCGTTATTTCCAAAATTAAGACTTCGCTCCAAATAAGACCATGCTTTCTTTATGTCCTTTTCTACTCCAAGACCTTGATAATACATAACTGCTAAACAATAGCATGCACCCTCGAACCCAAGTGAAGCCGATTCCTCAAAGAGGACAGTAGTGATGTTAAGTCAAGACTTTAAAAGCCTAAAAAAATATTGGAATCCCATAGTATGAAAAGATGCTGCGCCGTAAACCTTAATTACGACACAGCCTTTTTAGTCAATCTTCCGTCACACGCATCCGAGGATGCGCTGCAGGGTTTCAATCTGATAGTTCCAAAGGTCCTTCGCCTCCTCCACATCGTCGGGCTCGGCGAAATCGGTCACCGTGAGCATCGTCCCGTCGGTCAGCTCCGACTGCGAGATTCTCAGCTCGAAGTATGATTTGTCGTTCTCCTCCGCCCAATGGTAGCGCACGAATTTGTCAGTGCGTATGGCAACAATCTGCACCGTCTGCTCCACACCGTTCCAATCCAGCACCACTTCCTTTCCCGTCTGCCTTGCGTTGTCGGCAAACCATTCCTTAAGTCCGTATGCAGTAGATATATACGACCACAGCATCGCCACTGGAGTGTTGCGCATGTCATACTCAATATGAAATTTCTCTTTGGTCATTGTCTGCGAGTTTAGTTTACGGGTGCTAAATAAGCACAAAGTTTACAATCTGCCAAAAGTTTATATAAAAATTTTATTGTCCGCATGCATTATATAGGGTGACAAATTGTCAGCGTTGTCGGATTGGCACGGGATGTGCAAGGAAACTGATGTCGCAAAGGCGCAGACCAAAGCGGCGCAAAAAAGGAACAAAAAATAAAAAGATATTGATTATGGCAATTAAACCTTTGGCTGACAGAGTTCTCATCGAGCCGGCAGCCGCAGAAGAAAAGACAATCGGCGGAATCATCATCCCCGACACAGCAAAAGAAAAACCGTTGCAGGGCAAAGTAGTAGCTACAGGCAATGGCACAAAGGATGAAGAAATGGTTGTAAAAGAAGGCGACACGGTGCTTTACGGCAAGTATGCCGGCACTGAGCTGGAATACGACGGCAAGAAGTATCTGGTGATGCGCCAGAGTGACATTTTGGCAATCCTCGGATAATCAATTTATCAACAATCAAAAAAAACGAAAAAATCATGGCTAAAGAAATCAAATTCGATATCAAGGCTCGCGAAGAGCTGAAGAAAGGCGTTGACGAATTGGCAAACGCCGTAAAGGTTACACTCGGCCCGAAAGGCCGCAACGTGATTGTCGACAAGAAGTTTGGCGCACCCCACATCACAAAGGACGGTGTGACCGTTGCAAAGGCAGTGGAGCTTGAGGATGAGTTCCAGAACATGGGCGCACAGCTTGTAAAGGAGGTTGCATCGAAGACCGGTGACGATGCCGGCGACGGCACAACAACCGCTACCGTGCTCGCACAGGCAATCATCAACGTTGGCTTGAAGAACGTTGCCGCAGGCGCAAACCCAATCGACCTCAAGCGCGGCATCGACAAGGCTGTAGCCAAGGTTGTTGAAGGCATCAAGGCTCAGGCTCAGGAAGTCGACGACGATTTGGCGAAGATTGAGAATGTGGCTCGCGTTTCAGCCAACAACGACGCTGAAATCGGCAAGCTCATCGCCGACGCTATGGGCAAGGTGAAGAAAGAGGGCGTGATCACCATCGAGGAGGCTAAAGGCACCGACACTACAGTGAAGGTTGTTGAAGGCATGCAGTTCGACCGCGGTTATATCTCTCCTTACTTCGTGACCAACACCGAGAAGATGGAGTGTGAGATGGACAACCCATACATCCTGCTCTACGACAAGAAAATCAGCGCATTGAAAGATATGCTCCCAGTGCTCGAGGCAGTGGCACAGAGCGGACGTCCGCTGCTCATCATCGCAGAGGACGTAGACAGCGAGGCATTGGCAACATTGGTTGTCAACCGTCTGCGCGGCTCTCTGAAGATTTGCGCAGTGAAGGCTCCGGGCTTCGGCGACCGCCGCAAAGAGATGCTCGAAGACATCGCAATCCTTACCCACGGCGTTGTAATCTCTGAGGACAAGGGCTTGAAGCTCGACATGGCTACCGTAGACGAGCTCGGCTCGGCTGAGAAGGTGACTGTCGACAAGGAGAACACCACTATCGTCAACGGCAACGGCGACAAGGAGCTTATCGCCGAGCGTGTGGCACAGATCAAGGCTCAGATTGAGAAGACCACAAGCGACTACGACCGCGAGAAACTTCAGGAGCGTCTTGCCAAGTTGGCAGGCGGCGTGGCAGTGCTCTACGTCGGCGCGCCATCAGAGGTTGAGATGAAGGAGAAGAAAGACCGCGTAGACGACGCGTTGAGCGCAACACGCGCGGCTGTGGCTGAAGGCATCGTTCCTGGCGGTGGCGTGGCATATATGCGCTGCGTTGCGGCTCTTGAAAACTTCCACGGCGACAACGACGATGAGAACACCGGTATCCAGATTGTGAAACGTGCCATCGAGGAGCCGTTGCGCCAGATTGTTGCCAACGCAGGTTTGGAAGGCGCCATCATCGTTCAAAACGTCAAGGACGGCAAGGGCGACTATGGCTACAACGCACGCAGCGGCAAATATGAGAACTTCTTCGAGAGCGGAGTCATCGACCCGGCTAAGGTGACGCGTGTGGCTCTTGAGAACGCAGCGTCGATTGCAGGTATGTTCCTGACAACAGAATGCGTAATCGCCGAGAAGAAAGAAGAAAATCCGGCTCCGGCAATGCCTGCCGGCGGCATGGGTGGAATGGGCGGTATGATGTAAGCCTTTTCCCCTTATAAATAAGAAAGCATCCTGACCAAATCGGTCAGGATGCTTTTTTTTGTGCGCTTGACGCTTGTGTCAGTCGAAGATTTTGTCCCAGTCTTTCCACACGGGCTCGTAGCCGAGGGCACGGATTTCGCTGGTGACGGCTTTCGGCGAGCGCTCGTCGCTGACGTGGAACTGCTCGAGCGAGTCGGGCTCTGCGGCATAGCCTCCCGGGTCGGTCTTGCTTCCGGCACTCATCGATGTGACACCGAGCTTCATCATGTTTGCGCGGAACTGCGGGTTCTCGCGCGTAGAGTATGAGATGTCGACGTCGTGGTCGAAGATTCGGAATGCAAACGTGAGCTGCGCCAGCTCCTTGTCGGTCATCGTCACGTTTGGCTGGAATCCGCTTTCCGACGGGCGCATCCGCGGGAAGTTGACGGAGTAGCGCGTCTGCCAGTAGTGCTTCTGCAGGTAGCGCAGGTGGTGGGCCATCATTGTCACGTCGGTGCGCCAGTCCTCAAGGCCTATGAGCACACCCATTCCGATTTTATGCACACCCGCCTGTCCCATACGGTCGTAGCCGTTGAGCCTCCATTCGAAGATAGACTTCATGCCCTTTGGATGGTACACGTTGTAGCGCGCCTTGTGGTAGGTTTCCTGGAAGCATACCACACCGTTGAGTCCCGACTTTGTGAGCCGGTAGTAGTCGTCGGCCTTCAGCGGCTGCACCTCGATTGAGAGGTTGTTGAAGAACGGGCGGGCTATGTGGAGCGCGTTCTCCAGATAGTCGACTCCGGCAACCGCCGGCGCCTCCCCTGTCACGATGAGCAGGTTTTCAAACGGGCCGAGCTTTCGTATCGCCTTGCATTCCTCGAGAATCTGCGCGTCGTTGAGAGTGGTGCGCGTGAACGGGTTGTTGTGGTTGAAACCGCAGTATACGCAGAAGTTAGTGCAAGCGTTGCTCAGGTAGAGCGGGATGTACATGCTGATGGTTTTTCCGAATCGTTCCTGCGTGTATTTCTGCGACAGGCGCGCCATTTCCTCGAGATGCGGCACGGCAGCCGGCGAGATGAGCGCCATGAAGTCGTCGACGTCGAGGCGTTCCTTCGCGAGCGCCCTCACCACGTCGGCGTCTGTCTTAGAGGCAATTTTTTGGGTTGTCTCGTCCCAACTTATTTTCTCTAATACGTCTGAAAACATTTATCAATCTTTACAAATTTCGTCTGATATTTTTTGCGTTATGCGCATTGCGCAGAAGTTAGGTCCGCACATGGTGCAGAATTTGTCGTCCGTGCCGCGGCTCTCCACGTAGTACTGCTTTGCGCGGGCGGGGTCGAGCGACAGGTTGAACTGGTCTTTCCATCTGAATTCGAAGCGCGCCTTGCTCATGGCGTTGTCGCGCACGTCGGCACCCGGCAGCCCTTTTGCCAAGTCGGCGGCGTGGGCAGCGATTTTGTAGGCAATCACTCCGTTGCGCACGTCTTCCCTGTCGGGGAGTGCGAGGTGTTCCTTCGGTGTGACGTAGCAAATCATCGCCGTTCCGAGCCATGCAATCTGAGCGGCACCGATTGCCGATGTTATGTGGTCGTAGGCAGGCGCGATGTCGGTTGTGAGCGGGCCGAGGGTGTAGAACGGCGCGCCGTGGCAAGCCTCCACCTGTTTGTCCATATTCTCCTTGATTTTCTGCATCGGCACGTGTCCCGGGCCTTCGATTATCACCTGCACGTTGTGTTTCCACGCCTTTTCTGTCAGTTCGCCGAGCACGTCAAGCTCGAGAAACTGCGCGCGGTCGTTGGCGTCGTGGATAGAGCCTGGGCGCATACCGTCGCCGAGCGACAGCGCCACGTCGTATTTCGCCACGAGGTCGCAGATTTCGTCGAAGTGGGTGTAGAGGAAGCTCTCCTCGTTGTGGATTACGCACCATTCCGTCATGATGCTTCCACCGCGCGACACGCATCCCGTCAGACGGCTGCCTACGAGTTTGGCATGCTCGCGCAGCACACCGGCATGGATTGTGAAGTAGTCCACTCCCTGCTCGCATTGCTCCACGAGCGTGTCGCGGTAGATTTCCCACGTCAGCTTCGCCACGTTTCCGTTCACCTTCTCAAGCGCCTGATAGATGGGCACCGTTCCCATCGGCACGGGGCAGTTGCGCACAATCCATTCACGCGTTTCGTGGATGTGTTTTCCTGTCGAGAGGTCCATCAGCGTGTCGCCGCCCCAATAGCAGCTCCATATCGCCTTGTCGACCTCCTCCTTGATGCCCGAAGAGAGCGCGGAGTTGCCGATGTTTGTGTTCAGCTTCACGCTGAACGCCTTTCCGATGATCATCGGTTCGGCCTCCGGGTGGTTGATGTTGGCAGGGATAATAGCCCGTCCCGCCGCCACTTCCTGACGCACGAACTCCGGAGTGATGTAGGTTTCGATTCCCAGTTGCTTGTTGTTAAGGTTCTCGCGTATAGCCACATACTCCATCTCGGCAGTCACCACACCGGCTTTTGCGTAAGCCATCTGCGTGATTTGCTTGCCCGGCAACGCCATGCGCGGGTTGTGGCGCACGGGGAATCGGATATCGTCGAGCGAGGCATCGGCGAGCCGCTGGCGTCCGTATTCGGAAGAGATGCCGTCCTGCAGAGCCGTGTCGGCGCGCTGCTCAATCCATTTCTCTCTCAGCCGTGGGATGCCCTTGTTGATGTCCACCTCCACGTTGGGGTCGGTGTAGACACCGCTTGTGTCGTTTACCACGACAGGGGTGTTTTCGGTCATCACCTTCTCGCCGTCGACGATTTTCACCGTCGGAGTCAGCTTGATGCGGCGCATACCCACCTTAATCGGGTAAATCGAGCCGTCGACATAGATTTTTTCGGAATTCGGATAAGAATTTACGTTGATATCTGTAAGTTCCATATTAATAAGTTTTTTGTTGATTATTATTCATCAAGAAATGCAGTCAGAGGGCTGCTTGCCTCGGCGTGGTCCGACTGGTTTCCGAGTCCGGCAAGGTAGGCAGTGCGTCCAGCCTCCGTGGCGAGGCGGAATGCGCGCGCCATAGCCACGGGGTCGCCAGCCACCGCGATTGCCGTGTTGACGAGCACCGCGTCGGCACCCATCTCCATCGCCTCGGCAGCGTGCGACGGCGCTCCGAGTCCGGCGTCGACCACCACCGGCACGTTTGTCTGGTCGATTATTATTCGGAGCATCTCGCGCGTTGTCAGTCCCTTGTTGGTGCCGATAGGCGCTCCGAGAGGCATCACTGCCGCCGTGCCCACGTCTTCCAGCCGTTTGCAGAGCACGGGGTCGGCTTGGATGTAAGGCAGCACCACGAAGCCGAGTTTGGCGAGTTTTTCGGTGGCCTTCAGCGTTTCTACCGGGTCGGGGAGCAGATATTTAGGGTCGGGGTGGATTTCGAGCTTTATGAAGTTTGTGCCGAAGCAGTCGCGCGACAGCTGAGCCGCCAGCACCGCCTCGTCGGCGTTGCGCACGCCCGATGTGTTGGGCAGGAACTGCACGTGCTCGCGGTTTATGTGTTTGAGCATGTCGTCAGAAGCGGCGTCGCTCGTGTCGAGGCGTTTCATCGCCACGGTAATCATTTCAGAGCCCGACTCCAGGATAGCGTCGAGCATAGCATCGTTTGAGGAGAACTTACCAGTTCCGACAAACAGACGGGAAGAAAATTCTCTTCCACCGATAGTCAATTTGTCCATTTTTTTTATTCGTTATATTGTCGTTCTACAATTTTTTCAAGTATGCTGATCATGTCGGCGGTGTGCTTCGCCATGTTGTCGGCGTTTATCAGCTCGCCCGACACGGCAATGCCTCTCACACCGGTTGCCATCACGTCCTCGATGTCGGCGATCGTGATGCCGCCTATTGCCACCACCGGCAGGTTGATGCTCGCGTCCTTCATCCGCGCAATGATGTCGCGGTAGCCGTCAAGCCCGAGCACAGGGCTCAGATTCTGCTTCGTGGCGGTGAAGCGCAGGGGTCCGAGTCCGATGTAGTCGATGTCGAGATGGCGCAGCGCCTGCACGTCGTCAAACGTGTTTGCGGTTGCACCGATAATGAAGTCGCCTCCGAGGATTTCGCGCGCCTCGTCGGGGTGCATGTCGTTTTTTCCAAGATGCACGCCGTCGAGCTGCAGCTCCTTGGCGATGTCGACGTGGTCGTCGACCACGAGGATGCAGTCGTCGACGTCGGCGCAGATTTCCTTTGCGCGCTTCGCCGTGGCGACAATCTCATCGCGCGTGGCGTCCTTCATGCGCAGTTGCACCCACCGGCATCCGCCGTCTACGGCTTGCCTTATCTCCTCCTCTATTGTCATCCGGGAGGATGGATGTGTTATGAATTGCAGCATATTCTTATATTATTTTGTTACGTTGTTCTACAATAAGCTCCACGCGGCGGCAGAACTCCTCTGCGCCTACGCCGAACAGATACCCCAGGAAGGCGCATCCTCCGAAACCCACGTCGGCGAGCCACGGGATTTTGCCGGCGGTCACGCCTCCGAGCGCCATCACCCTCGCGTCGACGTGTCCGCGCAGCTGCTCCTCGCTGAAATGCGAGGCGTAGCCCTGCTTGCTGATGCTGTCGAACACGGGGCTAAGAAACACGTAGTCGAGCTCTCTGCTTTCAGCCACCTCCTCCAGCGAGTGGCAGCTGCGGCTCACGGCGCCCTTCCATCCTTCCGGCACCCTCGGCGACCTCTTGTTGAGATGCACCCCGCCGATGCCCTTTTCGGCAGCCACGTCGGGGAAATAGTGCATCGCCAGCCGGTCGGCGATGCCCGCCGGCAAGGCGTCGACATAGCCACGCATCTCCTCCTCTCCGCAGTGGGGCTTGCGCAGATGCACGGCGTCGAAACCGGCGTCTAACAGGTGTGTTATGCGCCAAGTCTCGTCGGGCAGCGTCAGCTCGGGCGTTATGGCAATGAGTTTGAACGCCATGGGTCTACCCTCCGTAGAAAGCCTTGATGACGAGCACCGTGTCGCCATCGTGGAGCGCAGTGGCGTCATATTCGGTCTTCGGCACCATCTGTCCGTTGACCGCCACGGCGATGTTGACCGCCGAGATGCTTTTTTTGCCGAGCATACAGCTCACGGTGGCACCGTCGTCGAGAAGCAGGCTCTCATCGTTGAATTTTACAGTAATCATATCGTTTTCAGTTTGTTAGGATTAAACAGATGGTTCACCGGACCATGTCCGCCGCCCACAGCGACATTGGCACCGGCGACGAGCGCGCTGTGCAGATAGTTTTTGGCGCAGCCCACGGCCTCGGCCAGCGGTAATCCCAGCGCGAGGAAAGAAGCGACAGCCGACGACAGGGTGCATCCCGTGCCGTGGGTGTTGACCGACACGACGCGCCGGCTGCTGTATTCGCGGAGCTCCCCGTCGGCAAACAGCACGTCGACAGCCACATCGCCGTCAAGATGTCCGCCTTTGACGAGAGCCGCGCGGCATCCCTTCTCCACGATGCACCGTGCCGCCTCGCGCGCCGGCGCGATGCCGTCGATGGCGATACCCGTCAGATGCTCCGCCTCCATGAGGTTTGGCGTCAGCAGCGACGCGAACGGGAACAGTTTCTCCTTGATGGCTTCGACGGCGTCCTCCTCGATGAGCCGGCTTCCGCTTGTGGAAATCATCACAGGGTCGAGCACCACGTTTTGCGGACGCCAGTGGCAGAACCTGTCGGCAACCGCCTCCACGATGCTCCGCGAGTAGAGCATCCCGATTTTCACCGCATCGGGGCGCAAGTCGGAGAACACGGCGTCAATCTGCCGCGCCACCATGTCGGGGTCGATGCCCTGCACGCCGTCGACGCCGAGCGTGTTTTGCGCCGTCACCGCCGTGACAGCCGAAGCCGCATAAACGCCGATAGCCGACATTGTCTTAATGTCAGCCTGTATGCCCGCTCCGCCCGAAGAGTCGGAGCCTGCGATTGTCAGAACTATTGGATATTTAGCCATACGCACTCTTTTTTTGCTTGACGAACAAAAGTGCCTATGAAAAAGGAGAATATTATGTCACACAATCCCTGCGCCGGCATTATCCGTATCAGGTTCGGAGGGTATAATCTCAGCCCTAAGGCACCCCTTTGTTCTTCCGATGCAAAGATAGTGCAAGGTGAGCGAAAAAGCAAAACAAACCAATGCTTTTTCGCTTTAGAGACTCTAGAGACCCTAGAGACTCTAAGGACCCTAAAGAAAAAAAGCGCACCTAACCGGTGCGCTTTTAGCTGGTGTATGAGGGAATTTGTTATTTGGTCACTCTTTCAAGCCATTTCACCATGCCGAGCATCACGCCCATAGAGACGGCACACACGACGAGGAACACACCCCAGCATTCCCAGATAGGCCATTTGTTGTACATCAACGGGCCAATCCAAAGGAACAGGTTTCCGAGGGCAGTAGCACCGAGCCACAGACCCTGGCAGAGACCCTGCAGATTTTTCGGCGCCACCTTCGACACAAACGAGAGTCCGAGCGGCGAGATGAAGAGTTCGGCAACGGTGAGGAAGAAGTAGACCACGATGAGCACCCATGGTCCAGCCTTCATGCCCGCTTTTGCCACAGCGTCCATTTCCTTGAATGTCTCAGCCGACGGGTATCCCTGTGTCCAAGAGAAGATTGCGAGGAAGAGGAATGCGAGTCCGGCGATTCCCATACCGAATGCGATTTTCTTCGGTGTCGAGATTTCGCGTCCGCGGCGTGTGAAGTATCCGAAGAAGAGCATGATGAGCGGCGTGAGCACGATCACGAAGAACGGGTTGATTGCCTGCCATATCTCCGGCGCTATCTTGTCGGTCTGCACGAAGTCGCGTGCGAAGTAGGCGAGCGACTGTCCGTTCTGGTGGAACGAGAACCAGAAGAAGATAACTATTCCAAGCACTGCGAAGAGAGCATACATGCGCTGCTTGATTTCCTTTGCCATCGCAGCCTTCTCCTCGGCAGAGTAGTTCACGGTTTCCTTCTTCTCTTTCTTGCCCGGAGTCGGGAACACTTGTCGGCAAGCGATGAAGATGACGAGCGAGATGAGCATTGCAGCCACCGACGCGATAAACGAGTAGTGGATACCGGTGTTGAACACGTCGAGATACTGCGTGCAGAAAGCCGACATGTCGGTGACGGTCTCGCCCATGTTGGCGTCTTTGGCGAGGGTTGCGAGGTTTGCCGTCTCGTTGGCCTTCATAGCCGCTCCGTCGATGAATTTATGGCAGAGCGCGGGGAGGTCGGCGTTGTAGAGCATGTGGTTTGCCTTGAGCCACCACTCGCGGAGCAGCGGTGCCACAAACGGAGCTACGAGTCCGCCGATGTTGATGAAGACGTAGAAGATTTGGAAGCCCGAGTCGCGGCGGCTTTTCGCCTCGCGCAGGGCGTCCTCGCCCTTGAGAGCCGCCTCAGCCTCGAAGTTGTCGTACATCTGACCGACGATAGCCTGCAGGTTGCCCTTGAACAAGCCGTTGCCGAAGGCAATGAGGAACAGCGCCACGCAGGTTACCGGCAGCAGCCATCCTATGTTGTCGGGAGTGGAGAGCACCGGCACGGAGAGAATCACGTAGCCGAGCGCCATCACGATGAGACCCGCCATGATTGTCATTTTGTATTTCTGCGACTTGTCGGCGATGATGCCTCCCACGAGGCTGAGCACGTAGATGCCACAGTAGAACACGGAGTAGATGATTGCGCTCACTTCGTCAGACAAGCCGAACTTTGAGCATAGGAACAGCACCAGCACGGCGTTCATGATGTAGTAGCCGAACCGTTCGCCCATGTTTGAGAGGGCGGCTGCGAGTAGTCCTTTTGGATGGTTTTTAAACATAAATGGAAGTTTTTTACGGTTTGTATATTTATTTGTTTTTGTTTTCTTTATATACATTAGCCACCGCCACCGCGAAAGCCGCCAGCGACAATGCCAGACACGCCCACACCGACCAGCTCAAGGTGGAGAGAATTGAGATTTTCTCCATTCCGGCGCCGAGGATGTCGCCCTGCGGATAGCTCGCAATCATGTAGACGAAGTAGCCGAAAAACATCAGCGGCAGCGCGGCAAACGAGATTGAGAGCACGTGCGCTCCGCGGCTTTTCGTGACGAGGGTCGCGGCTGTGCCCACCAAGCCGATAAACGGCATCAGGAAGGGCACCATCTCCAAGTATTTTCCGATTTTGAAGAATGTCGCCACATATTCCCATCCGTAGCCGAATCCGAACAGCGGGATGGAGAAGAGCGGCACGGCGGCATAAATCACCGCCACGGCGAGGGTCGCGCCTATGGCTGTCAGCACAAGCGGTTGTTTCAGTTGACTGTTCATTGCTGTTGTTGTTCTTTTGTTTTGTAGGCGAGCGCATACATCTTTATCTGCTTCACCATGGCGAGCAGTCCGTTGCTGCGCGTCGGCGACAGGTGCTCGTTCAGCCCGATGCTGTCGATGAAGTAGAGGTTTGCTTCGAGGATGTCGGCAGGTGTCTGGTCGGAGAGCACGCGCACGAGCATCGATATTATGCCCTTCACGATAATCGCGTCGCTGTCGGCGGCGAAGTGGATTTTGCCGTCACTGTACTCGGCGTTGAGCCACACGCGGCTCTGGCATCCTTCGATAATGTTGTCGGGCGTCTTGTGGCGCTCGTCGATAGGCGGAAGCGCGTTGCCCATCTCGATGATGTATGAATACTTGTCCATCCAGTCGCTGAAGCCACTGAACTCATCGATGATTTCGTCTTGAATTTCGTTTATCCGGTTATTCATAATCGCAAAAATACGCATTTTTTGAATAAACAATGCCGTTGCGCAAGGAAAAATGCACCTTTGCAATCAAAAAAATATGTGAGGTTGTCTCTTTTTTCCGAAAAGCGGCACTCCTCCACATGTAACTTTGCTGCCTAAAACAAAAAAAACACACATCCACCATGACTTACATCGAAATCATAAACCGATTCTGGAAGATTCATCAGTTCGACCATTTCTCGTCGGCTGAGATTGCCGTCTACTTCTATCTCCTCAACATGGCGAACCGCAACATGTGGGAAGACGAGATTGCCGTTGCCACCGCCGAGCTGTGCGCATCCATCGGCATGCGCCGCTCCACGATTATCCGCGCGCGTCAGAGCCTCAGGGAAAAAGGGCTGATCGAATGCCGCGAAGGTGTGCGCAACTCCCGCACGCCGGTCTACCGCATTGTCACATCCGCAACCACTAAGGCAACCACTAAGACAACCACTAAGCCTACTACTAAGTCAACCACTAAGCCTACCACTAAGGAGACCTTATATAAAGATAAAGACATAGACAAAGAAAATATTTCTCTCTCTACGGAGGAAAAACCGATTGATGAAATCGAAAAAATTCTTGTTGCCGACCACAATTGGCAGACAGACGTGGTGAAGCTGACAGAAAAACACCGCGGCCCGGCGCAGACGGCGGAGCTGCTGCCATTCATACATGAGTTTTTCGGATACCTGCGCTCCTGCGGCGTCAGAACCAAGACGGTTGACGACTGCCGCGCCCACTTCGTCAACAAGATGAACCGCGAATACATCAAGACTTTCAATAAACATAAGTGCAAAACCTTCAAACAAGACTTCTATGAGAATCAACGACCAATTGAAGCTCCAGCTGATGGGACGGATGCCTATGATGCCCCGTTTTAGGCTTCCCGTGAGCCAGGAGTATGCCGAGAGCTGCCTCGCAATGGCGGTGGCGGCGGAGGTGGAAAGCCGCGGACACAGCATCTCGCCCGACGGCGACTTCGAGCAGTGTGTGAGGCAGACGGCAGCATGGACGGTCAACGCCTCGCCGCGCCACAGCCTGCTGCTGGCGGGCAGATACGGCAACGGCAAGACCACGTTTCTGAGAGCCCTGCAGAGCCTCGTAAACGCCTTCGACCTCAGAGACCCAATGACGGGAAAGCGCATGAGGATGCCGCTCTACAACGCTGTGGCGCTCACCGAGATGCACCGCACGTCGGTCGCCGAATGGCACAACGTGGCGCGCGCACCGCTGCTCGCCATCGACGACTTGGGCACGGAGCCGCGCGAGGTGATGGAGTTCGGCAACATGACCGCCCCCATGCGCGACCTGCTCGAAATACGCTACGACCGCTCGCTGCCCACGCTCATCTCCACCAACATGACTCCAGCCGACATCACCAAGAGATACGGCGACCGCATCGGCGACCGCATGCGCGAGGTGATGGAGGTGGTGAGGTTCCGCAACGGCTCCTACCGCCGATAGCCCCCTCCCCGCGCGCCGCCGCGCCTGTGAAAAATGGTTTTTGTCGGATTTTTTCTTCAGATTATAACCAAATAATTGTAACTTTGCATAAGTTAGGATTGATATAACTGAAAGAAACATGAAGATAAGAAATATTTTCACGGCGGCGGCGCTTGCCGTTGTCATCGCGGCAGGCTCCGCCAGGGCTGCAGAGCCGGCGGCTCCTGCCACACTGTTTGAATACCCGTCGGTGCCCGACAAGCTCACCAAGCCGGCTATGCGCGCCAACTTCATGGTGGAGCACCTCTGGGACAAGTGCGACCTTGAGAAGACCGCCGTCACCGACCTCGCCGCGTTCCACAACACGTTTACCGACTATCTGTCGTTTTTCGCGCTCGCCGACAAGGCTGTGGTCGAGAAATCGATAAAGAAATACGTGGAGCGCGTGGCGAAGAACCCCACCAACCTCAACCTCACAGTAGGCATGCTCCACTCCGACGTGCTCAACCTCCGCAGCCAGTACTGCTCCGACGAGGTCTACACGATGTTTGCCGACAACATAGCCGCCGCCAAGAAGGTCGACAAGGCTCTGAAGGCAAAGCTGCAGGCACAGGCGGCGGTGCTCGCCAACTCGGCGGTGGGCGCCACCGTGGCCGACTTCCCGCTGCGCCAGTCGCCAGCCGGAGCGGCATCGCTCTACGGGCTCACTGCAGGCACCACAATCCTATTTTTCAACTCCGACGGATGCATCGACTGCTCAATCTACAAAGTGCGCCTGAGCGCAAGCATAGCCGCCTCGTCGCTCATCAAGGAGGGGCATCTGCGCATTGTCTCCGTCTATGGCGGCGACCCCGCGGCAGTAGAGAGCAAGCTTGCCACCGAGCCAGCCGACTGGGAAGTGGCATGCATCGACACCGCAGCCTACGACCAGCGTCTGCGTCCGGCGGTCTACGTGCTCGACAGCGACAAGAAGATAACCACCAAATTTGTCGACATCGACAGCCTGCTGCGCGCCATCGAGAGCGTGGCGCAGGCAAACGACAAATAAAAAAACAACTGAGATATGAGAAGACATCGCAAACTCCTACGGCGCATATTCGTCGCCGAGGCATACCGCACCTACGGCAACCTGTCGCGCTTCTTCATCCGCGTGTTTGCCGGCGTGATGTTCATGCAGTTCGGCATCCGCCAGATTGCAAACTACGACTTCTTTGTGAAATATTTCCCCGACCTCCTCGGCATGGGCTCCGCCGCCACGCTCGACACGATGATAGCCATCGAGGTGGTCTGCTCGGCATTCCTGATCTTCGGATTCCTCACCCGCCTCTCCGTGGTGCTGCCCACGCTCTCCATGGCGGTGGCTGAATGGTATATCCTCGACAACGGACTGATGGCGGGCATCGCCAATATGCCTATGGGCGAAGTGGCGCTGATGTCGAGCCTGCAGCTGGGCTACGTGCCGCTGCTCTTTGTCGGCATGTTTGTGTTTATAATGCTGGCAGGTCCGGGAAAGGTGTCGGTCGACTATCTGCTGTCGCTCTACTTCACCAACAAGGACAGCCTTAACGAACTTAAAAACTTTTAGGAGGAAAAGAATAAATATACAATGAGAACAGCCGTATTGATTTCGGGAGGCGTCGACAGCGCCGTCGTGGTGCACAAACTCAAGGAGGAGGGCCACGACCTGACGCTATTCTACATCCGCATCGGAATGGACAACGGCGAGGGCGACTGCTCCGCCGAGGAAGACATCGAGATGTGTACCGCCATAGCCCACCGCTACGGGCTGCCGCTCGAGGTGGTGTCGCTACACCAGGAATACTGGGACAACGTGATGGAATATGCGCTGCGCACCGTCAGAAGCGGGCTGACGCCAAACCCCGATATGATGTGCAACAAGATGATAAAGTTCGGCTACTTCGAGCAGCGTTGGGGCAAGGACTTCGACATAACAGCCACCGGACACTACGCCACGACCACCGTTGTCGACGGGCGCAAATATCTCGCCACGGCGGTCGACCCGGTGAAGGACCAGACCGACTTCCTCGCGCAGATTTCCTACGAGCAGCTGTTGCACCTGACGTTCCCCATTGGCTCGATGCCGAAGGAGGAGGTGAGGCGCATAGCGCAGCAGGCGAAACTGCCCAACGCCTACCGCAAGGACAGCCAGGGAATATGCTTCCTGGGCAAAATCAACTACAACGACTTCATCCGCCGCCATCTGGGCGAGAAGAAGGGCAACATCATCGAGCTGGAGACAGGCAAGAAAATCGGCGAGCACCGCGGATTCTGGTTCCACACCATCGGTCAGCGCAAGGGCTTGGGGCTGAGCGGAGGCCCGTGGTATGTGGTGAAGAAGAACGTGGCTGACAACACTATCTACGTCAGCCGCGGATACGACACCGACAAGCAGTATGGCAAGACGCTCCACCTCGACGAGATGCACTTCATCAGCGGAAACCCGTGGGAGGGACAGACCGAGCCGGTCGACATCTTGTTCAAGAACCGCCACACGCCGGTGTTTATGAAGGCACGCTTCGTGCCGCTCGGCGGAAGGGAATACGTCATCGAATCGGAAGAGAAGGTGCAGGGCATCGCCCCCGGACAGTTTGCCGTGGTCTACGACGCCACCGGCCACCTCTGCTACGGCAGCGGCATCATCACCGGACAGAAAGTGGTAATCTAACAACAAAAACAGCTGCGACATGACCGACAGAGTGAAAATCAGCGTGATGGGCATCACCCACAGCCAGATACAGAAAGGCGCCTACGCCGTGCTCCTCACCGAGGACGGCGGACCTCACCGCATCCCCGTGGTGGTGGGCATCGCCGAAGCACAGTCGATAGTAGCATGGATGGAGCGCGTCAACCTGCCGCGCCCGCTCACCCACGACTTGTTCCGCTCGGTGACACGCGCCTTCGGCATCAGAGTGAAAGAGGTGTTTGTCAGCAAGTTTGAGAAAGGAATATTCTACTCCGAAATCACGTTTGCCGACGGCGACCGCGAAGTGGTGGTCGACGCGCGCACATCCGACGCGCTCGCCATCGCCCTGCGCTCCCACGCCCCCATCTACACCACCCGCGAGGTGATCGACGAGACGGGATTCATCGCCGAGGGGTTTGACGACGCGCCGGCTGCCGACCGCGACACCACCGTCGACGACGCAAGCCTGCTGCCGCTCAACCGCCTTGCCGAGGAGGAGCTGCAACGCATGCTCGCAAAGTGCATCAGCACGGAGGAGTATGAGCGCGCGGCGGAGATAAAGGCTGCCATCGACGAGAAACGCAGGCAGCAGAAACAAGAAAAAATCTAACAAAAAAATACAGAAAAACTTATGAGAAATCTACGTACAAGGTTTGCGATAATGAACTTCATGCAGTTCGCTGTGTGGGGTTCTTACCTTACCTCAATGGGAACCTACCTGTTCAGCATCGGAATGGGTGAACACATCGGAATGTTTTACGCAATGCAGGGCATCGTGTCGCTCTTCATGCCGGCGCTGATGGGAATCCTCGCCGACCGCTACGTCCCGGCACAGAAGCTGCTGAGCGCGTGCCACATCATCGCCGCCGCATTCATGATCGCCGCAGGCTACTACGGCATGACCACCGGCAGCGAGGCGCAGTTTGCAACGCTGTTCACGCTCTACTCCTGCAGCGTGGCGTTCTACATGCCTACCCTCTCGCTCTCCAACTCCGTTGCCTACAGCGGACTCGAGGGTGCCGGACTCGACCCTGTGAAGGTGTTTCCGCCGATACGCACACTCGGCACCATCGGTTTCATCTGCATGATGTGGGTTGTCGACCTGATGGGATTCCAGCAGAACTACAACCAGTTCTTCGTCTGCGGCGTCGTAGGGCTGCTCTTCGGTGCCTACGCGCTGACGCTCCCACCATGCCCAGTCAACAACGAAAGCGGCAGCTCGGTGGCACAGTCGCTCGGACTCGACGCCTTCAAGCTGTTCAAACAGAAACGCATGGCGATATTCTTCATCTTCTCGATGCTCCTCGGCGTGTCGCTGCAGATTACCAACGGATTCGCCAACACCTATATCACAAGTTTCGGCTCGATAGCCGAATATCAGGGCACGTTCGGCGTTGAGCACGCCAACATGCTGATTTCGCTGTCGCAAGTTTCGGAAACGCTCTGCATCCTGCTCATCCCGTTTGTGATGAGCCGTTTCGGCATCAAGCGCGTGATGATCATCGCGATGCTGGCATGGGTGTTCCGCTTCGGGCTCTTTGGCTTCGGCAACCCGGGCAGCGGCGTATGGATGTTTGTCCTCTCGATGATTGTCTACGGCGTGGCGTTCGACTTCTTCAACGTCTCCGGCTCGCTCTTCGTCAACCAGGAAGTAAGCGGCAAGCTGCGCTCGAGCGCGCAGGGACTCTTCGTGCTGATAACAAACGGCGTGGGTGCCACGGTGGGCACTCTCGGCGCGCAGGCGGTGATCAACAACTTCGTCGACATGACGTCGATGGCGCCGCAGGTGGAAGGATGGCAGACGTCATGGCTCATCTTCGCCGGCTACGCTCTCGCGGTGGCTCTGCTGTTCATGGTGGTGTTCGACTCCGGAAAGAAACGCCAGCCTACAGAAAAACTGACAAGATAAAGAAAAAACAAAGTAAAAAATCAATATGCATCGATTTTATGCTCCCGACATTACCACGACAATGCTGCTCCCCGACGAGGAGGCGCAGCATTGCGTGCGCGTGTTGCGGCTGAAAGAGGGCGAAGAGGTGGAGGTGGTCGACGGAAAAGGGCATCTCCATCTGTGCCGCATCCTGAACGCCAACGCCAAAAACTGCGCCGTGGAGATTGTCGGAACAACCGACGTGAAGCCCCACTGGGGATGCCGCATCACGGTGGCTATCGCTCCGACAAAAAACATGGACCGCATGGAATGGATGGCGGAGAAGGTGACGGAGATGGGCGTTGACCGCATCGTGCCGCTCCTGTGCCGATACTCGGAGAGGAAGGTGCTGAAGACGGAACGCCTGCGCAAAATCCTCGTGGCAGCGATGAAGCAGTCGCTGAAGGCTACGCTGCCGCAGCTCGACGACCTCACGCCGTTTGACGATTTCATGAAGGCTCTCCCCGACGGACAGCGGTTCATTGCCTACTGCGACCCCGCAATCCCGAGGCGCGACTTCGTGAAGGAATGCCTTCCGGAGAGCGACGTGACGATTCTGGTGGGGCCCGAAGGCGACTTCAGCCAGCCCGAGATACGCGCGGCTCTCGATGCAGGATTCATCCCCGTGAGCCTCGGCGACAGCCGTCTGCGCACAGAAACGGCGGGCGTGTTTGCCTGCGCCGCAATCCACACGATAAACCAATTGAAAAAATGATAGAACAACTCAAAAACTCTGCCTCAGGCAACTTCTTCCTGCTCGCAGGCCCTTGCGTGATAGAGGGCGAACAGATGGCTATGGACATCGCCGGACGAATAGTGGAAACCACCCGTCGGCTGGGAATTCCTTACGTGTTCAAAGGAAGCTACCGAAAGGCGAACCGCTCGCGGATAGACTCGTTTACGGGCATCGGCGACATAAAGGCGCTCGAAGTGCTGAAAAAGGTGGGACAAACCTACAACATCCCCGTGGTGACCGACATCCACGCCGCCGAAGAAGCGGCGATGGCTGCAGAATATGTCGACGTGCTGCAGATTCCGGCGTTCCTATGCCGACAGACCGACCTGCTCGTGGCGGCGGCGCGAACCGGAAAGACGGTCAACATCAAGAAAGGACAGTTCCTGTCGCCGGAGGCCATGGAATTTGCCGTGCAGAAGGTGAAGGACACGGGCAACAACGACGTGGCGATAACCGAGCGCGGAACGACGTTCGGCTACCAGGACCTCATCGTGGACTACCGCGGAATCCCTACGATGCGCCGGTTCGCACCAGTGATTCTCGACGTGACACACTCGCTGCAGCAGCCAAACCAGACGTGCGGCGTGACGGGCGGACTGCCCCACCTCATCGAGACAATGGCGCGATGCGGAATCGCTGCCGGTGTCGACGGTCTGTTTATGGAGACGCATCAGAACCCGGCGGTGGCGAAGTCGGACGGGGCAAACATGCTGCCGCTCGACCGCATGGAGGGACTGCTCGAACGGCTGTCGGCGCTGCGCATGGCTGTAAACGAAATAAACCGCTGATGGGACGCATTCTCGCTATCGACTACGGACGGAAGCGCACGGGAATAGCCGTGACCGACACGCTGCAGATCGTGGCAAACGGTCTCACCACCGTGCCCACCCACCAGCTGCTAACGTTTCTGAAGCAATATGTGGCGAAAGAGCCCGTGGAACGGATTGTCGTGGGGCTGCCGAAGCAGATGAACAACGAGCCGTCGGAGAGCATGCGCTACATCAAGCCGTTTCTCGCCCAGCTGGCTAAGGAAATGCCGCAGATGCCGGTGGAAATGTACGACGAGCGGTTCACATCGGTGATTGCCCACCGCGCCATGCTCGACGGAGGAATGAAGAAGACGGCGCGCCGCGACAAGGCGATTGTCGACGAAATCTCTGCCACAATCATCCTCAACGATTTCCTCGAAAGCCGGCGATGACGCAAAAAAACAAAAAAACACGAAATAAGATATGATACTACCTATTTATTTATACGGTCAGCCCGTGCTCAGACAGGAGGCCGACGATGTGGATGAAAACTATCCCGACCTGAAAAAACTGGTCGAAAACATGTACGAAACGATGTACGAATCGGACGGCGTAGGACTCGCCGCACCGCAAATCGGTCTGCCGATACGGCTGATCGTAATCGACGCCGACGTGCTCAAAGACACGTTCCCTGAGCTTGAGGGCGTGAAAATGACTCTCGTCAACCCGGAACTCGACATCCTGACCGACTCTCCGACAGTGAGCCGCTCAGAGGGATGCCTCAGCCTCCCCGGACTCAGCGAAAACGTGGTGCGCCACGAGAAGGTGCGCCTCAACTGGCTCGACACCGACTTCGTGGAGCACGAACAGGTGTTTGAGGGATTCCTCGCGCGAATCATCCAGCACGAATACGACCACCTCGACGGAATCCTCTACGTTGACCGCATCTCGCCGATACGCAAACAGCTGATAAAGACAAAACTGAACAACATCGCCCGCGGACGAGTGCGCTGCGACTACAAAATCAAAGAAACAAGAAAACACTAAGAAACATCAACCAAAATCAGAAAAAATTATGGCTGACGACAAGAAAGTGATATTCTCAATGGTGGGAGTGAGCAAAATCTACCCTCCACAGAAACAAGTGCTCAAAGACATATACCTGTCGTTCTTCTACGGCGCGAAAATCGGAATCATCGGTCTGAACGGTGCCGGAAAGTCGACGCTGCTGAAGATTATCGCGGGTATCGACAAGCAGTATCAGGGAGAAGTGGTATTCTCCCCGGGATACAGCGTAGGATACCTGGAGCAGGACCCGAAACTCGACCCTTCGAAAACCGTCAAGGAAATCGTGCAGGAGGGCGTGCAGCCGGTGCTCGACCTGCTGAAGGAATTCGACCAGGTGAACGAGAGCTTCGCCGACCCCGACGTGCTTGAGGACCCCGACAAGATGGACAAGCTGATAAACCGGCAGGCGGAGCTGCAGGACAAGCTCGACGCAGCCGACGCTTGGAACATCGACAACAAGCTGGAACGCGCAATGGACGCGCTGCGCTGTCCGCCGGAAGACCAGAACGTGGCAACACTGTCGGGTGGCGAACGCCGACGCGTGGCGCTGTGCCGACTGCTGCTGCAAAACCCCGACATCCTGCTGCTCGACGAGCCTACCAACCACCTCGACGCTGAATCGATCGACTGGTTGGAGCAACACCTGCAACAATATCCGGGCACGGTGATATGCATCACCCACGACCGATACTTCCTCGACCACGTGGCGGGATGGATTCTCGAACTCGACCGAGGCGAGGGAATCCCCTGGAAGGGAAACTACAGCTCTTGGCTCGACCAGAAGACAAAACGGATGGCGCAGGAGGAGAAGCAGGCAAGCAAACGGCGCAAGACGCTCGAACGCGAGCTGGAATGGATTCGCATGGCGCCGAAAGCGCGTCAGGCAAAAGGAAAGGCGCGTCTGTCAAGCTACGACCGACTGCTCAACGAGGACCAGAAGGAACGCGAGGAGAAACTCGAAATCTTCATCCCCAACGGTCCGCGCCTCGGAAACAAGGTTATCGAGGCTCAACACGTGGCGAAGGCTTTCGGCGACAAGGTGCTGTTTGACGACCTCAACTTCATGCTGCCGCCTAACGGCATTGTCGGCGTGATCGGTCCGAACGGTGCTGGAAAAACTACGCTCTTCAAACTCATCATGGGAATGGAACACGCCGACAAGGGTACCTTTGAAGTGGGCGAGACGGTGAAGATTGCCTACGTTGACCAAAACCACAAGGACCTCGACCCCGAGAAGACGGTCTACCAGGTGGTGTCGGGCGGCACCGAACTCTTCCGCATGGGCGGACGCGACGTGAACGCACGCGCATACCTCTCGAAATTCAACTTCGCGGGTGCCGACCAGGAGAAGAAAATCGGTATGCTCTCAGGCGGTGAGCGCAACCGCCTGCACCTCGCTATGGCTCTGAAGGAGGAAGGCAACGTGCTGCTCCTCGACGAGCCAACCAACGACATCGACGTGAACACGCTGCGCGCGCTGGAGGAAGGCTTGGAGAACTTTGCCGGATGCGCAGTCGTCGTGAGCCACGACCGATGGTTCCTCGACCGAATCTGCACCCACATCCTCGCCTTCGAGGGCGACAGCCAGGTGTTCTTCTACGAGGGCACCTACACGGAGTATGAGGAGGACAAGCGCCGACGCATGGGCGACGTGGAGCCGCACCGCATACGCTACCGCAAGCTGATGGAATAATCCCACACAAACGCGCGCACCGACGCGCTGAAAAAAGAAATGTCGCAGACCCACCCCACCGGTGCGCCTGCGACATTTCTGCATATTTATGCCTTTAACTCAAGCCTTCGATAAGACCGTCCTTGATTCTGATGTTGAGAGCCATAGGCTTCTTCGGCAGTCCGGGCATGCGGAGAATGTCGCCTACCACGACAACAATCATCTCCGCGCCGCTGTTGACAATCACATCGTTGACCTGAAGCTCGAAGCCATCGGCAGCTCCCATGCGCTTGGGGTCGGTGGAGAATGAATACTGGGTCTTGGCTATGCACACCGGGAAATGACCCATGCCGTTGCGCTCAAGGGTCTGCATCATGCGGCGCGCCGACGTGCTGAACACAACCGACGTGGCGCCGTAAATCTCGGTGGCTACCTTCACTACCTTCTCCTCGATGCTGTCGCTGTCGGCATACGCAAAGCGGAGTGGCGCCGACGGCTCCCGCTCGATGGTGTCGACCACAAGACGCGCCAACTCCTCCGCGCCGGCACCGCCCTCGGAAAACGCCCGGTTGACGGCAAACCCTACGCCGAGACGGCGGCAGTGCGTCTCGATGGCGGCAACCTCGGCATCGGTGTCGCTCGGAAAGCGGTTGATGGCAACAATCACAGTCTGCCCGAACTTGCGGATGTTGCGCAGATGCTTGTCGAGATTCTCAAACCCCGCCTCGACGGCCGCCACATTCTCTTCCTTGACAACGGCATAGTCGACGCCGCCCTGCACCTTCAGTCCCTGCACCGTGGCTACAAGAATCGTGAGGCTCGGCTGCAGTCCCGACTTGCGGCACTTGATGTCGTAAAACTTCTCCGCTCCGAGGTCGGCGCTGAACCCTGCCTCGGTGACCACATAGTCGCTGCACGACATCGCTGCCTTCGTCGCCACGATGGAGTTGCAGCCGTGGGCTATGTTGGCAAACGGCCCGCCGTGGATAAACGCCGGCGTATGCTCGATGGTCTGCACAAGATTAGGCTTCATCGCTGCCTTCAGAAGCACCGTGATGGCGCCCTCAACGCCCATATCCTTGACCGTGAACGGCTTGTCGTCGTAGGTGAAACCCAGCAGTATGTTGCCGATGCGGCGCTCAAGGTCGGCGAGGTCGGACGCCAGGCAGACAATAGCCATCAGCTCTGACGCGGCAGTGATGTCGAATCCCGTCTGACGGGTGACGCCGTTGGTGCGCGGTCCCAGACCAATCACCACATCGCGAAGCGCACGGTCGTTGACGTCGAGCACGCGCCGCCAAACCACCGTCTTCAACCCAAACCCCTCCGCCTCATGCTGATACAGATAATTGTCGAGCAATGCGGAAATCATATTGTGGGCAGACGTGATGGCATGGAAATCGCCCGTGAAATGGAGGTTTATCTTCTCCATCGGAACCACCTGCGCATATCCCCCGCCGGCAGCGCCGCCCTTGACGCCAAAACACGGACCCAGCGACGGCTCGCGCAGTGCCACCGACACACGCTTGCCGATGCGGTTCAACCCAAGCGCAAGCCCCACCGACACCGTCGTCTTGCCGATGCCGGCCTTCGTGGCGGTGATCGCCGTGACAAGAATCAGCCTGCTCTTCTTCACCTTCGCCTCGTCGACAATCGACAAGGGCAGTTTAGCTATATACTTACCGTAATGGTCGAGGCACTCGGCGTCGATGCCGGCACGCTCGGCTACCTTCTCGATGCGGTCCATCGCCACGCTGCGCGCTATTTCTATGTCTGATTTCATCGCTTTTCTCAAATTTATGTGCAAAGGTAGCCATTTCCACCAAACTCCACAAGTCACCGCCCCTCCACGACCGCGAAAGCGGTCACCCAGACATAGCGTAACGCCAACAGATGCACCAAACGTAGACAAAATTTCAGTTATTTGCTATAAAATACGCCCATAAAAAGACATATCGAGTTAGGAAACCAATATTTTTTAGTATCTTTGCAGTTACTAAATCATATGTCAAAGTAAGGAAATATAATAATTTATTAATCAATACAGTGCAATTATGAAAAGATTTTATCTCGCCCTGGCGATGTTGGCGGCACTCCCAGCCGCCGCCTCGGCTCAAACCATCCTCAACGAGGGGTTTGAAACGACAAGCACCGACCAGTACAGTCCCAACTTTCCAGACGGTTGGTCGACCGTTGACTCCTACACGGGAAACAACGACAGGTATCGGTGGAACGTATACTATTATGAAAAAGGTACGATGACCGGAACCCACTGCGCGTCGGTCGACAGCCCGATGTTTACAGGCGGTGAGGACGGCGGCGAGGGTCCGCGTGAGGAAATCCTCCTCACTCCGGAGCTCAACCTCGACAACACTTATCAGCTGTCGTTCGACTGGATGGCGGCGTCGAAGGCTGCCATCGACGAGGGCAAGTACGACTTCCAGGTGCGCATCGTGACCGATGGCAACGTGGAGGGCGCCGAGACTATTTGGTCGTTCAACAACGCAACACAGCTGAAGGAGAACGGCAACGTCCCATATCCGTGGACGGGATGGGCAACCTACAAAACGATGATCGACCTGAGCAAATGGCAGGGAAAGAGCATCAAGGTGGCGTTTGTCTACAAGATGCTCAAGGCCACTGCCAACGTGCTCGACATCGACAACGTGATGGTGAAACAGTTCACGCCTGCCACCGGCCCTAAGGGTGTGCTGTCGAAAAAGCAGTACAACTTCGGAGAGGTGTATATGAACTCAAAAATGTTCTCCGATAAAATCACTCTCAAAAACGAAGGCAAGAACGGATTGAAAATCACAAGCATCGACTATCCGCAAGGCATCGGCTCGACAATCGACCCTGCCGTAGTCGACCTCGACGCAAACGAGTCGCTCGACTTCCAGTTGAGCTACTCAGCCGCACTCACCACTCCGCAAAGCGGCTACGTGACGCTGCACACCACCGGCGGCGACCTGCAGATAAAGGTGCTCGCAACAAAGGTGGCGCTGCCCGACGGATACACTTTCGAGGGCTTCGAGAACGGATGTCCGCCTGCCGGATGGACCGGAAACGGATGGAAGGCGTCGAATTATTCCATCGAGGGCGACTACACCGCCTACGCTTCGGTGACGCTCGACGGCGCAAGCTATCTGACCACTCCGCGTCTCGACATGTCGACAGGCGCACACTCAGTGATATTCTCTGCCTTCAACGAGTTTGACTCCGACGAGGAAAATGCCGTGCCCGACAACGACGTGACGCTCGAATTCTCGAAAGACGGCGGCGCTACGTGGTCGACCGTATGGGAATCGACAAACTACAACGCTCTGGAGAAGGTGAGCGTAAACCTCGGCTCGCCGGCATCTGACAACTGCCTGCTGCGCTGGGCATACAGCGCCGTGGACATCAGCGACTCCGACAACATTCCTGAGACATCGGTGGCTTTCATCGACGCTATCATCCTTCCGCCGCTCTACGGCACCGGCGGCAAGCCTGCCGAGGCAACTCTCGTCTCGCCTGCCGACAAGTCGGAGAACCTTTACAACAAAAACATAACGCTGACATGGCGTCCGGCGCTCTTCGCCGACGGATACAAGCTATATGTGGGCTCTGACGCCGCTGCCACAAACCTTGTCAACGGACAAGACCTCGGCAACGCAACTTCTTATGTAATCGCCTCTGCCGACTATGCCACTACCTACAACTGGAAGGTGGTGCCCTACAACGCGCAGGGCGACGCCGACAATGCAACTGTGCGGACTTTCACTACCATCGCCGACCAGACGATAAGCACATTCCCGTGGACTGAAAACTTTGAAAGCGGAAACGAGCCGCCGACAGGTTGGAACGTGGAATACGACAGCTACACGAAATGGTCTACTACCAACAAGGTGAACCCATTCGAAGGAAAATACAGCGCATCGGTGGGCTGCAACGCAAACGACAAATCATCGCAGCTCGTAACCCCCGACTTCAAAATCCCTGCCGGCTCAAATCTGCAGATGAGCTTCTACTGGGGCAACGCTATGCCTGTAAGCCTGCTGAAAGACGAGACAGGTCTGCGACAGAACCCATCGACTGCCGACAACGGTGTCGACGCTTGCTTCTTTGAGGTGCTCGACGGCGGCGAATGGCATCAACTTGCCGTGCTCTCCGACAACTCCGACGACCGATACTGGTATCTCGAAACCGTAAACCTCGCTGCCTACGCTGGCAAGACGGTGACTTTCCGCTGGCGCTACGTAGGTCACGACTACGACAACGCGAAGGGCGTGGGTCTCGACCTTATCACGGTGACCACTTCTGCCGACACCAAGGCGTCGTTCAACGCTACGGATTGGAACGCAGGCACGGTCAACTACTACAAGACTGTAAACTCAACTCCGAAATTCTCGGTAATCAACGAGGGCAGCACTGCGCTGACTATAAAATCGGCGAAATTCTCAACCGAGAACTTCACAACCGACCTCGCTGCCGGAACAACGATCGAGCCGAAGAAGGGCGCCGCTTTCTCTATCACGTTCAACGCGCTCAACGCCGAGGCTCAGGTCAACGACAACCTCGTTGTGGAATTCGATGGCGGATACTCAATCTCTATGCCGGTGACCGGCTTGGCTATGGCTGCCGACTCCCACTACTACGACTTTGAGAACGACACTCCGGGCGCTCTCGCTCCTGAGGGATTCACCACAATCGACGTTGACCGCCTGCTCACAAAGCCGATGACGGGTCTGGACTATCCGCAACGCGGAGCGGCTACGGCATTCACCGTGCAGCAGAACTCTGACTGGAACAGCGTGCTCGACCCCGTAAGCGGAAACCAGACACTCGTGGCTATCGCCTCACAGGACGAAGGCACAACTGTCGACGACTGGTTGATCAGCCAGCAGCTCACCGCCACCGACAAATCGAAATTCCACTTCTACGCCCGCAACTGGGAGTCAACAACCGCAATCTACCCTTGCGCGCAGAGCTGCGTGGAGGTGCTCGTGTCGACAACCGACAACACCAACACGGCAAGCTTCACTTCGGTAATGCCGACAACCACAATGCCTTACTACAACAAGGAAACGTGGGAGCACTACTCCGTGGACCTCAGCAAATATGCCGGACAGAAGATATATGTAGCCGTGCGCCACACCGTGAAAGACGGACTGGCGGCTTTCTTCGACGACTTCTACTTTGAGCACTTCACAAACTTCGGCGGTGTCGACAACGTGAATGCAGACAACAAAGTGACTGTCTACCCTAACCCGGTAGCCTCGACACTCTTTGTCAACGGCGCTGACGCCGACACGCAGATAAGCATCTACAACGCTGCCGGAAGCCTCGTGGCAAACGTCGTCGGCTCTCAAGCCAACGTCGAAGGCCTCGCCCCTGGCGTATACGTAGTGCGCGTGGCAACAGCCAACGGCATCGCCACAACACGCATCATAAAGAAATAACACCTTTCTTTATCCACAACCAAAAAGCCTCCTTGACGGGAGGCTTTTTTTGTGCGCCGACACCCAGCCGGAAAGACAGACATAGGGATGCGCCAACCGAGGGCACACAAACAAAAGCGGGCAGCACCATCGGCACTGCCCGCTCCTCATCTGTACGATATTTTTTCTACATCTCCTTCGCGATAGCATCGGCGATGGCCTGCATCTCCTCCGCCGGAAGCGTAAGTTTCTGCTTGTCGAAATACATATCCTTCTCCTCAACGATAGGAATCAGATGGATATGCGCGTGAGGCACTTCAAGACCAATCACCGCAACGCCCACACGCTTGCACGGCAACGCCTTGTCGATGGCCTTCGCCACACGGCGCGCAAACATCGTCAGTGACTGATAGTCGTCGTCCGAAAGGTTGAAGATATAGTCGTTCTCCGTCTTGGGCACCACAAGCACATGCCCCTTGTTCACCGGGTTGATGTCGAGAAAAGCAAAGTTTTTCTCATCCTCCGCCACCTTGTAGCACGGAATCTCGCCCGCAATGATTTTACTGAAAATAGTTGCCATTACAATATCTCGATTTTAACGATTTCAAAAGTCATAACACCCTGCGGCACCTTGATTTCCACGATGTCGCCCACGCGCTTTCCGAGCAAGCCCTTGGCTATCGGTGTGCTCGAAGCGATTTTCTTCTCCTTGAGGTTAGCCTCCGAGTCGGCAACGATGGTATACGCCATGGTAGCCCCGTTCTTGGTGTTTTTGATGGTCACGGTGTTCATGATCTGCACCTCGTCGGTGTTGAGTTTAGCCTCATCGATGATGCGTGCGCTCGCGAGCATATCTTTTAGTTGCGAGATTTTCATTTCAAGCATACCTTGCGCTTCCTTCGCGGCATCATACTCGGAATTCTCCGAAAGGTCGCCCTTATCGCGAGCCTCGGCGATGGCAGCAGAAATGCGGGGACGCTCAACGCTTTCAAGGTAAGCGATTTCCTTCATCTTTTTGTCATAACCATCCTTGGTCATGTAGGTAATTGCCATATCGAAATTTATTTTTAAAATTAGTAAAATAAAAAGAGAATCTCTACCAGCGCATGATCGAGACCCCTCTTCTGTCGTTATTATGTTTCTGAGACAAAGGTAAGTCTAACTTTTATGAAAAGCAAATAAAAACACCAAATTTATCGCCGATATCCTTTTTCATCACATTTATGGGCGAATTTCACCGATAATTCATACCTTTGTATGTTATTACGTAATAAAGAATGAACAAGTCTGACAGTGTGGTGATTATTCCCACATACAACGAAAAAGAAAATATCGAGAACATCATCAACGCCGTGTTCGCGCTTCCGGTGATGTTCGATGTGCTGATTATCGACGACAACTCTCCCGACGGGACTGCCGCCATTGTCGAACGAATGCAGAAGCAATGGGACGGCCGACTGCACCTGCTGAAACGCAGCGGAAAGCTGGGGCTCGGCACGGCTTACATCATGGGCTTCAAATGGTGTCTAAACGCTGGCTATGAGTTTATTATCGAAATGGATGCCGACTTCTCGCATCCGCCGAAGAAACTGCTCGAGCTGCGGCAGGCGTGTCTCGACGGCGCCGATGTGGCTATCGGCTCGCGCTACGTCTCGGGTGTCAACGTGGTAAACTGGCCTATGGGACGCGTCATTATGTCGTACTACGCTTCGGCATACGTCAGAATCGTGACGGGTATGAACGTGCGCGACACGACGGCTGGCTTTGTGTGCTACCGCCGCAACGTGCTCGAGGCTATCGACCTCGACAAAATCCGCTTCAAGGGCTACGCGTTCCAGATTGAGATGAAGTTCACGGCGTTCAAGATGGGATGCCGCATCAAGGAAGTGCCGATCATCTTCGTAAACCGTGTGCTCGGAACGAGCAAGATGAACAGCAGCATCTTCGGAGAAGCGGTGTTCGGCGTGTTGCAGCTGCGCATCCGAAGCTGGTTTAAGAAATACCCTCAACTCGCCAAGCATCAATAGCTTATGAAGACAATAATCTACAATGCCGACATCGCCAACGAAGGACGTCTGACGCGCGGATACATCGTTATCGACGACGAAATAATCGCTGAAGTGGGCGAAGGCGAGCCGGCAGCGGCGGTGATGGCTGAATGCGACGTGCGCAACGACGTCGACGGAGCGCTGGTGATGCCGGGCGTAATCGACGACCAGGTGCACTTCCGCGACCCCGGACTCACACATAAAGCCGACATCGCAACCGAGTCGGCGGCGGCGGTGGCTGGCGGCGTGACTTCCTACATGGATATGCCCAACACCGTGCCGCCGACAGTCACCATCGACGCTCTCGAGGCTAAAAACCGAAGAGCGCAGGAGGTGTCGGTGGCAAACTACGGATTCTTTATCGGCGCGACCAACGACAATCTGAAAACGCTGATGGCGGTGGACTACAGCTACACGCCGGGAGTGAAACTCTTTCTCGGCGCGTCGACGGGCAACATGCTGGTCAGCGACCGCGACGCTCTGCACGACATCTTTGCCGAAGTGCCCGCGCTGGTTGCCATCCATTCGGAGGACGAGCAGCTGATACGCCGAAACCGCGAGTTCTACCTTAAAAAATACGGCGACGACCTCCCCGTGAAGTTCCATCCGCTGATACGAAGCACGGAGGTGTGCTACAAGTCGACGGCACGCGCCGTGGAATGGGCGGAGAAGTACGGCACAAGGCTACACGTGCTACACGTGTCGACAGCTCGCGAGCTGGAACTGTTCGACAACCGTCCGCTGCTGGAAAAGAAAATCACCGCCGAGGTGTGTGTCCACCATCTGTGGTTTACCGACGACGACTATCCTCGGCTCGGAAACCTTATAAAATGGAACCCCGCCGTGAAGTCGTGGGACGACCGCAACGCGCTGCGCAACGGGCTGAGGCAGGGTTATCTCGACATCGTGGCTACCGACCACGCGCCGCATCTGCTGTCGGAAAAGCAGGGCAACTGCCTGAAAGCGGCGTCGGGCGGACCGCTCGTGCAGCACTCGCTGCTGGTGATGCTCGAACTGGTGCGCGAGAAGGTGTTCACGCTCGACCTTGTGGTGCAGAAAATGTGTCACGCGCCTGCCGACCTCTTCGGCGTGGTGCGACGCGGATACCTGCGCCCGGGCTACTACGCCGACATCGTGGTGGTCGACCGCGAGATGCCGTTCACCGTCAGAGCCGAAAACATCCTCACAAAATGCGGATGGTCGCCGTTTGAGGGCTACACGTTCCACAACACGGTGAGACAAACCTACGTCAACGGAAACCTTGCGTTCAACCAGGGTGTGGTCAACAACTCGGTGCGCGGACGGAGACTGAGGTTTGACAACAACACAAACAAACGATAAGAGAAAACTTTACGACAAAGCAATTTTATGGAAACTGATATTACAAAGGGATTGAATCAACAGCAAGTGGCGGAAAGCAGGAATCGCCACGGCGACAACGTGCTGACGCCACCGGAGAAAGCATCGGTATGGACGCAGTTTTTGGAGAAATTCAAAGACCCGCTAATCAAAATCCTGCTCGTGGCACTCGTTCTGTCGATAGGCATCGCCTGCTACGAGGCTTTCTGGCTCAACGCCGGAGGAAAGGCGTTTCTTGAGCCGCTCGGCATCTTCCTTGCCGTGACGCTCGCCACCGTAATCGGATTCGTCATCGAGCTGAACGCTAACAAGAAATTCGAGATGCTCAACCAGATGAACGACGACGCGGCAGTGACCGTGGTGCGCGACGGAAACATCACGCAGGTGGCGCGACGCGACATCGTGGTGGGCGACGTGGTGATTCTCGAAACGGGCGACGAGGTGCCTGCCGACGGCAACCTTGTCGACTCGGTGTCGCTGAGCATCAACGAGAGCACGCTGACCGGCGAGCCGGTAATCAAGAAGACACACATCGAGGCTGACTTCAAAAAAGACGCCACCTACCCGTCAAACCGCGCGCTCAGAGGCACCACCGTGACCGAGGGCCACGGCACGATGCTGGTTGACGCGGTGGGCGACGCAACGGAATACGGAAAGGTCTACGAGGCGGCGCAAATCGACAACGGCGTGAAAACTCCGCTCACACTGCAGTTCGAACGGCTCGGACGGCTGGTGTCATACGCAAGCTACACTATCGGCGCGCTGATTATCGTAGGCCGCCTTTGCATCTACAACTACGGCGCGGGATTCGAGTGGATGGGCTTCATCGAATACCTGCTCACCACGATTATGCTCGCCGTGACGCTGATTGTGGTCAGCGTGCCCGAGGGTCTGCCGATGAGCGTGACGCTGAGCCTCGCGCTGAGCATGAGACGGATGCTCGCAACAAACAATCTGGTGAGGAAAATGCACGCCTGCGAGACGATGGGCGCAACAACCGTGATATGCACCGACAAGACGGGTACGCTGACTCAGAACCAGATGAGAATCTACGAAACGCAGTTTGCCGCCCTGGGAAAATCGCAGCAACTTGCCGACAACGACGAATCAAGGCTAATCGCAGAGGCAATCGCCGTAAACTCCACGGCATTCCTCGACCGCGGCGCCGACCGGCCAACCGTGGTGGGAAACCCTACAGAAGGCGCGTTGCTGCTATGGCTCAACGACCAGCACACCGACTACAAGCCGCTGCGCGACAACGCTGCCGTGACGGAGCAGCTGCCGTTCTCCACGATGCGCAAATTCATGGCAACGGTGGTCGACAGCGGTGTCTGCCCGGGCAAGCGCATTGCCTACGTGAAAGGTGCGCCTGAAATCGTAATCGACAAATGCCGCAACTTCCCCGACGGAGTGACAAAGGAGCAGCTGCGAGAGGCGCTGCTCGGATACCAGCAGAAGGCGATGCGCACCCTCGGATTCGCATACCAGGAGGTGGGCGATGGCAAAGCGGTAGAGAGCGACTCGCTCAACGCCGACAACCTGACGTTTATGGGCATCGTGGCCATCTCCGACCCCGTGCGCGCCGACGTGCCGGCGGCCGTGAAGGAGAGCATCGACGCTGGAATCAAAATCAAAATCGTGACGGGCGACACTCCGGGAACGGCTAAGGAAATCGGACGGCAGATAGGACTGTGGAACGACAATACCGACAACGACAGCAACATAATCACCGGACCCGACTTCGCTGCCCTCGACGACAACGACGCTGCCGAGGCGGCACGCCGCATAAAGATTATGTCGCGCGCACGTCCTACCGACAAGTCAAGACTCGTCGGACTGCTGCAACAGCAAGGCGAAGTGGTGGCTGTCACCGGCGACGGAACAAACGACGCCCCTGCCCTCAACGCCGCACAGGTGGGACTGTCGATGGGCGATGGAACATCGGTGGCGAAGGAAGCAAGCGACATTACAATCATGGACAACTCGTTTGCAAGCATCACAAGAGCCGTGATGTGGGGACGGTCGCTCTACCAAAACATACAGCGGTTCATCCTCTTCCAACTCACCGTAAACCTCGTGGCTTGCACCATCGTGCTGATTGGTGCATTCACCGGACAGCAGTCGCCGCTCACCGTCACACAGATGCTGTGGGTAAACCTGATAATGGACGCTTTCGCAGCCCTCGCGCTCGCTTCGCTGCCGCCAAACGAAGCCGTGATGCGCAACAAGCCGCGACGGCTCAACGACTTCATCATCAACCGCACGATGAAATGGTTTATCATCGGAGTCAGCGCTGTGTTTGTCGTCGTGCTGTTCGGATTCATGCAGTATCTGAAGGCAAACCAAGTGGACTCGCTCGACGGCTTCAACCTGCCCGACTTCTTCGCAAGCTTCCTCAACTTCAGCAACGCTGAGATGAACGCATACGACGTGACTCTGTTCTTCACTTTCTTCGTAATGCTGCAGTTCTGGAACCTCTTCAACGCTAAAAGCTTCGAAAGCGACTACTCCGGATTCAGCCGTCTGCGCGACAGCAAAGTGTTCTTCCTGACTGCCGCGATAATCATCGTCGGACAGGTGCTGATTGTCACCTTCGGCGGAGAAATGCTCAACGTAGTGCCGCTCGGGTGGAAAGACTGGCTGAGACTGATCATCGCATCGTCGGCGGTAGTGTGGATAGGCGAGCTCGTGCACCTCGTGCTGCGGCTCAAACACAAAAAAGCATAACTCACTATGGGACTCGTTTACAACAACAAAAACAAACTCGACATCGAAATCCTCTCGGAGGAAAAACTGGAGAAGAACGAAGGCAAACTCTGCGACTTCGTTATAATCCCCGAAAGCCATGACGAGTCGACCGACAACAGCGACAAAGAAAAAAGCGAATAACGCCCCCCTACTTCTCAAAAAGCCTCCCCCTCGGAGGCTTTTTTTGTGCCGCACTTACACGCAGCTGCGCGCATGGGGCATAGGCATAAAAAAAATTGATTGTCTCCCGACAACCAATCTTAATTAACCTTAAATCTAATACCATGAAAAACACATTGCAAAGGTATCGAGTTTTGACTAATCCACAAGCGTCAGCCTAAAAAAATATCACGTATTGGCAATAGTTTAACTTACGTGGGCAGATTTGTTGCCCACACAAGCATAAGAGAACACAAAAACAAGTCAGAAATGCGCCAATTCCGCAACACACACTGCGGTTATTGACAAATAATCGCTAACTTTGCAGAAAACAAACACGCCAATGATAATCAAAGACGCGAAATTCGTTATAAGCAACTCCGATGTGAGGAAATGTCCGGAAGGCGACACGCCTGAATATGCATTCATCGGACGGTCGAACGTGGGCAAATCATCGCTCATCAATATGCTGACCGGCCGAAAAGGCTTGGCCATGACTTCGTCGACCCCAGGAAAGACTATGCTCATAAACCATTTTCTGGTCAACGACAGCTGGTATATCGTCGACCTCCCCGGCTACGGCTACGCAAGGAGGGGCAAAGACGCCCGCGAGAAGCTGCGCACGATGATCGACTCTTACGTGCTCCACCGCCATCAGATGACCAACCTGTTTGTGCTCGTCGACATACGCCACAAGCCGCAAGCCATCGACCTCGAGTTTATAAACTTCCTCGGAGAGAACGGAATCCCGTTCAGCATCGTTTTCACGAAAGCCGACAAACTCGGTCCGATAGCCGGAAAAAAGATGGTGGCGGCATACAAGGAGGAACTCTCGAAGCTTTGGGAAGAACTGCCGCCGATATTCATCACTTCAAGCTCCGACTTCCGCGGCCGCGAAGAGCTGCTCGACTACATTGAAAGTATCAACAAATCACTCTGACAAGCTATGGCAAACCACAATACAGAACAAGAATTTGCAACGGCGATAAAAGATTGCCGCGAGATTTTCGAGAAAAAACTGAAAGACTACGGTGCGGCGTGGCGCATACTCCGACCGTCGTCGCTCACCGACCAAATTCTAATCAAGGCTTCACGCATACGCTCGCTCGAAACCAAAGGCGAGGCAATGGTGAACGAAGGCATACAGCCGGAATTCGTGGGCATCGTCAACTATGGCGTGGTGGGACTGATACAACTGGAGCTCGGAGCAGCCGACCAAGTCGACATATCCGCCGAAGAGGCGCTCTCGCTCTACGACAAATGGATTGGCAAGACCACACGGCTGATGCTCGCCAAAAACCACGACTACGACGAGGCGTGGCGACTGATGCGCGTCAGTTCATACACCGACATTATCCTGTCGAAACTGCAACGCACCAAGCAGATTGAAGACCACAACGGAAAGACAATCATCTCCGAAGGCATCGACGCCAACTATATGGACATGATAAACTACGCTCTGTTTGCGCTCATCAAACTGAGTTATGACAAATAGCCACTCTTCGACTCCGCATTGGCGGGAAACTGCCGCAAGATGGACTGTGCTGGCGCTGAGACTAGCGGTCGGCGGAACGTTTGTGTTCTCCGGACTTGCTAAAGCTATCGACATCTGGGGCGTTGGCTACAAAATCGACGACTATCTGGCTGCGTTCGGATGGTCGTGGGCAATGCCGTTTGCCGGAATGATGGCGGTGGCGTTGCCGCTTTTTGAGTTTCTTGCCGGACTGATGCTCGTCATCGGCTCGTTCCGACGCGCCACGGTGATTGCTCTGCTGTGCTGCATGGCGTTCATGCTGCCGCTGTCGGCCTACGTGATGGCTTGCGACCCCGTGCCCGACTGCGGATGCTTCGGAGAGGCATTGACCCTCGGAAACACGGCTACGTTCTGGAAAAACGTGGCGCTGACGGCCGCCCTCGCCTATCTGCTGTTGCGCAACAAGAGGCTGCGCAGCCTCTACGGCCCTGCCGTGCAATGGCTCACGCTCACCATGCCTGCCATCGTGGCGATGATTGTTATGGCTTACGGATACTACTTCCAGCCGATGATCGACTTCCGCCCATACAAAGTGGGGACAGTGCTGACCAACTCCGGCGAATCGTTCGACGACAGCAACTACGTGTTCATATATGAGAAAAACGGAGTCACAAAAGAGTTTTCAATCAACAATCTGCCCGACACGTCATGGACGTTTGTCGACCGCAGGGAAACCGTCGTGAACCACGAAGCCGACAAGAAGGCTTCGCCAATAACCGCCTACGACGGCGACAATTCCGCCGCCGACAACCTCATCCCGGAAAAAGGCGTGACTCTGCTGCTGCTGATTCCCGACATCGAGGAAATAAACTCGCTGACAAACTTCCGCCTCAACGACATCAACGACCTCGCCGCCGACAGCGGATACCAGATGATATGCCTCACGGGCTCTGACGAAAAGCAACTCGACGAATGGAGAGAACTGTCGATGGCCGACTACCCCGTATACCGCATGGACGACAGCCAGCTGAAACAGATTGCTCGCGGAAACCCGGCGGTGGTGATTGTGGCCGACGGAAAGATTGCCTACAAGTCGTCGTTTACCGACTTCTATGCCGACTTCGACAACGCCACGAAAGGCAAACACCTGGACATCAAGACCTACACCGAATCGATGGGCGAAGACTACGAATACTTCCTGTCGCTGATGCTGGCACTCGCAATCGGCATGGCGGCTCTGCTGACAATCAACAGGGCTCCGCTATTCTTCAAACTCGCAAGGCTGAAGAAAAACAAGTCGAAAAAAGCTCCCGACAGAAATCCAAGATCGTGAACATTATCTATAACAACAGCGCGAGCTGCTCTGCAACGATAAGTCAACTCGCTGTTGCTGGAAGACACGTTCTTGATGTCGTCGCAATTCTCGAACGTCAAGGCTATAGGGTCAATGTCGACATTTTGACAACGGCTTGCACTGCTACACAAGTAGCGATGTGTTTCGTCCACGTCAAGGATGCTTTGCGTGCAATTAACCCACTAAAACTTGCGTACATTCTTGTGCATCCATCATTTTTCCGTAGACAAGGATTTCGTTGGATTGAAACCTGTCCAAAAATTACAGACGAAACATTTTCCGACGGCTATGGCTATCCGTTGATATGGCTGGCGAATAAAAAGAACGAGTCAGAAAGAGAATGGATGAAGCGGCACGGACTTCTCCCCGATGGCGTTTTCTTCACTTGCTACAAAGAGGCGGTTAATAATAACGCAGAAGAGTTAATGGATATTATGGGTTTGTGTAAAAAGAAGTAAGTTTAACTACAAAGATAGGCGAATGGAAATATTTGCCTATCTTTGTCATCGATAAATCAACGCTGTATGGAGAGAATCAAACTGGCGAAAGAAGAGAAGGAGGCTTTACGGATTCTGCACGAGGGCAAAATCAATATGACAACCGACCCTCAGCGAATCGGCAGTCTGTCCTATGGATTTGAAGCGCTTGAACGGCTTGGTCTTGCTCGGTGCGCGTGGTCTGAGGGACACGTAATCGAGGATGTCGCAATAACAAGCAAAGGGAGACGGTATGTTGACCATAATCCCAAATTGCGGAACCCTGTTGATTGGCAGAAAATCCTCGCAGTCGCATCGGTCATATCTGTTATCATAGCGGCTCTTGCATTATTCATCGCCTGCTCGCTAATTAAGCAATAACAATGACACTGAACGTAATTTTTAAATAACAGCAGATATGGATAAAAAACATTATTAAGCAACTACTGAGTTTTACAATCACAAAATATCACGTATATTTGTAAAATAGATTTCAGCCTATTTATATTGGCACATTCAGTTTAATTCAAAAATATATTTATGACAAAAGCAAAGTCTTCTTCAAAGAGTACCAGCAAGGCTCGGTCTGCAAAGACGGGCAGATATGTTACAAAAGATTACGCAAAGAAACACCCAGCGACTACGGTTGTTGAGCACGACAAGAAGAAATCGTGATACCGAACCGCTCCATTATCTGGTGTGCAAGCCAACCGATAGTGTAGGCATACACCTCTTCGGAATCCTCCGAGAAATCAACGCCTATCACCCTCATTGTCTCAGACACCGCATGAAGCAGCTCGTGGACGAGGAAACCGAAGTCCTCCGCACTTTGTGGTTTCCGTGGCATCCACACAAAGAACACCCCGTTCTGCTGGTCTATAACGGTACATCCTTTGTTCGACAACCCTATCGCATCAACTGCGTTAGTTGCTGTTTCTTCGTCCACATATTTGCAAAGCACTTTGCGCAAGGTCTCCTTGCTGCCGAAATGCACCATCAAGTCCCTGTAAAGATTGGGGATGCTGATTATCTTGTTTTGGTAACTTTTCATACGCTGAAAGAAATTTTCCAATAAAAATAGTGATCGGTAAATCAAAAAAGTTTTATCTTTGTAAAACAAAAGGTTCTAATAGGAAATCGGCGCGGATTGTAGTTCCGCGAAAACAATACCTATGAGAGCCTTTTTTATTGCACCATATCCAATATTGACGGATTATCCGACACACTCCAAATTATGCTCTTCCCATTATGAAACCGCCTTACGATTATCCAACTTTTATGATTTTTAATTTTGGTTTCAAATAGGGTCAATGCCGCAGTTGGCATATGCTTGTCCACACCGCTACCACGATATATTGAACTCTCAATGAGGTTTTGCAAATCAAGCAGAGCCTCGTTTTTGGCTTGAACATCAAAGAACGGCTGATTAAGCCATTCCTTTACACCGCGCTTCGAGATAGTTGCCACTTCTCCTATTTGTGGCAACGAAAACTCTTTCCCGACCAATTTCTCATTAGCAAGTTGTCGGAGAATCTTTCGGCGATTTTTGACGTCTTGCGGCAGAGGCTCTTTAACGGTTCGTTTGCCATCTATCCCTAACATCCGACTATTATCTTTCACCCAGTATGGCAACGACTGCGCTTCAGAAACCCTCTTCTTATTCTTCTTCCACCAATCTTGAAAATACTTGTTTGGCTCCCGAATCACGCTCTTACTTTCGGGTATAGGCTCATCGTTAAGGATAGCCTCCTGTATTTTATCAAACTCTTTTTCATCTGCAAGTATCGGCACGACATAGCAACGGCACTGCGGATGCCAACCTTTGAATACAAAGTCCTTCGGGTACACTCCTCGACTGCCTTTCTCACCACGTTTTGCGGACAAATCATTGCAAATATCTGGCTCTGGATGATTATCAGACAACACGACACGATAGCCAATAACGAAATCAAGTTGTCGCCATCGCTCTTGATCCGCGGTGCGATATGCCATATTTGTTTCTGTGCGCGCCAACCGCATAGCGTTTTTGTGTGACGAGCGATACACACCACGACCGAAAGAATAGTCCTTAAGGTTCACCGTCTGCCACGATACATTGCCTGTCACAGCGTCAACAACCTTGCGCTTCCACACGCGACCATAAACAGGCTCTTTTCCGACAACGTTGCCGTCAGCATCAAATATGTCTTGTTCGCCCGTCTTGACACGAAACCGACGAAACATCATATCTGGGCGCTGAAGATACTTGCGCACCTCTCGTGAGATTGTGGCGGCGCTCTTGCCTTCACCCATCGCTACGGATAAAGCCATCTCCATCTCGGTTTTGAAATCACCAACGTATTTCCACACACGCTGTGACAGATTCAATCCACCATACTCAGACTTGCGTTTAAAGAACGCATCAACGCTTTCTTTGTTCCGCGCGAAATACCGCGCATAGTGATCATTCTCTTTAACTTTTTTACCAAAGATTGACGTAATCAGCGCATCGCAAGATTTGTTCGCGTTTTCCCACTCTGCAATTACGCCGCCCTTGATTTCGTTGTATACGCCGCTATACAACGCTCGGAGAATAGCGTTTGCTTGTTCACTCAATCTTTTGCTGTCGGAAAACGAGAATACCGCAGACACTCCGTTGGACGCCTTCATCGCAGAAAGCTTCAACAGCTCATCGGTAGCGGTAGCGTAAAGCCGTCGCACATTATCGGCATAATGCTCTGTACGCGAGAAAAGCATTTTAGCGGCTTTCTCGTAGTCAATTTTTTTTTAGGCATAGTTGGCAGCCCTCCCCCAACGCCACCGACAGCGACCTGAACTGACGCTTTTTGACGCTTTCATTGCGAAAACCAAACACTTGTTTATCGAAAAACCAAAAATTTGCACTACCTTTGCACCCGAATATGAGGCATCAAAAAACTTGCCGCATATAGGGAATTTGTTCAAAATTCAGAATTCTAAAAAATATTACAAAAATGAGAAAAAACATTGTAGCAGGTAACTGGAAAATGAACACGACACTTCAAGAAGGTGTCAAATTGGCAACTGAAGTCAACGACGCTTTGAAGAGCCGCACTCCTAACTGCGACGTTATCATTTGTGTTCCTTTCACCCACTTGGCTTCGGTCAAGGCGGTTATCGACGACAGCAAACTCGGTCTCGGTGCAGAAAACTGCGCTGACAAGGCCAAAGGCGCTTTCACTGGCGAAGTGAGCGGCGCTATGGTTGCTTCAACTGGTGCTAAATACGTGATCCTCGGTCACTCTGAGCGCCGTCAGTACTACCACGAGACTTCTGAAATCCTCAAAGAAAAAGTGGCTTTGGCTTTTGAAAACGGCCTTACTCCTATCTTCTGCATCGGCGAGGTGCTCGAAGAGAGAGAAAACGGCACATACTTCGACGTTGTGAAAAAGCAGGTAGAGGACGCTCTGTTCCACCTTTCTGCCGACGACTTCAAGAAAATCATCCTCGCTTACGAGCCGGTTTGGGCTATCGGTACTGGCAAAACTGCCACTGCTGACCAGGCTGAGGAAATCCACGCTTTCATCCGCAAGACAATCGCCAACAAATACGGCAACGACGTGGCTGAGGAAATCTCAATCCTCTACGGCGGTAGCTGCAAACCGTCAAACGCCAAGAAAATCTTCTCGAAGACTAACGTTGACGGCGGTCTCATCGGCGGCGCCGCTCTGAAGGCTGAAGACTTCATGGGCATTGTAGACGCTTTTTAATAAAGCATAAACAATTTACATACTTACAGAGACTGCAAATGTGGTGATTTTTCACTACATTTGCAGTCTACTTATTTTGACGCTTCTTTTGACAAAAAAACTGATGAAAAAACAACACTTCGCAATCCTCGCGGCAGCCGCCTTCATAACGGCGACGATGGCTCCCGCCTCAGCGCAGCCGGGCAAGCACAACGTGCGCTCAATAGCCGACACCATCCGGACAAACTCCAACGGACGGGTGACAATCACATGCAGCGACGGTGTGGAAGCGCTGGCCGTAATCGACACCACCGAAGTGAGACAGCCGTCAGCAAGACATGAGAGCGACACCGACGAATCGCCTGCCACAACCACGCAGCGACGACACGCCGTGCACCGCGCCGGATACCGCATACAAGTGTATTCCGACAACAACCAAAGGCAAGCTAAAGCAAAAGCGCAGCAGATTGCCGCCAACATCGGAAAGCAATTCCCAAGCTACGGGCTGTATCTCACATACAACGCCCCGTACTGGAGACTCAGAGTGGGCGACTTCACAACACAAGAGGCAGCACACTCGGCTTTAAGAGCGCTCAGAGCGAAATTCCCAGCACTGGCGGGCGACATGCGCGTGGTTAGAGACAGAATTAAAGTTTACGAATAGCATAATTTGAATGGACAACAAGAAACAACTTGACGGTTTAGACATTGAGAAAGTAAACAAAATTGCCGAGCACTACGAAGCAATCCTCTCGCTGCTCGGCGAAGACACCTCCCGCGAAGGGCTGGTGAAAACACCTATGCGCGCCGCAAAAGCAATGGCATTCCTGACTTCCGGCTACCGCAAGGACGCCGACAAAATCGTGAAATCCGCTATATTCAGCCACGAAGGCTCACGGATGGTGATTGTCAAAGACATCGAGTTCCATTCGCTCTGCGAGCACCACATACTGCCTTTCTTCGGAAAAATAGCAATAGGATACATCCCCGACGGAAACATCGTGGGACTAAGCAAAATCGCACGCGCGGTCGACGTCTTCGCCCGACGGCTGCAAGTGCAGGAACGCATGACACGACAAATCTGCGACCTGCTGACACGCGAGCTCTCCGCCAAAGGCGTAATCGTATTCTGCGAAGCAACCCACATGTGCATGCGCATGCGCGGAGTGGAAAAAGAATGCTCCACAACGCAGACCATCGAATATTCCGGAGTGTTCGAAAAAATTGAATACCGACAGGAATTCCTCTCGATGCTCAAACAATAATGCGGCGGAAAGCCCGAAAATCCGGAAAAATTCAGTAAGTTTGCCACAACGAAAAAACAACAATAAAAATATAATTCTCAGACATGGAAATTACAGGTAAAATCATCGTAGTCCTTCCGCCTCAGAGCGGCGTTTCTCAAGCAGGAAACAACTGGAAGAAACAAGAATACGTGCTCGAAACAGAAGAGACATACCCTAAGAAAGTGCATTTCGACTTCTTCGGAGAGCGCGCCGACCAATACAACTGGATCAAAATCGGCGACCGCATCCGCCTAAGCTTCGACATCGAAAGCCGCGAATACAACAACCGCTGGTACACAAGCATCCGAGGCTGGAAAGCCGAAAAAGCCGACGATGCCGCCGCGACTCAAGCCCCGGCCGCGCCAAGCCCCGCAGCACAGCCTGCGGCACCGATGCCAGACTTCACACAACCTGACAGCAACAGCAGCAGCGACGACCTCCCTTTCTAAACGGACGGCAGCACAACGAAACAACGGCGGATGGAACTGAGTTCCATCCGCCGTTGTTTCATAACCTACCGTGAGTGCAACGCCAACAATACGCCTCATTCGCACGATGCGCAACGGGGGGATGCAGACTCATGCCTGCATCCCCCCGCATATTTTTTCCAGCAAGACCGCCGCCCTACTTCTTCACATAAGGCAGCACCGCGTCGCGCCACACAAGATATCCGGCGCCAAGCAGATGCAGACCGTCATTGGTGAGCCCCTTGCGCATGCTGCCCGTGGCAGGGTCTACCATCTTTGAGTACAGGTCAATCCACGTCACGCCATGGCGCTCAGCCATCTCCTTATACAGGCGGTTGGTCTCCACAATCACCTGCTCCTTGCCCACCATCTTGCGGTAGCGGCCGAAACTGTTGTCGATAGGCAACAGACTCTGCAAGTAGATTTTGGTGCGTGGCGACCCTTGCTTGATTTTCACAATCAGCTTCTCCATCGACGTGCAAAGGCTGTCGGGAGTAAGGTCGTGAGAGATGTCGTTTACGCCGCCGAGGATAAACACCTTCGCCGGCTGCCCCTCAACAATCGGGTCGACACGGTCGATGAAACCCTGAATCACGTCCGACGAGATGCCACGGTTTTTCACGTTCTTCATCCCGAGCAGTTCGTGCCATTCGCAACCGTTAGTCTGGCTGTCGCCGAGAAAAACGATGTCTTTCTTCCCCACCGGCAGCTCGCTGAAAAGCGAGGAGCGCTGGAAATAGAATTCATTGTAGACATATTTTTCCTGAGCCGCCATATCGCTTGAAAAAAGCGTCGCCGCCAGAAGCAGCGACGCCATTATCGACTTTTTCATTGTGTCACAAAGCAAATATTAGTGTTCACTGCGGTAAGCGTCGACAGCAAGCTTCACAGAGCCGTGGAAGAGAAGCAGACGCTTAGCCTCGTCGTAAGGCAAGCCGAGTTCTTCCGACACCATGCGAGTGCCGCGGTCCACGAGTTTCGCGTTAGTGAGCTGCATGTTCACCATCTTGTTGCCCTTCACGCGACCCATCTGAATCATCACCGACGTAGTGATCATGTTGCAGATCATCTTTTGTCCTGTACCCGATTTCATACGCGAGCTGCCTGTCACGTATTCCGGACCTACGATCATCTCGATAGGAATTTCGGCAGCCTCCGACACCGGAGCGTCAGGGTTTGAAGTGATAGCCGCCGTGAGCAGGCCGCGCTGGCGAGCCTCCTTCAATGCGCCGATAACGTAAGGAGTGGTTCCCGAAGCAGCGATACCGATAACCGTATCCTTCTCGTTGATGTTATACTTTTCAAGGTCTTTCCAGCCCTGAGCAGTGTCGTCTTCAGCGTTCTCCACCGGGTTGCGGAGCGCAATGTCGCCACCGGCGATAAGGCCGATAACCCATCCCGGATCCATACCGAATGTAGGCGGAATCTCAGAAGCGTCGAGCACGCCGAGACGTCCGGAAGTTCCGGCACCGATATAGAAGATACGGCCACCCTTCTTCATGCGTTTCACAATGCCCGTCACGAGTTTCTCAATCTGAGGAATTGCCAGTTTGACGGCATCGGCAACCTTGTGGTCTTCGGTGTTGATGTCCTCAAGTATTTCGTGTACCGACTTCTTTTCCAAGTCATTGTAGAGCGATGATTGTTCGCTGATTTTCACAAATGCCATAATAGTTGTTGTAATTTATTTTGAATGATATTTCAACAAGCCTTCCATAGGGCTCTTGATAATGTTTCCGATAGTGATGTCGAGCGCTTTGGCTGCCTCGCCAAGCACGTCGCGATAGTAGTGAGCCACCGAACCAACGAAGCTTACAGGCAGTTGCTTGTAGCCTTCATAGTTCTCGATGTTGCGCACAAAGAACGCCTTGAACGCATTGAGCACCAGGCGGTGTATTGCCGGCTCCTCGATGTTTTGAATCAAGAACGGCGACAAAGAAGCGAGGAAGCGGTTGGCTGCCGGCTCTTTATACACTTTTTGGATGATTGCCATACGGTCGAGGTTGTACTCCTTGAGGAATTTCTCGCACAATGCCTTAGGCAACTGGTTTTTAAGCACATCGCCTACAAGCAGCTTGCCAAGCACGGCGCCGCTGCCCTCATCGCCGAGGATATAGCCGAGCGGCGACACGTTGCCCTTGATTTCCTTGCCGTCGTAGTAGCAAGAGTTTGAACCGGTGCCGAGGATGCAGGCGATGCCTGGCTCGGTGCCGCAAAGCGCGCGGGCGGCTGCAAGAAGGTCGCTGTTGACGGAAATTGTCTTTGCTCCCGGCACACAAGCGGCAATCGAGCGGCTTACGTTTGAGCAAATCTCATCCGAGAGGCAACCAGCGCCATAATAATACACTTCGTCAATTGAAAAATCCTTAACCTCCGGTGCCAATTCTTTTTCAAATGTCTCGCGGATTTTCTCCTCTGGCATCAGCAACGCATTGACACCAGTTGAGAAAAAGCGCTTCTCAAGTTTGTCTCCATTGAGGACACACCAATCAATCTTGGTTGACCCACAGTCTGCAATTAAAACCATATCTAAATTTTTATATATATTTTCTTTTTATACAAAACGTATCCTATCGACCAGTTGATTCCGATGAATATCAACGCGTAGAGCAACGACGCGAACGTGCGGTCGGTGACAAGCGGCACGAGTGCCTCGTCGTAGATCCATTTGTGGATCGACAGCCCGAACACCGGAACGGTGTTGAACAAAATGCCGAGCACGCCGCCGAGCACATACATAAACAACGGGTTGACGCCGAAAGCCTCAAAAAACTGTGTCCAGCGCTTGTAACCCTTCACGTCGATTATCCATATCAAAAGTGCCAGCAAACTTGCAGCCAGACCGCAAGTGACGATGGCAAACGTCGGTGTCCAGAGTTTTTTGCTGATAGGCATTCCATAGCTGAAAAGGAAGCCGGCAAACATAAGGATTGTGCCGATAAGGAAGAATTTCTCCATACGCTCGCGGTTGTCCTTCACCTCTACGATGACAAATCCGCAGCAGAAGCCGATAAGCACGTGGGCTATCGACGGAAGGGTGCTGAGCAGACCCTCCGGATCTATCGGAAGTGTGCGGGTCTCATAGATTTCGAGAGAGACCGACGAACCCATCTTCACGGTGTCGGAAACCGTTGTGGCGGTGTCGCGGTAGAGATGCGCGTCGCCGATGACGGCATGGTCAATCACATAGACAATGTTGTCAAGCGAGAAATCAAGTCCGTTGAACATGAGCAGCAACGCTCCGTAAACCACCAATATTCCGGCAATAATCCACGGAATAAACTTGTGCTTCACGGCTATGGCGACAATGGCGCAGGCACAGTAGCAAAGTGCCAGACGCGGCATAACGCCAAGTATACGCAAGGTGGAGAAACTGTTGGCGGCATCGAGGATGCGCTGGCCGAGAGGCAAGGCGGAGTCGGCGCGGTAAAGGCCGTAGCACAAACGGCTGAACCATGCGATAGCCATACCGATAAGGAATATCACGATGGTGCGGCGCACAATCTTCACAAGCGTGGCATGGGAATATTCAAACTTATATTTTCGCATCGAAATATAGGTGGAGATACCCATGATGAACATAAAGAACGGGAACACAAGGTCGGTCGGAGTCAGTCCCAACCAACTTGCATGCTCAAGCGGAGCATAGATTGCGCCCCATGAGCCGGGATTGTTCACCATAATCATCCCTGCCACGGTGATGCCTCGCAGGATGTCGAGCGCGAGTATTCTGCTTTTCGGCTTTTTCAAAGCCACTTCTTGTTCCATTTTTACGTATCGTTATTTTTTAATTGTACATTCGTCTACTAAATATGCTATCGACTGATATGGCACTCCGCCATTCACCGTCAGTCCGATTTCACAGGTGCGGCTGTTGGAGAAGCCGCGCTTCACCCCTGCTGCCTCAAGCTGCTTGCGCAGTTTGCGAAGAGCGTAGCGGTTCACTTCGGGGTCGGTAAAGCCTTTGTCGCCGGCAAAACCGCAGCAACCCACTTCCTCGGGAACAACAACCTTCGTTGTGCACATTCCTGCCAACGCCACAAACATGTCGTTGAGTTTCATGTGGCGCGTAGAGCATGTGAAATGCAGTGCTACAGGCTCGTCGGTCTGCACAAAGCGCAGATGCGGCGCCAGATACTCATAAATAAACTCTACCGGCTCATATAGTTTCACTCGCTTGATCGTGTTGCGCATGCGGTGCAGACACGGACTTTGGTCGCACAACACCGGATAGCGTCCGCCGTCGGATGCCTCAAACAGGGCATCGTCAAGCTCCTTGGCCTTACGGTCGGCAATGTCGGGCATGCCCTTGCTTTCCCAGATGGTGCCGCAGCAAAGGTTTTTCATATTCTTCGGGAATATGACCTCATAGCCGGCTTTCTCCATCAGAGCCACCATCTTGTCAATGAGCGATGTCGACTGTCCCTTGCTCTTGCCCATAGTCTGGTTGATGCAGCTCGGGAAATAAACCACCTTCAGCTCCGACGGCTGGGTCTTTATCGCATGGGGATAGTATGCCAGCGGGAACGCCGACGACCACATAGGCACACCTATCTTGCTCAGTCCGCGGCCTACGGCATCGGTTGCCTTGTCGCCGAGAACGGTATGGGCGGCGCCTGCGGCGGAAAGCACCGGACGAAGTGCCGACTTGATGGCCGACAGATGGTTGGCAGCGAAATCACCAACCTTGTAGCCGGCGCTGCCCTTAGGCAATGCCTGGGCGCGCAGGTCGTGGATCATCTCGCCTGTGTTTATCTGCATCGGGCACGACGTAGAGCAGAGGCCGTCGCCGGCACAGCTCTGTATGCCTGGATATTTAAACTGCTTTGTCAACGCGGCAAGCCAGCCAGTAGAGTCGCCGTCGGCACGGAGACGGCTGATTTCGCGTTGCACGACAATGCGCTGGCGCGACGACAACGTGAAGCCGCACGTCAGACAGTTGCGCTCGCAGAAGCCGCACTCGATACAGCGGTCTACGCGTGGATTTGTCAGAGGCAGTGGCTTTATGTTCTTTATGTAGCACTCCGGATCGTCATTGAAAATGACACCTGGGTTCAACAGCCCTTCCGGGTCAAACAACGCCTTCACACGCTTCATCACGTCGAACGCCTTCTCGCCCCACTCCAGCTTGACAAACGGAGCCATGTTGCGGCCGGTGCCGTGCTCCGCCTTCAGCGAGCCGTCGTATTTGTCAACGACAAGATGCTCAACCTCCTGCATCAGCGTGCGGTAGCGGTCAACCTTCTCTTTCGTGTCAAACGACTGCGAGATGACAAAATGATAGTTGCCTTCAAGGGCGTGACCGTAGATGCAGGCATCGTCGAAGCCGAATTTCTCAAGAAGGTCGGCAAGGTCGGCGGTTGCCTCGGGAAGGTTCTCGATGTGGAACGCCACGTCTTCGATAAGCACCGTCGTGCCGAGCGGACGCGTACCTCCCACCGACGGGAAGATTCCCGAACGGATTGCCCAATATTTTGAATATTCCTCCGGTTTGTCGGTGAAATATGCTGGCTTGAACAGGTCGAACGGCTCAAGAATCTTCTTGATGGCGTCGATGTTTGCCTGAAGTTCCTCCTTGGTGTCGGCTTTGGTTTCCGTAAGCACGGCTGTCAAGCCCTCCCCTGTAGTGTCGTTCACACTCGACAGCGATTTCTTGTCGAGCATCTCGGCACTGAACACCGGTCCGTTTTTCATTGCCACAACCGCACGGCAGGCGTCCTTGATGTCCTTGAAATAGAGCATCGCGCTGGCGCTGTGCGGATACAGATGTCCTGTCTTCATCGTCACCTCGGCAAGGAATCCAAGTGTTCCCTCCGAACCTACCATAAGGTGGGTAATGATGTCGAACGGGTCTGTGAAAAGCACAAACGGCAGAATGTTCAATCCTGTAACATTCTTGATTGAATATTTATAACGGATGCGGTCGGCAAGTTCCTTGTCGGCGTTCACCTCGTCGCGGATGGCTTCAATGCCGCTGATAAAGCCGGGATGCGACTTGCGGAAAGCGTCCTTGCTCTCGGCGTCGCCGGTGTCGAGGATTGTGCCGTCGGGAAGTATGATGCGCGCCGACACAAGCTGTCGGTCGCTGTTGGCATGCGTTCCGCAATTCATTCCCGATGCATTGTTCACAACGATTCCACCTACCATAGCCGCATTCTTAGAAGCCGGGTCGGGCGTAAAGATGCGTCCAAAGGGTTTCAGAAGCTGATTTACGCGCTCACCGATGATGCCCGGTTGCATCGTGATGGTTTCCGCATCGGCGGAAATTTTATAATTTTCCCAATTTTTGCCTGCCACGATGAGGATGCTGTCGCTCAACGACTGTCCGCTGAGACTCGTGCCGGCGGCACGGAACGTCACCGGCAAGTGCAGACGGCGGGCTGCCGAAAGCAGACGCGACACCTCTTCCTCCGTCTTCGAACGCACCACAATCTGCGGCACAAGGCGGTAGAAGCTGGCATCGGTGCCCCACGCCAGGCGGCGCATCTCGTCTGTGTAGATGCGCTCGCGTGGGATAAATGCGCTTATTTCTTTTAAATACGACTTATAGGTTTCTTTCATTGCTTACTTATATAAATAATATTTCTTGGCTTTTTCTTTAAAAGCGTCCGCGTCTTTGTTCCAATAGTCAATCATATCGCTGACCTGATAGTTCTTGGAGAAGAGTGTGCGGATTTTGTCTGTGCCACACACCTTGTCGAACATGTCGAAACGGCTCTTGTCGGTGGCTGTGTCGAATATGCGTTTTTCTGGATAAAGTTTCGCCAACTCCTGCATCGCATAGAATTGGATGAGCGTGAGGCTCGAGCCTGGCACGTCGTCTACATAGAACTGCACGCCCTGCAGGTTCTCGCCCTTGCCTGTTCCGTAGAACGGCTTCACGTGGATCGGGCGGAACTTGGTGCCCGGCAGATTGAGGGCGTTCATGCGCGCTGCAAACTTGTCGGCGTCAATCCAGTCGGCGCAGATAAGCTGGAACGGCAAGGTGTAGCCAACGCCGATCGAAACGTAGTAAAGCTCGCCGAGAATACCGGTGGCTGGATAATAGAACGCCGTGGCTGGCTGTGGAATATGCGGTGAAGGCAACACCCATGGCATTCCTGTCTTGTCGAATGTCATCGAGCGTTTCCAGCCCTTCAATGGCACTACTGTGAGTTTCGCTGCCTTCTCGCCACGCGCCACGCGCTCGCCATTGAGATTGCGTGCCATCTCGCCCGGAGTCATACCATAAAGATACGGAATCTTGAACTGGCTGACAAACGAATAGAATCCGTCCTCTACCAAGCAGCCTTCAACACGGTTGCCGCCGAGGGGATTCGGACGGTCGAGAACAACAAACTCTATGTCGTTCTCTGCGCAGGCGTCGAGAGCCAGACCGAGTGTGCTGACAAACGTAAACGAGCGGCAGCCGATGTCCTGAATGTCGTAGACAAGGGCGTCGATGCCGGAAAGCATCTCTTTGGTCGGCTTCTTGGTCTTACCGTAGATGGAAAACACCTTGACACCGGTGGCTGGGTCGGTGGTGTTGCCAAACTCGTCGCCGGCATGCACGTTGCCGCGCACTCCGTGTTCAGGGCCAAACAATGCCACAAGCTCAACGCCTTTGGCTTCATGAAGAATGTCGACGGTCGACTTCAAGTTGTTGTCAACGCCTGTCGGATTGGTTATCAGACCTACACGCTTGCCTGCAAGCTGCTTGAAATCATTGTCGCGGAGCACCTCCACGCCCGGCTTCGTCGCCGCAGCAGCGCCGAGCGTCGCCGCAACACACAAAGCGATTGTTAATATCGTTTTTTTCATTGTTCTGTTTCTTGATTATTTTTTACCGTAATTAGGGTCAATCTTGCGGTCAACAAGATAAGTGACTATCAGAGTCGCGATGCAGCATGCCATCACCATCCAGAAGAAGTTGACATAACCGATTGCCTCCTGAATATAACCTGCCACGAAACCTGGCAACATCATGCTCAACGCCATGAACGCCGTGCAGATGGCATAGTGAGATGTCTTGAACTCGCCTTCCGAGAAGTACATCATATAGAGCATATAGGCCGTGAAACCGAAGCCGTAGCCAAACTGCTCGATGCAGACTGCCACACTGATCACGATTGGGTCAGACGGCTGTGCGATGGCAAGATAAACGAATGTGAGGCATGGCAGCGTCATGCAGGCTGCCATAGGCCAAAGGGCTTTTTTCAAACCCACCTTCGAAGCAAACACGCCGCCGACAATACCGCCGGCAAGCAACGCGATGACACCGAATGTGCCATAGACAAGACCCACAAGCTCTGTGGTCAAGCCAAGACCTCCCTCAGCTGTTGAATGCACGAGGAACGGCTGGCACAACTTAATCAAGAATCCCTCCGGCAAGCGGTAGAGAAGCATAAACGCAACCGCGAGAAGGAAACCCGGCTTCTTGACGAAAGAAACAAATGAGTTTGCAAACTCTGCAAGCCCTGATGTGCCGTTGCCTTCTGTCTCGGCTGAGACACGTGGACGGTCGTCGGCCGAACGAGGAAGGATAAACGTATGATACATAGTCACAAGGAAGAACACTACGGCACTGACTCCGAGTGTAACCTGCCATGACCATGGTATGTCGCCTGTAGAGGTTTCAATCAAGCCGGCAATGTAGACAAGCACACCCTGTCCGAATACGGATGCGATGCGGTAGAACGTGCTGCGCACTCCGATGAAGGCTGCCTGGCTGCTCGGACTGTGGGCAAGCATATAGTAGCCGTCGGCGGCGATGTCGTGGGTGGCAGAGGCAAAAGCCGCGATGATAAACAGTATCAGCGTGATGGTGAACATGCTGATTGGGGTCTGTCCGGAGGCGATAGTCGCCACGTCGGGCTTAGGCAATGTGACGGTGAGCAGAATCATCAGCGCTGTCATCAACACTTGCATGGAGAGAATCCACCAACGCTTGGTCTTTACAACATCGACGAGCGGACCCCACAAGCCTTTGAGGAACCACGGGAAATAAAGCAATGTTGTGAAAAATGCCATGTCGCCATTAGGAACACCCATCTTGGTGAACATCATGACGGAAATGTTGTTGACCACGAAATAAGGCACGCCCTCTGCAAAATACAGAGTCGGAACCCAAAACCATGGAGATATTGTCTTGTTTGAAGTTTTCATGTCAGGAGTTTAATATTGTTTTGTTATTTCCGCATCTATAAAATAGTGCAGAAGGATTTGTTTATAGTCATAGCCTTTCTCGCCCATCACGGCTGCTCCGATCTGGCAGAGTCCGACACCATGTCCCCAGCCCGCGCCTTTAAGCACGAAGCGTTCGGGCAGTCCGTCGCGCTCGCCTTGCTTCTCCACTACAAAAGCGGAGCTGTAGAGGTGCGACGGCGACAGCGTGCGGCGTATTTCGAGTTCCTTGCCGATGATGCAGGTCTTCTTGGTGCCGACAATCTTCAAGCGGTAAAGACGGCCCGACGTGCCACGCGCCACAGGTATCAGGTCGACGATGTCGCCATAGTCCTCGCCGCTGCGCTCGCGCACAAGACGCGACAGCTCGGCTTGGTCATACTCCACCGTCCATCGGTAGAAGTCGGTGGTCTCCTGGTCGTAGCTGTTGAGCACCTGCGAGAGGATATGCTTGTCGGTGGTGTTGCAGAATGCGGCTGGCGACGAAAGTATCCACTCTCGGGCATTTTCCTCGACCGTAAGGTCGGGATAGTCCATTGCGTTGGCGTTGTCCAACCGTGCCACAAGATAGTGATAGTGCTTTGGCTCCCAGCAGTTTTCAAACTGCTCAAACACTCCACCGCACGACTTCGAGAAGCGGGCGTCGCAGAGCGTGCCGTCGTAGGTGAGCACCTGTCCCCACGTCGCTTTGATAGCGTCGCGCACGGTGGCTGTCGACTCGCGGGTGATGCCCTGGTAACGCTGGCAATGGTCGTCGGCGCAGACGTCGAAATTAACATGGTCCTCGCGGTCGTACCAACGCACCAGCTCTCCTTCTGTGCGTGTGCATGGGTTGTAGGGCGTTTCTTCGGCTGCAAGCTGCTTGTTTTTCTCTATCTGTGCCAAGAGCCAGCTGCGGGAAATCACGGCATGCGCTTTCAGCAGTTCAAGAGAGGCGGTGGCGCTCATTTCCGACGAAATGACGCTGAGCAGATATTCCTCGATGGGAAGGATGTTGACGGCCGTCAGCTTGTCGCCTTCCACGATGATGCGCAGAGAGCCGCGAAACGACTGGTTCTCCTTGCGCTCCCAGTGGAAATTGACTCCGATGGTCACGTCGATAAGTTCAAAACTGCCGTTCTCGGCATCGCAGGGCGTAAACTCCACGCTGTCGTAAAGCGCGCCGCCCCACAGCACTTTTCCATCGCTGAGGGTGGCTTCTTGAGCGCCTTCCACGGTTTGACCTCCGAAACTGTAGGCTGTCGGGAAGACAAACCGTATCGCAGGGCTGCTCATAATGCCCACTTTCACTTGTGGCTGTGACATAATGGTCTGGTTTTTATTTAAGTTTCTGGGCTATTTCCAATAATTCGGCTTCGCTGAGACAGCACTCGTCAAAGATTGCCTTGATATCGGCTGCGGTAATCTTCTCGAAGTCTTTCTCCAACGGGGTGATAAACACGCCTCCCATATCTACCGACGCGGGGCTGATAAGGATGTTGGCGTCGCCCTCGGCTGCGTAGCACGACGGACGGTGTTTCTTGCGTGGAAACACAAGGATGGTCCAAAGTCCGTCTTCATACCAGCACAGCACGTTGAGCATCGGTTCCGGCTCGCCTTCCGGTATCGTCAGTACATTGTAGACAAGGTCAAACATCTTCTCGCCCTTGTCGACTGCCGACGTGCGGATGCAGAAGCACGGATGCGACATTCCCTTTACAATCGACAGCTCTACGCTGCCGCCGCTGACGATGATGTCGCGCTCTGCCGACGCCATCTGGTCTTCCATCGGCATGAAGCCGCGGTTGCCAGCCTGGAAGTGCATGTGGTCAGGTGCCGACGCGCCGCATTTAGGCCCGTTGTAAAACAGCGTGAATCCCTCCAAGTCGCGCGACAGGTTCATCATATCGGCGATGCGCCCCTTGATGAGCTGGTCAACGTGCTTGTTGCACGGAATCGTGAGATGACGGGGGAAAATCGGGAACGGATTGATGAGTATTGTGTAGTCATCGCCCCAGGCAATGCCCTCCTGCACAGCCGGACGATTGGCTGCGCAGAGGAAGCATTTGCGTTCTTTCAGCGATTTGGCGTCGACTTTGGCTGCCGACGAAACAATGCGTCCGGGATTGAACTGCACCTTGATTGTGGTGCCGTCTACGTTGAATTCCTTGACCTTGACATTCTTCAAAGCCTCGAAATTATTACGGGCGGTGTCCCACACCTGCAGCTGACGGTCGAAAAATTCTGATATGTTTATACCCATTGCCTCTTATTTCTTTTTGTTGAATGCAATACGCGCCTGGAGCTCCCATGTGCGGATGCGGTCTTTATAAAGGTTGTGGGCGTTCATCTTCACTACGTCGAGCGATGCGTCTGAGTTGTCGTCCCAACGACGGCAGTTGTAGACTGGCTCATAGATACGGCCGATTTGATATTCGCGGGAGAAGTTCAAGCCGAGTGCGTAGTCCTCGCCGTAGCTGGTGTTAGGCACCTTCACTTCGCGGAGCACCGGTGTGTAGAATGCACGCGGAGCGCCGAGACCGTTGATGCGGAGGGCATTGTTGCGGCCGTTCTCCGGTGTCCACTCTTTGTGGTCGATGATACCCGGAGCGATCATGTTCATATTGAAGTCGGTCATCATGTATGTGCCCACTACCATAGCGCAGTTCTGCTCATAGAAGGCGTTGACCATGATTGACAAGGTGTTTTCGTCGCGATAAACGTCGTCGCTGTCAAGCTGCACTGCAAACTTACCGCATTTTGGATGATGAACACCCTCGTTCCAGCAGCCGCCGATGCCGAGATCCTTGCGTTCCGGAATTATGTGGATCAAGCGGTCGTCGCCCTTGAACTCGTCGATTGCCTCTGTTGTGCCGTCGGTCGAGTGGTTGTCGATAACGATAAGGTTGAACTTGAAGTCAGCCTTCTGGCTCAACACCGACTTGATGGCGTCGCGGATAGTGCGGATACGGTTGCGTACGGGGATAATTACCGATGCCTCATACTCGAAGTTGCCTGCGCTGAACTCTATTTTCTTGAATTTTGGCTCAAGATAGCCACCGATTGCTTTCAAGTGGGCTGTGCATGCCTCTTCCATCTCAATCTGCACGCCACGGTTCTTCGGGTCTACATAGTCGAAAATCTTCTCGCCGCTCTTGCGTGTGTCGAGCTCTACGTCGGAATAGAGATACTCGTTGATGTGAACGAGCTCTGCTTCCTGTGTGATTTTCAAACGCACGTCGTAAAGACCGGCAAAGTCATATTCCTTGTCGATTTTTGCTACTGCGCTCTTCAATGCGGCTGCATTGAAAAGAAGCACTGATCCGAAATCGAAATCGTCGCGGAGACTGCCCTGCTGATAGTCGATGACCGGAGCGTTTGAACGCTGGTCGCCAACCACGTTGTAATGGTCGGCATAAGCCATACCGGCAGCTGAGTCGTCGGCGATTTTCACCATGCGCTCAACAGCAAACATGCCGAACTCCAACGAGTTGTATTTTGTGTAGAGCATAGCGTAGTCGCAGTCGGCTTTGGCAGCGATCTTCTTCATAGTGTCGCTGCTGTTGAGATTGCCGATGGCAATTTTCTCGCAGCCTTCAACTTCGCCCTGGGCGTCGGCTCCGGCAAGCAGATAGATGTTATGCACCAAGTCGCATGCCTTAAGACCTGCCACTGTATTTTTCACTTGTTCCGCATTCATGAACGGAATGAAACAATCGATTCTTTTCATTTTTTATTTTATTTTTAATTTTTCTATTGGGGTTAATCTGTTATTTCTTGTTGAAAAATTCCATTATCTGACCCATCAAGGCGCGGCGGGAAGCGGCGTCTTTGATAGTCTCAAACGGGAAGCCCATCACGCAGGTGCGGTAACCGCCCTGGTCAGCAACGACGGCTGCAGGGATATTGTTCTCGCCGTAGCGCATCAACGTGCAGCCTTTGGTCTTGTCGGCTGGATAGATGCCGTCGGGCGACTCCACTGCGTAGAATTTGTCGTTGAGCGTGGTGTAGTATTCCACATTCAAATCGCCGAACGAGTCAAAATATGTCGGAACGGTGTGGGCTTTGCCCTCTATCGTTGCCTGTCCTACGCGCCACTGGTAGCCGAGCGTCTGCTTGGCAAACTCTTTCGACGCCTCGTCGGGATTGGTCTTGTCCCAAATGTCGGTTGCCACATAAGAGCCGCTCACGAGGATGCTGCCGCCGTTGGCTGTATAGTCTGCGATGGCTTTCTGCAATGGCGCCGTAAACGCAAGGAAGCGGTTTGGCACTTCGCCACGTCCGATTTGTGTCTCTTTCTGCTTGCCGAGGATAAGGTCGGCAAGTTTATACTGCTTCATGTCGACGATGCCGTTCTCTACGGCGGCAACGCTTGCCGACACAAATGAGTAGCCCGACTCCATCAAGGCTGCGCCGTGGATGGCTGGGTAGTCGAATGTGTTGCCGGCAATCACTTTGTCCTCCTGGTCGGCACGGCTGGCGCCGAAGCCGGCTGAATCGTCGTCATACCATGGAATGTCGCGGCGGAACTCATACATGTCACCGATGGTGTTGATGTCCGACATATAGGGCACACCGTGGTCTTTCGCGCTGGCGAATCCTGCCACATCCGGACTTGCTACAAATGAGTCGGGCGCACAGACGCGCGTGAAGCCGTTGACCACAAGCACTTCGCCTTTGGAGCCGTCAGCCTCGCCGAGGGCGAGAATCTCCGACGGGAAACTTACACCACCGTCGTTGGCTGCCACAATGCGGTAGCTGTGGATGGCATTGTCTGATATCTTGGCCACATATTCCGGCTTCTTCACTACGGCTATCTGACGGAACGCGCCGTCGCCGATGCGCTCGCTCACAATGTAGCTTTGTGCCTGCGCGCGGTCGCACAAGGTGTCGACGGTTTCCTTCCATGTCAACCGGTATTCGCCTTTCTTCACTTTGGCGATGGCGAAACTGTTGACGGGAAGCGGCTGTATCATATAGTCGCTGCGGCCTTCCTTGGCGGCAAAGAACTGTGCCATTCCTTTATAGATGGCACGGCTCACCGTGAAACGGAACGTTGGGTCAAGGCCGTAGCGCATGTCGGCGAAATTCTGATGCGACAACAATTCGAGAAGCATTGCCGGAACTTCAGGCACGCGTGCCTCATAATAGGAGGCGTCCCACATGCCGCGGCGAATCCATTTCGAGTCAAACTGCGCGCGGACATCGCTGCAGATATTCGACATAACCATATCGGTGAGCTGACGTGAGTTCATTCGGTCGGTGCCGTTCGCATACTTGTCGCCCTTAGTGCAGTAGATGCCGAGTGTGCCGATTATGTCGTCGTTCTTGGTTGTGCCGGCATCGCTGTGGAACGCAAACGAAAGGTCGACGGGGATATTCAAGCCTGCCTTGCCGGGTATCACCGACGATCCGCCTGCAAGATAGTTGACCCACATGCCGCGGCAACGATAGTCGTCGGTGTAGTCGTTGACTCCATGCGACGGAGAATAGACCGAGTCGGGCACTCCTGCCCACTGCAACCAGTAGCGTGCGCCCTCGGTGAATCGAGGATAGCCGCTGAGCTGATAATTATGCGCCAGGCGGTCGATCATCGTGACGGCACTGAGGTCGCTCACTTGCTCTTCCGTGAGATTGTCGGCAATCCTACGCTCGATGTTGCCCATACCGCCTCCGATTTTAACGGCGTCGGCTGTGACCACCTCTCCGGTCTTGCCGGTGTTGCTTGTCAGCGTGACAACGGTATGGCTGCCGGCTGCCAGGTCAAAATGTCCGAGATAAATCCATGTGCCGCCTCCCATTCGCTGGTTCACCTGAAACTGCTTGTCGCCACCGGCTGTGTGAACGGTGTAGACGGCTTTCTCTGTGCTCTCCGGAAGAGTGGCGTAGGAAACGTAGACGGCATACGACCCTGCCTCGGGTATGTCGGCCGACCACGAAGCGGTCGATGCGTTTTTGCCCTTTGTCGACGCAACCTTGCGGAAGGTGCCGTCGCGGAACGGATTCTCGAAATCCTTGTATGTCTTTGTCTTGTATGCAAAGCCTGCGCCGCCGTCGGTCCATGCCTCCGTGCCGTTGCTCTCCGCATAGGCGCCGGCTGCAAAGCCGCCGTTGTTGTCCACAATCAGCTCGGCACGGCGCGTGTCGCGCTCGCGCGGACTCATCACATAAGCGCCGGCATTCTCAAGCATCGGCATGAGATACGGCATTACAAAACTCTGTGTGTAAAGGTCTTCTACGGTCTGGAAGATGCGGGCGCGCTGCCACTCCCAACGATTCAATTTCGGCTCGAAATAGAAGCCATGGCTCTGCCACATGGCGATAACCTTGCCGTCGAGACCTTTCTTGGGGTGACGCGTCTTGTCGAGGGCGTAGACAAACGGAGCCTTCTCCGACTTGCGGACGTAGGAATAGCCGGCGTCGGAATACAGACGCTCGACAGGCACTCCGCCAACTGTCACTTCTACGCTGTAAGGCTTGTCAAACATCATTGCCACCTTGCTCTTGACCGTCGCGTTGTAGCCGGCAAGTTCCGGCACATAGCCATACGCGGCATTCATGTCGAGCTTCAATTTTGAATTCTCAACATCAATCATTGCCGAGTCAACGGCAACCTTGCCTATGCCAAGACTGGCTGGCAAATTCTCGTTCAAAACAACGGCAATACGCCCCTGTGTGGCGGCGTCAAGCGGCTTGAATTCCGCATTGACCACTCCCATTGTGGCAATCGTTGCAGCTGCCAGTAGCAAAACCTTTCGCATCGTTCTTTTTTTTGAGTATTATTGTTTGATTTTAAGTAGTATCTGCTTTATTTGCAAATTTACGATAATATGCCTATTCAAGAAAAATTTATTGATTCAAATCTTTATCGGTAAAACATTATTTAATATTTCGACACAGATTTTTAGAACCATTTCCCTCAAAAAAAGCCGGCCGAAAGCTTTGCGAGTGTCGCCAAGCGTCCGTGCCGGCAAGCTATCTGTCTGTAGAATGATACTTAACAAGCCCTGGCATCGAGCTTGGTGCGATTTTTTTAATCTTTATGTTGTAGGAATCTGCAACTTCGGTCAGCACCCCGCTATAGGCGCACGCATTGGAGCCGACAAAGCAGACGGTCTTGCCCTCATAGTCATACTGAAGCACGTTGCGGCGGAAGAATGCGTCAATGGCATGGCGCACAAGACGATAGACGTAGTCCTGGTCGAGCTTGTCCATCAAGAATCGGGAATAGACACTCAACGTGTTGCTCGGAAGCGAATGGTCGTAGATTGCCGACATTATCTCGTCGGGCGACAGATTGATATACTCGAAAAAGTCGTTGACAAGCTGCGCAGGAGCAATGTCCTTCAGGCAGTCGCTGAGAAATCGCTTGCCGATATACGCGGCGCTGCCCTCGTCGCCAAGAATATAGCCCAGCGAGCGCACATTCTTCACTATCGCGCGGCCGTCGTAATAGCACGAGTTGGAGCCGCTGCCGAGGATACAGGCTATGCCAGCCTCGTTGATCAGCAACCCGCGGGCTGCGCCGAGAAGGTCGCTCTCGACGGTGACCGGAGTCTTGAACTGCGCGACAAGCGACGCCTCGACAATCTTCTTCTTTTCCGGACTCGTACAGCCGGCTCCATAAAAATGGATTCGCTCCCAGCGACGCTTGAAAAACGCCTCCGGAAGTTCAAGACGGATGCTGTGGCTGATGTCGCGGCGGGTGTGGAAAAACGGATTCAAGCCTTTTGTAAAAGCATGTTCCACCACAGTTGCGCCGTCGACCAATGCCCATTCTGTACGTGACGCACTGCTGTCTGCTATTATTTTCATCTCTTTGTTAGGTCTTGTTTTGGGTTTCGTTCAAATGGTTGTCTCATGCAAGAGATATCAAATTCTAAGGCTTCATATTGATGACTCCTTGACAAAATGCTCCCCCTTATTGCACATTTACACCACAAATTTAGCATAAAAAAATTGGAATGCCGCCATGACATCCCAATTTTTTATCTTTATGTCAATTTTATACAACTTACCTTACGGCGATTTTCTTCACCACCGCTCCTGTGCGAACCACGTAGACACCAGCCTGCGGCAATTCAACGCTGCTGTCTGTGCCGCTGTAGACCTGTCTGCCGTCGGCGCTGAACACTTCTATCCTCTGACCGTCGGCGCCAGCCACCCTGAGCGTACGTCCGTCCGCCGCCACGACAACGGCATCGTCAGCAATCCCGTCAACGGAGTCATACTCAACGATATTGAAATGCGACCAGAATTTATGTTTGAGATAGGCGTCACCCGCTCCTTTGGGGACAAGCACAAATTTATCAAGTTTATCATACAATTGACACAATGTTCCCGACTCACCTCCACCAACCGTAGGCGGCTCCTGTGATTGGCACTCCACTACGGTTAGGTTTTGTGTGTTTGGCATAAATCCAGTTACATATTTTACATTTTTTGTTATTACAAGTTTCTTCAAATTTGGGTATGTCCCCATAAAGGCATACGGCTCACAACTTTTGTCAAGCACAAATGTTTCTGGCATCTCGTCGTCCTTCATAGGAGGGTAACACACATAGTCGCCGGCACTGCCGTCTTCATTTTTACGATACACTATTCCATCAATCATTACGAATCCAGACTCTGGAGTCACTTCCACAGTAGTCAGATTTTTTATGTATTTCAGTGCCAATGCCGGAAAATATTCGCTGCCTGAAGCTACAACTTTTGTCAAATTATCGCAACCGGTGAAAGTTACGGAATATACATATTCATTATGATAACTTTTTTCCGCCGGATTGTCCAATCTCCGGTTTACAACCCATTTATCCACCATCGGCAACACATGTATCAACCTTGATGTACTCGACCCTTTCACATACACAGCCTCATTCTCCACATAGCCCCCAACTTCTACCTCTTCAAAACCTGGTCCGAACACTTCCTTTAGATTACGGCAAGTCGAAATTGTTTCTGCTAACGAGCTGCCTTTCGCACTTACTTCCACAACTTTAGGACACTTAAACGACAGAGTCTCAAGCGAAGTGCAATTTTTAAAACAATTTGTAAGGTATTTCAACTTCAATGATTTCAAACTCTCGCAGTCATCAAAACAATTGGGTTGGGCTACAATATACTGACCGTCCGGAATATCTATTCTTTCCAAATTCCTACATCCTCTGAAATCAACAAAGTTTATAGTGTCGCAATTGTCCACTTCTCCAATTCTGGCCGATACTGTTTTCAACGATTTAGATCTTATATTTAAGCTGAAAGCCGCATTACCAATTGAATCATCCTGCCATTTCGTAAGATTTTTTCTGGTAAATGTAATGTCAAGATTCTCTACCGGCATGTCCGAGCCAAAAGCCCGATTTCCAATATAAATTGCCGAAGGAAGCGTCAGTGTTTTCATCCCCTCCGGAAAAGAGACCTCAGAGAATGCTTCATCTCCAACATAGCGCAATTTCAAGAAACCGCTTTCTGTGGCAGAAACTTTAGCATCCACACCTCTTTCTCCAACATACCACACATTCGAGAAAAGACTGCCGTCCAATGTATTTTTACACGATATCGCTCTGTGTCCTATCACTTCCAATTTGCGTGGCAGAGTCAAATTGTCTATATCCCGGCACAACGTTTTATCTGGAATTTCTTTTACTTCATCACTAGTGAATGTCAACGTTTTCAACGAAGTTCCTACAAACGATCCAAACAACACCTTTTTCAACGATCGGGGTAGAATCAATGTTTCCAAATCGCCAAACATATTGAATCCCGTTGTATTGTTTTCCGTGGTTATTTCGTCATAATCATACCACCCAAGCTCTGTTTTGCGAGATCTACGGGCAAACGATTTTCCACCATCTACAATGTTGGCGTCTGTCAAGTCCAAATATTTCAAATTGCCCTTTTCATTGCTGATTGGATCGTATGTGCCTTTCGTATATTTACGCAGTATGTAACCATTAGACATTATTTTAAGGAAAAGGAAATCCGTGCCATTCAGATTACCATTAACTTTCAAATCTGTCACTGTCTTCCAGTCTGTTTTCTGCGATATTTGATATGACAACATTCCTGGAGTCTCGACAGTGACCTCCAGCAATTCTGCATGCACGAGCATTGGCAATGTCAAGAATAATGCCGTAACCAACAACGCTATCCGTTTCATATCTTTTTTTATTTGTTGTTATCAATTAACGTATATTTATCACCCAACTTGTAGACCACATCTTCCGATTTCAAGTTCTTGTTTACCTTACGGCGATTTTCTTCACCACCGCTCCTGTGCGAACCACGTAGACACCAGCCTGCGGCAATTCAACGCTGCTGTCTGTGCCGCTGTAGACCTGCCTGCCGTCGGCGCTGAACACATCTATTCGCTGACCGTCGGCGCCAGCCACCATAAGCATACGACCGTCGGCAGCCACAACGACGGCTCCGTCAGCAACATCGTCGACAGAATCATACTCGATGATATTGAATTCTTTCCAATAGTCTGCTTTCTTATAATTTGAGGATGCGCCTTTAGGAACCACTACTATTGCTCCAAATTTTTTACGTGTGTATTGTAACGATTCTTCATCAAGCGTTGGAGGTGTTGTGGACTCACATACAATTTTCAAGAGATTTTCCGCATTCGGCAGCAACCCTTTTATTTCCGTAATAGTCCGTGGAATAATCACCGTTCTCAGAGTTGGATATTTTCCATAGAACGCATACGGAAGCCAACTATTCTCAATCGTAAGCGTTTCAAACGACACTCTATACTCTGGATAGCACACCAAGGCTCCACATTCTTCGTCTGTCCATCCTTTTTCATAAACAATATCGTCAATCACTTTGTAGCGGGTAGACGGTTCAACTGTCACAGACTTCAGATTTGGAAAATTCAGCATTTCCCGCACCGGAAAATCGCCAGACTTTAGATTGAATGCAACAATCTCGGAACAATATTTAAACGCACCGTCATAATGGTTGGCAAAATCCTCTGTATAATCCATATTTTTGCGCCCCCAAGGATATATCAACAGTCTTGACTTCTCGCCATCATTGTAAAACAGGCATCCGTCTTTAGTCACCAGTCCTACTTTCGCACCAACAAGCTCCGCCGGGCCATTGAAATTCTGCAAGCTCGTACAGCCTTCAAACCATCCAGCAACATCCTCCAACCTATATCCATATTCTTCTTCCTTCGTATCAATCTTGCTTGTTTTCAAATTAAGAGTCCTCAAAGATGAGCACCCTTTAACCACATTTCTCGAAACTTTCGACAATGGCAAAGACTCCAATTTTGCGCATCCCTCAAAACTGCTTTCTTCCGATCGAATCCACTGTCCTTCCGGAATTTCTAAATTCAATTCTGAAAAATCCTTGAATGCCTTGCTCTCGACACAGATTGTGTCACCATACATCTCCGGATTGTCTATTCTAACCTTCATGGAACGCAAAACTGGTGTAAAGAATCCTTGTCCAATAAAAAATGGCTTTTTAGCTATCTCTTCCAATATTCTTGTATCCGTTATTGACTTGCAGGCTTCCCTTGAGAATGTCAAGTCTGCGATTTCCCATGGATTATAAAACTGCCGACGCCCATATTCATCTGGTTTATGACTTCCTAAATATACAACAGACGGCATCCGCAATGATGTCCAAGACCTTGAATCAACGCTTTGTAATGCATTATTTCCAATATATACAAGATTGGATATGTCTTTTAAATAATCATCAAATATTCTATATGACCCTTCATAAAATGCACCAGCTCCAATATAGCGCAAACTCTCTGGGAATTTTTCTATATTCATTTTGAAACCAAACCCCACTTTTGTATAACTAAAAGCTTGCGATCCAATTCCTTCCAACACAGATGGCAACTCTATAGATTCAAGATTTTCAAATCTCCAGAGCAACATTTCCGGCAAGACTCTTACAGAATCCGGCACCTTTACTTTTTTTAAGGATTTCCATGCAATGCTCCCAATTGGCCAAGCATCGATTCGAGTTGCGGAATTTGGGAATATCACCTCACTGAACTCACCAGAGAGCATCAGCGATCCGACCACGTTGTCTTCCGTATAACAATCTTTCGTGTGCCTTCCAACGCTTACTATCTTCTCATCGTCATCATATACCGCCGTTGCATAAGCATCCCCTCCTGCAACAATATTGGCTTCTGAAAGATCCAGATACTTCAATTTACCTTCTGTTGTGTTACCAACATAAGTGCCTGCAATCTCATTATATATATAATAGTGATGTTTTCCACTTCCATCAACAATAGCCGGCTCTCTGCCTCTTCCCATTCTCCTGTATGTTCTGACATCAGTTCCATTGATTCCTCCAATCACTTTCAAAGAATCAACAGTTTTCCAATCCGCCTGCTTCGCCACCTCATAATCAAGCGTGCCCGGAATCTCCACATTGACAATCACATACTTTGAATATGCAATCAATGACGTAAAAGCCAAGATTGCCAACAATGCTATCCGTTTCATATCTTTTTTTATTTGTTGTTATCAATTAACGTATATTTATCACCCAACTTGTAGACCACATCTTCCGATTTCAAGTTCTTGAATACCGATTGATTGGCATACAATTTCGCCTTTGATGCTGATATTTCCACGATGTCCACTCCTTTATTGAGCGTAATTTCATCATTCTGCGTATAATCCTGCCACGGGAATCCACAGACAGACACTCCGTTGTCGTACAAGAATTTCGCTCCGCATACCGGCACATCAACATATCTACAATCAGCCCCCGAGCTTTTCATTCTTTTTATTCTCACGACACCGTAAACAGATGGAAGCACAAGCAGAAAACCTGCTATAGGTTTGTCTTTTTCAGCATTGCCATCAGCATCCTTACAATATTCAATTTCAACAGAGCCCACAAATCCTTCGCCGTCCCAGATAGGCAGGCTTCGCATCGCCAATTTGTCATCATACGTCCACCCTATGCCTCGTTTGCTGTCAAGCAACAGCTGACATTCGTAAGTATATGTTCCAACATCTTTTTCATATATTTTATTCCCTTTAACATCTGTTTTCCCCGTATCATACATCAAAACCCACGCAACTCCGGCATTAAGCATTCCATACGGCCGTGGGTCGGGCACGTCCATTAATCCGCCTTCCTCAAAATGCATATTCGCTTTAAATCCAGTGGATATCTGGCAGTTTCTTGACAGAGCGTACGAGAAACGCTTGAACACATCAAGCACTTCACCGAAACTGCCATCGTCCAACCGCCCGCAAACGTGGACTCCGCAGGTAAGCATCGATGAGAAACCTTCTCCACCCCAATAACGATATACGTTAGACAAATTCAATTTGGACTGTCTGTCAAGCGCAATGTCCGCATTAATTCTATAAGCAGCGCCATTTTCAGCCTCCGTGCCTTCAGAGTCCGATTGGTTCATATAGAATGCCGAATCATAAAATCTGAACGCATCGCCGTCCATACTCACAACAGAGCCATCCGCACCAGAAATCTGCACCACAGGCTCCTGGCCAAGCCAGAAATAGTTGCTGCGCATCGTCACCTCAGAGTCCTCTATTTTCAAGATTGTGCCTCGCTCCAGATGATTCGACGAGAAATCGACCGCCTTGCTTTGGCGTATCTTCGACTTGGCAGTTATTATATTGTCGCAAATCGTCGCACCACCACAATTATTGACCAGCAAGCCTTTGTTAACAAAACCGCTTACTCCATTGTGGGCAAACATCAAAGCATCTCCAAGAAATCCCATATTGAAGGCATACGGCTTGTGCGCCTCATCCTGATTTAACATATATGCATCCCAATATTCACTCACCGTACAGTTGGTCACACTTTTGTTATCAATATAATTGTCTGTGAAGCGCAATGCCTGTCCAAAATGCTGGAACGTAACGCCGTCCATATTCAGCGAAGCCCCGGACAGAATGCCATACATCAGATAGGCCTGCTCTCGACCGATGTCTTTCAACAGAGGCAGTGAGCTATTTCGCAGTCTCAAATTCTTTATTGAAGTTTCGCGAGTGGTGTATTCTATCTCGCTACGAGGAACTATTATTTTTTTTTTCAACATTTCATCATCTATCTCAACCCACTGCACATTTATCTCTATCAGATAGTTGTTTTCTTTACAACTTTCACAATTATCATCAACCTCCTGCAGCCGTGACTTCAATCCTTCATAATCAAACGCCGACACAAGCACTGTGCCGTATTTTGTCACACCATTATATTCCCTATCAATACTGCTTGCGCCACATATGTTCACACCAAACGGAAGTTTTATAGTTCTTGCAATCCGATAATAGCCTCGCGGAATAAACACCTCGCCAGACACAGCCATTTTCGCCGCACGCTCTATTGCATCCGCACTGCAGACCGAGCTGGCAGCCGAAGCCTCTCCGCACGACTTATAAGCCACCGCGCCGAACCATTGCGGATAGACGCGGTCGTTGAGCCAATCGCCCTCAATCTTGACCGTCGAACTGAATATTTCCTCAAGCGAAGCCTCTATCTGCGCGAAATCGCCCACAAGCGTACCACTTCCAATCACTGAATGCCGCTGTAAATGCAGCACGGAGTTCTGTCCTATGGTGAGACTTTTCTTCTCCGACAACGACAAGGCTTCGCTTCCTGCATATATCCGGCAGTTCTTGTCCACTGCCACATTGCTTGTCACTTCAAGGCAGCCTCCTTCTTTGACTTCAAGGACCGTCCCGTCGGCAAAGGTAAAATCCACATTAAAATCGACATGCACACCCTTGCCAACGACAAGATGAACTCGCGGCACATTGGAGGAAATCTGCTCTATCGTCGAGTCTGACGTGATTTCAACGACATCACCTTCATGCCAAGAAGATGTATATATAAAATTTCTTCCCATCGCTTCTCTATCTGTTGGTTTGCAAAGCAAAGATAGAGATTTAAGCCACGCATTGAGCACATTAGCGTGTTAAAAAACGCTAAAGCGGGGCGGCTCCACAAGGAGTCGCCCCGCCATGTTGACTGTTACAATTGTTCGGTTAGAAACCTGCTGCGGCAGCGTGGTTAAGCGCTGTATAGATGCAGCTTGCAAGACCAATAAGGATGATGCCTGCCACGCAGACCACCAGTCCGGCACGCTCGCTCCAATGGCTCTTGAACGTGGCGATTGGATTGTCGTTCGGATTGATGAACATCGCCTTCACTACAAGCAGATAGTAGTAGAGGGAGATAATCGTGTTGAGCAATGCTATGAACACGAGGACGTAGACGGCAACGCTTCCTCCCTCCAGCGCGCTGGAGAAGATGAAGAACTTGCTGAAGAAACCTGCGAACGGTGGGATACCGCCAAGTGAGAACATGGCGAGCATCATGGCGAACGAAAGTTTCGGATTGGTCTTGTAAAGTCCGTTATAGTCGGTCATGTCAACCTTGCCTGTGGCGTTCTCAATTGCCTGGATAACGCCGAAGGCTGCAAGGTTTGAAACTACATAGACAAGCACATAATAGCTCAACGACGCAACACCGGTGGCGTTGCACGCTATCACACCGAGCATGATGTAGCCGGCTTGCGAAATCGAGGAGAACGCAAGGAAGCGCTTCATGTTGGTCTGACGGATGGCGAAAAGGTTACCGAGTGTGATGGTGAGGATAATCAACGCATAGAGCATCCATTCCCAAACCTGGCTGTAGACCGCGCCGAAGGCTTGTGTCAAAACTACGAACGCTGCAAAGGCTGCCGCGCCTTTCGACACTACCGACAGATAGGATGTGACCGAGGTTGGCGCGCCCTGATATACGTCGGCGGTCCACAAGTGGAACGGAACAAGGGATATCTTGAATCCGATGCCGGCGATTACAAACGCCATAGCGACATAGAGCAGGAACTGCCCGTCGACAAGCATCACCGATGCTGCGATGTCGCTGAAATACAGAGAGCCTGTGAAGGCATAGACAAACGACAGTCCGAGCATATAGATTGCCGACGAGAAGACGGCTGTGAAAAGATATTTCACGGCTGCCTCGTGGCTCTCATACTGCTTCTTGTCAAACGCCGCCAACGCTGCCAACGGCAGTGAGGCTGTCTCAAGACCGATGACGAAGATAAGGAAATGGCGTGCCGACACCATAAGGTACATACCGAACAATGTGACAAGCATCAACTCCAAAAATTCGCCGCGGCGCACTGACTGCGTCTCGCTGTTGTTCCATTTGATGGACTGCAACAGGACGATAAACATACCGATGTTGAGAATATTCTTAATCGATGCTACAATAGGCGACGTTGCATACATCCCGGCAAATGCCTCGCCTGTCTGCTGCGGGGCGAAGAAGCCATAGACTGTGAAGGCGCCGAAAAGCACCAATGCGGTCACCGAGAGCGAACCCTGCACTTTCTTGCAACCGAAAGTATCGAACAGGAACACCAGAATGAACACGATGAGGAGTCCGATTTCGTGGTGCATCAATAAAAACTGTGAATAATCCATAATTTCAATTTCTTTTATAGTCCGTTACTTTATTGTTACTGTGCATAAGTCATTATGTGTTCTACAATCGGACCGAAGCTGTCGCGAAGGATAAGGTTGGCCATATCCGGGAAACAGCCGATCGCTGCGATGGCGAGCATCAATGTGACGGTCGAGAACCGCTCATACCAATGTGCGTCGTCGAGCTCGCGGTGGTGTTCGTTCTGAACCTTGCCGAAGAGCAACTTGCCGACAACTCGCAGAATGTAGACTGCCGTAATCACAATCGACGTTGTGGTGACAATCGCAAACGTGTGACGGAAGAGGTTGCCGTCGCCGAGAACGGCGTTGTAGATTGTTGTGTTCTCAAACGAGCCGAAGAAGATGGTCATCTCTGCCACGAATCCGCTCAAGCCCGGCAAACCGAGCGATGCAAGACCGGCGATGATGTAGCCAACCGAAAGGAACGGCATTATCTGCATCAAGCCGCCCATCTCGCGAACGTCGCGGGTGTGTGTGCGGCCATAAATCATACCGATGAGGGCGAAGAACAACGCTGTCATCAAACCGTGTGAGAGCATCTGCATTACGGCACCGCTCATCGCTGTCTGGTTAAGCATCAGAATGGCGAAAAGCACCAAGCCGCAGTGGCTGACCGAAGAATATGCGTTGATATACTTCAAGTCGGTCTTGACACAGGCGGCAAACGCTCCGTAGACCACGCTGATACCCGTAAGAATCATGAATATCCAGCCGAGCTGCATGGCTGCATGAGGCATCAGATAGATGGCGATGCGGAAGCAGCCGTAGCCTCCAAGCTTCATCAACACGCCGGCGTGGAGCATTGACACCGCTGTAGGCGCCGATGCATGACCGTCGGGCGACCATGTGTGGAACGGGAACATCGCGCCAAGCACGCCGAATCCTACGAATGCGCAAACAAACAATGCGTTCTGCCAGTCGAGGTCTACGCCGTGTTGTGCAATCTCAACAAGGTTCATCGTATGGCCTGCGTGATAGTAGATGCCGAGGATGCTGATAAGAAGCAATGCCGAGCCGCCCATAAGCATAAGGGTCAGCTTCATCGCAGCATAGTTCTTGTTGCCGCTGCCCCACACTCCGATGAGAAGATACATCGGGATGAGCGCAACCTCATAGAACATGAACATTGTGAACAGGTCAATCGAGATGAAGAAGCCGAACACTCCGGTTGAAAGAAGGATGAACCAGAGGAAATACTCCTTTGTCAGAGGCTCGATTTTCCACGAAGCGAATGTGCCTGTAAACACGATGATTGCCGAAAGCATTATCATCAAGACGGAGATGCCGTCTACGCCAACTGCCAGATGGATGTTGAGAGGCTCAAACCACATATAACTGTCGGTGAAGAGCATCGGTGCGTCCGGATTGGCGGCACGCGCGCCTACAAACTCGTAGCAGAGATACGCCGCCGCAATCAGGAGCAGCGACGCACCGGTGGCTGCCACGGCGCGCACCTGCTTGACGTTGCGCGTCAGAAACAGCGCGCCGAGCGTCAGCACAGGAATTATAACGAATAAGAAAAGTATATTAAACATAACTTTATTTTTTATCTATTCCGTCAACTTTAAATTAATACTACGAATGTCACTGCCGCCAAAAGCAATGCGCCGATCAGGTAGACCCAAACATACATCTGGATGGATCCCGACTGAAGTTTGCGGATTGCGAAGGATGCGCGGTTTGTCACGGTTGCAAGGGCGTTCATCGTGCCGTCGACAATCGTATGGTCAAACCATGCGATGCTCTTACAGATGATGCCGAAGATGATTTTATGTGTGACAAACTGATAAATCTCGTCCATATAGAAGCGACGGTAAGCCGCACGGTGAAGGGTCTTCATCGAGCCGGCGATACGGTCGGGCATCGCGTTCTCCTTGCGGTAGAGCACTGTGGCAATCACGATGGCAACCACTGCCACTACTACGCTGGTGCCTGCCACGCCCATATCAAGATGGGTGATGAGTTCCTTGCCGTCGTAGGTGACGAAGCTGCCGAATGGAATGAAGCCTGCCACACACGAGATTACCGCAAGAATAATCAGAGGAAGGGTCATTACCCACTCGCAGTCGTGCGGTGTGTGGTGGCTGTAGTCTGGTTTGTTCCACCAGAAGATGCGGTAGTAAAGACGGAACATGTAGAATGCTGTCAAACCTGCCACTGCCGACATCCACACTCCCCAGAACGGGCTGTACTGATAAGCGGCGACAAGAATCTCATCCTTACTGAAGAAGCCTGCAAACGGAGGTATACCTGCGATAGCGAGACATGCGATAAGGAATGCGATGTGGGTTATCGGCATATACTTGCGGAGGTTGCCCATGGCGTCCATCTCGTTGCTGTGCACCATGTGAATAATGGCGCCGGCGCAAAGGAAGAGCAAGCCCTTGAACATTGCGTGTGTAAACAAGTGGAACATTGACGCCATATAGCCTACGCCCTCGTGAAGTTCCGGACGGGCTACGCCGAGCGCCGTAAACATAAAGGCAATCTGTGAAATCGTTGAGAACGCGAGCACGCGCTTGATGTCGGTCTGCGCGCATGCCACAACTGCGGCATAAAGCGCGGTGACTGCACCGGTGACGGTGATCAGGTCGAGCACCTCCGGTGTGCCGAGATACATCGGGAACATACGTGCCACCAAGAACACACCGGCAACAACCATCGTTGCGGCATGGATCAACGCCGAAACTGGTGTCGGGCCTTCCATTGCGTCTGGAAGCCAGATGTGCAACGGGAACATCGCCGACTTACCGGCACCGCCGATGAAAATCAGAGCCAACGCCCACGATGCGGCTGAACAGCCCATAAACGTAACGCCTGCCGAGCTTGTGAGGATTCCCGTTGGGTTCGACATCAGCGACTTGAAGTCGAACGTGTCGCAATAGTAAGCCAAAAGCATTATACCGATGAGGAAGCCGAGGTCGGCGAAACGAGTCACGATAAACGCCTTCTTCGACGCTGCCACAGCGGCTGCCTTCTCATAGTAGAAGCCTATCAGAAGATATGACGACACTCCCACCATCTCGAAGAAGATAAACATCTGGAAGATGTTGGTGGCAACAACGAGTCCGAGCATCGAGAACGTAAACAATGAAAGAAACGCATAATAACGCTGGAATCCCTTCTCGCCGTGCATATAGCCGAGACTGTAGAGATGCACCATGAACGAAATCGTTGAAATAACGATAAGCATCATCGCCGAAATCGGGTCGATATAGATGCCAAGCGTCACCTTCAAGTTCTCGCCGAACGTAAGCCATGTGGCATCATAGACCACCTGAGCCTGGCGAACTCCGTCGACAATATACTCTGGGCTGAAAAAATAGCTCAACGCAACTCCATAAGCCACAACGGCTGTGACGAGCATAGAGAGCGTTCCGAAAATTCCCGCAGTCTGCTTAGGCATCTTCATGCCTACAAGGCCGAGCACGAAAAACGTGAACAACGGCAGCAGAATTGTGATTATTGATAATGACAAGTCCATGAGCTTAATATTTCATTTTAGTTAAACTTTGGATATCAACATTCTTCACTGCGCGGAATATGTTGATCACAATCGCAATCGCCAAAGCTGTCTCTGCCGCCGCGATGGCTATCGCGAACAGGGCAAAAAACATTCCCTCCATCTGCCCCGGGAAAAGAAAGCGGTTGAAAACCACAAAGTTGATATCAACAGAGTTGAGCATCAATTCCAAAGAGATAAGGATGGCGATCAAATTCTTACGGGTGATAAAACCGTAAACGCCGCAGGCGAACATCACCAGACTCGGCACCAAATAATAAAGCATTGTCAAATCCATTGCAATTATCTTTTACGGGCGATTACCACACCACCGATTATACATGCCAATAACAACACACTGATTGCCTCAAAAGGCAAAAGATACTCAAACTTCTCGGTGCCAAGCAAGGCATGTCCGATTTTCTCCACCGTCACATCGCTGGTCGTCGACAGCAATGACGCTGTCTCTCCACCAAAGAATGAGAACAAGGCGTAGCCACATACGGCAACACCGGCAAGGGCTGCGATAAGTCCGAGTGTTTTACGTTTGGATGCCAAACGCTCGGCATTGTTGCCGGGTTTGCTTGTGAGCAGAATCGAGAATACGAACAGCACCAAGATACCGCCTGCATACACTGCTATCTGAACCGCGCCGAGAAACTCATATCCTAATTGGAAATAGAGTGCCGCCGTGGCAAAAAGAGTGAAAAGCAAGTAAGTGGCCGAACGCAGGATTTTGCGCGAAGTAACCGACAAAACCGAGAATACGATGATTGACAGTGCAATCACGCAATACACGATTGAATTACCTACTACATTCATATATACTTTATATTAATTTTTCTCTGTTGTTTCATTTTTAGGTGCTTCGGCGGCTTTCGCCTCCGCTGCTTTGGCTGCGGCCTCTTCCTTGGCCTTCTGCTGCGCCTTCCAAACCTCTACTGGGTCTTTTTCCGGAAGATAATTCAGCTGTTTCACAAGTTTCGAACGCGTATAAACCGCATGCTCAAACTTGTTGGTGAAGTGGATTGCGTGGTGCGGACATGCCGAAACACACATCTGGCAGAACGTACAACTGCCAAGGTCGTACAAATATTTCACCAATACTTTTTTCTTCTTCCCGTCGGGCAGCTCCACCATCTTCGATTCGATGTGGATTGTCTGGTTCGGGCAGTTCATTTGGCACAATCCGCAAGCAATACACTTGTGGTTGCCTTTTTCATCATAGATGAGCTCCAACGTGCCACGAAAACGTTCGCCTACCGGCAAATTGTCTCTGTTGTCAGGATATTCCTCCGTCACCTTCTTCGTGACGAACTCCTTTCCTGTCACTTCCATTCCCTTCAAAAGGCTGACCATACCTTTGCCTAATCCGGTGAAGTAATCTTTTACACTACTCATAACTCTATTGTGTTCAGTCAACTGTTTTTTCTCATACCGGCATTCATAAAAATTCATTAAAAACATCCGGAAGGAGGTCCGGTATGTTTGCCTCCTTCCCGATGTTGTCTGTCATGTACTATTTCTCAACCTGGCCGCCGAGTATGTCGAGCAATTCTGTCGTAATACCCTGCTGACGCAGCTTGTTGTATTCCAATTTCAGAGAGTCGTGCAGCTTTACTGCATTGTCGTTGGCACTCTGCATTGCCATCACGCGCGCTGCCTGCTCTGAGGCGGCGTTCTGCCCAAACACTTCCTGCACAAGCGACAAAACGTAGAGCGGCAGAATAGCGTTATAGATCCGGTTGGCGTCGGGTTCGAAAAGATACGGACGGTTTGTCGGGCCATCGGCTTTGCCGAAGGATTCTGCCGACACTGGCAGCAACTGCTGCACGGTGAGCCGCTGCTTGCCTGCCGAAAGAAACTTCATCGACACCACCTCTACGCGGTCGGTCTTGCCGCCGACATAGTCGGCTTTAAGAGTGTCCACAAGACGGCGGATGCCGTCGATGCCCGATTTCGGACTGGCTTCGGTGCGCTCAACCGAAACACCGTCGCCGGCGACAACAGCGGATGCCTTGACAATCTTCTTGCCCACTGGCACCACGTTTATCATTACCGACGGGTTGGCTTTGCGCAATTCATTGATATGTCGGAGCAAGCCCTTGAAGATGTTGATGTTGTAAGCGCCGCAGAGGCCCTCGTCGCTGCCAAGCACCACTATTGTCACCGTCTTCACGTCTCGAACGTCAGTCAACTCGGAAGTATACTCGGCGTCGGTCTGCATAAGGTTGCCCATTATGCCCTGAAGCTGATTGCGGAATGGCACCAAGCGGCTCAAATTCTGCTCCGCCTTGTGCATCTTTGCCGATGAAATCATCTTCATGGCGCCGGTGATTTTCTCCGACGACGCCACCGAACCGATTCTTCCCTTAAGTTCTCTTAACGTTGACATTACCTAATTCCGTTTCTTTATTGAGCATATTTAGCAGAAACTGCCTTGGCGGTCTCGGTCAGAATACCCTCTACCTCGGCGGTCAACTGACCTGAACGAAGCACGTCGAGAACATCCGACTTGTGTCCTGCCTGCAGCATCTGGATAAACTCTGTTTCAAACTCTGCGACTTTGTCCATCGGCACTGCCGACAGCAGTCCGCGCGTTCCGCAGAAAATCACGGCAATCTGCTCCTCCACGGCCATCGGATGATACTGCGGCTGGATGAGCAGGCGTTCGTTCTTGCGTCCCTTGTCGATTGTGCGCGCCGTAACAGGGTCGATGTCGCCGCCAAACTTGGTAAACGACTCCAACTCGCGGAACTGCGCCTGGTCAATCTTCAATGTGCCGGCAATCTTCTTCATCGCCTTGATCTGAGCGTTGCCACCAACACGCGACACCGAAATACCGACATTGATCGCCGGACGGATACCGCTGTTGAACAAGCCCGACTCAAGGAATATCTGACCGTCGGTAATTGAAATCACGTTGGTCGGGATATACGCCGACACGTCGCCGGCCTGAGTCTCGATGATTGGAAGCGCCGTGAGTGAGCCGCCGCCCTTGACGATAGGCTTCAGTGCCTCCGGAAGGTCGTTCATGCTCTTTGCAACCTCATCGTTGTCGATAATCTTCGCTGCTCGCTCCAACAAACGGGAGTGCAGATAGAAGATGTCGCCTGGATAAGCCTCACGTCCCGACGGACGCTTCAAAATCAACGACAGCTCGCGATAAGCCACCGCCTGCTTCGAAAGGTCGTCGTAAACAATCAGCGCGTCGCGGCCGCTGTCGCGGAAAAACTCGCCGATAGCCGCGCCGGCAAACGGTGAGTAATAGCGCATCGCAGCTGAGTCGCTCGCCGATGCCGCCACAACAACCGTATAGTCCATAGCGCCATATTTCTTCAGCGTGTTGACAAGCGAAGCAATCGATGAAGCCTTCTGTCCGATAGCCACATAGATGCAATAAACAGGCTTGCCCTGCTCATAATTCTGACGCTGGTTGATAATAGTGTCGATAGCGATGGCGGTCTTGCCAATCTGACGGTCGCCGATGATAAGCTCGCGCTGACCGCGGCCGATAGGAATCATCGAGTCGACTGCCTTCAAGCCAGTCTGAAGCGGCTGCTTCACTGGCTGACGGAAGATTACGCCAGGAGCCTTGCGGTCGAGTGGCAGACGCATCAAAGAGCCCTCGATGGGTCCTTTGCCGTCAACCGGCTCGCCAAGAACGTTGATCACACGGCCCAACAGTCCTTCGCCCACAGGTATTGATGCGATTTCACCAGTGCGGCGAACCGACATATTCTCGGTCACTTCATTGACTTTGTCAAGAAGCACAACGCCCACGTTGCTCTCCTCAAGGTTCATAGCAACACCCGTAGCGCCGTTGTCAAACACCACGAGCTCGTTTGCCTCCACATTGTCGAGACCATAGACGTGAGCCACACCGTCGCCGACGTTGAGCACTGTGCCAACCTCCTCAAACTGAGCCTTGCCTTTAAGGCCGTCGAGCTGCTGCTTCAGTATGTCTGAAATCTCACTTGGGTCAATCATTTTTTATTTCTTACTTAGAAGTTTTAAACGCAATTTTCTTAAATCATTGCTCATCGAAGCGTCGAGCACCTCGCCGTCGACACGCACCGTGAAGCCTCCGATAAGGGAAGCGTCGACGCGCTGACGATATTCAAGGGTGCGGCCCTTCAGATGAGTTTGCACGGAGTCCTTGATTTTGTCCATGACAGCCTGGCTGAAGCTCGACGCTGTGGCAATCTCAACCTGTGAAATCTTGTTGACATCGCGATAGCGCTTGCCGTAAGCCAGTGCCATTGAGCGTATGAAGGATTCCCGTCCATGGCTGAAAACGAGTTTGAAAAACTTGTCCAGACACCCGTCGTTCTCCGCGCCCGACGCAACAAGCAGCAGCTGCTGCTTGTCGGCAAGCGGAAGAAACGGATTTTCCACCGCGCGCGACATCTGCGGATGCGCCTCATAGCCGGCGGCAAGACGCTCCGTCTGCTCATAGACGGCGGCGGCTTTGCCTGCTTCCTCGGCATAGAGGTGCAGCGCTTTGGCATAGCGGCTCGGAATCAGTCCTTCATTCATCTTTTACGATTTAAATTATTATCAATTTTTCGTTTCAATCTCATCCAGCAATTTGTCTACAAGCTGCGACTGAGCTTTTTCGTCAGCCATATGCTCACGGAGCAACTTCTCCGCAATCTGAATGGCGAATGTGCTAACCTCGTTGCGGAATTGCAGCTCGGCTTCCTTGCGCTCCTGCTCTATCGACACCTTAGCGGCTTCCATCACCTTGTTGGCCTCGACCGTTGCGGCTTCCTTGGCCTCCTCAATGATTTGTGCCTTCATTCGTGCCGCCTCGCGCAGAATCTCCGCCTGCTGCTTTTGCGCCTCAAGGATAAACTTGTCCGCCTCAGCCTTCGCATTGTCGACATGCTCCTTGGCCTCCTCTGCATATGCAACGCCCTTGTCGATCAAGTCGGCACGATCTGTCATCATTTTGATGATGGCAGGCCATGCAAACTTGCCGAGGAGGACGCACAGCAGCACGAAGACCACAAACATCCAGAATACCAAGCCAAATGCAGGCGTAAACAGTTCCATCTCTTAAGTTGTGCTTGATTAGATGAACAACGAAAGTACACAAACAATCACACCGAACAACGCCACACCCTCAACAAGGGCTGCGATGACGATCATATTACTACGAATGTCGCTTGCCGACTCCGGCTGACGGGCAATTGCCTCCATAGCGGCTGCTCCGATCTTACCGATACCGATACCTGCAGCGATGGCTGCGATTGCTGCACCAAGACATGCACCCATTTTGTCAAGTCCCAAAGACATAACTGCTTCAGCAGCCTGCGCTAAAATCATTCCTAACATAGTAATTAAATTTTTAAATTGTTATTTTTTGTTTTTTTATTTTTTATTGGTTATGCGGCCTCCACCTCTTTTTTATCGTGATGCTCCGGCTCTGCCACAGCAAGAGAGATGAATAGCGTCGAAAGCATTGTAAACACAAACGCCTGAATGAAACTTACAAGCACATCCAGTAGAAGCATAAACAATGAGAAGAACACCGATACGGCGGTTGCGGCAGTCGTAACTCCCGCGCCAAACGGTGCGAAGATAAATATCAACAGCGTCAGCACTATCACTATCATATGACCGCCCATCATATTGGCGAACAGACGGACACAGAGTGCCGCCGGCTTGGTGAATATTCCAAAAAGCTCGATTACAGGCATGATTGGCAACGGAAACTTTAGTGCCAATGGCACGTCAGGCCAAAAAATGTCTTTCCAATAATGCTTGTTGCCTTTTATGTTGGTCACGACAAACGTGCATACGGCAAGAACAAGCGTCACGGCAATATTGCCGGTAAGGTTCGCGCCTCCTGGGAATACTACTGCCAAACCCAACAGGTTCATAGTGAAAATGAAGAAAAACGCCGTCAGCAGAAACCCTGCAAACTTGGGGGCCTTCTCTCCGAGTGTGTTCTTAAGCACGCCGTCGTAGATAAAACCGATGAGTGCCTCTACGGCGCCCATTCCCTTGCGGGGGGCTTTCATGCCGTTGCGCTTGTAATAGCGCACCAGCGACAGCATTACCGACAACACTATCAGTGCGGCTACTATCAATGCTGCAACGTCCTTGGTTATCGACAAGTCGACCGGACGAAACTCTTTGCCGTCTGCCGCCACTTGCACCACCTTGCCGCTGTTGTCGCCCTCCGAGGCTATGCGGTAGACAACGCCATCGCCGGCATCATAAGACTCTCCGCCTGTAACCCTCGAAGAACTGAACACGTGCCAGCCGCCACGATTGTCGTTGACAATCACAGGCAGCGGAATGCGGTGCTCGTGTGAGAAAGGAACTTCCCAGCCGTAAGCGTCGCCGAGGTGCTCGAAAATGATTTCCTGAAGGTTCATTCCGCCCTCGTCATCCTTTCCGTCGCCCGACTTTGACGAAGCCTGCATCGGCAACGCCAACGCAAACATCATCAATACCATTATGGCAAGTACTTTCTTCATATTACTAATAGATACATACTGACACCACATTGCGGTCCACATCAACGATTCCTCCGGCAATATCCATCGTCTCGCGCTGCGCGTTGTCGGCTCTTTGATATTCAATAGTGCCTTTGGTCAGCGCCGACACAAGGGAGGCATGGTTTTCAAGCACGGTGAAAAGTCCGGACTCCCCCGGAAGTGTCACCAATGAAACCTGTCCGTCAAACAGAATCTGTTCTGCAGAAATCACTTTTAGTGTCATCTCGTTTGTTTTTATTATTGGTCAATCTCAGCAAGCAGTTTCTTGCCCTTCTCGATAGCCTCGTCGATGGTGCCGACATTGAGGAATGCCTGCTCCGGATATTCGTCGACTTCGCCGTTGAGAATCATCTTGAAACCGCGGATTGTCTCGCTCAGTGGCACCATAACGCCCGGAAGTCCGGTAAACTGCTCGGCAACGTGGAACGGCTGCGAGAAGAAACGCTGCGCACGGCGTGCACGGGCCACAACGAGTTTGTCCTCGTCTGAAAGCTCGTCGACACCGAGAATGGCGATGATGTCCTGAAGCTCATTGTATTTCTGAAGCAGCTGCTTTACTGCCTGAGCCACATTGTAGTGCTCCTCGCCGATGATGTTCGGGTCGAGAATACGCGATGTTGACTCCAGCGGGTCGACAGCTGGATAGATACCAAGCTCCGAAATCTTTCGGCTAAGCACGGTGGTGGCGTCCAAGAAGTTGAACGTAGTTGCCGGTGCCGGGTCGGTCAAGTCATCGGCCGGCACATAGATTGCCTGAACCGATGTGATGGAACCCTGCTTCGTCGACGTAATTCGCTCCTGGAGAGCGCCCATCTCCGACGCAAGCGTTGGCTGATAGCCAACGGCCGACGGCATACGACCCAAAAGGGCAGACACCTCAGAACCGGCCTGCGTGAAACGGAAGATGTTGTCGATAAACAGAAGAATATCCTTCGATCCTCCATCCTGGTCACGGAACTGCTCGGCTACGGTCAATCCTGAAAGCGCAACACGCAAACGGGCGCCAGGAGGTTCGTTCATCTGTCCGAACACAAGGGCAATCTGCGACTTCTTCAAAGCCTCGGCGTCGACATCCTCGATGTTCCACTCGCCTTTTTCCATGCCCTTCATAAACTTGTCACCGTATTTCAAGACTCCGCTCTCGAGCATCTCGCGCAGAAGGTCGTTGCCCTCACGCGTACGCTCGCCGACGCCTGTAAACACGGAGAAACCGTTTTGTCCGATGGCGATGTTGTTGATAAGCTCCATGATAAGCACGGTCTTACCCACTCCGGCACCACCAAACAAACCAATCTTGCCACCTTTCAAATAAGGCTCCAAGAGGTCAATCACCTTGATTCCCGTATAAAGAATCTCAGAACTGATCGACAAATCGTCAAACTTCGGCGCCGGCTGGTGGATAGGACGGCGATTCTCGTCCGACAAGGCTGGCAAATGGTCGATTGGCTGACCGATAACGTTCAGCAATCGTCCTTTGACCTGTTCTCCCGTCGGCACTGAAATCGGTTGTCCCATATTCTCAACCTCCATTCCGCGTCGAAGACCATCAGTCGCATCCATTGCGACGCATCTCACCGTCTGCTCACCGATGTGCTGCTCCACTTCGAGCAACAAGTCGGCGCCGTCTGGACGACCCACCTTCAACGCTGTGTAGATTGGCGGAAGGTCGTTTTTGTCGATGTCGAATGACACGTCGACCACAGGTCCGATTACCTGTGTGATCTTTCCTTTGTTGTTGGTCATTTCGTTTTACAATTAATAAACTTTTTATTTACTCTCTCTCAAAAAATAAATCTCTTACAAACTAAGTCCGAATGCTACCACAATGAGCATCAACACGAGGTTGAACAAATTGATTGGCAACAGATATTTCCACTCGAACGCAAGCAACTGGTCAATACGCAGACGAGGGAACGTCCATTTGAACCAGATGATGATAAACGACAACGCTACTGCCTTGGCTACAAACCATACTACCGACGGGATATAGTCCATCACGGCGTTGAAGCCTTCCCATCCCGGGATGTGCAGCGGCATCCATCCTCCGAAGAAGAGCAGAGTTGCCACGCCCGAAACGATGAAGAGGTTAAGATACTCGGCGAGGTAGAACAGTCCGAAGTGCAGACCCGAATACTCTGTGTGGTAACCGGCTGTAAGCTCTGACTCTGCCTCTGGCAAGTCAAACGGACCGCGGTTGGTTTCTGCCGTTCCGGCAATCATATAGACGATAAATGCTATGACGGCGGGAATGTGGCCCTGGAAAATGAACCAAAGGTCTTTCTGTCCCTCTACCAGACCGGTAACCGACATTGTGCCGCTGAGCAGCACGATTGTCATGATCGACAAGCCGATAGACAACTCATAGCTGATCATCTGCGCGCCGCTTCGAAGTGCGCCGATAAGCGTATACTTGTTGTTTGACGACCATCCGGCGAGCAAAATGCCGAGCACACCTATCGATGAAACGGCGGTAAGGAAGAAGATGCCGATATTGAAATCAATAATCTGCAAGCCTTTTCCCCATGGAAGAACCGCGAATGCAGCAAACGACGCCACAATCACAAGGAATGGTGCCAAGTTGAAAAGAAACTTGTCGATATTGTTGAGCGGAATCAACTCCTTAATAAGAATCTTGAACATATCGGCGAAACTCTGGAGCAAGCCGAGCGGACCTACGCGGTTCGGGCCGAGACGACATTGGAACGCGCCGCAGACCTTACGCTCAAAATATATGTAGAACAGCGCCAACAATGCATAGACCACCAAAAGCCCAACACCGATAAGCACACATTCGACCACAGTGGTTGCCCATGCCGGCATGAAGCCGTTGAGCAGATTGTCAAACCATTCTGTGACTACTTTGAAGTCAAAAATCATATCTTTAAATTTTCTTTGTTACTCAATCTGTTATCTTTATCTGTCGATTTCAGGCACCACATAGTCGAGCGATCCGCCAATCGTAATCAAGTCGGCAATCTTCTCGCCGCGGGTCAAGTGGTCGACAACGCCGGCAAGACGCAGACATGTGCCGTTGACCTTCATGCGGTAAGGCGACTTCTCGCCCTTGCTGTCGATATAAACGCCGAAAATGCCTCGGCATGCCTCAACTTCCTGATACCAATGTCCTTCCGGAAGCTTGATAATCTTCGGCACCTTAGCGCAATAGTCTCCCTCTGGGATATTGTCGACAAGCTGCTCAAGAATCTTGCACGACTGCTCAATCTCTTTCAAGCGCACCAAGTAGCGGTCGAACGAGTCGCAGCCGTCAAGCACAACCTGCTCGAAATCAAGCTCGCTGTAGATGGAGTACGGATTGGTCTTGCGGAGGTCGCACGCCCAGCCCGAAGCACGTCCCGACGGACCTGCCACACCATAATCCACAGCATCTTCCTTCGACAGCACGCCCACACCTTTCAGACGGTTCTGGAAGATGATGTTGCCGGTCACAAGCTGATGGTATTCTTTCAAGCGCTCAGGCATGATTGCCAAGAACTCTTTCACCTTTTCCTGGAATGTTGGATACAGGTCGGCACGCACACCACCGATAGTGTTGTAGTTGAACGACATACGCGCGCCTGTAGTTGCCTCGAGGATATCAAGGATGGTCTCACGCTCACGCATTCCGTAGAACAGCGCGGTTGTGGCGCCAAGGTCCATACAGTAGGTTCCGAAGAACAACAGGTGGCTGGCGATACGCGACAACTCGTCGACCATCACGCGAATCACCTGCGCGCGGCGGGGCACCTCGATGCCGAGGGCCTTCTCGATGCAGGCGCAGACGCAATGCTCGTTGGGAAGCGCCGAGAAGTAGTCCATACGGTCGTAGAAGTGGATGGTCTGCGGATATGTGAGTTTTTCGCAAAGCTTCTCCACTCCGCGGTGGATATAACCGCAATAGAGGTCGATTTTCTTCACTTCCTCTCCGTCGAGCGACGTGCGGAAGCGGAGCACGCCGTGGGTTGCCGGGTGCTGCGGACCGATATTCACGACAAACTCCTCCGGGCTGAAGATTGTAGCAGTCTTTTCTGTCACATTGCCTTCAGCATCTTCCACGTATGTAACTGTCGTGTCGTCGGTCTTCTCGTGATAAAGACGGATCGGATTGATTTCCGGATTCTCGTCGTAGTCCTTTCTTAAAGGGAAACCCACCCAGTCATTGCGCAGATACAAGCGGCGCATGTCGGGGTGGTTGATGAATTTTATGCCATAGAAGTCATACACTTCACGCTCTTCCAGACGGGCAATTTCCCACACGTCATAGACACTGTGAAGCATCGGGTTCTCACGGTCGGTTGTTGTCACTTTAACCGAAACCATAGAATAGTCGGATGTCGACTTTATATAATAGGTGCAGCCCAGAGCGTCGCCCCAGTCCTCTCCTACTACACATGCCAGCCAGTCGTAGCCGGCTTTCTTCAATGTCTCGGCAACGGTGTGCCATTTTGCATCGGGAACGACGGCCAATGCCACTTCGTTTTCCTCAAATACGGCTTCCGGACAAACCTTGCCTATTATTTCTTGTATATTTACCATACCTTAATATCTTATTCTTGTACGTGTTCCTCTTTCGCTATCTCTGGGTTCTCGCGGAAGAAGTCTTCGCGCGTGCGCTTGCGGTTCACTCCGCCAAAGAATTTTTCCACCTTGACTTTGCGTTGAAGCTGCATCAAGCCGTAGAACATCGCTTCCGGACGTGGAGGACATCCCGGGATGTAGACATCAACCGGAACAACCTTGTCAATACCTGTAACCACGTGGTAGGAGTTTTTAAACGGTCCGCCCGAAATCGCGCAACCGCCAACCGCGATTACATATTTCGGCTCGGCGAGCTGCTCATACAAGCGGCGGAACACCGGCGCCATACGATGCACGATTGTGCCAGCAACCATCATAAAGTCGGCCTGGCGTGGGCTTGAACGTGCCACCTCAAATCCGAAACGCGCCATGTCGTAGCGCGCGGCGCCAAGCGAGATGAACTCAATACCGCAGCAGCTTGTGGCAAACGTCAGCGGCCACAAAGAATTGCTGCGACCCCAGTTGATCAACTCATCAAACTTGCCTACTACAACGTTCTGTCCGTTTTCCTTCAGCTCGTTGACCAAGTTCTCGATATACTCGTTGTCGTTGAAGTCTTCCCACTTCATTCCTTTAATCTTTACTTCCACTGCAACGCTCCTTTCCGCCATGCGTAAGCAAGGCCTAAGATGAGTACAAACAGGAACACACACACTGCGAGAATGCTCTCGACGCCCATACCTTTGGCAATCACCGCCCACGGAAATAGAAACACTGTCTCGACGTCAAACATCAAGAACAGAATGGCAAACAGATAGTAGCCCACCTTGAACTGAACCATACTGTCTCCTCGGGTAGGGATACCGCACTCATAAGGCTCGCCTTTTTGCGGAGCATATGAGCGTGGGCCTATCAACGCTGCCGTCGTCAAGCCCAAAACCACCAGTGCGACACCGGTGAGGACGGCTACCAAAGCCGTCGAGGTACTTTCGATACCAAATATTGACAAATCCATATCTAAAAATTACTTATAATTTCTATGTTAAACAATGCGCACAATACGGATTAACACACTAAGAACCAGCCGACAAAGCCGGCGGTCGTCAATTTGTTCCCCTATTCTGCGCTTTTAAGCCGTGCAAATATAGCAATTCTTTTGCTTAAAAAGGCATTAATTTTCAATTAATTCTCATCGCATCGACAAAAAAGCACTCATTCACCCTGTGCCGCAAAATCACCAAATCTTGTGATTGCGTGGTTCGTAATGTTTTTGTTCCTTTGCAGCCGAAAATCAGTTACGTTTTGAAAGTTAGAATAATCATTTTCGCAACCGCCTCTCTGCTGGCTTCCGACGCCTTCGCCGCACCAGCGAAGGCTGGATTCGACGCCAACCAATACGGCGACTCTATCATAAACCTGAAAGAAATCTCGGTGATTGCCGCCAAGCAGTCGGCCGACGCGGAAACAGCGGGTTCGGCGTCGACTCTGATATCAAGGGCGCAAATCGAGAGGCTCAACATCGCCAACGCTCGCGACGCAAGCTCGATTGTGCCAAACTTCTACATCCCTGAATACGGGTCGCGCATCACGTCGTCAATCTACGTGCGCGGAATGGGCGCTCGCATCGACCAGCCTGTAGTGGGGTTGGTGGTCGACAACGTGCCGGTGCTCAACAAGGACAACTACGACTTCGACATAGCCGACATCGAGAGCCTGCAGATGCTGCGCGGTCCGCAAAGCACTATGTACGGACGCAACACGATGGGCGGCGTGGTGTCGATACGCACTCTGTCGCCGCTTTCACACCAAGGCTGCCGGCTGCTGCTTGAATACGGCAAGGAGAACACAACGAAAGCGTCAGTGTCGCACTACAGCCGGCCATCGCGGTCGTTCGGAGTGGGCGGCAACGTTTCGGTCTACCACACCGACGGCTTTTTCCGCAACCTTAACAACGGCAAAACCTGCGACAAGGAGACATCGGGAAGAGCCATGCTCAAACTGGCGTGGAAGCCGTCCGACCGCTTTATAATGGAGAATATGGCGGCGGTGTCGATAAACCGGCAGGGCGGCTATGCCTACGAGTTTGCCGACACGCGCGAGATAAACTACAACGACACGTGTTTCTACCGCCGCACGTCGGTAATCGACGGTCTGACAATGAAATGGCATGGCGAAAACATTGAGCTGACAAGCAGCACGAGCTATCAGTTCATCGACGACAATATGACACTCGACCAGGACTTCCTGCCGTTATCGTATTTCACTATAACACAGAAGAAGACGGAGCATGCAGCCACGCAGGACGTGATTGTCAGCGGATCGGCTGCCGACGGCAAACTGCGATGGATAGGCGGAGCGTTCGCTTTCTTCAGACACATGAAGATGCTGGCGCCGGTCACGTTCAAGGACTATGGCATCGAGTCTCTAATTGCAGGAAAATGGAATGAGATGAACCCATACTACCCCATCGTCTGGGACGAGGACAGCTTCGTGCTCGGCTCGGGATTCACTATGCCGTCGGCGGGAGCGGCAGCCTACGGCGAGGTGTCGTATGCGGCCCGCAGGTTTACGCTGGTGGCGGGCTTGCGATTCGACTACGAGCAGTCGCGGCTCGACTACACAAGCGACTGCTCGACAAGCTACACCGTGATGCAGCGTGCCGGCGACGGCTCGCTCAGCCCTTATGCGTTCCACCCCGTGGAAATCCACAACGGCGGAAGCCTGAAGCGGTCGTTCACGCAGCTGCTGCCCAAAATCTCTGCCTCATACTCAATCCCGTCGCGCCACGAGGCGAAAGTAAGACTAACTGTTGCCAAAGGCTACAAGGCGGGAGGATTCAACACGCAGATGTTTTCCGACGTGCTGCAGCAGCAGCTGATGGAGAGCATGGGCATCGGACGCCGCTACGATGTGGACCAAGTGGTGGGCTACAAGCCTGAAAACAGCTGGAACGCCGAATTGGGAGCTTTGATAAAGACTGCCGACAAACAGTTTTCGGCAAGCGCCACGGCTTTCTACATCTACTGCCGCGACCAGCAGCTGACGGTGTTTCCCGAGGGCGACATTACAGGACGCATAATGACCAATGCCGGAAAAGCGCGCAGCGCTGGCATCGAGGTGTCGGTTGCCTACAGCCCGGTGGAACGGCTGACGCTCAACGCTGCTTACGGATATACCAACGCTAAGTTCATAGAGTTCAACAACGGCAAGGAAGACTACTCCGGACGTTTCGTGCCCTACGCTCCGCAAAACACCATTTTTGCCGCTGCAAACTATCTTATCCCCGCGCAGTTCGGACCGCTGCGCTACATCTCGACGGGACTGTCGACACAGGGCATCGGCAAAATCTACTGGAACGAAGACAACTCTACGGCACAGAACCTATACTTCAAGCTCGACGCGAGCGTCAAACTTATCTGCAACAAGTTTTCCGTGGATTTATGGGCAAAAAACATCACCGCCACGCAGTATTCCTCGTTCTACTTCGTTTCCATTCAGCACGAGTTCCTGCAACGAGGCAAACCCGTGCAGTTTGGAGCTACTCTGAGAGTGAATATTTAAGAACATAAAAACTATAATTACAATGAAGAAATTAATTTCTCTTTTCGCCATTCTCGCAATGGTGTTCTCAATGCAGTCATGCATCAATTCAGGCGACACTCCCGACGCAACACAGACAATTGCGCTGAAGGGCTACAACCACATCCACGAGCCTGCCAAAGTCGACGCGCCTCTGCGCAACAAGGCGGCAAAATACGAAATGGACATCAACCTTTCACAAATGACGATGACACTCAAAGCAACCGGCGCCATTGAGAGCGACGGAGAGGAAATCTCGCTCGTGTTCAACAACATCGCATTGAAATACGACAAGACCAACGGAGGCTTCTCCTTCTCTCTTCCGGAGGCAACCCCTGTTGCAAGCGACGGCAACAACTACAAGGTGACCGACCTCAACGGTTCAATCGCAGCTTACGCTCTAAGCAACTCAACAGCATCGTCGATGGTCACCGCCATCACAGTGTTGCAGATCAGCTATACGGTCAACGACAAATACGACATTTTCGCCACGCTTCAGACATCGACAAGCGCGACACCGGAAATCTACTACACCAACTGTTCTACAACGACATCGGCTGAGGGCATCGCTCCGTTTACAACAACCGTGACAACATATCTCGTAAACTTCATCACGTCGACAAAGGCAAACGTGACCATCGTTTCAGCTCAGTTCGCACAGAGAATGCCGCAGATGACGATGGTGTTCCCCGGTGTTGATGTCGAGATGACGGCTTCAGGCTACGTATTCAAAGCCGACGAGCTGATTCCGAAAATCAGCGACACTCCGATGCCAAGCTACAAAGTGACAAACTTCCGCATGGAAACATCCTCAAAGGGCGCGGTTGCAAGCGTTGCGTTCAACTGCAACATCAAAGGCTTGAACTATTCCGTTGCAGCAATGGGCAAACTGCTGCCTTCTGCCAAGCAAAACTCTGAGAAATAAGCATCTGCAATAAAATAGTCAAAACGGCATATCCTGTTGCGGATGTGCCGTTTTGACTATTTTAAAGTTTTTTATAATCTGATTTATTCCGAAATTTGGATAGTTCTGCAAAAATAGCGTACCTTTGAAACATATTATGCTCATCGACGATACTGAAATAGTCAAAAGGCTTCACGACCCGAAACAATGCAGGGAGGCATTCACTGAGATCATCAAGACCTACAGCGAGCCACTCTATTGGCAAATACGACGCATGGTGATGAACCATGACGACGCCAACGACTTGCTGCAAAACACGTTTCTGAAGGCTTGGTCAAACATAGAGAACTTCCGCGGCGACGCGAAGCTCTCCACCTGGCTGTATAAAATCGCCATCAACGAGTCTATTACGTTCATCAACAAGGAAAAGCAGAAACAAAACATTTCAATCGACGATGACGACTCGTTTCTCGTAAACTCGCTCGAAAGCGACCAATGGTTTGACGGTGACGAGCTGAAACTGTTGCTGCAAAAAGCCATTGCAACCCTGCCCGAGAAACAGCGCATGATTTTCAACATGAAGTATTTCGACGAGATGAAATATGAGGACATGTCGGAAATCCTCGGAACTACGGTGGGCGCGCTGAAAGCTTCATACCACCACGCTGTAAAAAAAATTGAACTTTTTTTCTCGCAGAATTAAACCATACGGCATTAACTAAGTCAAAACGGTACTATGGACAAAAAAAGCGACATATTAACCAAAGTTGGCAAAGATGCGGGTTTCAATGTGCCCGAAGGCTATTTCGCTGATTTTGCGAAGAAAATGGCTGCATCACTGCCCGAAAAGCAGATTCCTGCCAAGCGGAAGCCTACGCGCTGGTTGCGTATCCGTCCGTATGTCTACATGGCGGCTATGTTTGCCGGTGTATGGTGCATGGGATATCTGTTCAAAGATTTGAAGACTCGCAGTGGCGAAATCGCCGCCGAAGGTCAGATTGCAGAAGCGATGAAGGACAAAGACATGTGGAATGAACTGGAAAAATCCGGAACAGTGTCTATCGACGACCTTCTGAACGACACAATCGGCATTGACACTTCAATGGATTTCGACACTACGGCAAACTAATTTAAAAATCGACATGATCCGCAAATCAACCCTTATCTCTTTTCTTATCGCAATAATCCTTGCGCCCTGCGCTCTGGCGGCTCAAAGCACGGCGGCTCAACGGGCGAGATGGATGGAGCAAATAAGAAAAACTAAATTTGAATTCTTCACCAAAGAGGTGAATCTATCAAAAGAGCAGCAAAACCAACTGTTTCCGCTATATGAGGAAATGGAAAAGACCATCTACAAGATGAACAGAGAAGCGGAGGCTCTGATGAAAAAAACGGCTGCCGACACAAATGCATCCGAAACTGAATTTGAAGCGGCGGCGACAGCAATGGCTAAAACCACTCTACAACAGGGTGAGATTGAATTGGATTATTTCAACAAGTTCAGCAAATTCCTGTCGAAAAAGCAACTTTTTCTGCTAAAGCAGGCGGAAGAAAAATTCACCCAATATTTGCTGAAACAACGACGCTCGAAATAACAAATCGAAACAGACATGGCACAAAGCGCTTCTTGCATAGACAAATGCTTGAGGCGCTTTTTTGTTACAACAAAACATAAAAAACTATGAGCAAACTACTTTTGGCTGCCGGAATGGCTCTTATCTGCGGTGCTGCGGCATGGGGCAAAAACAACGTTCCTGATTTCAGATATCCGGAAACCGTGATCAACGACGCGACAAAGCAAATCGAGAAAGCCGACAAGAAGGGAAACCACAAGGCTCTTGTCGACGGACTGGTGCGCCTCTCTATCGCAAAATCGCAAATATCAGCCGACTATATGCCGGAACTCATAAACCACGTGGACAGTTTCGCTGCAAGAGTATCTGACGTCAGGGCGAAATCACTGCTGCTTGGTCTGGAGTCCGACATTGTGGTTGCGGCATACCAGCACGAAAGCTACAAATACGACTCCCGTCAGAAAGCCGGCGACGTGCGTCCATCCGACCCTCGGGAATGGTGCCGGGAGGACTATGAAGACAGAATCATCGAGCTGACAGACTCGATTTTGTACCACCGCACGGAGCTGCTCGCCACGCCGGTGAAGGACTATGAGAGCATCCTTGAGATGCCGAATGTGTGTCCGGAATTTGTCCCTTCGCTCTATGACATGCTCGCCCACCACTGCATCGCCGAAATCAACGACTTGGCCGACTCTTATTCCAACGGCAATGAAAACAGCGCCGCAAAGCAATGCGTGGCAGGCATCTACGCCAGCCTGCTGGCAAGCCATGAGGAGGGTTCAGCCCCGTTTATCTACTCGGAGCTGCAACGCATCAAGGGCTCCGAAAACAACAGCAAGGCTGCAGAAGCGGAGCTTAAAGCCCATCTTCTCAACCTTGCCGACAAATACAAGGACTCTCCCTATTCCGTGGAGATTCTGGACTATCTGGTCGACTTGGATTCAAGCCCCAGGACGGTGACTCTTGCGCGCAAGGCCGTTGCACGCCACAGCAATTATCCGCGCATCAACACGTTGCGCAATTTCCTGAAGCGCATCGACCAGCAGACAATGGGCATAAGCTACTCAGAAGCGGCAAAACCAAATGAGGAAATCTTGATTGACATCAACAAAAAGAATGTAGACAGAATCACCATACGCGCATATTCCGTCGACGGAATCTTCGACATCAGGATGAAGAACCTGAAACAGATGAAGCCAATGATGGAATGGTCGGCAAATCTTAATGCCGACGACCGTCAGACGGTGCGCTTCCCTGGGCTGCCGACTGGAAGATATATCCTTGTCCCTGAATTCATTGACAGAAACTCCCACAACGCCGTTATCCCCGATCAAACGCCATCGGTTCTCACGGTGTCGGCTATCGACATCATGATGGTGAACCGCATCAACGGCGACTATTTTCTGATGGTGGTCGACACCGACACTTCAAAACCTATCGAGGGAGCCACCGTGACCGTACGCAAGGACGAGGACGGAAAAATTGTCAAAAGCCTTCGCACTGACGCCAACGGCTATGCCATGCTCAACAGTCTCAACGACTACGGCTATTACTATTTCCATGCAATCGTAGGCAACGACCACAGCCGTTCATTAAGCACTTGGCTCAACAACACTTCAACCGACGACAACCGACACTTGAAAGCGTCTGTGTTTACCGACCGCGGCGTGTATCGCCCCGGCGAGACGGTCAACTTCGCTGTAGCAGCCTACATTTCGGGGGTGCGTTTCCTCGAAACGGCCAAAAAGAAATCGCTGACAGTGGAATTGCAGAACACTGCCGACAAGACCATCGCGTCACAAACACTGCAGACGGATGAATTCGGACGCGTCAGCGGATCGTTCACGCTGCCGACCGACGGACTTACGGGCACGTTCCAGCTTGTTGTCGTTTCCGGCGACATGCCTGTGGTGTGGAAAGGCATCGAGGTGAGCGAATACAAGGCTCCTACGTTCTTCATCGAAATCGACCGTGAAAAATCCGAGCTGTCCGACCTCCAGCATGTCACGATAAAGGGCAAGGCCATGACGTTCTCACAGATGCCCCTCGCAGAGACAGATGTAAAAGTGGCGCTGAGCGAGAGTTTCTCATGGTGGTGGGACGATATGGACTTTTCCGACTACGAGACAACCGTCACCACCGACAACAGCGGCGAATTTTCAATCTGCGTACCGGCGGAATGCTTCTCTGCCGCCAAAGGCGAAATCTTTGTCAATGCCAAAGTTTCTGCCACCGATAGCCGAGGCGAGACACAAACGGCTTCAGCAATACTGAAAATGGGAAAAATGGCGTCGCTGCCAATGCTTGACAACATCACCGCCAATGCCGACAAGCCGGTGGCGCTGAGCCAGGATTTGAAAAATTTCGACAATCTAACATACGAAATCACCGACTCCGCTTCAAACGTGGTGAAAAAGGGCTCTCTGTCGCCCGACAACATCACGATTGATGCAAACAACATTGCATCAGGCGAATACACCGTCACAGTATCGATGCCCGACGGCAGCGGCAGCTCGTCGTTCCGCCTGCGGCTCTACCGCTTCAGTGACGCAATGCCCGCATTCGACACTCCGATGCTCATTGACAATGACACCGACATCAAGTGCGCCGCCGACGACTCGTTCTCTCTCAACTGGGGAAACAGCAGGCCGCATTGGTTCTTCTACGTGATTGCCTGCGACGGAAATGTGACCGACTACGGCTGGCACCATGCCGAGGCAGGAATGCATAAATTCACGGGCAAGGCTGAATTTGCGCCGCGCGGCTCTTCGTGCCTATGCCTCTACTGGACCGACAAGCACGAAACGAAGTCGGCATTCATCACACTTACTCCAGCCACGCCTCAAGACTCAATTGAGATTGTTGCCGAAACTTTCCGCGACAACATCACCCCGGGCGGCAAGGAAACCTGGAAACTGCGCATCAAGAACAACAACGGCAAAACGTTTCGTTCGGCTGTGATTGCCAACATGTATGACGCAGCGTTGAACTCGATTTGCATAAACACCTATCGTTTCAGCCCGACATATACAACCGCCGATGAGTACTGGCAGGATTTCAGAGATCCAAGCGATTGCCACTCAATCATATACTCTCCTCTACAGATGCTTGATGTAGCAACCTTTGTCGCCCCATGGCTGAACTACTACGGCCGTCAGCTTGGATATGACTACGCTGTTTTCGAATGCAATTCGGCTCCTTTACGCTGCTACGCCGCCGCTGCGCCAATGGCCGACGCAAAGCTCGAGGAAAGTCTCGTCACAAAGGAGTCAAAGACCGACGCCGAGGCAACAGAACCCGACAGGCAGCAGTCTGCCAATCTCCGCGATGAAGGCATAAAGACTGCGTTCTTCCTGCCCGGACTGGTGACAAACGAGCAAGGCGAGGTGACATTCACGTTCGACGTGCCAAACCGCAACACGCAATGGCAATTCTCGGCTGTGGCATACACCGACGACTTGCACGCCCACTACATCAACCGCATCGTGTCGGCTGCCAAGCAACTGATGGTGCAGCCAAATCTGCCGCGCTTCGTGCGCGAGGGCGACTGTGTGACAATCTCTGCCGCCGCACAAAACAACACCGACACTGAGCAGACCGTTGACGTGGTCATCGACATCAACGGGCAGAAACATGCGTTCAAAGGCATCGTGCTGCAGGCTAAATCATCAAAGACGGTAACCGCCTCTTTCAACGTGCCTGCCTCGACGGAAGTCGTCGTGACAACAAGCGTTTGTCAAAACGGCCGCACCGCCGACGGGCAGCGCGACCGCATAGCCGTGCTTCCGGCAACAACCGATGTCGTGGAGGCTTCGCCGTTCTATATCACTGCCGACAAGAGCCGTGCCGACATCACCATGCCTCACTTCAACCACGACGGTCGACTGACACTGGAGTATGCCGACAACCCTGCCTGGTATGCCGCTTCGGCTCTGCCTTCAATGCAGCAGACGGCGGAAACGGCGACAGCCCACATCGTGAACTACTACGTAGCCACCGTGGCATCGCGCATCGTTGCCGACAATCAGGAGATTGCCGACGCTATTGCCGCATGGCAGAAATCGCCGTTGAAATCTCGGCTTGAGCAGAATGCGGATTTGAAAACCATTGCACTCGACAACACGCCGTGGAGCCGACGCGCCGAGACGGAAACCGACATGATGGCGCACATTGCCGACATTGCCGACCCTGCTACAGTACAGTACCGCCAACAACGTGCGCTGACCGCCCTCAACGACCTTCAACGCCCCGACGGTGGATTCGAATGGTTTCGCGGTTGCCGCAGCTCGATTTGGACCACAGAGGAGGTGCTGAATCTCTTCGGCTACCTTAACGAGATGGGCTACTACCCTGCCGACGACGCAATTGCACAGCAAATCGTGAAGCGTGCGGTGGAATATTGCGACAACTATTACAACAAGATGAGCAAACGCGAGGGCGCGACGCGCAAAAGCGTAATTACCAGCGCATCCGACTATATTTTCATCCGCTCGATGCTTCCTGTGGCAGCTCCTGCCGACTCCATCAAGTGGATTGCCGACGGCGTAGTCGACATGGCGGCGTCAGGCTGGGGCGACTACAGCATAATGGGCAAAGCCAAAGCCGCAATTCTGCTTGCAAACAACGGCCGCAACGACGTGGCTCGCAACGTTGTGGAATCGCTGCGCCAATTCGCCCGCAAATCGGGCGACAGAGGCACATACTGGGACATCGATGGCATCGACAAGGTGACACTCGCATCGACGGCTCTGAAGGCACTCAACAAAGCGAATCCCGACGACCCGATGATCGACGACGTGCGCCACTGGCTGCTGCTCGCCAAGGAAACGCAATGCTGGGGAGGCGCAACAAAGGCGTGCGACGCCATCAACGCTCTGCTCACCACTGGAAAAAACTGGACTGCTGCAGTGCGCAAAGCACCACAAATCAAAGTTGGAAACGTCAAGATTGACACCGACGCCGCAACGCCCTACTTCGGATACATCAGACGAAGCATCGACATGAAACGCAACGATGGCAGTATCAGCATCCGCCGCGACAAGGGATGTCCGGCATGGGGAGCGGTATATTGCCAATACAATGCGCCCGCCGACAGTGTTAAGAGCCACGCAAACGCCGACATACGTATCGAAAAACAGTTCTACGTCTACAACAGTGCCAACACGCTGCGCCCCGATGCCACAACGGAATTTGCCGTTGGCGACCGCATACAAGTGCGGCTCACAATCCGTTCGGAGCGCGACCTCGACTTCGTGGCGCTCACCGACAACCGTGGCGCATGCTTCGAACCGGCAGACCAGCTGAGCGTATACGAATGGCAAGACGGCACCGGATCATACCGCGAAACGCGCGACTCGGCAACCAACATCTTCTTCAGCCACATCAGCAAGGGCACATACGTGATTACCTACGACGTCTACGCCAACAATGCCGGCACATACACCAGCGGTATCGCTTCGCTGCAATGCCAATATGCACCGGCTCTCACAAGCCACTCCGCAGGTGCCACGCTGACTGTTGAATAATCCGTCATTCCACAAGCAACAAAATCTCCACCGAAGCATCGCTCCGATGGAGATTTTTTGTTCTAAAAAAGAATTACTACATTTGTATCCGTATATCAAAAATCAGTATCGGCATAATTTAAAACACAACCGCTATGAAAAATTTGCTTTTATCTCTTCTGATTGCCTTGTCTTTCATCTCAGTCAATGCGCAAAGGTACGCTGCAAACTTAGATATGACGGTAATTAAAAATTACAAAAAATTCGAGAAGTCGTATGAGATATATTCTATAAAAAAAGGCTCTACATACCACGTTGACAGCATCTACCAAATCACCACACCAATTCCGAATGAGAACAATGCCAATCTTTCTTTTTACATGAATACACCATATGCAATACTTGAAGTCGACAAAGACATTGTGAAACACATCAAATTTGACACCCCCGATATCCGTTCTTTTTGGAATGCCAAAGTTATAACAACCGTATTGCCACTTTTGACGCAGAAAGGCTCACAATATGAGCTCAGGAGCGAGATGGAGGAAGAGGCTTTTGATTTTATCAACAAAATGCAGGACAACGGGCTTGAGCTAAGCGACCCTTATCTTGAAAGCTACATCTACGGATTGATTGCAAAAATAGCTCCGGAAAGCCTTGTTGACGGCAGACCATGCAATGTAAATCTTCTTATTGTCCAGCAACCGAATCCGATCTCCCTAATTTATCCAAATGGGACAATTGTGCTTAGCACCGGGCTGATTTCCTGCCTGCATTCAGAGGATGAACTTGTTGCTGTCTTGGCAAACGAGATTTCCCATTTCGTATTGGACCACAGCGTGTTCAACGTAAACAAAAACATCAGCCGACAGAAAAGACAGGAATTCTGGGCAGGACTGGCAACTGTAGCCACCGCCGCAACAGAGGTTGCCGTCGCTGCAAAAACTGGATATTATGTGCCAGGAGTTCCAACTCTGGCAATGGCTGTCGCCACTGCCGAAATTTCTGACAAAGTTGTAGACCACTTGGGCATGAATTTCAATCGGGAGCAACGCCTTGAAGCGGATTCTATCACAAAAGATGTGCTGCGGATGCTTAACTACAACGAGAGCGCACTCTGCTCCGCCCTTAAAAGAATAAACAACCGATTTTCTGAAAACCGAATTTTCCTTGGCAACATAAACAAGGCTAAAGACATCTCCCTACCTGCCCGTATTGACAATCTTGGCAACACCGAGCTTCTTCCCGCCAACAAGCGATATGAACAAATCATTTCTTTTGCTGTAACGTCTCTTGTAAACATGCAGTTCAATATGAGGCATTTCAGGCAAGCAATAGCCCTCGCCGACCAAAACATAAACAATGGCGTTGCCTGTGCCGACGACTATCTGCAGAAAGCAAACTGCTTGCTGTTTCTAAAAAACGACCGACAGACAAACATTGAAGCAAACCAATTAATCGAAGAAGCGAAGAAACTGAATGCTCAGAATGTAAACATCTATCGTCTTACCGTCCTAATCGCTCTCAGAGAAGACAATTACGACCTTGCAATCACCTTATTGCATCAATATCTTGAAATTCTTGGAATTGACGCAGACAAGCCGACTGAAGGCCAGTTCAATTATCGTAATTCCGAATCGTACTGGGCTTTGAATATGCTTAGCAAGATACAGGCTATGAGAGCAAGCCGATAACGTCAATCGACGGATTTATGTCAAGCAATTGCTTGACAAACTGATGTTTGCTCCGCGGTGAGATTACCACCGAGCGGCGACCGGCACGCACCTCTATGCGGTCGAGCGACGCCGCCGGTGACGAAAGGATGGTGCGCGTCGGCTTTACCGACGTGATTTTATGGATGTCGAAAGTTTCAATGAATATCCAACAGCAGACCACGCGCAACTTGTCGCCGCTGATTTCATAACGGATGCTGAACACAACCGACACAACCAGTGCCAGCGACAGCAGGCACGCCGTCAGCGCACCCCACGAAAAATCGAAGAACAGTCCCGGCACGCATGCGGCAGCCATAATGCCTACCGACAGCGCCACAAGCCACACGTCAACTTTCGACCGGTAGACTGTCATTATCTTGTCATTGAGAACGAACGGGAAGCAATCCGATAATTGTCGACAAACACTTCCACATGATATGAGCCTTTCGACAAGGCTGTCGAGATGTTGTGGTAGACGGTAAGCGACAATTCACGCTGGTCGTATTCCACGGTTTTCTTTTCTGTATACACCACATTGCCGCCCTCAAACGGGAATGTGCGTCCGCCACCAAGCACCGTACCTTCCGGACTCACGATGCGCACGTAGAACGTTTTCTGTCCTACCGGAGTTGAATTGTTCTGTGGTATTGTGAACGACACTACAAGTTGTTTTGCCTTGTCAATCTTCTTCTCCACCTTTCCCTTCTTGTTTACAGCGACAAACGACAATCCCGTAAGATTGAGCTTCTCCGCCAGCTGCATACGCTCGTTCAAACGCTGGTTTTTCTGGCTGTAGTCAGAAACGGTGGTCGACAGCTGCTGGTTGCGCGACTGCAGCTCCTCGTTCTGACTCCGTAGCGCCGTGTTTTCCTTGCTCAGCGAGTCAATAACCTCCACATAGTGGCGGAGCAATCCTTTGAGTGTTGAAATCTCGCCTTTAAGCTCCTTTATGCGCTTGCTGTTGGTGGCCTTCTCCGATTTCAGTTCCGCAAGCAGTTTCTCCACCTTGTCCTTAGCCTGCGAATATTGTTCGAGCAGCGAATCGTTTTTCAGATACTGCGCCTGATTCTCATATTGTTGAAACTCTTGATTGAGCGCTTCTGTCTCACCCGCGAGTTGCAGTTTCTCGTTCGCAAGTTTCAAAGAGTCAAGTTGCTGCTGCATCTTGTCCTTGTCAGAGCCGCCACACGACGACACACCCATTACAAGCAGACCAATCAGAGCCACGACAACCAATATCGCTCCGACACGCACCATGCCGGCAGCCTTTTTCATTTCCTTGTTTTCAAATTTTTCAGATTTCATATCCGTAAATGTAAAAAATCACCGCAAAGTTACAAAGATTTTCAGTAAGAAAACGCATACATCCAAAAATTGTTTCAACGGATTGAAGATTACATTATTTCTTCGTACCTTTGCAGAAGAAACCGACAGTACTCAGCGACTATCATAATGAGCGATTTTTTATCTCAAAAGATATTCAACGTGCCTGCGTTCAACCAGGCATTTTCTGCCAGCGGATTGCCTTTGGCGCAAACCACAACGGCACAAACATCAAACGCACAAATTTCAGAGCAACAGCAGCCGTCAAACGGCGAAACGAGCATGATTTCCGACCTCGGTATGATTCTCGTGGTGGCGGGCATTGCCACCGTGCTGTTTAAGCGGCTGAAGCAGCCCGTTGTGCTGGGCTACATTCTTGCCGGTTTTCTCGTGGGTCCGCACTTCGGCTACTTCCCCACCGTTGTCGACGAGGCCAACATCGACTTCTGGGCAGAGTTGGGAATCATCTTCCTGCTGTTCTCGCTCGGTCTGGAGTTCAGTTTCAAGAAATTGCTCAATGTAGGAGGCTCGGCTGCGGTGACTGTGCTTGTCATCGTGGTGGGAATGATGGCAACCGGCTACACTGCCGGACGGATGATGGACTTCACCAACATCAGCAGTCTTTTCCTCGGCGCGATGCTGTCGATGTCGTCGACAACCATCATCATGAAAGCGCTCAGCGACTTGAATATGAGCCACCGGCGGTTCACGCCACAGGTGCTTGCCGTGCTGATTGTGGAAGATTTGTTTGCCGTCATACTGATGGTCGTGCTGTCATCGATAGCCGTCAACAACAGTGTCAGCGGCGAAGACCTTTTGTGGAGCGTGTTCAAACTGTCATTCTTCCTCATCCTGTGGTTTCTTGTGGGTGTCTACATCATTCCCACGTTTCTCAAGCGCCAACGCCGCTTCCTCACCAACGAGCTGCTGCTCGTGCTGTGCATCGGGCTGTGCTTCCTTATGGTGATAGCATCCACCTATTCAGGCTTCTCGTCGGCACTCGGCGCCTTCGTCATGGGCTCTATTCTTGCCGGCACCAGCGAGGCTGAACGCATGTCAAGAGTAGTGTCTCCGGTAAAGGATTTGTTCGGCGCAATCTTCTTCGTGTCGGTAGGCATGATGGTCGACCCACAGGTGCTGTCCACCTACACCGTGCCAATCCTCATCCTCTCGGCAATAGTGATTGTCGGCATGATTGTGTTCGGCACAGGAGGCATGCTTATCACCGGACAACCGCTGCGCATTGCCATCGAGTCGGGATTCTCGCTGGTGCAGATTGGAGAGTTCTCGTTTATCATCGCCACTCTCGGCACGTCGCTCGGTGTGATCAACAAAACGCTGTATCCGATAATCGTGTCGGTGTCGGTAATAACAACGTTCTTCACCCCATATTTCATAAAATTCGCCGACCCCGTAGACCGCTGGGCGGAAAAGCATCTGCCGGCACGCTTGCTTGCTCTCATCGCGCGCTACAGCCAGTCGCAGACACGCAACGAGTCGGAGGTGACGCTGCTCTGGAAACAGGCTTTGCAGCGCACGATATGGAGGTTGCTGATCTACTGCGTGGTGCTCGTTGCAATCTTACAGCTGTCGGCACATCTGCTGGCACCGCTGATGGAGTCGTTTATGAGAACAGGAACGGCAAAAGCGTTCACCGTGGGCATCACCCTCGCGACAATGGCACCGTTCCTACTTGCGCTCTGCTATCCGAGCACCAAGAAATGGGAACGCACAAAACTGAAAAGCAGCGTGCATTCCAACGTGCCGTTCATAGCCATGCGACTTGTGCGTATCGTCATCGCTTTCAGCTTCTTGGTCTATTTCCTGTTCACGTCCTACTCCCACACTCTTGCAATCTCCATCGGCGCGGCACTGTTCGTGCTGGTACTGATATATTTCTCAAAGTCGGTAAGGAAACACATGAACTACATCGAGAATGTGTTTATCTCCAACCTCAACGAGCGGGAGTTGCGGCGCAGCGGACGCAACAACAACCTTGTCAGCGACATGCACCTCGCCTTTGTCAACGTGGGCTACAACTGCCCGTTTGTGGGTGAGAAACTGGCATCGTCAAACATCGGCCACCTCTTCGGCGTAAACGTGGCAAGCATCCAGCGTGGCGACCGTACAATTCCGATTCCCGGCGGCTCGACACGAATCTTCCCGGGCGACACTCTCGGTGTGGTCGGAACCGACGAGCAGATACAGCATCTGCTTGAGACGATAGAGCAAGCAAACACCGGCGCGGCAAACACCGACGAAAATATCGACATTGAATTCACGAGTGTGCTGCTGTCGGAAAACTCGCCGCTGAACGGCAAGAAAGTCGCCGACGTCGACCTGCGCGGACAATACTCCGCTATGCTTGTATCGATTGAACACGCCGACGGGACATTTGAGAACCCAAAAGCCGACAGCATGATGCACGAAGGCGACAACATCTGGCTTGTCGGAGACAAACGGCAAATACCTAAACTCGCTTAACTATAACAATAAAAAACAGTAGTTTAAATGAATTTCACCAACCTACCAACCCTTGACAATTTCTTCCACGCCTCGGTGTCGACACCGGCGGCTGTAGAATCTGCCTCGCTAAGCACGTCGGTGCCTGCGGCAGACACCGCGCCAAACAGCGGCGAAGAGCATGTTGCCACAGGATTGATATCCGACCTCGCTTTGATATTGATTGTGGCCGGCATTGCTACTGTTGTGTTCAAACGCCTGAAACAACCCGTGGTGCTTGGCTACATCGTTGCCGGCTTCCTTGTAGGTCCGCATTTCGGATATTTCCCGACGGTGATCCACGAGTCGAACATCGAATTCTGGGCAGAGCTCGGCATTATCTTTCTGCTTTTCTCGCTCGGACTTGAGTTCAGTTTCAAAAAACTTATGAATGTTGGCGGATCAGCCACCGTCACCACCCTGTTCTCCGTCACCGGAATGATTGTGGCTGGATATTTCGCAGGCAAACTGATGGGATTCTCGTTCATCAGCAGCCTGTTTCTCGGAGGCATGCTGTCGATGTCGTCGACAACAATCATCATGAAAGCCCTCGACGACCTCAACATGCGCCACAGGCGGTTCGCGCCTCAAGTGCTTGCCGTGCTGATTGTGGAAGACCTGATAGCCGTGATTCTGATGGTGCTGCTTTCCTCAATAGCAATCAACAACAGCGTCAGCGGCGAAGAGCTCTTATGGAGCGTCATGAAGCTGTCGTTCTTCCTGATTTTATGGTATGTGGTCGGCGTCTATGCCATACCTTCGTTCCTGTCGCGCCAACGCCGGTTTCTTTCCGACGAACTTATGCTGGTGCTTTGCATCGGACTGTGCTTCCTGATGGTAATCACCTCCACCTATGCCGGCTTCTCCGCCGCGCTCGGAGCATTCCTCATGGGCTCCATCCTTGCCGGAACCAGCGAGGCTGAACGAATTGAGAAACTGACAGCCCCGGTAAAAGACCTTTTCGGCGCCGTCTTCTTCATCTCTGTCGGAATGATGGTAAACCCGCACGTGCTCGGCGAATTCTGGATGCCAATCGTAATCTTGTCGCTGCTCGTGATTGTCGGAAAATTCATTTTTGGAGTCATGGGTATGCTTGTCGGCGGTCAGCCGCTGCGCATAGCGCTCCAGTCGGGACTTGCCCTGCCGCAAATCGGCGAATTCTCATTCATCATCGCCACGCTCGGCATGTCGCTCGGAGTGATTGACAGCAACATATACCCTATCATCGTTTCCGTGTCGGTAATCACCACATTCTTCACCCCTTACTTCATCAAAGCGTCCGACCCGATATGCGCTTGGGCTGAACGCGGCACCCCGCAATGGCTGTCGCAATGGATTGGACGCTACAGCGAGCAGTCGACACGCAATGAGTCGGAAATCAAGCTGCTGTGGAAAGACGTGGCTCGCCGCAACATCTGGCGCGTGCTACTCTACAGTGTGCTCCTCACGGCAATACTCTGGATTTCATCGATATGGATGTTTCCTTTTGCCGACCGCACTTTCGGAAACGAGTGGGGACAACCGCTCGCCACTGTTGCTACTCTGTTGGCAATGTCGCCATTCATGCTTGCCCTGTGCTATCCAAGCATGAAGCGATGGGAACGCGAGAAACTGCGCCACAGTGTCCAGACCGACGCTCCGTTTATCGCCATGCGTGCGGTGAGAATCGCCATTGCAGCAGGCTTCCTGCTGTTCTTCCTGCTCGACACGTCGTCGCACAGCGTCTCAATCATTGTCGGAACGGCGCTGCTGATTTTTGTGGGCATAAACTTCTCCAAAGTCGTGCGGCGTCACACCTCTAAATTCGAGACCAAGTTTGTCGACAACCTCAATGAGCGCGAGCTGCGCCGCAGCGGCCGCAACAACAACCTCGTAAGCAATATGCACCTTGCATACATCACTATCGGCTACACCTGCCCGTTTGTTGGCCAGCGCCTCGCCGACGCCAAACTGGCACAACGCTTCGGCGTAAACGTGGCAAGCATACAACGCGGAGAGGATTTGATTGCCGTGCCTACCGCCGACATGCGCCTGTTTCCCGGCGACACAATCGGCGTGATTGGCTCCGACGAACAGATTCAGAACCTCATCAACGAGGTTGAGAGCAAACCGGCGGAAAAGCCCAAGACCGGAGAAATGGAGTTTACAAGCGTTGTGCTGCAATCCGAATCGCCGCTTGCCGGAAAACGCATCGGCGACCTCGATTTCAGAGTCAGATACTCCGCGATGCTTGTAGCCATCGAACGCATTGACGGAAGCTTCGAAACGCCCTCGCCCGACAGCGTGCTTGCCGTTGGCGACAACCTGTGGATTGTGGGCAACAAACTATTAATGAAACAATTTTGTTTAGATACATAATATTTATTATTTATGCACGAAAAAATAATCATTCTGGATTTCGGTTCTCAGACCACACAGCTCATCGGACGACGCGTCCGCGAGCTTAACGTGTACTGCGAAATCGTACCCTACAACAAAATGCCGAAAGACGACCCTTCGGTCATCGGCGTTATCCTTTCCGGCAGCCCGTTCTCTGTCTACGACGAGAAGGCTTTCAAAATCGACCTGTCGGAAATCCGTGGCAAATACCCTATCCTGGGCATCTGCTACGGCGCGCAGTTCATCTCCTACGCCAACGGCGGCAAAGTGGAGCCGGCAGGCTCTCGCGAGTATGGTCGCGCCCACTTGTCGACAATCGACAAGACAAACCCGCTGCTCGCCGGACTTTCCGACAACACACAAGTGTGGATGAGCCACGGAGACACAATCACAGCCATCCCTGAGGGTTTCAAAACAATCGCTTCGACCGACAAGGTGGCAATCGCCGCCTATCAGATTGAGGGCGAGAAGGTGTGGGGCGTTCAGTTCCATCCGGAAGTGTACCACTCTGAGGAAGGCACAAAATTGCTGAGCAACTTCGTGGTCAACATCTGCGGTGCGAAACAAGACTGGAGCGCCGCATCGTTTATCGAGACCACTGTAGCCGAGCTCAAAGAGCGCATCGGCAACGACAAGGTGGTGCTCGGACTGTCGGGCGGTGTCGACTCATCGGTAGCAGCAGTGCTTCTCAACCGCGCCATCGGAAAAAATCTCACCTGCATCTTTGTAGACCACGGAATGCTGCGCAAAAACGAGTTCCGCAACGTGCTCCACGACTATGAGTGCCTCGGACTGAACGTTATCGGCGTCGACGCTTCCAAAAAGTTCTTCAGCGAGCTGGAAGGCGTCACCGACCCTGAGCGCAAGCGCAAAATTATCGGCAAAGGCTTCATCGACGTGTTCGACGAAGAGGCTCATAAAATCAAGGACGTGAAATGGCTTGCTCAAGGCACAATCTATCCTGACTGCATCGAGTCGCTGTCAATCACAGGAACGGTCATCAAGAGCCACCACAACGTGGGCGGACTGCCTGAGAAGATGAATCTTAAGCTCTGCGAGCCTCTGCGACTGCTCTTCAAGGATGAAGTGCGCCGCGTGGGACGAGAACTCGGCATGCCCGAGCATCTCATCGGCCGCCATCCGTTCCCCGGACCGGGCTTGGCTGTGCGCATCCTCGGCGACATCACTCGCGAGAAAGTGGAAATTCTTCAGAATGCCGACGACATTTTCATCCAAGGCCTCCGCGACTGGAACCTCTACGACAAGGTTTGGCAGGCTGGCGTGATTCTGCTGCCTGTGCAGAGCGTGGGCGTGATGGGCGACGAGCGCACATACGAGCGTGCTGTAGCCCTGCGTGCCGTGACCAGCACCGACGCCATGACAGCCGACTGGGCTCACCTGCCTTATGAATTCCTTGCCAAGGTGTCAAACGACATCATCAACAAGGTGAAAGGCGTGAACCGCGTATGCTACGACATCTCGTCGAAGCCACCGGCAACCATTGAGTGGGAATAATCCACCAGCCATCATACAGCCAAGCGGCTTCAGCATCTACTTGATGCCGAAGCCGCTTGCATTTTCGTTGCATTTCTGCGTCAGAACGGATAGCCGATGGCAAGATTGAGGGCAAGGCTGTCTTTGAAACGGCCAATGTTGTAATAACCCGACTTGCCTGTGTCGTAAGGCAGGTGAAGACCTACGCCAAGGTCGGCGCGCACCACAATCATACCCATATCAAGACGTAAACCCAAGCCTGTGCCGAGGGCAAGCTCGCGGAAGAAATTGCTGTTGAGCGTACCTCCGGAACGCATAGGGTCGTCTTTCAACAACCAGATGTTGCCGGCGTCGACAAAAACGGCGCCCTTCAGCACACTGACAATGGGAAAACGATACTCCGCATTCATTTCGAAACGGAACGTTCCCGTCTGGTCGTAATATCCGTTGCCATCGACGTTGCTGTGATAACTGCCCGGACCTATGCTGCGCACGGCAAAAGCTCTGACGGAGTTGGCTCCACCGGCATAGAACTGCTCCGCATAAGGCACCTCCTGCGAGTTGCCATAGGCATGTGCCGCGCCGGCATAGACGCGTCCCACGATGCGCTGTTCGCCCGTGATGCGCTTGGAATAGACCATCTGCAACGTTGCTTTGACAAACTGCGAGAACGGCGTGCCGAAAAGTTCTTTCTGCCCTTTGTTTCCTGCGAGCGACCAGATACCGGCAAACAAGTTGCCGCCTTCAGTGAATCCAGCCTGCAGCGTAAAGTGCTGGTCGTCGCGAGTCTTGCCGAAGCCGCGGTCAAAAGTGTAAGTGTATGCAAATTTCGGGATGAACTGGTTGCGGAAGCTAAGCGCTATTGCCGGATTTTCCTCCATTGTCTTGTCGAAATCGGCAGTGGTGCTCAGCAATTTGTTGTATTTCAAGCCAAACAGCGTCACCTGATTCTGCGAATAGCGCGAGCCTTTCCAATCGTAGTTCCACCCGAAATCGAACTGCACCATCTTGAAAAATTTAGGTCTGTTCATCACCGTCGCTCCGAGAGAGAAGCGCGTCCACGCCAGCTCACGCTTGATAAACGGGATGAAATGAGGTGCGAGCAGACGCGGAAACGCCAACTCGGTCTGCAACCCGAACTCATAAGAATTGAAGTCGTTGCGACGGCCGTCCACCTTGCCTATCTGCCACTCATAAGCAGCGTCAAACTTTACAGTCAACCGCTCGCCACCTCCGAAGATATTGCGGTTAAGCACTTGAAATGAGACTCCCGGACCGAGATAGTTGTTGGATTTTGAAGTCAAGTTGGCCTCAAACTGCGTCTCGAGAGGCTTGTCGAAATGGCAAGTGATGTCGAAATCAAGGGTGGCTGTCTTCACTGAATCGAGCGGCGTGGCATTCACCGAAATGAAATCGAAAATGCCGAGCCTCGACAGGTAGGTCTGTGTGTTGGTGAGACGGCGCACGCTCACATCGTCGCCTTTGTTCAACGTGATGCACGACGGGATAAGGCTCTTGCGCAGACGCGACGGCGCCATCTTCACCACGATTCCCTTGTCGGTCATAAGCGTGTCGGGCGTGCCGCCATTGTCGTTGCGCATCACGAGTGTCTTCACGTCGCCTACCTTGTATTTCCACAACGCCTTGTCGGGGATGTTGTCGGCATAGTCAATCTTCACCACCACCTTGCCCGGCACTTGAAGCGTGTCGGCAAGAAACGTGATATACTCCGGACGGAAATAATAGTAGCCGTGGTTGCGCAGGCGGTTTGTCACACGGTTGCGTGCCACCGAAAGAGAGTCGTTGCAAATGATAGCGTCAAGTTTCATATACTTGTCGCGCTTCATATAGCGGTTGAGCATCACGTTGAGCTCGGAAGAGTCAGGCAGATATATAATCTCGGCTATGCGCTTTGGCGGCGCCAGACGCACATAGTAGTTTACGCGTGCCTTGCGGCTGTTTTTCTTGCTGTATTTCAAGTCGTAGGACGTGGTTGAGCCGAAATATCCGTTCTTGTCGAGCATGTCTTCCACCATCTTCATCCGCAGGTCGGGACGCACGTCGGACATCAGCACCGGTTCTTCGGCAAACTTTCTATAGATCCATCCCTTAAGCCCCTTGGAGTCCTCCGGCCAGTGATTGTAGAGCCACAGCCCAAGCGGGAACGGCGAACGCACATAGGGCGAATACCATGAGTTGTTGGCTGGCACATCGATGATTTCACCGATGTTGTCGGATATGCCCGACGGAATCTTTACGCTGTCGGCGGCTGTCACGTCGAGTTTCTTCACTCCAGTATACAGCACGTCGCCCTCAGCCAACTTTGCAGTGGTTGAGCACGCCGACATCGCCAGCAACATCAATATGGCAAACAACAGTTTTTTCATTCTTTATTCTCTTTGGGCTTGCGTTGCCACTTTTTCAAAAATTTGAACATATCTCTAAACGACGAGATTTTGCGTTTCCACATAAATCCGGCTCCATACTCGGTTATCTCTCCCTCGAGAATGCTTTCGTATTCCTTGTGGTAGAACAGTTTCACGTTGGTTGTGCCCGTCTTGTTGAGTTTGTATTCAAACGAGAGGTCGTTGAGCAGATTCTGCGCCAAATTGTCCTCGGCGGAGGCATCGCTGGTGTAGTTGCCGCCGACAACAATCTTGAAACGGTCGTCAAACACGCTTTTCGACACCTTGTAGGAATAACTCATCGACTTCGATGTGCCTGTCGACGTCAGACGATCCTGCTGGTCGATGCCTATTGACAGGTCAACACCCGTGATGTTGCTTGCAGCCCACTTGTTGACCACCGACTCAAGGAAAGAAAAAGCCATGTTGCCAGACAGTCCGCCGGCAGGATTGCCCACACTGCTTCCGGTGCCGGTATACGTGTTGTAGAGCAGCAGGTTCATTGCCTGCGTGGCGCGCTGCTCCGCCGTCATGCCGCTGAGTTCGTTGGCTATCGTCATATCACCGTCGGTGCTGAGGTCGAATGAAACGGCAAGCGAGCTAAGCGTGTTGCCCACATTGAGAATCACGTCAAACGGCACGGTTCTCGAACCTTGATTGCCACCGTTTACGTTTACCTTCATTTCCTGCACCGCCTTTATGTTGAGCGACGGGTTGAGCAGATTTCCGTTCCACGTCAGACTGCTGCCTTCCTGGAATTTGAAATTCTTTTCCGACATCATAGGCGGTGAATAGCGCACAAAACCGCTGTTGATGGCATATCGGCCTATGAGCGATGCGTCGCCCTGGTCGTTTTGCGAATAGCTGAGCATTCCCTCCCCGTCAATCTGCACTTTGTCCTTGCCGTCGGGCGACAGGTTGACGTTGAACACAGCGTTAGGCTGCACAATCAGCGCCGCCTTTATGCGCATGGCATAAGGCTGTGCGGCAAGGCTGTCGGCAACATGGCGGGTGGTGTCGGCGAAATTCACAAATTTCACGACGCCCTCGTCAGCGCCCTCCGTCAACGCCACCGACGATGTCTGGCAAACATAGGTGAGATTGGTTCCGGCAAGGATGCTTACCGAGGCACGCATGTCGAGATTGTTGGCATAGCCTTTCACGGCGCCGTTTATGTCTACGAATCCCTTGCCGTAAAGCTCCACTCTGCCACGCTTCTTTCCATTGATTACCTGCACGTTGCGCCCTTTGAGCTTTATGTCTGAATAAATTTTGTCTACATTCATTGACAAGTCGACATATCCATCGATAGTAATCGGCTTGCCGTTGGCGCCGCGCAACTCATAAGAGTCAAACCTCACACGCCCGTTGTCGACAGGGATGCGGCGGCCGTCAAATGTAAGCGCCGACCCGTAGTTCTGTATGCGCACCTGTGCGGTGTCAAACTGCAGATAGCCGTTGATTGATGGATTAGTCTCCGGGCCCACCACTTTCATAGAGCCGTTAAGATAGCCCGTCATGTCGCCGGTACCGTCGGGAAGAAACGCACTCGCCCTCGACAGCGGAAGACGCTTGATGGCAATGTCGAGATTGTATTCCGAGGTTGGCAACGAATCGTTTTTCATGCCGCGCAGAGTCATTATCTCCTTTCCGTCAAGCTCCATGTCGGCAAGCGCGTATGTCTTTTTCGCATCGTCGGTCATGGCAAGCTTGGCGTCAAAGTCGAGATTGCCCACAAGCTTCTTGCCGTACGACATACGGTCAACCCTTATACAACAGTCGCCCCAATAATATTGCTCGTTGAAATTGATTTTAGCATTGCCCGACAGCGTGCCGTCGATCGGCGGAGCAAAAGGCGACAACACAAGCCAATCGCGCAGCTCGATGCCCGCAAGCTCGGCATTGATGCCGTTGTGAAACAATCCGTCGCGGTCGGTGTAGAGCTTGATAAGGCTCTTGCCGGCACTGTTGACCGTCATACTTGCCTTAAACAGATTCTTGTTCATGTCGTATGCCACGTAGTTGCTCTCGTTGACCGTCCAGTCGCGGAAGGCGATGCGTGGATTCAGCGGATAAAGGCGTGCCGTGACGATGCTGTCGGCGATTTCCGCCCGCAGTCCGAACTTGAATCCCGTCTCGTCGTAACGGTCCACCTGTGTTATGAATATGTCGGCACAGTTTGCGCTCACCGACCCTTTTATCGTAGCCGTTTTCAGAAACTCAGCATTGCCCGGCTTGTTGTTGACTCCGAGGCTGTATATCAGCGAGTCGCAGTCGGTGTGGCTTTCCATTGTTATCTCGTCGAAACGCACGTCGCCCACGCCGAAATCACGAAGCGACGCCTGTAGCCTCAGCTCTTCACGCTTCTCCACACCAATGTTGAGCTCGCCGTAGCTTGCGCCCATACCAGAGAAATATTTCTGCACGATGTTGCGGTCTTTCGACTTGAAGTCGAGAGTGAACAGCGGCAGGCATCGGTTAAGCTGTACAAGGTTGAGACGCTGCGCCACAAGCATACTGTCTACAGCCGGCATTATCTGTGCCAATGAGTCGGACAGAGCTGTCAGCCCCACCGGAGTCTGGAACGACATGCGCATATCGTTGTTGCGCAGGCGGAACCCAGTGTGTTCAGGATTTGAACGGAACCCCATGTCGATGCTGTCTGTGCGGAACGTGTTGCCCGGAAGCAGCACAAATAAATCGGACAAGCGCATATAGCCGGCATATTCTTCTTTTTTCGGATTTATAAGTCCTACGCCCTGTATGTTCATTCCGCCCGACAGACGCTCTGTTGCCATATTCATCGCCACAAGGTCGATATTGTCGATACGGCCGTCGAATTTCACATGATACTCATCAGGCGTCATCTGTCCCTGCAAATTCATGCCAAGCATCACCTTCTCATCGTTAAACGACAACGCCACATCGTAGCTGCCGTTATCGAGACTGGCAGATGCCGACAGGTCACGGTATTCCACCCCGGCATATTCTATGCTTGCGATATCGGCAAACGCATCAGTGCGCATCTTATAGATATCGTAGCCCGAACCTTCGACGGTGACAGAGCCGCTGACAGAGCCTATATCGCCCGCCGGCAGCACCCCGCGCACGTTGAATCCCGCCAGATTCACCTCTGCGTCGTAATGCTCGTTCTTGAGATTTATCTTTCCGTCGGCAACCACTTTGCCGCCACCGGAAGTGGCGCGCAGGATGCCGCTGGCCTTCTCGTCGCTGTAGTCAATCTTTCCTTTCAACGCCACCGCCGGCACGTTGACATCAGCCGGCAGAGCAAGTGCCCGCTTCAGATAGCTGCCGCCCGTCATGCGCCCGTCAATGTCGACAGCGCCACGCATATACTGTGGCTTCATCACGTTGCTGAACCGGCCCTTGAGCTTAATGTCGAGCACTTTAGGAACACTCACCTCCACCCTCCTCACATCAACAGTGCGCATCGTGCCGCCCGCGTCAACGCTGAGGTCCACAGTGGGGCTGCCGAACGACTTCCACAAAGGCTTCAGCAGCGGCATAATCTTTCCGGCATCGGAAAGTGAGATTTTCGATGTTATCTTCGCATCCACCCGGGCATTGTCGTCGCCGCTCAGCGCCGATGCGTCGAGCCATGCGTCGATGCCAAACTCAGAGTCGGCTGTAGCCAGACGGAACTGCTCAACGCTCATTTTCTTGTCGTCGATGGCCACAATTCCCGATGTCGACGCCACCTTAAGCCCACAACGCTCGCACGCCGTCAACGCAGTTAGCGGCAGACGAATCATCGAGCCGCGGTTATACAGATTGTCGACAGCAATGTTGATGCTGTCGAGCTGTATGTAGGCAGGATCAAAACCTATTCCCCCACTTGCTCCACTCGTGGCATAAAGCGCACGGCTGTCTGCCACCTTGAAATGACGCGCCACCACCGTCCACGGCTTGCCGGCGGCATCGGTTTTCATTGTGTCGGGAGGCAGCTGCGCCTCAAATGCCTTGGCTGATTTTTCAGTAGGCTGGATATATTCGGCATTCAGACGCGCCACGCCAAGCGACGCCACGCGCACAAGGTTTGTCGACATGTTGACACACACATCACGGATTTCTCCTTCGGCAACCGCCGCATCAAGACGTTCTATCGTCGGCATCATCGCCATGCGGTAGTGCAGATTTCTGATGCCCAGTTTGTCCACGGTGATGAGCAGAGGAATTTGCGCCGATGTGTCCTTCGGCTCAGGCTTTGCCTTGCGGTTGTCAAACAAAATGACCGCGTCGGCTCCGTCAACCATCGCCTCACCGAGGTCGATATGGTCAGACAACAGTCCGTAGCGGCTGCGCGACAAAGAGAAGCTGCGCAGACGCGCCGTGAGAAGCATCGACGAGTCTTTGCTCAGCATCCTGTAATATGCCTGGTCGACACTGACTCCTCCAATCCCGACATCGCCCGTCAGCAACGACAGCAGGCGCACGTTGGTTGCCACATGGCGGCTCTGAATCATCGTGTCGCGATGCTCGTCAAGCACAAGCAGATTGTCGATGGAAAGACGCAAAGGAAACTTAAGCGACAGCTCGCCAATCTCGACAGTGTAGCCAGTAGACTCTGCCACCTTCTCCACCACAAAATTTTTGACGGCGCGCTGCACACCGGGAATATAAAGCAACGACGGCAGGACAAACAGCACAACGGCAACGGCGGCAACCGCTCTCAGTATCCGCTTTGCCGTCTTGTGCCGTACAATTTTCTTCTCTACAGGCTGCTGTTGTGTCTCTTTACCGTCTGTCATCAATGTTTGTTTTTTGCTGAAATCAGCCAAGCCAGAATGATGCCGTAGACAGCGCCAGCGATGTCGGCAAGCATGTCATACCAATCGCCGCTGCGCCCCATCCGCATCTTCCATTGTGCCAATTCAATCAATCCGCCGAAAGCCGAGAGGCTGACAAATATCCAGCCCATAAGACGCGCTTCGTCGACCGGCTTCTTGCCACGACGGAAATCGAAATGATAGGCAAAAGCCATGGCGAAAAACATCATAAAATGCACCACCTTGTCGGCTCCCTCAAACAGAGGAATGCGCACACTCCCGAACGGACGCGGTGCCAACGTCAGATAAAGCACGCCAGCAGTTACGACCGCCGATGTCAGAAACCGTGGAATTCTATCCAATATCTTCATCTTTCAGCTTCAGCTTTTGATTAATTTACAAATTTAACTCTTTTTGCCGAAATCGCTGTCCTCACCACACTATTTTTATCGGTAAAACCGCAAATGGCACAAGTTTAATCAGAAAAGTTCGCAAGTGCGTATAATTTGCATTAAATTTGCACTAAATTTAAGGATATGAACAGAAAAGACTTTGAGATAATGGCCCCGGTAGGCTCCTACGAGTCGCTCTACGCTGCGATTCAGGGAGGCGCCGACGCTATATATTTCGGCATCGAGGGGTTGAACATGCGTGCCCGCTCAGCCAACAATTTCACCACCGACGACCTTCGCAAGATTGCAGGCATCTGCGACGAGAACGGTCTGAAAAGCTATCTGACAGTCAACACGATTGTCTACGACGAGGACATCGCTCTGATGCACGAGATTGTAAACGCCGCCAAGGAAGCGAAGATTTCGGCAATCATAGCCTCCGACATGGCCACAATCCTATATGCGCGCAGCATCGACGTGGAAGTGCACATCTCGACGCAAGTGAATGTGTCAAACAGCGAGGCTGCAAGATTCTACGCGCAGTATGCCGATGTGCTTGTGCTGGCGCGCGAGCTCAACCTGACACAGGTGGCGGGCATCTACGACACCATCCAGCGCGACAACATCTGCGGACCGCACGGCGAACGTCTGCGCATCGAAATGTTTTGCCACGGCGCGCTCTGCATGGCGGTGTCGGGCAAATGCTATCTGAGTCTGCACGAAATGAACTCGTCGGCAAACCGCGGAGCATGCACGCAGATATGCCGACGCGGATACGAGGTGACCGACCGAGAGACGGGTGACCAGCTCGCCATAGAGAATAAATACATCATGTCGCCCAAAGACTTGAAGACCATCCATTTTATGAACAAGATGATCGATGCCGGCGTGCGAGTGTTCAAAATCGAGGGACGCGCCCGTTCAGCGGAATATGTGCGCACTGTCGTGTCGTGCTACAACGAGGCTATCAACGCCTGCTGCAACGGTACATATTCGGAGGAGATGGTTGCCGGATGGGACGAGCGGCTGAAGAAGGTGTTCAACCGCGGATTCTGGAATGGCTACTATCTCGGTCAGCGTCTCGGCGAATGGACATCAAAATACGGTTCTTCGGCGACTCGCGTGAAAATCTACGCTGCAAAAGGCGTGCGCTATTTCTCCAACATCCATGTGGCAGAATTCCTTATGGAGAACGATGAGCTGCACGTTGGCGACGAGATTGTAATATCGGGACCGACAACCGGCGCCATCATCATGAAAGTGGAGGAAATACGCGTCGACCTGAAACCGGTGGAGAAGACGGTGCGTGGAGAGCGATTCTCAATAAAAGTCGACGAGCGTGTGCGCCCGAGCGACAAACTCTACGTGTGGCGCGATGTGGAGGAAGTGCGCCGGCAAAGGGTAATCAAGTAAACACAATGGACAACGCAACGATACAGAACCGTCGGCTGGAACAGACAGCCGACGGTTCTTCAACAATATATCTGCCCGACCTCGACGAGCATTACCACTCTGTGAAAGGCGCGCTTACAGAATCGACCCACATTTTCATCAACTGCGGGCTACGACACTGCCGCAAGTCGGACGTGACTGTATTTGAAGTGGGCTTCGGCACCGGGCTCAACGCCGCCCTGACGGCTCTCAGCACCGACAACCGGCACATTGACTACCACAGCGTGGAGCGCTACCCCTTGTCGGCCGACGACGCTGCCGCCTACAGCCGCACGGTGGAGGCTCCTGTCGACGGTATGATAAGACAGCTGAACGCAGCGGCGTGGGACGCACCGACAGCCGTCACGCCTCAGTTCACACTCCACAAGATTCTCGGCGATGTCGCCACCACACCGCTGCCCGAAGGCATCGATGTGGTCTATTTCGACGCTTTCGCTCCTGAAAAGCAACCGGAGATGTGGTCGGAAAGCATCTTCATCCGCATCTATGACGCGATGGCCGACGGCGGCATCCTGACCACATATTGCGCAAAAGGCGCTGTGCGCCGCCTCCTGCAGTCGGTAGGGTTCACCGTCGAACGTCTGCCCGGACCGCCCAGAGGCAAGCGCGAAATACTCCGCGCCACAAAATAATGACAATCGAGGCATGCGGTAATCCGTACGCCTCGACTGTTTTTTTATATGTTTATAATGACATCAATATGCCTCCGCCACCTCTTCGACGACAGCAGAGTCAACACTATAATCGTCTGGCTCTGGCTCAAACACGGGCTCCTCGGCAACCTCGCTGTAGAACACGTCGACATGCGACCCGGCTAAATTCAGCTCCTTGTAGGAATCCTTTGTCTGCTCCTCGCCTTTCTCGTTGATAAGCACCCACGAATTGCCGTCTTTGGCAAAATAGCGGTCGGCGACAACAGAAGTCTGTTTCAGTCCGCTGTATTCAAAATCAATAACAACATCGCCTTTAGCGTCAATCACGCCAAATTTAAAGTCGTCGTTGCAGGCAATGTAGCGGTTCTTGTTTGCATACTCCAACGATAAGTATTTCGGGCGCACAAGCACCTCGCCGTCGGTAGAGATGAGGCCATATCTGTCGTCTCTGCGGAACACCGTCTTGCCGTCGTTGATTTCATAGCAACCGTCACTCTCCATCTTGCTGTTGGTGAACGCCTCTTCGCCGTTCTTGTCAAGAAACACGACCTTGTCGCCCTTCGCAATCGGTGCATAGCCATTGTGATAGAATGCAATCGGGTTGTATTTATCCAGGCTCATCGACTTTACCGTCTCGCCCTTTTTGTCGATAATCAAAATCTTCTCATTCTTCAACACAAACGCCCGGCCGTCGGAAAACGGAGTGGCTTGATCGTATTTTGCAGGGATAACTTCCTCTCCTTTAGTATCAAGAAATCCCCACTTGCCGTCTTTGCAGAATGCGGCAAGGCCTTCAGAGAAACCGCTTGTCCGCGACACTTTTTTAGGCAGTTTCTTCACCTCTTCAAATTTCTTGTTGACAATCATAATGCCTTGCCCTTCTTTCACAGCAAACGTCACGTCTTCATCGCCAAACGTGCCGAGCTGCGTATATTTGCCCTTGCCTATGGCATTTTTCGAGTCGTCAATCTTATAGCACTCATAGTAGCCACTCTTCGTGCGCACCACAAACATCCCGTCTTCAACGACCGACGGCATTTCATCAAAATCATTCTGGCAAAGCACATCGCCTGTCTTCGTGTCCAGAATACTCCACTTCTCCTCGCCGTCGAGCACCACTGGCACATAACGGGTCTTTTCCTTGTCACCCGAGCAACTCCACAACGAGCTGCCCACCAACACTGCCAGCACGGCAGCCTTCAAGCAATTGATGATTCTCATAATTATTAGGTTTATTTCGTTATTTCCAACGAAGTTAAGCACTATTTCCCCGATTTCCAAGAATTTTTTTGTAAAAAGTCATCTTCTCTTCAAAATTCTTTTCATAAAATAGGCGGCGCCTCGGAAAAGAAAATCGAGCAAGCTCTTTTCTTTCCTCTCGGCTTGCACTATTTTGGATAAGATAGGCGGCATCTTAGCAAATCGTGCAAATAAATTTGCCGTTTTGCATTCGATTTGCACTATCTTTGCACTACGAAATAAACAGAACAAAAATATGAGCATCTTGAAACAAAATTGCCCAGTGGCGCTATGCAGCGACCATGCCGGCTACGACACAAAGGAGGCTGTAAAAGCCTACCTCGAATCAGAAGGCATAGCCTACAAGGATTTCGGCACTTATTCTACCGACAGTTGCGACTATCCCGACTTCGCCCACCCTTGCGCTGAGGCTGTGGAGAAGGGTGAATGCTATCCCGGCATCGCCGTGTGCGGCAGCGGAGAGGGCATCAGCATGACTCTCAACAAGCACCAGGGCATCCGTGCAGCCCTTTGCTGGATTCCTGAAGTGGCTGCCCTTTCGCGCCAACACAACAATGCCAATGTGCTTGCAATGCCTGGTCGCTTCGTTAGCAACGAGCAAGCCATCGAGATGGTGAAGACGTTTCTCAACACTGACTTCGAGGGAGGACGACATATCCGCCGCATCGAAAAGATTCCGGTGAAATAAAATTTGCGTCTATTAAACAATCTGAATGCGGACTGCCTTATCAGCTGCCCGCATTTTTTTATTTTCTTATCACAACAAGGACTGTTGGGCTGCTTTCAATAAAATAGGCGGCGCCTCGGAAAAGAAAATTGAGCAAGCTCTTTTCTTTCCGCTCGGCTTGCACTATCTTTCAATAAAATAGGCGGCGCCTCGGAAAAGAAAATTGAGCAAGCTCTTTTCTTTCCGCTCGGCTTGCACTATCTTTGCAAAAACTATCTATTTATGGAGAAAGACGAGATCCAGAAACTGACATACTCTGAGGCGGTTGCCGAATTGGAGAAGATTGTGCGTGAGATGCAGAGCGATGCCTGCAGCATCGACAACTTGTCGCGACTCACGTCGCGCTCCCTTGAATTGCTGAAAGTGTGCAAGGCTAAATTGCTTTCCACCGACGAGGAACTGAAAAAAATCCTTGCCGAACTTGAAGCTTAAATACGAAATATTACCCTATGACTAAATTATAATTCACTTAACAAAACACTTTATGAAGCATTTTATCCTGACTGCCGCGGCTCTGCTTTCCGCATCAGCCTCGCTGGGCGCAACGGAGGTGCTGACGTCGCCCGACGGACGGCTGCAGTTGTCGTTCGACCTCACCACCGACGGAACGCCAACCTACAAAATGGATTACAACAACAAGCCGGTAATCGCCACAAGCCGGCTCGGTCTGGAACTTAAAAACCAAAAATCACTGCTCGACGGGTTCAAGATGGAACGCGTCAGCCGCTCGTCGTTCGACGAGACGTGGCAACCGGTATGGGGCGAGCAGTCGAGCATCCGAAACCACTACAACGAGATGGCTGTATGCCTGTCGCAACCCGACGACAACGGGCATCTGCGCGAGATGATTGTGCGTTTCCGACTCTACGACGATGGTGTAGGATTCCGCTATGAGTGGCCTGCGCAAGACAATTTCACCTATTTCACAATAAAGGAAGAGCGCACGGAATTTGCCATGACGGGCGACCACACTGCCTATTGGATTCCGGGCGACTACGACACTCAGGAATACGACTACACCATAAGCCGCCTGTCGGAGGTGCGCGAGAAAATGCCTGCCGTGAAGTTCAGCTACAATGTGTCGTCGACAGTGTTCTCCGACACCGGCGTGCAGACGTCGCTGCAACTGAAAACCGACGACGGAATATACCTTAACATCCATGAGGCGGCGTGTGTGGACTACTCCACAATGCACCTAAACCTCGACGAGAAACGCATGGTGCTGACGTCGTGGCTCACCCCCGACGCCCGTGGCGACAAGGGCTATCTGATGGCTCCTTGCCACTCTCCATGGCGCACCGTAATGGTCACTTCTACAGCCACCGCCGCCCTCGACTCAAAGCTCATCCTCAACCTCAACGAGCCGTGCAAGCTTGAAGACACGTCGTGGATACACCCTACGAAATACATGGGCGTATGGTGGGAGATGATTGTGGGCAAAAGCTCATGGGCTTATTCAAACGCTTCGGCTGTCAACCTCGACAGCATCGACTACAAAACCATGAAGCCTAACGGCATCCACGGTGCAAACAACGACAACGTGAAGCGTTACATCGACTTTGCCGCCGAAAACGGATTCGACCAGCTGCTGGTGGAAGGATGGAACATCGGATGGGAAGACTGGTTCGGCCACGAAAAGGATTATGTGTTTGACTTTGTCACTCCAAACCCCGACTTCGACATCGCAATGCTCAACGACTATGCCCACAGCAAAGGCATCAAACTGATGATGCACCACGAAACTTCGGGCTCGCTGCGCAACTATGAGCGCCACCTCGACGCAGCATACTCGCTGATGAACAAATATGGATACGACGCCGTAAAGAGCGGATATGTGGGCAATATGGTGCCGCGTGGAGAATATCACTACGGACAATGGGCAAACAACCACTATCTCTACTGCGTGAAGGAAGCCGCCAAACACAAAATAATGGTCAACGCGCATGAAGCGACACGTCCGACCGGACTTTGCCGCACATACCCAAACCTTGTGGGCAATGAGAGCGCCCGCGGAACGGAATATCAGCAGTCGGCAGGCATCATGCCGCATCACGTGACAATTCTGCCGTTCACGCGTCTGCAGGGCGGCCCTATGGACTACACTCCTGGTATCTTCTGCATGGACGTGTCGAAACTCAATCCTGAAAACCACGGACATGTCAACGCCACGCTGTGCAACCAGCTGGCGCTCTACGTGACACTCTACTCTCCGCTGCAGATGGCAGCCGACGTGCCTGAAAACTATATGCGCTACGCCGACGCCTTCCGCTTCATCAAGGATGTGGCTGTAGATTGGGACGAGAGCCGCTATCTCGCGGCCGAACCTGGTGAATACATCATTGCAGCGCGCCGTGAGAAAGGCGGACAGCGCTGGTTTGTGGGCGGTGTGACCAACGAGGACGCACGCACAATGACCGTCGACTTCTCTTTCCTTACAAAGGGTCAGAAATATATGGCAACAATATATGCCGACGCAAAAGACGCCGACTATGAGACAAATCCTGAAAAGTATGTGATCTCGCGCCGCGTGGTGACTGCAAAAGACAAGGAGAAAATCTTTATGGCCCGCGGTGGAGGCTTCGCCATCAGCCTTATGCCCGTCGACGACCACACGCAGAAATTGAAAAAACGCAAATAACGACACACAATCCGTGTCAAGCACCCTTGCCATTATTTGGCAAGGGTGCTTTTTTATGCCGTTTTATTTGCCACAGAGCAAATTATAATGTAATTTTGGAAAGACAATAAAAGACTATAAGACAATGTTTGACACGTCACGACCATTCACGTTCGACCGCGTGGTGCGCATCCTGATCACCATCGCCACGCTTATCGGCGCCTACTGGCTGCTCAAAGCAATCAGCGGCGCGCTGCTGCCTTTCTGCGTAGCCTGCCTGCTTGCCTACATCTTCGAACCATTCGTGGCTTTCAACAAACGGCTGCTTCGCTGCCGCGGCAACGTGCTGCCGATATTCCTCTTTCTTGTCGAACTCTTCGGAGTCATCGCCCTGCTCGGCTGGTTTCTCATCCCCCGCATCATCGACGAGATTGTCACCGTGGGCAACCTGTTCAACGACTATGCCACATCAAGCAGCAGCCGCTACATTCCGCAGGCTGTACACGACTTTGTCATGAAATATGTCGACATGAAGACACTCGCATCCGTGCTGACGCAGGAACAGTGGAGCGACATAGTGCAAAAATCGCTGTCGGGCACATGGACCATGGTCAGCGGAAGCATCTCAATGCTGCTGACAGTGTGCAGTTGGTTTATCGTACTGCTATACTTCATCTTCATCCTGCTCGATTACGACCGCTTCATGAACAGCATGCGCAGCCTGATCCCTCAAAAATACAAACCGACGGTGCTGAAAATCGCCGGCGACATCAAAAACAGCATGAACCGCTATTTCCGCGGACAAACGCTCGTGGCGCTGTGCGTCGGAGTGCTTTTCAGCATAGGCTTCCTCATCATCGACCTTCCGCTCGCCATCATTATGGGCATGTTTATCGGACTGCTCAACATGGTGCCGTATCTGCAACTCATCTCGCTGCTGCCCACCACACTGCTGTGCGTGGTCTATGCCGCCGAGACAAATTCCAGCTTCTGGGTGATTTTCGCTTTGGCAATGGTGGTCTATGGTGTGGTACAGCTGATACAAGACCTGTATCTCGTGCCAAAAATCATGGGAAAGACAATGGGGCTCAACCCTGCAATCATCCTTCTGTCGCTGTCAATCTGGGGATCGCTGCTCGGATTCCTCGGCTTGATAATCGCCTTGCCGCTCACCACACTGCTTCTGTCATACTACAACACCTACGTGCTGCACGAAGGCAAACCGGAAGAATCTGCTGAAAACCAAAATATCGGGAACTAAAAAAGCGGCACGGCTGAAGCATCAAAACCGACCGTTCCTGTGTGTGTCTACCACAGATTGAAGCGCCATCCCACTTTCATCTCCACACTGAACAGCGAGTTGGCAAGAATCGTTTTCTTGTCGGCCACAACAGCCACATCCGTCTTGCCCACAATTCCGGCAAACCATCGGCGGTTGTTCCATGTGACAGAAAGATTCAGGCGGTTGTACAGCCGGAACGAACACCCCGGATTGACACTCGACTGCTTGCCTTTCGACACCGACGGAATCACAGCCTCGCTCACGCCAATGTTGTAGTGCTTCGCCGGCACCCAGTTGTAGGCATAACCGCCTTTCACGCCACAGGTCTGCTCCTTGACGGTGAACACCCTCGAGTGCCATTCCTCCGGCAATTGAGGCTTCAGATAATCCGGCAGTTTCGCGAAATCGAAATTAAGGTCCTGATTGTTGTAGGAGAAACCCACGAAGAAAGAGCCCTGGCTACGCAGCTGCAGTTTGCTGATTGAGAACGCCGCCGCATAGCTGTAGCGTTTGTTGTTGAAGAAATAAACCGCCTCGATGCCCCACGACGACGTGCGCACACCGTCAAACTTCTCATTGATGCCCTTCATGTCACCCACCCGCTTAAGGTTCATCCCCACATCATTCTTTATAGAATAAAGGCTTGCGGTAAACAAAGCACACGTAAAATCGAAATTGAACTTCGACTTGCGCCGATCAACGCCGCCAAACAGCTTGTTGATGTTGAAATCATAGCCGAGCGACACCGCGAGATACGTTATGTCGAAACCGATAGTGTTGGTCGACGGCGAACGCATCTCCACCTTGCAGTCATGGTCAATCAGAAAGCGATTGTCGTCAATCCAACTGTTGGTGCGCAATTTCACGTTCATCTTATAGCCCGTACCTTTTACGTATGCAGAATCGTAGGAATTGAAGAAACGATCGCCCCAACGATAGGTATTGACACAGAAACGAGGAAACTTACCCCACTCCGCCACCGAATCAAGCGCAAACGACAATGCCTTGCCCGGAACGGCAACACACACCATCGCTGTCAAAACCATTAAAATTTTCTTGATTCTCATCATTTTTGTTTGCGGACTGCAAAATTACAAAAAAATCCAAGACTCCCGAAAAAAAACAATCGACACAACTCATCAAAAAACAGCCTGGACAGCATCCCTTGACAGCATCCCTGCAGATGGGTGACCAACAGCCTTCAACGGCGCATCACACCGAGTTTTCCAACTTCCCGTTTTCCCGTTTTTTCAAACCTAAAAATCCTTATTCAGACACAAAGTTTCCCAAAAATATTTTTATTCCACTCATTATAAGCAAGTTAAAAATTAACAATTGCCAAAAAGTTTCCAAAAATAAAAATTTACTTTGTTATTTGAAAAACAATATCTACCTTTGAACCCACAATCCAAAACTGAAATAATTAACCCAAGAATATGATACAGACAGTGATTAAACGCGACGGAAGAGTCGTGGGCTACAACGAAGAGAAAATCAAGGCGGCAATCCGCAAAGCGATGATTACGACGGAGAAGGGCGAGGACGAATCGCTTATCCAGAAAATCACCGACCGCATCGGCATGAACGGCAAAGAGCAAATGAGCGTAGAGGAAATTCAGGACAACGTTGAGCTTGAATTGATGAAGAGTTCGCGCAAGGAAGTGGCAAAACGCTACATCGCCTACCGCGACCAGCGCAGCATCGCACGCCGCGCCAAGACACGCGACATTTTCCTTGAAATCATCGAGGCGAAGTCGAACGACATCACACGCGAGAACGCCAACATGAACGCCGACTCGCCAGCCGGCATGATGATGAAATTTGCCAGCGAGACAACAAAACCATTTGTCGACGACTACCTCCTCTCCCCAGAGACAGCCGACGCCGTAAAAGGCAACTATCTGCACATCCACGACAAAGACTACTATCCGACAAAGAGTCTCACCTGCGTGCAGCATCCGCTCGACAAAGTGCTTAAATACGGATTCTCGGCAGGCCACGGAGAGTCGCGCCCGGCAAAACGCATCGAGACAGCAAGCATCATCGGCTGCATCTCCCTCGAAACAGCTCAGAACGAGATGCACGGCGGACAGGCAATCCCCGCATTCGACTTCTATCTGGCTCCCTACGTACGCTCATCGTTTGTTGAAGAAGTGAAAAACACCGAAGCCATCTTCGGTCAGGACTTCAGCGACCTGTATGACATAAAACTTGACGACTTCATCAAAAAGCCGCTCGACGGACTCGAAGGTAAGGACCGTGCGCTGCAGCACGCCATCAACAAGACCGTCAACCGCGTACACCAGGCTATGGAAGCATTCATCCACAACATGAACACCATCCACTCTCGTGGAGGCAACCAAGTGGTGTTCAGCTCAATAAACTACGGCACCGACACCAGTGCCGAAGGCCGCTGCATTATCCGCGAAATCCTCAACTCAACATACGAAGGAGTGGGCAACGGAGCCACAGCCATCTTCCCTATCCAGATTTGGAAAAAGAAACGCGGCGTCAACTATCTGAAGGAAGACCGCAACTACGACCTGTATAAATTGGCATGCAAAGTGACAGCACGCCGCTTCTTCCCAAACTTCGTGAACCTCGACGCCACCTTCAACTTCCACGAGAAATGGCGCGCCGACGACCCGGAACGCTATCACTACGAAGTGGCTACAATGGGATGCCGCACGCGCGTGTTTGAAAACCGCTTCGGCGAAAAGACATCTATCGGACGCGGCAACCTGTCGTTCTCCACAATCAACATCGTGAAACTCGCCATCGAATGTATGGGCATCCAAAACGAAAAAGAGCGCATCGATGCCTTCTTCAAGAAGCTCGACAATATGCTTGAAATCACAGCCACACAACTCTGCGAGCGTTACGACTTCCAGAAAACGGCTCTTGCCAAGCAATTCCCGCTGCTGATGTCGAAACTATGGAACGGAGGCGACCAGCTGAAACCCGACCAGACCGTAGAGAGCGTTATCAACCAGGGCACACTCGGAATCGGATTCATCGGCTTGGCTGAATGCCTTGTGGCACTCACCGGCAAACACCACGGAGAGTCGAAGGAAAGCCAGGAGCTCGGTCTGCGCATTGTGGGCTACATGCGAAGCAAGGCAAACGAGTTCTCAGAACGCTACAACCACAACTTCAGCGTGCTCGCCACTCCGGCAGAAGGCCTTTCCGGAAAATTCACCAAGCGCGACCGCAAGACGTTCGGCATAATCAAAGGCGTGACCGACAAAGAGTACTACACCAACTCAAACCACGTGCCGGTATGGTACAAGTGCAGCCCTCGCCACAAGGCTGAAGTGGAGGCTCCCTACCACGAGCTCACTCGCGGCGGACACATATTCTATGTGGAAATCGACGGCGACGCAACTCACAACCCAGAGGCTATCGCCGACATCGTCGACCTCATCGACAAGTACAACATCGGATACGGATCGGTCAACCACAACCGCAACCGCTGTATGGACTGCGGATATGAAGACGCCACCGACAACCTCGACACATGCCCTAAGTGCGGCAGCCACAGAATCGACAAGCTGCAGCGCATCACGGGCTACCTCGTAGGCACTACCGACCGCTGGAACAGCGCCAAACTGGCAGAACTTAACGACCGCGTGGTTCACAAATAAAAGCCACAGATGAGAATAAGAGTATTGGATATTGTTGAAGGCACAAGCGTTGACGGACCGGGACTCCGCACGTCAATCTACCTTGCCGGATGCCACCACCGCTGCCCAGGATGCCACAATCCGGAATCCTGGGCAATGGACGGCGGCAGAGAGGCCTCTGTCGACGAGCTACTCGACACCATTCGCTACAACGACTTCAACGTGACCCTATCGGGCGGAGATCCGCTCTACCACCCAAAAGAGGTGGCGGAACTGTGCCGGCGCATCAAGCAGGAACTGGGAAAAACCGTTTGGTGTTTTACGGGTTTCACTTGGGACGAGATACAAGCCGACCCGGCATTGCAACTTCCGCTGCAATGGATCGACGTGGTGGTCGAAGGACGCTTTATCGAGGCTCTGCGCGACACGCAGCTGCGCTTCCGCGGCAGCCCCAACCAGCGCATCGTCGACGTTGCTGCATCAAAAGGGAAAGCAATTCCGGTGGAACTGACAGAGTATTATTAATCAGACTAAATACACAATCTATAGAATGACGTTTCTACAACAGATACGCGATGGCATCATCGCTTTCAGCGACTTTATATGCGGATATCCGCTGTTTGTGCTGCTAATCGGCGGCGGACTGTTTCTGTTCATCTACTCCAAGGCTTTGCCAATCCGTTGGCTGAGCCTTGCGCTGCATTCGCTCCGCGTAAAAAAACAGGGAGAAGGTCAAATAAGCTCATTCCAGGCACTGATGAGCACCATCTCGTCGACCGTAGGACTGGGCAACATCGCCGGCGTGGCGATAGCTCTGGTTGTCGGCGGTCCTGGAGCCATCTTCTGGATGTGGGTGAGCGCACTTCTCGGAATGGCGACAAAATTTTTCGAGGGCACACTTGCCATTATGTATAAGGGCAAGGACGACCGCAACGAAGTGCAAGGCGGACCGATGTATGTGATTACCAAAGGTCTCGGCAAACGGATGAAGCCGCTTGCGGTGGTGTTCTCCGTAGCGGGAATGGTGGGCAGTTTTGCCCTGATGCAAGCCAACCAGCTCACCGAAGCAATGGCAACCGTCTGCATAAGTCCGCTGCTCGGCATCGCCGACTCCACAACCATGCGCTTCATCATCGGTGTCTGTATCTGCGCCATCGTGTCGGTCGTGGTGCTCGGAGGGCTGAAACGCATAGCCAACGTTGCCACAAAGATAGTGCCCATAATGGTGGGATGCTACTTTCTGATGGTGCTCTACATAATAGTCACCAATCTTGACCTGCTGCCATCCACATTCGCCGCCATCATCAACGGCGCGTTCAACCTGCAGGCAGGCATCGGCGGCATTGTCGGCACAGCCATCATCGGCGCACGCCGCGCCATGTATGTCAACGAGGCAGGTGTCGGTACGGCAGGAATGATGCACGGAGCGTCGATGAATGCCGAACCCGTGCGCGAAGGACTCGTAGCGATGCTCGGACCAGCAATCGACTCCGGACTCGTCTGCACCCTTACTGCGATTCCAATCATAATGGCAGGCAATTTCCACACAGAAGGCGTAGCAGGACTCTCGATAGCCCTTGAGGCATACGACATCCTCATCCCCGTTATCGGAAAATACTTGCTGCTCGTCATGGTTGTTGTATTTGCCATGTCAACCATGTTCTCCTACTCATACTACGGTTGCAAATGCACGTCCTACCTTTTTGGCTCGAAAAATGCTAAATACTATCTGTATTTCTACCTTCTCACACTTGTGATTTCCAGCGTGATGACCCTCGGTCTGACTGTAAGCGTCATGGACATAGCCTTTGCGGTTATGGCATTTCCGAATATGCTTGCCGTGTTCTGCCTCGCGCCCAAAGTAAAAGAAGAAATCAAGAAATTCAAGAGCCTGAAATAGCGCCGCGTCAAAAAAACTTATAATAAAAAATACGAGACTCATTTTCTGAATCCCGTATTTCCATTTACACAAAATGTTTTATAGTGCCAGGATTTTTATATGGACTTCTTGTAACAATGTAATGTACTGAGGAATAACAATAAATTAAACATATCTGATTGCCCCTCCACTTCCAAAAGGATAATCGTTTACATCCTTGTTGAGGTAAGGAGAATCTGCAATCAACACACCATAAAAACAACATCTTTCTTGTAGTAAATATACTTTGCTTTCTGCATCATAAGAAGTCCATTCATAACCTTCGACTTTAAGGACAGCACGTACAATCCCGCGATATACGCCTAACACATAATCTATTTGACTTGCACGAGACTTTGCTATTGCCCAATACTTACGCGTTTTTTCATAGATGTCCGTTCTCCGATATATTCCATGAACTTTCGCATCATCAAAAGTTCTATTTAAGCTAACTAGTAACAATCGTCCACTTGGATTTACTTTGATTTTCTCACAATCATAAATGGAACTGATTTCATCGACAGTTTTAATACCCTCATCCCACTGGTGATGTCCGCTCACAATATTAGTCAACACTTGTTCAGTATTGAATTTTGGATATGTAAGAAAATCTATAAGAACGGATTCTATCTTTAAAGCCTCTTCTTTTGTTAATTTATGACGAAGGATAAAATGCTCCACTTCCGCGCCCGAATAGATAATCTCACGAATTAGATTAAGTTTTAGTGATTCATCGTTTTCATGAAGCGCAGCTTTGCTATGGTTAAGAACTCTATTGCCACAACCTTTCCCTATATAAAAGATTTTATTGTTTCGAGGGTCTGTTAACGAGTAAACATAATAGCCAAGTTCCTCTATAGTTTTGTCACTGAACTTATTCATAATATTTACATTATTCTTTTTGTAGCGAAATAATAATAATCGGGTATTCTGTCTTTTACTTCAACAACTTTCTTTCCCCATTATCGCCATTTTCCAGCACACTCATTTGGTGGATGGCTATTTGATTGAGTTTTATAAGTCGCTTTCCCTGTGGAATTCCCTGCTCGATAAACACAGCATTCAGATTTTCCATATTGGACAAGCATATAAGTTCATTGATGGTGGCATAATCCCGAATATTACCTTTCAAGTCAGGATTGTTTTCCCTCCATTCCTTTGCCGTCATTCCAAACATCGCTACATTCAGCACATCGGCTTCATTGGCATAAATGATATTTGCCTGTCTGGGCGTTATTTCAGCAGGAATAAGATTCTGCTTGATGGCATCCGTATGTATCCGATAGTTTATCTTTGACAATTCACGTTTTGCCGACCAGCCGAGTTGCCGTACCTCCTCGGTTTTAAGTCTTTGAAACTCTTCTATAAGGTAGAGCTTAAATGGTACACTGATTGCAGAACCAAATTCAAAGGCAATATCTTTGTGAGCATAAGTTCCGCCATAACGTCCCTTTTTTACAACAAGTCCAATAGCACTTGTACATTCAATCCATTCTGAAGCACTGAGTACAAAGGAAGGCAACCCGGCACTTTTTCTAAAGTGGTCAAATTCGACCACTTTAAAATTGGGATTGTGAATTACTTCCCAAGTTCCAAGAAATTCAATCGTATAGCGGTTTCTAATCCAATTCTTGATTATATCAGCAGATCGACTATCTCCCTCTTTGGCTGAAGCCATATCTGTAAGGGAAATGTAATCCTGTTCAGCCCATTGCAAAACAGTTATTGTGTATTTTGAACCGTAATCTTAGCCATAGCACTAAAGTGTTGAATTTCATTACAAAGGTAACCATAATTCACGATACTGTAGCATTTTCAAAGAAATATCATAGCGTTTTCTGATATAAACCATTATGGTATCTCAGAATTATATTACCTTTGTTGGCATAAAGAGTTATTTGACAGCATAGCAATGTAAAACGCTGAAATTCGCACGGTCTCTAACTCGTTACCACAACTTCTCAAATAGCTAGCTAAAAGTTTATTTCTCAAATGACTATATCAAACAGTTGAAAATCTATAATAAAAATTCGTACCTTTGCACAGTTAAAAAAATAGGTATGAAATCATTTCTGCAGATAGAGAATTTGACCAAGTCGTTTGGCGACAGAGTGCTGTTTTCCGATGTTACGTTCGGCATCTATGAAGGCGACAAAATTGGCTTGATAGCGAAAAACGGATCAGGAAAAACCACACTGCTGCGAATAATCGCCGGCGAAGAGTCCTACGACTCAGGCAGCCTTGTGTTCAGAAACGATTTGCGCGTAGGCTACTTGAAGCAGCTGCCAGAGCTCGACCCCAACCTGTCGGTAATCGAGGCGTGCCTATCGATCGACGACGAGCCGACGGCAGCCATACGCACCTATGAGCGCGCGCTGGCAAGCGGCGATGCCGACGCATTGGCAAAAGCGATGTCGCAGATGGACGCTGCCGGAGCATGGGACTATGAAGACCGCATACGCCAGACACTGACGCAACTGAAAATCATCGATATGAACCAGCCCGTCGGTCAGCTGTCGGGCGGACAGGTGAAGCGCGTGGCTCTCGCCAAAGTGGTGATCAACGAGCCCGAGCTGCTGATTCTCGACGAGCCCACCAACCACCTCGACATCGATATGATCGAATGGCTGGAAAGCTATCTGCAACGCAGCCGCATGTCGCTTCTGATGGTGACCCACGACCGTTACTTTCTCGACAAGGTCTGCTCAAAGATTGTGGAAATCGACAGCCGTCAGGTGTATGCCTACAACGGAAACTACGACTACTATCTGGAGAAACGCGAGGAACGCCTGTCGGCGCAAAGTGCGGAACTGGCAAAGGTGAAAAACCTGCTGCGCACCGAGCTCGACTGGATGCGCCGCCAGCCACAAGCCCGTGGCTCAAAAGCGAAATACCGCATCGATGCCTTCCACGACCTCACGCGGCGCTCACAGGTGAGACGCGACGACGCCGACGTGCAGCTGAACGTGAAGTCAACCTACATCGGCTCCAAAATCTTTGACGCTGTGGATGTGACAAAGGCATACGGCGACAAGGTGATACTCAACGGCTTCGAATACACGTTCGCACGATATGAAAAAGTGGGCATCGTGGGCAACAACGGCGTGGGCAAATCGACATTCATAAAAATGCTCCTCGGCGAGGTGGCTCCCGACTCCGGACATTTCGACATCGGCGAGACGGTGAAATTCGGCTACTACAGCCAAGACGGCATACAATTCAACGAGCAGGACAAAGTAATCGACGCCGTAAGACGCATAGCCGAAGTGGTGGTAATCGATGAAAAAACGCGCTACACCGCATCGCAGTTTCTGCAACTGTTTCTGTTCAGCCCCGAAACCCAGCAGAACTACATCTACAAGCTCAGCGGAGGCGAGAAGCGGAGGCTGTATCTTGCCACCGTGCTCATGCGCACCCCCAACTTCCTCATCCTCGACGAGCCGACCAACGACCTCGACATCACGACTCTCGGCATTTTGGAAGACTACATCACAAAGTTCCGCGGCTGCGTGATAATCGTGAGCCACGACCGTTTTTTCCTCGACCGCACCGTCGACCATTTGTTTGTGTTTGAAGGCAACGGCGTGGTCAAGGATTTCCCCGGCAACTATTCCGACTACCGCGAGTGGAAGACGCTCCAGAAAAAAGAAGAGGAAAAGCCGAAGAAAGAAGAGCCCAAAGCTCAACGCCAACAACGCACATATGCCAACAAGATGACATTCAAGGAGCGCAAGGAGTTTGACTCGCTTTCTGCCGACATTGCCTCGCTTGAGGAAGAAAAGAAGCAAATAGAGGCCGACCTCAGCGGCGCGTCGCTCAGCGTTGACGAGATTACCGAACGGTCAAGGCGCATGCAGGAAATCATCGACGCCCTCGACGAAAAAGAGATGCGCTGGCTCGAACTTTCAGAAAAAGAGCAATAACAAACAATGGTCTACAATCAAAATACAAGCAATCAGCAGGCTGCCGAAAGCACAGCATTCTCCATTCTGGTGTGCACCGGGCTTTCCCACTTTATGAACGACATGATACAGTCGGTCATACCGTCAATCTACCCTATAATAAAAGACAGCTACGGCTTCTCATTCGCGCAAATAGGCATCATCACGCTGTTTTTTCAAATGATGTCGTCGATTCTGCAGCCGTTCACTGGATTCTATGCCGACCGCCATCCGCGCCCTTATGCCCTCGCCATTGGCATGTGCTTCACGCTTGCAGGGCTGCTGTCGCTCGCCTTTGCCGGCACATTCACACTCATCATCCTGTCTGTAAGCCTCATCGGACTCGGCTCGTCGGTGTTTCACCCCGAAGCGTCGCGAGTGGCACAGATGGCGTCGGGCGGCAAAAAAAGCCTTGCGCAGTCAATCTTTCAAGTTGGCGGAAACGGCGGAAATGCCCTCGGCCCGATTCTTGCGGCACTCGTGGTACAACCGTTCGGCCAGCGCTCAATCGGCTGGTTCTCGATTGTGGCTGTCATAGCCATCCTCACGATGCTGCACATCGGCTCTTGGTACAAGCGCCGGCTTTTAAATGCCACATTGCATAAAAAAGCCACACCGCAACCGTTCATCCACCTGTCGCGCCGACGCGTGCATTGGGTTCTTGCAATTCTTGTGGTACTGATTTTCTCGAAATATTTCTACCTGTCATGTATGACAAGTTATTTCACCTTCTTCCTGATTGACAAATTCCACATTTCGGTACAAGCATCGCAGTTCTGCCTCTTCGCCTTTCTCGGCGCGTCGGCCATAGGCACACTCGGCGGCGGACTGCTCGGCGACCGTTTCGGCCGCAAATACGTGATTTGGGCATCCATCCTCGGCGCCGCTCCGTTTGCCTTGATGCTTCCGTTTGCGTCGTTCGGATGGACCATCGCACTCGCCGTAGTGGTAGGGCTTGTGATTTCATCGGCATTCTCCTCCATAGTGGTCTACGCCACCGACCTTATGCCCGACAAAATCGGTATGATTTCAGGGGTGTTTTTCGGACTGATGTTCGGACTCGGCGGTGTGGGTTCGGCTTTCTTCGGATGGCTTGCCGACCGCACAAGTGTGGAGTATATATTTCTTGTCAGCTCGTTCTCTCCGCTGCTCGGCATCGTGGCAGGACTTCTTCCAAACACGCAGAAAAAGGCTGTCAGTCAACAATAAGCTGCATCTGCAAAGCGTCGACATATCCGCCGTCGGCACGCAGAAGCCAGTCGTGCAAAGTGCCCGCATTGCGGAAACCTGCCTTTTCAAACATCCACAGGCTCGGAGCATTGTCGGCAGCCACAACCGCATACACCTGATGCAGATGAAGCACGTCGCGGGCATACTCCAACAAGAGCGCCATCGCATCCCCGCCTATTCCCTGCCGCTGATATTCACGGTCAATCAACAGTCCGACAGCCGCCCGTCGGTTCACCGGATCGAAATCGAAAAGGTCAATCATCCCCACAGCATTGTCGGCAGTTTTCAAGCACACCATCATCCGGAGTTGCTTCTGTGCAAAAATGTCGGCAGTGTAGTTTTTAAGATATTCCCAAATCTGATGGCGCGAGAACGGAGCCGTCGCACATCCGAAACGCCACAAGTCGCAATCGTTCTCCCACCGATGAATCACATCGATGTCGGTAGGCTCGAGAGCCCGCAGATAAACCTTTCCGTTGTCAAGCATGTCGGTTTCTACATTTTAGGAGTTATCATCACCTTCGACTCCGACAAATAGGTTGCAAAGTCCATATTTCTGCGCGAAAACCGGTATATCGCCTTTATCGTTTCCGAATAAGAGCATTTGCGGTTGTCAAACACCACAAAAACCCTGCTGCTGAAAAAACGGTGAGTGCTCAAGTCGCGCACAATGCAATACTCATCATAAGGCACCTTCAAGGCATTTCTGATTTCAAGATATTCATCAGTCACCGCCTCCACATAATCGTAGTATTCCACCTCAGGCTGCTTTTTGGGCAGCAAGCGGTCCACAAACCTGTGAGCAAGCCCCATCCATGAGCGCAGACTGATGGCAAAGCGTATCACCGCTCCATAGACCAGACTGTAGTGCGGATAATGCTTGCGGAAGAAAATCTGCATAGCCTCGTAGAACACCTTCACATAGCGATATGAATTTTTCTGAGTGCTCTCGCCCTTGTAATGTATTATGGGCGACGGAATATAGTAGTTTGAATAGCCAGCTTTCACAATGCGGTAAGACAAGTCGATATCCTCGCCATACATAAAGAAATCCTCATCAAATCCGCCAATGCTGCGCAGCAGATCGGTGCGTATGAAAATAAACGCACCGCTGAGGATGTCGACACGATGCGGACGGTCGTAAGGCAGATAGCGCAAATGATATTTGGCAAACAGCGGCGATTTCGGAAACAGCGACGACAGTCCGAAAATTTTGCAGAACGACACCCAAGGTGTCGGGAACGCCCGCTTCGACTCCGGCAGAAACCGTCCGTTTCCGTCGAGCATACACACCCCGATACCGCCACAGTCGTCGGCATGCTTGTCGTAGAAATCCATACAGTCGCGCAGCGTGTGGCTGCCAATTATAGTGTCAGGGTTCAATATCAGCGTGAATTTGCCGCGGGCAATGGCGAACCCCTGGTTGTTGGCACGTCCGAAACCGGCATTCTCCCTGTTTTCTATCACAATCACATCGGGAAAACACTTTTTCAAATGTTCTATCGAGTCGTCACCGGAATTGTTGTCGACCACAATAATCTCGCCCGAGAATCCAGCCAGCGCCTCCTTTGCCGAACGCACCGTCTGCTCAAGGAAATACTTCACCCTGTAGTTGACAATCACTATCGAAACGTCTATATCACTGTGTCCTGCTTCCATTCCATTCATTTAGTAGAGTTGTTGAAACTGTCGGTAAACAGCGTGCGGTTCTGTATTGACCGTCCGAGCGTAACCTCATCTGTATACTCAATCTCGTTGCCCACAGCCACACCGCGCGCCAGCATCGTGATCCGCACGTCGCTGCCGGCAAGTTTGCGGAAAATGTAGAAATTCGTCGTGTCGCCCTCCATCGTGGCACTCAGTGCCAATATCACTTCTTTTACGCCGCCTGCCTCCACCCGCTTCACGAGGCTTTCAATCTCCACGTCCTGCGGTCCGATGCCGTCCATCGGTGAAATCAGTCCGCCGAGCACGTGATAAAGGCCATGATACTGGCGGGTGTTCTCCACCACCATCACATCCTTCACGTTTTCAACCACACAGACGGTCGACGCGTCGCGCGACGTGTCGGAGCATATCGGGCAACGGTCGGTTTCCGATATATTGTGGCACACCGAGCAATAGCGTATGCCCTCGCGCAATTTTATAATCGAGTCGCCGAGCGACAACGCGGCAGTCTTGTCCTGACGCAACAGATGCAGAATCAGGCGCAACGCCGTTTTACGGCCTATACCTGGCAATTTGGACATCTCATTGACCGCATTCTCAAGCAACGACGACGAAAATTCATTTTCCATAACGACAAAGGTAGCAGAAAAAGTTGACAATCTCCACGGCATAGACTCAGGATTTGGCAAATTCATTAGTTTTTCTTTATTTTGTAGACTAATTTTTTACAGAAATGAAAAAATACGCAATCATAGTGGCTGGCGGTTCGGGAACGAGATTCGGCTCGACACTGCCAAAGCAGTTCGTTCCTCTCGGCGGTGTGCCTGTGCTGATGCGCACCATCAAGGCATTCGCCGACTACGACCGGGACATCAACATTGTTGTGGCGCTTCCCTCTGAGCACCTCACGCTGTGGGGCGACCTCTGCGCCTCGCGCAATTTCGACGTTCCCCACAAAGTGGTGGAAGGTGGAGCAAACCGCTTCGAGTCGGTACGCAACGCCCTGTTTGCCGTCAACGAGACAGAATGCCTTGTCGCCGTGCACGACGGAGCGCGTCCGCTTGTCAGCCGACAGGTGATTGCCGCCGGCTTCGAGACAGCGGCACGGTGTGGCACGGCTATTCCCACAGTGCCCGTCACCGACAGCATACGCCAGCTTGACCGCAACGGCAGCCACAACGTGAGCCGCGAGTCGCTTGTAGCCGTACAGACACCGCAGACATTCCGCGTTGAGATTCTGAAAGAAGCCTACACCACCGCCTTCAGCCCGCTTTTCACCGACGATGCGTCGGTAGTGGAGTTCAGAGGCACACCGGTGACTCTATATCCCGGCGATGTGAACAACATCAAAATCACACACCCTATGGACATCAACACCGCCGAATGGATACTCTCCGCCGACAGCAATGAGCAGGCTTGACGAAATAGACATAAAATTTCTGACCGGAGTGGGTCCGAAACGCGCGGAGTTGCTTGCCGAGCAGCTCCACATCCGCACGTTCTACGACCTGCTCTACTACTTCCCGTTCAGATATGTTGACCGCAGCCGGATATTCCAGATACGCGAGCTGGAATCGGGCATGCCGTTCATTCAGCTGAAGGGGCGGTTTGTCACGATGACAACCGTAGGCGAAGGCGCGAAACGCAGAATGCAGGCATTGTTTTCCGACGGCACCGGCACCATCGACGTGGTGTGGTTCAACCGCATAAAATTCGTGGCTGAAAACTACCGCACCGGGGTGGAATACGTGATTTTCGGAAGACCATCAATCTTCAACGGCCGCTTCAACCTCGCGCATCCTGAAATAGAGACGTCGGTGCCCGGCAACGAGCCGCACGGACTGCGCGGAGCCTACAACATGACCGACAAGCTGCGCAATCGCGGCTTCACATCAAAAACATTCCAGACGCTCATCTCCAACCTGCTGGCAAAGACCGCATTCATTCCGGAAACGCTGCCGCAGACCGTGACCGAACGCTATCACCTGATTCCGCTGCGCGACGCGTTGGAAAATATCCACTTTCCGAAGTCGGTCGACCTTCTCAACAAGGCAAAACTGCGGCTTAAGTTTGAAGAGTTGTTTCTTATCCAGCTCAACATACTGCGCATAGCCAACGGCCGCAAGGCACAGCAGAAAGGCTTTGTCTTCTCTCGCATCGGTGAATTTTTCAACCGGTTCTACAGTAATGTGCTGCCATTCCCCCTTACGGGGGCGCAGAAACGCGTGATGCACGAAATCCGCGCCGACCTCGGAAGCGGACGTCAGATGAACCGCCTGCTGCAAGGCGATGTGGGAAGCGGCAAGACAATAGTGGCGCTGATGTCGGCTCTGATTGCCGTCGACAATGGATTCCAGACATGCCTGATGGCTCCCACCGAGATTCTCGCCACACAGCACTATGAATCGCTCAGCGCCATGGCAGGCAAAATCGGCGTGCGCGTGGAGCTGCTCACCGGTTCCACAAAAAAGAAAAAACGCGACGAGATACACGCCGGACTGACCGACGGCTCCATACACATTCTCATCGGCACACACGCCGTGATTGAGGACAATGTGGAGTTCCGCTGCCTCGGGCTGGTGATTATCGACGAGCAACACCGCTTCGGCGTGGCGCAACGCGCACGCCTGTGGAAGAAAAACTTCAATCCGCCACACGTGCTTGTGATGACAGCCACACCTATCCCGCGCACGCTTGCCATGACCGTATACGGCGACCTCGACGTGTCGGTAATCGACGAACTGCCGCCCGGACGCAAGCCGATACAAACGATACTGCGCTACGAGAACAACCGCGAGTGGGTGAACCGGCTCATCGGTCACGAACTGTCGATTGGCCGACAGGCATACATCGTGTATCCTCTTATCCAGGAAAACGAGAAGCTCGAGTTGAAAGCGCTCGAGGAGGGATTTGAATATATCAGAAACACGTTCCGCAGCTACAAAGTGAGCTTTGTGCACGGCAAGATGAAACCTGCCGAAAAAGACTGCCAGATGCAGCTGTTTGCCAGCAAGCAGACACAGATTCTTGTGGCTACTACGGTTATCGAGGTGGGCGTCAACGTGCCAAACGCCTCGGTGATGGTGATTGAAAACGCCGAGCGTTTCGGACTGTCGCAGCTGCACCAGCTGCGCGGACGCGTGGGACGCGGAGCCGACCAGTCGTACTGCATCCTGATGACGAAACCCAACATCGCCAAAGAAACACGCCAGCGTCTTGAAATCATGACCGAGACCACCGACGGATTCCGAATCGCCGAAGCCGACATGCAGTTGCGCGGTCCGGGCGACATCGAGGGCACCATGCAGAGCGGCATCGCATTCAACCTGCGCATAGCCAACCTCGGCTCCGACGGTCAGATTCTCAACATCGCCCGCGAGGCTGCCGAGGCAGTCCTCGCCGACGACCCCAATCTCCAGACGCCTCAAAACCGCATCCTCGCCGAGCAGTTACACCGCTTTTTCAACAAAAAAGTGGATTGGAGCAAAATCAGTTAAAACGAGGGGAAAGCCGCACCATTTGCAATAGCGACAATCATAACAACACATGCGCGAATCCTAAAAACCGCCATCGCCGAGACGGCAAAAGGAAGAAGGCTCAGCCAAAAAGTGGCGCTTAAATAGGCTGGGTTTTTCGGCAAAAATTGTGCTAAATCGATTGTGAAAATCACAAATAATGTGAAAATCAATAGATTTAGCACTCTTGCTATTTTGCTGTTTGCAGATAAATATATATCTTTGGAAGTCGTTTAGAAAAAATACAATATCGCAAAACATGGAAAAAACATTAGTCATACTTAAACCAAGCGCTATGCTGAGAGGATTGGCAGGCGAAGTTATCTCACGCTTTGAAAAGAAAGGTCTCATCATAATCGGCATGAAAATGATGACGCTTTCCGACGAAATTCTCCGCGAACATTACGCTCACTTGGCAGACAAACCGTTTTTCCCATTAATCGTAAAGTCGATGCAGGCTTCACCTGTAGTTGTGATGTGCCTTAAAGGCCTTGAGGCTGTCGACGTGGTGCGCAAAATGACCGGCGCCACCCGCGGACGCCACGCCGAGCTCGGCACCATCCGCGGCGACCTTTGCATGAGCGGACAGCAGAACATTGTCCACGCCTCCGACTCTGTAGAGAATGCCGAGATTGAAATCCGACGCTTCTTCAAGCCGGAGGAAATCACCGACTACGAGACACCGATGCTCAAGTATCTCTATGCCGACGACGAACTTTAAACATTAAAACAGTAAACCAAAAGAAAACATCGGGACGATGATCATAAACAGGATAACAAAACTAATAGGCATCGGCGCATTTCTTTGCTGCTCGCTGACAATAGCGGCTCAGAAACTGCGTTCAGTTTCTGCCCACAGCAATATGCACCATGACCTCATCGCTTCACAGCGCGACATGAGCGACCAGATAAAGGTGCAGGAGACACGCGAATTCATGAACGAGCTCCTCGAAGACGAACAGGAACCGGAAATCGACATCTATACCGAAGGCTGGAACAGCAATCTCGTCAACCCTTACGCCCACCAGGCGGTGCCAAACAACGTGCGTATCGACGTGTCTGACTACGCAATGCCTGTCCCTGGCTTCATCACCTCGCCTTACGGCTACCGTCCACGATTCAGACGCCAGCACAAAGGCGTCGACCTCAAACTCAACACCGGCGACACCGTGCGCGCGGCATTTGCCGGAAAAGTGCGTTTGACAAGATTTGAACGCGGCGGATACGGATACTACGTAATCCTGCGCCACGCCAATGGTTTGGAAACCGTATACGGCCACCTCTCGCGCTTCCTCGTGAAGCCGAACCAGACAGTGAATGTCGGCGACCCTATCGCCCTCGGCGGAAGCACCGGACGCAGCACAGGTCCGCACCTCCACTTCGAAACGCGTTTCATGGGCTACGCAATCAACCCTTGCGCAATCTTCGACTTCGCAAACCAGACTACGCATACCGACTACTATACGTTTAACAAAGGCACTTACACACAGGCACGCAACTATGCTCCAAGCAGCAGCGTGACATATGCCGAGAAAGCGCACAAGCAGGACAATCCGTATGCCGACGGCTCGCGCCAAACCTACCGCGTGAAGAAGGGCGACACGCTCTACTCCATCGCCAACGCCCACGGCACGACAGTCAACAAGCTTTGCAAACTCAACGGAATCAGCACCAAGAGCCGCATTAATCCGGGAAAGGTGCTGAGAGTAAAATAAAAACAGGACAATAAAACGACATCCAAGGTCAATCAGCCGCGTCCCGACTGATTGACCTTTTTATTAAGAACTCTATGGATTCGATAAAACAAATCTACCGCATAGGCCACGGGCCGTCGAGCAGCCACACGATGGGTCCGAAACGCGCAGCAAGCATCTTTCTGAAAAGCGCGGAGGGCAAGGATGCCGACCATTTCCGAGTGACACTCTACGGAAGCCTCGCCGCCACCGGACGCGGCCACCTTACCGATCAGGCAATCATCGACACCCTGTCGCAAAAAGGAGAAGTGGAAATCGTGTGGAAACCCGATGTATTCCTTAAATTCCACCCCAACGGCATGAAATTCGAAGCTCTTGGCACCGACGGCAGCACCGTAGACTCCTGGACTGTGTTCAGTATCGGCGGAGGCACTCTCGCCAACGAGCATTTCAACGAGCAAACAGAACGCAAAGTCTACGAAATGTCGCACATCAGCGACATCCTCCAATGGTGTGACTCGACAGGATACTCCTTTTGGGAATACGTGGAGCAATGCGAAGGCAAAGAAATAATTGAATATCTGCGCGAAGTGTGGGACACCATGCAGAAAGCCGTGGAACGCGGGCTCAACGCCGAGGGAGTGATGCCCGGCGGACTCGGGCTGCGCCGCAAAGCCCTCACCTACTACGTGCGTTCCGGCGGAATGTCGGGCAGCATGAAAAGCCGCGGACTCATCTATGCCTACGCCCTTGCCGTATCTGAAGAAAATGCCTGTGGCGGACGGATTGTCACCGCTCCAACATGTGGGTCGTGCGGCGTGATGCCAGCCGTACTCTACCACATCAAGACAGCCCACGACATCAGCGACGAGCGCATTGTGCGGGCTCTTGCCACCGCCGGACTCTTCGGCAACGTTGCCAAAACCAACGCATCAATATCTGGTGCGGAAGTGGGATGTCAAGGAGAAGTGGGCGTGGCATGCGCCATGGCGGCAGCCGCTGCCTGCCAGCTGTTTGGCGGCACCGAATCGCAAATTGAATATGCAGCCGAGATGGGACTCGAACACCACCTCGGATTGACGTGCGACCCCGTGTGCGGCCTTGTGCAGATTCCTTGTATCGAGCGCAACGCCTTCGCCGCCGCCCGTGCATTCGACGCCAACTCTTATGCAAACTTCACCGACGGACGCCACCGCGTGAGTTTCGACCAAGTGGTCGAGGTGATGAAGCGCACAGGACACGACCTGCCAAGCCTCTACAAAGAAACGTCGCAAGGCGGACTTGCAGCAAATTTTGAAGACTGACAACAGTGCGCAACAATACAAACCAACCATCCATGAAATTTAACATTTTAACAATACATAGTTAAACCATCTGACTTTTTCGTGGTCATAGATACTAACAACCCAAATTATAGAATTATGAAACGGATGAATTATTTGGCAATGGTACTGGCTCTGGCATTATCGATGCCGGCAACCGATATGGTAGCACAGCACACCGGCTACCGCGGAGGAACAACCACCGGAAACCCCGGCGGAGGACGCCGTCCCGACAGCAATCCGCAAAGACAACCAGGAAACAACCGTCATGACCGTCCGGACAACAAGCATCACGACCGTCCAGGCAACGACCGTCATGACCGTCCAGGCAACAACCGTTATGACCGTCCAGGCAACGACCGTCACGACCGCCCAGGCAACGACCGTTATGACCGTCCAGGCAACAACCGTTACGACCGTCCGAACAACAGCCACCACGGACATCCGGGGAATCCTGGCAATCCCGGGCATCCAGGACGTCCCGGCAATCCAGGCTCGACAAACCATCACCACGGATTTCATCCAACGCCACCGCCGCCACGTCCATACCGACCTATAGTACGGCCAGCCCCGCGTCCAGTGCCGCCGCCTGCGTTCAGACCATGTCCTACCGCACCTATGTTGACCGCCGTGTTCGGACTTCCGTTCGGCATCAGTATCAACATCAGCATCGACAATCTGCGCAGAGACGGATACTACATCGACGGCTACAACAACAACGAGGTTTATCTGAGAAATGTCTATGAGATGAACTATTCGTGGGACGACGGTGTTGTTATCTACGATTCAAGCGGACGAATGCAGTCTGCCAGACTTTATCAGTCGACCTATGGCTACGACTCTTCGCGCTTCGACAATCTATATTCGCAAATATGCAGCCAATACGGATTGCCGGCAACGCAAAAATACCGCAACGGAGAGAAAACAGTCACTTGGTATGACCGCAACGGCAGCCACTACGTGTCGCTTGCCTACAACCACATGACATCGGACGGAGGATATCCGCGCTACTATACGATTCTGTGCTACGGAATTTAGGTTATTACTATATTTGAAATATGAAGAAGAAAAAGACTCTGAAAAAGTCAGAACAAACTAAACGTAAAAAATTTATCGCACTCATTGTCGCGCTTGTCATCATCATGGCAGGCGCGGCATTGCTGATTTCTCTGCTGACGGCAAGCGCCGAGCGGGATGGAATGCTGTATGTGCGTCCGGAAATGACAAAAGAGCAACTGACTGACACCATCGCCGCACGATTCGGGAAAAGCATTGCCGACAAAGTGGAATTGCTGACTGCCGTGCGCGACATCGACCCGTCGACACGCATCGGTGCGTACAAGGTGGAAAAAGGAATGAGCGCACTGTCATTGTGGAAGGCTCTGTCGTCGGGTGCGCAGACTCCAATTAAATTCACATTCAACAATGTGCGCACGGTGGATGAATTTGCTGAAAATGCGTCGAAGCAACTGGCTCTCAAAAAAGACGACCTGCTGAAACTGATGACCGACAGCACTTATTGCCAGTCGCTCGGATTCAACCAGCAAACAATCCCAGCAATGTGCATCCCCGACACCTATGAAGTCTACTGGTCGATAACAGCCGACAATCTGCTGAACAAACTGAACTCGGCATACAAGGCTTTCTGGACAACCGACCGCGAAAAGAAGGCTCAGAAATTGGGTCTGACCAAGGTGGAGGTGTCAACATTGGCATCAATCGTCGACTCCGAAACCGCCTATAAACCGGAAAAAGCCACCATAGCGCGGCTATACCTCAACCGTCTTGAGAGAGGCATGAAACTGCAAAGCGACCCGACCGCCAAGTTTGCAGTCGGCGACCCGACCCTGCGACGCATTACGCTGGAGCATATAAAAACGCAGTCGCCCTACAACACCTACTTCGTGGAGGGATTGCCGCCGGGTCCTATCAGAATGCCTGAGAAATCAACACTCGACGCTGTGCTCAACGCGCCTCAGAACAATTATATCTATATGTGTGCAAAGGAGGATTTCTCCGGAAGCCACAATTTCTCAGCTTCGTATGCCGAACATCAGCAAAACGCCGCACGCTATCGCCGCGCGCTCGACCGCAACGGCATAAAATAAGAGCCGACAGGTTTATTATATCAACGACATAGACAACTCCGCCTGCAAACATATTATGCGAGCGGAGTTGTTTATGATATGCTATTCGGGACACCAACTCGTGATAAAATAGGCGGCGCTTCGGAAAATAAAATTGAGCAAGCTCTTTTCTTTCCACTCTCCTTGCACTATCTTTGCATAAGATAAACTGCATCTCAGCATAATATTCAAGCAAGCTTGATATTATGCATTCAATTTGCACTATCTTTGCATAAAAATATCTGCGATATGAACAAACCCGATGATTTGATTCTTTTAGGCTCTATGCCAATCCCCGACGCCCACATAGTCAAGGGCGTGCTGGATGAATACGGCATACCTTCGGAAATAGTTGGCGAAACGCTGTCGACAGTGTTCGCCATGCCAGGGACGTCTTTGGGAATGACCCGTATATTCGTTTTCCGCCGCGATATTGAAAAGGCACTCGAAGTGCTTGACAAACAAAAAAACGACAATCCAAAACAATGAGAATATTAAAATACGCACTGTCCTTCACGCTGCTGACTGCAATGGCTGTCACAGCATCCGCCCAAAACTACTTCAACAGCCGCTCTCTGGCAAATAAGTTGAAGAAAGGGACAACACCCGAATGCGAAATCGTCGCTGTGGACAATTCGGAATCTCTTCTTCACACCGCCGACTCCATCGCCGCCCTCTCCGACAACAACCGCCCAAACATCATGTTTCTGCCAGTGGTGTTCACGTCATACAAGATGATGCAGCCGATGGCTCTGGAACAGCCCGACACTGTCGCATCGCTGACAAAACACGAAATGCCGACAATAGAAATCGACAATGAATGGATTGAAAACCTCTCTTGGCGAAACCGCTTCGAGAACGAGCATCTGCAACGTCTCGCCGTGGAATCGCCATGGCTCGTCCCCTACAACCTGAGCATGCTGCCCGAGCCTCCGAAACAATATGAGGCGAAACTCGACGTGAAGAAAAACATCCTTACCATCGAGGTGCGCAAACTTGAAGTTCCGGAAGCCGCTCCCGAACATGATTTGAAACGCAAAAACTGGATACACGCCTTCGACGCCACGCTACAGTTCTCACAAGCGTATATGACCGACAACTGGTATCAAGGCGGCGAGAAAAACATCAACCTCCTGGCTCATCTATGGTACAACTTAAAACTGAACCAAACACTGCACCCTCGCTTGCTGTTTGACTTGACCACGCAATACAAACTCGGTGTCAACTCGGCTCCCGCCGATGAGTTAAGAGGCTACAACATCAACGAGGACCTGTTCCAGTTAAACATGCAGTTCGGTATCAAGGCAACCAAACGATTCTACTACAGTATGAATATGCAGTTCAAGACACAGATGCTGCAAAATTTCCAGACCAACACGTGGAAGATGAAGGCTTCGCTGCTCACACCGGGCGAGCTCAACGCCGGTGTCGGTATGGCATACAGCACCAAGAACAAACGTGGCAACGTGGCGTTCGACGCCTCGCTGTCGCCACTTTCCTACAATATGAAAATGTGGCGCGCCAACTACAAGCTGCTCGACGACAATGGAGAAATGCTCCACCCCGACAAATTAGAGCATCAGGTCGGTTCGAGCGGTGAAGTGAAATTCGGATGGGCAATGACCCGCAACATCTCACTCAGCTCGCGCATATTCGCATTCTCCGACTATTCGTATCTGCAAGGCGATTGGGAAACCACTCTGAGCTTCTCAATCAACAAATTTCTGTCAACGCAGATTTATGCCCACGTGCGCTTCGACGATTCACAGAAGATTACCGACAACAACAATTCTCATTGGCAATTCAAGGAAGTGTTCAGTTTCGGCCTTCAATATAAATTCCGATAAATGCGCCTCGCTGCCGCCTGCATACTGGCTGCATTCATTGCCTGCTTCCAAAGCGCAGCGGCAATTGAAATCCCCGACACAGCGACGGTGCTGCCGGGCTATGCCTCGCGCATCGACGCCACGCGCAGAATCCTCGACGGAACGACCGACAACCTGACCGGACTGTGGAACTATCCAGAGGAACAAATGGTGGTGGCAATCAGGAAATCATCGGAATTCAACTATCAGCTTATTGCCGTAGAGGCGGAAAACGAAGCCATCGACTGCGGCACCGTAATCGGCTATCTGACCACAACGGCAAACAAATCAAAGATGCGGATGTGGCTCTACTCTGTGGTCGACGGTGACAGGCTGACATCTCCTGTGGAATGCGTGGCAGAACTGAGCGACGGATCGATACTCATCCAAAAACGACGTCTGAAAATGCATATATCCGTAAACCTGACGCGTTTTCTGCCATCGGTGTTCGGAGGAGTGAGGGTTTACCCTCAAATCAAATCGACAGAAATAACACCCGGTCTCCACAAAATTGAAGACAAAAAAGAAATCTTAATATTCTAAGACTATGCGTCAAGCGTTTATCATACTCTCTGCAGTCATTGCCCTTTTGGCGTCGGCCAAAACCAACACCACACGTCCTGTGGCAGGCATCTCGGAAAAGACATTGTTGATGAAGACAATCAATGCGGAAAACGACACCGCTTCGTTTGCCGACAAAATAATCCTGTCGGGCTACAAGAAGACGGTCAACGACGCGTTTGAGTCGTTCTTTGTCGACAACCAGACGCCTTTCCTCATTTCACACCTGACGCTGAAGTTCCAGTATACAAACGCACTGACCGGACAAATCATAAAAGAAGCAACCTATGAAGTGCCGTGCGACATTCCTTCCGGGCAAATGCGGCAGCTGAGCATCCGCACTTTCGACAAGCAGCACTCCTTCTACTATGCAAACTCACGCAAGCCCAACCGTCCGGCAACGCCCTACAGCATAAGCTACAAACTTATGGCATACGACATCCGCATCACAGTGGAGAAGTAGGCGTCACTTTTTCATTTTATGCAATTTGGAAAATTGCACGCATATCGCTAATTTTGCACTATAGTTGCCAAAACAACAATAGTTTATTTGTAAATGACAGATTCCACGAAACAAGCAATGCAGTGGGAACGCCTCATCTGCAACAAGCGGCTCGGAATGGAGCGCTACCGCACCTCGTCGGCACAAACGCGCAGCGATTTCCAGCGCGACTTTGACCGGCTTGTCTTTTCATCCCCTTTCCGCCGATTGCAGAACAAGACGCAAGTGTTTCCGTTACCTGGCAGCATCTTTGTCCACAACCGCCTGACACACAGTCTGGAAGTGTCAAGTGTGGGCAAATCGCTCGCCAACGAGGTGTATATCCAGCTGCAACCAAAATATGCAGGCACTGCCGCCGCCGAGAAGCTCAGCCACATTGTTGAAATTGTAGGCGCCGCATGCCTTGCCCACGACATGGGCAACCCCCCTTTCGGACACTCCGGCGAACGCACCATAGCGACATACTTCTCAGAGGGGCGTGGACAAGCCATTAAGCCTCTGCTCTCCGAAGCCGAGTGGAACGACTTTGTAAACTTCGACGGCAACGCCAACTCATTCCGTCTGCTCGCCCACCAATTCCGCGGACGGCGCGAGGGCGGACTTGCCATGACCTATTCATCGCTCGCTGCCATCGTAAAATATCCATACACGTCGACAACAACACCAAAACACGGCAAATTCGGATTTTTCAAGTCAGAACTCGACTGCTTCCGCATGGTTGCCACCGAGCTCGGACTCATCGAGAAATCAGCCGACGTGTTTGCACGCCATCCGCTTGTATATCTGATGGAGGCTGCCGACGACATCTGCTATCAGGTGATGGACATAGAGGACGCCCACAAGCTTAAAATCTTAGGCATCGAGGAAGTGACCACATTGCTCACCGGATTTTTCAATCCCGAGCGCTGCAGGCACATAACCGGTGTGCTTGACAACATCGACGACGACAATGAGAAAGTGGCATACCTTCGGTCGTGTGTGGTGGGAGAATTGGTTGGCGAATGCGCAAAAGTGTTTGTCGACAACGAAGAATGCATCCTAAACGGTGAATTTGAGGGATGCCTGATCGACCACATATCGCCGGTGGCACGCAACGGCTACACCGAATGCTCACGCACAGCTTGGAGAAAAATCTACAACTCGCCCGACGTTGTCGACATCGAGCTTGCCGGAAACCAGATTATCACGTTCCTGCTCGACCGGCTGATTGACGCAGTGCTGCTTCCGGAAAAGAACTATTCACGCCTGTTGCTCAGCCGCATACCACACCAATACGACACCAGCTCGCCGACAACCTACGGCAAGATACAATCAGTGCTCGACCACATCTCCGGCATGACCGACGTCTATGCCCTTGACCTTTTCCGCAAGCTCAACGGCTTGAGCCTGCCGGCAGTATAAACAACATCAGAACTATGTACTTGAGAAGACTTTCAACCACAATAATTCTTATTACCATGACTGCGGTCGCAGCCATGGCATACAGCATTGAGGAAATACCCAACGTGCACCTGACCGACAAGACCCAATATGTGTCCAACCCCGACGGAGTGCTGCGCCAAACCACCGTCGACAGTCTCAACCGAAGCATCGCCCACATTTGGCAGTCATCGTCGGCTGAAGTAGTGGCAGTGGTGGTCAACTCTATCGACGGCAACGACATCGACGACTATGCAACGGCACTGTTCCGCCATTGGGGCATCGGAAAGAAGGACAACAACAACGGCGTGCTGGTGCTTGTCAGCACAGAAGAACGCAAAGCCGTGATACGCAACGGATACGGAGCCGAGGGCATTCTCCCCGACATCATCTGCGGACGCATAATCCGCGACAACATGGTGCCGCATTTCCGCGAAGGCGACTACGACGGCGGTATGCTTTCAGCGGTTGCCCGCATCGACTCCCTGCTCACCACCCCCGGTGCTGTGGCTGAGCTCAAATCAAAATACGAGAACGACGAGAAGCAAGAAAACTACAATGCATTCTACGGCTATCTGGCTCTGGCAGGGTCCGCAGCCGCAATCCTGCTGCTCTATGTGCTTTTTCTCGCATTCACACCGAGCATCAAAAGCCGTTTCGACCGCTACAACCGTCTTAACAAAATCAAACTACTGTGCATCTGCGCCACATTCTTCACTCTCGGCATGGCACTGCCGGCACTGATTGTGCTGCTCACTGCGATGCACTATTGCCGCAACAAACGGCGTATATGCCCAAACTGCCACTCCAAGATGCACAAACTGCCTGAAGACGAAGACAACAAATACCTGACTCCGGCACAGGATCTTGAAGAACAGCTCGAATCGATAGACTACGATGTGTGGCTTTGCGACACGTGCGGCGAAGTCGACGTGTACCCATTCCCCAACAAGCGCACCATATACAGCGAATGTCAGCAATGCCACGCCCGCACATCGTATCTTGAAAGCGACCGCATTTTCTCACAGCCAGACACCACCAGCTGCGGCTACGGCATGCGCACATACATTTGCCGCAACTGCGGAAAGAAATCGGAAATCTACTACGAAATCCCCAAGACTGCTGCACCTGTGGTAATCCTTCCGATGGGTGGCGGCTCCAGAGGTGGTGGCTTCGGAGGCGGAGGAAGTTTCGGCGGAGGCTCCACCGGTGGAGGAGGCGCTTCTGGAGGCTGGTAGAAAGCAACTTAAAAGACGAAAGACAAACAACCAACTATTTTTATATTATCTATGAGACAATTATTGATTGCTTGCGTGGCACTGGCGGCAGCATTGCCAGCAGCGGCACAGACCACAAAGGAGGAAATGCTGGCTTCTCCTGAGAAAACAGCCGGCGTGTATTATGCCTATCCGGCTCCAGAGTCAACAGACCACTACACAAAAGCACCCAAAGGCTACACCCCATTCTACATCAGCCACTTCGGACGCCACGGCTCCCGTTACCTGATCAGCGACTCGGAATACACCAACCCGATGGAGACACTCGAACGTGCCGACAAAGCCGGAGCCCTCAGTCCGTTGGGCAAAGACGCACTCAAACGACTGCACGAAATCTATGCAGAGGCAGCCGGACGCAACGAAGACCTCTCACCGCTCGGCGTGCGCCAACACCGCGGTGTGGCAGAACGTATGTTCACCGCATTCCCTGAGGTTTTCAAGGGCGACCGTTCCATCGAAGCCCGATCATCAGTAGTGTTGCGCTGTGCCATGAGCATGGCGGCATTCGGCGACCAACTCAAGGAGCTCAACCCCAAATTGAAGATTTCCTACGAGTCGTCGCAGAAATACATGCCTTATCTGACCGGACGCACCGACGAAGCCAACGCTTTCTGCGGGAAGAAGGGCATCTGGCGCGCTGCCTACAATAATTTCCGGGCGTCGCAGACCAATGCCGACCGCTTTATCGCCGCTTTGTTTGCCGACAAGCAGTATGCCAAACAATATGTAGAGCCAAAAGAACTTATGTGGCAATTCTACTGGGTTGCAGCCGACCTCCAGAACATGGAGACACCGATACGTCTTTACGACCTGTTCACCAGCGAGGAGCTGTTTGACCTGTGGCAGTGCTTCAACTATCAGTTCTACTCCACCTGCGCAAACCACGCCGACTCAAACGGCTCTGTCCGCGACAGCTCAAAACCGCTGCTCCGCAACATCATTGAGAGCGCCGATGCAGCTATCGCCAATCCGTCGCAGGCAGCCACACTGCGTTTCGCCCACGACTCCAACATCACTCCTCTCGCTGCTCTGATGGGCATCGAGACCTACGATGTGGCATGGCGCGAACCGGAAACGCTCTATCAGCACTGGACCGACTTCAAGGTTTCACCAATGTGCGCCAACCTCCAAATCGTGTTCTTCAACAAGAAAGGCGGCACAACCGACGACATTCTCGTAAAAGTGCTGCTCAACGAGCATGAGGTGCATATCCCAGTAGCCACCACCCAGTTCCCTTACTACCGCTGGACCGACGTGCGTGCCTACTATGCCAACGTTGTAGGAATGTAGAAACAACACGGGGTTTCAAACGACCCAAGACATAACGAATAAGACACGCCACTGCAAAAGTGACGTGTCTTATTTGCTTTATCACCATCAATCAAACTCCCCCATCAACCATTTAAGAGCATTTATCCTCTTAATTCCGTCATAGTCGGCAGAAGGATCGTCGTCAAGAGTAAGTATATATTTCGGATATTGGTCGCTTATACGCTGCAGCGATGCCAGTTCCCGTTTCAATGTCATTTCATCCCTTACCGTTGCCGCCACTTGATAATAAGCGATATTGCTTTCATCAATGGCAACAAAATCCACCTAAAGTGTCAAACTTAGGTTAAATCTATTAAAAAAGCTCAAGCAAATCTTATATCTTACCAACTATTAATACCTTTGCACGCAATTTATAATCAATATAGTATTGTAAAAGTCTCCAGCTAAGGAGTCATTTTTACCTGCTAAGATTATTCTTATTCAAAAGGATAACTTATTATTTAAGAGAATAAATATGAAAGAAGAAACAGAAAGTTCAGTAGTCTGCCATCATCATCGAGTAGGCTTCCTGGGATTGCTCATAACATTAGGCATCGTGTTTGGAGATATCGGAACATCACCCCTCTATGTGATGAAGGCCATCCTCCATACAGGCGAAACCATCAACGAGAGCACTATCCTGGGTGCATTGTCCTGCATTATCTGGACACTCACCCTTCAGACCACCATCAAATACGTATGCGTGGCACTGCGAGCCGACAACAATGGCGAAGGAGGCATTCTTGCCCTCTATGCCCTGCTGCGCCGACTCAAGAACAAGTGGATTTATTTATTGGCTATCATTGGCGCAAGCACCTTGCTGGCAGATGGAATCATTACCCCAGCCATCACGGTTACCACAGCCATCGAAGGACTCGAAAGCATCAGTCCCAACCTGCCGGTCATCCCTATCACCCTTGCCATTATCACGATCATCTTCTTCGTGCAGCGCTTTGGCACCGAAAGCATAGGCAAGTCGTTCGGAGTCTTCATGCTGCTATGGTTCCTGCTGCTGGGCGTGACGGGAGCTTTCAGCATCGCGTCTTATCCATTGATACTGAAGGCTTTCAATCCCTATTATGCAGCCATACTGCTGGCCAAATCACCAGGATGGTTCTTGATTCTGGGTGCCGTATTTCTCTGTACCACGGGTGCAGAGGCACTTTACTCCGACCTGGGACATTGCGGCAGGAAGAACATCGCCATCAGCTGGGGTTTTGTTAAGACCATGCTCATTCTCAACTATCTAGGACAGGGAGCATGGGTGCTGAACCATGTGCCGACAGCATTGTCCGTGAATCCATTCTTTTCCATCATGCCGCAGAGCCTACTGTTCTTCTCCATAATCATGGCCACGGGTGCGGCAATCGTTGCGAGTCAGGCACTTATCAGCGGAACCTTCTCCATATTGAGCGAAGCCATGAACCTGCACTTCTGGCCCCGCATGCGAATCAAGCATCCTACCCATGTAAAGGGACAGCTCTATATCCCGATGATCAACCTTGCCATGTACATCGGCGTGGTTATCATCATCCTGCTCTTTCGCGACTCCTCGCACATGGAGGCAGCCTACGGACTCGCCATCACCATCACCATGCTGATGACCACCCTGCTGCTCGGTTTCTACCTGCACAGCAAGGGCGTGTCGCGAATCCTCACGATATTGTTTATGGGCGCATACTGCTCCATCGAGGTCATCTTTCTGGCAGCCAACCTGTCGAAGTTTCTCGCAGGAGGATGGTGTACGGTGCTCATAGGCGGCATCCTGTTCCTGATGATGTATGTATGGGTGAGAGCCATGAAGATACGCCGCCATTATATCAGCGCCAAACCTCTGGACGACTATTATCAGATTATCTCCGACATCAAGACCGACGAGAGCATTCCCAAGTACGCCTCCAACCTTGTCTATATAAACCATGCCAACCAGGAAGGTACCGTAGACGACAAACTGCTCTACTCAATCATCAACAAGCAGCCTAAACGTGCAGACCATTACTGGCTTATCAACATGGAGTTTGCCGATACACCAGACACATTGGAATACAGCTGCGAAACCCTTGTGCCCGACACGCTTTACAGCATAACGATGCACATAGGTTTCCGCATAGAACCACGTGTGAGTCTATATCTGCGACAAGTGGTGGAAGATCTTGTGGCAAGCAAGAAGGTGGATTTAAGAAGCTCCTATCCTTCGCTTCGCAAAAACAGAATCCCTGGCGATTTCCGATTCATCATCATTCATCGCGTATATTATCCGGAGAGTTCCGGCAACCGCCAGCAGAACTTGTTGATGACTTTCTACGCTCTTATCAGCAAGATAGGTATCGACGATCCAAAGGCATTGGGTCTCGACACTTCTATGGTGGTGGTAGAACGTGTGCCGCTCATAATCGACCAAAGCAATAGAAGCGTCAGGCGCATCATACAAATTGCGGAAGAAAAGTAAGTCCTGTCACAGGATAATATCCTTTCTGCGGAATAAAGCAGAGAGACTTGGTATAAAAGGGACTAAAATAAATGCAAGCTCAACAAAAACAAAAGTTTCTCATGTTAATGTGGAAGAATTATGAAAATATCTGAAATAAAAAACGAATTATTAACAACTTTGAGCCCATGTGTCTTGAACCATGGGTTCAAAGTAAATAAGACGAAATTTTGTCTAAAGAAGAATGACGAAAATAATGAGAGTCAATTTTCTTTTGATTATAACTCATGGGGCGATGAAATTCATCTATTTCCATATGTGCAAATAAAAAATAAAATGATTCATTCTATTTGCGAAGCCAATGGTTTTCATTTAAATTATACAGCATTTATAAATCTCTTGCTGTTGAGAAAAATTTATGATGGAACATATACTGAGGATTCAAAATGGCAATTACAATATGATAGACAAGACCGATTTATTATTTTTAATAAAAGAGATTTAGAAAATACTGAAAAAGAAATGATAAATTTAGTATCATTTGGCTTGGAATATTTAGAGACGAACAATAATGTTTATGCAATAGATAAGATGTACAATACTCCACCTCTGAATAAACAAAATCCGAACTGTTCAGGATTTGATACTCAATGTATAATAGGTCTAATCTCTGCAAAATTAGCGCATAACGAAAATTATGGACAGATTTGTGACTATTATTCGAGTTCTATAAATTCAGAAGATATGTTACAAGATACAAGACATAAGTTTGAAAGTATTAAGAAATTTATAGAAACCCTTTAATGAGCAACATATCCGTATATGTGTAAAACACGGCTACAGATATTTCTGCATAGATAAAACTTCATAGAACAGAGTGCAAAATAAACTGTGTCAAGCTATAATAATGATGGTTTAACACAGTTTATTTGCATTTTATACTTTCTTATCAAGAATCAATGACATACTCACAGACTTCATCATTATAAAACTTAATGACTTTGTCATATAGAAAGTTTGGAAGATCATAAAATAAACCCATAGCGAAAAAGTAAATTTGGGCAAAGCGTAGCGAATTAGCTGATATAGCGTTCGTTACGCTTTGTCTTTCTATGGAACAGAGCCAACGAAATACCACCTCGAAGCCAAACGGTGCAGAAGTTCAGTTACCACCTCGTTACTCCCGTAACGGGTGCAGATTTCTCGCTAAATAGTTCTGTTTCTGCGTTTTGCGTAGATTTACATAGCTGTCGGTAACTCACTAATAACTAATTTTGTAACCCAAAAAAGGAGTGAGTTATGCGTAGTACATTCAAGGTATTATTTTACGTGAAGAAAGGCAGCGAGAAGCCGAACGGCAACCTGCCTCTGATGTGCCGTATCACGGTGGACGGCGAGATTAAACAGTTCAGTTGCAAGATGGACGTTCCCCCACGCTTGTGGGACGTGAAGAACAACCGTGCTTCGGGCAAGAGCGTCGAAGCACAGAGAATCAACCTTGCGGTAGATAAAATCCGTGTGGAGGTAAACCGCCGCTATCAAGAACTGATGCAGACGGACGGTTATGTTACCGCCGCCAAGCTCAAAGACGCCTATCTCGGTATCGGCGTCAAGCAGGAAACTTTGCTGAAGCTGTTCGAGCAGCACAACGCCGAGTTCGAGAAGAAAGTCGGGCACAGCAGGGCGCAGGGTACATTTACCCGTTATCGGACGGTCTGCAACCATATTCGGGAGTTCCTGCCCCATACCTACAAGCGTGAGGATATTCCGTTAAAGGAACTCAACCTCACGTTCATCAACGACTTCGAGTATTTTTTGCGCACGGAGAAGAAATGCCGCACCAATACCGTGTGGGGCTACATGATTGTGTTGAAACACATCGTTTCCATAGCGAGGAACGACGGGCGTTTGCCCTTTAATCCCTTTGCGGGATATATCAACTCTCCCGAAAGCGTGGATAGGGGCTACCTCACACAAACGGAGATACAGACGCTCATGGACGCACCGATGAAGAACGCCACCCACGAGCTTGTACGGGACTTGTTCGTCTTTTCTGTTTTCACGGGTTTGGCGTATTCGGACGTGAAGAACCTCACCGCCGACCGCCTGCAAACATTCTTCGACGGCAACCTGTGGATAATCACCCGAAGAAAGAAGACCAACACCGAATCGAACATCCGTCTTTTGGACGTTCCCAAACGTATCATCGAAAAGTACAAGGGACTGGCTCGGGACGGTCACGTTTTCCCCGTTCCGAGTAACGGCAGTTGTAACAAGATACTCAAAGATATAGGCAGACAATGCGGCTTCAAGGTGCGTTTGACCTACCATGTGGCACGCCACACGAACGCCACGACCGTACTTCTGTCGCACGGCGTACCCATCGAAACGGTGAGCCGCCTTTTGGGGCACACGAACATAAAGACCACCCAAATTTACGCCAAAATCACCGCCCAGAAGATAAGCCAAGACATGGAAACCTTGTCGCACAAGTTGGAGGATATGGAGAAGAATATCTGCCGAGCCATCTAATTAAAAGCAGAATACCGATGAAAGAAGAAAGGAACATTATCACGATGGACGAGCGGGGCAATATCTCCCTGCCGAGCGATATAGGCGCAACCGCCATGACCGAGCGGGAAATCTGCGAACTGTTCGGGGTTATCGCCCCGACGGTTCGGGCAGGGATAAAGGCACTCTGCAAAAGCGGAGTTTTGTCTATATATGACATAAAGCACATTATCCGCCTATCGGACAAATACAGCGCGGAGGTTTACAACCTCGAAACGATAGCCGCCCTCGCTTTCCGTGTCGAATCGTTCGGGGCGGCGAAAGTCCGCAGGGCATTATTAGAGAGGATTATACACGGGCGAAAAGAGAAAACGACGGTATTCGTGTCGGTTGTTTCGGACGGCAAGCCCAACAGCAGTTGGAAAGCATGATGATATACCAACATATCAACATACCAACATACCAACATGCAAACGTACCAGCATACCAGCATGCAAACCTATCACTATGGTGATATATATTGCAGGGTCTATTCCTCTTTTCAGAGGAAAGCGGAGCAATCATTTCCGTTTACAAAGGCAAAGCAAGCACGGGGCTTTACGTCGGCTAAAAGGTCAGGCGGCTGCGCCGTTTCCCGATAAATCTTCCTCTCGCTTCGCTGCGAGCGTATTTATCGGGAAAACCTTGTATCCGACCGCCCCGTGCAAAAGAGCCTTTGAAAACGGAAACGACCGCCCCGCCGCCCACCGACCGAAAGGGAAAAAATAAGGTGGGGTTATATGGGTAAGCAGACGGCAGGGACAGCCACCGCAGAAAGGCAGACGGACGGCACGCCGCAGGGTATTTGCGGAGAAAATACCGTAGCTTATTAGGGAATTTGTCCGAGCCGCAATACTGTCGTATCGCTGAAAATTCCCCAATAAGGCAAGGGGCAAGCCCCTCTGCACACCCCGTCGGGGACGGCATTTGCCGCCCCGAAGATACAAAAAATCATTGTTTCACAAGCCAAAAAAGAAAGGAAGAATATATGGGTTTCGTAGTTTTACACATGGAAAAGGCGCACGGCAGCGACAGCGGAACGACCGCACATATCGAGCGTTTCATCATACCGAAGAACGCCGACCCCACACGCACGCACCTGAACCGCAGGCTCATCGAATACCCCGACGGAGTGAAAGACCGTTCGGCGGCTATACAGCGGAGATTGGAAGAAGCTGGGCTGACACGCAAAATCGGAAGCAACCAAGTACGGGCAATCCGCATCAACGTATCGGGAACGCACGAGGACATGAAGCGGATAGAGGAAGAGGGGCGTTTGGACGAGTGGTGCGCCGACAATCTGAAATACTTCGCCGACACGTTCGGAAAGGAGAACATCGTGGCGGCTCACCTGCACAGGGACGAGGAAACGCCGCACATACACGTTACGCTCGTCCCCATCGTCAAGGGAGAGCGTAAGCGCAGGAAAAGGGAGGAACAGACGAAGAAGCGATACCGCAAGAAGCCGACCGACACCGTAAGGCTGTGCGCAGACGATATTATGACACGGCTGAAATTGAAGTCCTACCAAGATACCTATGCCGAAGCGATGGCGAAATACGGGCTGCAAAGGGGCATAGACGGCTCGAAGGCTCGCCACAAGTCCACGCAGCAGTATTATCGGGATATACAGAAACTCTCCGACGACCTCAAAGCGGAAGTGGTGGATTTGCAGCAGCAGAAAGAAACGGCACGGGAGGAACTAAGACGGGCGAAAAAAGAAATACAGACCGAGAAGCTGAAAGGGGCGGCAACCACCGCAGCCGCCAACATCGCCGAGAGCGTCGGTTCTCTTTTCGGCAGTAACAAGGTCAAGACGCTGGAAAGGGAGAACACCGCCCTGCATAGGGAGGTAGCCGACCACGAGGAAACCATCGAAGCCCTGCAAGATAGGATACAGACCATGCAGGCAGACCACAGCCGGGAGATACGGGAAATGCAGCAAAAGCACGGCAGGGAGATAGCAGACAAGGACACAAGGCACAAGCAGGAAATATCGTTTCTGAAAACGGTAATCGCAAAGGCGGCGGCATGGTTTCCCTACCTGCGTGAAATGCTCCGTATCGAAAAATTGTGCCGCCTTGTCGGGTTCGATGAAAGGCAGACCGCAACGCTCGTCAGTGGCAAGCCGTTGGAGTATGCAGGCGAACTCTACTCGGAGGAACACGGACGGAAATTCACGACCGAAAGGGCAGGGGTTCAAGTCGTGAAAGACCCCACGGACGGGACTAAATTGGTTCTTGCCATCAACCGAAAGCCCATTGCCGAGTGGTTCAAGGAACAGTTCGAGAAGTTAAGGCAGAACATACGGCAACCTATACAGCAGCAAAGGAAAAGCAGGGGTATGAAACTGTAAAGCTCCAATTTTATACAGCGAGCAAATAAATCTATTGCAACATAAGTGATTATCACAACTTTTCACTACCTTTGTGGTTGGATTAGGGAAACTCCGTCCAAGACATATTAGAAAAGAAAGAAGCGTTATGCTTATCTTGTTGTTGAAAACGTAGGAAATTTTCAAAATGAGCAAGGATGGCATAGTGGTTCTCACGCTATAGCGTGGGCTGCTATTACTACATCTGCTCATTAGGTTTTTCCTACGACCTTCAACAAAGACGTGGCATTGCAGTTCCACGCTTCGTGGTTTAATAATAAAAAGGTCTTAAGGAGCTGGAAAGACAAACATAGTACTATGGACATGACATCTCTTTGGGGAAGACTTGCAAAATTGCAGAGTTTCTTTCAGGATGGTTTGAATGTGGATGAAAATTCACATTTGCCAGAAGCGGATTTACGCAAGATAAGTCTTGGCAATCTGTATGTATATCAACAACAAGGTGTATTGAACACATTCGAAACTGGCGTAACTCCCTCTGTTCGTAAAGTTATTTTAGGTGAATACTTTGGTATAACGGATAGGGATAGTGCCATCGAAACTTTGAATTGGTTGTCGCAAGCTCCCTCGCAAACAATGTTTCACTATGCTTATACGGCTTTTCTTCAAGGAGGGGGTAATATAAGCAGGAAGTGGCTTAATGAAAATGAAGAATTGAAAGAACACACCGATTTCCGAAATGACTGTTTGGAAAAGTTGGAAACGATGGAGGAAAAATATCCGGACATTGAACAAGCTGGAATTGTCGCATCCAAAGAAGAAATGGGCAAACTCGGAGTACTTGCGTGGGATGCAGGAAGATTAAACTTTATCAGCAGACTTTGCCTTGAGCAAGAGTACATTGTAAAAGAAGAATGTATGCAGTGTATCAATGCCGCTTACGAGATGACCAAAGAAGTTTATACCAATTGGAAAGACTATGCTTATAGTTATGTTCTTGGTCGTACTTTGTCGATGGGAACTACCAACATGATTGGATTGGCAGAAGATTTACTGACAGATACCAAAAGCCCTTGGACTTATATAAAATGGTGATATTTTATTAAAAAACATTTATTAACTCTACATTTTTTTTGAATTATGAAAACGTTTAATTATGCTCCAGCCTCTCCTATCAAGGATAACATTACAATGTTGGCTGTATCAGTCGGTATGGTTGTCGTGCCGCTCGTTTATCCATTCGGTATAAGAATAGGCAGTACCCGAATACTTGGCCCTACGAGTACTGCCATTGTTTTTATAATCGGAGGACTCGTTCTCTTGGTAATAACATTGAACAAGGTTCGTCTTGCCCGTGCTTTGGCGGCGAACGGAGGAAAAATCGTTGTCGATGCAGATAGTGTAACCTATCCTATAATAAAGAAAGGGGAGAAAACCGACAAAATATTTAAAATATCGGATATAAAACATCTTAAATATGACGATGAAGAAGGAGAATTGGAAATCTTCTTGACGGATGATACACAAATAACATTGCATGCAGGATTCTTTGAATCTTTCGAGCGATACGAGGAATTTTTCGCTTTGTTGAAGAAGTGAAGAGGCTAACAAGTTCGATTTATGCGGATAATGGCGTGTGGCTCAATCGCTTTTCGTGGTGATTGAGCCACGTGTTAGCCGCAACCTTGAAAAACAAAAAATACAATGAATAGAATATTGGCACTATACATCTTTTTACTATTGTGTGGCACGGTTTCCGCACAACAAATCGTAGAATGGAGCGATTTGCAGACTATAACAGATAACTCACGGCGCACGGTCTATTATAAAAAAGGCAGAAAACAGCCGTTACGGGGAAAATATCGCATTATACGAGGACTTGACGAGGAGTGTGTTAAATTTTCCGATGGCATGATAAACGGTGATTATCGCCGCTATCGTGATGGGGTGCTGCGTGAATCGGGTATATATGCCAAAGGCAAGCGTAACAGCACATTCACGGAGTATTACCAAGACGGCGTTACTCCCCGAAAGGAAACACCCATGCAGCAAGGCAAGATAGACGGAACTGTAAAGACCTATTTTCGTAACGGCAAAATAGAAGCCGAAAAGGAATATAAGCAGAGTGTGGAGAGCGGGCGGGAACGCCGCTTTGACAGCAAGACAGGAGAGCAGATTTTTGAATCTCATTATATCGACGGGAAAAAAGATGGCGAGGAGTGGGAAATCTTCGAGGATGCGAGCACGCTTCGCAGCAGGATAATACGCCACTACCGTAACGGAAAACTTGACGGCTCTTATCGTGTGGAATCGACACGGGACGGCAAACCCTATATAACTATCGAGGGACAATACACTGACGGCGAGAAATCGGGGCAATGGATAGAACATAACTATGATAACAATACCCAAACCTGCACATGGCATGGTGAAGGTGGGGCTTAAACAGAGATGAAGATAGTTATCATAATACTACTTTTAACGCTTGCATCGGTCGTAAGCTGCGAGCCACCCATGCCGCCGACGGACGAGGAAATGATACGCCACTTCGCCACGCACGAGGCGGCATTCGACAAGATACGCAAAATCATGGCGGAGAGTTCGGAGGGAAGCTTTCACTATCCGCCGCTCTCTCCCTGCGATATTCTCATCCTTGATTCGGCAGAACAAATATCCTACCAACCGAACCAAGTGCAGGACACGCCGGTACACGGGTTATCAAGATCTGACCGAATACAACTCGACTCCTTGTTGTCAGAGATTGGATGCGGTCTTGTCCTTGTTGACCGCAGGGAGCAGGAAACGGCAGATTCGGTATATGTGAGCTTATTTATGCTGTACTACTCCCACGGCATCGTGGATGCGGGAACATCCAAGAGTTTCGTTTACGATCTCGAATTGAGAAGCCGCCGTGACATCCGTATCACCGAACACGGCGACCTGAACGAAATTTACCGCAGGACATACAATGACACTACGCTATACAAGCCCGTCAAGGAAGGCTGGTATATAGAGTTAGACCATTCACGATAATTTTCTTTTTTCGCAAGTCGATTTTATAAAATTGTCACCGAAAGTTCGTACTTTCGGAAAAAGATGTTATATTTGCAAATGAAAGAGTTATTTGACAGCATAGCAACGTAAAACGCTGAAATTCGCACAGTTGCTAAATCGTTACTTCTATTTCTCAAATAATTCGCTAAAAGTTTATTTCTCAATCGGTTAAGTCAAACCGAGAAAAATCTAAAATATATTATCTCCTAACAAGTAATGGAAGGTAGAGTCTAAATAGGCATATATATCCTTTTGAGGTATAGAGTCTACGTTTGGAGTGTCAACAACATATCGAATATTGTTATATTCAATAATGACTGGATTATTAATATGAATCGTATCTAAAACAAAAGCACATGCTTCTTTGGGTGGGATGTTTTGATTGATGTTGTATTGAGTAGATACACATGAGTTTAATATGATGGCACTGAAAAGTGCCATCATATTAATAAGTGCATTGGAGAAGCCTTGCATAATATTATTTTTTTTCATTAACTTTTCCTTTTTTTAGCTGCTGGACAGTAAATTTGGAATTATTTATAAGAGTACCTTTACCAGTTGGGATATCTGCTCCTTTATGTGGGTCATACTCACTGTTAACCTTCCCTTTTAGGGGATAGCTAATCATATCCTTAACACTGCCTCTGTCTAAATTTCTGCTTCGTGAAGGATTAGACGATTCTGCTGTCATAAGACCTTTTGAAGAGTGTTTAAGGCCCATAGCATGACCTATTTCATGAGCACCTGTTTCAGTCCCTTGTCTGGATTCCTTTACTTCTATATAATTTCCTCCCATAGTACTTCCATTGACAAGTTCTTTTAGTTTATCATCGGAAACTACTTGGAATGCATTCAGGCAAGTTCTATCCGAACTTGTCAATGCACTTTGAAGCGCAGCTTTCGCAGGATAGCCCTCTTGTGGCTCAACTAATTCCACAGTAACATCAAATTTAATATTAAGGCTATGCTCCTCTTTAACAGATCCGTTCTTTACAGTAAAATCATATGTCCACTTACCACTTTGGTTATTGAGAATCCCAGCCGAAACTTGCGCTTCTTTATATGAATCCTTTGTGGCAAAAATTACCGCTCTTAGGGTGATAGAGTTATCATCAACTACTTCATCATATTCCTTCCCATTTGGATCAGAGTAACGAATTGGATTATTTGTTGTGTAACAATAACTCGAAATCCAAGAATATATCAACTCCATCGGATCTGTTGACATCCAAAGGCTTAGACGTGGATCATAGTAGCGGGCACCATAATAGTACATACCTGTCTCTTCGTCAAATTCCTTTGCGTTGAAGAGATAAGGCGTGTTCCATACGTCGTTGCGTTCCTCGATGAACACCTCGCCGAATGGCACATATTCGATATGCTGCACCACCTCGCCATCAAGGTTGGTGATGTAACTACTGCTACCCAAATGGTCTGGGTGGTAGTAGAACTGCATCTTCTCATAGTCGTCATTCTCCTTGAAGTTGCCATTGACAGCCTTTGCCTTGGCAATGTTTGCTGCTATAGCTCGTGCCTGCGCAGCCTCCAAACTGCCGTCATTGCAGCAGAAGCCCTTGCCGTCCACATAGTCGTTGTTATCCTCGCCATTGTATGGCACAGCAAAGGTTGCATAATTATCCTTAATAACCTGCAACTGCTGGGCATATTTTTGCTTATAGTCAACAGAAAGTCCATCAGTCTCACTTCCAGCATACTGGATGCGGCGTGGGTCTGATCCGTATGAATCGAAATCGCCAATTTTGGAAACTACTCGCTGACTGCCAATATAGATGTGCTTGGTGTAACGTCCGCCTTGGTTGGCAACGAGGTAAGGAGATACATACAATGAGAACTTGGCTGTGTTTGTGCGACCTCCAGCAAACTCGGAGTTCACATAAACTTGGTCACTCTCGCCTGATGTCTTCACCGTACGCTCTCCGTCTGCGTCATACCAATAGTTAGTCACGAAGCCGTTATCATCAGAAGCAAGGAGACGGTTCTCCTCATCCCATTTGAGTTTGCGCTCTGCGGTCTTCTCGTCAGCCATGCCATCCTTCTTGGTACGGCTTGTGTTGACATAAACAAGATTACCGTTGGCATCATACTCATAGGCATGATTGTTGTTCACATTCTCGCTCTCCGAAGGAGTCTCCTCTGTGCGGTAGTTCACATCCTTCACATTGGCGAGTTGGAACTTCTTTCCTGTATCAGTTCCATAGGTGTACGACAAATCATAGCCAGCATTCAATGTGCCGTTGAACTGCACATTGTTCTGCGTGAGAATCTGACGCTTCGATGTGATACGGTGCATATTGTCATAGCCCATCGCAAGAGTATAACTTGCGGTCTTGTTGTCCGCACCTGTATATGTACCAGTTGCGCTGACAAGACGATAGAGTGCATCGTATGTATAGGTATGAGCCATCTGTCCGCCAGCCTTGCCACTCTTTGGAACTGACGCACCGTTTATCACGCTGAGCACATTGCTCACCGCATCGTAAGTGTAGGCGTTATCCATAATGGTGTTGCCACCACTATTCACCATGAGATTCTGCAATCTGCGACGCTGTGGGTCGTAGGTGTAGAAAGTCTCAGCACCATTGCAATACTTCAAGTATGTGCGCTGCTCGAACTTGTCATAGCCAATCTTGCTCACATAGTCATAGCCGTATGACTTGTAGCCATGAACCTTTTCAAGCTGACCACCGAGATTGTAAGAGTAAGTGATTTTCTCCTCATCAGGATAAATCATCTCCAACAGACGGTTGTGGCTGTCGTAAGTCCATTGCGTCACGTAGGTTGCTATCGCCTGGTTAGGCACAATCATCGTGCGGCGGGTCTTCGTCACCTCGCCAATCTTGCCATAGAAATACTCAATGGCACCTGTTCCGTCCTCGCGGAGCATCAATCTACCGATATGGTTCTGAGAGGCGTTGCGACCAGATAAATATTCCGCGACGAAAGCCTGTATATATATATATATATATTGACACTAACGTTCACAACAACAAGGCGTTAGATCCTACATATAGTATAAGTATAGGAAAGGTAAACAGATTTTGATTTAACAATAAATCTGTTTATGGATCGTATTGTCAGACCCATAAACAGACTTGTTGGAATCAAATCTTTTCGATTATTAAATCTAAAGATCCTTCTTCAAGAGAGTTGTACTCATCAAGATGAAGATGAGTTCCTATAGGAACCGATGATTGGGATAAATTTAGCAAGTGATTTGCTAAAGAAACTAATCCCTCGGTATTAGCCTCAATTGAGACGCTCCCATTTATATCGGAGACCTTAATTGTGAAATTACCTTCCCAATTGAGTGCCACTCCGGTATCAGGGGAATAATTCGGAACATTTAATGTGACTTTTTTCATTCTATTATTCGGTTATGGAAAGTACGTATTTTTTATAAGTGATTGAGAATGAGATATGTTTTTATCTCATAAAAAGAAGAGGTTACGAATTAGAAATAAACAGAATGTAGCATTCTGCTATGATTTGCATAACCATCCTAAGAACTCTTTCGTTTGCAAAGGTACGATATTAAATCGGGGATAAAGAATGTTTTAAAATTTTTTATCCCCGATTTTTTGCTTGGATAAATCTGTTTTTATTAAACCATATTCTTCTCTATTCTTTGCTATATCCATTTCAATCCATTCAAACTTATGTTAAGCAATTGCCGACCTTTAATATTGAATCTCTTGACCTCATAGACAAAAAATGTTTCACACAAGGCAGACAAGTAAAGCGTTCCACTGTTTTCTGGTCAATCTTCCTCCCATCAGCAGTCATTATGTCAGCGATACGTTTTGTCGAGAAGAACCGAAAGTTTTAGGCGTGACGCTCCTAAAACTTCCAAAAATCTCATAGTTTTAGGATTGCACGTCCACTTTTTTAGAACCCGGCATAGATAAACGGGGCTACATAGGCGGCACTGAACTCAATGATGAGCTGCAACAACAGGCAAAGCAGCAATAATTTGCCAAACCAACGCATCCCGACAAAGCGTCGCTCCGCCCACTCCGACATCCGGTCTGGCAGGAATATAAGCACATAGGCTGCTATCAGCATCAGCGTCCATACGGCACGTTCCCGCACGAATGCCTCTATTACTTCCGGTCTGAAATCCGTAAAAATGCGACAGAACATCACCGCTGTGTCGGCAAGCGAGACGCAACGGAACGGAAGCCACATAACCGTGACAAAGACAAACGTAGTGGCTATCCACACCTGCCGCGGCGCACGCAACCGCGACACCAGCGGTGAGAATGCCTTCTGCACAACCAATGCCATGCCGTGTGCCAACCCCCAGACCACAAACGTAAAGCCGGCGCCATGCCATGCCCCGCCCACAGCCATTGTCAGCAACAGGTTGAATCTCGTGCGCCACCGTCCGCAGCGGCTGCCTCCAAGCGGAATATAGATATAATCGCGCAGCCACGATGACAACGAAATGTGCCATCTGCGCCAAAACTCCGTGATGCTCATCGACTTATACGGCGAGCGGAAATTGAGCGGCAATTCGATGCCGAGCGTGCGGCTCATGCCGATGGCGATGTCGGAATAGCCCGAGAAATCAAGATATATCTGCGCGCTGTAACCCAGCAGCGCGAGCAAAGCCTCCGTGCCGCTATAGCCGGCAGGATTGTCGAAAACAAGGTTGTTGAACTGCGCCAGATAGTCGGCCACCACCGCCTTCTTCAGCAGTCCTTTCATCATCAGAAACAGTCCGGCATACAGCATAGGGGGCGAGATGCGGCGGTTGCCCTCCAACTGCGGAAAAAACTCCGCCGCGCGCACAATCGGTCCGGCCACAAGCACCGGGAAATATGTGAGATAAAACACATAGTCGAGCATACGCCGCGGAGCGATTATCACGCCACGGTAGACATCGACCATATAACTGACCGAACGGAACGTGTAGAACGAGATGCCCACAGGGACAACGATGTCTGTCAGCCGGAAGTTTGCACCGACAATCGATGCCACCGACTGCATCATTCCCCCGTCGCACTTAAACCACACAAGCACTCCCACCGACAACAGGACACTGCAAACGAGCAATGCCCGACGGCGGCTGCGACTGCGGATATGCGATAACCATACCGACAGCCAATAGTCGACCACGGCTTTGACAAGCACCGACAATGCAATCAATCCGCCCACCTTATAGGCAAACAGCAGACTGAATGCCACAACAAACGCCATCATTGCCGACCGCCGGCGATAAAGCAACCCATAGATTGGATAAAACACAAGAAGCACCAGCCAGAAAGCCTCGCTGTCAAGAAATGCGCCAAAGGTGCTGAATATGTCGGTGAGCCGGTCAATCATCTGGTGTAAGAACTATGGTTTTCACTGGTTTGGCACTGCGTTTGTGCGGAACGTCAAGGCGCATCGGGCATACCGATTTTGTGGAAATCCACACCGCCACACTGTCCATCCACACCGCCGCGGCTTCGCGCGTCGGATGAGCACCGTCGGAAGCGCGGTCAAGACTAAGATTTGAAGAAAGGAAGAAATGCCCGTTGCCCACCTTTCCGGCAATCAGGCGGTTGATGCCCGTGTCTGGCTTCCAGTTTGGAGGACCGATCCAGACAAATGGCAATCCACCGATATCGGCAATGATGGAGTCGACCATCGCCGCACGGCTGCGTTCCACATTGCGCAAAAACAGCTCGTTGCCTCCAAGGCACACCACAATGTAACCAGGTTTGAATTTTTCAATATATGCCCTCAGCTTATGTGTCGCGCCCCATTTTTCGGTTGTCGACCCATACCAAATCACCGTGTAAAGCGAATGCCCGTTTTCTTCGGCATAGGCAGCCAGGCGCGGCGACAATCCTTCCAGCATGGAGTCGCCAACAAAGAGCAGCGTATACTTGCACGTATCGGTTGCGGCAACGTTTTTTTCAGACACGGCAACACTCCTGACGGCTTGACCGCCGACTTCGGGAGATGTCTTTACCTTAGCCATCTGATGCCCGAAAATCCGCAAGTCGTCAAACGTTGACAACAGCATAATCACGGCAAATGCCGTTGCCAACAATGCCCATAATCGCGCGTATGGCCATTTCATGGTCTTCTATATATTATGGGGACACAGCCCCTCGTTTCCTTGTCAATCCACGGTCGTCACCCTATTTGCCGTTTTTAATCTCAAGCGCTTTTATTTCAGCACGTTTGATGCTCTCGGGATTATTCTTGTCGATGCCGTATTTCTCCGGCGCAGGAATGCGCAGCTCGGCTCCGACAGGCAAATTGTCGGGATCGGTGATTATATCTTTGTTGTCCAAGTAAATGTATACCCAGAAAGCGTAATGTCCGTAGAATTTGCGGGAAATGTTGCTCAGATATGCCGTATTGGTAACCTTGAACGTCTGTTCAGCCTTCTTGCTCTCCTTCTCCGGCTCAGCCGTTTTTTCCTCAGACTGTTCCTGCGGCTTCTCCACTGCAGCCGTCGAGTCGGAATCCGCCGCAGCCACCTTGGCAGTGTCATCAGCAATTACAGCAGGCTGAGACGATGGTTTTTTGACAACTCCGAACAGACAGAACCACGCAACGGCGGCTACAACCGCAGCCGTTACGAATCCGGCAAGGAATCCCCAAGCGAAACGGCATCCGCCACGTTTCGGCTGTGGCTCATCATCATATTCTTCCCCCACTGTTTCCTCCGCTTCTTCTTCGGCTGTTTCTTCCGTCTCTTCTTCGGCTGTTTCCTCAGTCACAGTCTCATCATCGGCGTCAGTCTCAGCAGTGTCTTCTTCTTTTTCCTCTTCGCTGTCAGTCTCACTCTCTTCAAGCCCGTCAGTCTGACTTTCCTTTTCCTCCGGCTCCGCTCCGTCGGCAGGACTCTCATCCGCCACGTCCTCTGTTCCGGCTGTCACATCAACAGTTGTCGCCACCTCCTCTTCGGCAGCGTCAGGAGTCTCATCCTCCGCCACTGGCTCATCGCCGTCGAAATCATCGGCAAGCTCTATCGCCTCAAAACAATCAAACGCACTGTTGATTGCAGCGGCCGTATCCGGGTCGGCGACAAAACGCACCTCGCCACCATCCACATCGAAGCGACCCACACCTTTAAGCGTCACCGACTCACCATCCATCAGCCGTTCGGCAACAATGGCAAACAATTCTTTGACAAAAGATTGGCACAAAGCCTCCGACGTGTCGGTCTCATGCGACAACGCCTTGACAATGTCCTGCAACACAAGTACTCGGTTACTCATCGCCAGCTTCTCCTTTCTCCGCAATGCGGGTTTTAAGCCGAGTGCCCGGCACAAACGTCATTCTTATTTCGGGCGGATAAAGCATCCTGCGTCCAGAGGCGGAATCCACCTCCACACGCTCCATCAGCTTCTCTCCCTCAAACTTGCCGAAACCCGGCACAGCGACCGTCTCGAGAGCGCCACAATGCTCCTTCAGCAAAGAGGCAAAACCGTCGGCAAGAGCCTCCACATCAGCCTCTCCACGCTCCAAGCGTCGTGCCAGTTCAGCGACAATATCCTTATGTTGCATTTCTTTTTTTTCCATTGTAATGCAAATGTAGTGTTTTTCCACGAACCTGCAAAATGGCAGTCACCTCGTGACACAACGACCGCTACAACCGCCATATTGACACCATCCGCACGCTGGCACATTTTTGGCAGAAACCAATAGTGACCGCTTGAAGGAGCGGCAAGTAAACAACTGATAAATAAATATATAAAAACATACAACTATGATGACCGAAAAATTACAAAAAGAGCTTAACGTGCAGATCAATGCTGAGATGTGGTCTTCAAACCTTTATCTTTCAATGGCATTTTATCTGAAAAACAAAGGTCTTGACGGATGCGCCAACTGGCTGATGAAACAGTCGCAGGAAGAACTTAACCACGCTTACGAGATTGCCGACTACCTGAACAAACGCGGAGAGAAAGCAGAAGTAGGTATGGTCGATGTCGTTCCTACAGGCTGGGGCGATGTGGCTGAAGTGTTTAAAAACGTCTATGACCACGAGTGCCACGTGTCGAAACTCATCGACGAGCTCGTAGATGTGGCATCGGCAGAAAAAGACAAAGCCACCCAGGATTTCCTTTGGGGATTTGTCCGCGAGCAAGTGGAGGAAGAAGCCACTGCAAGAGACTTGGCAGAGAAATTTGCAAAAGCCGGCGAGGCTGGCATCCTCTTCCTCGACTCTCAGCTTGCACAACGCAAATAAACGCATGAGAAAATAGAAGCATAAAATTTGGTTTGGGGCGGGATTCATCCTTTTGGTTGAGTCCCGTTTTTTTTATTACCGGTCACTCCACCCGGTAATTTTTCATCAAAGGACTCAAATATTCCGCAAATTCTGACTAAATTTGCGGAAACATCTAATTTGGCTTTTATGATCAACTTCGAATGCGACTACACCGAAGGAGCGCATGCAAGCATCCTTCAACGACTTGCAGAGACCAACATGGAGCAGACCCCCGGATACGGCAAAGACCGCCACTGCGAGAATGCACGCCAGATTATCCGACGCGTCTGCAATGCCCCAGATGCCGATGTGCATTTTCTCGTCGGCGGCACACAGACAAACAAAACCGTCATAGCCTCCATTCTGCGTCCATACCAGGGAGTGATATGTGTGGAAACCGGACACATCGCCGTGCATGAAACCGGTGCCATCGAGTCGACAGGACACAAAGTAATCACCGTGCCAGGCATCAATGGAAAAATCACGCCACAACTGATTGAGCAGGTGTATCGCCGCCATTTCGACGACAAAGGGTTGGAGCACTGCGTGCAGCCAGGAATGGTCTACATCTCGCAATCGACCGAAGTAGGTACGGTCTACCATCTCAACGAACTTGAAGCCATCAGCGCGATGTGCCGCAAGCTTGAATTGCCGCTGTTTCTTGACGGAGCCCGTCTGGGCTACGGACTTGCCGCCAGCGACAACGACACGTCGCTCGCCGACATCGCTCGCCTCTGCGACGTGTTCTACATCGGAGGAACAAAAATCGGCGCACTCTTCGGCGAAGCTGTTGTCATAAACAACCCGTCAATCACGCCGGGATTCAGATACATGATAAAGCAAAACGGCGGACTGCTTGCCAAAGGACGGCTGCTCGGCATCCAGTTTGAGACGTTGTTTGAAAACGACCTTTACATGCAGCTGTCGCGCCACGCCGTCGAACAGGCGATGCGCATACGCTGCGCGCTAGAGGCAAAAGGTGTGGCTCTTGCTTATGCTTCGACCACAAACCAGCAATTCCCCATACTTCCCGACAGTGTAATCGAGCATTTGTCTGACCGCTACATCTTCTCCACAACGGAGCACCTCACTCCCGGCATGACGGAAGTACGCATCTGCACCAGCTGGGCCACGCTGTCGGAAAATGTAGACCGTCTGATCGACGACCTCGACAAAGCATTATAATATCTTTTCGAAAAAATAAGGGTCATCACCCCCCCCTAAATGAAGTGAGGCTGCATCTTTCGACGCAGCCTCGCTTTTATTATGTTTTTTTAGGAATATTAATCGATTTCCTCATCAGCCTCGTAACCGCCCATTTCGCGGAGAGCGTTCTTGAGCATTACGTACTGCTGGAACAAGTGGTTTACAGGCACCTCGCCCTGAGTGTAGTCGTGCATCGGGCTCTTGAGGAAGAAGCTCAAGAAGCGCTGAGTTCCGTAGCGTCCTGCGCGTGCAGCCAAGTCGCTGAGCAACACGAGGTCAAGGCAAAGAGGAGCAGCGAGGATAGAGTCGCGGCAGAGGAAGTTGATTTTGATCTGCATTGGGTAGCCCATCCATCCGAAGATGTCGATGTTGTCCCATCCTTCCTTGTTGTCGTTGCGCGGTGGATAGTAGTTGATGCGCACTTTGTGGTAGTAGTCTTTGTAGAGATCCGGCTGATTCTCAGGCACGAGAATTGACTCCAAAGTAGACAATTTGCTGACTTCCTTAGTGTGGAAGTTTGCAGGCTCGTCGAGCACAAGACCGTCGCGGTTACCGAGGATGTTTGTAGAGAACCATCCTGACAAGCCGAGGCAACGGGTTCCGATGATAGGAGCAAAACCAGACTTAACCAAAGTTTGACCAGTCTTGAAGTCCTTACCGGCGATAGGCATCTTAGTTTTTTCAGCGAGCTCCCACATAGCAGGGATATCGACAGTGGTGTTAGGAGCACCCATGATGAAAGGAGCGCCTTCAGAAAGAGCTGCGTAAGCGTAGCACATAGAAGGAGCGATGTGCTCTTTGTCGTCAGCCTTCATAGCTGCTTCCAAAGAAGCGAGAGAGCCGTGGATCTTCTCGTCTACCGGAACGTAGATTTCAGTAGAAGCCGCCCAAAGCACAACGATACGGCTGCAGTTGTTTGCTGCCTTGAAGTTGCGGATATCTTCGCGAACCTGCTCCATCATATCCCAACGGTTAGCGCAAGTTTTCACGTTGTCACCGTCAAGACGTTTTGCATAATTATGGTCGAAAGCCGCCTTCATAGGAACGATTTTAACCAATTCGTCCTTAACCGGCTCTATGTCTTTTTCTTTAAGCACCTCAGCGTTGATAGCCGACTCGTATGCGTTTGCAGGATAAACGTCCCAAGAACCGAAAACGATGTCGTTCAAATCTGCCAAAGGCACGATGTCTTTATAGTGAAGATATTTCTTTTCAGCACCGCGGCCAACGCGGATTTTGTCGTATTGTGTCATTGAGCCCACTGGTTTAGCCAAACCTTTACGAGCCATCAATACACCTGTCATAAATGTTGTTGAAACGGCACCAAGACCTACTACAAGTACGCCAAGTTTGCCTTCTGCTTTTTTAACGTTGCAATTTTCCATTTTTCAGAATATTTTCTTTTGAGTTGTTTTCAAATTTGTCTTGCGGACCAAAATCCACGGGTCAAAAGTACTGCTATTTTCCTGAATGCAAAATTATTTTTAAATAAATAAATGGTCCAAATGGTCTAAACTTTGGTAAAAAAGGGCGTAACCAGATAATATTTGTTAAATATCACCTGATTGCGCCTTATTTTGTGAAAATTTCTAAACGAAGCGTTTTTCGATTTCCTCGAGTTTTTTGATTATTTCGGGATGCGTGACGGCATCTTCCTCCGCCGTCCATCCTTTTCCTTTGAGCCACGCCACCTGGCATCCAATAGACTCAGCCGGCACGATATCCTTCTTATAGCTGTCGCCAACGACAAGCACATTCTCTGCAGGGACGCCAAGAGCCTCCACACCGAGCGCGAAAATGCGCGGATCGGGCTTTCGTATGCCAACCACAGCGCTTTCAACAACCTTTTTGAAATAGCGTGCCAAGTCGAAATCGGCAAGCACCGTCTCCACATTGCCGTAGAAGTTGCTCACGAGCACCATCGGCACCCGCTCATGCACAAACTCCAACACCTGACGCGCCTCCTCAACCGATTCCTTCGCACGATTATAGCAATAGCGCGCCACGGCAAGCGCCTTTTCCTCCACGGGATAATCAGAAGGGAGCACTGCGTTTTCAACGAGGTTGCCTATCTCGATACGCATCTTGACGAGCAACAGGTCGTAGAAATTATGCTCGGGCAGTATATGGCGAGTCTTCGCCAGCTCACGCTCCGCATAGACGTAGCAGTCGCGGAACTGCTTCTTCGTCACCTGCACACCAGCCTTGCGGTATCCGTCCCAAATCACTTCGCTCCAATGGTCGCCACGGCTGTCGATTGTGCCGCCGTAGTCGAAAATCACACCCTTAATATCAGTATTTGCCATTTTCAACCTCCTCCGTAAATTTACGGCACATGCGCTCATGCCGCCAAATCATATATACAAGCATCAGATTGAGCACGACCAGCTCGAAAGCGAAATAGAGCCACGGCATCTTGACGAGCAGCGAGCATACAAGCGCTATCGAACGCAAATTGAACGACAGCCAGTTGGTGTATTTCATCAACGGCTTGCTGCCGGCACGGAACGCATCGCGGAACGACTGCGGCACCTCCCCCTCGCCAAAACGTTTGCGCAAGGCGCGGCGCAGTTGCTGCATGCGTGGCGTGAGCACCTCCTGGTTTGCGGTATAGTTGCGGTAGAAGAACATCGTGGTCTTCTTCCAGAAGTTTCCCTTCCATGACACAGCGGCATACGCCTTGTCAAGCTGCTCCACGCTGTCGAGCTCACTTCCTTCTTTTCCTTTCAAGAAATACAAGTGGAACTGGCGATAATAGTCGGCAGCTGCGGCCTGTTTCGCATGGCACAGACCTGCGGCTACGGCTATCGCCCAAATGACCCACTGGTGTTCCATAAAGAACACGCTGGTACAGTTTTCACGGAAGCATATAGCCAAATAGATCGCCACAAACCAGAAGTCGCCGCTCAGACCGTCGAGTATACGACCGAGGCGTGAGTACTGCTGCGTCATACGCGCCAACTGACCGTCGGCACTGTCGAAAGAGTTTGCCCAAACGAGCAACAACACCCCCACAATATTCAGCCAAAGGTCGTCGAAATAGAACATCACTCCAGCCGCCACACCTATAAATATAGAAGCAATCGTAATGGCGTTTGGCTTGATGCCGAGTTTCGCACACAGCACAGCCCACATATAACCTATCGGGCGATAGAAACAAAGGTCGATCGTTTCCTCCGTGTCCATCGACTTGAGGGTGTCTTTATAAGACGCTTTCAATTCTTTTATATTCATCGGCGTCGTTATTTAAGTTTTGATTTGACATAATTCAGCACCGCCTTGGCAATAAACGGAGCAGCCTCGTTGCGGCAAGGCGCGAAACTTGGCCAGTCGTTGAAATCGATGATGCGGATGTCGCCTTCCGGCGACACGATGCAGTCGCCGCCATAAATCTCCACGCCGAGAGCCTCGGAAGCGTCGTGGCAGATGTCCTTCAAGCGCTCGATGTCGAAATCAATGCCTTTCGACTTGCCGTTGATAGCCTCAAGTCCATATTTACTGTGTCCCTCGTCGAAAGGATAGAACCAGAAGAAGAACGGCGAGTTATGGATGCCGTAGAATTTTATAAGGTCGCCCACAAGATGACGGTTGATTACTGCACGCTTTATGCCGCGGTAGAAATATTCCTGCAGCACCTCCTGCGCCTCTTCCGCATGGCGCACATAGCTCACGTCCTCCTTATGCATGGCATGGAAGTCGCCGCGCTTTATCCAGCAGTTGTTGATGCCCGCCTTTCTCAGCTGGTTTACCACAGCCTCGTCGGTGTTGACAATAACACTGTCGGGATACGGAATGTTGTGCCCCATCAGAATGCGTGTCATGCGCTCGCGTGTGCAGTTCTCGATGCCGTAGCCAGAGTTCACCACAATGCAACCATCGTCCTCCATGTCCTGAAGGCGTTTTATCGACTCCTGTTCACGGCACATATTGAGGATTACGCGCTCCTTCACTTTGCCGCTGTTGAATTGCTCCTCGCTGTAGATGTTGACCGTGCAACCGCGCTTGCGCAGCTGGTCTGCCGTAGCGTTGAAAATCGCAGCGTCGTTGCCGATATGGTTTGGCGAGTAAGCGCCGGCTCTCATAATGCCGGCAATTGTTATTTCTGCCATTTGTATGTTGTTTCTAAACTTTATTTGCTGTTGATGAAATTTTCCGCCTTCTCGATGTCGCCGGCATGGTCTACATCAAGAATTTTCCCCATCGGATACGCCTTCAGTCTCAGACCCGCGTCGACGAGCGCGCGCTGGAAGTTGCGCATACGCGCCACGCCTCGCTCCATGCAGTCGGCAAGCACATCGATGGCTTTCTCATTGAGAGCGTATATGCCTCCCGAAATGTATTTTGCACCATCATACCGCTCGTCGCGGAAAGCCGTGATGTTCAAATCGTCGTCGGTCTGCACATACAGGGGCTTCTCATCGTCTATATAGTCGGTCACCGCCATCATTCCGTCATAACGTTCATCAGCCTCCATCGCCTCGATATATGGACGGAAATCCTGCTCGCGGAAGATAGTGTCGACCGTTGTCAGGCAGAAGCGTCCTTTCGGGATCACCCTTGAAAGCTCGAAAAAGCTGTGCATCGAGCTCGGAGTTGTCTTCACCACCAGGTTCAGCGGGATGTCGAGCGAGAGGCTCTCAATATATTCGCGCACCTCAGTCATCTGCTCGTTGACGATTATGCTGATGCTCTCCGCATTACAGCGGCAGAAAAGATTTATCAGGCGGCCTATCATCGGTTCGCCACAGATGTCGACAAGCGGTTTTGGTTTTGCCACGCCCTCTTGTGCGAGACGCGAACCCTCGCCAGCGGCTATTATCGCATAGTTCATTTTTCTTTCGTTTTTTAAGCGTTAAGGATTTCCGACGACTCATCATCGTCCTTTGTCAAGTCGAGCACCTCCTTGTCGCCGCTCTTGTCGTAGTACTGGCGACGCAACGGATGTGCGTTCATTTCATAAAAGCGCGTGCGGTTTCTGAAGATGTCGATAGCCTTGAAAATCGCAGAGCGCAGCGAGGCCTCGCTTGCCTGGTTCTTTCCGGCGATGTCATATCCAGTGCCGTGGTCGGGCGAAGTGCGCACATACGGGAGTCCGGCAGTGAAATTCACGCCGTCGTCCATCGCGATTGTCTTGAACGGAGCCAGACCCTGATCGTGGTACATGGCAAGCACACCATCAAAGTGCGTATACTGCCCGCTGCCGAAGAATCCGTCTGCGGCATACGGTCCGAATGCCATGATTTTTCTTGAATAAGCCTCTTCAATGGCAGGCGTTATCACCTCCTTCTCCTCCGTGCCGAGCATACCGTTCTCCCCGGCATGCGGATTGAGCGACAGCACAGCGATGCGCGGTTTTATGATGTCGAAATCCTTTTTCAGGGAATCATTGAAGATTTCAAGTTTCTCCACGATGGCATCTTTTGTTATCGCCTCAGGCACCTGAGCCAAAGGCAAGTGGGTGGTGACCAGCGCCACGCGCAGATGGTCGTCGAAAAGAATCATCAGCGCCTTGTTGCCCTCGCCGATGCGCGATTCCAAAAACTCCGTGTGACCCGGAAAATGGAAATCTTCGCCCTGGATGGAGTCTTTGTTGATAGGCGCCGTCACCATTACGTCGATGATGCCGTTGCGCAGGTCGTCGGCAGCACGTTTCAGCGCAGCCAGCGCAGCCTTTCCTGCAGCCTCGCTCGGCGATCCGAGCTCGATTCTCACCTCACCGTCGACCACTTCCACCAAGTTGTTGACACCGTCGGCGGCATCCTCCGCCCGCGGCACAAGCGTGAAGTTCACGTTTCCCATCTCCAAAGCCTTGCGATGGTATGACAGCGCCTTCGACGAGCCATAAACAATCGGCGTGCACAGATCCGTCATCAAAGGATCCTCAAGCGCCTTCATTATCACTTCATATCCAATCCCGTTGATGTCCCCGTGGGTAATGCCAACGCGTATTTTTTTGTTCTGAGCCATATTATGCATTTTTTTCAATCTACAAAAATACTAAAACTCGCTCACATACGGATGGATTTCAGAGGAATAATGCAAAGTGCTTGGACGAGAAAGGGATAAGTCGTTTTGTTCCACATTCTTCCTTTTGAGGTTTTTGACCTGTTTTTGGGGAGTTAGGCAAACAAATCGCTACTTATCCGTTGCCTTTTCGGGATTGAAAATAGGTATGAAATTTACTTCCAAAACTGTTTTTCTACCCCTGTTCACCACCGCAAGAACGCTGTTCTGTCTGTTTTTTGCTAATGCAAAGTTAGTCAAAATTTTCCGTATCAGGAAAAAATACAGTCTCAGATTGGAAGTCAAGGGGGTTTTTTCTATATTCCGCTATATTTTTCATGCCATTCATTTGCTCGCTATATAATAATTTTGCAAACAAAGGAATAGGTTATGAATCAGGCAAATGTAAAGGTGTCGTTCTACCTGAAAAAGAGCGAGGCGGATGCCAATGGCGAATGTCCGGTAATGGCTAAGTTGAACATCGGAAAATACTCTGAAGCGTCATTCAGCGTGAAGATGAAAGTGCCGCAATCCCGATGGACTTCGGGGCGTGCGTCTGGCAAGAGTGTGACGGCAAAGGAAATCAACAACCGGCTGGATGAGATCCGTGCGGTGGCGTTGAGTATCTATAACGAGCAGTCTGCCGTCCGTGACGGTGTGACCGCTGAGGAAGTGAAAAGCATTTTACTTGGAATGGCAAGCGGGCAGGAAACACTGTTGAGCTATTTCAGGCAATTCATCAACAACTTTGAAAAGCGAGTTGGAGTCAACCGCACAGCCAAAAGTTTGCAGGCATACCGCAATGCCTATAGGCACATTGAGAAGTTTCTGCAAGAAAAATACAGGCTAACGGATATTCCTTTCTCGGCATTGGACCGCTCCTTCATCGACAAATACGACCTGTACCTTCGTACCGAACGCAATCTCGCTCCCGGAACCGTCATCAACCTGACCGTCCAACTGAAAACCATCGTGGGTGAGGCTATCGCTGACGGTATCATTACCGTTTATCCGTTCATGGGTTACGAGCCGGTTCGTCCGAAAGCGGTGCAGAAGTATCTTACCGATGAAGAGCTGCAACGGCTTATGACCACTCCGCTCCATAGGCAGACACTTTACCTTGTCCGTGACATGTTCCTGTTTTCCTGCTTCACCGGCATTTCATACAGGGATATGCGCTCGCTGACAAAAGAAAACCTGTCGCTTGCGGAAGACGGCACATGGTGGATTAAAAGTGCCCGCCAGAAGACCAAGATAGAATTTGAAATCCCCTTGTTGGACTTGCCGTTACAGATTCTGAAAAAGTACAGTGATGCCGTTTCTGATAACAGGCTGCTACCGATGTATTGTAATTCCAACATGAATCTCTACCTGAAAGAGATTGCCCGGATTTGCAACATCAACCGTCCGCTGGTATTTCATACGGCCAGGCACACCTACGCCACGGAAATCACCCTTTCGCATGGGGTTCCTCTTGAAACCGTCAGCAAAATGCTCGGACATAGCCGGATTGAAACCACACGTATTTACGCGAAAGTGACCGATGACAAGATTGATTCCGACACAAGGACTTTGAACCGGAAAATATCGGAACGTTTTTCCGTCGTGATTTGATTACCTCTTAAAAAAACAAGAACATGGAAAAGAATATGGAAAACCAGAATATCAAGCGGCGTAGTACATTTGCCGTATTGTTCTATATAAACCGCACGAAAGTCCGCAAGGACGGAATGTGCCAGTTATTGTGCAAGGTAAGCATCGATGCCGAATGGGCACAGATAGGAACCAAAGTATCCGTCAATCCCTCTATTTGGAATCCCGACAAAGGACGCGCCGACGGACGGAGTGAAAATGCAGTTACGGTGAACCGCGCCATAGATGACCTGACAGACGAGATAACCGGACATTACGACAGGATAAAGAACAGTCTGGGGTTCATTACAGCGGAACTTGTCAAGAATGCAGTCAAAGGCATCGGGCAGAAACCACTTACCCTGCTTGCCTTGTTCAGGGAGCATAACGAGGAGTTCAAGAAGCGTATCGGGATAGACCGCATACAGGAAACATACGACTCCTACAAGCGTTCCTACAAGCACCTTTCCGCTTTTGTTCAGGAGAAGAAAGGCGTGGAGGACGTGACATTGAGAAGCCTTGACCGTGCGTTTTATGACGACTTCGAGTTGTTCCTGCGCACGAACCGCAACCAAAAACCCAAGACCGTACATGAACACCTGTACCGCCTGAAGAAGCTGACAATGCGGGCGGTCAGCCAGGGGACATTGCGCCGTGACCCTTACTGCCGCCTGCATCCCGAACTGCCAAAAAGAAAAAGCCGGCACATGAAATTGGAGGACTTGAAGACACTGATGACCACCCCGGTGGAGAAGCCTCAACTGCAATTCGTAAGGGATATGTTCATTTTCTCGACATTTACCGGATTGGCGTATGCGGACTTGAAAAAACTGTCGGTCAATGATGTCACGCAGGCTGAGGACGGCACATGGTGGATTCACATCCACAGGCAAAAGACGGATACGCTTTCGTCTGTCCGCCTGTTGGATATTCCCCTTCAAATCATCGAGAAATATCGTAGCCAAAGAACCGGGGACAAGGTATTCAATGTTTACAATCGTGGATATTTTATAACATTGACACGAGAGCTGGGACAGGTATATGGCTTTGATTTGACCTACCATCAGGCCAGGCATAATTTCGGGACCCACATCACCCTCTCGCTCGGTGTGCCGATAGAGACGGTCAGCCGCATGATGGGACACAACTCCATTTCCACCACCCAGCTGTATGCCCAAGTAACGGACACCAAAGTGGACGAGGATATGAAACGGCTAAAGTCCACAGGTTTCGGAAAACAGATACAGCTTTGCGAAGAAGACTTCATCGTCAAGAAAAAACGGGGAAGAAAGTCTGAAATGGCATAAAATAAAAACGGAGAAATGCCCTTTGTAAAAAGGAAATCATTTCTCCGTCTCTTTTAGTGAACGATGCTATACCCATCGTTGTTCTTCCCGGCAACGCTTGTAGGAATCCTCCAGTATCTTCAGAATATCCGATTCCTTATACAGAGTCTTGCCCTGCACCATGTAATAAGGAACCACCCCGAATGTCCGGTACTCCTGCAATGTGCGCCTGCTTACCCGCAGGACTTTGGAGAGTTCCTCGTCAGTGAGGAAGCGCTCACCGTTAAAGAGGGATTTCGGCATCTTCTCAATCACGGAGAGCATCTTCTCCATTTTTTCCAGCCCTTGAAACATCACGTCGATCCGAGGGTCTTTGTCGTCCAAGAAATGATAGCTCATAATCTGCTTTTTATTAAAGGGTGATAATTCAAATCCAACAATCTCTGTACGTCTTCAGGCTTGTAGAACAGCTTGTTCTTGATACGGCTGAAAGGCAATATCCCTTTGTTGCGATATACCTGTAGTGTCTTCTTGTTGATGCGAAGCACATCGCACACCTCCTGATTATCCAGCCAGTTTTTCAAGCCGAGGTCCTCGGCCGGACGGCATACCCGCGTCATCCGTTCCTCAAAATCACAGAACCGGACACGCAATTCTTCAAAAGTCTGTTTGTCAACACATATTATTTCCATAATCCTTGCTTCATTTTAATTAAACATTTGGCTGATGTCTGAACCTCGCCGGCAATGACTTGCCCTTTTGGTTGAGGAACGCCTCCACTTCGGATGCCTTGTAGTAGGTTCTCCCGTCAATCATGTAATAGGTCACGAGCTTCTTCTGGCGGTAACGCGCCAGCGTGCGTTTGGTGATGCCGAGCAGCCGGCACAGGTCGTAGTTGTCCAAGAGCGTGTCGCCGTCCAGGCATTCCTTCAGCTTGTTCATACGCTCCAATGCCCGCTCTATCCTGTCGAACCGTTCCATGATTTGGGCGAACATCTCGCTGTTTATCTGTAACATGAGTAATCTGTTTTAAGTGTAAATAATCGTTTGCTTACACCTTGTTGCGCAACAGGTTATATCATATTATAAGGCCAACAGCGTACCAATGACACCGATAGACACCAAGAAACACTGATATAGCATTGTATATCAGTGAAATAAAAATCTGATGCTGTAAAAATGAATAAATGGCGAATCTTGCAATTTGCAAGATTTCCTTGCAGGATGCAATGGACTATCGCGAGGATTTGCGATAAATGAGACGGACAATTCCGTTTTTGAAAGCAACTGTCCTGTAAAGTTTCCAACGATTGACCGGAAGTCGATGCAGGCAGTCCGTACCGTTGCCTGTTGTCAGAGGAAGAATGTAGATGATGATTTCGTCAATGAGGTGGTAGATGGAAAGCCCGTGTAGCAAGTCAAGGCTCTTTGGGTCGGATATTTCTGAGGTAAAGGTAAAGGAGTCCGGTTTCTCGTCCTTTTCACAAATCAAGTCCAGCATGGGATAGCCGGGAAACAGCGTGAAGGTACTCCTCTCGTGCCAGAACGGGAAACCTTGGCTGTCCGTCTTCACCCATTGCAACAACTCTTCATTCGGGTCGGGAAGATAACCGTCCAATGTCACTGCCGTTATGATTTGTATTCTTGCCATACCTGTCCGTCTAAAAAAAGAAGCGTGGTAGCCACGCACTCAGACAGAGGCTCTGGTAAAGCCTAAAGGAGAACACGCAACACCACGCTATGACAGAGCATAGCATAAGCATTACGCAATCATTCTCCTTTAACGTCAATTTACCAGATTTCTGTCCGAGAAGCTTGCGCTCTTATGTTATATAATCAGCAGAGGGGTTTTCCCTCCACCGGTTTTCTTCTATGTTTCAGACCGGCAAGGCTATACCCTGCCAAATCTTTTGCAAATTTACAAAATTTCAGTCGGATTGAAAAATCATTTCAATATATTCTGTGTCAACACTGTTGCCGGAAATAGATAGAATATCGGGGATTATCTTATCCCGTATTTCTTCATCTTCCGGTACAGTGTTGAAGAGTTTACATTCAACAATCGTGCGGTCTGTTCACGATGCCCGTTGCACGCTTGAAGGGCATTTGCAATGGCTTCCCTCTCGCTGTTTTCGTCTTTCAAAGGCAATATGTCCGGAGTTTTCTCCGTAATCCGAATATCAGTCTGACTGTCTGCGTTCAAGTCCGGCAACTCCAATACAGGGGTTTCCGTAAGCAACACCGCCCGTTTGATCCGGTTCTGCAATTCCCTGACATTGCCCGGCCAACGATAAGAACGAAGTCGGTATATGGCATCTTTTGAAAAGCCTTTTGTCTCTTTCTTAAGTTCTTTGGAAAACCGTTCACGGAAAAATTCCGCCAAAGGCAAAATGTCATCAGCACACTCGGCCAAAGATGGCTTCCTGATTTCCATCTCTGCCAGACGGTGGTACAGGTCTTCCCGGAATCGTCCTTCCTTGATGGCCCGTTCCAGATTTTCATTCGTTGCCGCCACAATCCGCACGTCTGCCATCCGCTCCCTGTCGCTGCCGATAGGGGTATAGGTATTCTCCTGCAACACTCTAAGGAGCATGGACTGTATGTCAATAGGCATCGTGCCGATTTCATCCAGGAAGAGCGTACCGCCTTTTGCCATGTCGAAATATCCGTTCTTTGCCGTATCCGCACCGGTGAAGGCGCCTTTCTCGTGTCCGAACAGGAGGGATGCCGCAAGTTCGCGTGGCAACGCTCCGCAATTGACCGCTACAAACTTGCCGTCACGTCCGCTGTTCGCGTGAATGCCCTGTGCCACGGACTCCTTGCCGGTACCGTTGGCACCGAGTATCAGCACCGACATATCCGACGGGGATACTATCCTCGCGTATCTCTCCACCTCAAGTATTTTAGGGCAGGTACGTCTGAACAGGTCTTTCGGTTTCGTGCGGACAGTCGCGAGCGGACGGAATATCTCTTCCGCCAGTTCAAGCAGGTGTTCCCGGTGTACCGGCTTGGGCAGATAGTCTTTTGCCCCCAACTTGATGGCGCGTACCGCATCCGGTATAGACCCGTATTCCGTTGTCACTATGAATGGAATGTCTTTCTTCTCTTTTGTGAGCCACTCTAAAAGCGATATTCCGTCACCTTCAGGCAAGCGCACATCGGACAATATGAAGTCGAACCGATGCTTGCGTATCAATGCACGTGCGGCCGGTTCACGCATGGCGGTCATTACATCGTACCCCGCCTGTTCAAGCCAGTCTTTCTGGCGTTGTGACAAACTTATATTGTCTTCAACTATCAGTACCTTCTGTTTCATCGCTCATTTTCTTTATTTCCTTTTCAGCTTCTGTTATAAGTCCGGAGATGTGTCCTATCAGCAGCTTCACCTGTTCATTGACGGTATTCATATCGCATGCAGAATCGTTTAACGTGGTGCGGAGTTTTACCAGTGGAGCATCGGCCCGTAACAACTCCAACGAGGGCTTTATCTCGTGGGCTATGTCATGGAGCTTTTCAATGTCCCCTGTCTTTATTGCCGATTGCAAGTCTGCCATATTTTGTTCGGACTGGATAATGAAAGTTCTTAGCAGTTCTCTTTTATCAAGCACATCTGCCGTGAACGTGGCAAAATCCGGTGTATGTGACTCTTCCACATCGCGTGACACCACAGAAGAGACCATATCCAACAGTTCTCTCATGGAAAACGGCTTGTGGATGGAGTCCGTGAATCCGCCCTTTATGAATGCCTCTTTTTCTCCTTCTCCTCGTGCAGTCATGGCTACTATCGGAATTGTGTGTGAATTTCCGATGCTGGATTTGCGAAGCAATGCCAGAATTTCAAAACCGTTGGTTTCCGGCATCTGTATGTCGCTTAGCAGCAAGTCGTAATCCTGCCTGCGCATCTCATTGACCAGTTCTTTGGCATTGGAACAGGTGGTACACGATACTCCGTTGCGTTCAAGCATTTCCTTGGCTATTTCCAGTTGTAATGTGTCATTGTCTATAACAAGTACGCGCTGTGGCAATGGCAGACGGTCTTGCGGAACTGCCGACGCTTCACTATTGATTTTCTCATTGGAAACCGCTAACGGCAGGGATACACGAAATGTGCTGCCATGCCCGATTTTACTTTCCACATCAATGCTGCCTCCTAAAAGTTTGACCAATCCTTTTGTGATGGGCAAGCCCAACCCGAAACCTTCGGCATTCGCCTCAGACGACAGGCGTTCAAACGGACGGAAGATACGCGAAACGGTGTCTTGATCCATACCGATTCCCGTATCCTTTATTTCTATATAAAGCATTCCATTTTCATATCGGACATTGAACTGTATCATACCGGCGTTTGTAAACTTCACAGCATTCGTCAGTAGATTGTCTATAATTTGAGAGATACGATCCATGTCACCGCACAGTACGACATCCGTATTTTGGGAATCATGGTGGAATATGATTCCCTTATTATTGGCAATATGTGAAAATCCGGTCACAATACGTTCCAACAGATCATTAAGGTTGAACGGTACATTGTTGCAGGTTTCCTTGGACTCGTTCAGGCGGTACACGTCCAGCAGATTGTTCAGCAGGTGCAGGATATGTTTGCACTCCGTTTCGATATTTTCCAAATGGTGATTCCTGCGTTTCCTGTCCCGGGTATCTTTTGCCAGTTCGACATATCCGTAAATGATGTTCAGGGGGCCGCGTATGTCATGCGAGATAGTAAGTATGACGTTTTTACGCGTTTCCAGCAGTTCATTATTCCGGTCAATGACACCCTCCATCTTTTTCCTGAGCAGCGAATCCCGTTTCAGATGTTTCTGGATAATCAGGTACGAGAACACCAGCAGGAGGATGGCGGCGATGATCAGCCCGGTGATGATGGAGGTGGAGCGTTGGTGCGCTTGGGCTATCTGCTCTTCCCTGTCCCGGAAGGCGGCTTGTGCATGGTCGCTGATGTTACCGAGCAGGGCGAACAGTTTGCGGTTCAGTTCCCTGTTGCGGATGCGCAGGCTGTCGGTGTAATTCTCCATGTTGCGTATCCGCTCCGCTTGCAGGGCGATAAGCTGTTCGTTCAGCGAGCGGAGCTTGTCGGACGAGGCGGGCACTTGCACCGTTTCCTTGCCGCCGAACCATCCGGCTATGCCTTTCTTCTTCTGCACGACGGTACGGGTCTGTGTCGCTTGCCTTGCAGCTTCTGGCAGATGGTTCACCAGCAGGCTGTCGGCTTTGTCCTGCCGGTGGAACACCTGCATGATTTGGTGCAGGTGTGTCTCCTTGTCCGCCAACAACTGTTGCAGGGTATCTATCTGCGACAGACCGAATATGTAGCTATGGTTCGTTTGCAGCATTTGCAGCAGGCTGTCCACCCTCAGCCGTCTCGTTTGGTAGGCATGGTAGTCCTCATCCTCCCAAGCGATGACGCTCTCGCCCAATGAGGCGAGTACCGTGATGTTGCGGTGTATCTCGGATATGTCACGGCGTGCCTGTCTGATTTCGTAGGTGTCGGCCTCGATTTTCCGAAGGCGTGCGTGTTCATGGAAAAGAATAGCGGCCATGCTGATGATGACCGCCATTAACATCATATAGCCGAAGAGGATTTTAGCTTGCAGGGGTATGTTTCTGTTCATATATAACAAGGTCATATTAAACATCTGTATCGTAAATCCTCTTTTGCAGCAGGTCTATAAAGTTCATGGCATCCATAGGGGTGGAGCGAGAGAGGTCGAACGAGAGTATCATAGCCTGCAGGCTGTTGTCATACGAACTTTTACTGCCCTTGCGGTCTTGCCCGCCCTCCGTTTTTTCGGGGATGGAGACCAACGCCTCCGCTTCGCTGCCGTCTATGCCGGAAAAGACGAAAGAACCGTCGTCCTGCCGGTCGATTTTCCCTCCGGCGGCTATTATCTGTTCCATCACTTTCCCTACATGGCTTTCCGGGAATCCTGTGGTCAGCACAAAATTTCCGCCTTTACGCTGCCGGTGCATGACACGGTAGCCTGTGGCGCGTGCCAAGGCGAAAGCCCCGCAACCGTAGGCGGAGAAAAACTTGCCCGACCGGGTCACGAGGAAACGGCTGTCGCCGAGTTCCTGCTGTTGTTGTATCAATTCGCGTTCTGTCATACAGTCCTCCTCAGTTCTTTGATTTCATTACAAATCTCCTCTTTTTTGCATTCAATCTGTCTGTACCGTTTTTTCAACACGACTTTCTCCAAGTGTCCGGCAAAATAGATGACCTGCCACCATTCCTTACCGATACGGCTCATGACCTTGCACCGCAGGTTGTAGGAGGAAAAATGCCGCATCATTCCCAAATAGGAGTTTATCGTACTGACAAACTCCTCCCCGTGGGTTTTCACGTAATCGGGCGAGCCTGCCACCAAGCGGTTCAGGCGGTCGATGGCATCGTAGCAGAAGCCGACTGTGCGGTTGCTCAGGTATTTCCGCCCCGGAAGTATCATCCCTCCGATAAACAGGACACCTTTCGTGTAATGTTGCAGATAGATCTTGCGCGGGTGCAGCGACAGCCCGTGTTCGGAGAGCCAGCCGGCAATTTTCGCTTTCACCTCTATCAGGTGCTCTTTCGAGGGATGGACAAGCACCATGTCGTCCACATACCTGCCGTAGTGCTTCACGCCCCATTCTTCGCTGATGAGATGGTCCAGTCCGTCCAGGAAGTTAAGGGCGAGCAACTGGCTTGTCAGGTTGCCGATAGGCAGTCCGCACGAGCCGTCGGAATGGAACAGGCTCTTGTCTTTGGGCAATCCGCGCCAGCTTTGGGGAGGCGTCTTGCGGATGCAGTTCTTTTCCGGACGGTTGAATATCGTCTCACGGAGCAGATAGAGCAGTATCGCCAGGTCGTTTCCCCCGTAGCGTTCGTGCAAGAGTTCTTCGGTCAGGTCATACAGCCGCCTCTTCGATATTTTCATGAAGAACGAACGGATGTCTATTTTCAGGATATAGCAATCCCGCGTGTAGTTCTCGGAGCAGAGCCGGATATGTTCTTCCACCCGTTCTATGCCGTAGAGCGTACCCTTTCCCTTGCGGGTACTGTAACTGTCATCGATGAACTTCTCTTCCAAAAGCGGAACGAGCCTGTGGGCTATGAGGTGGTGTACAACACGGTCGCGGAAGTCGGCGGCGAAAATCTCCCGTTTCACGGGTTTGTTGATAATGAAAGCGATGGAACGCGAAGGGCGGTATGTGCCGGCATTGATTTCCCGCCACAGTTCCACACACCTGCGTTCGTAATCGCTCTCGAAGGCAAGGGCATTGCAGGTATTGCGTTTCTTTTTACGGCACTCGAAATACGCCTCGAAGACATCCTCCAACGGAATGCCTCCGAGTTCCTCATCTGTAAAAAGACTTTGTTGCAACTCCATATCGCTATACCATTTTGTTTATCGTAAAGTTTTTATTGAAAAAGCCAAGACCGGACGCACGTAACTATTTCTGTTGTTCTTATTGTTGTTGTTCACGTTGCCGTTGTTCACATTCACATAAAGAGCGTTGTTCGCCGGATTGTTGTAGAACTCCGAGGAGGACCAGTAAATGTTGTCTGTTTTTGTCTTTGCGAGCCTCCCTGCACGAGGAAAGCCTGCCGACAACCCTTTTTCAATAATAAACAGTTCGCTTCGGGAAGCCTTGACCGCCCGAATCCCGACTGATAAATCATTGCCTTTTATCTTCCTGTTTCTTCATTCCGCGTTCGTTATATTGTTTCCAGCTCGTAGCCTGCTTGCCTATCTTCTCCAACAGCAGCCCGAACGAGGCGTATTTGCGCTCGGTAATGACCTTCTGCTCCACACATACGCGGAAAAGCATCTGCAACATGCGGTAACGGTCGAGAAATTCGGTCAATACGCCCACTTTTTCATAGCTGCTGTTCGCCTTGTAAATCAGAGAAAGCATATCCAAAGTCAAATCCACCATACGGCTGCCCATACTGTAGCGGAAGAAGCGCGGAAAATCCTGCGTCAGGATCAACAGGTTGTTCAACAACCGGTAAGTGTCGCGGTATAGGGGTAATTCTTCGGATAATGCCATAACTCGATTTTTCAAAAATTTTTCCGACCCGCTTCGCGGGTATTCAGCCTTTATCAACGAGCGGCTACGCCGCATAATAGATAAATAGGCTGAATAGGTAAATAGGTCAGAAAGCCAAGACCGGACGCACGTAACTATAACTGTAGTTCTTATCGTAGCTGCTCACGCGGCCGCTGTACACATTCACATAAAGAGCGTAGTCCGCCGGATAGTAGTAGAACTCCGAGGAGGACCAGTACCAGTCAGACTTTAAGCCTGATACCACTGTCTTGCCTTCAAACAAAGAAGCGCGGTTTTGATAAACATTCCACATCTGGCCGATGGAGGGCAAAAACCAGCCGGTGCTGTTGGCAGGGGACGGGACTTTGTGCGCATAATCCACAACGGCATAGTAGGTGGCAGGATAACCGGAATCTTCGGTGGCATTCAACTTGTCCTTGCCGCCGGCAGCGGTGATGATTTTCTGTGTCCAGGCGTAGCCGCTCCAGTCGATGTCAGGTGCAGAGTAATTGTTCTGTTTGTTTCCGCTTCCATCCGTGGGGCAGCAACCCAACTCGGTTCCGTAAACGCCCCACTGACAATAACCGTTTGTGGCATCCTGCAAGGCAACGGCATAGCCGTGGCACTTCTGCTGACCGATACCGGTGGCGGAGTAATCGGAGGCATCGTTTTCGTGATGACCGGCATGGAACACGATGGCGATAACGCTTGCTTTCTGTTCTTCGGTCAAAGTTTCGTCTTTGCCTACAATATTGCCGTCGGCAAGGAGGTAGTCCCCTACTTGCAAATTGTGATCTTTGTCAATCGTCGGTGCTCCGTCCACCTTATAGGTCTTGTATGAGCTTACGCTGATATTGTTCGGGGTGATGAAAAACTCCTTCTTGCCGTCGGCATAGCTGCCGGTGAGGGTTACGGTATTGCCTTGTCCGGGACGGACGAAGTAGCGGTATGTGCCGTCCGTATTGCGGCAGGGCTTGGCCTCTCCACTGAAATCGGCTGTAGTAGCAATCACATAGTCGGGAATGGAGGTGTCGGTGAACTTATACACCGTCTTGGGCATTTCGACTACGGCGAGTGCCATGCGGTGGGTCATGGAGAATGAGAGCGAGAGCTTGCCGTCGGCTTTGCTTCCCGAGCCCGTGGCGGTCATGAGGTCGGAGGCTGTGTAGCCTTGCGTGTAGTCGCTCTGATCAGCTTCCGGCTGCCAGTCATTGATAAGCGTGGCGAAGAAATCGCCATCGCTCGTGGTGTCGGTGGCATTTACCTTGCCCGCCATCTTCGCTGTCTCTTGATAGGGATAGTAGAGGAAATACTTCTCGCCCGCCATTCCGCCGGCAAGGGTTACGCCCGCTTCGGGTTGCCAGGTAAGACTGCCGTTCGTGCCTGCTGTGGCGGTGAGTTTCACATTGTCATAGACTATCGCCCCATTGCGCACAAGGTAGAGTCCGCAGGCGTCACTGGCGGTAAACTCGGTACGGTAACCGTCCTCGGTAGCACGGGTAGCGGCTTTCTGCGAGCCGTCAGCCGAAGTTGTCAGGGCATAGCCGCCGTCGGTGATGGTGATGGCGAGCGGTGCGGCATTGTCAGCACCGGGCAGGGGAAGCTCCTCCTGCGTGCAGCCGGTCAGCAGCAGTGCCGCCGCCCAAAGGGTATGTAGGATATTTCGTTTCATTGTCACACTTTTTATTTTAACTTTACGTTACTTGTTTTTATCTTCCTTGCGGGGCAAAGACTGCAAGCGGCCGTTGCCACAATTCCGTTTGTAAATCCGACCCGCTTCGCGGGTATTCAGCCTTTATCAACGAGCGGCTACGCCGCATAATAGATAAATAGGCTGAATAGGTAAATAGGTCAGAAAGCCAAGACCGGACGCACGTAACTATAACTGTAGTTCTTATCGTAGCTGCTCACGCGGCCGCTGTACACATTCACATAAAGAGCGTAGTCCGCCGGATAGTAGTAGAACTCCGAGGAGGACCAGTACCAGTCAGACTTTAAGCCTGATACCACTGTCTTGCCTTCAAACAAAGAAGCGCGGTTTTGATAAACATTCCACATCTGGCCGATGGAGGGCAAAAACCAGCCGGTGCTGTTGGCAGGGGACGGGACTTTGTGCGCATAATCCACAACGGCATAGTAGGTGGCAGGATAACCGGAATCTTCGGTGGCATTCAACTTGTCCTTGCCGCCGGCAGCGGTGATGATTTTCTGTGTCCAGGCGTAGCCGCTCCAGTCGATGTCAGGTGCAGAGTAATTGTTCTGTTTGTTTCCGCTTCCATCCGTGGGGCAGCAACCCAACTCGGTTCCGTAAACGCCCCACTGACAATAACCGTTTGTGGCATCCTGCAAGGCAACGGCATAGCCGTGGCACTTCTGCTGACCGATACCGGTGGCGGAGTAATCGGAGGCATCGTTTTCGTGATGACCGGCATGGAACACGATGGCGATAACGTTCTTACCGTTCTCCGGCTGCGGCTTGGTCTCTGCCCACTCCATCGTGCCGTCGGCATAGAGCTTGCGCAGGCCACCGTCGCTCCAGGTGCCGTCGGAGTAGTAATAGTCGCCGATTTTCGGTTCTGTTTCCGTGCCGTCATAGGTGATGGTCACGCCCACATTCTCGCTGCCGCCGGCGTTCCACGTTCCGCCCTTGGCTGCGGTCACCTCTATGCCACTGGCTTTCACGGTGATGGTGTAGGCATACCGCTTGCCACCGAAAAACCCAAATTTGCCGGCAGCTTCTGTTTCGGGAGTGTAGGTAAAGTCATTGCTGCCTATGCTGATTCGGATGAGCGGCTTGCCCGTCATATCCTGCGGCGGCACTAACGCCTCGTATTTCTTCGTTGCGGCATCGTAATAGGGTTTTATCTCGCCGTCCGATTGGTCACCCGGTGATACCAAGCCGGCGGTTGAGTGCGTTAGCGGGTCTCCGAAAATGGTGACGGTCGCACCCTCCAACTCCTCTTCCGTAATGCCTTCGCCAGCTTTGAGAATTACTTCGATTTTCGCCATGCGGTGGATGAAACGGAGATTTATGGCTTGGTCATAACGCCCTATGGCACTGGCGTACAGGACATCGAAAGCGGCGTACCCGCCACTTTGGTCGGAAATATCCGTTTCCGATTCTATGTCCGGGGTCCATGCACTGACGCGGGCTTCATCGGTGTTCTTCCAATAGAAGGCATTATCGGCATCCTTCGGGCTTGCATTGCCCGATGCGTCCATCACGTATGTTTTGTTACCAAACACGCCTTCCAGTGACACTCTAATCTCCTCGCCGCCCGTCCACGCATCCTTACCTCCGGCGCGGGTCTGCGGCTGCGCCACCTCCGCCGTCAGTTGCAGCGGGTACTTGCCGTCGGGCAGGGGCGCGGTGCTTTCATCCTCACTGCTACAGGAAGCGAGCACCCCACAGATGAGCATCACAACCGGCAACCAGTCGCCGATGCGCGGCCACGGCCTTCTCGCTATGTTCCTTATTATTTTCATATTGTCTTTATTTATTTCGTTTTGTGCCACTGCCCGTTGCGACGCGGGCTGCCGCACCATTTATTATATATGGCGTGCCTCCGTCTTACGCCTGATGCACGGCAGTGGCTTTCAGACACACTACATTTTTGCATCACCCGCATGGCTACCACCGTCGTTCCAGTTTTCGATGGTGCTTCCGCTAAGGGTCAGCCCCGTCTTCTTCACCGTGATGGTGTAGGTATAAGAATAACCGGCCTCCAACGCGGGTTTGATCATGTCCTTGTTGGAGTAGCTCTGGTATTCCCCGTCATCGGGAGATATCTCAAGCACCAAAGCGTTGGCGAGTGTCTGCGGGAGCAGGATCATGGTGAAAGTCATCACGCCCGTGGCGGCGTCAAAGGTTGCCACGCACTTGTCCGTGGCCGTCTTCGGGGCACCGGTGCACTGGCGTAACATCCAGTCGCTCACAACGCTGCCCGCGGTCGCGGCGGTACCGGTCTTCACATCGAACGTTCCCTCGTGAACCAGGCCGCCCAGCTTGTAGTCGGCGAATTCCAGCACGGCAGTGTCGTCGAAACCGTCGGTGTTCGACACCTGCACCTTGAGGATAAGACGGGCCATCTTGTGCTTGAAGGAGCAGTCGCTGCCGCCCGCGGCGGTGTTGTCCGTGAAGCTGACGGTCGGGCTGTCTTTATCGGCCTTGGCTCCCGTGGCATGGATGTAGTCCACCTTCTCCTGTTCCGTGGTCGTGGGCTGGTTGCTTGTATTTACCGTAATCTTCCCGTCTGTACCAGGCAGGGTGGAGGCGTTTGCGCCCGATGCGTAAGGCGCGTAGGCGGCAAAAGTAAACTCGAGGAAAGCGTCCTCGAAGAAGATGCCGCCACCCGCCGTCATCGGGGTGAAGTCCGCGTTGGTGCCGGTACTCGTGGTTGCGTATCCCACGTTCTTGTACTTGCCGCCCATGGTCGTGGTCGTGCCAGGGGCATCCACCACCATCACGCCGATTCGGTCGGCGTTCCACCCGTTGTCCACAGCACGGGTCTTCGGCCCGCTCACGCCTGCCGTGATTCGTGCTTCCACCGGATTGTTCTGTACCTCGTTCTCTTGTGTACACGCAGCCAATAGCGTTGCCGCTGCTGCAATAATGAAAAACCTCATGTTCATTGTCATAATCTTGTTTTTTTGATTAAAATATTTATCGTCAGTTAGCATCCCCATTGCCGCTTTCTACCTCGTTCCAGCCCGTGATGGTTGCGCCCGTTACCCCGGCCTCTACGGGCAAAAGCAGATTACCCGTGAGTTTAACCGGTTTGGTGCCGTTATTGAAGTCCCTTATGGCCTCGGTAAGGTCGCTCACTACCCGCTGCGTGTCACCGTTGTTGAAAGTGATGTCCACCGTCAGCGTATGCGTTTCCGTCGGGACGATGCCGAGCAGTCGGAAAAAGATTGTGAACTTGTTGTCGTCCTGCCTGAAAGCGTTTGTTACTTGTGCCGCTACACTCCGGTCGCCTGTTGCCATATCCGCTGCCGAAGCCACGCCGGAGAGCGTTGCCGTAGCCGACTGTACACGGCTGTAGTCGCCTTCCGTGGCGGTCAGTTCGATGTCGAGCCTGTGCACGTATTGTCTCATCGGGGCGGTGACGTGCAGGGTGTCGTCCGCCACGACGCTGATGTCCTGGTGCGAGGCGAAAAGGTAGCCGGGGTGCGGCTCTATTGCACCCGTCAGATCCACCGGATTCACCGTTGCCTTGTTTCCGTCGATACTAATCCCCTCCGGGGAGTTGTACACCGTCAGACCGTAGCCACCGGGCGCGAGCAGCGCGTCGAACACGTTGGTCGCTGCGCTCACGTTCTGTTCCCTCCCGCCGATGCGCAGTGTGTATGCCTGCGGTATGTCCGCCTCGGTGCTCTTTCCGCTCCAGTCCGTGGTTACGACCACCGCCCCACGGTCGGGGTGCGGCGTGTCATAGAGGTCGTCCTTCACGCACGAGGTCAGTATGGTCACCGCACCTATTAGATATAATAAGGCATAAGCCTTTCCGTATGCTCCCATATATTCCTTTATCTGTCGTATGATTGTCGTTGTATTCATTGTTCCTCCTTTCCGCTAAAAGATGTTCCACACCAGGGTGACACCCGCCGAAACAGGACCCCACCAGTTCTTTGTTCCGCTGCCGCGCCTTACCCTCACGCCGTTGATGACCACATACTTGTCATAGTCGGCATGGATATAGCCGATGCCGAGGTTGAAATCAAGAGAAAGGGCATTGTTGAGTTTCAGCTGATAACCTCCGACGATACCACCGCCCATGAGGTCGCCCTGACGGCCTGTTTCGGACAGCTTGTAGTTGAACTGCCCGGCCTTGTACATCGCACCGATATAGCCCCGTTTCTCCTTGCCGAGATACCATCGCACTTCGGGGGCCACTTCCCAAAGGGCATAGCGGCGGTTCTTGTCGTCCCAGCTCCATGAAGCCCACGTACCGTTCACGGCAATACCCACATGGCGGTTGATGCGCCACTCGATACCCAAATCGGGAGTGAGGGTTGCCCAACGCAGGAGGTTGGCACGCAAGGCAAAATGATACGGGGTGGCTATTGCCGTTTCTTCAGCTTGCAGGCGGGCTTGTTCCTCCGCTTCCAGACGCTCTTTTTCGACTTGTTCCGCTGCCATGCGTTCACGCTCCATCCGTTCCGCCTCGGCTTTCTCTCGGGCTGCCTGCTCTGCAGCGATACGCTCCTGTTCTGCCTTTTCCTTGGCAGTCTGTTCCGCTTTTGCCTGCTCTTTCGCTGCCATACGTTCGCGCTCCGCCTCGCCAGACACCTCTTTGTTATAGGCTTCCACTCTGGCGGCGGCTTCCGCACCGGCTATCTCCGCCACTTTCTCAACAGAGGCAGGGAGGGTGACGATGACCATGTTGTGCAGGGATTTTCCGTTCCCGTCCGTATAGGCTTCGTCAAACAACTGGTCGGTGACGAAGTTCGACTCTTTTATCTTGCCGCGCACAATCAGTTCCGACTTCACACGATTGCGGCGTGTCTTTGCCACTTGCGCCGCAGTCTGTTCTTCGTTGCCGTCCGTAGCGTAGCTTGTCACTAAAAGATACATTTGTCCGGCTTCGATGGCGGGGCGGTGTTCGTCGATGGCTGCAAGCAACCGCTCAAGTTCCTGTCCGTTGCCGCTCCACGGGGAGAAGAACATATCGTTCTCTGCCACGAACCGGAAACGGTAGGCAGTGGAGTCCGGCTTCTCCTGTGCCGAAAGCGACAATCCTGTAACGGCAAGAAAGACCGTCAATAATATTCGTTTTATCACTGTCATATTTGATAAGATTTGTTGTTACGGGTTAATAAAAAAGCATATCGGCGGCGTATGCGGGCATTGTTGTTCCATGCTCCGGCATACACCGCCGACGGATATGACGATACGCGCCCCCGATTGGTGAGGGCGGCATGTAAAGGTTCGGATAATAACGTGGAAAGGAGAGATATTCCGGAAAACGGACTCTCCGTAAGTGATTGGTATTTAAGGAATATTTTGTATATTGACGCGCGTAGCCATGAGAGAGAGAGAGAGAGAGAGTAACCGAATTATCTGAATATCCAAATAATCGGCACACATTTTAAGCGCATCGGACAAATATTTTCCGGATATGGAAACAACTTTACGAAACGGTAATGACACGAAAAAAGCCTCCGTCTTATAGGACGAAGCACCGCCTGAACAAAAAATATTTGTTATATACGGGTGGTATTTATATGTGCTTTTATTGCCGTTCATACATCGTTAACAAAACATCCTCGAAATACAATAGCAAAAGTACAAATAATTTCTCATTCCGCAATGAATTGAATGATATTATTTTGCAGAAACTTTTCCGGCAAGGCGGTTCCACTTTTTCATATTTGCTTTTGCCTGTCTTATACCCCTATCGGATTGACTTTCATCGTTTCTAAGTTCAGGAACAGCCCGTGATGCTCAATCATCCCGTGGCGGAACATTTTCCAGAGGATATTGCAGCCGAGTTGCGCCAGCGTGGAGTTGATAAACAGATCCTGTTTTTCCAATGCCTCTGCCAGTGAGCAACTCGGTCCGGAATCCACTTCTTTCACTCTCGCATATTTCACAAAACGGGTGATGACTTTCAGTGAGCCGACCGTTTCATACATCGTGGAAACCGGCTGTTTGATTTTCTTCGGCACGGTTCCCAGTACAACCTGCCCGGCGGTCTTTGTATTCCCGAAATCCATCCAGTAGAGCGGCGTGTTATTGTCCGTATAGGAGGATGAAGGAACTTTCGCAAGCACGTTCCACAAATCGAGTCTGGATTTTATATTATCCGTACAGGTAATGGTGATGTTCGCAATTTCGGTCCGCTTTACCTCCTTCAATACCGACGGATAGAAACTCGCCTCCGCTTTCCAGTCGTTTCCGAAAAAATTGTTTATCCTTGTGACCAGACATTGTGACTTGTTCAGTCCCAGGTCTGACGGTCCGAAGAGCTGCCGCCCAATGTTTGCGTCCATCACGATGTCTGGATCGTAGACCGTTACGAACAATCCCGGATGTCCGAGTGCACGGAGCGTGACATCCAGTCTTGCCATACCGGTCAGCACTTGCGAGCCTGTACCGCCCGCGCCTATGATGTTTACCGTCACCGGATGTTGCGGGTTCATCAGGTAACTGTCTGTATAATGTACTCTTTTCATCGCAATATGTCTTTTAGTTTCAGTTTTTTTAAAGGTTGCAGTTCGTCAAGGTCAAATGGCTTGTCCTTTGCCGCTTTCGTTACCAGTACCAGATTGGATTTCGTGGGGTTCCCACCTCCACCCAGATGGGAGAACTCCGTCAGCCAGAACCTCTTTTCCCAATACTCCAGCAGGTTCGTGTAGGTCAGGTCTTTCGGCTTCTCAATTTTTGCGGAGCCCAGACAGACGCTCGCTCCCGTCACATTGAAGAACGGAGCCGCAAAAAGGTCCGAATTGTCTGTCAGTTCAACATCTGTATAGGCATAGACATTCAGACGGTTTTCTCCGGCCTCATAGATCACGCCCGGCAGGTTGTATTCCGCGCTTTCAATCTTCAGGATGTCATGGAAGAACATCATGCGCTTTTGGGGCGGGTTGTACCAGATGTATTTCTCACTGCCCTTGCGCGGGTCAAACCACAGCAGGTTGGACGGTATCCTGCCGTATGGTGTCACACTGTGGCTTTCGGAATAGCCCCGTACCAGTTCGTTCATGAACTCCACCGTCACCGGACGGCCTTCGCCCATTGTCCCATTTTCGTCTATGTCCCTGACTTCGATAAAATAACCGTCGTCATCCGTGCTGTGGTTGTCATTCTCTTCCGCATAGACAATCAACGCCGCCCTCGGATGAAGCAGCGTCCTCAGTTTTCTTGTAAGTTCATTCGTTTCTACCATAATCTTTCAATATACAATGTTAATAAATTCATCCGCCCACTTGAAGAACCGTTCCGGATAGTCATCCATGATAAACAGGCGGTCGGTTTCCAGTGACAGGGCACAGGTGGTAATCGGGATGATATCGTATGTCTCCTGGCTGTTATTATTGTAATAGTCCACCAGATATTCGGACACCATGTCGTCGCAGTCATAGACCACCCTTATCTGCTGATCCAGACGCATCGGCTGAAAATCCGGTTCTTCCTCGTGAAAGGCATCATAGCCGTATTGCATGATACCGTGTTCCGGGTTAAGGAAGGGCAATCCCTTTTTCATTGCTCCGACAATGGAACGCTCGAAGTCGTTTTGCGGGGTGTATTTTTCAAGTGCTTTCGGCAAATCCTTGTAATAGGACTTTTTTTCAACATGCTTCAGCAGTCTGCCGATTTTCCCTTTCTCGTATGACCGTACCAGTTCCAGCCTTTTACCAGTTTCCTCTTCCTCCTCCTGCGGATCATCCTCTTTCAGCCACATTAATACATAATCCGTGTCATCCTCGTCCAGAATGGTGGATATTCCGTTCGCCCGCATCAGGTTGTGGATAAACGTAATTGAGATCCGCCTGAGCGTGGGATTGAGAGCCTCCACGAATTTCATCGGGAAATAGTACAAGGTCAGTTCGCCCCATTTGTGACACTTCCACAGATTGAAATAGAGCCTGCCGTTATCCTGTTCGATATTCACATTCATCCCTTCCCCGACAAGTTTGTCCATCTCGTCGTACAGATTGGCTATGCTTGCCCCGATACTTTTGCCCGGAGTATGCACCGCTTCCTGTTTCAACAAAAGGGCATAGTTGAAAAACGAGTCACGCAGGAACTCGTAGTTTTCCTGCGTAATCACGTTGATGCCATTACTGCCGTATGAATCCACGACAATACTTTTCTGTGCTATCGGGGCAAGTGCCGTATTCAGAAAAGAATTACGGCCCCGCTTGGAGCCGTAATCCGTTCTGTCCTGTTCACACCGTGTCGTACATTCCGTTCTGTCTGGCCGATGATGAGCCTTGCGAGCAGTGCCGACTGATGTTCGTCCAATGGTACACATGATTTCTTCTTTTTATTGTCCTTCTTCATGGTTTCCTATCCTTTTGTCCCGATGGTGGTCTTGAACTCGTACACCGCCTTGTCATTCTTGATGACCGGTCCGTGTACCGTCGCCGTGGTCAGCTCCGGGTAGAAGTTGGAGTAGTAACTCATGACCATTTCGGGGCTGTCCGACGGGTTGGGATCGTCGAGCGTAATCATTCCGCTGCCTTTCTTGAACGTGAACGAGCGTGTCATTCCTGTGATTTCGAGTGCCATAATCTTAAACTGTCTGATAAGGTGAATACTTGGGTTCTAACATGGATTGGGGAAAATCGGGATATTCCTCGTAATCCTTGGGATTGTAATTGATTTCTCCGTCCGCGGGATATTGCGCAGGGTAGTCTTCGGGAGAGAATGCCTGTTCCTGCCAGTGCGTGTCAGACTGTGCCCCGTATGGAGGCTGCGGAGCCGTAGGCTGTTGTCCGGCATATTGCGGCTGTGGCGGAAGCGGTCTTTGCGGCGGTTGTTGCGGTGGCCACATCGAAGGCTGTTGCAGCGGTTGTGCCGTCATAGGCCGCTGCGGTTGTCCTGCTATCGGTCTCGGAGCCTGGGGCTGCGGCGGATAGGGCGGTTGCTGCACGGGAACTGCCATTGGTCGTGGCTGTGGCTGTTGTGCCGTTGCCGCCATAGGTTGCGGTTGCTGCTGTGGCTGTGGCTGTGGCTGCGGTTGCGGTGCCGGTTCATCCATCAGCTCGAACAGGCTGCCCTTGTTCATCGCCTTCTTCTGTTCCTCCACCATGCTGTCAATCTTCTTCAGGTCTTGCGGCTTGGCATGGAGGCGTGCCTGGCCGAGTGCGGTGACAGCCTCGCTGTGCTTCCCGGCGGCAATCAGTTCCTCCGCCTTCTTGAGATGCTTCTCGTACTTCTCGCGTTTCTCCTTCTCCTCCTTCGTCTCTTTGGCTTTTTCTTCCTTCGCCGCCTTGCTGTCGGCAGCGGCCTTGTCAGCCTGCGCCTCGAACTGCGCCATGTTGGTGATCAGTCCCGCCACCTTCTGTATCGGCCGGGCGACGGTTTGCAGGAATCCCGCGTCCAGTTCCTCCGGCAGTCCGCTGACCGTCAGGGGCACGATGTGGTTCTGGGCCTCGTCCTTCAGCCCGTTCGACTTCGGCAGTGTGGATACCGCCATTTGTCCGTTCGCTTTGCGGATGACTATCGTGAGGTCCACGCCCTCGGTCATCATCTGGTTGATTGCTGTAAAAAACATAACTGTAATAATTTAAAGTGTGAATAATCGTATTTTTTATCGGTTGAAGAACTCCGCCAGCAGCCTGTCCCTGTCGGGATGGTGGCATATTTCCAGGATGGGGTTCAGCAGCGTGGAGATGTGTACCGGTCCTGTGCCTCTTGGCGGGAACTTGACTACGGGATTCGGCTCCACTGTCCTTTTTCTTCTTGTTGCGGGCATCGGCATCTGCACCGGTGCCATCGGCGGTCTTGAGATGATTGCTTGGTTCATGACTTTATAATTTTAATTGTGAATATCCGGGCTTTGGCAGCCCGTTGAACTACAAGGGCTTTACGGTAAACGCTTCCGGAAAGGCAAGGCTTTCGGGAAAAATACCGGAGCGCAGCGAGGATGATTTTTCCGCGAAACCCGAAGGGCCCGGCCTTGCCGTCCGAAAAGAAGCGTTTGCCAACTTTGCCCTGTAGTTCACGGTCTGTCAATGGCTGTATGCGCTTCCCTGTCTTTTCCATGCGTGTCCTCGTCATTCTCATTTCCATAAGGCATGGGAAACAAAAAGAGCCGCCCGAAAGGACAGCCCTGTTCCGCGAGGTGATATTTGGACCTGTATGGTATATCCGCTTCATATGTCTGTATCTTTAGAAAACCAGATAGCTGAGAATGCAGAAAAGTATAGCCGCCGCTACCAGCAGGCAGGCTATTTTATATAAAAACCTGAAGAATCCCTTGAAACACACGATGGCGACTGCCGCCCATACGGGCGATATTCCTCTTGAGTGGAGATAGCTGAACACGATGAAGGCGACAATGGCCAATGCCATAATCCTTATCCATTTGGCTGTCCTGAGTTTTTCGATACATTCCCTTGTTTTCATGACCGTATATGGTTAATGGGTGAAACATGTCATTTCCAATTTCAGGGGCCGGAAAGCGGACCGCCTCCACCGGCAAGGTTTTCGGGGAAAATACCGGAACGCGAGTGAGGATGATTTTCCCCGAAACCTGCAAGGCCCGACCTTGCGGGTGGAAACGGGCGGTTCCGCTACCTTTGCCCTTGAATTGGAATGGCAGTGCATTATTTCCCCTTCCCTCCCTTGGGCTTGGGGAACGAGAGTTTCAGGTTGAAGTCCGCGTCAAAGGCTACCGCGGCGTCGAAAGAGGCCCCTTTCTTGCCCTTGACCCCCTTGATCAGCCTGGTGGAGCCGGAAGAGAAAAGCTGTTCCAGATGCTGGTCGGTCAGCTCCTTGTTCAGGAAACGGCGGAACACCAGCAGTCCGCACCCCTCATGGTCGCACTTGGCGACTTTTGCCTTCACTATCACATTGCCGGTCTTGCACTTGGGGCAGGTAAAGGCGCGTGACGACGGTTCGGGGAATTTGAGACGCAGTATCTCACCGGTCACTTTCCCGGTGTATTCCCGGATGGAGAGCATGAAGCTTTCCGGATCGAGGGTGTGCCCCTCTATCTGTGCCAGTGCCTTCTCCCATGTACCGGTCAGTTCGGCATCGGCCACCATCATGCCCTTGACCGACTCGTAGAGGTAAAGCCCCTTTTCCGTCGGGCGGATGCTCTTGCCGGAACGCTCGATATAGTCACGCTTGAAAAGGGTCGTGATGATGGCGGCACGGGTAGCGGGCGTGCCGATGCCCAGCTCCTTCACCGCTTCCCGTGCCTGTCCGTCAGCGATTTCCTTACCGCAGTTCTCCATGGCGGTGAGCAAGGTCGCTTCCGTGTAAAGGGGTCTGGGCAGGGTCTTTTTCTGTGCCAGCCCGTATCCCATGACCGGGATTTCCTCGCCTTCGGCAAACACCGCCGTTCCCCCGTTACCTTCCGGCTCGTCCTTTTCACGGTCTTCCTTCCGGGAGAACACGGCACGCCAGCCGGGATTGACGATGACGGCGGATTGTGAGCGGAAATCCATACCCTCGCACACGCACTCCATCTTCAGTGACTCTTTCTCGCAGCGTGGAGAGAAGGCTTCCAGCATCCTTCCGGCTATCATCTCATAAACAACCGCTTCCGCCTCGGACAGCCCTTCGGGAACGACGCCCGTGACGATCAGTGCATGGTGGTCGGTCACTTTCGTGGCGTCCACGCTCCGGGTGTTCAGGCCGGAAAGGTCGAAAGTCCGTCCGTATTCCCTGAACCAGGGCATGGTGATGACCTTTTCCAGCAAGGCCGGGACATGTGCCATGACATCCTCCGGGATATAACGGCTGCCCGTTCTCGGGTAGGAGACCAGTTTCTTTTCGTACAGGGACTGGGCGATGGAAAGGGTCTTGTCCGCCGAAAGGTCGTGGTGGATGTTGCAGTCCTTCTGTAGTGCGGTAAGGTCATACAGAAGCGGAGCCTGCTGAAATACCGTCTTTCGTTCTACCTTATTTATGGTCACCACAGAGTCGGAAGTAATGCGCTTGTACGCGGCCTCCGCCCCATTCTTGTCCCTGAAGTCCTCCGGGTGGAAGAACTGCCGGTGCACGTCGTCTTTTTTCAGCGCGATATGCAGCTGCCAGTATGGAGTGGAGACGAAGTTCCGGTTTTCCTTGAAGCGTGCGCATATCATGGCGAGCGTGGGAGTCTGCACACGGCCTATGGAGTTGTTCGCCGATCCGGAGGCTGTCGCCAGGGCGCGGCTCGCGTTCATGCCCACCAGCCAGTCGGCCTTCGCACGGCTGTCGGCGGCGGCATAGAGGCTGTCGTATCCGCTTCCCTCCCTGAGGTTCGCCATGCCCTCGCGGATGGCCTCGTCGGTAAGCGAGGAGATCCACAGCCGTCTGAAGGGCTTGGTATAGCCCAGATAAGAATATATCCACCGGAAGATAAGTTCCCCCTCGCGGCCCGCGTCCGTTGCCACGATGATGCTGTCGCATTTGGAGAATACTTCATCAATGATTTTGAGCTGTTTGCCGGCGGCGATGTCCGTCACCATCCCCCTGTCCGTGCGTATCTGCCGTGGCACAAGGCGGAACGGTTCGGGAATCATCGGGAGGTCTTCGGCGGTGGTCCTCGTGTAGCCGTATGTTCCCGGCAATGCCAGCGACACTAAATGTCCCAGCGCCCATGTCACCATGTAGCCGTTTCCTGTTATGTAGCCGTCCATTTTTTCTGTAGCCCCGACTACGCGGGCTATGTCCTGACCGACACTCGGTTTCTCTGCTATGATTGCTATCATGATTCGGATAAAATTTAAGCCGTTTCCCGCTTGCCGGTACGCGAAGACGGGAAACGGCGGTTATACATTCGGTTTACATATTATAAGAAGGCGGGGTTACTGTTCCACGGGCTTGATACCGAGGATTTCGAGCAGCGGGTCGCCGTCCTTGCGTACCAACTGGAGTGTGGCGTCCATCACCACGTCCACGCCGAGCAGCACCAGGCTGAGCGATACCACGTTTGTCTTCTCACCGCTGAGCAGCGTATCGAGTTCCCCGGCCATTTCCAGTTCATCCTTCAGGATGCCGATGGCTGCCAGCTCGTCCCAGTTCACGTCTTCCGCCTTGAAAGGCGTGTTGTTTTCCTTGTTCATTTCCATGTTCTGATTCTTTTGGGTTCAACATTCGTTTTGCTTTGACCGTCAGGCTATGCTCGCCCCCCTGGATTGGCGGTTTTCCTCTCCCTGTCTTTGTGTGGCGGACACCACGTTGCGCTGCGAGGCGTCGCGTCTGCGGTCGGGATTCTCGTTGTAGAAGTCCAGTCTGCCCTGGTTGAAGTTCGCCTTGACGTACTGCGAGATGGTCTTGCCGTCATACCCCTTGATGCCCTCGACCAGCACCGCCTTGCCGCTCTGGAGGTCGGCACGCTGCTTGCGGGTAAGCTCTACGTCCCATACCTTGGCCGGTATCTTGAACTCCTCGCGCTGGTCGAAGCCGTCCCTGGTGCGCGAGTAGCTCAGCCTGCCCGTTTCGAGGTCTGCCTTGATGAACGAGGAGAATTCCTCTCCCTTGCGGTTCACCATGTCGTTGAGGAAGATGGGCTTCCCTTCGCGCAACTCTTTCTGTTCCTCGGGAGTGATTTTCACGCCATTGATTTCATTCGGGATGTAGATTTCCCGTGCGCCTTCCGGGGAGTCGGGATTGTAGCGGGTGTAGGACGGGCGGCCTGTCGCCTCGTCGAGTTTCACGTAGGAGGAGAACAGTTCCCCGTCCTTGCGCTTCATGCCCTCCACGAAGATGGCCTTGCCCTCGTTCAGGTCGTCAATCTGCTTCTTGGTCAGTTCGACGCCTCCCAAAGACTGCCGGTTGAAGAGCTTGTCGTTCTCGAAGATGAATTCCACGCCCCTGCGCTCGGCGTTGACCTGGAGGTGGGCGTCGAACGGGTTGCCCGATCTGGCTGTCATTCCTTCGACGAATATCTTCTTGCCTTCCCGCAGGTCGTTCTGCTCCTGCTCGGTCAGTTCAACTCCGCTGATTTCACGCGGTATGAAGACATTCTCGGCTTTCATCGCCACCACCTCGTTGGTCAGCTTGTCGATGCTGACGAAAGAGGGGACATACTCGCCGTTGCGGTTCTTCAGTTCCACGACACGCCCCATGTTGCCCGTCTCAAGCAAATTTTTCTTGTCCTCGTCCGAGAAGATGTGCCCGAAGTAGGGACGGTCGAGGTCGGGTTTCTGCCGGATACCGTGGATGCCCAGCACGATGTCTCCGGAGCGGGACTGCTGGAACGAGAGCCTCGCGTCGGTGCGTAGCACGGCGGAGCCGAAGTTCATGCTGATGGGCACGACCTGGTTGGTCTTGTAGCCCCTGAGCATCTGGTCGAGCAGCCCCCGTTCCTGGAGTTCTTCACGGGAGAGCCCGAAGTTCTTCAGCTGCTCCCAGTTGATCATGGACTCGTTGTAGCGGTACTGGGGCTGCTGCTGCGTGCCGTCACCTTGGGCGGCCTGCTGCTGTGTTTCGTTTTTCTTTGCCATTTCTTCTTGATTTTGATGGTTGATACTTTGGTTTTCCTTGTCGCGGGGGACAATCTCGTACTGTTTGAGGAATTCCTCCACCGCGTCTGTCTTTTTTCCGGCGGCGAGGTCTTCGACGGCCTGCCGCACTTTCGGGTCGTCCAGCGTGTCTTCCTTGATGGAAAGGATGCCGAAGCGTGTCGGGTCCTTGAGCTGGCTCCAGAAGTTCTTCAGGAAATTCTCGAACATGTTCGCGTAGCGGTCGATTTTGAGGAAGGAGTTGCGGTGCTCCTTGTCTGCCGGCACTGTTTCGTACCTGCCGTCCTTGTCGAGCTTGCTGACCGCCTGGAGGAGCAGCTCCATCTTGTCGAGGATAAGGACGATGTCACTCATCTGCTCGTTCTCGGTGACTTGCGGTTTGAGGGGTTCGTCCCTCACGTTTTTCTTTGCCATAACTTTGAGTTTTTAGCGTTGATAATTGTTGTTGTCACCGCAAATATATAGGCATAATTTTGATAAATGACTATGTTTCAATGCGTTAGGCTATCCATTTCATCAAGTGTCATCATGTTTCACCGCGAGAGGAAAGAGTGTGGGCCGGAAAATGGGAAAAACGGAGGGAGAAGCCGGAACAACGCACCAAAGCCCGAAAGCGGAAAAAAGGGGGAAGCGTACGGACAGCCGCAACCAATCGAGGAAAAACGGCAGGGACGACACGGAAAACGGAGGCAAACCGCAAGGACGGCACGCAAACGGCAAAGGAAAAACTGTAATATGCAGAGTTGGGAGCGAGCGCAGCCCTTGTCCCCGTTTGAGGTATCCCCTGATGGGACAGGAAGAAGATTTTGTTTGGAAAACTCCGGGTGGCGTGACCCATTGGGATATCATAACGCGGCAAAATATCCCCCGGCAGATTTTTTCATTGACCTTGTATTATGCGTCGTAGGTCGCTTCGCTTGCCAAGTCCCAAACCTTTCCGCAACTCGGACGGCAATACCGGAGCGTTTTTTCGGGCGGAAAATTACCGCAGGGAATTTTATGTCCCGAAAACCGAAGGCTTGAACGTGCAGGTATTCGCCCTCCGAGTTACCTTCTTGATGGGACTTGGTAAGGGAAGCGACATTAATAAGCCCGGCTATTGCTATTGGAGAAATTTGGTACTTTTCCCATTTTTTTCCAATAGAATAATCGCACTACAGATAATTTTTACTACTTTTGCAACATGAAAATACCAAGAGACAAATACTTACAAGAGCTGCAAAGTGTGATGCACAACGGAATGATTAAGATTATTACCGGTGTACGACGTTGTGGAAAATCTTACCTTCTATTTGAGTTATTCAAACAATCATTACTTGATAATGGCGTGAATGAAGATCATGTTATTCAAGTAGATTTGGAAAACCGACGTAGTAAAGATCTCAGGAATCCGGACACATTATTGGATTATATTGACGGGCATATTGTAGATAACGATATGTACTACATACTATTGGATGAGATTCAACTTGTTCCAGAATTTGAAGATGTACTCAATAGCTATCTGAAAATTAAAAATGCAGATGTATATGTGACCGGTAGTAATAGTCGAATGCTATCCAGTGATGTAAAAACCGAATTTCGTGGTCGAGGATATGAAATCAGAGTACATCCTTTAAGTTTTTCGGAATTTCTCAAGACAGGACAGTACGCAAGCGAACTTAACGCTCTGCAAGACTATATGATTTATGGAGGAATGCCGCAGATTGTGTCTTTTTCTGACAAAAAGAAGAAAGAAAACTATCTTAAATCATTGTTTCAGGGTACTTATATACGCGATATAAAAGAACGGTATAATATTAGGAATGATGATGATTTGAACGAACTTATAGACATTATAGCTTCTAATATCGGTTGCCTGACAAATCCGACAAACCTTGAAAATACATTCAAATCTGTGAAAGGTCATAGTATCTCAGATACAACCATACAGAGTTATCTCGGGATGTTACAAGATGCGTTTATGGTGGAAAAAGCCATTCGGTATGACATTAAAGGTAAGCATTACATCAATACACCTTCAAAATACTATTTTGAAGATGTAGGATTGCGCAATGCCCGTCTGAATTATCGTCAGATTGACGGTGGCCACCTTATGGAAAATATTATATATAATGAACTGCGTATCAGAGGGTATTCTGTTGATGTCGGGCAAGTGGAGGTGAGAACAACAAATGCCGAAGGAAAGAAAATACGAAAACTATTGGAAGTGGATTTTATTTGTAACAGTGGGAACAAACGTATGTATATACAATCAGCACTTGATATGCCTACTCCTGAGAAAATTGATCAGGAAACAAATTCACTTCGTCATATCAATGATGGATTCCCTAAAATAGTCATAGTTGGAGGCTTAACCCCTTCTTATGTGAATACTGATGGCATATCAATCATGAATGTGATTGACTTCCTTAAAGATACAGAAATGGGGCTATTGTAAATAATTACAATATGGGCAAAATGGTGTGCTAAAAATGGTGCGTAGGTCTCTATACAAGATGACCTACGCATCATTTTTATAATCCAGGATTCCTTTTAGAGATATACAAGTTCAAGTATGTATACTCCAGCCGTGTATGGGAGTCAGTGTAACCGCATAAGACTGGTCCGGTTTTCCATGGTAAAGCAATCCTCCGACAATACCGCTGCTTCCGTTAGCGGCCACTTCCGCAAAACCGAATGAATGTGGGGCGAAATCCCGGTAGAGTTCAATTTCATACCTGCCGTTTGAGTTCTTCTCCCATTGTTTGAGGCGTTCAATGCAATTCTGAAATGTTGTGTCGCCGATACTTTTGGCGTACTCCACTACCTTATCGTAGTGTTCCTGACATCTGATTTTCATAACATGATTTAATTGGATTTATAATAGTTCTTCGTATGTTCCGAAACCGATACACTCTGCTATGGTGAAATCTTCCCTGCCTTTGTCCGCCATGGATTTCATATCATTCAGGCTGTCGCAGTAGAAGAATATTTCATCGTCCTTTTCCGTATCGGCATCCATAGCCAAAGCAATTCTTGCCTCTTCCGTTTCCAACGTATCGTTCCACCGTATCACGCAATCCGCGTAATGAGGTTCACATCCTTTTTCTGTATAGAATTTAAGATAATGGCTTCCGATTTCCTTTCTGACCTCATCCGGCTTTTTCCATGAACTGTCATCCACGATTTCAAAACCCAGCCCTTCGACCAGCAGGCAAGTACCATTATCATATACCATCATGGTGCGTTTGCCGATGTGTTTTTTACGCATTTCCGCCCAGTCGGGTATATCCCAACGCTCGGTAGTCCATACCCCGCGATAGGCTTCAGATATGGAATTGTATTCGCTTAATGTTATCTTCTTCATGTCAATGTTTTTATAGGATACAGAAAGTTACCTTATAAGTCTTGCACGCCTTTCCGAATGCCGGATTGGTGTCGAATTCGTTGTATGACTCCCAATCCACCGACATGGTGTAACCGTTCGGAAAGTTTTCAACGATGAACTTGGTTATCATCTCCTTGTCTTCATCGGGCAGGAACAGTTCCTCGTCGATGCCGTACTCCAATGAAAAAATCGCCCATTCGGGAATGTTGTCCCAAACGATCGTCTTGCTGTTATTGTTATTCATAGTCCTGCTGATTATTGGGGTGAAACCATAAGTCTTTTTATAATTTCGTCAAGCTCCGTTTCCCACTTGTCCGCCCCCTCAATGAGTGACGGGTAGGTCAGCTGTTTCCACTGTCGGTAATCGAACAGTTTCATCCGTAGCGGATAGTAGTCGAACAGCTTCCTGTTGTCAGCGAATATTCTCAGGTGGTTGGTTCCCACCTCCATCAGTTTCAGTCCGTATCGGTCGATTATCTCTTTGAACCGTCCCATCGGTGTAAAGTTGCTTTTGCTCATACCTTTTGTTTTTTGAGTTAGACATCCCCGGCTTTGTAGAGCCGAGATTTTATTTCTTGCCTGCCCCGCCGTTCCGTGCCGGATTGCGCAAGGCTTTCGGGAAAAATACCGCAAGCGCAGCGAGGATGATTTTTCCGCGAAACCCGAAGGGCCCGGCCTTGCACAATCCATAAGGCACGGGACGAACTTTGCAGGCTGAAATAAAACAGCGGTGTCCTATTCCTCTTTTTTTCCGTCCTCCTGTGGAATCAGGTGTTTCAAATCCGGGTCATTGGCAATTCTTTCCATCTCATCTTCAATTATTTGCAGTACGTCCGCCTTGATACGGGAGTAGTTGCGGTCTATCTGCTGCTGCATGATGTCGTTACCGTCTGCATCCTTGAACTCGTTGATGACAGGGATTTTTTTGTAGGCTCTGGTCTCCGCCGCCACCTTCTCGTTATCGACGATGATACGGGCATGGAAAATCTTCTGCTCGATTTCCTCACCGAAGTTGTCCGCCACGCTGCCCACGAATGTACCCTGCGAGAGGTTGGCAATCTTGGAAGCGGGTATCAGGGAATCCAATTGCGTGTTGATGGAGGTGGATGTGTCCTGCCGGTTGATGGATATGGACTGCCTTTGCTGAAGGATTTTGCCGAAACGCTCCGAAAGGTTCTTTGCCGTTTCGCCTACCACCTGTCCGGAGAAAATATTGCCGACTGTATTTTGGATCACTTTCGCCTCTTTTTCACCGTAGTCACGGGTCAGCTGCGAGAAGTCCTGGAAGCCGAGACATACCGCCACCTTGTTGCTTCGGGCGGTGGCTATCAGGTTGTCGATGCCGCGGAAATAGATGGTCGGTAGCTCGTCTATAATAATGGAACTCTTCAGCTGTCCCTTCTTGTTCACCAACTTCACGATACGGGAATTGTACAGTCCCAAGGCCGCCGAATAGATGTTCTGCCTGTCAGGATTGTTTCCCACACAGAGGATTTTGGGCTGTTCCGGATTGTTCAGATCAAGTGTAAAATCATCGCCCGTCATCACCCAATACAACTGGGGTGAAATCATCCTCGAAAGCGGAATTTTTGCGGACGCTATCTGGCCCTGGAGCTGATCTTGCGCTCCAGATTGCCAGGCATCCATGAATGGGGAAAGGTAGTTTTCCAGCGAGGGATAAGAGGTAAGAATCGTGAAGATATCGGCATACGGCTTGTTAAGAAATTCTATCGCGTGGGGGAAGGTGCAATACTTGCCGTCTTTGTAAATCCGCAAGTACCAGATAATCGCCGCGAGCAGGATAATCGGTGACTCCACGAAGAAATCACCCTGTTTCTGTATCCAGGTCTTGTTCAAATTGAGCATTATCGTGTAGGCGGATTCGTAGGCATCGGAAATATCCACCATGAATTTGGGATTGATGGGATTGCACCTGTGCGAGCGTCGGGGGTCATCGAAGTTTATGACATAGAACTCCGGTTTAACCTTGTAATGTTCCTTGTGTTTAAGCAGGTGATTATAAGCTATTTCGGATAAATCCGGGTCGGGTAGGTCAGCACCCTTACGGGTGCTTTCCCCCCTAAGAACCGTGCGTGAAAGTTTCCCCTCACACGGCTCAAGCAAACAATATTCCTTTTCAAATAGAAATACGCTCATACTTACTTCTTCTTTTTATGTGTAACACTTTGATAACAACCATCATGAACTAAACAGAGGTGGTTTCTGCCATTCTTCTGCTGGCTCATGGTGTGCCATGAGGTTTCTGCTGTTATCGGCTGTCCGCATAACACGCAGTTTCGATTTTGTCTTTCCCACATTGAGATAAGCGACCTCTTACCTTTCAAACTCATTTTCATTTTGGCAGTTCTCCTTTTTTCAAGGTATTGCTTCCATTCAGGGTCAAAAGGATTGACATCACATTTCAGTTGAGGGTATCTTTCAATCTTCGTATTGAACAGAATAGTGATTGGAATAAAATATTCCTCATGCTTTTCGTTCTTCCTTTTGACTGCAAATACCCAGTCACGACCATCAATTCTATGGAAATAGCGGTTCTTAATCCATCCTTTGCATTTGTTACCATGCCTGCGGAGTGCCCACCGCCATAACTTCTTATAGATTTGATAATCTGTCTTACGAAAGACATTTGAGGCTGCACTATGTTTGTAATAGTTTGCCCATCCGTTAAGTATCGGGTTCAATCGCATAATCAGCTCATGTTGAGCATCGCCACGAAATCGTTTGATTTCATCTTTGACTTTGCTCAACATTCGTTTTGTCCTATCTTTAGAGGGTTGTGTCAGCAGGGTATCTCCAAATTTCCGTACATTGAAACCAAGAAAATCGAAACCATCCGTTATGTGTGTAATCTTAGTTTTCTCTTCTGATAGTGTCAGTCCTCTTTCTGCGAGGAAATCAGCTACCAAAGGTTTTACACTATGTTCCAATATTTCTTTAGTATCACCTGTTATAATGAAGTCGTCTGCATAACGCACCAATCTGACTTTCGGACAGTACCATCCTGATTTTCCTGATACCCGTTCCCACGGAAAATGGGTTTCCAATAGGTTCTGTAAACCGTCAAGCGTCATATTGGCAAGTGTCGGTGATATGATACCTCCTTGCGGTGTACCTTCTTCTGTCGGGAAAAGTTCTCTGTTATATACGTACCCACATTTTAGCCATTTTTGTAATATGGATTTATCCATAGGGATATTCTTCATCAACCATTCATGGCTTATATGGTCGAAACAACCTTTAATATCTCCCTCCAATATCCATTGGGCAGATGTTTTCTTGGACAGAAGCGAATGGCATCGAGCCATAGCGTCTGCCGTGCTGCGGTCTTTTCTGAATCCAAAGGAATAGTTGTCTGCTGTAGTTTCAGACACTGGTTCCAATGCCATCAGATAAAGTGCTTGCATGGCTCTGTCTTTCATTGTCGGTATTCCCAACGGGCGAAGTTTGCCGTTACTTTTCTTGATGTTTACTCTTTTTAACGGTTGGGGTTTGTAGCCTCTTCTTCTTAGTGTCACAATGGCTTTGAACTTCGATTGCGGAGTTGACCAAAGAATTTTATCAACCCCTGAAGTCTTCTTTCCATTATTGGAAGTAACTCGCTTGACCGCCAATGCTTTGGCATAAAACGAGTGGGTAAGTGTCCATTGCAAGGCTTTTACCTTGCCGAACTTACCTGCTTTCTGAGCTTTTACAATACGCGCTTGCAGCTTATTGACCGCCTGCTCGCACTTGTTCCAGTCTATGCTTTCCCAAGTCCGACCCTTGCAGTCAGAAGACGCACACGATTTTTTGTTTTCGTACATTTGCTTTTCTTCTTTCATAAGTTCTAAAAGTTATCTTGTAAAACGTCACCATACCGGAAGTCTGCCCGCTTTCACGTAGGATAATGTTGTCAAAAACAATTCATGGTTTCGGCTCAATCCCTATCCACCCGATTACGGGATGGCATTCGCTTTCTCCGGTTCTCCTTTACCCACATATCCGTCAGATTACCTTGCAGTTCTCCTACCCTTACGGGAGATATATGGGCTTACCGTGTTTTACACCAGTACCGGGAATGGGTTAGGTCTTGCCTCTTCGCCGATGGCTCTATTGTTCACGTGCCCCCAAAATTCACAGGGGCAACCAGCCATTTTACCTTTTGGTTCAAGCCTGATAGCATTAGTAGGCTTGTTCGACTTAACGACGTTTATTAGCAATTCACTTGCGTTGACCATACCTTCCGAGCCAAGCTCCCCGACCGCATAATGCTTGCGACCTTTGAATTTCCCTCACGGTTTATTCTTACCCTTTCGGGAGGGCTACCTTGTCCGAGCAGCTTGATACCCTTGTACAAGCGCACCTGCTCGTAGGCTACTATTGGTGAAACAATAGGTCTGCTCTATCGATGAACGATTGACAGACAGCTACTGGCGTAACTTTCCACGTCACACAAACTTGTAATCATAAATGTACATGGCAAAGGATTTCTCGATTTGCTGTTTGATGTAGTTGTTTACCACCGCGTAGGATTTCCCGCTGCCCGGTGTTCCAAGCACGATGGACGCACGAAAAACGTTTACAACGTTGATCCATCCGTCCCATTCCTTGCCCTGATACACGAACTTGGTCGGCAGGTTGACGGAATACTCGTTTTCCATAAAGCGGGTTTCCTGCATGAAACTCTCGTTGGCGGTGTTGAACACGTCCTCCATAAGGTTGTGTTTCAGCATACGGCTTATCCATACGCCCGACATCAAAAGAAGGATGTACCCGGCGGTCAGCGTTACCGTGTAAATGGCGGCATTGACCGTAGGATTGAACGGCAAATCAAGCATCCACCAGTTCATGAAGAACAATACAAGCCCCGAAAGGAAGGCGGTATATATCTTCCGCCAGGTCATCTTCTGGTTCTTCATGCCCTTCGTGCCCAAACATGACAGGGCAAGGAATATGACGGCGAATACTTTTGTCACCAGCAGGTTGCTGAAAAGCCCCGCCGTCCTCTGGAAATTCAGGAGTATCTTATCGACCACTCCGATGTTGATACCCGCATCCACGAATGCCCGGTAACAGAACCAATAAACGTGGATGACGACAAACACGATGGATATGGCACGCATGAACTCCATGACCTTTGCCAATCCTCTCAAATCATCTTCTTGTTGCATATTGAATAATTTTAATGGTGAATGAATACTGTTTTCAGGAGATACCCCGTGAGCGGCGTTTCTTTTTCTTCTTGCGTTGCAGCCTGCGTGCGAGAGCCTCTTCCTGCGGGTCGGGACCATTGGCTTCAAAATCGAAGATTCCGAAAGCCTGCCCGATGGCGTTTTCCATGTCGGCAGAGAAACTGCTTTGCCTGCTGATTTCCGGTGTGGGAGCATCCAAGTCAGGAATATTGTTCGGCCCATTGAACAATCGTTCAAAGGCATTTGCCGAGAACTCCTTTCCGAGCCGCGAGCCGTTATACACCTCCCTGTTCTTGTGGTCGATGAAAGTAGCACCGTAAATGCGGCCTTCATTATTTTCACGGAATACCACGTCTATTCCCTGCCTGTTGAGCAGGCGGATGAAGTCCTCCCGGTTGCCCCGGCAGCCGTGCATGGCGAGTGCGACACCGTTCCGTATCTTGGGCTGCCATTTCTTGTCCTTGTATTCACGGGCATTGAATCCGATACGCTTTTCCAGTCCTTCATAGCCGAAGCGTTTTCCGATAAGGGAGGACTTGATGGGCGTACATACCGGCTTGCCTGTATCGTCTGTCATGGTATAGACAATGCCGTTGTAAGGCGTCCCTTCAAATTCGCCCCTGACCTGCTTCGCCTCGATGTTGAAGCAGGACAGCAACGCGCTGTACTCCCCGAATGACTGAAAGCGGTAAGTGGAGAACACGCTCTTGAGGATGTTGGAAACTTGTTGCTTTACATCGCCATTCTGATAGTCTGCTTTTTTCAGATATGGTTCCAACATTTCCCTGCGTTTGTCCTCCACCTGCTTCAGTCCGAACTTGCGTTCCAGTTCCCGGCAGGCTTTCATCGAGCGATTCCACTCGTAGGCGTCATCTATCTTTTCCCCTTTCTCGTTCACGCAGGTGGAAACGATATGGATATGCCTGCGGTCTATGTCCTCGTGGATATACACGATGTAAGGCTGGTCGCCGTAGCCCATGCGTTGCATATACTCCCTTGCCAAATCCGCAAACTGGCTATCGGTCAGTTTGTCGTCCACAGAAGGATTAAGGGATATATGCAGTATGGGCTTTTCCGTATTCTTGTTGGCGAGCAGGTAGTTCTCGAATGCCCAAAGCGTGTTCCTCATGACCTGCTCCGGATTACCCGTGACATCGGCAATCATGCGGTTGCCCGAAATGATGCGTGCCGTGGAGTCGTCCACTTTCTGCTGGTTGTAGATGACAGCCCCATAGAGCGAGGCGCCCCTGTTGATTTTCGCCACCATGTCATTCCTCCTCCCTCTGCTTTTTGATAAGGTAGGTTTCCTCAAACTCATGGGTCAGCATGATGATCCGCTTGCTCAGCACCACCAGATCTATGGTCGTCTTTTCCAGATTGCGGAGCAGGGCGTATGCCCGTTTCTCCCCGAAATTGTTCTTGATTGCCTTGACCGTCTGGTTGTAGTTGTTGCCGATGGCCTGGAACTGGTGGTAGAAATTGGTAAGGCGGACATAGTAGTCCATCGTCGCCTTGTCGATTCTGACCACCTTGATTTCCTTTCCGAAAATCATTGCCTTGATGAATTTGGAGCGTTCCCTCAGTCCCGATTTTTGAAACTGGATATCGAACTTTACGTTCTCTTCCGAGTTTAGCCGCACCACATAACGGTACACGGCAGGGTCGGTTTTCGGTTTCCTCCCTACACCTTTTCTTGTTTTTCTGTTCTTGTTTTCTTCCAATACGCATTGATGTTTTTTGTTTCTGATCTTCCGTCATGGATTCACGACTTTGGAGTGAATCCCACCCCGAGCCGGCAGGCGAGCGGCAAGTTGTTTTGAGTGCCCGAATTCATTTCGGGTGCCTCAAAACACAACTTGCTATGTTCGCTTGAACATGAATTTTCCTTCGTCAAATTGTGTTTTGACCTTCAGCCTCATTCTTCGGCTTCGGGATTACCCCTCCGCGACATCCATTTCGTTCTCGACAGCAAAGTTATGGCGGTATATATTACTGTGAAATAGCAAGTTATATGTAACGTGATGACAAATGGTGACACAGGTCGTCACCTCCCTTGAAACATGGTGACGGTATGAAAAAATACCTTTTTATTTGCAGCGTGAACGGATGGAACCGGGCTTCCGATAATGGAATAATGGTCATATTGTCGGATGCTTCCGTTAGCGGTCGGAATAGTGGAAACAATGTCGGATATGACGGTTATCGGAATGTCATGACCAACAGACCGGCCATTGACGGAAAGTCGGATACGATAACGGATACACTATCGGTTGGAATGATGGATAAATCCGATAACGGATGCAGTGTCCGGCAGTCGGTTGGAAAGAAGCGTTCACGGATTGACGGATGGATAAGACAGACATTTATTCAATAACAAACTAAAAAGTTAAGATTATGAGCAAAGAACCTTTATTCGTTGCTGTCAGCAACCAAAAGGGAGGGGTCGGAAAATCAGCCTTGACAGTGGTGCTTTCCAGCTACCTCCATTTCGAGAAAAACCTGAACGTGGCAATCATTGATTGTGACTCTCCCCAGCACAGCCTTGTGCGCATGAGGGAACGGGACAAAAAAGCCGCCGCCAACAATGCCTATTACCAGCAGCTGTTGAACCAGCAATGGGAGCGTGTAAAGAAGAAAGCCTATCCTATTGTAGGAGCCACTGCGGAAAAAGCGAGAGAGGCGGCGGACGAGCTTGCCGCAAACGGAGATTATGACCTGATTTTTGTGGACTTGCCCGGTACGGTGGAATCCACAGGGGTATTCCGCACTATCGTCAACATGGATTATGTCCTGACACCTACCACGCCGGATCTTATCATCATGCAGAGTACGCTTGCTTTTTCCACTACGGTACTCGATTATGTCAGAAACACGAAGGATGTGCCGCTCAAGGATATCATCTTCTTTTGGAACAGGCTGAAAAAGCGTACTAACGTGGAAGTCTTCAAATCATACTCGGAAGTCATGCGGGAACTGCACCTGACCGTTCTTGACAGTACGCTTCCCGACTTGTGCCGCTACGAGAAAGAAATCACCCATTGCAAACGCGCCTTTTTCCGCTGTACCCTGCTGCCGCCTCCTGCCAGGCAGCTGGAAGGAAGCGGTATTGCGGAATTGGCGGAAGAACTTATCGTCAAACTTAAACTGGTACAGTCATGACAAAGAAAAAAGTTGAAGTGAATGAGGATGTCCTCAAGAATATCATTGTCGGGGACATACCCATCTTCGGCAGAGAGAAGCCCAAAGAAGAAAGTACGGAACAGCCGGAAACGGAAGTGCCTCCCATTACAGAACCTGCCGAAGCCCCTTCAGAGAAAACGGTTGCTGCAAAGCCCCGGAAAAAGAAAGAGGAAACGGGTAGCTATAGGGAAAGGTATCTGGTCAATATTCCGGCATCCAACCGTTCCCATGTCTATATAAATCGTGAGGTAGCCGAATGTATCAAGCGTTTCCTTCCGGTCATTGCCCCGAATATGAGCATATCCGGGTATATAAGCAATATCCTCGTGGAGCATATCCAACAGCATTGGGAGGAGATCAATGAATTGTACAACAAAGAATATTATAAACCATTAAAACCGTTTTAGTCATGACACAGATTATTTTTCAAGTCGCAGCCATAGGCTGCTGCATTTACACAGCCTACAGATTGGGATTGTTCATTTACAAGAAACTGCGTAAGAACAACAAGACAGCGAAAGCCGTCCAGGTCACCTCGTATGAAACTTCAGACCGGATAAACCCTGCAATAGAGCCGGCACGAAGTTTTTCATCCGTCATTGAAGAGTATGCCGATAGTCTTCCAAAAGAAAATTCAGAAAAGGTATCGTATCAGATTGCATATCTGATAACTTATCCGCTCGGTAATCGAATACAGGTATATATAAACAGGGACAGTTATACCTATATCAAACGGTTTTTGTCTGTTGTTTCTCCGGATACATCCATGTCAGGTTTTATAAGCAGGATTATAGATGAGCATCTGAAAAAACACGAGAAAGAGATGTCGGCATTATACACGGAATGTATCAATAAACCTTTGTAATTATGGAAGCAGCACTCTATTTTCTAATAAAGATTGCCTGTGCGATTTTTATATTGTGGCATTTGTGGTCATTCATTTTCGGTCAGAAAATGTACGAGGTATGGGACAGGCTTTATCATCGGATGCGTATTGTCCGTATCTGGTTATGGAAATATCGTAAAAAGCGTATGGCCGAAAAAGCACGGAATGCCGGCCGTAAGACGAGGCACAGCAAAAAACAGTTCCGGGAACCGCTGCCGGATACAGTTGGGCAAGGAACTGAAATGGAGGCATCTTCTCCTGCCAATGGCGATGATGTAATAGGCAAAACAAAGATTGTCTATCTGGAAGATCCGGAAGTGGCAAGGAAAACCCCTACACGCTCAGAACCTTTGAAAAAAGAACCCATAGAGGAAGATGAGGAAATACGCACGGATGATGTGGAGGATAATTTTCGGCAAGATGATAAAAGACTGACCGATGAGGATAAGCGTGAACTGATGGCTCCCGTGGACTCCGAACCGGATCCGGAATTTGTCACGGCCATGACATTCGAGGATATAAGCAATGTGGCGGAGGTGCTGATGTCAGAAAATCCTGATGAACAGAAAGCCATCCGTGCAGCTTCGACCATACACCATAAGATGCAGGAGACGGTTATACTCTCTTTTCTTACAGACAAATTGAGCAATCAGGAAAAAGTAAATCAATTGCTCAGTGAATGTCTGGATGATACGGGCAGACCGTTGGCAAGACGAAAGTCCACATCCAAGAAAAAGGAGGCTTTCGATATAGGCAAATTCGTTTGATTGTTTCTTTTTGTAGTCATAGTTTTTGGAGGCATGCCGATGTGATATCGGTGTGCCTTTTTCACTTTCAGAAGATTCCACCGGAAAATTTCAGGTATCCATACCTTTATTATATGGCAGGCTTCCTATCTTTGCAAAAAAATGAACGATGTAGTATGGCAGTGACAAAAGCGATATTGGAAAAATGGATGGTGGCGCAGAAGCGTCACCGGCTATCGGATAAACAGGTCCAGATGGCCCGTGAATTGGGACTGAATCCCGACAAGCTCGGCAAGATAGACAACCACAGACAGGAGTCCTGGAAAGCTCCGCTTCCGCAGTTTATCGAAAGCATCTATTTCAAGCGGTTCAAGCGTGAGGAACCGGAAACGGTCAAGCCTCTGAAACAGATTATGGCGGAAATGGAAGCCAAGAAAAAGCTGCAAAAAGAGAAAAAGGAGGAACGGAGAAAACAGCGTGCGCTCTCTTCCGATTCTGCGGAATAGGCATCGCGCATGGAATGAGGCGCAGTCTGAAAGCCGGCGGCTTTCAGACTGCGCTTTTCCGTTCTATACAGACAGACCGATTTCCGCTATTTCATCCTTTCATAAAGATTGATGACCGGTTTTCCGCTTTCCAGTGCCTTGTTCATCGTGTAGAAAGTGCCTCCATCCGGAACATGATCCCAGTACGCTATAATCATATCAGCCTTGCGTACCATGTATTCGTCCCTGCGAAGGTAGCAGTCTTTATGGTAGTTCTCGGAAACCATCACCACCCGGTTCGTCCTTTCCAGCAGACGGGCATACAGCAGCTGGTCTTCCGCATCGAACCACAAGGGCTGTTTCCTGAAGGGTACTGCCGCTATTAGCACGATATCCCCGTATTCTTCCCGGACCTGCAAGACCGCTTCCGCAGCTATCATGTCAAAGCCATTGGCCATTCCGGTATAATATGCCTTATATCCTTTACCATACAATTCCGTTACCATTTCCACCACTGCATCCTTGATTTGTGCAAGTGTCAAGAGATTGTTCCCGTTTCCTTGCAGGATACGTTCCTTGCGGTGTCCCGTGAATGCCACTGCCAGATTGTTTTTTGCTTCCATACCATTGAAAATTTAATGTTTGACCTGTACCGTCAATCCGAACGGTATTTTATTTCATGCAGGCCTTACCGTCCCGGTCCGGGATTGCGCAAGGCTTGCCGTGAAAAAATACCGCAAGCGAAGCGAGGATGATTATTTCACGGCAACCAGCCCGCAGGGCCGCCTTGCCCGATCCGTCAGGACACGGGACGACCTTTGCCGGAAGAAATGAAATGCCGGCTTTCCCCTTATCCTCGTTTTCTTGTCCCCGTTGCTGGAAAAAGCCTTTTTTGATTGGCTCAAAATCCTCTCCCGATGTAACGTGATGACATACGGTGTCATAGGTCGTAAGGTTTGTAAATCAATAAATTAAACGCTATATATTCGCTGTCGAAATGATTTTTTGTCTCACTAATTAAATGTTTCGACACATGAAAAAAAGATTCTTTTCGGCAGTCATGACGCTGCTGGTTTCAGTGGGGGCTTTCGCCCAGGGTAACGGTATCGGCGGTATCACCGAAGCGACCAATATGGTCACAAGCTATTTTGACCCCGGCACCAAGTTGATTTACGCTATCGGTGCCGTAGTCGGCCTTATCGGTGGCGTGAAGGTATATTCCAAGTTCTCGTCCGGCGACCCGGACACCTCGAAGACCGCCGCCAGCTGGTTCGGGGCGTGTATTTTCCTGATTGTCGCGGCCACCATCTTACGCTCATTCTTCCTGTAGTATGGCGGAATATCCTGTTAACAAGGGGATCGGTCGCAGCCCGGAGTTCAAGGGACTCAAGAGCCAGTACCTGTTCGTTTTCGCCGGAGGTCTGCTCGCCCTGTTCGTGGTGTTCGTCATCATGTACATGGCAGGCATCGGCCAGTGGGTCTGCATCGGTTTCGGTGTCATCGCCGCCTCGGTGCTCGTGTGGGCGACCTTCCGCATGAACGCGAAGTACGGCGAATGGGGGCTGATGAAGCTCCAGGCGTTGCGCAGGCATCCCCGCTACATCATCAACCGGAGAAGATTTCTTCGGTTGTTTTCCCTAACCTCTAAAAAAAGAAGCGTATGAGAAATGTAATGAAGACAGCCACGCTGGAGAGCAAGTTCCCGCTGCTCGCCGTGGAGAACGGCTGCATCATCAGCAAGGATGCGGACATCACCGCGGCCTACAGGGTGGAGCTGCCCGAACTCTTCACGCTCACGAGGACGGAGTACGAGGCCATCCATTCCACATGGGCGAAAGCGGTCAAGGTGCTGCCGAACTACAGCATCGTGCACAAGCAGGACTTCTTCGTGGAGGAGAGCTACAAGCCGGACATCTGCAAGGACGACCTCAGTTTCCTGAGCCGCAGTTTCGAGCGGCATTTCAACGAGCGTCCTTACTTGCAGCACACCTGCTACCTGTTCCTGACCAAGACCACGAGGGAGCACAGCCGCACGACCAGCAGTTTCAACGCCCTGACACGGGGATTCATCATCCCCAGGGAGATGCAGGACAAGGAAACCGTCACCCGTTTTTTGGAAAGCTGCGGGCAGTTCGAGCGTATCGTGAACGACAGCGGCCTGCTCCGCATCACGCGCCTGACGGATGAGGAGATAACCGGGACGGACACTTCGGCCGGTATCATCGAGAAGTATTTCTCGCTCTCGCAGGAGAACACCGCCTGCTTGCAGGACCTCTCGCTCGGAGCGGGGGAAATGAAGGTGGGCGACAACTACCTCTGCCTGCATACCCTTTCCGATCCGGAAGACCTGCCGTCGGGCGTGGCGACAGACACACGCTACGAGCGTTTATCCACCGACCGAAGCGACTGCCGCCTGTCATTTGCCGCTCCGATAGGGATACTGCTCACCTGCAACCATGTGGTGAACCAGTACCTCTTCATCGACGATTCGGCGGAGAACCTGCGGAAGTTCGAGCAGACGGCGAGGAACATGCACTCGCTTTCCCGCTACAGCCGTTCCAACCAGATAAACCGGGAATGGATCGAGGAGTATCTGAACGAGGCGCACAGCAAGGGACTGACCTCCATCCGTGCCCACTGCAATGTGATGGCTTGGAGTGACGACCGCGAAAAGCTCAAGCGTATTAAGAATGATGTCGGCAGTCAGTTGGCATTGATGGAGGCGAAGCCACGACACAATACGGTGGATGTGCCGACATTGTTCTGGGCGGCGATACCCGGCAATGCAGGTGATTTTCCTGCGGAGGAAAGTTTCTACACCTTCATCGAGCAGGCCTTGTGTCTGTTCATCGGTGAGACCTCTTACAAGGATTCGCTTTCCCCGTTCGGCATCCGCATGGTTGACAGGCTGACCGGAAAGCCCGTCCATCTGGATATTTCCGATTTGCCCATGAAGAACGGCACGATAACGAACCGGAATAAATTTATCCTCGGACCGTCCGGCTCAGGCAAGTCTTTCTTTACCAACCACATGGTGCGCCAGTATTACGAGCAGGGAACGCATGTGCTATTGGTGGATACGGGAAACTCCTATCAGGGGCTTTGCAACCTTATCCATGCCCGGACACACGGCGAGGACGGGATTTATTTCACTTACGAGGAAAACGATCCGATTGCCTTCAATCCATTCTATGTGGAGGACGGTGTTTTTGACATCGAGAAGAAGGAGTCCATCAAGACGCTCATCCTCACCTTGTGGAAGCGTGACGACGAGCCGCCGACAAGGGCTGAGGAGGTGGCGCTATCCAATGCGGTGAACCTCTTTTTAGAGAATATCCGCAGGGACAACAGCATCAGGCCCTCCTTCAACACCTTCTACGAGTTCATCCGTGACGAGTACCAGGATATTCTGAGGGAGAAGCGTACCCGTGAGAAGGATTTTGACGTGTGGGGTTTCCTGAATGTGCTTGAACCGTATTACCGTGGTGGGGAATATGACTTCCTTCTCAACTCGGACAAACAGCTTGACTTGTTGAATAAACGATTCATTGTCTTCGAGTTGGACAACATCAAGGACAACAAGGTACTGTTCCCGATTGTCACCATCATCATCATGGAAACCTTCATCAACAAGATGAGGAAATTGAAAGGCATCCGCAAGATGATATTGTTGGAGGAAGCTTGGAAGGCCATCAGCAAGGAGGGCATGGCGGAGTATTTACGCTATCTCTTCAAGACGGTCCGCAAGTTTTTCGGCGAGGCGGTGGTGGTCACTCAGGAGGTCGAGGACATCATCTCGTCTTCCATTGTCAAGGGGACCATCATCAACAATTCCGACTGCAAGATTCTTCTCGACCAGAGAAAATATGTCAACAAGTTCGATGAGATACAGGCGTTGCTCGGCCTGACCGACAAGGAGCGTGCGCAGATACTCTCCATCAACATGGCGAACAACCCTTCCCGAAAATATAAGGAAGTCTGGGTCGGTCTGGGCGGTTCGCAGTCGGCGGTCTATGCCACCGAGGTGTCGCTTGAGGAGTATTATTGTTACACGACAGAGGAGACCGAAAAGCTTGAACTTATGCGGCTTACGGAGAAACTCGGCGGCAATATCGAGCTTGCCATCAAGCAGCTGGCGGAAAGCAAGCGTGAAAAGTAATCCATTTTATCAACCGTTAAACACCAATAATCATGTATAGTAATTTGGAATCAGACGAAGGTAAACGCAGGGAGGTCATATCGGCCCTCTATTGGTCCCTGATGCAGAACTGGAACATTCCGCAGTCCATACAGGACTATTATGGATTCTCGGAAGATTACCGGCTGTATCATCAACTTGAGGATATGGACTCCGATGTGTATAACCGTAAAAGGGAAGCGGGGGAAGTTCCCGATATTTTAGAAGTGGATGCAAGGCTGACACATGCCGTTGAGAAAGTCTTTGAAACGGTCTGTCCCCATCCTCCGGCAGAATACCTTGACAAGCTGAACGAGGATTTGCAGAAGTTGGGACAGATAGCCGCCATGCCGGATGCAGTCCATGACATCCTTCACATCAGTCCCGCTTTTCTTGTCAGGTACGGCATCGACAAAAAGGATTCCCCGGAGGAATGCTCCCGTCAGGCGGAAAAGGCGTACCGTGAACTGGATGCCCGTTTCGTCAGGATGACAGGTCGAAGGCCGTATGCCGACGAGCTGTTCGCTTCTCTCAAACGCAAAACGGAAGATGTGGCGAAGGAGAACCGCCCGAAACAGTCCCATCGGACAATCCTCCGTAACCCGCTGTCCAAAGGGCGGAAAATGGGACTTTGATTTCCCATCGAAACAACAATCAGATTATTCATCATTAAAAAAGTAGATTTATGAAAGTAAAAGTTTTAGTGCTGTGTATGGGCTGCTTCTTCTTCAGCCTCACGGCAAAGGCGCAGTGGGTCGTGACAGACCCGACCAATCTCGCACAGGGCATCATCAATGCCGCGAAAAACATCGTGCAGACATCTACGACGGCCACGAATATGGTGAAAAATTTTCAGGAAACCGTCAAGATCTACCAGCAGGGAAAGGAGTTCTATGACGGGCTCCGCAAGGTGAAGAACCTTGTCCGCGACGCCCGCAAGGTGCAGCAGACCATCCTGATGGTGGGCGACATCACGGACATCTACGTGAACAGCTTCGAGCGGATGCTCAGCGACCCGTACTTCACGCCGGAGGAACTGAGCGCGATAGCCCTCGGCTACACCAAGCTGCTGGAAGAGAGCGCACACCTGCTGAATGACCTGAAGACGGTGGTCAACGAGAACGGGCTGTCGATGAACGACAAGGAGCGCATGGATATCATCGACCGGTGCTACACCGACATGCTCCAGTACCGGAGTCTGGTGCAGTATTACACCAACAAGAACATCGGCGTGTCCTACCTGCGTGCCAAGAAGCAGAACGACATTGATCGTGTGATGGCTCTTTACGGCTCACCCCATGAGCGTTATTGGTAATCCTGAATCCGAATGCTTATGGTATTGCTGGCAATAAATTTCGACAACCTGCATCAGATTTTGCAGAACCTGTACACGGACATGATGCCGCTCTGCTCGCAGATGACCGGTGTCGCCAAGGGCCTTGCAGGATTGGGAGCCCTGTTCTACGTGGCTTACCGCGTGTGGCAGTCATTGGCAAGAGCCGAGCCTGTAGATGTCTTTCCTCTTCTCCGTCCCTTTGCTTTGGGGCTGTGCATCATGTTCTTCCCGACACTCGTGCTGGGCACGCTGAACAGTGTCATGTCGCCCATAGTAAAGGGTACGCACACGATATTGGAGTCTCAGACCTTCGACATGAACGAGTACCGGGCGCAGAAGGACAAGCTGGAGTTCGAGGCGATGAAGCGCAATCCGGAAACGGCCTATCTGGTCGATAAGGAAGCCTTCGACAACAAGCTGGACGAACTTGGTGCGCTGGACGCGATTGAGGCCTGCGGGATGTATGTGGACCGGGCGATGTACAACATGAAGAAGGCGGTGCAGAATTTCTTCCGCGAACTGCTGGAGCTGATGTTCAACGCCGCCGCCCTCGTTATCGACACACTGAGGACCTTCTTCCTGATAGTCCTTTCGATACTTGGTCCTATCTCCTTCGCCATCTCCTGCTGGGACGGATTCCAGGCCTCGCTCAGCCAGTGGTTCGTCCGCTATATCAGCATCTACCTGTGGCTTCCGGTCAGCGACCTGTTCAGCAGCGTGCTGGCAAGGATTCAGGTGCTGATGCTCCAGCAGGACATCGAGCGGCTTGCCGACCCGAACTTCATCCCTGACGGCTCCAACGGCGTGTACATCACGTTCCTTATTATCGGAATCATCGGGTATTTCACCATCCCGACGGTCGCGAACTGGATCATCCAGGCAGGAGGCGGTGCGGGCAACTACGGCAAGAACGTGACCCAGACGGCATCCAAGACAGGCTCTGTCGTGGCCGGTACTGCCGGTGCAGCGGTGGGCAATGTGGCCGGAAGACTTATCAAGTAATAACATTAAAACGACATTGGAATGGAATTCAAATCATTGAAAAATATCGAGACCAGTTTCAGGCAGCTCCGCCTGTTCGGGATAGCCTATCTCTGCGTATGTACCCTGCTCGTGGGATTCTCCGTGTGGAAGGCCTACAGCTTCGCGGAGGCGCAGCGGGAGAAAATCTATGTGCTGGACGAGGGTAAGTCACTGATGCTGGCCCTCTCGCAGGACTTGGAACAGAACCGCCCCGTGGAGGCAAGGGAGCATGTAAAACGCTTCCACGAGCTGTTCTTCACGCTCGCTCCCGACAAGAGTGCGATTGAGAGCAATATCCAGCGGGCCATGTTCCTCGGCGACCGTTCCGCGTATGCCCACTATGTGGACCTGGCGGAGCAGGGGTACTACAACCGGATCATTTCGGGGAACGTGAACCAGCGTATCGGGATAGACAGCGTGAAATGCGACTTCAACACCTATCCTTACGAGGTTGTGACCTACGCGAAGCTCTCCATCATCCGGGAGAAGAGCGTGACCGAGCGCAGCCTCGTCACACGGGGCAGGCTGCTGAACTCCACACGCAGCGACAACAACCCGCACGGCTTCATCATGGAGGCGTTCCGCGTGGTGGAGAACAAGGATATAAGAGTGTATGACCGTTAAAATTTTGAATGTATGAGAAAGAGAATCTTGAAAATCAGAAGTCTGGCAGAAGGCAAGCTGCGGGACTTGTGCGACAGCCTGACTCCCGAAAGGAGAAAGGCGGTTGTCATCGGACTGTGCACCGTATTCGCAGCAGTCAATTTCTATATGATATTCCGTGCCATATACGACATCGGACGGGAGGATGCCCGGCAGGAGGTAATCGAAATTGCCCCGCTGGATATTCCGGATTTCGTTCCTGCCGACACGCTCTCCGATGAGAAAGTGCGTGACATGGAAGAGTTTTTTAACCAATTCAACAATCAAGGCAATGAGTAACGACGCGAACACATTGAAAAAGAGGCAGGAAATCAAGAAATACTTGGTTTATGCCGGGATGTTCCTGCTGTTCATCGGCTGCATGTGGTGGATTTTCGCCCCGTCGAAAGAGAACAGGCAGGAAGAAACTAAGAAAGCAGGTTTCAACACCGAACTGCCCGACCCGAGGGGTGCGGGCATAGAGGGCGACAAGATTGCCGCCTACGAGCAGGCTGACATGAGGCGCAGGCAGGAAGAGAAGATGCGCACGCTGAAAGACTTCTCTTCCCTTGCCGACGAAAAAAGGCAGGAGAATCCGCAGGCTGTGGCTGTGGAGATTGTGCCGGATTCGGAGTATAAGGGTGGCGGCACATCCTATCGTGGCGGTGGAAATCGCGGCAATGCCTTTGCATCCTCCGCCTCCGCCTATAACGACATCAACGCCACTTTGGGCAGTTTCTACCAAGAGCCGGAGGAAGACCCCGAAAAGGAGGCGTTGAAAGCCGAGGTGGAGCAGCTGAAGCAGGCAGCCGCCGTACAGCAGCCCGCGCAGATGACTTACGAGGAGCAGGTGACCCTGTTGGAGAAATCCTACGAGTTTGCCGCCAAGTACACGCCGGGAGGTGGCGGTGCAAATACCGGAAAGCAGGCGGGGAACGAGGCGGTCACGCGGAACGGGAAGGCGAAAGCCGTTCCCGTGGGGCTGGTTTCCACTCCGGTGGTATCGTCCCTGCCGCAGCCCGTCAGCGATTCCGTGCTGTTTGCAAGGCTGTCGCAACCGGGGCGGTTTCATACGGCAATCGGGAACACGGAAGCCGGGAGCATGAGGAATACCATCCGTGCCTGTATCCACGGCGACCAGACCGTCATCAGCGGACAGGGAGTGAGGATGCGCCTGCTGGAACCGATGCGTGTCGGGAAGCATGTCCTTCCGAAAAACACCCTGCTCACGGGAGAGAGCCGCATACAGGGAGAGCGGCTCAATATCGGGATTGTGCAGGTGGAATATGACGGTATCATCATTCCGGTGGAACTCACCGTGTATGACAACGACGGACAGGACGGAATCTTTATTCCCGGGTCTATGGAAGCGAGCGCGGTCAAGGAGGTGGCGGCCAACATGGGACAGAACCTCGGCACGAGCATCTCCATCACCAACCAGTCGGCCAAGGACCAGCTGCTCTCCGAACTCGGGCGCGGAGCCATCCAGGGAGTGTCGCAGTACATCTCCAAGAAACTACGCGAGGAGAAGGTACACCTCAAGTCCGGCCATACCCTGATGCTTTATCAGAATGACAATCAATAACCCAATTAAAATTCAAAGAACATGAAACAGATTTTTGTAATGCTTGCCCTTATGACGGGCGCAGTGAGTGCTTTCGCACAGAATGCCGGTGATTCAACGGCAACAGTTACCAACGGTGTCACACTGACGGCGGATGTATATCCGCGGCAGGAGGACGGCGACCTCTATCACGGCCTTACCAGGAAACTGACCTTTGACCGCATGATACCGCCATACGGTCTGGAAGTGACTTATGACAAGACGACGCATATCATCTTCCCCTCAGCGGTGCGGTATGTGGACCTCGGCTCTGCCAACCTTATAGCAGGCAAGGCGGACGGTGCGGAGAATGTTATCCGCGTGAAGGCCACGGTTAAAAATTTCCGTGACGAGACGAATATGTCGGTCATCACCGAAAGCGGCAGTTTTTACACCTTCAATGTCAAATATTCTGATGAGCCGCTATTGCTCAATGTGGAGATGAAAGACTTTATCCATGACGGCAGCAAGGTGAACCGTCCGAACAACGCCCTTGACATCTATTTGCAGGAGTTGGGTTGCGAATCGCCCAAACTCGTGCAGTTGATTAACAGTAGCATCCACAAGGAGAACAGACGCCATGTCAAGCATATCGGAAGCAAGGCTTTCGGCATCCAATACCTCTTGCGCGGGCTTTATACCCATAACGGGCTGCTCTATTTCCACACGCAGATCAGGAACTCGTCCAATGTGCCTTTCGAGGTGGATTTCGTGACTTTCAAAATCGTGGATAAGAAGGTGATGAAGCGTACAGCCATTCAGGAGAATATTATTTTTCCTCTCAGGGCTTACAACTATGCCACTGTGGTTGCAGGAAACAAGGAGGAACGCACCGTATTTGCGTTTGACAAGTTCACCATCCCTGCCGACAAGGTATTGGTGGTGGAACTGAACGAGAAAAGCGGCGGACGCCATCAGTCCTTCACCGTGGAGGGTGAGGACATCGTGAGAGCTAAAGTCATCAATAAACTTAAAGTGAAATAGTTATGCGTAAGGTAATTTATCTGTGTGTTGCAGTCGTATCGCTTGCCCTGTTTTCAGGGCAGGCATACGCCCAACGGTATCTTCCCGGAATGATGGGTGTGGAACTTCGTGGCGGTTTTGCGGGCGGTTCTAAAGGGCCTTTGAATTATTATACCGGATTCGCGGTATCGGGATACACGAAGAAAGCCAACCGCTGGGTGGCAGGTGCGGAATACCTGCTGAAGAATTATGAGTATCGCACCATATCCGTACCCCGTGCCCAGTTCACGGCAGAGGGAGGCTATTACCTGAAGTTCCTGTCCGACCCCTCAAAGACATTGTTCCTTTCCATCGGCGGTTCAGCCCTTATAGGATATGAGACGGTGAATTGGGGTGACAGGATGATGCACGACGGTTCAAGGCTTCTTGCCGGTGATGCCTTCCTCTACGGCGGTGCGCTCACTTTGGAGCTGGAAACCTACATTACCGACAGGATAGTCCTGCTTGCCAATGTGCGTGAGCGTGCCCTGTGGGGCAGTCCGTTAGGGGTGTTCACGACTCAGTTCGGGCTGGGCGTCAAGATAATCATCAATTAACTGCCAATGCCCATGAACATGGAGGAAATAAGAGGAATCCCGATTACGGACTTTCTGGCGCGATTGGGACACGAGCCGAAAAGACAGCGCGGGGATGAATGCCGGTATCTCGCCCCGTACCGCGAGGAACGGACTGCCTCGTTTCAGGTGAACATCCGCAAGAATGTCTGGCACGACTTCGGGACCGGACGGGGCGGTGATATATTCACCCTTGCAGGGGAACTGACAGACAGCCGTGATTTCAAGGAACAGGTGGATTTCATCACAAGGATTTATGGCGGTCTGGCCCCGGAAAGAAAGACGGTTTTCCGTCCCAAAGAGAACGGCAAGGATAATCCCGATAAAAAGGAATGCTTGACGGATATCCGTTTCGGACCGCTGTACAACAAGGTTTTGCTCCGCTATCTGGAAGAACGGGGCATTTGCAGCGGTGTGGCATTGCCGAACTGCGAGGAGGCAAGGTACACCTTGCATGGCAAGCGGTATTTCGCCATCGGTTTCCGAAATCTCAGCGGCGGATACGAGTTGCGCAACCGCTTCTTCAAGGGAAGCCTGTCGCCAAAGGACATCTCGCTGATGGAAAACGGTTCGGATACCTGCAACCTGTTCGAGGGGTTCATCGACTACCTGTCGTGGATGGTTCTCGGTCTCGGGTGCGGTGACGACTACCTCGTGCTGAACTCGGTGGCTCTGTTGGAACGCTCGTATGGCTTTCTTGACAGGTACGGACATATCCGGTGCTATCTGGACCGGGACGAGGCGGGACGGAGAACGCTGGAAGCTCTCCGTAAACGCTACGGCAATAAAATAGAGGACTGCTCCGCCTTGTACAAGGGGTACAAGGATTTGAACGAGTACCTGCAAAACATGGACGGGTATCCGGAATAAACAAATCGAATATCAATCATTAAAACGAAAATGAATATGAAAAAGAGAAATGTAAAGAACGCGTTGGCCGCATTTTTTTCGGCAACGCTCGTGGTACTGGCGGCGTTTGCCCTGGTGTCCTGTGACAATGAACTGGACGTGCAGCAGGAATATCCGTTTACGGTGGAAACGATGCCTGTCCCTACCCGCATAGTAAAAGGTGAGACGGTGGAAGTCCGCTGTAAACTCAAACGCGAAGGCCGGTTTTCCGATGCCCGCTATACCATCCGTTACTTCCAGCCGGACGGCAAGGGTACGCTCCGTATGGACGACGGGATGGTGCTGCTGCCCAATGACCGCTATCCGCTGGATAGGGAGGTATTCCGTCTGTATTATACTTCGGAATGCGAGGACCAGCAGACGATAGACATCTATTTCGAGGACAACAGCGAACCGGCACAGCTTTTCCAGCTGAGTTTCAGTTTCAACAACGAGAGGACGGATGAGACTGAAGAGAACACGGAAGGGACTGTAGTCAGTCCCGAAAGACCGTGGCTAAGGGATTCGCTTGTTATAAGACCGCCTGTGTTGAAATCAGAAAAAGGTTCCATATGCGAATGATTGTAACGGCTACATGCCTGATTCTGGGTTGCAGCAGCATGGTGGTACAACCACGGGGAGGCGGTTCGTCGCCTCCCGCCACCTTGCAGATTCCGGCTTCGCTGTTCGAGAAAGCCATTGCCTGCATCAAGGAACATGAGGGTTGGCATGGAAATCATCTCCCGTACGTAGGATTTGGGCACAAATTATTGCCAGGTGAAACATTCACTCCGGATATGACCAAGGCGCAGGCGGATTCCCTGCTGAGGGCGGATTTGCTGAAACTTTGCTGTATGTGCAGCCGCTTCGGGAAAGACGCGCTCTTGGTCGCAACCCTTTCATATAATGTGGGTTATTACCGTCTGGTAGGCAATGGAAAGATACCCAAGAGCAGATTGATTCAAAAACTTGAATCCGGAGACAGGGATATTTATCAGGAGTATATCTCCTTCAGGTGCTACAAGGGGAAAGTGGTTCCAAGCATAGAGCGACGGCGAAAAAAGGAATTTGAACTGCTTTTTGAAGAGTGAAAGAAGTGTCAGAATAAGGTTTTGGATAATATAGTGTAATTTGTAATTGGATAAATCGCCCTCTCCACCGGTTGTTGTGGAGAGGGCGATTGGTGTAGAAGGCTGTTTCACATACCTGTCCGGTTCAGCTTACGGTAACAACCTCCTGTATTTCCGCTTCTTCGGGCAGACGGGACAGCAGGAGCTCCGCCATCGCCCCGTTCTGTGGGATGAGGGCCGGGAAGTCCGTCTTTCCGGGCTTGTATATTTCTGTAGCCACGTTGTACAGATCCCAGGCGGTAATCTGTCCCTTTGTCATGGCCAGTTTCAGCACCTCTTCGGTGAATATGGAAATCTGCCCTTGGTTCAGGGGATAGGTCTCGACGGAGGATGAAAGGTTCCTGTCCGAGCTGTCGTGGGATACACGCAGTGCTGTCAGCAGTCCTATGTACATATATACCTCCTCCATGGAAATAATCTTGTTTTTCAATCTCCGTATCCGTTCGATATCCTCGTTCATGTTCACCTCGAAGTTCGCCAGCCAGCCGTCCACGGTCTCGAACACCTCTTCCGTCGATACTTTCTTCTTTCCGTAATTGCAGACGCTCCGCTCAGGCGAAAGGATACACTGGTTATGGCATATGAGCACGCAGGGGCCTATGGCCGCCTGTATCCCGTCCTGATGGTAAGCCACGACAAGCGTCGTCGTCAGCTCGTCCGTCTCCCAGTCCTTGATCCGGATGGTGGCGAAGATACGGCGGAGTATGTGTGCTTCCACCGCCTTTTCCCCGTGTGTCTGCTCCACCTGCGGGAGTATGCTCACGCCGGGCTGTGTCTTGTTCCTGTTCTGGGCGGCGAAGATTTCCTCCACCTCATAATTGAGGCTGTGCTTCTCGCAGATATTCATCATGCGCCGGATGACCTGGTAATGGTAGATGCCCTGCACGGGATTGTTGTAGATGTCGTTCTCCTTGTAGGTACGCTGCAATGTCTCGAAGTTCATCACTTCGATTCCGTTCTTCTGGAAGTCGAACTGTTGTTGTCTTTCCAATACTGCCAATGTTGTTTCCATAATCTTGAATTTTATGAAGTTGATACTATTAGATTGTTTATTATTTATTGTTACCGTTTTCCCTTTTCAGGTATGTATCTGCCATCCGTGGAACGGTTCCAGCGTGACGGCGAAGGACCTGTCCGGTATTCCATGATAGAGCAGGCCGCCCACGATGCCCGTCCTTCCGTCGGGATAACGTTGCGTGAAACCGAACGAATACGGCGCGTGGTCGTAATAGAGGGATATCTCACTGGGATGGTCGGGATTCTTCTCCCAGCTTTCCAGTCTGTCCAGACAGTGCCGGAACGAGGTGTCGCCGATGGATTCTGCATAGCGCTTTACTTTCTCGAAATGTTCTTCATTCAGGATTTTCATGACTTTTGTATTTTATCTGTTAAACATGCCCGGCTCCGGGAGCCGGTATTTTTATTTCTCGCCTGCCTGACTGTCCCGTGTCCGTACGCGCAAGGTTTGGCGAAAGAAAATACCGCAGCCTTCAGGCGAGGATGATTTTCTTTCAGCCAACCCCGCAGGGGCCCGGCCTTGCGGCGTACGCAGGACACGGGACTACCTTTGCAGGGTGGGAAATAAAATATGCGGTCATTTTTTGGATGCCTTTCGGTTCAGGTCCTGGTTCTGTGATGCGGTGTACCCTATGCCGGAACTGTTTTTGAGGGATTGCCGGTCACGTACCGGATGATTTCTTCCCCGCTTGTTTCACCTTTGAGGTATGACAGCAGGCGTGGGAAAAACAGTTCAGGACAGTCCGTACCCACCTGGGAACTTGCTCCATTCCCGGTTGCGCATATGGCGAACCTGCCCAGTCCCAGACTTTGCGACTGTGGCACGATATGGAATGACAGCTTGTCCGTGGCGTTGATATGCAATCCCCGGCGGTAGGTGTAGAATGTCTTGGGTTCGCCGGTATCGTTATCCAAAGCTATCCGCTTATAACTGTTGGCTTTCAACAGCCTTATCAATTCCTGATTGGTCATAATCTTTCTGTTTTTGGTTTGTCAAATAGGTTTTACCGGTCTGGCTTCCATCACCGCAGAACGGATTTTGGCTTCCAATGCCGTATGATTTTCTTTCTTGACCCGTAGTTTCTGCCGAAACTGTTGCAGCTGCCCGTCGGTGGCTTCATCGAAGAACAGGTTGTTTGTGCGCTGGTATTCCAGATACTCCTTCTCTTTCCTTTCCGCGATGGTAATCTGTGCCTTTGCCGTTGACAATCTCGACAGGCAGGAGTTGAAACCGGTCCGGAGTCCGGTGCGTTTGTCGTAATAACTGTAATAGGTGTGAATATGCTTGCGAGGGTACAGGCATTGCAGCCGGGCTTCGCGCCAGCGGACCACCCAGCGGTAGCGTTCGTGCAGTTCCCTTGGCAGGTCATACGAGTGAAGCCGGACTGTATCGCCGGCTTCATCCCTGTATTCGATGGAGATACGTACCCAATGCCCGATTTGCAGTTCCCATTCTGCTTTTGCAAGCTCTTTGGCGTATTCCCACCAGTCATCCATTCTTTCCTGTGCCATATTGGAATTATTATGATAGTGCAACCGTCTCTAAAAATTTCAGGTAGGCGGAAATCGCCTTGTGGCAGCCGGAAAAATCAGGGCTGCGGCTTCCCCTCGGCCTGCTGTAGGTGATGCTCCCGGACTTGTCCAACTGTTTCACGCGGCTGCCCAGCACGCCCTTGGTCCGGATATGTATTTCAAAGCCGTCCCGTTTTGGCAATCTCAAGGAACATCGTGCCCGTAATCCGTTCCCCTTCCAGGAATTTCTGTTTATGCTCATCGAGCAACAGCTGATGTTGCTCTTCACGTACCCTGCGCTCTTCCGCCTTTTTCTGTTCCTGTTCCCTGCGTTTCTGTTCCTGCTCCCTTTTGTATGCTTCACGGGCTTGCAGCAAGGGTGCGGTGTCGAGTCCGAGGGCCTCGAACACGCGGATGGAGAGCAGCTTGACAAAAGATCCTTTTTCCGCACTCTGAAGCGTATCCGCAATCCAGTTCCTGCAATAAGCGGCGGCTTCCTCCCTGCGGTTTTCCCCGTTGAGGAACCGGCGGGAATACTGCCCGCAGGAGAAGCATACGTTTTCAATCTTGCAGACCACATGGAAACAGTCCTCGTCCTCATTCCCGTATTCATTCTTTTCCGACAACGAGAGATACACGTTCTCGGCATACGGTTCCAGTTCCATATAAGGGGCCACGACGGTATTACCGTCAGACTTGTATCTGAATACTTTTGCTTTCATCTTACATATTTTTTGATTGTCCGTTCATATAATCCGTAATTCTCATTTCCAGTTCATCGTATATCCGGTTGAACTGCTCCTGGTACTCTTCCAGAAAAGCCCCGTCCGTATCGCACATGTCTTCGAGCGTCCTTCCGTTTGCACGGCACAGCTCCGCATCGGCCAGCTCACTGACAATCTCGCTGAGCATCGAGCGGTCGTCTTCGGAAAGCAACCCTTCTTTCTTCAGGTGGCAGTAGTTGCGGATATTGTTTAGTAAATGCAGGTCCGCCCCTTCCCACCGTCTGTCTGGGAAGAGCGAGAATGCCTGTTTCAGTTCGTCGGGCTGTCCGCCCCACCATTCGTTCAAATTGTTCGGTTCCATATTCATAAATTTAATTGGTTGTTGCCTGTCTGGTTTGCCATTGCCGATGGGCGATGATGTATTCCTGTCGTTCCTGCTCCAGTAACACTTCCGTTTCAGGAGTGTAGCCGAGAAAACGGATGTAACCGCCATTATATCCCGTGAGCTTGCATTGGATACCGGCTTTCTCCAATTTGTCTATCCGTTTCTGCGCCAGTTTCGCGCTTGAGTAATCCTTCGGCCAGAAATAGTGCTCGCCCTGCGAGCCGTAATGGTCTTCCCCGAGTATCATTTCACCGGAATGCCTCCTGTGCTCGATGAAATCGAAACGGGCTGTGCCCAATGCCTGCCTAATTGCCTTGTGTGCGGCACCTTCGGGATGTTTGAATACCTCCGGCTTGTCCTTCTCCTTGCAGTCCAGTTTGGGTAGCTCCACTTTATACGGTTGCCTGTAACTGCCTATTCCCATCGTCATATAGAAATTGGTGTGGTGGTAATCCATCATCAAGTCGCTGTCGTCGAAATTGTACGACATGACGAAATCGCATATATTCATCATTACCTCTTTGGCTCTGTCAGTAAGTGATTCGTCGGATTCGATACAATAATGATTGATTTCGTCCTGAACTTTGCCGGACTCTCTGGTAAACGCCTCGAAATCCGCTTTCATAAGCCGGACATGGATGGAATTGTAGTTTTCGCGTCTGACGGAAAACCTGTATCTCGGATAGGTCTCTTTCAGCCATATCCGTGTCAGCTCCACAATTTCAGGAGCATGCTGTCCCTTGTAGTTGCGGCCTTTCCAACGGTATTCGTTATACACGTATTCGGTGTATTCCCTTGCCGTCGCTCCCGAATAGTCGTGTTCGTAGCCGCTTGTGCTTACGGAAACATCCTGCCTGTCTTTCCATACATCGTACAGTTTTTCAAATTCGGTATTCACCTGCTGCATGATGGCGGTGTCACCACCCTTGTCCGGGTGGTGCTCCAATGCCAGCCGGCGGTACTCCTTCTTCAAGTCCGCCAGACTTCGTATGTTCTGAAAATAAGTCATGGTGTTTCTTTTTATGCCCCTGCGAGGCGGTTTATAAAATATTCCTGATAGTCAAGGTCGAGACCGAGATTGCTGCACGCCATCCCGATGTCGTCTTCCCTGAGGTCGTCCACCTCCTGCAATTCGCGAAGATGCCGTAGTTCATCGTCCAAGTATTCCTGTGCTTTCGTATCGTTGCAACTGCATGAGTAGCGAATCTGGCTGATAATGTCTTTCTGCATATTGTCTGTTTTTAAGAAGTGTTCTTTGTAAATTTGTCGTTTGCGTTCATAATCCTGTCCGCTCCACCATTGGGTTGCAGCATCGACAAAAGCCTGCGAACCCTCTTCAGAGGGATAATCACATTCCCGAAGTCCCGTAATTTGTTCCATTACCTTGGACTCGCACGACTCCCACCAAGACAGCATTTGTTCCTTAAACTCTTTCAATGTAATGAGAGTGTTGTGCGCTTCACATTCAGAGCACCATTCACTGTCATCGGAATCGCTGACATATTCGTTCGTATTGGCATCGACCCATGCGGTGATTTCCACGTTTGTGGAACCGCATTCTTCACATACAAGAATTTCTGAATCATCCGGATTCTTTCTTTTAGACTTTCCGTCATAAAGCGTGACGGCACGTTCCACCAGCAGTTCCCGGCTGCTCTCCGAAAGATCCGCACAGAACCGTTCCACCGCTCCGAATATGGCTTTGTCACTGTTCGCACACCATTTTTCCCAGAAATGTTGGTATTGCCCTCCGAACACAATTTTACATTCTTCCTTGCTCCATGCGTTCCACATATAGTAGAAGAAGCTGGAGACTGCATTTCCCGCTTGATATTTCATGATTTTCAGATTTAAGGTTCGACATTCTTTGTTCCTTCCAGCTCCAGCTTTGCAGCCTCGTACATTTCGTTGAGCCAGTCGATGTTACTTGCACCGAGTTCAAACGGGGATTCGCAGGTAACTTCCTCAAGGCTGTCCTTTATCGTGGCCAATACCGTAAGTTTGTTGTCTGTAGCTTCAATGCCATTTACCCAACATTCGTAAGGCTCGCCGTCGTCATTGAACCATATTACCCAGACAGGGTCTTCGTCCTGACTCGTGAATGTCAGTTCCGTCAATCCGTGTGCATAGAGCAACTGACATATTGCTTCAATGATGTCCTTGCGGAGTTCTTCAATCCTGCCGCTGAAATCCATGGCAGTGTATTTTGCCCTGCCTTTTTTGCTCCGCTCCTTGAAGGACAGAACCTGCACGTCGGGATGACAGTCGAAATTCCAGTCCGTTACCTCGTCATCACCGCAGGTCGTGTGGATATTGCCGCCCAGCACCAGACCGCAGTCTTCCGTTACCATTCTTTCTGCTTGGTCGCGGTCTTCCGCCACGACAGTGTAAGTACCTTCGAAGGCGTACCTTACCTTTACATCATACTTTGCCATAATTCTTATGATTTGATTGTTAATGATTTATTTGTTGACAACTTATGATTTTATGAAATCCGGCAGGGTCAAGCCGGTAAAGCGACGGCATATTCAGCTTTACCATCGGGTAGTCTACCCAACCGCTCTGTCTCTTGTAGCCTGTATCCTCCGCCAGTTTGTTGGCTATAAGGAACTCCATGGCATCGGGATTGTTGTTGATGTCGACAAAAGCCCTGTCCGGTAAAGCAAATGCCGGTTCATTTTCAAGATTGACCGTCAGGATGGTGTAGATTTCATGTGTCTCAGGAGCTTTCAGGCACAATGCCGGCCAACCGTTTGGGTACATTTCCATTGCTATGGAGAAGTGTCCGTCCTGATAGCGAAAAGTCCTGCCGGCAACCGGGCGATTGCACTTGACTATCTCGAAATCATCTTCTCCTTCGGTAAATGTCATCATAGGCAAGGATACATCGGCAAAACATTCTTCATCACGGTAACAGAGGTGCTCTTTCCCGTGTGACCGGATTATTGTCAAATGGGTATTCATATTCACAATTGTTTTATAAAGTTATTGCTTTATTTGACTGTCAGGACACTATGCTTACCGCATCACCGAAGAAGGAATCACATACGCCATATACATGCTGGACGGAGTAGTCGTATTTGGAGCGTTCATCATCCAGCCGGAAACGGAAACCGTGGTAGTCTTTCACTTCCAGTTTCAGCCTTACATCCTGTTTCAGCTCCATTTCAAGCAGGCTGCCACCGCCATACATCGAACTGAACAGTCCGCAACAGTTTCCTTTGGGAATGACGATCTCTTTTAGGGAGAAGCCGGCATCATACAGTTCCTTCAGGTTAACCTTTCCGATATAGGTCAGCAGGTTGGCCCCGCAGCAGGAGTTGACAAGTTCCTGGTAGAATTGTTCGTAGGACACCTGCTCCTTGCCGTCACGCGATTTCCTGTTCGGGAAGCGTTCGTGAACCTCGTATCCGTGTTCAAGCAAGAGTTTCTTGACCTTGGCAGGATTGAGGTTCAGGGTATCCACCATGTCCCCGAAATAGGATTCCTCGTAGCGATAGCCGCCTTGCGACTCGAACCAGTTGGAATTTATGCAGTCATAGTTGGAAAGCATTTCCACCCGGATGGGTATGTCGTCCGTGCGTTTTATCAGGTCCTTCAGCACATCCGAGTCGTTACGGTTGTATATCTCATCGCGGATTTCATCCTCGTGCCCGTCGAAGAAGTCATCGACATCTTCCTCGTCAAAGTCACCCGATACGGTGCATCCCTCTTTTAATTTTGCGATAATCTCACGGACCGCTTCCCACTCGGCATCGCTGTACCACTCGTCTGCCTTTTCCCACAGCTCTTCGCAGTTTTTGTTGTCAAGACACTTCTGTATCAAGCCCAGATGGTCGTCAAGATTGTCATTATAATCCGTCCATACCAGCGTGTAAGCCGGTTCCATAAGGGACTTCACGAAATCCAATGTCAATGTTTTCTGTTCATCCATTTGTCTTACCTGTGTACGGCAGGATTCTGTTTCCCGTACATACCGTTATAAATGACGGAAGCGACCTTGCGGCCGCCTCCGTGTAAATCTCCTTATCCATACAGTTCCTTCACGGCCCTGTCGTATTTTTCCTTTTCCATCTCCGTCTTCAGGTTGAAATGGAAACGGGCGGTATATCTGTAACCGGTTCTCGGCTCACCGCCGCATTGCCGTATCGCCATGTCTATCTCCCAGTCGATATCACCGATGCCGAGCGATATGTATGAGTGCTTTAGCATACATCCGGCAAGCCGCAGAGCGGAGTCCTTTTTGTTCTCTCTGCACAGCTTGTCGAAAGCCATTATTGCGATTTCTCTGTTTTCTATCGTTATCGTATTCATATATTCCAATTCAGTTAAGTGTCGGACTATCCCGTTCCCTGTCCCGGCTTGCCAGCATTCCGAAATGGATACTGAATATGCGTTGTCCGAAACAGACCGGGGAATTGTATTCCACACGCTGCCACAGCGTGAAATGGTTGCCTGCATACGACCATCTGAAATATCCCGACAGCGAGCCGTACGCGGGATTGGCATTCCGGTGTATGAGCATTCTGTTCACCTCCATGATGTTGTTTGCCACCAGAAGGGTATTCAGTATCTCCACGAACGCCATCTGCGCGTATGGGTCTGTCGGGAAGACCGGTCCGAGAAAATTGATATTCATAAGCGTATGTTTTTAATCGTAATTGTCATCGAACACCTCGAAACGGGGGGTGACCGTGTCGAAGTAATTGTTTGATATGCCCGGATAATACAGGAAGCCATCATCGTCTCCGTCCGGGCAGGTGTCGTCGCCGGTGGACGTGGCATTGCCATACAGTTCCAGGTAGTGCGCTACCAGCAGGTGCGGGTCTTCCGAGCTGATGTCGTGATGACATTTGTCGCACCAGTCGAAGAACCACTCCTTGTCGGGTTCATCCAGCTGTTCCATCGCCTCCCTGATTTCAAAGAAGTTGGGGCACAGCCACTGCCTGTTTATCAGCGAGCCGGGAATCTCTTCCCACCGCGTGTACCTGTACTCCGGGTTCTCCTCTTCCGGGAACATGTCGGAGCAGGTGCAAAGGAATTCCCCCATGTCGCCGAAGTCGGACATCTGCAACCAGTTGTCCTTCTCCTGCCTTATGTCTATGAGATGCTGAGTGGTCACTGCCACTTCCGCTTGATTCAAGTCCATAATCGTTTTTTATTGTAGTTAATGACCGGAACCGGGGATTCCATTCCACAGGCCCCAAAAGGTCCGTATCCCGGCTGTGCAGGGTTTTCCGGGGAAATACCGCAGCCTCCGGCGAGGATGATTTCTCCGGAAACCGCTCGCGGCATGACCTTGCACAGCCGATGGGGATACGGGCTACCTTTGCCTGTGGAATGGATTCTGCGGTTCCCTGTGTCTGTACTCATTTTGCTAACTCATTATGCGCTGGCTTCCCCAGCTGATGTGGATTTTTCCCTCGCTGTCACGTTCCCGTACCAGCAGGCTGTCGATGACGGACATCGTGACATCGAACTCCTCGAAGATTTCCGACTGCTCCTTCACCTCGCCGGTCTTGATGAACTCGTTGAGCCTTTCCTTTGTCAGTACCAATGCCATCAGGTTCTGTTCCACGGAATCCTTGTAGGTCACGAAATGGACGTTCTTCAGTTCCTTGGAGTCCAGGCGGATGAAGCGGAAGTAGAACTGCTCCATCTTGGGGATGTTCCATTGCAGGGATTCAAGGATGACATCGTTGCAGGAGGGGATATTTACCGAGCTGCTCAGGCTCTGCTGCGTGCATACCAGTATGCCGTTGATGGTGGAATCGAATTCCGAAACGATGCCCTGCCGCTTCTTGAACGCGACGTCACCCTTGACGGTAAATACCGGTCGGTCCGGGAAACGCTCGCGGATGAGATTTTCGTACAGTTCAAACGCCGCTATGGAGGTGCAGCCGACGGCAACCTTGCCGGGAATCTTCCGTATCAGTTTCTCGATGAAGACTGTCTTGTTCGGGTAGCCGTTCCCGAAATAGCCCTCTATCAGGTGGGGCACGGAGCAGGCCTTGATAAGAAGTTTGATCTGGCGCATGAGACGGAGCCCGGCATCCTTTTTCGTGTCGCCCGTACTGTTGTAGTAAAGCTCGCAGATACGACAGAACTCCTCGATGATAACACGGTACACCTCGTGTTCCCCCTCGGATGGTGCGACCGTGTGCATCCTTACCTCGTATTTTTCTCCGGCAAAGTCCTTGAACTTGCGCGTGATGACGGTCTTGCCGATAAGCTCGGACAGTTCGTCCTTGTTATATACGTCCTGGTTCTGCTTCTCGATGCCGAACACGGTCGCCTTGCCGGGACAGTGGCAGGCCCGGAACAGTACGTGCCCCCTGAAGGCGGGGAACGGTTCTCCGTAGTGCGGGTTTGGATCTTCCTCTATCTCCCTGTCCCTGTTCTCGTGGTATATCCGGCTGCACCAGCAAATCATGTTTATGGAGTTATTGTACAACAGTTCAAACTGGCTGTACAGCTCCGCGATGTTGTTGCGCGTGGTCGTTCCCGTGTCGAGGATCTTGTATTTGAGCCTGCGGAAGATGCCCAGGATATGCCTTGTGCGTTGTGACGAGGGGTTGGTAATCTCGTCGGATTCATCGAATACCAGGCAGAGTTTCCTTGAGGTGCGCCTGATGAACTTTGTCAGCCCTCTTTTCAGCTTGCCGAGCATGGAGGTGGAAAGCACGAGGAATACCCCTTCCGGAACCGTTTCGAGGTCGGCGTTGTTCCTGACCATGCGGAATCGCTCCCTGTTTATCGTCAGGAACGGCACCCATGTCATGTTGGTGGCGATGGCGGGGGCCAGTATGATGACATTGCGCACCTTACGGTATTTGAGCAGGTACTTGGCACGGTGATAGACAGCCGCCGTCTTGCCGGAGCCTTGCTGCCAGTTCAGCAGGGCAAAGCGTTTCTGCAATACGAGGTTCAGGTCGTGTTTCTGAAGCTCCGTGAACTCACATACATCGCCTTCCTTGTTGATGAAGGTCGTGCGGTCAAGATATTCGGCCAGTTGTGTGTCCGGTTTCATGTCTGAGAATGGACGGTTCTGTATTTCATATTGCCTGCGCTTTTTCCGTATCAGTTTCTTCGCTGCACGGACCTGCATCATGTTCTTTTCCGTCAGGATTTCCGGTACGGGAAACTCCGCCCGTCCCAATACGAGGTCGTTGATGCCCGCTGCCTTGTGCTGTACCTTATCCAGCAGGCGTGGGGCGTACTGTTTCAGCCTGAAGCCGTAGGAGGTCTTCACCAATGCCACTTCCTTGCGCGGGACGATGTTTTGTGAGGTGATGTACCTGCGGATGATACCGAGTACTTTTTTCGTGGTCAGCTTCTTCCTTTCCCATTCCTTCTCCTGCTCTTTGGTGGCGTTCTCCGGTGGTTTCTGGTTGCGGAACTTCGTCACCAACGCTTCCGCCTTGTCGATATGCCTGTTCAGTGCCGCGTGTGCTTTCAGTTCGTACATGTACTTGGCGAGCTTGTACTCGAACAGTTCCAGTTCCTCCCTGTCAATCCGGTTGGTCTCGCGCATAAGGTCGAGGCGCAGTTTGTGCTTCATCGCCCTTGCCTCCATGATACGCCCTTTCAACTCGTCCATGGAGATGAACTCTTCCGCATTGTAGGGCTGCATTTCGATATGGCGGGACTCGCGCAGGAACACCATTACTTTCGTGCGGAAGTTGTGTACCCCTGTGGAGGCAAAGGCGTTCGGGTCTAATTGCACCTGGCCTACAAAGGAAAAGTCGCTGTTGATATTCGCGACACGGCTCTTCTCCCAGAACTCGCTTTGCATGAACGATAAGGGAACGATGACCATCAGGATGCCTGCCGGATTGAGCACATCGTATGCTTTGTTCATGTAATACTCCTGGGAGAGCTTGTAGTCGAACTTCAGATTGAAGGGAGGGTTGCCGATGATGACGTCGAAGCGTTGTTCCGGGTGGTATTGCCGGATGTCGCATTTCTCGATACGGGCTTCCGGGTAGAGGTATCTGGCGACAGTCACTGCTTTGCCGTCAATGTCAAACCCGTAGGCGTTGTGCAGGTTGGGAAGGTGGTTGAAGAAGTTGCCCATGCCGCAGCACATGTCGAGGATCATTTCCGAATAGACGGGAGAAAGCATCTCCACCATATCCCTGCATACTTCATGCGGAGTGAAGAACTGTCCCATCTCGAACTCTTTTTTGGCATTGGCATACTCGTTATAGTTGGCGAAGTCGGACTGCTTTAGGTTGTGCAGCCCTCCGATGCCGGTATAGCAGTTGTAGATGCTCTCTGCCGGAATAAGGTCTTTACCTGAGTCTATGGCGAAAAGTATCTTTTCGTTGACTTCGGCCCGCTTGTCCTGCGGTATCTGTTGGGGGATGATGGCGTACATGTCTTTGGATTGTTTACGTTTGAAAATGAAGACACCCCGCAAGGATGCCTTACGGGGTGTCTGGATTGGTCTCTCATGCCGTTATTGTTCTCTTAGTGTGATTTCATCCAGCCGGAGCCGCTTGAAACAGCTTTCGGCGGCTGCACTGTCCTTGAACCTGACGTCTATGCGCCCGTTCTTGTAGAATCTGATTTGCTCGGCATTGGTCGTGGTAAGGTCGTACCAGTCGTTAATGGATACATTATTATCATCGAAACAGATAATCATCTTTGAGTTGCCGTTCAATATGTCATCCGCACCGAATGCAATTCCAGCACAAAGGGTTTCCAACTCATTGGTATAGCTATATGACACTCGACAACGATTACTGTATTGCATGGAAAAATCATCAAAACGGATGATTTCAGGGAAGATAATCTTGTCCTTCTTTAGTTCAGTCTTTACCTTAGTCCAGTATGCCGGTTTGACGACTTTCTGAACACGGCTGAGTAGTTCCTCTTCCGCCGTTTCGCGGAAGCTCTTGCCTCCCAAGTGTTCTATGACGGCATCCACGTATGTTTCATAGACCGGGCGGAATCCCATGCGGAGCGTTTTCCCGTCTATGTTCGGCACCGGCACTTGAACATTGTAGGTGTTGTTGAAATAGGAGATGATGCGACCCGCGAAGTTGGAGTTGGCATTACGGTTCTTGTCCACCAAGTCATTGATAAGGTCGAACGGCTTGAACTCGTTGTGCGAATAGTCATCCCTGCCGTTATGGTAGGAATAGAAATCGCGCATGGATACCTTGCCGTTGTCTTCGTAATGGAACTTGCGTTCCGCCTGGTATTGTTCAGCATCTTCCTTGAAGACGGCGTACCAGCGGTCTATCTGGTCGAGCGTCCTGTAGAGCAGGTCCTGCTGTGTCTGGCAATAGAGGCGGTCTTGCTCCGTGATTTTGTCCTCGTTTCTCACTTGTACGCTCAGGATACCGGAAAACAGGTCGGGAGCATTGCCGACCTTAGTTGCTGTTGTCGTTTGCATATTTATTGGATTTTAGATGTTAGAAATTCTTGATACGATACAGGTAGGTGATGTGCTGTTCCATGTCCTTGACAATCTTGACTTGTTCGGGATGGAAATTCAGTCTTCGCTCTACGGCAGGGGATTCTATCTTTTCCCACTCGGGAAGCGGCAGGAATATATATTCGCGACGGAAACACCACAATACTATTTGTGTAGGCCAATTTCCATTGAAGATCGTTCCTTCATAGTCTTCCACGAACTGTTGCAGTTCCGCCTCGTTACGGAAAGCAATGTCAAAACCTTGGTAAAGATTGCCGGCTTCCGATTCCTCCTTTTTATTGAAATAAAATTTTCGGTAGGTTTCGGTCGTGAAATTTCCGTACTTGGGATTGGGTTCTGAATAGAACCACATCGGTACTTTTGCGTAAAATGCCACCGCTCCGTTTGCACAAGCTCTACAATGTCCCCAGTCCTTGAATGAACCATCCGTCCATTTCAGGAATTTCAATTCTTTCGGATTCACGGCATGAAACGCACCTCCACTGACGCTCAACCGGATATTTCCGTTATCATTCCAGACGAAAGGTATGCTTGGCTGTTCGCATATAGAAAGATGCCCTTTATTTGTGTGGTGCAGGTTCTCTATAAGGGCGTTGCCGTAATAGTCCCCGTCTTCGGTCACATAAATCAGTCTGTCTCCGATTTGCGGTGTGATTTCGGAACGTGTCTGTTCGATGAGTTCCACATAACTGTTAGCCATATCGACATCTTTCTGTGTCAGCCCGTGTTCATGGTCGTATGAAACATTCAGTTCTCTGAGTGTTTCCACACTGTACTTGTTTTTAGCCATCTGTAACATAACATTTGATTTTTGTTAGTCCGGCTTTTCGGGGCCGGAGTTCCCGTAACTACAGGCTTAAAAGGTCGTGTTCCGTACATGCAAGGTTTCCGGGAAAAATACCGCAAGCCCGAAGGGCGCGGAAGATTTTTCCACGGAACCCGAAGGGCTTGACCTTGCTTGTACGAAAAGAACACGAATTACCTTTGCCTGTGAGTTACGGGGACTCGGCTACGGGATGGCAGCTCTTTCCGATAGGACTATTTCATAAGATTTTGACCGGATTATTACCGGCCTTTACAGAAAAAATGCTATCTTTGCATTGATAAAAGAGTTATTTGAAAGCATGAGGAACATGGTGGTTCTGAACAATCCGGCATTTTCTTATCCGTTGCCCGTTCTCATGCGAGTTTACTACAAATCGTTGATAGTCAAATAAAATACTTCACACTATCACAAATATACGAAAAATCTGCGAGATAGCGAGAATTTAACAAAAAAGTAGTGTTAGGCGGTCAATATCACGCTGAAAATTCGTATTTTTGCAGACTGATTGCAAACAATGCATACAAGGCAACTGTATTATTGCCAACATTTTGATGTTCAATGCGTAAGAAATGGACAATTCAATAAAGCAACATCTGCTCGACCACCGCTACCTGCGGATGGCTCAGATATGGGCGGAAAATTCATATTGCCGGCGCCGCCAAGTGGGCGCGCTGCTGGTCAAGGACAAAATGATTATCTCCGACGGGTTCAACGGCACTCCTTCGGGCTTTGACAACGTTTGTGAGGACGAGACCAACCACACCTACCCATACGTGCTCCATGCCGAGGCAAACGCCATCACGAAAGTGGCGCGAAGCAACAACAGCAGCGACGGCGCCACGCTCTATGTGACCGACTCTCCATGCATCGAGTGCGCCAAGCTGATAATCCAAGCCGGCATCAAGCGCGTGGTCTTCTCCAAGCTCTACCGGCTCAGCGACGGACTCGACCTTTTGCGCGAGGCAGGAGTGGAATGCTCTTTTATCAACACTGACACTGAAGCGGAAAACAATCTATAACAAACAACAATAGAATGAGAATTAAACATAATTCCATAATTTGGTATCCATTGGTTATCTCGATAGCGATTGTGCTCGGTATCGTCATAGGCAACTACATATCAACAAAAAAATTCACACTCGACAAAGACCGCAAGATCAATGCCGTGCTCAACCTGATCCAAAGTGAATATGTCGACTCCATCGACGTGAAGGACCTTGTGGAGCAAGCCATTCCGGCAATCATCGGCAACCTCGACCCGCATTCATACTACATTCCCGCCTCCGACATCCGTGCAGAGAACGAGAAACTCGACGGCTCGCTGAGCGGCATCGGCGTGTCGTTCTTCATGATGAACGACACCGCCAACGTTGACCAAGTGATTCCCAACGGACCAGCGGAAAAAGTGGGAATGCTTGCCGGCGACCGCATAATCTCGGTCAATGGAGAGTCGATTGTCGGCGGCACGCTGACGGCAGAGGGCATCCGCAGCAAAATCCGCGGAGAAAAAGGCACAAAGGTGAGAATCGGAGTGAAACGCAACACATCAAAGAAGACGCTGACTTTCACCATCACACGCGACGACATCCCGATGAACACCATCGACGTGTCGTATATGCTTGACGACAAGACTGGATACATCAAAATCGCACAGTTCGGAAAGAACACATACGATGAGTTTTTCGCAGCGTTGTCGAAGCTGAAGAAAGACGGCGCCTCCCGCTACATCGTCGACCTCCGCGGCAACCCCGGCGGATATATGGAAATGGCTATTCTGATGGTCAACGAATTTTTGGAACAGGGCGAACTTATTGTCTACACAAAAGGACGCAAAGAGCGTGAGGACATACAGGTGTGGAGCGATGACCAAGGCTCATTCCACGACGCTCAGGTTGCCGTGCTGATCGACGAGTATTCGGCAAGCGCCAGCGAGATTATGGCAGGAGCGTTGCAGGACAACGACCGCGGACTTGTTGTGGGTCGACGGTCGTTTGGAAAAGGACTGGTGCAGAAGCAGATTTACCTGCCAGACAGCAGCGCCATCCGTCTGACCATAGCCCGCTACTACACGCCGTCGCACCGATGCATACAGAAAGACTACACGCTTGGTGACGAAGACGACTACTCAAAGGAGCTCTACGACCGATACACCCACGGCGAGCTCTACAGCGCCGACAGCATCAAGGTGGACAAAAGCAGGATTTTCCGCACTGCCAACGGAAGAATCGTATATGGTGGCGGAGGAATCGTGCCCGACATATTTGTGCCCAACGACACCACTGGTATCACCACCTACTACCGCGCCGTCGCCAACCTCGGGCTGCTGCAGCAATATGTCTACACCTACGTCGACATCAACCGCGACCAGCTGAAAAACGTCAAGACCGTCAAGCAGCTGATGGGCATGATGCCGTCAGACGACGCCCTGACATACGATTTTGTATGCTATGCCCGCGACAACGGCGTGCCGATGCGTTGGTACTACATAAACCTTAGCCGTTCGCTGATAGCACGCCAACTGCGTGCCCTCGTGATTCGCGACGTGCTCGGCTCAGAAGAGTTCTACCGCTATTACAACCGCACCGACAATACAGTCAACGCCGCCTTGAAAGCGCTCAACGACGGCAAGGGCAAGTTTCCAATCACTCTGACAAGCACCAAGAAAAAGAAAGGGAAACGGTGATGGCTACAAAAACCGACATCAGGCGCGACATCCGTCAGCTCAAGCGCATGCTTACCGATGAACAGAAGGCAATTGCCGCCAGCAAATGCTTCTCACGGCTCGAGCAATGCCAGGAGTTTATCGATGCCGACCGCATACTCGTCTACGCCTCCCTGCCCGATGAAATCTCCACCGATGAATTCATCAGCCGCTGGTATGGCAGAAAGCAGATTTTCCTGCCGCGCGTCAACGGCGACGACCTCGACATACTGCCCTACCGACCCGGCGACACCGCAGAGGGAGCATTCGGCATCGACGAGCCAACGGGCAACGAATGCCGCGACATTTCAGAGATTGACCTTGTTGTGGTTCCGGCTATGGCATTCGACCGCCGCGGCAACCGTCTCGGACGCGGACGCGGATTCTACGACCGTCTGCTGCACAACGCCACCTGCCCGCTGATAGGCGCCGCCTATGCCATCCAGATAGTGGAGCACATTCCGGCAGAACCTCACGACATAAAGATTCCAACAATCGTCACCGACGAAGAAACCATAAGAATTCAGCAATATGGCATTAGTAACTCCTGACACCAAGCTTTGCGAAGTGATTGTCGACGAGCCTTCGGTTGTCCCAGTAATCAACCGCTTCGACATAGTGCTCGGTGTGGGCGACCGCACCATAAAGTCAATCTGCAAAGAAAAAGGCATCGACACATCATTTTTCATCACAATCCTTAACGCGTTCATCCACGAATCGTTTTTTCTGGAAAATGTGACCGGAGCTTTCAATGCCGGCGACGTGGTCGACTATCTGCGCAAGACAAACAACTCCTACCTGCGCAACCAGCTGCCAAACATCGAGCGTCATTTCGCAGCTCTCATATCGCGCAGCGACTCAAACAACAACTTGCCGTTGCTGTTTAATTTCTACAGAGAGGTGAAAACGGAGATAGAGCGGCGCATCGACAGCGACAACCAATGGTTTGACGCCATAATCTCTGCCGAACAGTCGAACTCCGAAGTTTCTGTTGCCGGCAATGCCATACAGGCGGAATCAGACTCAATCGAGGACAAATTGAGCGACTTGATAAACATGTTTGTGATTCATCTGCGTGGCGACTACGACCGCAACCTATGCCACGCTGTGCTTTTCGCCGTCATCAGTCTTGAAAAGGACATTTGCCAGAACAACCGCATCCGCAACCGCGTGCTCCGACCGCTTGTCGATGCGCTCAACTCGCGAAACTCTTAACGATGTGACGCCATGACAAATCTGAATGTCAGAATCATCACCGACGACACGGCTGTGGCAATAGGTCTGAAACAGACTCTTGCCAATATGTTCGACGTGGAGGCTTCGTGGACAAGACCATCGGCAGTGGCAACAGAACCCGACATTGCCGCCGACCTGTTTATTGCCGACGCCGACGCCTTCGCCTCCCTGCCAGGATTTTTCATCCCCAAGCGCAACCGGCTTGCCCTGCTGTCCAACTCAACCGACGACAATATCGGCTTTACGCTCAACCGCCATTGCGACGAGGCTGCATTTCTAAAGCAACTCGGCGACATAATCGAGACGTCGCGCCACAACCGCTCCGACGGCAACGAGCTGTCGCAACGTGAAATCGACGTGCTTTGCCTGTTGGCGAAAGGGTTTACCAACAAAGAAATAGCCGACCGTCTGTTTATCAGCATCAACACCGTATTGACCCATCGCAAGAATATTTCAGCCAAACTCGGCATACGCAGTGTCTCCGGACTGAGCGTATATGCCATAATGAACGGCTACATCACCGACATACCAGACATCTAAAATCCCTTTTCATTCGCCATTTTTTTGTATTTTTGCACTATCAATCGATTATGGAAGAGAATACAAACAAAAACATATCAGAGAAAACAGCGACAGAAAAGGCTGCGAAGCCAGTAGACAAGCGTATGCCTCGATGGCTTGCACTAACGCTGAAAACGGCAGCATGGACTGTCGGGTCGGTGGCGACGCTGCTGGTAATGGCGCTGTGCCTGACGGTGTGGATCCTGACACCCGACCGGCTGACATCTATTGCCGAACGCCTTGCCAACGAGAACCTCAACGCGGATGTTAAAATCAAGCGTATGGAACTGACCGTATGGAAAACGTTCCCATACATGACCATCGATGTCGACGGTCTAAATGTGCGCTCTCGCACGCTCGACAAGCATAAGGCATCACTGCCAGCAGGCGTAGACTCGCTGCTCGACGTGGGCTGCATACGCGCACAGTTCAATCTTGCGCGTCTTGCATTGATGGACGTTGAGATAAAAGAAATCTTTGTCGACTCCCCGAAAGTCAACCTTGTGACGGTCAACGACTCCCTCAACAACTACATGATTGTGCCACCAAGCAAGGAAAAGAGCGAGAGCACGCCAATCGTCTTGAAGTCGCTCGTGCTTGAGCACCTCAACATCGTTAACAACCGCGGCATCCGCTACCGTGACCTCAAAAGCGGCATGGACTTCACGCTGCACACCGACACCCTTTCGCTAAATTTCAAAGACAAGGAGAAACGCTATCGCCTCGCCTTTGGAGGCAACGTCAAAGCAAGCGTTCCCGAAGCCAATATAAACCATTCTGTGCCATTCCGTCTTGGAGGCGACGTGGCTTGGGACATTGCCAAACCCGAGAATCTGGCTCTCACCGATTTTTCAATCAACATAGCAGATGTGCCCGCCACAATCAGCGCGGCGATAAAGATGGCAGACAAGACATCGGTCGACAAACTCGACATAGGCATAGGTCCTGTGGTCTACGACAAGGTATTGGCAAACGCCCCCGACAAATACCGCAAAAGTCTTGACGAATACAGCACCAACCTGCAACTGTCGATGGCGCTGCACCTTGAAAAGCCATACGTCGTAGGCGGAAAAGACCTGCCAACATTCGCAGCGCAACTGACCATCCCGGAATGCTACGTTGCCAACACACGCCACAATGCCAGGATTGACAAGTTTGCCGCTGATGCAAAGATTGCGTTCAACGGGAAGAATCCCGATGCCAGCCAACTGACTCTCAACAAACTGCTGATGGAAGGATTCGGTATCAGTCTTGACATATCAGGCTCTGCTACAGAAATAATAAAAGACCCGTCGGTAAAAGCCAAAATCAAAGGTCGGCTCGACCTTGCACGCGCATCTCGGCTTGCTCCAAAGCAACTGCCGTTCACGATTTCCGGACTGTTCTCGCTCAACACCGACGTGAAATTCCACGTCAGCGACTTTTCTGTCAACACCTTCCACCGCATCCGCGCCAACGGCAACGCCACACTGAGCAACGTGCGCTATTCCGTGCCTTCCGACTCGCTGCGCATGTTTGTCGACCACAGCGTAATTCGCTTCGGCACCGACAGCAAAATCAAAGGACAGGACAACATCACACGCAACCTTCTCATGGCTTCCATACAAATAGACTCGGCAATCATTTCCGACCCGCACGGACATGTCACCGCCAGCCGTCTAAAAGCCGGAGTGGGCAGCACCGGAGAAATGCACAACCTGATGGACACCACAGCCATCACGCCTCTCGGCGGACGCATCACGCTTGGACGCTTTACCATGCTGAGCCTCCCCGACTCAACACAGATGCAAATGTCGGGGATGGAAACAAATGCCTCAATAAGACGGTTCCAAGGACTTGGACGCACTCCGATATTGAGCTTCGGCATCAAAGCAGACCGCATACGCTATTGGGACCGCACCACGATGATGAGTCTGCGTGAAGGCAACATACAGCTGAGCGCAAACAAGCGCGTGAAGAAACAAAACTCACGGACAGAGGCTCGGATAGACTCTCTGCAGCGTCTGTATCCCAATCTCAGCCGCGACTCCCTGAGGACAATCTACAGAAAAGAACGCCGACAAAGGCGGTTGGCTGAGGAGGCAGCCGACACCTCATTCCGCGCCGACTTTGCCATCGACAGGCAGTGGCAGCGGCTGATACGCAACTGGGATTTCAACGGAAACATAACAGCCCTCAGAGGCCGTCTGTTCACTCCTTATTTCCCGCTCAGAAACCGTCTGAGCGACGTCGATGTCACATTCAACACCCAGAAACTCGACATCAACAACATAACCTATCGTGTGGGCAAAAGCGATTTGCAGCTGACGGGTGCGGTTGACAATATCCGCAGCACGCTGCTCGGCTCGCGACGCAACCCGCTGACCATCTCGCTTGTTGCCAACTCTCGCACTCTCGACCTCAACGAACTAATGGCGGCATTGTACAAGGGCAACAATTTTGCGAACAACGAGGAGCAAAAAACTTCGTTCTCAATCAATGCCAACGACGATGACGAGCGCATGCAACGCAAGGTGGAGAGCGCCACACAGGAAGACGCCGACACGATACGCTATGCCATTCTCGTGCCAAGCAACGTGGTGGTTGACATCGACCTGATGAACGACACCACCTATTACGCCAATCTTGTGCTCAACCGTCTGCACTCATCAATCGGCATGAAGAATGGCGTATTGAGCCTGCGCGACCTGTCGGCAAACAGCAACGACGGCTCGATGAAACTCGACATGATCTATGCAACAGCCAACCGCAACGACATCGGGCTCGGGCTGATGCTCGACCTGCACGACATCAAAGTGGGACGACTGATGAAGATAATGCCCGAACTCGACTCTATAATGCCAATGATGAAAGGCATCGACGGTGTAATCAACGCCCGACTGGCAGCCACGACAAAAATCGACACTCTGATGAACGTGATACTGCCAACGACGAGCGCCGCCCTCAACATCAGCGGAAAAGACCTTGTGCTGCTCGACACCGAGACATTCCGACAAGTATCGAAAATGCTGCGTTTCAAGAACCGCAACCGCAATGTGATCGACAGTCTCTCTGTAGAGGCCACCGCTCTCAACTCGCAACTTGACGTCTACCCTTTCATCCTGCGCATGGACCGCTACAAACTCGCCGTGGTTGGATGGAACGACTTCGACACCAACTATAAATACCACATTTCCGTACTCGACTCTCCGCTTCCGTTTAAATTCGGAATCAATCTGAGCGGAAACATCCTCAGAGACAATATGAAGTTCCGATTAGGAAAGGCGAAGCTAAAGGAAAACGAGGTGGCTCAGACCTCATCAATCACAGAAACCACCAAAAAGAATCTGTTCAGGCAGATGGATGAGATTTTCAGACGCGGAGCCGAAGCCGGGCTGCGTGAGGAACAGCACCATCACAACGGTCCGGTGCCCGACACCAACAACCGCCGCCGAGGTTTTGATGCCATCACCGAAGACGACCGCTTGACAGCCGCCGACAGTCTGCAACTGATTGCCAACGGGCTGATTGAGGCTCCCGACACGACAGCGGTGGCTCAACCATCAAAGACCGACAAGAAAACAAAAGATAAAAAAGGCAAGAAACGCCGCTCAACGCGCAGCTCTGCAGCGATACGCGAAAAAGAGGCGGTCAAACCTAAAAACTGACAAACAATCATGACAAGAGAAGAAACTGCATACGCCGACTACCTAAAACGCACTGGCTTTTCCGCCACGCCGATAAGCACCGCCCTGATCGACATGGACGGTGTGCTCTACGACTCAATGCCCAACCACTCGCGCGCATGGAAACGTCTTGCCGCGGAAAGAGGATGGCACTATGCCGACAATGAGTTTTTCCTGTATGAAGGTATGACCGGAGCGGCGATAATCCGACTTATGGAAGAGCGCGAATGCCACCGCGACAACGTCAGCGATGATGAATGCAAGGCGATATATGCAAAGAAAGCCGAATATTTCACGGCTCTGGGCAAGGTGGGTCAGATACAGGGCACTGCACGGATGCTCAACACGCTGCGCGATGCCGACATCGCCCGCGTGCTTGTCACGGGCTCCGGACAAGCCACCCTGCTCGACCGTCTGAACGCCGACTATCCAGGCATTTTCTCCGCACCGCTGAAGGTGACCGCCCACGATGTGCGTCACGGCAAACCAGACCCAGAACCATACCTTATGGGAATGGACAAAGCTGGAGTGCAGCCATGGCAGTCGATCGTGATTGAGAACGCACCTCTCGGCGTGAAGGCCGGAAGTGCGGCAAAATGCTTCACCATCGGCATCACCACCGGACCTATTCCGGAAGACATCATGCTTGAAAACGGTGCCGACATCGTATATCCAACCATGGAAGCGTTTGCCGACGCTCTGCCATCTATCATCAACCTCAGAAAGCAACAGTTATGAAACATCAGAACGTTATTTTCACAAACTCTGTCGGCGATGCCTTGAACAAAGCCGTCGAGCGACTGTCGCCACGCAACGTGTTTGTTCTGACCGACGAGAATGTGGAGCGCGAGAGTCTCGCTTCTTTCCGCCTCCATTCTGAATGGCAGAAAATTGTCATCCCAGCTGGCGACATCAACAAAAACCTTGACAGCGCACAAGCCGTTTGGAATGCGCTGCAGGAAGGTGGCGCCACCCGCAAATCTCTGCTTGTCAACATCGGAGGAGGCGTAGTGACCGACCTCGGTGGCTTTGCCGCCGCCACATTCAAACGTGGCATCCGCTTCATCAACATCCCGACAACGCTGCTCAGCGCCGTCGACGCGGCTGTGGGAGGAAAGACGGGCGTGAATTTCAACGGTCTGAAAAATGAAATCGGAGTGTTTAAGGAGGCAGAGACTGTGATAATCTCCACTGTTTTTTTCAGCACCCTGCCCGAACGCGAACTGAAGTCAGGCTATGCCGAGATGTTGAAGCACGGGCTGCTCGACGGAGAGGCGGTCTACAACAAATTGCTCGACTACGATTTTGACAATGTGGCAGGCAACGGCTTGCTGCGCCTCGTCGAGGAATCGGTCAACGTGAAACGCCGGATTGTGGAGCAGGATCCGTTTGAACAAGGACTGCGCCGCGCCCTCAACCTCGGACACACTGCAGGACACGCTTTCGAGAGCCTCGCCTTGAAACGCAATTCGCCTGTGCCCCACGGATATGCCGTGGCTTGGGGCATGGTTGTGGAGGCTGTGCTGTCGCACACCGAAAAGGGATTTCCATCAGCCGAACTCTACCGTCTTGCCGACTACGTGTGCCGCCACTATGGTGCATTCCACATCACGTGCGACGACTATCCAGAGCTCATCGAATTTATGCGCCACGACAAGAAAAGCGAGCACGGCGAACTCAACTTCACGCTTCTCCACAACGTAGGCAACGCCGAGACGGGCTGCGAGGTCGACGTAAAACAAGTGGAGGCTGCGCTCGACATCTACCGCGACTTGATGCACATATAGAAACGTTGCAACCAGGTTGCAACAATTTTACCATAAATTTGCACCGACAAAAGGATAAAACGTAGATTTATGGAACATGTACACAACGGGCACGACAGCCTGAAAAGCAAAATCGCCATCATCGCAGCGACAACCATCCTGCTCTCGGGAGCCGCTTTAATTGAACACTACTGCAGTCTGCCACTATGGCAGCTGCTGTTGATATATCTTGTGCCCTATCTTCTCGTAGGACACGACACATTGAAAGAAGCCGCCGAAGGCATCGTCGCCGGCGACGTCTTCAACGAAGACTTTCTGATGACCATAGCCACCATAGGTGCCCTGTGCATCGGATTTATGCCAGGCGCCGACACCGAATTCGCCGAGGCTGTGTTTGTCATGTTGTTTTTCCAAATAGGCGAACTTTTTGAGGAATATGCCGAAGGAAGAAGCCGCGACAGCATCTCCCACCTGATGGAAATACGCCCCGACACCGCCCATGTGGAACGCAACGGAGACGAGATGACGGTAGCTCCGGAGGAGGTGGCTGTGGGCGAAACAATCATTGTCAAGCCGGGAGAGAAAGTGCCGCTCGACGGCATTGTGGTTTCTGGCACATCATCGCTCAACACCGTGGCGCTGACTGGCGAAAGCATGCCACGCGAAATCAGCAAAGGCGACGATATTTCATCAGGATGCATCAATCTCTCCGGGTTGCTGCGCGTCAAGACGACAAAGACTTTCGGCGAAAGCACCGTCGCAAAAATCATAGACCTTGTGGAAAATGCCAACGAGAGCAAGTCGCGCAGCGAATCGTTCATAACCAAATTCGCACGCGTCTACACCCCTGTCGTTGTCATCGCCGCCCTGATTCTCGCCTTTCTGCCGCCATTGCTTTCATCAGCGGCTTTCATCGACTCGTTCACCACATGGCTTCACCGGGCGTTGATATTCTTGGTGGTGTCGTGTCCATGCGCATTGGTAATAAGCGTGCCGCTGACATTTTTCGGCGGACTCGGCGGAGCGTCGCGCAAAGGCATACTGATAAAAGGCAGCAACTACATCGACACATTGTCGCGGCTGGGAACAGTGGTATTTGACAAGACAGGCACGCTGACACGTGGCGAATTTGCCGTCGAGGCTGTGCATCCTTCCGACTACAACGAGAAAGAGCTGCTGCATCTCGCCGCCCATGTGGAACACTTTTCCACCCACCCCATCGGCGCGGCTCTGCGCAACGCGTTCCCTAAAGAGGCAAGCGACGGATGCGCGGTGACCGACGTTGAAGAAATTGCCGGACGTGGCGTGAAGGCCACCGTAGACGGGCACACGGTATGCGTGGGCAACAGCAAGATGATGGCCGACATCAATATGGAGTGGCACGACTGCCATCTTCCCGGCACAATCGTCCATGTGGCTGTCGACGGGCGATATGCCGGACACATCGTAATCAACGACCAAATAAAAGCCGACAGCGCAGAGGCTGTGGCCTCGCTGAAACGGGCTGGAGTGGAACGCACGGTGATGCTGACCGGAGACCGCGAGGACACGGCAAAAGATGTGGCTGAGAAAGTGGGCATCGACGAATATCATTCCGAACTTCTTCCGTCAGACAAAGTGGCACACGTTGAGCGGCTGCTCAACGAAAAGCCTGCAGGAAAGAATCTGGCGTTTGTGGGCGACGGCATAAACGATGCGCCGGTGCTTAAACGCGCCGATGTGGGCATTGCCATGGGCGCGCTTGGCAGCGACGTGGCGATAGACGCTGCCGACGTGGTGCTTATGGACGACAAACCGTCGAAAATAGCCACCGCCATAGCCATCGCCCGACGCACCATAGCCATCGCCCGCCAGAACGTGTGGTTTGCAATCGGTGTCAAAGCCGCCATCCTTATTCTCGCCGTTTTCGGACTCGGCACAATGTGGATGGCTGTGTTTGCCGATGTCGGAGTGACGGTTATCGCCGTGCTCAATGCCATGAGGGCTTTAAAAAGCTGAATTTCGGTTTATTGACCCTTTATTTTGAAAGCCTTTTCTCTTTTTTGTCCAACTTGTATGATTTTTCATTAATTTTGCATTGAAAAATCAAAAATTATGAAACCTCGTATTTTACTTTCATACGTCCACATGGGAGGTACTGAACGCGACTGGGTGGAGAAAGCCTTCGAATCGGAATGGATTGTTCCTCTTGGTCCAAATGTTGATGAATTCGAACATAGACTTGAGAAATATCTCGGCGCGCCAAACGTTGTGGCTCTCAGCGCAGGCACAGCTGCCATCCATCTTGCATTGGTTGCCCTCGGCGTTGGCTCTGGAGATGAGGTGATTTGCCAATCATTCACATTCGCCGCAAGCGCCAACCCAATAAAATACCAGGGCGCCGACCCTGTGTTTGTCGACAGCGAGCCCGACACATGGAACATGTCGCCTGACGCGCTGGAAGAAGCGATTATAGACCGCAAGAAGCAGACTGGACATTATCCAAAAGCAATAATCCCAGTTTATCTCTATGGCATGCCGGCTAAGATGGATGAAATCCGCGCAATAGCCGACAAATACGGCATTCCTATCGTAGAAGACTCCGCCGAGGCTCTCGGTTCGGAATACAAAGACAAGAAATGCGGAACCCTCGGCAACTACGGATGCTTGAGTTTCAACGGAAACAAGATTATCACCACATCGGGTGGCGGCGCATTGGTGTGCCACTCCAAAGAGGAAGCCGACCGCGTGAAATTCTATGCCACACAAGCCCGCGAGCAGCGGCCGTACTACTACCACGAGACAATCGGCTACAATTACCGACTGAGCAACGTGAGCGCCGGAATTGGCTGCGGACAGATGGACGTGCTGCAGCCTCACGTGGAACTGCGCCGCGCAATCCATAATTTCTACACAAAAGAATTGGCTGGCATCGAAGGTGTGAGCGTTCAGCAGAATCCTTCCACCGACTTCAATTCCAACTTCTGGCTGTCGACGGTCTTAATCGACCCGAAAACCGGAAAAGACCCGGAATCTCTGCGGCAGTTCATGCTCGACGCCGGTGTGGAAACGCGCCGTCTGTGGCGGCCTATGCATATGCAGCCCGTTTTCGCCGACGCGCCCTACTATGGCGACACAACGTGCGAGACGCTGTTTGACAGAGGTCTATGCCTGCCGAGCGGTTCCGGCCTTAAAGAAGAGGAGCTGCGCTATGTGGCAGACAAAATCAAAGAGTTTTTCAACAAATAGCTAATCAAAAAATCATCATAAAAAACTATGGCTGAAAAGCAAAAAGTAGCATTGATCACAGGCATCACCGGCCAGGACGGTTCGTTTCTGGCTGAATTTCTGCTTGATAAGGGATACGACGTGCACGGCATAATCCGCCGCAGTTCTTCTTTCAACACCGGTCGCATCGAGCACCTTTATTTCGACGAATGGGTGCGCGACATGAAGCGCCGCCGGCTCATCAACCTGCACTACGGCGATATGACCGATTCAAGTTCGCTGATCCGCATCATTCAGGAGTTGCAGCCTGATGAAATCTACAACCTTGCGGCACAAAGCCATGTGAAAGTGTCGTTTGAAGTGCCGGAATACACTGCCGACACCGACGCCATCGGAACTCTGCGCCTGCTTGAGGCGGTAAGAATGCTTGGGCTCGACAAAAAAACCCGCATTTATCAAGCCAGCACGTCGGAGCTGTTCGGACAGGTGCAGGAAGTGCCTCAACGCGAAACCACTCCGTTCTACCCGCGCAGCCCTTACGGATGCGCCAAACTTTATGGCTACTGGATAACCAAGAACTATCGCGAGAGTTACGGCATGTATGCCGTAAACGGAATTCTCTTCAACCACGAGAGCGAGCGGCGAGGCGAAACATTCGTCACGCGAAAAATCACGCTTGCTGTGGCGCGCATCTCTGCCGGACTTCAGGACAAACTGTATCTCGGCAATCTCAACGCCCGTCGCGACTGGGGCTATGCCCGCGACTATGTGGAGTGCATGTGGCTGATTCTTCAGCAGGACGAGCCTGATGACTTTGTCATTGCCACTGGCGAATTCCACTCCGTACGCGAGTTTACTGAGCATGCTTTCGCCCGCGCCGGAATCACTCTGCGCTGGGAAGGCGAAGGTGTGGATGAAAAAGGCATCGACATTGCCACCGGACGTGTGCTCGTCGAGGTGGATCCTAAATATTTCCGTCCTTGCGAGGTGGAGCAGCTGCTCGGCGACCCTACAAAAGCCCGCACAAAATTAGGTTGGAATCCCCGCAAGACGTCGTTTGAACAACTCGTACACATTATGGTGGACCATGATATGGCTATGATACGCAAACATGGCTCCGAATCCGAACGAATGATTTAGCAGACAGAAAAATGGAAAAAGACGCTAAAATATATGTTGCCGGACACCGCGGACTCGTAGGCTCGGCTATCTGGAAAAACCTCCAGCAGAAAGGCTATACAAACCTTGTGGGACGCACGCATGCCGAGCTCGACCTGCTCGATGGAGTGGCGGTGCGCGAATTTTTCGACGCCGAAAAGCCCGACTATGTGATTCTTGCCGCGGCTTTCGTGGGCGGAATCATGGCTAACAGCATCTATCGCGCCGACTTCATCTGGCGCAACCTGCAGATACAGCAGAACGTAATCGGCGAAAGTTTCCGGCACAACGTCAAGAAACTACTGTTTCTCGGAAGCACGTGCATCTATCCCCGCGAGGCTCCTCAACCAATCCCCGAGAACGCGTTGCTGACATCTCCGCTCGAATGGACAAACGAGCCTTACGCACTCGCAAAAATCGCCGGACTGAAGATGTGTGAGAGTTTCAACCTGCAATACGGCACAAACTACATCGCCGTGATGCCGACCAACCTATACGGCCCTAACGACAATTTCGACCTCGTAAGCAGCCACGTGCTGCCGGCAATGATACGCAAACTCCATCTGGCGCGCCTGCGCATGGAAGGCGACCGCGAAGGCATTCGCCGCGACCTTGACCGCCGTCCGGTGGGCGATGTCGACGGCAAGGCGGCAGATGAAGCCATCGACGCTATGCTCGACAAATACGGCATACTCAACGGCTCGCTCAACCTCTGGGGTTCCGGACGGCCTATCCGCGAGTTCCTTTGGAGCGAGGATATGGCCGACGCTTCGGTCTACGTGATGGAACACATTGATTTCGACCAGCTGAAAGGCGACAATCCGGAAGTGCGCAACTGCCACATCAACATCGGAAGCGGCAGAGAGGCTACCATAGCACAAGTGGCTGAGATGGTGAAAAACGCCGTAGGATTCAAAGGCGAAATCCATTGGGACTCGTCAAAGCCCGACGGAACAATGCGGAAACTCACCGACGTGAGCAAACTGCACGCCCTCGGATGGCGCCACAAAGTGGAGCTGGAAGACGGCATCCCGGCGCTCTATAAATGGTATCTGGAACACTGAGTCATTACCACATAAATAAACGCGCAGCGGAAAGCGTATCGTTTTCCGCTGCGCGTTTATTTATCTCACAGCCGATTGTCAACGGCCGACACACATGTCAATCTTATACCGCAACGTGTCAGACGGAGCAAGCTTGTTGGCAATTTCATAATACTGGCAAGCCTGGGTATAGTCGGGAATCTCCAGCTGAGCGTCGCCAGCCTGTTCCCACGAACGGCTCGCCTCCTTCAGTTTCACATCGAGACGCTCCTGCAAACCCTTGCTCTTGTCAAGCACCTCGCCACTCTGCTCTGCCTCATCGCTCTTCTCCACTACACGGATATCGTCGAGCAACGTTTTCGCCTTGAGCAACGGCTCATATTCAGCATTGTCGCCATTGTTTATCAAACTGTCGCACACAATGCACTTCTTCTCATACCGCGCAAGCACATCAGAGTCATCGCCACCGCTTGACGTCGACGGCTTGGAACCGCCAATCATCGACCACACTCCGGCTCCGATGCCGCCAACCACAACCACCGCCAGCACAACAATCAGCCACGTAGGAAACTTGCCGCGGCGACGGCCACCCTCGCCTATCACACGAGTGGCACGCACATCATCCCCTCCCACATTCGGAGCGGGAGAAGGTTCCGGGACAGGTGCAGGCTCCGGAACAATCTCCGGTTGAGCCGTAGGACAAATCTCCTGCACAAAATCATCGACCGTAGCCGTCCTGTCATACTTATTGTAAGCCATCGCACGGCTTATCGCAAAACGCACAGCATCGCTCACCGTCGGAGGCAAAGCCTTCTCCACCGTGTCGCGCTGCATCTCAGTGGCAATGATAGGCACCCTGCCAACAAGCATATAGTAGAGCACCGCACCAAGAGCATAAACATCGGCCTGCGGAGAAAACGTCTGCAAACCGCTGTACTGCTCCACAGGAGCGAAACCATCGCTACAGCCCTGCACACGGATAGTCGACGTAGGTTTGCCCTTGTCGTCAAAATGCTTGGCAAGACCAAAATCAATCAGCACAGGCATACGCTGACCAGTATGATAGTCCACACGGAACATAATATTCTCAGGCTTGATGTCAAGATGATTGATGTGGTGAGAATGCAAAAACGCAACCGCCTTAGCCACAGGCAGCTCAATGTCGAGCGCAGCCTGCTCCGACAGCGCACCGTTGGCCTTAACCAAATCGCGCAGCGTACCCCCGTTGAGATACTCCATCACATAATAGACCGTATTGTTCGCCTCAAACACCTCGCTCACAGGCACCACATTAGGATTCTTGCCGCTGATCTCATTCAGCCGGCGAGCCTCCGCAAGAAAATCGCCACGGCTCTCCTCCACACGCGACTGCAAAGGTTTGGAATAGCCCACACCGCCCGAAGCGTCGCGCTCGCAAGCATCCTTCATGAAATGCTCCTTTATGGTGAAATATGTAAAAATAGGCACCTTGTCGAACATCACCGTTGTCGACACCTTATATGTTATTCCAAAACCGCCCTGACCAAGCACAGCCTCAATCCGATAATCAAACTTCGGACTTTTCAGAATAGTGCCGACAGGCAACGCACGCTGAAGTTCATTCTCTTCCATATCCCTATAAAATTATTCGTTCTCAAATTTTTTAAGTCCCCCAAATTTAGATATTTTTATTGAATATACCCCAATTTCAAAAGAAATAAAAACAACAAACCCGCCTTTAAATCAATTATGATTAAAAAATCGGACTTCCTACGAGTCGCAATCCACGAGTTTTAACGCCATAGCTGGCCCTCGAGACAGTCTATAAACCCGACGCGCCACGATGAAAACTCCGACAACACCACATCAACAACACAGATATGTTTGACTCATTGTATATCGGCTGCGAAAAATTTACAAATTGAAATACTTTTCAGTCAGTCTTTCTGAAATTCTGTAATTTTTATGTTAACATAATCCAACAAACACTCGCTGATTCAACAAATTTTCGTAAATTCGCATCAAATTAGCTTCAACTTGGTCATTGCTTAAAGCAAGCCAAGCACATTCCATTGATGCTTAACAACTTGCGCAATCGTATCGTTGAAGCGGTCTTTACCTACTAAGTCTGAGATGTTTAAAGTAATATGGGATAAAGAGAGTAACGGCGTTCGACTGACTATGGCACCACCTGCAGGCGAAGCGCTCAATGTGTGCCCTCGTCCCGTATTCTGGGAAGAACTCGATTTCTATCATCTGTATGAATATGGTTGGAGTTATCCACATAGCAACAACCCCTTGTTGTGGGCTTGTGATAGAAGATATTATTATAAAGGTCAAGTCGTTTTAGAGGTAAATGGAGGCAACCTATTTGATATACCCAAAATCAACGTACTACAAGCCAACTTACAAGTCAAAGAAATAGATATAGACTTCCTTAAGAAAATTAACGAAGATAGTATGTTCCTAATAGAGCATGAGGCTATGTCGTTTATTTTCCAAACGTATACATCACATATCGATTATAAATCAAAGAACAGTTCCGCTGATATATCTTTTGACGAACTTGCCACAAAGATACAATCCAAGACTAATACAGAACAGACTGTTATCAAAGAGGATTGTGGTTCATTTGACATTATGCCATTAACAAAGGCAGAGCAACTTGGAAAACAACGAATCTTTAATAGCAATATTGAAACAGTCTTAGTTTCGTTTTCCGGTGGTAAAGATTCTCAAGTCGTTTTGGATTTGGTCTCGAGAGTTCTTCCTCCATCAAGATTCATTATTATATATTCGAATACCGGATATGAGTTACCGACTTCCATTTCATTATATGAGGATATTAAAGGCCATTATATCAGCAAATTCCCTGAACTGAAATTTTATTCAGCCTTTAATCATAAAAAGGTCTTGCAATATTGGGATGAATTAGACACTCCAAGTAAAGTTCATAGATGGTGTTGTGCTGTAATGAAAACTGCTCCTCTTTATCGACTAATAAAGGAGATTAACGGATCCGGCAAGCAACCTAATGTTCTTGCATTTGAGGGCGTTCGAGCTGAAGAAAGTTCAAAGAGAGCGACGTACTCTAGAATTGGGAAAGGCGTAAAGCATAACAACGTTGTGAATGTTCGCCCAATTTTTGAATGGTCCACTACTGAGGTTTGGTTATATCTTTTATTTAATGGATTGCCTATCAATGAGGCTTATCGTAAAGGATTAAATCGAGTTGGTTGTGTCATATGTCCACTAAGTTCAGAACTCGGAGATTGTTTAGACCATCATTTCTTCCCAGAAACTGCTCGCCCCTTTATTGATAAATTGCGAGAGAATGCAACAAAAGCCGGTATAAGAAACATCGATACTTATCTCAAAGAAAGGAAGTGGAAAGTTCGAGCAGGAGGCAACCGCCACGAGTCGAATACTGAAATTTCATATGAAGAAAAAGATTCTGATTTAACGATTCGTATTGCAAACCCTAAAGAAGATTTCTTTCAGTGGATAAAAGTTTTAGGGAAATTTCAAATAGAAAATATATCGGAAAGCGCGTCTAAAATACACATAAATTTTAGAAGTAAGATTTATGCTTTATCTATCAACCAAAATGCAGGTTTGATTAAAATCCAAATAAGGGATTGTCTTTCTGATGTTATTTTCATAAGTCTTTTCAAGCGAATTGTTAATAAATCTGCACATTGTGTTCACTGCGAAGTATGTGAAGTTGAATGTCCCACAGGTGCTCTTTCTGTGGTTCCATTCGTTGCTGTAAATGAAAAGAAATGTGTTCATTGTCACAAATGCCTAACATTTAAAGATGATGGGTGCGTCGCAGCGAATTCAGTTAGAACAACCATGACTAATAATATAAAATTAGGAACAATGACCCCTATAAACAAAATTAACACCTTTGGATTCAGAAAGAAATGGGTTCAGACAATGTATTCCCTTAAAGGTGAATTTTTCTCAACAGAGAAACATGGCTTAAACGTTAAAAAACAACTACCTATTTTCCTGAATTGGCTTAGAGATTCAGAATTGGTAGATGTTAAAGATAAATTTTTTACGCCATTAGCCACGAAACTTGAAGATATATTCTCAAACGATGAGAATACTTTTTGGGAAATTATGTGGATTAATCTTTCCCAAAATTCCGAGATTTGCGGATGGTTAAATGGTGCAATTAAGCATAATTTAATCTATAGCCGTGAAGAACTTTCTGTTATCTTAGAAGGTAGTTTCTCGAATACAACAGCCAATGTTCGTGATAATGCTCTGAAAGCGATACTTAACACTTTCAAAGAATCTCCTTTAGGAGAACCTTTAAAAGTTGGGGTAGTTATTAAAGATGGAAATAAGACATCTTTTGTACGTCGACCGCACAATGAGTTGTCGCTTGTCGCTACCGCTTACTCGCTTTATCGCTATGCTGAAAAGACCGGTCGCTACTCGCTGACGGTTTCTGAGTTCTATGAAGCAGACCAGAAAGAGGGAATTGTAAGACAATTCGGCATCGAACGCGAAGCTTTCGAGCAGAATCTGCGTTCTCTCGAACAAGACGCAAACCACGTGCTTCGTGCAGAATTAAAGATGGGTCTCGACAATATCATATTGCGCGAGGACCTAAAGAGCGATGACATTATCAATCTTATGCTCTAAAACCTAACAATCATGGCAAGCAAGTATTCGGATTTCATAAAATTGCAAGACTTCCTTCCGGTATATGACATACTGGACGAACGTTCTTCAACCTGGCAAAGTTTTATTCCTACTCAACAATTCAATTATATGTTGAGCAAGGCGATAGTCGACATCACAAGCACAGAGGTAAGCAAGCGCAAGAGCATATGGGTGCAAGGTACCTTCGGCACCGGCAAGAGCCACGCCAGTGCTGTGATAAAGCATTTGCTGTGCGACAAACTTGAAGACATCGATGCCTACATCGACAATATCAAGGACTCGTCGCTCAAGTACAAACTTCGCAACTTGCGCCAAAACAAGCGCTACTTCTCCGTGACGCTCAAAGGCGTGGAGAAGGCTTACGACATACCGCGCTTCACGCTTTCGCTTCAAAGTGCTGTATCGAAAGCCATGGCAAAGGTTGCTCCTAATGTGGTTGTTAATTCCGACTACAAAGCAGCCATCGATTGGATTAATTCGCACCGTCAGATCTTCGATGACTATGTGCTCGCTCAAAGCACCGAACTCAGTTCCATCGTTGACTCAACCGAGCAGGTGCTGAGCCGCCTGGAAAATTTCGACATCAGCATGTATCTCACAGTGCGTGATGCCGTTAAGCAATGCGTTGGCACCGCTTTCGAGCAAAGCGGCATCAGCGAATGGCTCGTTGAGATGGAGCACAAACTCGAAGAACTCGGCATCGCCGACGGTTTGATTATCTTCTGGGATGAGTTTACTTCGGTGATGGACACTTTGAAAAGTGACCGTATCAACCTTTTGCAGAATATTGCCGAGAAATCGCAGAACAATAATGTGTTCTTATTCCTTATTTCACATCGCGTGGAGGCTCAAAGCCAGGATACAAAAGACAAGGACATCTCCAAGATGAGCGACCGCTTTGATGAGATTAGATACGCTATGGACTCACTGAGCACATATCTCATTATGCGCCATAGCTACACCATACCCAACGAGGAATGCAACATCGAATATAAATCGCTTATCGACAAGAAGATTACTGCTTTTGGCGATTTACTTGACTTCCTCACAAATGGGAACGCCAACGAGAAGCAGCTCATCGAGAAATTGCTCCCGATGCACCCTTACACTGCATTCCTTTGTTCGACAATCTCCAACTACGTTGGCTCGTCGAACCGCAGTGTAATCAAATTCATGCATGACGAAGTATCGGGCTTCGGAGCATTCCTCAATGACGAGAATAGCTACAATTCTGATAAATTGCTCACTGCCGATGCGCTTTGGGACTTCTTCTATACAGAATTCGACAGCGACCCGCTGTGCGCAACATTTACCGGCATCTTCACTTCGTTTGAAGGCAAAGTAAAAGCACAAGGCGAAGACTATTTGCGAGTGTTCAAAGCTATATTGCTTCTCAACGCACTTTCTGGCTCTACCGATATTGTCCGTGGATGAGAGGCATGGCTACTAGCCAAATATCCT